>Ga0213830_1000021_pt1 | contig 447309 bp, 365 predicted proteins | sample SWATP11_FD_161661 | JGI IMG/M metagenome (GOLD analysis project Ga0213830, IMG submission 161661) | Coastal seawater microbial communities from Marineland, Florida, United States - SWA TP1 #1 | ecosystem: Environmental > Aquatic > Marine > Coastal | place: USA: Florida | collected 2016-08-06 | reverse complement strand
CGACATCTACGTAAATTGCATCTAAGTTATTCATGCCCTTGCCTTGGTAATCTTATGTTTCTTGGTCGAAAGATCTGATCACCACAAGGGCATTTAGTTCAATTTCTTATGCGCAGCTCAGGTTAATTAAGAAAATGGCGCTATTAAGCGCCATTTTTCATTCTACTTGTCAGCAAACCCCTCATTCAGCAGCATGAATATATGTGCGGCACTCCAAGAGAAGTTAGGCGCACCTTGCTGCTCGCCAGTTTCAGGGTTGTAGTTCTCACGAATGGGGGCGTTTTCCATTAAACCATCGGCATGGGTTAAAAATCGCTTCACAAGTTGTTTTGCTTCTTGATTATAACCGTAGTGTTGTAACCCTTTTACACCAAAGTAAAATTGGTCGACCCACACGCGTCCTCGCCAGTAGATATTCGGGCCATACGCTGGATTATTTTTGGCAGCTGTACCAAGCGGTACTTTGCTGTAAAAGGTCTCTGGGTTCATCATCACGTCACGAACTTGTCTTGCTTGTATGGCTGTTGCCACTTGATTAAACAGCGGCGACCATCCTTCAGGGCCCATACCGCGCTCGACGATAGGTTTGCCAGCGCAGCCATTTTTAAGTGGCGTGTTGTTAATGCGAATATCGTAATAAAAGCCCGTATTGGCATCGAACATACATCGATTAATGTAGCTTTTTACTTGTTTTGCATCAGCTTCAAATTGCTTGGCTTCATCGGGTAAGTTGAGGATGTTTGCGATTTTCGCCAAATACAGAGTATCGGTATAAAAGTAACTGGCTTGATCAACTGACTCTTGCAGTAAAGAATAGCCAAGTAACTTACTTGTGTTATCGCGGTTTTGGGCAAAATCAACTAGCCAATCAGCGGGATCACCGCCTCGCTTTACATAATCTGCAAGCTGGCTTTTACTGATAAACCCAAAGGTGGCCGCATCATCTCGGCCTGACTCCCACGAGGCTGCGGTTTGCGCTGGGGCAAAAACTTGCTCACCCTGAGCTAAGAGTTTGCGATAGTGTGCAAGCCCATATTTGGTGGTTTTTGTCTTGCCCTGCTGGTGGATAAATAGCAGCTCACCTTGTTCGTTGTTGTGGGCTTTGTCGAGGGTTGCCCCATACTCAGGAATACCATTTTGGTTGTGGTCACGATTTCGCAGCCACCATGTTCGATATGCTTTTAGTTTGGGATAAAGCTTTGCCAACCACGTTTTATCTTTGTCGCTCTCATAGGCTTTTAATACTGCCCAAGCAGCAAGACTGGGTTTGGTATTACGTTCATTCCAATTGCCACTGTTTCCGCCTCGCTCTGGGCTTAGATTGTAACCGATTAGGTCGGGCAAAAAGCCTGTATCTTGCGGCCTGACAGGATCGCCTCTTTGTATTTGCTGCTTGAATACCGTATCAATATTGGCTTTGGCTAATTGAGGGTGAAAGTCACTGAGCGCATAGGCTTGTTTCCATGTGTCCCAAGGCCAAGTTAAGTTGCCCGAAAACCAGCGTGCGGTGACCGACGGGCTAACCGTGTCGGTGGTGATAGCACCTGCAGGACTGCGCCAATTCCCAATTAAGGTCTCAATAGACTTGGCCATCAAGCGCTGCTTAGCAGGGCGCTCGAGTTGCTGCAACGGCATAAGGTATTGTTGCCAGCGAGCTTGGCTGGCCTTCATAAATAGTTGTGGTTCAGCAAGAATTGCTTGATGGCGCTGTTTAACTTTGGTGTGCTCTTGTGCGTTCAGAACATGGCTGAATAGGGTATAAAACGTCGTTGTGCCTTTGATATCCGTTTGGCTGTTGTAGCTTTGCCCTTGAATGCGTGTGGTGGTAGCCAAAGATTTACTCATTACATAGGCCGAGCTGCCCGAGGTTAGTAGACTATAAGGCGAGCGCACTTGATTAAAATGTACGGTGATCCCATTTGGCGTTGCTTTTAAACTTGGTTGCAGTTGCGGGTGAGCTTGTTCAAGCGTGCGCTTTTTATCAAATTGCGCGAGTAGCTCGCCGTCAAACTTTAAAGTTAGCGGGCTGTCGCTTTCTATTTTAGTTTCAACCAGTGAAGTACGCGGGCCAACAAACATCAAACTAAGAGTGACGGTTACGTCTTCGGCTTTAAGATGCTGAATAAGTTTGCCCGGCTCGCTCAGCACCTCACCTGTAAGTGTCAGCTTTTTGCCATTTTTAAACACCTGTAAGCGGTCAAAGCGTTTGGCGAGATACGTTAAATACTCTTCTTGAATGAGAGCATGACCGGTAAAACCGCCCAGCTCATCGGCTGAATTTGGTAATAAATGCCCGTGCCAAGCGCCGGCATCAAATAGCGGGTTAAATGGACTGTGACCAAACTTATCGGCGGGCTTCATCATATTTGGCTCGCCAATTCGGGTTAGGGTGTTTTGCAAATGCTCATTGCTCGCTTGGCTTTGCGCGCAAAACAATGCGCTAAATAAACTCGAAAGTAGCGTATTTGCTGTTCTCAAAAAAGGGTTCTTCATGGTTTATTCACCGTAATTTGCTTTAATTTCACGGGCTAATGCTGCGGCATTTTTATCACAGGAAAGCGGCGCTAGCGTAAAACGATACTGCTGATTTTCAGCGGCAATGCGGTATTGCTTGTGAACAAGACGACCCCATGAGGTATCACCGCCTACGCCCATTTGCTTATGATCAATATTCAGGGTAACAAGGTCGCGCACAGGCACATCAATGGCGTGCTTGGTAGTCACAGGCACAAGTCCTGATGCCGATGCACTGGCATCGCCCGAGTTAAAGTCGATATCGGCTTGCAGATAAGGCCATGCACTGGCATTCAATACCTTGTCGCCTACCGCAAGCAGGCCTTCGCCTTGTGAGTTTTGCAGTGCCATCCAGCGCACCTCGGTACGATTTGAATTCTCTTGCGGGCGAATGTAGTAATGGTGTTGCTCGGTCACTGGTGTGTTGAACACTGAGATACGTGCTGAGGTTTTTCTGTCGGCGTAACTTTCGTGTGGACCACGACCTAACCAAGACATATTTTTATATTCACCAAATGTACTTAGCTGCATGCCAACACGCGGAATGTCGGGCAAGGTTTGGTTATCATCAAGGTCTAGCTGGTAATCAACTTGTACGAAGCCTTGTGCTGTGATCTGATAATTCAGCACTAAACTCCCGGCAAAATCCGGTGATTGATAGCGCGCAGTCACCCCCGTTGAATTGGCTTGTAAGGCGGTGAGTTTGAGTCTGTCAGTGGCACTTTGCCACATGGCCGCGCGTACTTGTAGGTTATTACCTAGGTCATTGTCGGTTGGTGCGCGCCAGAAGTTTGGCTTAAGCGGTTTGGTTAATATCGCTTGGTTATTAAAAGTAAGTTGTTGCAACCAACCTGTGCGTTTGTCAAAGCTAAGCTGAGTGCCAGCGGCGTTAGCGATCAGCATATCTTTTTGATGTGTATAGCTAGGCTTAAATGTTTTGTTAGCTCTTTTTGCAGCTGATTTTGGCTGCGATACCGGCAGTTTGAATTGCTCAAAAGCAATTTCATGACCAAGCGGCAGTAGCGGCTCTTGTGCTCTGGCATGCATGCTCAGGGTGACAAAGTATTCTTTGTCGCTGTAAGCAGGAAGGCCTTGAATATCAAAATTCAATATGGCGGTTTTGCTCGGTTGCACGCTTGGCATGGCGCTATGGGCTTGTTTAACGGTTTCTCCGTCTGCTTCAATTTTCCAGCGTAGGTCATACTTTTTTAAGTCCGTGAATAAGAATTTATTTTGTACAGTGACTTGCCCTTTTAGCAGATTGTGCGCAGAAAATTTAACTGGTTGATAAACCTTTTTTACCTCAAAAGCGTGCGGGTGAGGGTTACGATTTGGATCCATCAGGCCGTTATTTAAAAAGTTACCGTCGGTTGGTAGAGTCGGGTGGAAGTCTTTGCCATAGGCAAAATATGTTTCACCAAATTCATTGCGATACTCTAGAGATTGGTCAACCCAGTCCCAAATAAAGCCCCCTTGTAGCACCTCGTACTTTTCAATGACATCCCAATAGTCTTGTAAATTACCCACAGAATTTCCCATGGCATGGGCGTATTCAATCATAATAGCGGGTCTATCTGGGTTATTGCTGGCGTAGTTAACCAGTTTTTCGATTGACGGATACATAGGTGCAAAGATATCGGTGTAATGCTCAAGCTCGGCAGGTTCGTATTGCACCACGCGCAGATCATCATTGTCTTTTAACCATTGATAGGTGTTGGCAAATACTTCGCCGTGGCCGGCTTCGTTGCCTAACGACCAAATGATGATAGAAGGGTGGTTCTTATCACGTTCAAACATACGTTGTGTGCGGTCAAGATGCGCAGGCAACCAACTCATTTCATTACCAAGTTGGGTTTTCTCGTCAATGGCAAGCGGGTGTGATTCTATGTTGGCTTCATCGATGACGTATAAACCATATTTATCGGTTAAATCATACCAATATGGGTGATTAGGGTAGTGGCTAGAGCGCACCGCATTGATATTAAACTGCTTCATCAGTTTGATATCTTGCTCCATTGACGCTTTGTCGACGACATGGCCGCGAGTTGGCGAGGTTTCATGACGGTCAACGCCGCGAATAACAATAGGCTTACCATTGATAGTCAGTTGTTTATTTACAATTTCAATGTGCCTAAAGCCAATTTCATCACGTATGACTTCGAGTAATTCATCTTGTTGATTGTATAGGCTCATCACTAGGGTGTAGAGGTTTGGCGTTTCTGCTGACCAAAGTTGTGGATGTGCTATTTGCTCTGAAAAGCTGACTTGTTGTGTGCCCTGGGCTTTTGCTGTGAATTTTTTTTCGGCTTTGGCGACAACAGTATGGTTTGCTTTAGGGTCGAGCAATTCAAATTTAGCTGTAAGCTGAGCGTTATTTTTTTGATAGTTTTTAACGTCTAACTCAAGTTCTAACGTGCCTTTATCAAAGTGCTTGTTTAAACGTGGTTTAGCATGAAAATCAAAAATATGCTGTTTTGGCGTGGCGTACAAATAGACGTCGCGCTCAATACCTGAAATTCTCAGCATATCTTGGCTTTCTAGGTAGCTGGCGTCACTCCAACGGTGTAACCTGAGTGCGAGTAAGTTGTCGCCTTGTTGAACAAACTCGGTGATATCAAACTCAGCTGGGGTTTTAGCGCCTTGGCTAAAGCCGACCTTTTCACCATTTAACCACACATCGAGCGATGATTTTGCCGCGCCTATATGTAAAAACACTTGTTTATTTTGCCACGACTCAGGCAAAGTAAAGGGCTTTCGATATGAGCCAGTTGGATTGTACTCAAGCGGGACATCAGGCCATTTGGTGGTGAACGGAAAGCGCTCATCTAAGTAAATTGGGTAGCCATAGCCCTCGACCTCCCAGTTGCCTGGTACTGGAATTTGCCCCCAACTAGAATCATCAAAGTTAGGCTGTTCAAACCCTTTAGGTGGATTAATCGCAGAGCGTTGCCAGTGAAATTGCCACATGCCATTAAGTAGCAAATAGTTATCGCTTTGGGCTGGAGCATCTTGCATGGCACCCGCTAAGCTTTGATAGCTAAACCCAGAGGCACGGGGTGCTTGTTTATTGATGGCAAACACTTGATGGTCTTGCCATGGTGCTTTGGCGAAAACGCTCTGACATAACAGTGTGGTGAGCATGCTCAGGCTAAATATTACAAAAGGTTTGTTTTTCATTGTTGTCATCTTAGCTGTGTTGTTTATTTTTAAAACTGCTCTTTAAATACAATATACAATTTTTTGTGTAGTTTTTTCCTAAGGCTTTAAGTTGCTCTGTTTTTGCTAACTAGCCTTAGATTAAACTTTAATTTTGCCGCTCTATTTGGCTTTCATTTTGGTGTTTTCTTTTAGCCGAAGTTGGCGCAAATGCGGTTGATTGTCGCTCGACTAATGTTGGCTGATAGCGATGCGAATGTGCGGTTTTATCTAACTGAGAGTGCTTATTAGTATGCTTATTAATGGCCAACAGTGCAGCATGTTTGGCGATGGCTTCGACAGGATAATGCAAGGTGGTGAGCTTAGGTCTGCTGTAATGGGCAAGGTAAATGTCATCAAATCCAATCACCGAAATATCGTTTGGCACTTTAAAACCTGCTTCTTCTAACGCTGAAATTGCACCAATTGCCATGGCATCGTTATATGCGAAAAGAGCCGTAAAAGTTTGCTGATTTTTGAGTAAGGTATTGACTGCCTGCTCGCCACCGAGTTGTTCAGGCGCGCCGTAAGTAACTTGCTCTTCACTTAATGTAAGTGCTTGCTTATCTAAAGCCGCTTTGAACCCTGACAGCCTATGTTTGGGATCTTGAATTGGTAGTTCACTCATAATGCTTGCAAAACGGCTGTGGCCTAAGGCGAGTAGGTGTTCAGCGGCCAATTGGCCTCCGAGTTCATCGTCGAGGTAAATGCAGTTTTCGGCTATTTCAGGAATATTTCGCGCTACCACGACCACGTTTGGATAGCGCTGTACGATATCGATTAATGCGCTATCGGCTAAGTGCGTACAGTATAAAATAATACCATCGCAACGGCGTTGTAATAATGAGTCAATGGCTTGTTGTTCTGAATCGCTACTGTTTTGGGCGGTACACAGCAGTACTTGGCTTTGATGCTGACGGGCTATGCTATCGACGCCTTTTGCTAAGCAGGCAAAAAATGGATCGCTGATGTCGGGAACCACTAAGCCGAGTGTGGCAGTTTTTTGTGTTGAGAGTGCACGCGCATTGACGTTTACCTGATAACCTAAGGCTTTCATTACCGAGAGTACATGCTCGCGGGTTTTGTCTCTTACTTTGTCATCTTGGTTTATCACGCGAGACACGGTGGCAATAGATACCTTGGCTTCTAGGGCAACGTCTTTAATGGTGGCCATGTTTTTTCGCTTAAAAAAGGCTTAATTCTGAGCGATGGTAGCAGAGTGATTTTTTTAAGTAAATTTACTTGCTAAAAAAAATGTAACCGTTTACATTTTTTGTATACATTATCCTTTTGTGGTTTAAGCATGACATTTGATGCAACAGAGCACCCCCATAGGCGGTTAAATCCGCTCACCAATGAGTGGGTGTTGGTATCGCCCCATAGAGCCAAAAGACCATGGCAGGGGCAAACAGAAAAACAGCAAGTATTAGCAACAGCATCGTACGATGAAAGTTGTTATTTGTGTGCTGGTAATACACGTATTAACGGTGAGCAAAACCCTAATTACAGCCATACCTTTGTGTTTAACAATGATTTCGCGGCACTACAAAGTGAGCTGCCAGCTTATCACTGCGACGACCCATTATTTACCATGCAAGCTGAGCAAGGTGAAAGTCGTGTCATTTGTTTTTCACCGGATCACAGCAAGACATTGGCGCAGCTTTCGGTTGAGCAAATTTATAAAGTGGTGCAAACCTGGCAGTCGCAATATAGCGAACTCGGTGAAACCTATCAGTGGGTACAGGTGTTTGAAAATAAAGGCGCGATGATGGGGTGCTCAAACCCGCACCCCCATGGACAAGTTTGGGCGCAGCAGTCGTTACCGACATTGGTAGAAAAAAAGCAGCACGCGCAAGTTCAGTATTTTAAAGAGCGAGGTGGGAATTTACTCGCCGATTATGTGGCGAGAGAAATTCAGCAACAAACGCGCATTGTCGCTATTAATGATGATTGGCTGGTGGTGGTGCCGTTTTGGGCGGCATGGCCGTTTGAAACCCTATTATTACCGCGTTTTTCAGTGCAGCGTATGACGCAACTAACCAAGTCGCAAGGATTGAGTCTAGCGGCTATTCTTTCTGAATTGACCATTAAATATGACAACTTGTTTGAATGCGCATTTGCTTACTCAATGGGCTGGCACGGCGCACCATTTGATGGACAGGCTCACCCAGAGTGGACACTGCATGCGAGCTTTTTTCCGCCTTTGCTTCGCTCAGCTAGTGTTCGCAAGTTTATGGTGGGCTATGAAATGTTAGCAGAGCCGCAGCGTGATTTAATCCCAGAGCAAGCGGCTGAACGATTACGTGCTCAGCCTTTAACGCATTACAGCGAGAAATAATAATGTGCCGTACTGAAATGATTAAACAGGTTTTTTCCAAGCAGTTTGGTTATTTAGCCGAGCAAGTAAGCCACGCACCCGGGCGAGTGAACTTAATTGGAGATCATACCGATTACAATTTAGGGTTTGTGCTGCCTGCAGCAATTAACTTTGGCACTGATGTGGCCATCGCAATGCGTGATGACAATACAATACGGGTATTGGCCCATGATCTTGATAATCAAATATGCGAGTTTGAGCTAACAGCGCTTTCATTTAACCCCAGTTTGATGTGGGTAAATTATGTCGCTGCGATAGTGTATGTCCTGCAAAAAGCGGGCTTTGCACTACAAGGTGCCGATATTGTTATTTCAGGTAACGTGCCGCAAGGGGCGGGGTTAAGCTCGTCGGCCAGTTTACAAGTCGCTTTGATCAAAGCGTTTTCGGATTTATTTGAGCTGCAGATAGATGGCTTTACAGCGGCCAAGCTCGCGCAAAAAGCCGAAAATGAATTTGTTGGTTGCAACTGCGGGATTATGGATCAGAGCATTTCGGCAATGGGGGCGAGCAATCATGCCATGTTACTCGATTGTCAGGATTTAACCTTTCATGATGCGCCTATTACAGAAAACTTAGCTATTGTGATTGTTAATTCAAACGTTAAACGCGGCCTAGTAGAGAGTGAATATAACCAAAGACGCGAGCAATGCGAGCGAGTGGCTAAACACTTTAATGTTACAGCATTAAGAGCGGTAACTTTGGCCGAATTAGAGTCAGAGCAGGCAAACTTGAGTGAGTTGGACTATAAAAGAGCAAGGCATGTGATCACCGAAAATCAGCGAACCTTAGACGCATTTAAGGCACTTAAAGCCAATAATGTCAGTCAGTTAGGGCGCTTAATGAATGCATCACATGATTCATTAAAAGATGATTTTGGTACTAGCACAACTGAAATGGACTGTTTGGTCGCGCTCATACAATCGCAAATTGCCGGTCAAGGTGGCACGAGAATGACAGGCGGAGGCTTTGGTGGTTGCGTGGTGGCCGTGATGCCAAAAACTTTGGTCGAAGCAGTAACTCAGAGTGTTAATGCTGAGTACCAAAAACAGACCGGGTTAAGAGCCGACGTGTATGTGTGCGAAGCCGTGCAAGGGGCTTTTAGAGCTTAGTCAATATAACCCTAGTAATTAGAAAAAGAATAACGAGGAACATCATGAATATCAGTTTACACAGCACAGATATTGCTGTTTTTAGTGTATATGTGCTCGGCTTATTAGCGATTGCGCTATGGATCTCTCGCAGCGAGAAAAAAGAAGGTGCCAATACCGAGGATTACTTTTTAGCTTCTAAGGCATTACCTTGGTGGGCGATAGGTGCATCACTGATTGCGTCAAATATTTCGGCAGAGCAGATCATCGGTATGTCTGGCTCTGGATATGCTATGGGATTGGCGATTGCGTCGTACGAATGGATGGCGGCGGTCACCCTGATTTTAGTCGGTAAATATATGTTGCCGATATTTTTAAAACAGCAAATTTATACCATGCCGCAGTATTTAGCACAGCGTTACGATGACCGCGTAAAAACCACCATGGCGGTGTTTTGGTTGGCCGTTTATGTGTTTGTGAATTTAACCGCGGTGCTATGGCTAGGTGGCCTTGCGATTGAAACGGTTGCAGGTGTTGATGCTCTGTATGGCATGATGTTTTTAGTGGTGTTTTCGGTGGCGTATTCGCTTTATGGCGGCTTGAAAGCCGTGGCCTTTACCGATATTTTGCAAGTCACCCTGCTGGTATTTGGCGGGCTATTCTTAAGTTACTTGGCGCTCGATGCCGTATCTGACGGGCGAGGGGTATTAGCGGGTTTTGGTGTACTCACAGAACAAGTGCCAACGCACTTTGACATGATCTTATCTCCAGATAACGCACATTATATGAGTTTACCTGGGCTGTCGGTATTAATTGGCGGCATGTGGGTTATGAACTTTAGTTATTGGGGTTTTAATCAATACATTATTCAAAGAGCACTGGCAGCGAAAGACTTAAACGAAGCGCAAAAAGGCATTGCCTTTGCGGCGTATTTAAAACTATTGATGCCATTGATAGTGGTACTGCCGGGCATTGCTGCAGTGGTGTTATACCCAGATTTAACTGCACCAGATAAAGCTTATCCGTCAATGATGTCGCTTATGCCTGTGGGGATTAAAGGGTTGGTATTTGCTGCACTCGTGGCGGCGATCGTGTCGTCTTTAGCCTCAATGACCAACAGTATTTCGACTATTTTCACTATGGATATTTATAAAAAACTCCATGCTGAAAAAAGCCAATCTCATTATGTGAATGTTGGGCGCGTCACGGCTTTGTTGGCTTTAATAGTGGCACTGTTAGTTGCAAAGCCACTGTTGGGTCAATTTGAGCAGGCTTTCCAGTACATTCAAGAATTCACAGGGTTCTTTACCCCAGGTATTGTGGTGATCTTCGTGATGGGGATGTTCTACAAAGGCACTACCGCCAATGGTGCACTGGCTGCGGCGTTTGGCTCTGCGCTGTTCTCATTAAGTTTGAAGTTTGCCATGCCAAGCTTGCCTTTCATGGACCGTGTGGGGTTAGTGTTTGTACTATGTTTACTGCTATGTTTTGTGGTTTCAAAACTATTTAAGGCGAATGAGAGAGAGCCTCAAAGTACATCTGAATGCGTGCAACTCAGTGATGTCAGCTTCACAACTAATACGGGCTTCAATGTGGCCGCTTTGGGTGTGGTGGTGATCTTAATCGCTCTCTACGCTACTTGGTGGTAACCGTCATTTCTTTTATAAGCAGCAGGTACTTCACTTTTCAGTGAATTTCCTGCTGTTCTCTTTATATACATTAACTCATGAAACAAACTTTAATTACCCTTAAAAACAACAATGGCATGCAGGTTGTGGTATCTGACTTTGGTGCGCGCTTGTGTTCTATTAGCTTTCCCACTTTTAATGGGCCCCAAGAAATGCTCATGCGCTATCAAGATGAAACTCAGTTTTTTGATGACCCATTTTATGTCGGTGCTATTTGCGGGCGAGTTGCAAATCGGATTGGTCGAGGCCGTTTTAGTTATGATGGGCAAACCTATCAATATTCTCAAAATGATGGTGAGCATTGTTTGCATGGCGGAGAGCAGAGTATTGATAAGCGGCTTTGGCATATTGCGGAACAGTCGCAATCATCAGTGACGCTGACGCTTGAATCACCAGATTGCGATAATGGCTTTGTTGGTAACGTGGCTATTCAAGTCATCTATCGACTTTCTGAAGACAACAAACTCGAAATCGAGATTTGTGCGAATACCGATAAAACCACACCGCTTAATTTAACCAATCATGCTTACTTTAACCTGGCGGAGCACTCAGCTTTAGATCTAGAGCTGTGTATTGATGCTGAATCTCTATTAGAAAAAGATGCGGGTAATATTCCAACCGGAAAACTACTAAAAGTCGATGAAAGTGAATCAACGGCATTAAAATTTGATTTTCGTGAGCCTAAATCGCTGCAGCAGGCTATCGCCCTAGATCATTATTTTGTGTTTCACAAAGCGCCTCAAGGTATGAGGTTAGTTGCACAACTGGTATCAAAAAATAATGGCGTGCGAATGAGTGTTTTTAGCAACCAAAATGGCCTGCAATGCTATATGGGGGAGTTTCTATCAGCCCCATTTGCGCCTTACTCAGGCGTGTGTTTAGAGCTACATAATTACCCAGATGCATTAAATCATGAGCAGTTCGACAGCATTCTAGTTCAGACAGAACAGCAATATAAAAACACTATGGTATTGAGTTTTACTGAACTTGATTGACTTTTATGCCTTTGTTAAAAGCCAATCAAAAGTAATATTTTGAAGCTGATATCTACAGTTTAAGATTTATGGCAGTTAGCCAAAAGTTGCTGCCAGAATGCTTCGCCTTTGCGTCGAGCTAAACGGATATTGTTTTCAGGAATGCTTTCTGGGTCGTCGTAATTAGCCAGAACTTCGGCCATGCTTTCCTCACGAATAAGATGCAGTGTTGGGTAAGGCGCACGGTTGGTATAATTGGCAGCATCGCCCGATTCACTGTCGGCAAATTCATAATCTGGATGAAAGTGGGCGATTTGATATTTACCTTCATAGCCTTGTGCAGCAAGTAGTGCGTTAGCAAGGTCGACTAAGTCTAAGTAGCTATCAAAATCTTTAAATCCTTCAGCAAAAATAAGCAGGGTGGTTTCTATTTCTGGATGCGCGTCTAAATGTACCAACTGTTCAAGCATGGTCATCACCGCGTCTTCGTGTTTTTCGTCCTCTGAGACAATATAGGCGATGGTATTTGCTTCGACTTCTTTGCGAGCAAACGGACAAAAGTTAAATTTTACAATGACGCTTTTAACCCAGTTTTGCATGGCTTGGGTAATTAAGGTGTGTTCAGTTGTCATAAAATATTGCTCGATTAATTAAGAAAGATGTGTGCTGATTAAGTTAACGGTTTTGGCTATCGCCCCCTGATTTTTTTGCAAGCAGGCAAGGGCATTTGCACCGAGTTCTGCACAATCACTTGGGTTGCTGAAAAGTCTATTTATTTGCTCGGCCAATTCGTTACTAGAATGAACGGTAATACAGCCTTGGTGCGCCGCTAAATCAGGGTAAATATGGGCAAAATTATAGACATGGGGGCCTGCCAAAGTGCCTACTGAAAATGCTGCGGCCTCTAATGGGTTGTGACCCCCGCGTTCAATTAAACTGCCGCCAATGTAGGCAATGTTAGCGCTGCCAAACAAGTATTTAAGTTCACCTAAAGTATCGGCCAATAAGACTTGGCTGTTCGGGTTAAACTCACCCGAACGCTTAGAAAACGACAAGTTTGATTCTTTGAGAAACTCTGCAACTTTGGCAAATTGCTCAGGGTGTCGAGGTGCAATAATCAGTAGTGCATCAGGATGGGTTTCAAGTACTTGTTGGTGGGCCGTGAGAACTTGTTCATGTTCACCTGGGTGGGTTGAACCAGCAACCCAGATTTTGCCGCGATTGAAGCATTCTTTGAATTCAGCGACAGTCGCTTTGGCCTCTTCATCGACGTTAATGTCGAATTTAATTGAGCCAGTTACTGTGACTTTTTCTTTATTAAGCCCTAGCTGTAAGAAGCGTTTAGCATCTTCTTCGTTATGACTCGCTAAAGTAGTTATATGGTTCATGATGTCATTGGCAAGCGGCAGTACTTTTTGATAGCCCTGTAGTGATTTTTCTGACAAGCGAGCATTAACGATATTAACAGCGATATTTTTAGCATGGGCTGCGGCAAATAAATTTGGCCAAAGCTCAGTTTCAAGCACCACAAGCTGCACGGGCGTTAATGTCTTTATAAAGCGTTTACTGGCCCCCCAAAAGTCGATAGGCAAATAGCAAAGCGGTGTGTCGGGCAGGCTATTTTTAATTTGTGCGCGACCTGTAGGGGTATTGCAAGTAACGATAATCGCTTGAGTAGGGTTTTCAGCTTTGAACGCTTTTATGAGCGGAGCTGCTGCCAAGACTTCACCGACAGAAGCACAATGAAACACAATCGCTTTCTTAGGCAATTTTTTTAAACCAAACGCAAATCGCTCAGTAAAAAAATCACGGTAGCCCGTATTTTTTTTGCCTCGTATTACATAAAGATAAAACACAATGAGGGGGCTGAGTGCGTATAAAAACAGCGAATATAAAAAGCGCGCCATAACCAACCGTTATTATTGAAGTAAGTAAACAACGGGCATTTTAACCCGCTCAACCGCTTATGAAAACGAATTAACAAATTTAAACAGTTTAGGGTCGTGCTCCTGTTTATTGAATTTGTTACTATGGCAAGTTCATTAGAGAAGAATTGAATTATGAAGTTAAAGCTATTTTCAACCTTATTTGCTGCGGCTTTGGGTATCGCAGGTCAAGCGATGGCTGCGCCGACCGCGTATTTACCATTAGGTAAGCATCCAGTACTAGAGCATCAAATCGACAGAATGTTTGCCATCTCAACAGGCACGCCAATGGCGAAGCCGTATCGCATTTATGATGTGCAAATTGCCCTTAGACAAATTAAACAATCAAATCCAGACCTGCATGCGCAGATTCTATCAGGTATTCAGCCTTATATGAGCCGAGATGCAGTCACGCGCATGGGCGTAAAGCTTAGAGCCGATTCTGGCGCAGAAGTAAGGCTGGCCAACGATCGCAGTAACAGCTCAAGTGAGTATGCCGAAGTGTCTTTTGACGGTATTTGGCGCGGTGGTGAACATAGTTTAATGCAACTAGGTGCCGAGTATCGTGTTGAGCAAGGTAAGCTTGTTGCTTATAACAGCTTCTATGCGTTAGGTGGTGATAATTTACAGCTGAATTTGGGTTACAAAGAGCATTGGTTCTCACCGTTTAAAACGTTTGCGCAAGTATATTCGAATAACGCACAAGCCCCTTTATCTGTGTCGCTGGGGTTAAACGCGCCGTTAAAGAATTGGTGGAACTTCGATTTTGAGCTTTTCTATTCAAAATTAGAGCATGTTGAAAAGGGCATTTTGTATCAAGGTACTTTACACAGCGGTACGCCAAAACTAGCAGGTACGCATTTATCGATTGAACCTATTGATGGTTGGAAAATTGGTGTGAACCGCATGATGCAGTTCGGCGGTGGGCCAAGAAAGGTATCAATGAAAGATGTGTTTAAAGCGTATTTTGATCCCGCGGGGAATGATAATTCGGGCTTAACAGGCAGCCGAGATACTGAGTTAGGCGATCAATGGGCCACATTAACTAGTACCTACAGAAGTCATTGGCTTACACCGATTGAGTGGTCTTTTGAATATGGTGGTGAAGATACTAAAAATCATAAGAACTACCAGGTAGGTAATACAGCAGCAAGTTTTGGTGTGTTTGCCCCCTCGCTGTTAGAAAAAGCAACCTTTCGCTATGAATATACCAATATGCATAGTTTGTGGTATGTGAACCAAATATATCAAATTACAGGAAATACTATCAATGGTGCTGTAGTGGGTCACTTTGCTTCGGATAGAAGCAATTTTGATGATGGTGTGCCGTCACAAATCCATACACTTGAGACGACTTACTTTTCAAGCCCATCAGAACTATGGTCTTTAAAGTATTCGATGATAGATAATACCAGTGAATATTTGAATGAGTTAGGTGAGCTCGGTGGTAAGTATGAAACCTCACATGAACTACAGATAATTAATAACCGAGCCTATGATGACAAGCGCCTAGAAACCACATTCACCTTCGGTAAAGACGTATTTGGTGAAAACTATACTTGGTTAGCGGTCAATGTATACTGGTAGACCAGTAGTAAGACTATCGATTTTTGACAACAGCGGGAAAAGTAGGAACGCACATGTCGCAAGATATTAAAAAAGATAACATGCTTGAAAATAGTTTTTTAGCAAGCCTTGAACGCCACAGAGCGCTGTTTGCAACAGTAGATAAGTACCAAAATGAAGCGATTCAGCTTTTAGCCGCTTGTCAAAAAGCGCTTAAGTCTGGTGGTAAAGTAATTTGGTGTGGTAATGGCGGTAGCGCGGCGGATGCACAGCATTTAGCGGCTGAATTTGTTGTACGTTATAAATTAGAGCGTGGCCCTTTAGCGTCGATTGCCTTAACAACAGATACTTCTATTTTAACCGCGCACTCAAACGACTATCACTTCGACACAGTTTTTGAGCGCCAAATACAAGCTTTATGTAAACCTGAAGATGTAGTAATCGGTTTAACGACTTCGGGCACGAGTCCAAACATTAATTTAGCACTTCAAGCTGCAAATGAGATTGGCGCATACACGGTAGCGCTAACAGGTCGTGAAGGTGGCTTAGTAAAAGATATTGCTAACCTACCAATTATCATTGCCAATGATGAAACAGCGCGTATTCAAGAAGCACATATGTTTATCGGTCACTGGCTATGTGAAGCCATTGATCTAGCTATTGAGAAAGGCGAATAATGGATTTAAGTTATTTTCAAAAGTTATCACAAGCTAAAATTCTGGTCGTTGGCGATGTGATGCTCGACAGATACTGGCATGGTGACACTGGCCGTATTTCACCAGAAGCACCAGTGCCCGTTGTTAAAGTCAGCAAGCTTGAAGATAAAGCCGGTGGTGCAGCCAACGTTGCCAAAAACATCGCGTACTTAGATGGCCAAGTTAGCCTATTAGGTATTATTGGTAATGATGATAACGGCAGCTCACTGCAAACGTTACTAAAAAACGAGAAAATCAACTCTCAGCTTATTACTCAGGATGATGCGCCAACTATCGCTAAAATGCGTGTGATTAGCCGTCATCAGCAAGTTGTGCGTCTCGATCTAGAAGAAACCTTCCTCGAGGCACATTCAGAGCTATTGTTGAAAAAACTCACTGAGATTGTTGATGACTTCGATGTGGTGCTTTTCTCAGACTACAGCAAGGGGTCATTGGCGAAAATCAGCGAGATGATTAAAGTGGCAAAAGCGGCTGGCAAAACCGTTTTAGTCGACCCTAAATCTAAACAGCTTGCCGATTATCGTGGTGCAGATTTTATTACTCCGAATCTTAATGAATACACAGCAGCGGGTGGCATTAAAGGAGATGAGCAAGTACTTGCTGATTGTGCGCGTAAGATCATTGCTGAATGTGGCATTGGTGCTATGTTACTGACTCGCTCTGAGCAGGGCATGTCTTTGATCACACCAAGTGAAAAACATGATTTTGCGGCGCAAGTGTTAGAAGTCTCAGATGTAACTGGTGCAGGCGATACGGTAATTGCAACGCTAGCGGTGATGCTTGGTACAGGTATGCCAGCCAAACAAGCTGTTGAAATTGCTAATGTAGCGGCGGGGTTAGTGGTTGCAAAATTGGGTGCTGCAACAGTATCACCTGAAGAGCTATCAGCAAAACTGACTCAATACCTACGTGAAACCGGTGAGCAATATCAAGCACCGACGCAAGAAATCTTGCATCATATTGAGCTTGCTCGTCAACGCGGCGAGAAAATTGTCTTCACGAATGGCTGTTTTGATATTTTACATGCTGGCCATGTACGTTATTTGGCGCAGGCTAAAGCACGAGGTGACAAGCTGGTTGTCGGTTTAAATAACGATGCTTCAATCAGTCGTTTGAAAGGCCCTGAACGCCCAATTAATCCACTAGATGAACGTGCGACTGTGATTGGTGCACTCGCATCAGTTGATTGGGTGATCCCATTCGGTGCGGTAGAAGAAAACGACACACCAGCTAAGCTTATCGAGCAAGTCAAACCTGACGTATTAGTCAAAGGCGGTGATTACAAAGTTGAGGAAATCGCTGGTGCTGATTTTGTCCTAGCAAATGGCGGTACTGTTGAAGTGCTAGAGTTTGTAAATGGCTGCTCAACTTCGAATGTGATTAAGAAAATTCAAAGTAATTAATTTACCTACATTCTTTATTAAAAACCCAAACTTGTGTTTGGGTTTTTTCGTTTTATAACTTACTTCAGATTTTAAGAAATGAACGATATAACGCATAAAACTCATCCCAATCGCTTTCTCGCCAATAAAACTCAGTATTTCGGTTTAATTCTTTTATAAAAGAGCGTTTTAAACGCGCCATATTATTTTCAACGGTTTGTTGAGAAGGCTTGCGGATTTCGCCTCTATCAAAGTCGATTAGAAAAACCTTGCCATGCTCGTCAAACAAGATGTTATTGATATTTAAGTCAGCGTGAAACACGCCTGCGTTATGAAAGCGCGCTAAGGTTTCAGCAGTTGCTTGCCACTCACTCTCAGTCAGAGGAGCTTGTTTTAGTTTGTCGAGCACACTTTGCGCGCCTGAAACGGCTTCTGTGATCAGATCGCCACGGTAAATAAGCCCGCTGCGCTGAACTTTTGCAGCAATCGGTTTAGATACCGGCAAGCCTAATTCTTCCAAGTGAGTGAGTAGTTGAAACTCTTGATAGGTACGGGTGTTTTCTAATCGGCTAAATAGATATTGATCAGATAAAACCTTACCCACTAAGCCGCCACGCCAATAATGGCGTAACACACCGATTTGCTCACCTAAGTTTAAAAAGTAAGTTTTAGCGCGGCCTTTTTTTTCACCCACGACTTTGTTTTGCTGTTGCCAGTAGCTAGGCTCGAACCAGTTTTCTTCAACGGGTAAGGGTGAGTTATCGGGCAATAGAATACTGGTGTTGGCAGAGGAATGAATGACGCGCATAGAGTTCTAAATCAGTTTTTTGCTAAGTATATACCTAAATGGCTTTAGGATTCGAGATGTGAGGGTGTTTGCTTTAACAAGTTGGGCTAGATAATAAATTAAGTTAAACTGCTGCCAACTATTTTTACAAGCATAAGAGACTGTTGTGGTTTTATCTTCAACTCCTAAAGATATTTGTATTTTACGTTTGTCGGCGATTGGTGATGTGTGTCATGCCGTGTCGGCCGTTCAAGCTATTCAGCGTCATTACCCTGAGGCGAAAATTACTTGGGTGGTGGGTAAAATCGAAGCCATGTTATTACAAGATATGCCAGGAGTTGAGTTTGTTATTTTCGATAAAAAACAAGGTAAAGCGGCATTTAAACAGTTAAAAGAGAGCTTTAAAGGGCGTCAGTTTGATGTGCTACTGCACATGCAAGTGGCGCTTCGAGCCAACCTGGCGGCTCGTTGCATTCCTGCCAAAGTCAAAGTGGGTTTTGATTGGCATCGCGCCAAAGAGGGGCACTTCTTATTTACTAATAAGCGTATTGCAGCTGAAAAATCAGCGCACGTACTCGAAGGTTTTAGGGGATTTGCTAAAGCCATTGGTGTGCCTCATTACGAGCCAACTTGGCAAATGCCGGTAAGTGATGATGATAAGCAAGTTGCCGCTGAGTTACTATCTGGGCTTGAAAATGTTTTAGTTATCTCCCCTGCAGCGAGTAAAGCGGAGCGTAATTGGTTACCTGAGCGTTATGCCGAAATAGCCAAATATGCTAAACAAAAAGGCTTTCATGTGGTGATCACAGGTGGTCCTACAGATATGGAGCGCCAACTTGCAGCAGACATTATCTCTTATTTAGATTTTGAAGTGTTGAACCTAGTTGGCAAAACCACTTTGAAGCAACTTGTGTGTGTGTTGGAGCAAGCTAAATTGGTCATTGCTCCTGATACAGGCCCTGCCCACATGGCGGTTACCATGGGCACGCCTGTGATTGGTTTATATGCTCATTCAAATCCTGCACGAACAGGCCCATATCTTTATCAAGACTATGTGGTTGAGGTATATCATAAAAACCTTCAAGCACAGTATAAGAAAAGTGCCGAGCAGTTACCTTGGGGGACGCGTGTTAAAGGCAAAACCTTGATGTCGCAAATTAGCGTGGCAGATGTACAAGCTATGTTCGACCGAGTTTGCAAAGAGCAACACCTTATTTAACAGCCTTTTATTTTTTAAAACTAAACGAATTAGCACTCAACATGACAACGAAACAGAAAGCCGTTTTTCTCGATAGAGATGGGGTGATCAATCACGATCACGCCTATGTGCATAAAATTGAAGATTTTGAATTTATCGATGGGGTGTTCGACGCTTGTCGTGATTTTATCGCTAAAGGCTATATTTTAATTGTGGTGACTAATCAATCGGGCATTGGCCGCGGTTATTATGATGAAGCACAATTTAATCAGCTGACCGAGTGGATGAAAGCACAATTTGCGCAGCAGCAATGCCCAATAACTGAGGTATATTATTGTCCACATCACCCTAAAAAGGCGTTACCTGAATATTTGCAAGACTGCGATTGTCGTAAGCCAAACCCGGGTATGTTGCAGCAAGGTATTGATGCATTTGATATTGATGTGTCACAAAGTGTGATGATCGGCGATAAAGTATCAGATGTGCAAGCAGCTCGTGCTGCGGGTATTAAAACGGCTATTTTAGTCAACTCAGGGCAAGCTTTTTCAGAGCAAGATGCAGCAGAAGCTGATCAAGTCTGTGTTTCTATTAAAGAAACGGTTGCATTTGTCTCATAAACATTTACATTCGCCTCAATTTTTGAACAATGGCTCCGTGCATTTATAGTGCGTAGCCCTTACAATACGCCTGTTTAAAATTATTGCGATAGTTAGGCGCAATGAACAGACAACAAAAACTGTGTGAAAACAGGCACACCGTGCAATTTATTGGAGACTCTACATGAGAGCATCGGCATTTTATAGTCAACTACAAGAGCAGCTTGAGCAGGTAAAAGCAGAAGGCTTATACAAAAGCGAGCGTATTATCACGTCTTCTCAGCAGGCTGAAATTGCAGTAGCAAGTGGTGACTCAGTAATTAACTTCTGTGCAAACAATTACCTAGGTTTAGCGAATCACCCAAGCTTAATTGCAGCCGCTAAGTCAGGCTTAGATGCCCATGGCTTTGGTGTAGCGTCAGTACGTTTTATTTGTGGTACACAAGATATCCATAAAACGCTTGAAGCAAAAATCAGCGAGTTTTTACAAACTGAAGATACTATTCTTTACTCTTCTTGTTTTGATGCTAATGCGGGTTTATTCGAAACAATCTTAGGCCCAGAAGATGCAATCATCTCTGATGCCTTAAACCACGCGTCAATCATTGATGGTGTGCGTTTATGTAAAGCGAAGCGTTTCCGCTATGCAAACAACGACATGGCAGCACTTGAAGAGCAACTCATTGCCGCAACTGAAGCGGGCGCGAAAACAAAACTAATCGCGACTGATGGCGTGTTCTCAATGGATGGCGTTATCTGTAACTTAGAAGCGGTATGTGATTTAGCTGATAAGTACGATGCACTTGTGATGGTTGATGACTCTCACGCTGTTGGCTTTGTGGGTGAAAACGGTCGTGGTACACACGAATACTGCAATGTGATTGACCGCGTTGATATCATCACAGGTACTTTAGGTAAAGCACTCGGTGGTGCGTCAGGTGGTTACACGTCTGGTAAGAAAGAAGTGATTGATTGGCTACGTCAGCGCTCTCGTCCTTATTTATTCTCAAACTCTTTAGCGCCTTCAATCGTAACTGCATCAATTGCAGTACTTGATATGCTGAAAGATGGTAAAGCACTACGTGATCAGCTTTGGGAAAATGCGGCTTACTTCCGTGAGAACATGGAAGCAGCAGGCTTCACTTGTGCAGGTAAAGATCACGCAATTATTCCTGTAATGTTAGGTGATGCGAAAGTGGCTGCAGCGATGGCTGACAAGTTACTAGCTGAAGGTATTTATGTAACAGGCTTCTCATTCCCTGTTGTACCAAAAGGCCAAGCACGTATTCGTACGCAAATTTCAGCAGCGCATACGAAAGCGCAGCTAGACAAAGCAATTGATGCCTTTACCCGTATTGGTAAAGAGCTAGGTATCATCTAAATTTATTAAATAGCAATACGCTTATTAATACTGAAATTCGCCAAATCATAAGTATGATCTGGCGAATTGTTTTTTGCTTGGGACGTAACAATGAAAGCATTATCGAAATTAAAAGCTGAACCTGGGATTTGGATGACAGATGCACCAAAACCAGAGGTTGGGCACAATGACTTATTAATCAAAATTCGTAAAACTGCAATTTGTGGCACAGACGTACACATTTATAAATGGGATGAGTGGGCGCAAAACACCATTCCTACCCCTATGGTTGTGGGTCATGAGTATGTCGGTGAAGTGGTTGGCATGGGTCAAGAAGTACGAGGTTTTGAGCTGGGCGACCGTGTATCTGGTGAAGGCCATATTACTTGTGGTCATTGTCGTAACTGTCGTGCTGGTCGCGTTCATTTATGTCGTAACACCATTGGTGTGGGGGTAAACCGAGAAGGCTCATTTGCTGAATACCTTGTTATTCCAGCTTATAACGCATTTAAGATCCCTGATAACATTTCTGATGAGCTAGCTTCAATCTTTGACCCATTTGGTAATGCAGTTCACACAGCATTGTCATTCGACCTAGTCGGTGAAGATGTATTGATCACAGGAGCAGGCCCAATTGGGATTATGGCTGCAGCTGTGGCGAAGCACGTAGGTGCACGCCATGTGGTAATTACTGATGTGAACGAATACCGTCTAGAGCTTGCGCGTAAGATGGGCGCGACACGTGCTGTTAACGTGGCAGAAGAAAAGCTTGAAGATGTGATGGCTGAGCTTGGCATGACAGAAGGCTTTGACATTGGTCTTGAAATGTCAGGTGTGCCAGTGGCGTTTAACTCTATGTTAAACAACATGAACCACGGTGGTAAGATTGCCATGTTAGGTATTCCACCATCAGATATGGCGGTTGATTGGAACCAAGTTATTTTCAAAGGCTTAGTGATCAAAGGTATTTATGGTCGTGAGATGTTTGAAACTTGGTACAAGATGGCAAGCCTTATCCAGTCTGGTTTAAATCTTGACCCTATCATCACGCACCAGTTCCATATTGATGAGTTCCAAACTGGTTTCGATACCATGATCTCTGGTCAATCAGGTAAAGTGATCTTAAACTGGGATTAATGAAGTAACATTTGTTTCAAAGGCGGCAAATGTCGCCTTTTTGTTTTTTTGAGAAGTAATTTATGCCGTTTAAACATATTTCAGTTGCACAAACTAAAGCGCTTATGCAGCGCGATGATGTCGTTATTGCCGATATCCGTGATCCAAATGCATTTGCGGCAGGTCACATGCCTGGTGCCATTCATTTATCAAATGCAAATATTGGCCAATTTATGGTTGAGAAAGACTACGAGCAGCCAATCGTTGTGGTTTGTTACCATGGAGTGAGTTCACAAGGTGCTGCTAATTATCTTATTGAGCAAGGCTTTGAAGACGTGTATAGCATGGACGGCGGTTTTACGCAGTGGGCGCTTGAGCAACCAGAGTCTGTGAGCCAATGATTTTATTAGGTCAACATTCAGAGCCTAGAGCATTGCAGGGCGCAGCTGACTATTTTAAAAGTCAGGGTATCAAGGTTAAGTTGACCTATTTAGACAACCGCACTGCACAAGTGTGGGTACCAGAACAAGATGTTGAACGTGCAACGCTGCTGTGGCAAGAGTTCCTAACTGATCCTTATCATGAACGCTATTTAGCGGCGTCATGGCAAACAGGCGATACCCAAGTAAAGTTTAACTACATGGGTAAAGATTTAAATTTGGCGAAGCGGTTTGTTGGGTTGCACTGGTTTTTAAAGCTCACGTTTATTGTTTGTATTTCGGTTTTTGCTAGCTTCTTCTTGGTACAAAACCCGCAATCATGGTTAGATAAATTACTGTTTAAACCCAGTGAGCCATTATCATGGCTGACCCCTGCCATCATTCATTTTGGTGTATTACATCTTATTTTTAACCTGAGCTGGTGGCTGTATTTAGGTAATAAAATTGTCAAGCAAGCGGGTAGTTCGAGCTTATTCTTGTTGTTTTTTATTTCTGCATTAGTGAGTAATTGGGCGCAGTATTTATTAGTCGACAATCGCTTTGGCGGATTAAGTGGGGTGGTGTATGCGTTGCTCGGTTTTGCGTGGATTTACAGCACTAAACTGCCCGAAGAAAAGCAGTTAATTACTAAACCAATCGTCGGTTTTATGCTGGTGTGGATGATATTAGGGTTTGCTGATGTATTGTTTATTAGTATGGCGAACTGGGCGCATTTATTTGGATTATTATGCGGAATGGCAATTGCTGCATTACAACTGCCAAAATCAAAAAGAGGTTAGTGGTAAAGGTATTTAGTAAATAATACTTCGCGAATAATTTCTTCGCCGGTTTCATCTTTAAGTAGCTTCTTTAATTTCTCAGCACAGCGTTGGCGAATCTCTTCACGGCCAGTCAGTGATTTTATGGTCTCTTCTGGCTCTTTACTTAAAATCTGTACAATGGCATCGCGAAGCAGTGGCGTGTGATGCTCTACAATGGCGATGTTTTTTACGTCCGTCAGCATTAAATCCACGGTGACACGAATATAGCCCAACTTCTTGTTAGACTGACCTATGTAGTTGGTGATGATGTCTGGCTCAAAACCAAAGTAACCTACATTACCTTCCGCGCGCACTGAAGTGCTACTTAATGTAAGTAGAAGTAAAGCGAATAAGCCTGAGATCATCTTCATAGTGAGCGAAGTTCCTGTTATTAAAACTGTCTTTTAAAGCGATTGTAACTGTATTTTTTGCAAATATATACTCTGTTTCATTGTTTTAACAAGTATAGAAAACCTCCTATAAATACCAATCTGTATTACTTATATTTTGTATTTAAACATAACTTAAAATCCAGCAATGTAAAAAGAGTCTCCTGAACTTTGTTGCCGAACTGAGCAATGTTATGATGTGTCGGTTGTAATCTGGGTAAGATATTATTTTGTTAAAGCATCCTCTTTCAATCGATTTTTCATGGCAAAGTTCACTCTCTGAGCTTGATGTGCCCGTAGCTCTGAGACCTGTTTTAAGTGATACAGGGTCTCTTACAGCGCGTTTAAAACAAAAAAGCACTGACTTCAAGGTCGTGGTGCTGAATGAGCAACCAATCAAAGCCAAATTATGTGATGGCAATGTGCATGATTACATTTGCCGAGAAGTCTTATTATATTGTGATGATGTTGTGCAAGTGTATGCTCAAAGCTGGATTTCTATCCCTGCCTGTAAGAAAGGTGTTGAGCAGTTGGGAGAGACACCGTTAGGCGAGGTGTTATTTCAAAATGAACTTTGGCAGCGCTCTGACTTAGAAATGGCAGAAGTAGAATCTCGAGAAGAGCTGGCTCAACTGCTAAATAGAAATGATATTACTCGCATGCCAATTTTTGCCAGAAGACGTATTTTTTCTCAATCAGACGCACATGTGATGGTGTGTGAGGTATTTTTACCTGAGGTATTAGATGCAGCTTGAAGCCTTAAAGTGGCAAAATATTGATGCTTATAAACAATTAATGCGCACTGACAAACCAATTGGCACCTTGCTGTTGCTGTGGCCTACATATTGGGCTTTATGGTTAGCCAATGATGGCCTACCAAGCTGGGACTTGCTAATTATATTTTCACTGGGTGTTTTTGTGATGCGTAGCGCTGGATGCGTTATTAATGATTTTGCGGATAGAAAAATAGATGGAGCTGTTAAGCGCACTTCAGGTCGCCCTTTGGCTGTGGGGAAAGTGGCGCCAGGTGAAGCGTTAAGTCTGTTTACACTGTTAATTGTTATTGCGTTTCTATTGGTGCTGGTACTGAATTGGCAGACTATCGTTTTGTCGTTTGGCGCGCTAGCATTGGCCTCCTGCTATCCGTTTATGAAGCGTTATACGCATTTACCACAAGTAGTGTTAGGTGCTGCATTTAGTTGGGCTATTCCTATGGCGTTTATGGCCTCTCAGCAACAAGTCCCAGCGATTGCTTGGTGGTTGTTTGCTGCTAACTTAATTTGGACAGTGGCTTATGACACTATGTATGCCATGGTCGATAGAGATGATGACTTAAAGTTAGGTGTAAAGTCCACGGCAGTATTATTTGGTCAGTTTGACAGACATATCATTGCGGCACTGAACATTACATTCTTAGCAATAATGATCTCAGTCTATCAAGTTGTTGAAGCGACGTTTTGGGCTTATCTCGGTTTGGCTATTGCTGCTTGTTTGCTCGTTTATCAGCAAAAACTGATCCACGATAGAAACAGGGAAAACTGTTTTAAAGCGTTTTTAAATAATCACTATGTAGGAATGTTGATATTTTTTGGCTTGGCGCTTTCTTATTGGTAGAGCAAAAATCTAGACATAAAAAAACCTGCTCAGCGCAGGTTTTTTTATGTCTAAGTAATGTTTAAACATTAATAGTTTGTCTTTGTTCAAACTTCTCAATCAAACTAACTAGCTCTTTAATGTTAGCGTCTTCACTGAGCGTGTGGTTTGTTCTGACTAAAACTTGCTCGGTAGGTAGATCTTTATTCGTTTTAATCAAAACAACGTCAGGGTCTTGAGCAATTAACTTAGAATGCTCAATACCAGCGATTGCAAATAAATCACTATTTTTTATATTACTAAGCACTTCATTAATGTTACCAACACGCATCGACGTTACTTTATTAAAGCTATCAGCTGTTTCGTTGACCATATGCTGTACTTGTCTTGACTGAGAAAGGCAGCCAAACATAGGGTAGCTCATCAGGTCTTGTCTAGTGACCGAGTCTTTTTGCAGCAGGGGGTGGGTTTTTGCAACAAACATGATTAGCTGATCAGGAATATAAATATCTGAACTTGCTAGTTCTGCTGAGTGCATACACACACTGATGTCGATCTCACCTAATTGAAGCTTATTCATCAGATCAGACTCATCAAGCATCTGCATCTCAACTTTGACACTTGAGTGGTGTGCTAAAAATTGGCCGCAGACGACAGGCACAACACTGCTCATTTGCTGTGTATAGCCAATAACTAACTTTTCTTGGTCATTACCAAATAAACTCTGTTTAATGCTTTTTTTGGCATTCTCAAGTTCATTCAGTGTTGTTTTAGAGTAAGCTAAAAAAAGTTCGCCCTGTTCAGTCAAACGAACTGAGCGAGTAGAGCGCTTTACCAACTCACAGCCGATTTCTTCTTCAAGGGTTTGAATGCTTCTGGTTAGAGCTGAAGTACTAATGTTAGTTTGCTCTGCAGCTTGACGAAAATGTCTCAAATTACCTAGAGCAACAAATTGCTCAAGTTGTTCAAATCTCATTTGAAATTCCTTTTAATTTCAACGGTTCTTTTAGAACAGTGTATTTACCCAATATTAATACAAAAAACAATGCAGGTGAAATACTTTTTTACAATAAAATTACAAATAACTAGTCAGGATAAGTGTCCTTGATGGCAATAAACTCATCTAGGTTATTTATAAATAAATCAACAAGTTTAGGGTCAAAATGTTTGCCTTTTTCTGATTGTATCAGTGAAATAACTTTTTCTAAAGGCCAAGCTGGCTTATAACAGCGATCACTACCTAAAGCATCAAAAACATCGGCCAAAGCGGTAATACGGCCGACAATATCAATATCTTCTTCCCTTAAGCCCTGTGGGTAACCTCCTCCATCCCACTTTTCGTGATGATGGTAGGCGATTATTGCACCACATCTGAGAATTTCATTACTGGAATTATGAAGAATTTCATATCCAACTTGAGCATGAGTCTGCATAATTTTCCACTCATCAGGATCTAATTTTCCAGGCTTGTTTAGGATGCTATCTGGTATGCTTATTTTACCAATATCATGTAGAGGTGAAGCTAATTTGATAATTTCAGATTGATAATCACTCAGTCCATATAGTTTGGCTAATAGTTGGCTGTAGTTAGCTACTCGTTTGACATGAGAGCCTGTTTCTTTAGAACGTTTTTCGACGGCTTCCCCTAGAATATATGAAAGCTCTTTTTGTGACTCCCTCACTGTTTCTCTGAGTTTTATGTTGTCGTATGCCATCGCAATGTTGCTAGCAAAGAAAGCTAACAACTGACGGTCAGTTTGCTGCAACGCAGACTCTTTACTGACGTAAAGCATTGTTTCACTTCCTCCTTGAGAGGGGAAATAACCAACATACTCAAATTCAGTCTGGTGTGAGTGCTTTTTATTATGGGTTTCCATGAAAAGCTGTTTAACGTTTTGTGGTATTGCTTCTGTCGTGGGCTCTACACCTTCTCCTGACGCTGCTAGAAGCCTAAAGTTATCAGCATCTGCGTTTTGGCTGTTAACTGCAGCAGCGCAGTAAATATCACTGGAGGATAACCCCATTACATCAGATACATGAGAAAGGATAGTCGAAGCAAATTCACGAACACTGTTACAGCTTAAGAAAGAGCCTGATGCATCAATGATCCTTTCAAGGCCAGCTTTATGTTTGGCAATTGTTTGAATGTCACGGTGAGAGCGAAGGGCAGAATAAAGTAAAGTTTTCAGTTTTACAGCGGTTAACTCAGTCTTATTTTTGTAATCATTGATATCGTAATCGCGGATAACAGCTTCTTCGGGGGCTTCTCCAGGCTGACCAGTTCGAAGTATAAGTCTAATGTCATGGTTTCCAATGTTTTGTCGTATGTGCTTTATAAGATCGAGGCCAGCATGATTACTTTCCATCACAACATCAATTAAACCAACGGATATATTGTCCTGTTTATTTAAAACATCCATCGCTTCTCTTGCAGAATATGCATGATGAAAGCGAAGAGATTTATTTTCAAATTCAAATCCTGACAAAACTAATTTAGTAACTTGATGAATATCCTCTTCATCATCAACAACAAGCACATCCCAGTATTCATCACTATCATTGGATGCTTCGAGTTCATGATTTAAATTTTCGTCAGAAAAAAGGAAATTATTCACGCTTAGTCCAAATCTTACTTATTCAAAATGAGTATAGACGGGAAAGGATAAGCTTGCTTAATTAGTCAGTGGGCTTTTTTTCGATATTTTGCAATTCTATCTCTATAGCATCACAAGAAATATGTATTTCATACAGTGAGATAATTAAAGATAAAGTTAAGCAGCACAAGCTCACACCGAATAAAATGATGCCAGGTAGTTGTTGTTCTATGAATAAACTAAACATAGAGAGTGTGCAAAGTAAAAAAGAGAAAACACCCCAAACCTGCATGGCACGGATTAACTTAATTCGTTTTTTTAGATTATCGATTTGCGCTAAAACAATAGGACGATTAGTACTACCTTCTCTTGCGTTTAGTTCTCTAATTAATTGTGCTAGCACTAAAAATCGGTTGGTATATGCTAATAACAATAACGAAATGGCAGGAAATAACAGTGCAGGTGTTGTAAGTGTCATAACAGTCTTATTTTTAGGTCTTTTTAAAGTTTATTATGACAGATAAATCTTGGCAGTGGTGTGAAGTTTTTAACACGGATAATGTAATAGAGGCACATTTAGTTAAGGGCTTATTAGAGCAGGCCAAAATTAGTGTTTTACTTAAAGGTGAAGCATTGCAAGGCGCACTTGGAGAAATACCGCTAGATCAGGCGAAGGTTTCTGTGTGGGTTTATCAGATAAAGTTACGCCAAGCGCAGCAAATATTGTTAAACTACCAACAACAAGAAAAAGACACTGAATGGCGTTGCCCTGAGTGTAGTGAATTTAATGGGCCAGCTTTTCAATCGTGCTGGCAATGTGGAAAAGATTATGAGTAAGGCGAATAACTTTCAGCGAATTAGAGAGTTAAATTATTTACAAAAAGCAGTGTTGGCAGCTGCAGTTTTAGAACGCATGTTGCCTAACTACGAATTGTTTAGCGAGGCTACAGAATTTGGCGACGCCAGTACGTTACGCAGTGCGTTAAATGTGTGTTGGGAAAAAATCTTATTGCCAAAAAGCAAGATTAGCTTAGAAAAGCAAGTTGAGAAAATTGAACCGAATGTACCAGAGCTGAACGATTACCCAATGTTTGGAACGTATCCAGCGATTGATGCTGCGACGGCATTACTTGGTTTAATTCATGGTCTGATGGCGAAAGATGAGCATGAATTTGTGAGCGTTGCGAAAATTTCGCAAGCAACTGTTGCGCGTTATGTCGAGCTATTGATTGAAAGCGAAGGCTTAGAACCAGAAAACAAACTGGTTCGTGAGCACCCTTATATGCAGTATGAAATTGAAGTGTTAGGCGAGTTAATTGAATTCGTAGAGAATATGGGTCGTATCAGCAGTGACAGTGTGAAAGCGCTTAAACAACAAGCTATCGCTGATGGTCAAACTAATATCGGCATTGCAATTTAACGTAAAGATTAAGAGATTGGAGAATTATTAGTGCGCATTTTAGGCATTGAATCATCTTGTGACGAAACGGGAATTGCAATTTACGATGATGAGCTAGGGTTATTGGCTCATAAGCTTTACAGCCAAGTCAAAGTGCATGCTGACTACGGCGGTGTCGTACCCGAGCTGGCTTCTCGAGACCATGTTCGCAAAACCATTCCACTGATTGATGAAGCATTTAAAGAAGCAGGTTGTGGCCCAGAAGACATCGATGGTGTTGCTTATACTGCGGGACCTGGTTTAGTTGGCGCTTTGTTAGTCGGTACTTCAATTGGTCGCTCTTTGGCGTTTGCTTGGGATAAACCTGCTGTAGCGGTGCATCATATGGAAGGGCATTTATTAGCGCCGATGCTTGAAGACGAGCAACCAGAGTTCCCATTTGTTGCATTACTTGTATCTGGTGGCCATACCATGATGGTGAAAGTAGCAGGCATAGGTGAATATGAAGTGCTAGGTGAGTCAGTTGATGATGCTGCAGGTGAGGCATTTGATAAGACAGCTAAATTATTAGGCTTAGACTATCCTGGCGGCCCGCTACTGGCAAAAATGGCCGAGCAGGGAACACCTGGGCGTTTTACTTTTCCGCGCCCTATGACAGATAAACCTGGTTTAGATTTTAGTTTTAGTGGTTTAAAAACAGCGGCAGCTAACACTATTCGTAGCGAAGGTGATGACGAACAAACCAAAGCTGATATTGCCCATGCATTCCAAACTGCTGTAATCGATACACTCGCGATTAAGTGTAAACGTGCTCTGAAAGAAACGGGTATTAAACGTTTAGTCATTGCCGGTGGTGTGAGTGCAAACACTGAACTGCGTCAAAAGCTTGAGCGTATGATGCAAGGTATGAAAGGGCAGGTGTTTTATCCTCGCACAGAGTTTTGCACTGATAATGGCGCTATGATTGCTTTTGCAGGTATGCAGAGATTGAAAGCCAAGCAATATGCAACACTTGATATGAAAACGCAGCCACGTTGGCCGATTGAAAGTTTACCACCGTTGTAGACTTTTTATCTTAAGTCTTCTTTTTACCTATTTTAGGCTCTTTCCCTTGAAGGAGCCTTTTTATGTTGGCGCGATGCCGAAAAATAATCAGCACAGTTAAAAAGCTCACTGGCACAGTATAAAGCGGCTTAATCAGCCAAGTATAAAAAGGTGCGAGTGCGACTGTGACAATCGCGCCTAGTGATGAATATCGAGTTAGCCACACCACTATGGCCCATGTTGCAATGAGTAGCCCTCCTAAACTTAACCCGATAGGTAAAAGTGCTCCAAACGCCGTCGCAACGGCTTTTCCGCCATTAAAATGAAAGAACACTGGATAGATATGACCGAGGCAGGCAGAAACAGCAATTGCGCCCAACCAGTTTGGCTCTACGCCTAAAAAGTATGCGCCCCAAACAGGTATTGTACCTTTCAATATGTCGAAAGTGAGCACTAAAGCGGCAGGAAGTTTGCCACCTAAACGCAGCACATTGGTTGCGCCTGGGTTATTTGAGCCAGAAAAGCGAGGGTCGGGTAACTTGAATAACTGACACACGAGCACTGCAGACGATACAGAGCCAATTAAATAGGCACATATGCAGATTAACGTAATTAACACAGGTTTCCTTATTTTGTCTTCAGCGTATTTCGGCTATCATTTCCCGATTCGAATGTAACTATATAAGTTACTAATCTATTTGTCACAGACAAAATACCAAAGTGGGGCGTGAATGGATAAGGTCTATATTTCTCAGCTACATGTTGAAACCATTATTGGCGTGTACGATTTTGAGAAAGAGAGTAAACAAAGTTTGTACTTTGATGTGGAAATGCTGACCGATATTCGAGCTGCAGCGCAGAGTGATGATATTAACTTAGCGGTAGATTACGCAAAGGTAAGCGAAGACATTATTACTCATACCACAGCAGAACCAGTTGAGTTACTAGAAACCTTGGTTGAGCAACTCGCTGCATTGATTTTAGAAAAGTATAACGTCACACAAGTGACGATTAAGGTGAGTAAGCCTGCAGCAGTGCCAGCGGCGCAGACTGTCGGTGTTGAGATCACTCGAGCAAAAGACATCTAATATGGCGCAGATTTTTATTAGCTTAGGCTCCAACGTAGACAGAGAAAAGCATCTACGTGCGGGCCTAAATGCCTTGATTTCACAATTTACTGAATATCAGCACTCTAGTGTCTTTGAAAGTGAAGCCGTTGGCTTTAATGGCAATAACTTTTTTAATTCAGTTTTTGCAGCACAAACAGATATGTCGCTTGAGCAGGTGTGTGCTTTACTCAAACAGATCGAAAGAGACAATGGTCGAACACCGTCAGATAAAAAGTTTAGCCCACGCACACTCGATCTCGACCTATTGTTTTATGATGATGTAATTTGCGATTCACCTGCGCAATTGCCTCGAGATGAAATTACAAAAAATGCCTTTGTTCTGCAGCCACTGGCTGAATTAGCACCGCATTTTTATCACCCAGTAGCCAAGCAAACCATTGGTGAACTTTGGCAAAATTATAACAACTTAAACCAAAAGCTATGGAAAGTGGAGTTCTAACCCATGAGCATTATTGAAATTATCGTGTTGGCCTTAGTCCAAGGTCTAACAGAGTTTTTACCTATTTCGAGTTCAGCACATTTAATACTGCCGTCGCAAGTATTGGGTTGGCAAGACCAAGGCACAGCCTTTGACGTGGCTGTTCATGTGGGCACTTTATTGGCAGTAATTATTTACTTCAGAAAAGAAGTCGCAGATATTTTAACTGCTTGGGTTAACTCCTTTGGTGCACAAGGTAAAAAAACGGATGACAGCCAGCTAGGTTGGTGGATCATTCTGGCAACCTTACCTTCATTGATTATTGGTTACCTGCTAAAAGACTTTGTAGAAGTATATTCACGTAATGCTTGGATCATAGCCACAACGACCATCGTATTTGGTTTATTACTTTGGTATGCCGATGCAAAAGCCAAACAAATTAAAACCATTTACCAAATTAACTGGGTAATGGCACTATTGATTGGTTTGTCGCAAGTGGTAGCTATGTTGTTTCCGGGCACATCACGTTCCGGTATCACCATGACAACGGGCCTATTACTTGGCTTGAATAAGCAAAGCGCAGCACGCTTCTCTTTCTTAATGTCTATTCCGGTTATCGCAGCAGCAGGCTCTTACTATATTTATAAGTTATCGACAGGCGATGAATTAATTGATTGGAACGCGATTATTTTAGGCGCGGTATTATCGTTTATTGCCGCTTATGCATGTATTTACTTTTTCTTAAAAGTGATTGAGAAAATGGGCATGTTCCCATTTGTAGTATATCGTTTATTGTTAGGTCTTGGTCTATTTGCTTTCTTAATGTGGTAAACATTATTTAAGCTTATAAGCATGAATATTATGACAGCGCTTCGGCGCTGTTTTTTTTATGCCTAAAATAAAATCGCAAATAATCTCTTGAGAGACGAGAGACGAGAGACGAGAGACGAGAGGCGAGAGACGAACTAAGCCCTGTTTTATAAACATGAGTAATAGCGTGGCTTAAGCAATACAATGACCAGGTGTCAGTCAGTTTTAGGTAATAAAAAACGCCTCCGAAGAGGCGTTTTTAAATACTAACTTCTAATTAGATTAGAAAGTGTACTTAGCACCGATTGATAGACGGCGGCCTTTTACGTCGAAGAATTCACCTTCATCGTAAGTGAACGGGTTACGTGGTGGCTCGCGGTCTAGTAGGTTATTAACACCTACACGTAGCTGTAACTCATCCATTAGGTACGTCTTGTACATGAAATCAAATGTCGTGTAAGACGGGATATCGTTATAGTTGTTGTCTTCAGCAGTCCAGTCATTGTCATTTACAGTTGCATGACGGTAGTTTGCAGTTAACACGTAAGATGAATCATCTTGTGAGTAAACAGCACTAAAACGACCTTTCCAACGAGGAGATGCGGTTTCACCAACATAGTTACGGAAGTCTTCTTCACGACCAGTCGAGTTCTGGTTGTCATCAATCAGATAAGTTGCTGTTAACTTAAGAGATAGGCTACCGTTTAATACATCTGTACGGTAAGCTGACTCGAAGTCCATACCTTTCTTAGTGATCTGTGCAGCATTGATTGGGCGTGTGTAGAAATGAGTGATATTTCCTGTTTTCTCATCACGCTCAAAGTTGCCACAGAATGGGTTATCTAAAGAAGATGACTCATAACAAAGCTCAACACTGTCACGACCAAAGTACTCAATTGCACCGTCAACTTCGAATGACCAGTAGTCAACAGTGAAGTCTAAGCCGTCTACGAATGAAGGCGTATAAATCACACCCACTGTGTAGTCGTTTGATACTTCGTTTTTAAGGTTTTGGTTACCTTGAATGTAACCTGGTAAGCTACCACCGCCGATCCACTCATCAGTTGGCATCCAACCAGCTGCTAGACCATCAGCTTGACAGTTCTTGATTACATTGTCTTTGTACTTGCTACCAGAACTTGCAATTGAGTCAGCACGACATACGTCCGCACGACCTGAGCTAAACGTTTTTGAGTTTGGTGTGAATAAATCACCTAGGTTTGGCGCACGTACTGATTTTGAACGGTTTAAACGTACACGTAAGTCGTCAGTTACACCCCAGTTAAGTGCTAGTTTCCACGCGTTATCAGAACCAGTTACAGAGTAGTCCATGTAACGGAATGCAGTTTCTAGTGTTAGATCTGTCGCAAGGAAAGCATCTTCAAGAAGTGGGATTGAGATTTCAGCTGATAGTTCATCAACTTCAATTTCACCGTCCATCGGAAGGCTAGAGTTACCAAAGATTAGGCCTTTTTCCATGTTTTCAGATGGTGCTGTTGTTGCTGATTCACGACGGTGCTCTGCAGTGAATGCTGCAGCTACATAACCTGCTGGTAGTTCATACAAAGAACCATCTACAGTTAATGCAAATACAACTTGGTCGTGCTGAGCAAAACGAGTTGCTGTCGTTGCAATGTAATCTTGCTGAGCTGCTGTTGCAGATGTAGCACCCATTGGGTTGAACGGAGTACAACCTTCAATTGCACCAACCACATTGCCTTTCGCATCGCGATCAGCACATACGATCTGGCCGTTATACTCTACAGCATCAATCGCATTCGCAAGGTTCTGAGTTAAAACTTCACCAGTCCAAAGTGTATCTTGCTCGATACGGCCGAATTGAACGTAGGTGCTGTAACCCCAGTCATCAGATAAGTAACCTTCAGCGCCAAATGACGTACGGAATACTTCGCGCTCTTGGTTATACATACGGTCACCCCAAAGGTGCTCGTTTGCTTGACGAAGCGTTACAGAAGTAAGCTCATTGTCGTCCATTAGTTTCGCCATATCATCTTTGATGAATGCGTTGTCGCGACGAATCGTGTGACGGAAGAAAGCAGGTGAGCTTTCAGTTGTTGCATCTGTGTTTGAGTAAGTGAAGTCAAACGTTAAAGCATGTTCATCATCTAACTGATAAGTACCGTAAGCTGATGCAATTACACGCTCAAGCGGTGTTTGGAAGTAAGACTTATAACCATCGCTAAAGATACCATCACCCATGTTGTTTGCATCAGTGAAGTAACGGTTTGCATCACGGCCAACACCTGGATTTGGCATCATACCAAGGCCGTTGTCGAATGCACGGATGTTGCCGTTCTCATCAAACGTGTAATGGTGGTTTAAGTAACCATCTGTAGAGAAAGCGTTTTTAGTGAAGAAATCACCACCTTCAGAGTAATACGCAAGCGCAGTTGGCTGACCAAGAATAACGCGACCAGGAACATTGTCGTCACCGCTTGCATTTGCTGGGTTGCCATATGAGTTTACTGGGTTTGCGAAGAAATCACGGCTTAGTTTCGTGTAGCTTTCGTTTTCTGTGTAGTTTACAGATGCGATGAAAGATAACTTATCTGCTTCCATACCACCTGTGATTGAGAAGTAGTTTGACTCACCACCGCTTTGCTCTGGACGAACTGTTGAAACATCAACTTCGATACCGTCCATAGACTTTTTAGTAATGATGTTTACAACACCTGCAACAGCATCCGCACCATAAACAGCTGCAGCACCACCAGTTGCAATTTCAATACGCTCGATCATTGATGTAGGGATGTTGTTTAAGTCAACCGCAGTGTCACCTACAGAGCCTGGTACGAAACGACGACCATTAACAAGCACCAAAGTACGCTCAGAACCTAAACCACGAAGGTCAGTTGTGTTAAGGCCTGAAGCGTAAATGTAGTTAGTCGTTGTTTCAGGAGAAAGGCCAACTGTCGCTTGAGGCATTTCTTCAAGTAGGTCGTTTACGTTAGTAATACCTTGGTTTTCTAGTTCAACACCGCCGATCACAGTAACCGGAGTTGGAGACGTTAGGTTAAAACGCTTAATTTTAGAACCAGTAACCTGAATGCGCTCTACTTTTTGCGCTTCAGTATCTGTATTTGCTACCGCAACAGTACCTGCTGCAGTACCTGCTAGTACAGCAGCCTGAATGCTTGCTGTTAATAGGTTTAACTTCTTCAACATATAACCTTTCTCTATTTGTTTTGAATCTCACATGTGTTGCATGTGCCATAGGTCAGGTTCTGTTTTTAGCATAAGTAATTGTTACATAATGCAAAGGTGTGTTTGTGTTAATTGTTCCTTTTTTGTGAATAGTGTTTCTGTTTTGGTTAATGCTTTGTTTTTTGTTATTTTAATCAGTGTATTGTACTGGCTCTTTCTGTAATGCCTAGTTGACAGGAGGGGGTTGGTATGGGAATTGTAAAGCTAGCTATTAACGATTGGTTAGTGTGTGCAAACTTTCTTTAAAATATTAGTTTTTTAAACGTTCTAAAATGTAGCATTGTTGTTTTTTAAGATGTTAATTGCGTTGTTTTTTTTATGAGCATTTGAATAAAAAATTCATTATAAAAGGGAACTATCAAGACGCAGTTTAAAAATGCGTCTTGAATTGTCCCTAAAATACCAGCGGTTAACTAAGCCACTTTTCTATTGCATGAATCCTAGTTGTTTCTAAACCCGTTTTTATCGCAGCACCTTGGAAGCCTAATGCGATCACTTGTTGAGCAGTAATTGTCTGAGTAATACTGGCACATTCTTGTAAGGTGTGTGTTATCTGATCATGGCTTTGAGTGTACTCTAATAGTTCTATAAGCAAAGTTAGCCGCTCTGGGCGGCGCCATAAATCTATCTGATTGAAAAAGGTTAAAATATCTTTAGCTGTGGGATACTCGAGTAATAAAAATTGTTGAAGTAATTTATGATCTCGAAGTGCGTTTGCATAAATACTGGGAATTTTCAGAGTTTGCTCTATCTGTTTTAATTCTTGAGGATTGCTGTGCTCTAAACACAAACAAAATTGATAGATGGTCAGTTGTTCAGAATTAATGTTTGTTTCTAAATTTGCAAGGTTAACATTGGCATTTGTTACTTTTTTACTTTGTGCCTTTGACCATGTTGGTAAAATGGGGAGTACATCAGCTAAAGCATCAATCTCATCTAAAACATCTAAAAATAAATGAAGGCTGTTGGCTTTAAGGCACTTTTCTATCTCTAACCAGATCCGCTCTTTGGTCAATGTTTTAAGTTCGTCATTGGCAACCATATCTTTCATAAGCGCAAGCGTTTCAGGTGCAATGGTAAAGCCTAGATGATAATAGCGTGCAGCAAATCTCGCAACTCGTAAAATACGAAGCGGGTCTTCACTAAAAGCTGGGCCTACATGTCTAAGCAAGCGGTTATTTATATCAGCTTGGCCGTGGAAAGGATCAAACAGCTTTCCATTTTCATCTTGTGCTATTGCGTTGATGGTTAAATCACGACGATATAAATCTTCTTCTAGTGTTACAGTTGGGTCAAAATCACAAATAAAGCCAGTATAGCCTTGTCCGATTTTACGCTCTTTACGGGCTAGAGCATATTCATCCTTAGTGTGTGGGTGTAAAAAGACAGGAAAGTCTTTCCCGACTTGTTTATAGCCCAAAGATTGCATCTCTTCAGGGGTGCTGCCGACGACAACATAATCGTGCTCTACAACAGGGTAATTTATTAGCGCATCACGAACTGCGCCGCCAACTAAATAAACTTTCATCTTTGATCCAATGTTTCAACCAATGCTGCAAGCTTCAAGGTTTTATCTTGCGCACTTTTTTGCCATTATAGGGCCTATCATAACAATAAAGAGTTTTATCGTGTATTTAAGCTATTTTGGGTTGAAAGAGAAACCGTTCTCAATTGCGCCTAATCCCGAATATTTATATATGAGTGAACGCCATAAAGAGGCGTTGCTACACTTAAATTATGGGCTTGGTGATACAGGAGGGTTTGTATTACTGACGGGTGAAGTTGGAACTGGTAAAACCACCATTACGCGCTCAATGCTAAAATCATTGCCCGAAAATACCGAAGTGGCTTTTGTATTAAATCCAGCGCTCTCTGAGTTAGAACTACTCGCAAGCATCTGTGATGAATTATCAATAGCATATGATCCTGATACGGCGACACTTAAAAGCCTAACCGACGCCCTAAAAGCACGATTTACTGACAATTATAAAGCTGGTGGACATACTTTACTTGTGATTGATGAAGCACAGCATTTATCACCGAGTGTGTTAGAACAACTGCGTTTATTAACCAATCTTGAAACAGACGATAAAAAGTTGGTGCAAATTGCCCTCATCGGTCAGCCTGAACTGCAAACCCTATTGCAGCGCAATGAGCTTAGGCAACTAGCTCAACGTATTACCTCTCGATATCACTTATTAGCACTGACAGAATCTCAAGTGTTTGCTTATATTCAGCACCGCTTGCAAACTGCAGGCTGTGATACTGCGCTATTTAGCCATGAAGCTGTTGCGCATATCTATAAACGTACTCAAGGGATCCCGCGGTTAATTAACTTGTTGGCAGACAGGTGTTTGCTGGGGGCTTTCTCTGCACAGAAACAGGTGATTGATAAGGCCGTGGTTGATCAGGCAGCAAAAGAAGCCTTACCTATGGTCAGCGTGAATAGTGAGCCCGATTCTGAAAGTAAGCTGAAGAAGTTTGCACCAGTCTTATCTCTTATTGTAGCAAGCTATGTTTTTGGCTTTGCTGCGGCTTATATTTTTTAAGAAGTTCAATTATGTCTATTATTGATGCAGCATTTAAACAATCACAAACCGCAAACAATACTGAGCAAGCGCATTTAGCCTATCAACAAACTAAGCAATTGGCTTTCTATAGAAAGCTATCGATTGGCCTTGCGGGGGTAGGTTTGAGTGTCACTTTTGCATTGGCTGGTTTTTATAGCGGCCAATACCTTCAGAGTCAATCTCAATCAATTGCTACCTTACAAAATCAGCAAGAGCAAGTTGAAGAAACAGCCGAAACAGTCGCGCAGCAAGAAACAAAGCAACAAGACAATGTGTCGCGCTTGCAACCAACTCAGGCGAAGCCGACTGCTGAAAATCCAAATAACCAAGGGGTTGTTCAATCCGGTGAACAATATCAATGGATGTCAGTGCAGGTTGGAGTAAACGAACAAGGGGCACCTATTTTTAAACAGCAATTGGTACCGCTTTCGGCTGTTGCTCAGGTCAGTACTGTGTCAGCTGAGTCTTCTGTTGTCAGTAATACCGCTTTACTAGAACAACCGGAAGAAGACTTAAGCCAGTATCGTGTATTAGGTAAACCACTGGATGATACGCAATTGAATAGCCAAGTAGGTGCTAATTCACAAATGATATCACCACAAGATGATTTAAGTCAGTACAGAGTATTAGGTAAACCATTGACGTCTGAGCCAGAGACGCAAACTGAGGCTTTGGATACTGCCTCCACTTTGACTAACACAGATAACCTAACGTCTGAAAATAACAATGAGGCATTAACAGATGAAGCGGCGGCAAGGTTGAAAGCTGCCTTTGAACTTGCAGTAGCAGAAACGGCAGATAAGGACTTTTCTCAGCAAGAAACAGTCGAAGCGCCGCCAGAAAAAGAGCGTTTATCTATCGAGTTTTTGCCTGAAAAAACACAAGCAGCCATTGGTAAGTTGACGTATCAAGCCCATATTTATGCAACTTCAGAGCACAAACGTTGGATAAAAATCAACGGAGTTGAACTGTACGAGGGAGACAAAATTAATGGTATGCGTTTATTAGAAATCGCGCCAGAAGCCAGTATTTTCAGATTCCAAGGATACGACTTTGCGGTGAAAGCCATGCAAGATTGGCAGCCATACTAATAACTCTCTACCATAATTTAGATATAAAAAGGCCTAAATGACGCATGTTGTTGAAGCCTTTTTATGAAAGCAACTTATGGTAAAACGGAATGCTTGAAAAACTTAATCAGATCTAAACCAAACTCTTCAGGTTTTATTGCTGCTTCTAACTCATCTGTACAGCGTTTCTCTGCTAAATCTATGTCTTCGACAGCGATGTGATACATGGTTTTGGCACTGTAAAACACTTTAACAATTGGCTTTAAGGGTTGCTCTGGATTTGAGCTGGCTACCATCCCCACTTTTTGAGATTTTAACTTAACAAGTGATCCAACAGGATATACGCCGATACAGTTGATAAACTCGTTGAGCAACCTATCATCAAAGTGATGGGGGCTACCTTCTCTTAAAATCTTAAAAGCTTGAATGGGGGTGAGGGATTTTTTGTAAACGCGTTCAGCTGTAAGCGCATCAAATACATCAACAATAGAGGCCATTCTGACATAGTCTGATATTTCACCATTACTTAAACCTTGCGGGTAACCTGAGCCATCAAGTCGCTCATGGTGAAAGCCTGCCACTTCACAGCTTATTTTAGATAAGCCAGCTTCAGTAACAATCTCATAACTGAATTGGGCATGTTGTTTCATTTGCTCGAATTCGCTGTCACTTAGTTTACCTGGCTTGTTGAGGACCGCATCATCGACTTTTATTTTACCGATATCATGGAGTAAAGCGCCGGTAGCGAGCTGTTCGATAATCTCTCTGTCTAACCTTAAATGCTTAGCAAAAATAGTAATGAGTGTGGCAACATTAATAGAATGCTCGAGTAGATAAGCGTCTTTTTGTTTGATCATGGCAATACAAGATAGGGCATCTTGGTTGCGGAAAATTGAATCTATAAAGCTCGTTGCGACCTCTTTAAAAGCGTCGACATCAATAGGGTTACCCGCTTTTAAATCTGCAAAGGCTTTGGCTTGAAGTGACTTGGCTTCTTCAACAAGTTTCATTGCCTGATTTATTTCAGCGCTGATGGCAGTAGATTTATGCCAAGGGTCTTTTTCTTGCTCAGGCGCATTTTGAATATCAGAGTCTGACGCAGTAATACCGTGTTTGTTATTGCTCAAGTCGAGCATTTTATCTGGGTCAACTTCAACTCTTAAAATACCCGCAGAAGCGAGTTTGTCGATACTCGTTTGCGTCTTAACCCAGCCTTGTGTCTTGACTTGCACACTGCCGGTTTGTTCTAACACACTCACGACAAACATGCCGGGTTGTAACTCTTCGATGCTTATGCTCTTCACAGTACTTTCTTTTTTAGTGCCAGTAATTTAAGCCTAGCAAAAGATACTTAAAAAAACAGTTGAGCAAGATCATGAAAATAAAAAAAGCCTGTACTCGATTAAAAGTACAGGCTTTTTAAAGTTAACGAATAATATTTATTATTCGTCGTCTTCAACCAATGTCATTAGTGATGTGTTACCACCAGATGCCGTTGTATCGATACTAATGGTTTTTTCTGTCACTAGACGGTTAAGTAGCGTGTCGTAGTACTCCGCGCTGATTACAGGCAGGATAGCGCCCTTACGTGCAGCTAGTTGCGTGCTGAAGTAACCTTTACGTGCACAGCCACTACCTACAACAGCTGCTGCTAGGTGATCATGAGCCAGTACTGCAGGTAGTTGGTTTAGCTTAGCAACCTGCATAACGCCTTCAGCTACGCCGCAGCTGATTAACTTATCTCTGAACGCTAATGCTTCTTCGTGGAATAAGTCAGAAACCACAGTGATCACGGTGTTACCAGCAGCAAGTGAAGTAATGATAGACATTACCCAGAAGTTGAATGAAGTGTCTTTATCTGCAAAACACACAACACAACCACGTGGCTCGTAACGAATCGTATTTGACTCACCTGTAGGACCAGGCAACTGTACAACTTTGCTTAAGCGCTTTTCAACACGGATGATCTGCTCACGTGCATCAGCTAAAGTGTGTGATAGGTCATCAGCAAGTTGATCCATAATCTCAACATTGGCAAGTTTTGCTAATAACTGACGTACCACAGATACGCGGTTATTTAGCGGCATTGCACGCCAAGCTTTTTCATCACGCATTGAGTTTTGCATTAGCTGGCTAACTTGCTCTTGCGCACCTTGGAATGCCTGAAGCGCTTCAGTGTCAACTGCAACGTTAGTAGATTGACGGTTATCTGGTGTCTTATTCTCTTTTACTAGGCGAGATAAGTAGTTAGGGCCACCTGCTTTAGGGCCAGTACCAGAAAGACCACGACCACCGAACGGCTGAACACCTACTACCGCACCGATCATGTTACGGTTGATGTAAATGTTACCCGCTCGAGATTGCTTAGCTAGGTAGTTTGCACGCTCTTCAATACGAGAGTGAATACCCATAGTTAAGCCAAAGCCAGTGCTGTTTACTTGGTCGATTACTTTATCGATTTCAGTGCCTTTGAAGCGGATCACGTGTACACATGGGCCGAATACTTCTTTCTTAAGCACAGATAAGTCTTTGATCTCATATAAACGAGGTGCAAAGAAGAAATGACCAGTGTCACCCATATCAGGTAATGGACACTCAAAATGCAGCGTTGCATTGCCTTTTAAGTACTCTACGTGCTCAGTAAGTGCACTATGGGCTTTTTGGTCGATTACCGGGCCAACATCCGTTGAAAGGTAAGCAGGGTCACCAACGTGTAGTTCTTTCATTGCACCTTTGATCATGCTGATTACTTTGTCTGCAATTTCTTCTTGAACAAAAAGAACTCGAAGTGCAGAACAACGTTGACCTGCTGACTGGAAGCCTGAAGAGATCACATCGTCAACAACTTGCTCCGGCAGTGCCGTTGAGTCAACGATCATACAGTTTTGACCACCGGTTTCAGCAATCAGAGGTACTTGGTCGCCACCACGCTCAGCAAGGGTTTGTGAAATACGCGTGCCTGTCTCGGTTGAACCTGTGAACATTACAGCTTGAATACGCTCGTCAGGTACGATCACCTGACCAACTTTGCTACCGCGTGCGATAACAGGTTGAACCACGTTCTCTGGTAAACCAACTTGCTTCATTAAGTCGATAGTACGAAGTGCAACCAGTGATGTTTGCTCGGCAGGCTTAGCAATAACTGTGTTACCGGTCACGATTGCTGCTGCCACTTGGCCTAAGAAAATCGCCAGAGGGAAATTCCAAGGGCTGATACATAAAATCACGCCACGAGGAGAGAAACGCTCGTCTAAAGAAAGCTCTTCTGCTTTTGCTGCGTAGTAACGACAGAAATCAACCGCTTCACGTACTTCGTCGATACCATCTTGGGCAACTTTACCTGCTTCTTTGATACATAATGCGATTAGTTCATCAGTATGTTCTTCAAGAATATCACCAGTACGACGAAGAATGTCAGCGCGCTCGTTGATTGGCACTTTTGACCAAGCCTCGAATGCTTGTTCAGCGTTGGTAACTAGCTGCTTCATTTCAGCTTCGTCTTGGTGACGAATTGAACCCAGCACTTCATTGTGGTTTGCAGGGTTAATTACCGCTTCATGACCTTCAGGTACATCATTATGCGTAATTAAGTTTTTCTCGACCCAAGCATTTAAGTTTTCACGCATTGGCGTGATGTGGTTAATGTTGGTTAAGTCTAAACCTTTAGAGTTGTTACGCTCAGCGCCGAACATATCGATAGGCATAGTAATTTGCGTATTACGCTTGTTGCGAAGGCGCTGAATTTTTTCTACTGGATCTTCTAATAGGCTTTCAACTGGCTTACTCTCATCAACAATCGCGTTAACGAATGAAGAGTTTGCACCGTTTTCTAATAAACGACGAACTAGGTAAGCTAATAGGTCTTCGTGCTGACCAACTGGCGCATATACACGACACTGTACTTTATCTTCAGTTACAACTTGGTTGTATAGCGAGTCACCCATGCCATGTAGACACTGGAATTCGAAGTTGTTGTATTCACCGTTTGCTAGTTCAAGGATTGTCGCAGCAGAGTATGCGTTGTGCGTTGCGAACTGAGGGAAGATCACATCACGCGCGTTCATTAGTTTAATCGCACAGGCTTTGTAAGATACGTCAGTGCTTGCTTTACGTGTGAATACCGGGAAGCCTTCAAGGCCATCAGCTTGAGTTAGTTTTACTTCAGTATCCCAGTAAGCGCCTTTAACAAGACGAACCATCATCTTACGGCCAACGCGACGACATAGCGCTTCTAACCAGTCAACAACCCAGATAGCGCGTTTTTGGTATGCTTGCATTGCCAGACCGAAACCGTTCCAGTCACCTAATGCTTCATCAGAGAATACTGCTTCGATGATGTCTAAAGAAATATCTAAACGGTCTGCTTCTTCAGCATCTACAGTGAAGTTGATGTCATATTGTTTAGCTGCAAGTGCAAGTTCTTTTAGTTTAGGCACGATTTCAGACATTACTCGATCACGGTGTGAAAACTCGTAACGTGGATGAATTGCTGAAAGCTTTACAGAAATACCAGGACTCTTAATTGGACCGCGGCCATTTGCTGCTTTACCAATGACATGAATTGCAGTCATGTAGCTGTTGAAGTAACGCTCAGCGTCGGCCATGGTGCGTGCACCTTCACCTAGCATGTCGTAAGAGTAGGCGTAGCCTTGTGCTTCTTTTTCTTTTGCGCGTTCAAGGGCTGCTTCAATGGTTGTGCCCATTACGAACTGCTGACCCATGATCTTCATTGCATATTGCACAGATTTACGGATAGCTGGTTCGCCAATGCGACCCATAGTGCGTTTTAGTAGACCAAACTGTTCTTCTTTTGATTTGTCTGCATAGTCAACCATCTTGCCAGTTAGCAATAAACCCCAACTTGATGCGTTAACAAATAGAGAGTCACTGTTACCTAAGTGAGAGCTCCAGTCACCCTGACTTAGCTTGTCACGAATTAGTTCGTCTTGTGTTTCTTTGTCTGGCACACGAAGCAAAGCTTCAGCTAAACACATTAACACGATGCCTTCTTCAGAAGATAAGGAATACTCTTCTAAAAGCGCATCAACACCGCCTTTACCTTTTTGGTCTTTACGAATGTTTAATACCATTTGACGCGCGCGCTCCCAAGCACGGCTTCGAGCAGAAACACCAACTTCTGCTAAAGGCAAAATCTGATCGATGACTTGCTCTTCATCGATTCGATAGAAGTCTCTGATCTTTTGACGGATCGGACACTGGGTCGTTAAGTCGCCTTTAAATAGCATAATGTGAACCCTCTAAAATTATAAGGTGATAGAATTTTTGTGCATTGTATACAAATCGCAGCAGAATATGCTGGTTTAATTTGACGTTTTACGATAATTTACGGCTCAAATTTTAAATAATTCAGCATAAAATTCTGTATGACAACCTCAATCAAAACACGTGTGCTTGATCGCATTGATTTAGCAATTTTAGACGCTTTACACAAAAACGGCAGAATTTCGAATGTAAACCTCGCTAAGGCAGTAAATTTAAGCCCTAGCCCGTGTTTAGACAGGGTAAAAAAGCTAGAAAGTGAAGGGTATATAGAAGGGTATAGTGCCAGATTAAACCCCGAAAAATTAGGACAGCATTTAGTAGCGCACGTAGAGATACGACTAAAAAGTTCTACTGAATCGGTATTTGAAACCTTCAAACAGCATATTATTCGGATCCCTCATGTAGTGAGTTGTGACATGGTGGCCGGTGGGTTTGATTACTTAGTAAAAATTCGTGTACCAGATATGACGGTTTATCGTGAAGTGCTCGGACAAATTGTAGAAATTCCAGGGGTAGGCACAAACCATACTTATATGGTGATTGAGCATGTTAAACCTGACTTAGGGGTAGGAGTTTTATAATTCGATCAAGAAAAGTGATGAGTTATGCGTAAACATTGAAGTGTGCTGAAAGTAAAATGAAAGCTTTCAGCACAGCTTGGAAGATATGAAAATTAACTACTTCACTTCTTTACCTGCAGCTTGTTGATCTGCATGGTAGCTTGAACGTACGAATGGACCACACGCAGCGTGGGTGAAACCAATTTCATCTGCATAGTCTTTTAATGCATCAAACTCAACTGGCGGCACATAGCGTTTTACTGGTAGGTGATGCTTTGAAGGTTGTAAATATTGACCTACAGTTAGCATGTCAACATTGTGCTCACGAAGGTCACGTAATACCTCTTCGATTTCAGACATTTCTTCGCCTAAACCCACCATTAGGCCTGATTTAGTTTTAACATTCGGGTGTGCTTCTTTGAAACGACGAAGTAGTTCTAAAGACCACTTATAATCTGCACCTGGGCGAGCCAGCTTATACAGGCGAGGCGCAGTCTCTAAGTTATGGTTGAATACGTCAGGTGGCGTTTCAGTTAAGATCTCTAATGCTTTTTCCATACGGCCACGAAAATCTGGTACTAAGATTTCAATGGTGATTTCAGGATTGTGCTTACGAATGGCTTTAATACAGTCAGCAAAGTGTTGTGCACCACCGTCACGTAAGTCATCACGGTCTACAGACGTGATAACCACATACTTAAGCTTCATATCTTTGATGGTTAAAGCTAGTTTTTCAGGCTCTTCAGCGTCTGGTTTTAAAGGTCGACCGTGCGCTACATCACAGAAAGGGCAACGACGAGTACAAATCGCACCTAAGATCATGAATGTCGCTGTACCATGGTTAAAGCATTCAGATAGGTTAGGGCATGATGCCTCTTCACATACAGAGTGTAACCCGTGGTTTCGCATTGCTTGCTTGATGCCTTCAATACGCTCACTTGATTTAGGTAAACGGATTTTAAGCCATTCAGGTTTTCTTAGCATTTCATCGCGTTCAGTTGGCATTACCTTAACTGGGATCAATGCCATTTTCTCAGCATCGCGAAGCTTTACCCCAGGCTCCATTTTTACTGGTTTACTCATTCGTTCTCGAACCCTTCTTTGTGTTCAACATGCTCAGCGTTAAGACGTTTGAGCATATGTTTAACAAGACCTTGCGCAACTTCATCAAGTTGCGACGGGCCATTTAATTCACTTGTTTGCACCATGTTCATACCCGCATAGCCACAAGGGTTTATGCGCATAAATGGGCTCATATCCATGTTTACATTCAGTGCAAGACCATGAAACGAGCAGCCGCGGCGAACGCGCAGGCCTAAGGATGCAATTTTACTGTCGTCGACATAGACTCCTGGCGCATCAGGTTTGGCATAGGCATTAATGTCATACTCTTGCAGCATGTCGACAATGCACTCTTCTAGCCAAGTTACTAGCTCTCTTACGCCGATTTTAAGACGACGGAGATTAAACAGTACATACATCATTTGCTGCCCAGGTCCGTGATAAGTCACTTGACCACCGCGGTCAACTTGAATAACAGGAATGTCACCCGGTGCTAAAACATGCTCTGCTTTACCTGCTTGCCCCTGAGTAAAGACAGGCTCATGTTCAACAAACCAGATCTCATCGGGACTGTTATCATCACGGACATCAGTGAAGTCTTGCATTTTCTGCCAGATAGGTTCGTAACTTCGTAATCCTAACTGGCGAACAATCACGGTATTTTGAGTCATTACTGTCCCTTACAATACGTAACGTACGTCTTCTAAGCTGCCGATTTCGGTATAGATTTGTTCAATATGCTCTTTTGAAGTGACGGTTGCGACTAATGTCACTGACTCGTAAGTGCCTTTGCTACTCGGTTTTACTTTTGGTGCATAGTCACCTGGTGCAATTGTTTGCAGCTTTGCAAGGATCTGATCAGTCAGATTTACATTTGCTAGGCCCATAATTTTAAATGTGAATGGGCAAGGGAACTCTAAGTATTCGTCAAACTTAGTATTTTTAACTGGTTGAACCATGAAGGTGTCCTCATCGCAAATGGTGTGGTGTGTTTTTTATTTCACACACGCTCAATAATGGCGGGCATTCTATCATTTTTGTAGCAAAAAAAAACGCCTCACAGAGGAGGCGTTGTAGAGAGAAAAATCAGTTATTGCATAATCTGTAAACGTAAATAGTCATAGATCTTGCTGAAGAAGCTACCTTCTTCAATTTCTTCAAGGGTAACTAATGGATACTGAGAAATTTCTTCGCCATCGAGTTCTAAGAATAATGTGCCTACTTTAGTTCCTTTAGCTAACGGTGCTTCTAAAGTTTTATCTAATTCAAAGTTTGCTTTTAAATTCTTGCGTTGACCACGAGGAATAGTAATCGGTGTGTCTTCTAGAATACCGAGAGAAACCGTCTCCTTATTACCCATCCAAATACGTTGATCTGCAAAGCTGTCACCTGCTTTATATGGTGTGATTGTTTCGAAGAAACGGAAGCCATAGTTGAGTAGTTTTTTACTTTCGACTTTACGTGCGCGCTCACTGTCAGTACCCATCACAACTGCAATAAGACGCATATCGTCCTTAGTTGCTGATGTCACTAGGCTGTAGCCAGCCTCAGATGTGTGACCTGTTTTGATGCCATCTACTTCAAGGCTTGCATCCCACAGTAGTGAGTTACGGTTATACTGCTTAATACCATTAAAGGTAAAAGACTTCTCTTTATAAAGCGCATACTCTTCAGGTACATCACGGATAAGCGCAGCACCCAAGGTCGCCATATCGCGAGGCGTTGTATAATGCTCGTCTGTGTCTAGGCCATGACTGTTAATGAAATGTGAGTTTGTCATACCCAGTTTTTCAGCATGCGCGTTCATTAGATCTGCAAACGCGCTTTCACTGCCTGCAATGTGTTCAGCCATTGCGACACACGCATCATTACCAGATTGAATGATGATGCCGTGGTTAAGATCGTCGACACTGACTTGCTTGCCAACTTCAATGAACATGACCGATGAGCCAGGGAAATTCTTCGCCCATGCTTTTTCACTGATGGTAACCATATCAGTTGGTGAGATATTACCTGCTTCAATTTCAACACCAATCACGTAACTAGTCATCATTTTGGTTAGGCTAGCAGGTGCAAGCTTAGTATCAGCTTCACCTTCCGCAATGACTTTGCCAGTTGTGTAATCCACCAAGAAATAACCTTTCGCATTGATCTGAGGTGCAGAAGGGAGGATCTGTGCGGAAGCTGAAAAAATGGTTGCTGAGCATACCAGCCCGCAAATTTTGGTAAGTAGTTTGGTTTTTAGTAAAGTCATTATGTTCTTTTATCGATAAAATTAAAATTAGTCAGCTTTTTCTATTCTAAAGTCGTTGTTCACTGTAAAGCAAGAAAGCCTGGCGAAATTCACCTGCTTGTAAATTTTCTAGCAGGGATTGAGCATGCGTATCATCTTCTAACGGACCTAAGCGTAGTTTATGTAAACCGCCTTCTTCTGCAATGTTGGTATCAATTGCAAATTGACCTGCGAGTTTATTTGCCAAGTGCTCAATATTGGTTTTATTACTGCTAGCAGCGACTTGAATATAGGTTAATCTTGGCGCAATGCGCTCTAGTGTAATTGCTTCAATCTGAACCTTTGCTGTACCTTTGTTGTGATAGCCTAGCTTGTAGGCTGCGGCATAGGATAAGTCGATGATCCTGTCATCGTGAAATGGTCCGCGATCATTGACTCTGACTATGGCCGATTTGCCATTTTCTAAATTGGTTACTTTAACAAAACTCGGAAGTGGCAGAGTTTTGTGGGCTGCAGTCATGTCATACATGTTAAAGATCTCACCATTAGAGGTGTAATAGCCATGAAATTTTTGACCGTACCAAGACGCGACACCTTCTGCTTTGTAGCCTTTTTCATCAGACATCGGCTGATACTTTTTGCCTCTAACGATATAAGGTCTGCTTGCACTGGCACTCTTTGGCTCAACTTTGACCTTAGCGTCACGCATTTCATATTCAGTAGGAATACGCATAGGCGCGCTATCTTGGTGTGTGTGGTAGCGAGAGCTACAACCACTTACAATAATGACAACAAGGGTTAGCAAGTAAGCCTTATACAACTTAGTCATGATTTAAGTAACATCCTCTTATCTGTCGCAATTGACATGATGATCCCAAAGCCCGCCATGAGTGTGACCATTGAAGTGCCACCATAACTTATCAAGGGGAGTGGTACACCAACCACAGGAAGCAACCCTGATACCATGCCAATATTTACAAATACATAAACGAAAAAAGTTAATGTGAGTGCGCCAGCTAGAAGCTTACTAAACGCATCTTGGGCGCGAACAGCAATTAATAAACCGCGGCCTATGATAAATAGATAAACGCTGAGTAATAACACCACGCCAATTAAACCAAATTCTTCACTTAATACCGAGAAGATAAAATCTGTGTGTCGCTCAGGTAAAAACTCCAGCTGAGATTGTGTTCCTTGAAGCCAGCCTTTGCCTTCAATACCGCCAGAGCCAATTGCGATTTTTGATTGAATAATATGATAGCCTGCACCGAGTGGGTCACTTTCAGGATCGAGAAGAGTCATAACCCGTTGTTTTTGGTAGGCGCGCATACCAAAGTGCCAAAAAGCATAGACAGCAGGGATCATTAATAAAATGGCTCCGCCGATGAGACGCCAACTTAATCCTGCTAAAAATAAGACAAACAAGCCCGAGCTCGCGATTAATAAAGAAGTGCCTAAATCGGGTTGTTCTTTGATTAAAAATGTAGGAACGCAAATAAGTACAAAGCCAATAAAAAGGTTTAAAAGCTTAGGGGGCATGCGATGTTGAGAAATATACCAAGCAACCATCATAGGCACAGCGAGTTTCATGACTTCTGAGGGTTGAAAATTAGTAACGCCAAGATTTAACCAGCGTTTTGCACCATTGATAGTAATGCCTAAGAAAAACACGGCAACTAGCATAGACAAACCTACTAAATAAAGTGGGATCACTAGGCGTTTTAGAGTGATAGGAGGAATTTGAGCAAATACTAATAATGCGATGACAGCGCCACCCATTCGCACTCCATGCCTTAACATCATATCCATGTTTTGACCGCTAGCACTATACACAATTGCTAGACTGCCGCACATCATACATAAAAGCGCTAACATTAAAGGAACATCAATATGGATTTTTTGCCAAATAGTGCGCTTACGACTGAGTACCATTAGTTCTTTCCTTTTTGCAAAGGGTTAGCGGTAAAATAGTAATCCATTAATTGTCTCGCAATTGGCGCGGCAATTTTACTGCCGCCACCTTGGTTTTCTACTACCACGGTGACAACAACACGCGGATCATCATAGGGGGCAAAACCTGTGTAAATCGCATTGTCACGATGGCGCTCGTCTAATTTCTCAGCATCATATTTTTCGCCTTGCGCAATACTAACTATTTGTGCTGTGCCTGTTTTACCAGCAGGGTCATAGTTTGCTCCTTTAAATGCTTTGTGAGCAGTACCTGTGACTTTTTTTACAGTATTATGCATAGCTTCAAGCGCGATGCGCCAGTGGTCGTGATTTTTGAGCACGATAGGTGGGCGCTCTTCAGTATACATAGGGGTGATTTCATCAAACTGCTTTTGGACCTGTACAAGGTGCGGTTGATAATGCTCGCCTTTGTTAACCATGATAGTGACAGCATTCGCTATTTGCATTGGCGTCGCAGTCCAATAACCTTGTCCAATCCCGACAGAGATTGTGTCACCTGGCCACCAGTTTTCTTTGAAGCGTTCTTTTTTCCAAGCCACGGTTGGTAGAATAGCGGTTGTTTCTTCATGAATATCAATACCCGATAAATCTCCAAAGCCAAACTTATTCATGAAATTACTGATTTTTGTGATACCTGTTTTATAGGCAATGTCGTAATAGAAGGTATCACAAGACTCTTCAATAGCTTTATACACATCAACATGACCATGCCCCCAGCGTTGCCAATCTCGCCAGCGGTGATCGACATTCGGAATTTGAAAAAAGCCTGGGTCCCACATGCGGGTTTGCTCAGTGATAATACCTTCTTCTAAGCCGAGAATAGCTAAATGAGGCTTGACAGTGGATGCAGGCGCATAGCGACCTTGAGTTGTTCTGTTAATCAAAGGTCGGTCAGGGTTTAATAAGGCACGATAGTTTTTACCACTGATCCCATGTACGAATAAGTTTGGGTCGTAACTTGGATTTGAATAAAGCGCGAGAATACCGCCGTCTTTAGGATCCATAACAACGATCGCGCCACGCATGCCTTCAAGGGCTTTTTTCGCCACTTGCTGTAAGCCTATATCTAACGTAAGAACTAAATCTTGCCCTGGTGTGGGCGCGTCGACGCTTAAAGTACGGATCACTCTGCCTCGGTTATTCACTTCAACACGTTGTGAGCCAACGATGCCGTGCAGTTCTTTTTCGTAGAATTTCTCTATGCCAAGCTTACCAATGTCGTGGGTTGCACGATAATTTTTGGCTTCACCAGCAAGCTCAAGAGAAGTGAGCTCTTTTTTATTTAATTTGGCAACATAACCAAGCGCATGGGTGAGTGTTTCACCGTAGGGGTAATATCTGGCAAGGCGAGCTTCAATATTAAAGCCCGGAAATTTATGCTGATTAACCGAAAATAAGGCGACTTCTTGCTCGTTTAAACGCGCTTTTATAACACGGCTTTTAAAGCGCTGCTTACGACGAATATTCTTTAAAAAGTTTTCTTGGTCTTCTACAGAAATGTTTAATAAAGCGCCGACTTCAGCAAGTTGCTTGGCGATATCGTCTACTTGTTCAGGGATCACTTCTAAATTATAAACAGGGCGGTTCTCGGCCAATAACACCCCGTTTCGGTCGTAGATTAACCCCCGATTTGGTGCGACGGGGATTACTTTTATTCGGTTATCATTCGAGCGAGTTTTGTAGGTGTCGTGCTCTTTTACTTGAAGCTTGTAGGCATTGCTAAGTAATACACCAATTAAAATAGTAACAAACACAAAACCAACAAATGCGCGACGAGCAAATAGATTAGCTTCAGCAGAATGGTCACGAATTGTTGGTCTTTTGTTTATCATCTGAGTGGTATTATTCTCTGTGGTAAGGGTGGTTGTTATTTAAGCTCCATCCGCGATACAAGCTTTCAGCGACAATTATGCGCACAAGTGGGTGTGGTAACGTCAATGCCGATAGCGACCACTTTTGCTCAGAAGCGGCAATACACTCAGGTGCAAGGCCTTCAGGCCCACCAATTAATAAGCTGACATCTCGACCATCAAGTTGCCACTTTTGCATATGATTTGCGAGTTGATGGGTATCCCAAGGCTTACCTGTTACTTCTAGCGTCACAATTCGGTTGCCTTTTGGAATCGCGGCTAAGGTTTTTTCACCTTCCAACTGTAAAATACGCTTGATATCGGCATTCTTACCTCGCTTTCCAGCTGGGATCTCAACAAGTTCTAACGCCATATCTTTTGGAAAACGACGCTGATACTCTTTAAAGCCTGTCTCAACCCAAGCAGGCATCTTTGTGCCGACAGCAACCAATTGAATCTTCAAAATTAGCCCCAGAGTTTCTCTAAGTCATATAAGTCACGTGTTTGATCTTGCATAACGTGAACAACCACATCACCCAAATCAACCAGTACCCATTCACCCACATCTTGTCCTTCAATGCCTAATAGGTCTTCACCAGCATGACGCGCTTCTTTAGCAACGTGCTCAGCAATAGACTGTACGTGACGTTTTGAGTTACCTGAGCAAATGACCAAATAATCCGTTACAGAGCTCACTTCTTTTACATCTAACTTAACAATGTCACGGGCTTTCATGTCGTCAACTTTGTCTAATGCAAAGTCTAATAATTGTTCAGAATTCAAATCTTGTATCTCTATGCTCAAAAAATAAGGCGCGTATAGTAGCACAGCACATTGCTTTATTCAGCATAGAGCTGATGAGTACGAATGTAATCTATGACCGAAGACGCGAGAAATTGTTCCATAGGTTTTTGATTATTTATTAGTTTTCTAATATCGCTCGATGCGGCATCAAAACTAGGACCGGTTAAAAAATGGCAATGACCTGCTTTTTTCGAGAGTAACAGCTCGCTTGTCTCAACTTGAGCTTGTTTCACGTAGTCAGCAAGCGCTGGATTTGGTGCATAAATTTCGCCTGGGCGCTGATAAACCACGATGTGGCAAAGCTGCGTAATGGCTTGCCATTCATACCAAGACGTTAAACTATTGAAGGAATCCATACCCATCAAAAAGATGATGGGTGAATTAGGCTGCTCGTCACGGTATTCCTGCAGCGTTGACAGTGAATAGGAAGGCCCTTGTCGTTCAAGCTCTCTTTTATCAATAGTGAATGCACTATTACCTTGAATTGCTAACTTGAGCATGTTGAGACGGTGTGTGTCAGTGATCTTAGGTTGTGCTTTATGCACAGGTATGGCGCAGGGCAAGAATCTTAATTCAGACAGCCCTAGCTCAGCAACGCATTGCTCGGCCATGTTTAAATGTCCTAAATGGACGGGATCAAAAGTACCACCAAAAAGTGCAATCATATTGTTTAATCAGTGTGGTTGATGGGCAGACCAATAGGAATGTGATAGCAAAAACTTAGTGCACAGTGCAACAATGCTTGATAGGGCGCAGTGAGCTCTCCGCGTTTATAGCCACTGTCTATTTGGGCTAATAACAGACCGATTTGCTCGAGCTGTTGCAAAGGTAATCTATCAAGTGCTTGTTGAGTCAAAGGCTGCTGGTTTTTCCAAATATTATGCTGTTTATAGAGCGCAGTAATATTTTGACCTTGTTGTAAGCCTTGCTTAATAGATACTAAGGTTTGCTGCTGCTTATTCAGCGCCCAAACCAGCGTATTCGGCTCAGTGTTATCTTCAGCTAACTTAACCATCACTTTAGTGATTTTTTTTGCCTGACCGGCAAGCGTTGCATTAGTCAGATCAAAAATATCAAATTTACTTTGATTAAGTAGGCCCGCTAAGATTTGCTCATCATTGACGGTTTGCGAAGGATAAAGCAGCGCCAGTTTTTCTAACTCTTGATGTGTTGCGAGTAAGTTACCTTCTGTGGCCAGCAAAAGTTGCTTTTTAGCATCTTGTGTCAGAGCAACTTTTAACTGCTTGGCTTGCGAATCAAGCCAGCGCTGCAAGTGTTGACCAGTCAATTCATAACAAGGCACATATACGCCTTGCTTTTCTAAGCCTTTAAACCAAGCTCCGCGTTGGATCTCTTGGCTGGCTTTTTGACCTTTCACAATTAACACGACATCTGGGTTCGGTTGAGCAGTTAGTTGCTTAAACGCATCGCTCCCGGCTGTACCGGGTTTTTGTTGGTTCAAGTCAAATTCAATGACTGTGCGTGCGCTAAATAGCGACATACTATTGTATTGAGCAAGTAATTCTTGCCAATCAAAGCCAGGCAACAAACTAAATTTAATAACTTCGTCGAAGCCTTGTTGTTTTGCCGCTTGCTTTATTTGCTGCACACATTGTGCTTCTTGAAAAGGTTCTTCACCTAAAACCAAATAGAATGGGGCTAGGCCTTTTCGTAAAGAATCTGGAAGTTGGTTAGCGTAACAGCGCATTAGAGTTGTGACAGCTCTCGGACAATACGTTTACTTGCCTGTTTGCGCAGCTCGTTAAGAATAATATCAAGCTCTTTGGCTTTTGCGAGTGCGTTGTCAGGATCATCTTGATAATTGCGGTAAATCTCAAACCCTTTATCTACAGGCTCAAGACCTGGACGTGTCACTCTATATGAAACAGAATAAGCCAATTCGTATTGCGCAACCTGACCATTTCTAAACAAACTTAACGTTTGGCGTGTTAGAGAGTCACGATACAGATGAAGCTCAGGAACTTGCTTGTTTCTGTTGTCACTAATGGTGACTTGAGATGCGACGAGATCTTTGCGAAGTAATGAAAACAGCTCAGACTTGCTATCATCACCCGACAGGTGAAGTGTTTGTAATTCTTTTGGTAAATATGAGGCTTGCTTTAAATGAAAGCCACAGCCAGATAACAAAACACAGGCTAGCAAAAATGCTAGCCCATGCTTAATTGAACGCGATAAACGCATATTAGTTTGCAACCACATTAAGTAGTTTACCTGGTACGTAAATCACTTTACGGATTTCTTTGCCTTCGATGAATTTAGACACATTCTCTTCAGCAAATGCCAGCGCTTCAACTTGTTCTTTCGTTGAGTCGGCAGCAACCGTTAGCTTAGCACGCAGCTTACCATTCACTTGTACAACGATAAGTTTCTCATCTTCAACAAGCGCAGTTTGGTCAACCACCGGCCATGTTGCATCTAACACGTCACCTTCGTGACCTAGGTCTTGCCATAACTGGTGACACATGTGTGGTGCAATTGGTGCAAGCATAATCACGATGGCATTAAGTGCTTCATTTGCTAATGCAATATCTTGTGTATCTTTAAGTGGTGCTTTTGCAAGCTTGTTAGATAGCTCCATGATAGCAGCAATCGCAGTATTGAACGTTTGGCGACGCTCTACATCATCTGTTACTTTTGCAATGGTTTTGTGGATTTCACGACGTAACACTTTTTGGTTGCTATTAAGTGCTGCTAGGTCAAGCTCAGCGGTGCCTGCAGCATTAACGTCAACTGCATACTTCCATACACGCTTAAGGAAGCGAAGTGAACCTTCAACACCCGAGTCAGACCATTCTAGAGTTTGCTCTGGTGGCGCTGTGAACATCATGAATAAACGAACTGTATCTGCGCCGTACTGCTTGATAACAGTTTGTGGATCAATACCGTTGTTCTTTGATTTAGACATTTTAGACATACCAGCAGACTCTACTGGTTGACCATCGTCTTTGTGCCACGCTTTAGTGATACGGCCTTTATCGTCAGTTTCAGTTTCAACGTCAGTTGGTGAAATCCATACATCACCGCCTTTTTCGTCTTTACGGAAATAAGTTTCAGCTAATACCATACCTTGACATAGTAGACGCTCGAACGGTTCATCTGAGTTCACTAAACCACAGTCACGTAATAGTTTGTGGAAGAAACGCGAGTAAAGTAGGTGAAGGATCGCGTGCTCGATACCACCAATATATTGGTTTACTGGTAGCCAGTAATTCGCTGCACCCGGCTCTAACATGCCTTCGTCATAACGAGGGCTACAGTAACGCGCGTAGTACCAAGAAGATTCCATGAAAGTATCGAAGGTATCTGTTTCGTGGAATGCAGGTTCTCCGTTCACAGTGGTTTTTGCCCACTCAGGATCTGCTTTTATTGGTGAAGTTACACCGTTCATTACCACGTCTTCTGGTAAACGAACTGGTAGCATGTCTTCAGTTGCAGCAAGCTCAGAACCGTCTTCTTTATTCAGCATTGGGATTGGTGAGCCCCAGTAACGCTGACGGCTAACACCCCAGTCACGTAGACGGAAGTTAACTTTACGCTTACCTGCGCCAAGGCCTTCTAGTTTATTAGCAATGGCGTTGAATGCTGCTTTAAACTCAAGACCGTCAAATTCGCCAGAATTAATCAGCACACCTTTTTCGGTGAACGCTTCTTTAGACAGGTCAGCTACAAGCTCTGAACCTTCAACAGGTGCAATTACTTGCTTGATCTCAAGACCGTAAGCAGTAGCAAACTCATAGTCACGTTGGTCGTGACCTGGTACTGCCATAACCGCACCTGAACCATAGTCCATCAGTACAAAGTTTGCGGCCCATACAGGCACTTCTTCACCAGTTAATGGATGAATGGCTTTAAAGCCAGTGTCGATGCCTTTTTTCTCCATTGTTGCCATATCAGCTTCGGCAACTTTGGTGTTCTTACATTCTTCAACGAATGCGGCAACTTCTGGGTTATTTTTAGCGGCTTCTTGTGCGATAGGGTGACCAGCAGCAACACCAACGTAAGTTACACCCATGAAGGTATCTGGGCGAGTAGTGTAAACTGTGAAAGTTTCACCATTGTCAGCACGTTTGAAGTCAATCTCTAAACCTTCAGAGCGACCAATCCAGTTACGCTGCATGGTTTTAACTTGCTCAGGCCAGTGCTCAAGCTTGTCTAAATCGTCAAGTAGCTCTTGTGCATAATCAGTAATTTTGATGAACCACTGAGGAATTTCTTTTTGCTCTACAAGTGCGCCTGAACGCCAACCGCGACCGTCGATAACCTGTTCGTTAGCCAGTACGGTTTGGTCAACTGGATCCCAGTTTACGGTAGACATTTTCTTGTAAACTAAGCCTTTCTCGTAAAGCTTAGTGAAGAACCACTGTTCCCACTTGTAATATTCTGGGTGACATGTTGCGATTTCACGATCCCAGTCGTAACCAAAACCAAGTTGTTTTAGCTGACCGCGCATGTAATCAATGTTTTCGTATGTCCACTTAGCTGGGGCTGTGTTGTTCTTGATAGCCGCGTTTTCTGCAGGTAGACCGAACGCATCCCAACCCATAGGTTGCATCACGTTTTTGCCTTGTAAGCGCTGGAAACGAGATACCACATCACCAATGGTGTAGTTACGCACGTGACCCATATGCAGTCGACCACTTGGGTAAGGGAACATAGAGAGACAGTAATACTTCTCTTTGCTCTCGTCTTCTACGACTTTAAACGTCTTGTTTTCTTCCCAATATTGTTGGACTTTTGACTCAATGTCTTGTGGGTTATATTGCTCTTGCATCTATGTTTCCAGACTTCTTGCAAATTAATAAAAAATTGTTCGATAGCATACCCCAAAAACTGAGCGAATCACAGCCATAGAGGTGCATTTTGTGGCGCTTAAAAGGCAGCAAAATATCACTTTTTTGCCACTGGACTATAGTTATAGAAAGTTTACTTAAAAATGGAGTCTGCCATGGCGGAGTATAAAAAGTGGTTAGATGATTTTGCGCATTGGCTGAAAGACATCAAAGAGCATGAGCTAGAAGACTTAATTAATAAATTTATCGAAAGCCAAGGTAAGCTAAAGGAGCTTGGTGAAGAGAAGGTTAAAAACTATAGTCACTATCTCAAGCGAGATTTAAAGCATTTAGAAGATGACTATAAAGACACTGATGATATTGCTTGGCAAGAATTAAAGGCGGGTGTGCTATTTGAGTTGGCACAACTTGAAGACCGCACACAGCTTGAATGGCAAGCGCTATTAAAAGATTTTGAGCATGATGGGGTTTACAAAGCGGGTGAATGGATAGCCATGGGGCAATTAGTATGTAAAAATTGTCACCATACTACAGATGTACTTTATGCCTCTGAAATTAAAGCATGTAGCCAATGTGAGCATCAAGAATTCAGCCGAAAAGCATTGTCTCCATAGTCTAGCCAATTGGGTTAGATAATAAAAAGAAGTTAGGAATGACAAATAAGATAGCACCTTTACCTATTGAGGCCTTAGCGCCAACTGTTTCTCTTGCGCATGTTGAGTCATGCATGCGCAACCCTTATCCTGAAGCGTTGACATTTATTGGTCAGCAACGCGCCCAAAGTGCTTTAGATTTCTCACTGGGTATGGACTTGCCTGGTTATAACACTTTTGTAATGGGCGAAGCGGCATTAGGCCGTTTTACCATGGTAAAAGACAAGTTAGAAGCACACAGTAAAACCAAACCAACGCCAAATGAATGGTTGTATGTAAATAACTACGACGATCACCGTAAACCTATTGCGCTATTTATGCAGCCAGGTCAAAGCAAAGAGCTTGCTGATGACATGGATGAGTTTTTAGATGAAGTCGCTGATACTTTTCCTGCAGCGTTTGATAACCCAGGCTATCAACGCAAAAAGAAGTCTATCGACAAAGAGTTCGATAACAAGTATGACGCAGCCATTACCGCAGTGGCAGAGCTTGCCGCTAAAAAAAGTGTGGCGCTTATAGAAGAAAGTAACCAGGTCGCCTTTGCACCAGTGATTGATGGCAAGCAATTAGATGATGCGGAATTTGCTGCACTCGATGAGAAAGTACAAGAACATTTTTTTGATGCCATTGATAAGCTAGAAGATGATCTGATAGAAGCCTTAATTGAGCTACCACGTTGGAAACGTGAGTCATCTGAAAAACTGAGAAACTTAAAGAAGCAAACGGTTGAAACTGCCACTAAGCCTTTACTTAAGAAGCTAGAGCTCAAGTATGCAAGCCACATTGGTGTCATTCGTTATCTGAAAGATGTCCGCATTGAAATTGTTGATGCGGTGCTAGAGTGGCTTGATGACAGCGGCAGCGAGGAAAACAAAGACGAGTTTGATCACCGCGGCATGCTGAATGATTTCTTTGCTCCTAATATTCTGGTTGAATATAAAGATGGAGAGGCTGCACCTGTGGTGTACGAGCCAAACCCAACTTTTGGCAATATCTTCGGTAAGGTTGAATATGCCACTTCACAAGGCAACTTAATCACGAGTTATCGCTCAATCCAACCGGGTGCGCTACATAAGGCCAACGGTGGTTATCTGATCATGGATGCCGATAAAGTCTTGGCTAACTCGCAAGTGTGGGATGGTCTAAAGTTGTCGCTTAAAACCCACCAAATAAAGAATGATTTGCCATATCAAGATAGCTCGGTAGGCAGCAGCTTCACGCTTCGCCCTCAGTTAATCCCACTTGATGTGAAGATCATTTTGTTGGGCTCACGTGATTTATATTACGCTATCAGTGATTACGACGAAGAGTTTGCTGAGCTATTTAGAGTATTGGCTGATTTTGATTACTACCTGCCAAGTAGCGATAAACTTCAATATCAGTTCATTACTAAAGTGCTTGAGTACTGCGAGAAAACTTTAAACTGTGGTATTTCAGCATGTGGCCTTGCACGTTTGCTCAAGTTTAGTTATCGCCAAGCAGAGCACCATACCAAGCTGTCAGCACGGTTTGCAGATGTGCTCGAGTTAGTTGCAGAAGCAAGCTTTTATGCGAAACAAGACGATGTGACAGAGGTTACCGCAGAGCACATCGATGAAGCCATTGCCGGTAAGCAGTATCGCACTGGTCAACTTAGTGAAAATATGCTGAGTGATATCAAAGAAGGCCACACACTGATAGAAACTGACGGTGAAGCAATTGCTAAAATCAATGGTCTGACGGTATTACATATTGGTGATACGGCATTTGGTACGCCAGCGCGTATTACGGCTACGGTATATGCAGGTTCAGATGGCGTCATTGACGTCGAGCGTGAAGCAGACTTAGGCAAGTCAATTCACTCTAAAGGTGTCATGTTATTAACGGGCTACCTAGGTAATAAGTATGCACAAAACTTTAGCTTAACACTCAGTGCCAATATTGCGATTGAACAAAGTTATGGCTATATCGATGGCGATAGTGCTTCGCTGGCTGAATTATGCGGCTTAATCTCAGCTATCACTCAACTACCTATTAACCAGTCGTTAGCGTTGACAGGTTCTATTAACCAGCATGGTGAAGTGCAGGCGATTGGTGGCGTAAACGAAAAAATTGAAGGCTTCTTTAAGCTTTGTAAAATGCGTGGTTTAACCGGTCAGCAGGGTGTGATCATTCCTCAGTCTAACCGCGTTAATTTAGTTTTAGATGACGAAGTTTTACAAGAAGTAGAGCGTGGCCGTTTCCATATTTATGCGGTTTCAAACGTGGATGAAGCATTGAGCTTATTGATGAACCGTGATGCAGGAGAGCTAGTCGAGGGTGAATACCCAGAGGGCTCTATTAATGCGCTAACACTGGCTCGATTACAGCAAATTGCTGATGTGGTCAGTGGCGATAATGAAAAAGAAGAAACAGAACAAGATAAGGAGTAAGTAGCGTGTCTACAACCAATGTAATTTTAGTCATTGTCATCGTGATTTTAGTGGCACTATTTTCTCGTGCGTCGCAAAAGAACAAAGCGGCTGCAGGAGAGAACCGCATTAAAGCGGCTGAGATTTTGGCAGAAAATGCAAAAAAAGACACAGTGGTAACAACTGATTCTGGCTTACAGTACGAAGTGCTTACACAGGGGGAGGGAGATTCAAAACCTTCTGCCACCAGTAAAGTAAAAGTACATTACCATGGCACACTTGCTGATGGCACCGTATTTGATAGCTCAGTAGAGCGAAATAGCCCGATCAGCTTTGGCTTAAACCAGGTAATTCCAGGTTGGACTGAAGGTGTACAGCTAATGACTGAAGGCAGTAAGTTTAAGTTTTATATCAGTCCTGAATTAGGTTATGGGGACCGTGCAGCAGGTAAAATTCCTGCCGGCTCATTGCTGATTTTTGAAGTTGAGCTTTTAAAAATAGAATCGTAAAGTTAGTATCATTTGAGAAACACATAAGGAGGCTAAGCCTCCTTTTTTATACATAATGTAAGGAGAGAATATGTATATGGGTCTTGTTATCACTACATTAATGGTGCTTTTTGTTTATTTCAGAGCCAAGCATGTCAATGAAATAAAAACATATGTTGAAAAAAGCTATCCTGAAGTTTTTTCTCGTTTATCCAGAGATAAAATGAAAATAGGTGCAAACTACGCATTTGTCAGTGCGCTTGAAGAATCACTTCAATTTGGAGAGTTAAGTAAAGCTCAGGACAAGCGCTTGCAGTTATTAACCAAAAGAATGCGTGATTTTGATACGTGTTTTATGGCGGTCTCAGCTATCGTCATGATCAGTTATATTTTTCTAGCCTAATTTAAATATAACTGAATGAAAATCTATCATGCAGTGTACTGTGTAGTGACTGAGTTAAAAGATAAATCTCATTTTTCGTCACAATAAAATGAGATTTATCTCTATTCATTGAATCTTATTATATTTAATTCTCTACTCAAGTGCTTATTGATTAAGTTTTCCGTCAGTATGTCATTTACTCTCCATAGGTACGTGAAAAGCCTTCAACTAATTAATCAAACGATTCATCATTTTCGGCTTATTTTATTTGCGATTTGTAGTGTTTAATTGCAGCTTTGTTTTGCTTTAGGTAGCTTTGAGCGGCTATTGATAAGAGAGAAATAAATGACCGAGCACAGCTTACCTAACCGTCGCATTCTGGCTATTGATGTTTTCCGTGGTTTGACGATCCTTACCATGGTATTTGTGAACGAACTTGCCGCAATTAAAAATATTCCTTCTTGGATGACGCATATGCCTGCCGATGCGAACGCCATGACTTTTGTAGATTTAGTATTCCCAGCATTCCTATTTATTGTGGGGATGTCTATTCCATTTTCAACACAAGCAAAAGCTGCAAAAGGGGCGAGCTCGAAACGTTTATTGATTGATGCAGCCTTCAGAGCACTCGGCTTAATCGTAATCGGCTTGTTTATGGTGAACACCATATATGGTTATGACGAAAGCAAAATGCCGATATCTATGCCGCTTTGGACTTTATTGATGTATGTCAGTGTACTACTCATATGGAGTCATTATCCAAAACACCTTTCAAGTGTACTGGTCAAAGGCTGTAAATATTTAGGCATACTTGGTCTTATTGTGCTGGCATATATTTACGACGGCCCCTACGGTGGTATGACACCTCAATGGTGGGGGATCTTAGGTTTAATTGGTTGGGCGTTTATGTTTAGCGTGGCAGTTTATTTATTTACTAAACAAGATGTCATCAAATTGATAGCAGCAAGTCTTGCATTTGTCGCGTTATATTTTGTTGTAGAACACTTAAGCGGTATTAACGCTGTGCTTGACCGACTTGTCGAAGATAACCGAAACCATACCCATGCGACCATAGTGTTAGCAGGTGTGGTGATGAGCTTAATCTTTTATCACGCTAAATTAACTGACAAAAAGTGGTTAAATTATTTTGCTTTTGTATTTGTTAGTGGCGTACTTACCTTGTTGAGCTGGTGGCATTGGCCAGTTTCTAAGATATGGGCAACACCAAGTTGGGCATTCATGAGTATCTTCTTCTGTACACTGATCTTTGGTGTTATTTATTATATCGTTGAGTTAAAGGCACAGACTGATTGGTGTAAGGTGTTTGAACCTGCGGCAAATAACCCATTATTAATTTATATCTTGCCTTATATTTTAATTGCAGCGCTACAGTTGCTATCAATCCCAGCAAGGCCTGAGTTTATGAGCAGTGGCGTAATGGGGATTCTATGGAGCCTAGGATTTGCAGTGGTGATGATGTTTGCTGTGACTGGCTTAAACAAGCTTGGTGTGAGATTAAAGCTTTAAAGCTCTTGCAAAGCCCTAACTCAAAGGCGGCTTATTAGCCGCCTTTATTATGTGATACTAACCCTCTTAATTAAGCGGATCTATTTTGAGGAATGATATGATGTACTTTAGAAAAAATTCCTTTCAAGTTTGTTTGCTATGCTTGTTTTCACACGTGGTAAAAAGACATAAATAGACAAAAGCCCGACCAAAATCCAGATAGGCAAATGACCATATTTACTAAAAGGACTCAATCCTTTAATTAGCTGTAAGTCAGTTTTGAGAACTGTCGCTTCAAATTGCGGTATTGTTTGCTCAGTTTGAGTGATGGGGTCATAGACGCCAGTAATACCGTTATTGGTCACGCGAACAAGTGGTCTTTGCAGTTCTAGGGCACGCATTCGAGCAATTTGCATATGCTGATGGGGGCCATGAGAATCTCCAAACCAAGCGTCATTACTGACTGTAAAGAGAATATCAGATTGCTCTGTGAAGTTATCTCTAACCAAATTGCTAAATACGATTTCGTAGCAAATAGCTGGAAGAATATGTAAGCCGTTGGCAATGAGGTTGTTTTGCACGCGCTCGCCTCGAGAAAATGAGGACATAGCGAGGTTAAACAAAGGGGCTAACGGTCTGAGAATATCTTCAAATGGCACAAACTCACCAATAGGCAGAAGTTGATGCTTTTGGTACCTATTTGAATGTAAGTAGTTGTAGTGGCCTTCACTAGAGTCTGGGTATTTCTTACCTAAAACAATAAGCGTGTTGTAGACCGCTTTGGTATCAAACTGGTAATCAGGGATCCCCGTGATGACTGCGGTATTGTTAAAAGCGGCAGCTTTATCTAGCCCTTCTAAAAATGGTGCTGCCATATCTTCTATTTCCGGAATAGCTGCTTCAGGCCAGACGACTAGGTCTGTCTCACTCCATTCAATCCGAGTCATATCACGGTATTTTGACATGGTTGGCCAAAACTGTTCGGGTTCCCAGCGCAAACTCTGTTGGATGTTGCCTTGTACAAGCAAAGTTGAAATTCGCTTATCAGAGTGCGAAGTAGAAACAGTAAAGCTACTAATAAGATATAAACAGATCAGAGTAACAATTGCTGAAAGCGAAAAAGAGACCTGTTTTGCTTTAATGCTGTAATAAATGCTACTAGCAAGAAACACAGCCAGTAAAGTTAAGCCAAACTCGCCAATTACAGGCGCAAAGGCGTTAAGTGGGGAATCAGTAAAAGCATAACCAAAACTGAGCCATGGAAAGCCAGTTAATAACTTGCCACGTAGAAGCTCTGCAATGGCAAAGCCGACTATTAACAATGTGATCCTTTGCCACGCGCTTTGGCTGAATCTAGCAGCAAATGCAAAGGTCAGCGCAGGGTAAATTGCTAAATAGGCACAGAGCAACCCCATCAGTAACAAAGAAACTGGTAAAGGTAATCCACCGAATTGAGCTATAGAGACATGCACCCAGCTTATACCAAGTGCAAACCAGCCAAAACCAAAAGCAAAGCCATATTTAGCTGCGCTTCGGGCAGACTGTTTATCTGTTACATAACAAGCGGCAACGAGTGCAAAAATAGCAATGGGCCATAGGCTAAATGGCGCATAGCTAAAAGTCATGGCAAGGCCAGCAAAAAATGCAAGCCAAGCATGTTTGTTAGAAAAGAGGGAAAAAAGCTTACTCAACGTGATCTTCGGTAGTTTCAGTCTTTGGTACTGTTACTTGAAGTTGAATAATACGACGATTATCAGAGTTTGTTACTTTAAACTGTAGCGGTTCAATGTCGATTGTTTCACCACGACTCGGCATGTGACCAAAGGCATGTAGAATAATACCGCCAATGGTATCGGCTTCTTGTGTATCGTAATCAGTGTTAAAAAACGAATTAAACTCATCAAGCGGTGTTAGGGCTTGCACGGTAAAGACATGCTTTGACAACTGACGAATATCGTCATGATCTTCATCGTCATCATGCTCGTCTTCGATTTCGCCAACGATGGTTTCTAAAATGTCTTCGATTGTTACCAAACCTGATACGCCGCCATACTCATCGATGACAATCGCCATATGGTAACGCTTTTGGCGGAACTCATTTAGCAAGGTGTCAACACGCTTACTTTCTGGTACCACAATAGCAGGACGAAGATATTCTCTTAATGCCGGTAGGGCATCAGATTTATCTAAAATCAGCGGCAGTAAGTCTTTAGCCAGTAAAATACCTTCAACATGGTCTTTGTCTTCACAGATCACTGGAAAGCGAGAGTGTGATGATTCAACCATAATCGGTAGTTGATGCTCTAGAGACTCATCTACATCTAAAGTAATCATTTGAGAGCGAGGGATCATGATATCGCGAACTTTAAGTTCAGAGACGCTTAGTACGCCTTCCATCATGTCTTTGGTTTCAGGGTCGATGAGTGCACGTTCTTGCGCATCAGCGATGACTTCAACCAGCTCTTCTTTATTTTGGGGTTCTCCTTGCAGCATCTGGGTAATGCGTCCTAGCCAGCTTTTGCCAGCAGAACCCTGACTACTTTGCGAGTTATCGTCGCTCATTTCTTTTTATATCTCCAATTAAATAAAATTCTGTTAGTCGAACTTAGTAAGCATCATCACGATATGGATCGTCTATGCCCAATTCGGCTAATAATGTTTTTTCGATGCCTTCCATCTCAATGGCGTCTTGTTCATTTATATGGTCAAATCCAAGTAAATGCAAGCAGCCATGAATCGTCATATGAGCAAAGTGCTCATGAAAGCTTTTTTCTTGCTCTATAGACTCTGCTTTCACAACTTGTGGGCAAATAATTAAGTCGCCAACAAGAGGGAGTTCGATGCCTGGTGGCGCATCAAATGGAAAAGATAGCACGTTAGTCGGCTTGTCTTTGCCACGATACTGGCTATTAAGCTCTTGGCTTTCAGCTTCATCAGCAATACGTATCGTTAACTCTGCATGTTCACGATACGCAGATAGGGCTTTGTCAGCCCATAATTCAAACTGTTCATGTGAAGGTAAACCTTCAAATTCACAGGCAATTTGTAAATCTAATTCAACGCTCATGTCTGTTACTCAGCTTGGTTCGCTTTCGCTTCTTTGCGAAGGCGCTCTTTTTCAGCCTTTTCTTTTCGCTCAGATTCTTCTTTCTTCTCGTATGCTTCAACAATACGTGCCACAACAGGGTGACGAACAACATCATGTGACTTGAAGAAATTAAATGAAATCTCATCGACATCACTCAGTACTTCAATGGCATGACGAAGACCAGAGCGCGCACCACGAGGTAAATCAACTTGCGTAATGTCACCGGTGATCACCGCTTTTGAATTAAAGCCGATACGCGTTAAGAACATTTTCATTTGTTCTGTGGTGGTGTTTTGGCTCTCATCCAGAATGATAAAGGCATCATTAAGCGTTCGACCACGCATATAGGCAAGCGGCGCTACTTCTATGACATTCTTTTCAATTAAGCGTTCAACTTTTTCAAAGCCAAGCATTTCAAACAATGCGTCATAGAGTGGTCGCAGGTATGGGTCGATTTTTTGTGTTAAATCGCCAGGTAAGAAACCAAGTTTTTCACCTGCTTCAACCGCAGGGCGAGTTAATAAGATGCGGCGAATTTCTTGACGTTCTAGTGCATCAACAGCAGCGGCAACTGCAAGGTAGGTTTTACCAGTACCTGCAGGACCAATACCAAAACTGATATCATGACGAAGAATATTAGCCACATACTGACTTTGATTAGGATTGCGAGGCTTAATCACACCACGGCGGGTTTTAATATAAACTTCTTCATTCCATACACTCGGTGCATCTTGCTCTAGACAGTTTGCTTCAGTGATCGCTAAGTGCACGTTATCAGGTTCAATTTCATTTACTTCGCCACGCACAGGCTGAGTATCAATGTATAAACCTTTTAAGATATCGGTAGCGGCTTTAGCTTGAACAGGTTGTCCAGTCACTTTAAACCAGTTGTCTCTGTGTGTGATTTCGACCCCAAGGCGACGTTCTATTTGTTTTAAATTCTCGTCAAAAGGGCCGCAAAGTGATGAAAGGCGAACGTTGTCGGCGGGCTCTAAATAAAACTCAATATTCTTTAGTTGACTGCTCAAAATTGCTTCCTGTAACAACCGCGCCAGCAAAAATGCTGGCGCAATCTGTATTTAACTAAGGTGTAAAGGTTGCAACACCTAACTCATCGGCTTCGGGTTCCGACGGTGCACGATTTAAAATATCGGCAGGTGCAACATCTTTCCTTAAATTCATTTCTGATTCTGTACGAATTAGCTCACCACGTAAAGAGTTAGGTAAAGCTTCGGTAATACGTACATCAACGAACTGACCGATCACTGAATGAGGACCTTCAAAGTTCACAACACGGTTGTTTTCGGTACGACCGCGCAGTTCCATTAGGTTTTTCTTCGATGGACCTTCAACCAAAATACGTTGCTCAGTATCAAACATCTTACGACTGATATCTTGAGACATCTGGTTGATACGGTTTTGAAGAATGTATAGACGCTCTTTCTTCTCTTGTTCAGAAACATCATCAGGTAAATCTGCCGCAGGCGTGCCTGGGCGCGCTGAATAGATAAAGCTGAAGCTCATATCAAAACCAATGTCATTGATCAGATTCATTGTTGCTTCAAAGTCAGCGTTCGTTTCACCTGGGAAACCAATGATGAAGTCTGAAGACATTGACAGGTTAGGGCGGATCTTACGTAGCTTACGAATGGTTGACTTGTACTCTAACGCTGTATGGCCACGTTTCATAAGGTTTAGAACACGGTCAGAGCCACTTTGTACCGGTAAGTGTAAGTGATCTACCAGCTCAGGTACATCTGCGTAAGCTTCAATGATGTCTGGCGTGAATTCAACTGGGTGAGATGTGGTGTATCGAATACGGTCAATACCATCAATGGCAGCAACGTAACGTAGTAGATCTGAGAAGTAACAGATTTCACCGTCGTGCATTTCACCGCGGAATGCATTTACGTTTTGGCCAAGTAGGTTAACTTCACGTACACCTTGCTCAGCAAGTTGTGCAACTTCTAGTAATACATCATCTAACGGACGGCTTACTTCTTCACCACGCGTGTAAGGTACAACACAGAAAGTACAGTATTTAGAACACCCTTCCATAATAGAAACGAATGCCGTAGGGCCTTCTGCTTTAGGCTCAGGAAGACGGTCAAACTTTTCAATTTCAGGGAATGAAATATCAACAACCGCACCTTGCTTGCTTTGTACTTGCTTGATCATCTCAGGTAAACGGTGCAATGTTTGCGGGCCGAATACGATATCAACAAACGGTGCGCGCTGACGAATAGTGTCGCCTTCTTGTGAAGCCACACAACCACCCACACCAATAACAAGATCAGGGTTGTCATCTTTTAATAACTTCCAGCGACCCAGTTGATGGAACACTTTTTCTTGTGCTTTTTCACGAATTGAACAGGTGTTGAGTAAGATAACATCAGCTTGTTCAGCTTCTTCGGTTACTTCATAACCATTGGTTGCATCTAACAGGTCAGCCATCTTCTGCGAGTCGTACTCGTTCATCTGACAACCCCAGGTTTTAATATGCAATTTTTTACTCATTGAAATATTGCCTCGTTTTCAATTCGGACTCTGATTTAGGCCACTTGCTTAGACCTAAAAAGTATACGCACAACTTAAAGGACGCGTATTTTATATGACCAAGCACATCTAGCCAAGTATAGTTTTTAACTTTGCAAAGCGTGATCAAATTGAAACGTATTTTGCGCATTACAGTCAGACAAATTAGCGTGGCTTGCGGTACAATGTCGACATTGTTTTTAAGAGGCAAAATAGATGAAAAACAAGGTGGTTATAGTCGGTGGCGGCATGGTCGGTGCGGCTACAGCAATTAAGCTAGCAAAACAGGGCGCATCGGTAACAGTTTTAGAGCAACAGTGTATCGACCCTCATGCGGTGCTTGCGAGTGAAAAAATTGATATTCGAATCTCTGCCATTAACCGCTTTTCAGAAGCTTTACTTGATGACTTAGGCGCAATGCCTTTACTCAGAGAAAATAGAATTGCCCCTTATACCCAACTAGAAGCCTATGAGTCAGCACAAAACTCATTGTTATTTGATAGTGAAGAAGTTGGCTCGAGTCACCTTGGTCACCTTATTGAGAACAGCTTAACACAAGCCAGTTTATGGGCGCAGTTTGAGCAATCGCAAATACAAGTTGAGCAAGTTGATGGTTTACCAGTGAGCATAGAGCAATCTGATGATACCGTTACACTGCACTATAAAAACAAAAGTTATACCGCCGATTTACTTGTTGCCGCTGATGGTGGTCGCTCACAGGTAAGACATTTAGTTGGAATAGGTGTTACAGGCTGGCAATATCAACAAAGCTGTATGGGTGTACTAATAAAAATTGATGCACCGCAGCAAACGAAAACATGGCAGCAATTTAAACAAACAGGCCCAATTGCGTTTCTGCCTATGCAAGCACCTTACGCGAACCTAATTTGGTATCACGATAGTGCTGAGCTTGCTAGATTGAAACAACTATCGAATGAACAAGTAAAAGCTGAAATTCAATCAAATTTCTTTGCATTGCCAGGCGATTTTACTGTTGAAGAAAAAGCGGTGTTTCCGCTTGCTAGGCAACATGCCAATACTTATTCACAAGGTAGAGTTGTACTTGTGGGAGATGCAGCCCACACGATTAACCCATTGGCAGGACAGGGAGTTAACCTCGGTTTTAAAGACGTAGCTGCGCTAGCCGAAGCATTAGAATCGACAGACGATTTCGGTTGCCCTTTAGCTTTGCACAAATATGAGAAAAAACGTCGTTTAGATAATTTGGCAATGATGAGCATGATGGATGCGTGTTACTTTGGTTTTTCGAATGACATAAAACCATTAAAGCATCTTCGCAATTTAGCATTAAAAGTGGCTGACAATGCAGGTGTGCTGAAGAAACAAGTGTTAAAGCATGCGATGGGCGGTGATTTTTAATCAGTCAATTTCTTTGATCGAAGCGGACTTGGGTTCGCTTTTTTTGTGCGTGTAAAAAGTATGCGAGATAAAGGATATAAAACTGAGACAAGTAAATTAAAAATGATTTATTTATAGAGTAGGGATAATTAGGTGATTTTTGAAAACATGGTGCGGAAGGAGAGACTTGAACTCTCACATCCGAAGATACTGGAACCTAAATCCAGCGCGTCTACCAATTCCGCCACTTCCGCAATGTTTTTATCTCGTAAGAGATTGGCTGGAGTACCAGGATTTGAACCTGGGAATGGCGGGATCAAAACCCGCTGCCTTACCGCTTGGCGATACTCCAACATCAAGGATAAGAAGCATTTTAGTTCTGCTTTAGAACATGGTGCGGAAGGAGAGACTTGAACTCTCACATCCGAAGATACTGGAACCTAAATCCAGCGCGTCTACCAATTCCGCCACTTCCGCATTTCTATCTCAAAAGAGATGGCTGGAGTACCAGGATTTGAACCTGGGAATGGCGGGATCAAAACCCGCTGCCTTACCGCTTGGCGATACTCCAACTAAAGGTAGTTGATTATTTTAGTTCTAATCGAGAACATGGTGCGGAAGGAGAGACTTGAACTCTCACATCCGAAGATACTGGAACCTAAATCCAGCGCGTCTACCAATTCCGCCACTTCCGCAATATTATCTGGAGTATTTTGGAACCTAAATACAGCGTCTATTTCAAGACATCTGCCAATTCCTCAACTTCAGAAAAGTTGGCTGGAGTACCAGGATTTGAACCTGGGAATGGCGGGATCAAAACCCGCTGCCTTACCGCTTGGCGATACTCCAACTGAGGTAGTTGATTGTTTTAGTTCCAATCGAGAACATGGTGCGGAAGGAGAGACTTGAACTCTCACATCCGAAGATACTGGAACCTAAATCCAGCGCGTCTACCAATTCCGCCACTTCCGCATATTTTCTTTAAAAGAAAATGGTGGCTATGCCCTGATTTGAACAGGGGACCCCATCATTATGAGTGATGTGCTCTAACCAGCTGAGCTACATAGCCATTTGGCTGGAGTACCAGGATTTGAACCTGGGAATGGCGGGATCAAAACCCGCTGCCTTACCGCTTGGCGATACTCCAACGAAAACCTCAAATCTTTGTTGAACCAGGATTTGAATCTGGGGGGATAAATGAGTGAGGGATTAAAACCTCTCTCTTCTTCCCTTACCGCTTCCACTTCGTGGCGAGGCGATACTCCAACTAAGGTAGTTGATTGTTTTAGTTCTAATCGAGAACATGGTGCGGAAGGAGAGACTTGAACTCTCACATCCGAAGATACTGGAACCTAAATCCAGCGCGTCTACCAATTCCGCCACTTCCGCACTACAAGGTAGTTAGTTTTATAGTTGCTAATCAACTCTAAAAAGCATGGTGGCTATGCCCTGATTTGAACAGGGGACCCCATCATTATGAGTGATGTGCTCTAACCAGCTGAGCTACATAGCCATCTCTTTTTAGTGTGTCACCATCGCTGGTGCGGGGCGTATTATGCTGATATGCTCCAAACTCGTCAACACCTTTTTTGCAAAAAAGTTGTCATTAAAGTTCTTTTGCAGATTAATTGCGCGAAATGGCTGAATATGAACCATAAAAAGATAAAAAGTGAGCTGTTTTTAGAAAATAAAAAAGGAGACATCAAGTCTCCTTTTCAAAACACTCAGTTAAAGCGATTAAACGTTGAACAGGAAGTTCATCACGTCGCCATCTTTAACAATGTATTCTTTACCTTCTTGGCGCATTTTACCTGCGTCTTTCGCACCGCTTTCGCCTTTGAATTCGATGTAATCATCAAAACCAATTGTTTGCGCACGAATAAAGCCACGTTCGAAGTCTGTGTGGATCTTACCAGCAGCTTGTGGCGCTGTTGCACCCACAGGGATAGTCCATGCACGTACTTCTTTTACACCAGCAGTGAAGTAAGTCTGTAATTTAAGTAGCTCGTAACCACCACGGATCACAAGGTTAAGGCCTGGTTCTTCAAGACCAAGATCAGCCATAAACTCTAATTTATCTTCTTCTTCAAGCTCTGAAAGCTCAGATTCAATTGCAGCACACACAGGGATCACAACCGCATCTTCATTTGCAGCAATCTCACGAACTTGCTCTAAGAATGGGTTATTTTCAAAAGCATCTTCAGTAACGTTCGCAATATACATGGTTGGCTTAATTGTTAAGAAGTTAAGCGGCTTAATAGCAGCGAGTTCTTCTTTACTAAGCTCTAAAGAACGCAGTGTTAAGCCTTCATCTAAATGGGCTTTCACTTTTTCTAGTACTTCGTTCTGGAATTTAGCTTCTTTATCGCCGCCTTTCGCTTTTTTAGCATTACGTTGAGCAGCGCGATCCGCAGCTTCCATGTCAGCTAAAACCAATTCAGTGTTGATAACATCAATATCATCAGCTGGATTTACTTTGCCAGATACGTGAACAATGTTTTCATCTTCGAAACAACGAACAACATGGCCAATGGCATCCGTTTCACGAATATTGGCAAGGAATTGGTTACCTAAACCTTCACCTTTTGACGCGCCTTTTACAAGACCCGCAATATCAACGAACTCCATAGTTGTTGCGATTGTTTTTTGAGGATTAACAATCTCAGCCAGTTGGTCTAAACGCGGATCTGGCACGGCAACAACGCCTGTGTTTGGTTCGATTGTACAAAACGGAAAGTTTGCGGCTTCAATTCCCGCTTTAGTTAATGCATTAAATAGGGTTGATTTACCAACGTTAGGTAAACCTACAATGCCACATTTAAAACCCATAATTTTGAACCTTCAGTTAATCAAATTGTTGCCGTAAGCGATTTTACGGCTTAAATGAATGTAGTCTGTTTTGTGCTTTTAACACACCGTCTTTTGCTAAAATTTCCATACAGCGAACAGCTTCATCAACCACAGCGTCGATTTTTTCTTGGTCGGCTTGAGGTGCTTTACCTAAAACCCAGCCAGTTACTTTATCTCTGTGTCCAGGGTGACCAATACCAACACGTAAACGCATAAATTCTTTGTTATTGCCCATTTTAGCAATAATGTCTTTCAAGCCATTGTGACCACCGTGACCACCGCCTTTTTTGATTTTGGCGATCCCCGGTTCCATGTCCATTTCGTCATGGGCAACTAGAATATTCTCAGCTGGGATTTTATAAAAATTAGCAAGGCTTGATACCGCTTTACCACTTAAGTTCATATAAGTTGTAGGAATAAGCAGTTTGAATTCTTGGTTGTTGATTATCACTTTGCCAGTGAGGCCGTGATGTTTTGAATCAGGTTTGAGGATGCAATTGTAGCGTTTTGCCAGTTCTTCGATGAACCACGCACCGGCATTATGACGGGTTTGAGCATATTCGGGGCCTGGATTAGCCAGGCCCACAAGCATTTGAATAGTATTCAAGGTGCTAACACCTTAGAAATTATTCTGCAGCTTCTTCAGCTTCTTCTGAAGCAGCGCCTTTAGGAGCGTTTAAAGTAACAACTGCTTGGTCGTGGTCTGCACCTTTAGCTAGTTCTACTGAAACAACACCTGCAGGTAGAGCTACGTCAGAAAGGTGTACAGTTGCACCTACTTCTAATGTAGCTACGTCTACTTCTACGAACTCAGGAAGTTGAGCTGGTAAACAAGTGATTTCGATTTCTGTTACGTGGTGAGCGATTGTGTTACCGCCTTTAGTTGCAGCTTCTTCGTTGATGAAGTGTACAGGAACCTTAGTGTGGATCTTGTGAGCAGCGTCAACACGTTGGAAGTCTAAGTGAGTTACTTTAGGCTTGAACGGGTGACGTTGGATGTCTTTAAGGATCGCTTCAACAGACTCGCCACCGATGTTTAGTGTAAGGATGTGAGTGTAGAAACCTTCATCTTCTTGTGCTTTGATTACTTTATTGTGGTCAAGCGTTAAAGCAACTGCATCTTTACCAGCACCGTAAAGGATCGCTGGTACTTTATCAGCGTGACGTAGGCGGCGGCTCGCACCAGTACCTAAAACTTCACGTACTTCTGCTTCTAAAGTGTATAATTCGTTAGACATGGATGTCTCCAAAATAAAAGTTAAATTAATGATTAGAGGACTCGCGACCAAATCCTCTACCTTAAAAAGGCGCGCTACTATACCACCGCTGGATGGTAAATTAAACAAAAAAAGCACCCGAAGGTGCTTTTTGTTAAAGTAGGCGTCGCTAATGTGTAAACATTGCCGAGATTGACTCTTCGTTGCTGATGCGGCGAATCGTTTCAGCCAACATATCTGCAAGGGTCAATACTTTAATTTTATCGATTGAACGAAGCTCATCACTTAACGTGATTGAGTCAGTTACGATAACTTCATCAATAACAGAGTTGCGAAGGTTTTCTGCTGCAGCACCAGAAAGTACAGGGTGTGTTGCATAAGCAAATACGCGTTTAGCGCCATGCTCTTTAAGTGCTTCTGCTGCTTTACATAATGTACCACCTGTGTCGATCATGTCGTCAACGATGATACAGTCACGGCCTTCTACATCACCAATGATGTGCATAACTTGAGATACGTTTGCTTTCGGACGACGTTTGTCGATGATAGCAAGGTCAGTATCGTTCAGTAATTTTGCAATTGCACGCGCACGTACAACACCACCAATGTCTGGAGATACAACTACAACATCATCAAATTCACGAGACTTCATGTCGTCAAGTAGTACAGGGCTACCAAACACGTTGTCTACAGGCACATCGAAGAAACCTTGAATTTGTTCTGCGTGCAGGTCTACAGTCAATACGCGGTCAACACCAACGCTTGAAAGGAAGTCTGCTACTACTTTAGCTGTGATTGGTACACGAGCTGAGCGAACACGACGGTCTTGACGCGCATAACCGAAGTAAGGAATAACAGCTGTAATACGACCTGCTGATGCACGACGCAAAGCGTCAACCATCACGATTAGTTCCATTAAGTTGTCGTTTGTAGGGGCACAGGTTGATTGAATAATGAAAACATCCGATCCACGTACATTCTCATTGATTTGAACACTGATCTCGCCGTCACTAAAACGACCAACAACAGCATCACCTAACTCGATGAATAAACGTTTCGCAATTTTTTGAGCTAACTCAGGCGTTGCGTTACCAGCGAAGAGCTTCATGTCAGGCACGGTAGGGTTCCTCAGGCACTGAAATTTTTTGGACTAACATGCAATGACGTTGTCAAAACAGGCTAACTTAAACAATTTTACTTCTACTCTTTAAGCCATGACGCTAACTGGCGATGGGCCAGTGATACAGCATGGCTTGGGGCGATAAACCCTTGCCAAGCATTGGGTAATTCAGAGAGTACACGCCGTGCGTTTTGTTCAGAGTCTAGCTCGACAAAACAACACGCTCCCGTCCCAGTCATTCTTGACGGGCCGTATTTTAGCAACCACTGCAGGGTCTTTTCAACCTCGGGGTAGAGCTTTTTAACCAGAGCTTCACAATCGTTAGTGGTATTTTCCATAAACCACTGACTGGTTAGTTTAGGGGTATTTCTTGGTAAATCAGGATGAGTGAAGACTTTTGCAGTACTAATATGAACGTTGGGGAACACCACACAATACCATTTATGCTCAATCTCAACTGCATTGAGTTTTTCGCCAACGCCTTGTGCTATGGCTGTTTTACCATTGATGAAAACGGGTACATCGGCACCGAGCGTTAAGCCAATTTCAGCCAATGCTTGCAGGTCTAAGTGACATTGCCATAATGAATTTAGCGCCAATAAAGTGGTTGCTGCATCGGATGAACCGCCACCCACACCACCGCCCATAGGCAAGCACTTTTTTAAACTAATCGTCACGCCTTGGTTGGTTTGCTTGTATGGCAACAAGGCTTGAGCTGCTTTAAAGATTAGATTGTCTTCGGTTTTAATATTGTTGGTATCTCCAATAATATTAATTTGATTGTCATTCGTTAAGTTGAACTCTAATTCGTCACCAAAATCTAAAAAGGTAAACAAGCTCTCTAATTCATGATAGCCGTCTTCCCGTTGATTATTGATGTGTAAAAACAGATTAAGTTTTGCTGGAGCCGTTAGAGTCAAGTTATTCATTATTAAACTGCCATGAATTGAGTTGAATTTTTATTCTTAATTTATCTTGGGTAAGCGAAATTCGTTTTGGTACCCAAAAGCCATCAACCATTTGATAGCTTTGATAGTCGATAAGCCAAGTTTTACCTTGTCCATCTGTCCACTTTGCAGACTTAAGGCGTGACTGCGGATCATATTGATTATTGTCACTACGAATGGCACCGGTTAACCATAGCGGTGCTTTCTCAAAAGGTAATTGAAAGCCACTTATTCTTGTGATTAGTTCACTACTGCTTTGGTCAATATATTGCTCATCTTGAAAAGCCATTTCACTGTGATCTTCATGCTCGACTAATTCGAGTAATTGCGTGCCAATAAAGCTAGATAAAATTAGATGCTGACGACTTTCTTTCAGTTGCCAATTAAAGTTGACAGATTGTCGATCATCGGGGGCTATAAACGCGACTTTGCCACTGGCTTTCCAGTTTTTTTGTGCCTCTAATTGCGACCGCCAATCAGTCTGGGGTGCGTCTTGCTCTGTTATTCGTTGGGCACAGCCACTGATAAATAAAATAAACATGAGCAAAATCAAATGAATTTGTTTCAAATGTTGTTCCTTCCTTTCCATATTTGCAGGATGTTTGATAAAATTCTCGGCTTTCTAGCAGGGCTCGAGCAATTTATTGGTAGCTATGACCATTATCGCACTTGGTATAAATCACAAAACAGCATCGGTTGAATTACGCGAAAAAGTGGCGTTTTCACCTGAGCAATTATCAAACGCATTGTCGCAATTGGCGAGCTCTGAGCAGTTTAAAGAGACCGTGATTGTCTCGACCTGTAACCGAACTGAGCTGTATTGTAGCCTTGAGCATAGCAATTCCCAAGCGCTTCTCAAATGGTTAGCTGATTTTCACTGTATAGACACTGAACAACTTGAAGATAATGTCTACATTCATCAAAACCAAGACGCCATTAACCATTTAATGCGCGTAGCTTGTGGTTTGGATTCTTTAGTGCTCGGAGAACCGCAGATCCTTGGTCAGATCAAACAGTCTTACAACAGTGCAAAGCAGCATGACTGTGTGTTACCCACTTTTGAGCGTTTATTTCAAAAAACTTTTTCAGTCGCCAAGCAAGTAAGAACTGAAACCGATATTGGTGCCAGTGCAGTATCTGTTGCCTATGCGGCAGTTAACTTAGCTAAACACATTTATGGTCAACTAGATAAAACCAAGGTGTTATTAATTGGCGCAGGTGAGACCATCGAGTTGGTTGCCAGGCACTTATATCAACAGCACCCAAAAGCCATCACGGTTGCGAATAGAACAATTGAGCGTGCTAAAAACTTAGCTGAAGAAGTCGAAGCGGATGTGATTTCATTGGCGCAATTGCCAGAAAAACTGCATGTCGCTGATATTGTCATCAGTTCAACTGCTAGTACATTACCTATTATTGGTAAAGGTATGGTCGAGCAAGCACTAAAACAACGCCGTTATAAGCCGATGTTGTTCGTTGATATTGCCGTGCCGCGAGATATTGAAAGCCAGGTAGGCGAGTTAGATGCGGCTTACCTTTACTCAGTTGATGACTTACAAGCCATCGTCAACGAAAACATGGCTAGCCGTGAACAGGCGGCAGAGCAAGCGCAAGAGATAATACTGCAAAAAACCCATGAATTTGCAAAGTGGCAACGTTCACAAGGGTCGATCGATGTTATTCGACAGTATCGAGATTCGGCGCAAGAAGTAAAAACAGAATTAGTAGAAAAGGCTGTAAATCAGCTACAATCAGGCAAATCAGCCGAAAAAGTGTTGCTTGAATTGGCTAACAAGCTCACAAATCGTTTAACTCACGCACCAACACGGGCAATACAGGCCGCGGCGCAAGAGGGTGATATCGATAAATTGGCCGTGCTTAAACAAACATTAGGAATCGAGCAGGAAAAGTAAATTAATGAAAGAGTCTGTATATCGTAAATTAGAGACCTTAGCCGAGCGCTATGAAGAAGTGCAAGCGATGCTAAGTGATCCAGAAGTTATTGGCGATCAAAATCGTTTCCGTGCCTTATCAAAAGAATACTCAGAACTTGAAGACGTAGTTAAAGCGTTTGCTTCATATCAGCAAGCCCAAGACGATGTAGCGACAGCTGAAGAAATGCTGAAGGACTCTGATCCTGATATGCGTGAGATGGCGCAAGAAGAATATAAAGAAGCAAAAGCAGCCATTGTAGCCCTTGAAGATGAACTACAAATTTTGATGCTGCCGAAAGACCCTAAAGATAACAACAATGTTTATCTTGAAGTGCGTGCAGGTACAGGTGGTGACGAAGCAGCGATTTTCGCTGGTGATTTATTCCGTATGTACAGCCGCTATGCTGAAACTCAAAAGTGGAAAGTTGAAGTGGTTAGCACCAACGAAGGTGAGCATGGTGGCTATAAAGAAGTCATCGCGCACATCAGTGGTGAAGGTGTTTACGGTAAATTGAAGTTCGAATCAGGTGCACACCGTGTTCAACGTGTGCCTGAAACTGAATCTCAAGGTCGCGTTCACACGTCGGCATGTACGGTAGCTGTGATGGCTGAAATCCCTGAAGCCGAAGCGATTCAAATTAACCCAGCAGATTTAAAAGTAGATACCTTCCGCGCGTCGGGTGCCGGTGGTCAACACGTTAACAAAACAGACTCTGCAATTCGTATCACGCACATTCCGACAGGTGTGGTTGTTGAATGTCAGGATGAACGTTCTCAGCACAAAAACCGTGCTAAAGCGCTTTCTGTACTAGGTGCACGCCTACAACAAGCTGAAGACGAGAAGCGTCAAGCAGCTGAGGCATCTGAACGTCGTAACCTAGTAGGTAGTGGTGACCGTTCAGAGCGTATTCGTACTTACAACTACCCGCAAGGTCGTATTACCGATCACCGCATTAACCTAACTCTTTACCGTCTGAATGAGATTGTAGCCGGTGAACTAGGTGCCGTGATTGATCCATTATTACTTGAGCACCAAGCTGACTTATTAGCAGCAATGGGTGACGAGTAATCGTGGCAAACCTAACCGTCGCCCAAGCAATCGCTTGGGCAACCCAAACTCTTCGAAATACCTCTGACTCACCTAAACTAGACGCTGAAGTTTTATTACTTTATGTGCTTGATAAACCCAAAAGCTATTTATTTACTTGGCCTGAAGCCGAACTTACTGATGTGCAATTGAGCATATTTGAGAAGCTTATCGCAGAGCGAGAAACAGGGCACCCTGTCGCTCATTTAGTCGGCGTGCGCGAGTTTTGGAGTTTAGAACTTGAAGTCAATAATTCTACGTTAATTCCAAGACCTGATACCGAAACACTAGTTGAAAAAGCGCTGAGTTTAGATTTACCTGCAGATACAAAAATGCTTGATTTGGGGACTGGCACCGGTGCCATTGCGTTATCGCTGGGATCAGAGCAGCCTAATTGGCAGGTCACTGCGGTCGATTATTCTGAGCAAGCCGTTGCGCTTGCAAAGCGAAACCAACAAAAACTCGCCTTAAATAATGTCACTATTATGCAAAGCGATTGGTTCAGTGCAGTACCAAATCAACAATTTGATCTTATTATCAGTAATCCGCCGTATATTGATGAACTTGATGAGCATTTAAGCCAAGGTGATGTGCGTTTTGAACCCAAAAGTGCATTAGTTGCACCAGATAATGGTATGGCTGATATTAAGTTAATCATTGAGCAAGCGCGGCAATATCTGGCACCGAACGGATATTTGCTGATTGAGCATGGTTATCAACAAGCGCTGTTATTACAAGAGTTTTTTGCACAAATGGCGTATAGCAATATACTTACTATAAAAGATATGGCAGGCTGTGATCGAGTAACCATGGCCCAATGGCAAGGCAAGCAATAATAAAGCCCTGTGTAAATAGGATCCCGCGTATGGATGATTTTTTGTTTTCAGATGAGCCAAACGATGTTGTAGAGCCCGATAGCAATGGCGTTTGGAAAGTAATTGTTGTTGATGATGAGCCTGAAGTTCACGCGGTGACAAAGCTTGCTTTAAGTGACTTCGAGTTTCAAAAAAAACGGTTAGAGTTCATTAGTGCATACTCAGGTGAGGAAGCGCGTAAGGTGATCCAAGCGCATCCAGATGCGGCAATTGTATTACTTGATGTGGTGATGGAAACTGACGATGCGGGCTTACAAGTTGCTAAGTTCATTCGAGAAACCGCAAAAAACAATCACATTCGTATCATTTTAAGAACCGGCCAACCAGGCCAAGCGCCTGAGAGACAGGTTATCGTTAATTATGACATTAACGACTATAAATCTAAGACAGAACTGACAGCACAGAAGTTATTTACAGTCGTGATGTCGAGTTTGCGCTCTTACCGTGACATATTAGCCATAGAGCAATCTCGTCAAGGTTTAGAGAAGATTATTTGCGCTTCAAGAGACATCTTTTCATCACACTCTTTAGAACATTTTATTAAGGGCGTGGTACAGCAGTTAACGTCTTTACTGGGCACTGTTGATGAAGCGATTTACGCGACTTCTTTGGTTGCTAGTAATGATTCTAGTCATAACGCAGATCAGTTGGTGGTATTTACCGGACGTGGTGAGTTTGAGTCATGTGAAGGTAAACCGATTTCTGAAGTGCTAACTCAAGAGCAACTCCAAGCTTGTTCAACTGCTTTGCAAGATAAAAGTATTGTCTACAAAGATAACTACTTGTTTGCATACTGTACCAGTGAATTTAATCACAGCTCTATGCTGTTTGTATCTGGTATTCCTGATTTTCTAACAGATACACAAAAGCATTTAATTGAAATCTTTTCGCAAAATGTGCAACTGGCTTATGAGAATGTGCAACTGCAGGCTGAAGTCGAAGACACTCAACAAGAGCTAGTTTACAGATTGAGTGAAGCGCTAGAACAACGCTCTACCGAAACAGGTAATCATGTAAAACGCGTTGCGCATATTTGTTATGCCCTAGCTGAAGGGTATGGTTTACCAAGACGTGATGCAGAGTTAGTGCGTATGGCCTCGCCACTTCATGATGTTGGCAAGGTGGGGATTCCTGATGCGATTTTAAATAAGCCTGATAAGCTTGAAGAGCAAGAATGGCAAGTGATGCAAACTCACGCTGAAAAAGGTTATGAGATTTTAAAAGACTCGCGCCGTGAAATTGTCAATGCAGGGGCGATTATTGCTAAAGATCACCATGAAAAGTGGGATGGTTCAGGTTATCCTGCCGGTAAACAAGGTGAGAGTATTCATATTTATGGTCGAATTGTTGCCCTAGCCGATGTCTATGACGCACTTCGTCATAGACGTTGTTACAAGCCTGCTTGGGAGTTAGAGCAAGTTGTGGCCGAAATTAATAGTCAGAAAGGCAAGCATTTTGATCCTAAGCTTGTGGATGTGTTTAATAGCATTATTGACGACTTAGAGGCGATTTTAGTGAAGTATCCAGATAAGCAGAGTAGTTAATTAAATGGAATATATTGCAATCAAACATACTCATGTGATGTTCGCACTGTTGAGTATTATTTTGTTCTACACGAGAACAGTATCTCGTTTTATGTCGGGGAAACTCGCCAGTAATAAACTCGTTTTCATTGGCAGCCACATTATAGACACTTTATTATTGGTTTCAGCTGTCGCGCTGTTAGTTGTTGCGAGTATGAATCCATTACAACAACCATGGCTGACTGAAAAAATTGTTTTAGTGGTTGCTTATATTGGTTTGGGTTTTGTCGTTGCTAAATCGACACAGTTTAAAACGCAGGTTATCGCACTGACAGCAGCTACTATCTCGCTACTTCTCATTGGTTATTTAGCGGGTAGTAAAGCGTCATTTTTACTTTAAGTTTCTTTGAGTAGGCTTTGCCTACTCAACCTCTTCTCATTTTACCCCATATAACTCTTTCTAAATCAATTAACAAAAACTACTTCTATAAGGCGCTACATTAATTCCTATAAAAAATGTTAGACTAGCCGATTAATAAGTAAGAGTAATAGTTAAGGTCGTTGGTATTTATGACTGATATCTGGTTCGATGAACAAGACAGTAGTGCAGACTACATACCACAGCATACATTATTTAGATGCATCGACGCTGAGCGTCAGTGGGATGCGCAGATAAATCTAGAAGAGAGTTACTGCCAGCTTGCAGAACTTGAATTAGCTGTTGATCAATTATGTCGCGAACATACCGAAACACATACAATGATCGATGCGCTTTTAGATGCGTTTTATACCCGTTGGTTATTCAGTGGCAGCAATCAAAACGAAGTTGAGTACAAGTTAAATAGTGTCAATTATGTATTGAAAATGCGCACTGGCAATGCCACTTCTCTTGCTTTGATTTTGACGCATTTGCTGCAACGTGCACAGCTTGATGTGAACATGGCATTTCACCAAGGCGATATCATGGTTCATATCGCTTTAAGTGCTGAAGAAGGGTATATCGTAGAGCCTTGCGGCGGCAACCAAACTTGGTATATCAATCCTGAAAACGACAGTAAAGACGAAGAGCCTTACGAGTTATTGTTTGGTGATGAAGCATTTAAGCTATATCTCGCTCAGCAGAAATGGGCGTTTATCACAGCAGATAAGTTTGGCCATGCTTTAAGTTGCGTTGAACAGTTGATGGACTTACTCGGTGATGATCCGTATGAACGCCGCGATAGAGGGTATCTGCTCAATCAGATAAATTGCCCTAAATTAGCTAAAGCTGATTTACAGTTTTTCGTTGATGAATGCCCTGACGATCCAACTATTGAGATTATTCAGCATCAAATAGAAGAGTTACAAGACTACAATCATGTAGTGCACTAATAAGAATAATTAGCGAGCTTTAATTATTGCAAGCCTAGAGTGGCGTTAAAGCATGCTTTACTGACTCCTGCATAGATATCTATTAGATTTCTATTACTAAAAGAATTAGGAAAATTATGAACACGCAAATCGTAAAAGTTGCAGATATTGAAGTGGCAAACGACAAACCGTTTGTATTATTTGGTGGTATGAATGTGCTGGAATCGCGTGATCTTGCAATGCAAATTGCTGAGCACTATGTTGAAGTAACCAGCAAGCTAAACATCCCTTATGTATTTAAAGCGTCTTTTGATAAAGCAAACCGCTCTTCTATCAACTCTTACCGTGGTCCAGGCATGGAAGAAGGTCTGAAGATTTTCGAAGAGATTAAAAAGACTTTTAATGTCCCTGTGATCACCGATGTGCACGAACCATTTCAAGCAGCCCCGGTTGCGGAAGTAGCCGATATCATCCAACTTCCAGCGTTTTTAGCACGTCAAACAGATTTAGTAGTGGCGATGGCTAAAACTGGCGCTGTGATTAATGTGAAAAAACCACAATTCTTAGCGCCGCATGAAATGCGTCATATCATTAAGAAGCTCAATGATGCGGGTAACGATCAGGTCATTTTATGTGAGCGTGGAAGTAGCTTTGGTTACAACAACCTAGTGGTTGATATGCTGGGCATGGATGACATGAAGCACATGGCACCTGTAATGTTCGATGCAACACACGCGTTACAACGCCCTGGTGGTCGTTCTGATTCTGCCGATGGTCGTCGTGCTCAGGCAACTGAACTTGCGCGTAGTGGTATGGCGTTGGGTCTAGCTGGTTTATTTATTGAAGCACACCCAAATCCAAATGAAGCAAAGTGTGACGGCCCTTGTGCATTACCACTGGCTAAGTTAGAAGGCTACTTAAAGCAGATGAAAGCGGTGGACGATTTAGTGAAAAGCTTCGAACCACTAGATACAAGCGCAGCCGACTTATAATAAATATAATAGAGCAGCAAATTTGCTGCTCTTTAGTTTGGTTTAAAGAATTATGTCTAGAAGACTCCCGCCATTAAATGCCCTAAAAGCTTTTGAAGCTGCGGCACGTAATTTGAGCTTTACCAAAGCCGCAGAAGAATTATATGTCACACAAGCCGCTGTCAGTCACCAAATAAAAACCCTTGAAGAGCATTTAGGGTTAAAACTTTTTTTAAGAAAAAACCGTTCTTTGCTTCTGACAGAAGAAGGGCAGGGTTATTACTTAGACATAAAAGAGATTTTTAATCAGCTCGTTGATGCCACCGATAGGTTATTAGCGCGAGGCGCAAAAGGGTCATTGACGGTGTGTTTAACACCAAGCTTTGCTATTCAATGGTTGGTACCTCGATTAAGTAAGTTCCATGAGCTTCACCCTGAAATTGATGTGCGAATAAAAGCCCAAGACGATGAAGAAAACTCGTTAACTGATGACGTAGACGTGGCTATTTACTATGGCCGTGGTAACTGGAACGGGGTAGAGGCCTATCAGCTTCACAAAGAATATTTGGTGCCTTTATGTAGTCCGTTTCTACTAACAGGACCTAAACCGCTCCATGCACCATCAGATTTAAGCCAACACACTTTGTTGCATGATACCTCTCGTAGACCTTGGAAAGCGTGGATGAAAACTGCTGGGGTACGTGATGTACCAGTGAATCAAGGGCCTATCTTCAGTCACTCATCCATGGTTTTACAGGCAGCGATCCACGGCCAAGGTGTTGCACTGGGTAACAGTGTATTAGCAAAACCTGATTTAGATGCGGGCCGTTTAGTCATCCCATTTAGTCATAGTTTAGAAAGTAAAAACGCGTTTTACCTAGTCGTGAGAGAGGCGCAAGCTGAGTTAGGTAAAATCGTTTCGTTTAAAGAGTGGATGCTCAGTATGGTTGAACAAGAGGAACAAGAATGATCCAATGGATTAAAGCTGATAACCCTAAAGCACAATTTATTTTTGCCCACGGGGCGGGGGCTGGCAGTGACTCTGAGTTTATGCAAGATATGGCTAATAAGCTGGCTGATCATGGCATTCAAGTTGGCTTATTCGATTTTGAATATATGCAAGTTGCTAAGCAAACCGGTAAACGTCGCCCTCCGGATAGAGCACCTAAGTTACTCGCCTATTTCGACAAAGTATTAGCATCAGTCGATACTGATTTACCTCTATTTATAGGTGGCAAATCAATGGGCGGCAGAATGGCCTCATTGTTAGTGACAGAGCACTCTTTACCTGTAAAAGGCGTGATTGCTATGGGTTATCCGTTTCACCCACCTGGCAAACCTGAAAAACTGAGAACGGAGCATTTTGCTGATATTCCTTGCCCATTTTTAGTATTACAAGGTGAGCGAGATACCTTTGGTACACAAGCTGAACTAGCCCAAATGTCATTTGCTAAAGCGCCAATATTTCAATTTTTTGCCGATGGCGATCATTCACTAAAACCACGCAAGAAAAGTGGCTTTAGCGAAGAAGCACATCGTCTGGACGCTGCAAAAGCCACCTCCGAATTTATAGAGCAACACCTGAATGACTAAACTATTTTTATTGATAGGCAGTGCATATTGCATGTTATCAGTGATGTTAGGTGCCTTTGCCGCTCATGGTTTGAAAAAACATGCCTCTGAGTATGCGGTCGATATTTTCAAAACCGCTGCAGAATATCAGATGTTTCATGGCTTGGCTTTGATTTTAGTGGCTATGCTTATTAAACAAGGTTTAAAACTGAATGCATCAGGTTGGTTATTTGCCCTCGGCACTATTTTATTCAGTGGCAGCTTATATTTGTTGGCATTGACTGAGTGGCGTTTTTTAGGCCCCATTACGCCGATTGGCGGCGTGTGCTTTATTTTAGGTTGGTTGCTTTTGATGATTAAAGCAGCCAAACATAAATTTTAATTAAAGAGATTTGAGAACACCTATGTCGAGTGTTGTGATTTATTGTCGTAGTGGCTTTGAAAGTGATGCCGCAGCTGAAATTAACCATCATGCAGCCTTACAAGGCGTTGCAGGCTATGTCAAAGCCAAACCAAATACGGGTTATGTGAGTTTTGAAACCTATGCAGCAAGCGATGCTGAATTACTCATTAAGAAAATCGATTTTCAAAGCTTGGTATTCGCAAGACAGTGGTTTGCAGGTGTATTCGTCAGCAAAATGTCGATAGAAGATCGTGTCAGCGAAGTAAAAGCCGTGGTGGCTGACTTCCCATTATGTGGCGAGTTGCGTGTAGAAACCCCAGATACCAATGAAGGCAAAGAGCTTTCAAAATTCTGTAAGAAGTTTTCAACGCCGCTTGCGAAAAGTCTAGAAAAGCAAAATAAGCTGACTCGCGCGGTGAAGAAGAACCGCCCTGTGTTACATGTGATGTTTTTAGCAAACGATACGGCATTTGTGGGTTACTCTTTCCCGAGTAATAACTCGCCTTTCTTTATGGGTATTCCGCGCCTGCGTATGCCAAGTGATGCGCCAAGCCGCTCTACGTTGAAACTAGACGAAGCCTTTCACGTTTTTGTGCCGCCAGAAGAAATGGAACAACGTGTTCAGCCAGGTATGCGTGCTGTAGATTTAGGCGCGTGCCCGGGCGGTTGGACCTACCAACTTGTTCGTCGAGGCATGTTTGTCGCTGCCATAGATAACGGGCCGATGAATCAGAATTTAATGGATTCTGGTCAGGTGAAGCACTTTAGAGAAGATGGCTTTAAGTACTTACCTGAAAAGCGCAATAACACTTGGTTAGTATGCGATATGGTAGAAAAGCCGAAGAAAGTGACAAACCTAATGTTAGATTGGATGGTGAATGGTTTTGCTAGTGAGTTAATCTTTAACTTAAAGCTACCCATGAAGAAACGCTTTGAAGAGGTATATCAGTGCCTAGAGCTAATTCGTGAAGAGTTACCTAAGTACGAAATTGAATATACTTTACAAGCTAAACATTTATACCATGACCGTGAAGAGATCACGGTACAAGTGCAAATACACAAAATTCCGCAAAGACTTTTTAGCTAATGTTTAAAGCTTAAAAATAAAAAAGCCCTGATTTTTTGACACTCAGGGCATTTTTGTATCTGTAAAATCTTTAGAGACAGATGTATTCCTGTGCTGTCATAGCAAAATACTCAACCTGAGAATGTAAAATATGAGTCGGATTCGGATCGACCACTTTAACTGGAATGTTGTTATGGCGGGCTATTTCTAATGCCATATTGGTGATATTGACGCTAAACGAAGTTCCCATAAATACCACTTTTTCAGCGTCTAGCATCTGCTGTTGCGCTCGACTGATTTCGTATAACTCAGTGTAGTATTCATCAAATAGCAGTACATAAGGCTTTAATGATTCATTCAAAATCGGCCCATGTTTACCTATTTTAAATAATTCAAGCAGTGAGCTTTCTAGGTTTTCTTCATCCACCTTATCCCAAGGGGCTTTAAAGCGCTCAACCTCATCGCCTTGATGATGGAATAAAGTGACTTCATCCAATCGACCGTGAATTGAAATGTAATCAGGGTTGCCAGCTTTACCGTCTAAGCCATCGATGTTTTGTGTGATTAAGGTTTTGTCAGCAAGCCAATGATGCACCTTATTGGGTCCGTGGTGGCGGTAAGTGGCAAAACGGTTGTAATACCATTTTAAAAACTCACCAGGGTTGTGCATATACATATCACGCGTCGCCATTTGCTGTGGTGTATAGTTGCGACTACCAATCGTCCAAAAACCATCTTCACCACGAAAGGTGGGAATACCACTTTCAGCACTGACGCCTGCGCCAGTGATGTATAAAGTTTTGTCACTCTTTGTCATTTGACTTGCTCCTAAAGTGCTGACATCAAGTTGCTGTAATCATCGCGCCAAATAAATGTTGGCTTTTGATTTGGCCAAGGGCTCTGCAGATGCTTAAAGCTTTCAATTGCCTGCTCATCAAAGGTTAAAGTGACCCAGTGTGTGTTGTGCTCATGCGCTTGCTTGGCTTTTGTTTCAAAGAAATGCACTTTGAGTTTAAGCTCGTCAGCAAGGCCGCGCATGAGAGGCGTGAGATCTAAATGACTATTAGAGATATGTATTGCTAAAACGCCATGTTCTTTAAGTTGCGATAAATATAACTGCATGGCTTCAAGCGTTAACAAGTGCATAGGAATGGCATCGCCACTGAATGCATCTAAGACAAGGGCGTCAAATCGGCTTGCTTGGCCTTGCTCTTTTTGTTTTTGAAGCTGCACACGACCATCACCAACCACATATTCAATCTGTGCTTTACTGTTATTTAAGTAGCTAAAGTGGCTTTGTGCAGTCGCAACAACATTTGGGTTTAGCTCGTAAAACGTATAGTTGTCACGATGCTTACCATAAGCTGCCAGTGTACCTGCACCTAAGCCGATAAAGCCCACTTGTGCACCATTGGTTTGGCTATTGAGTAGTTGAGCCACCGCTGTTTCAAAGCGGTAGTAGCTTTGTGGCTGACCTTGTAAGTAAGTGGGTTCAATAATCTCAGTACCATGAGAGGTGGTGCCATCAATTAAGCGACGCTCCATTTGCCCATTGATAGAAACTTCTTTGACTGATAATAAGCCATAAAAGTTACGTGACCTCAATGTGTCATGGTTGGTAAATTGACTATTTAGCCAGATAAAAGTCGGGGCAAGTAATACTAGCACGCTGCTAGCTACAAGCACCATGTTACGGCTTTTTGCAAACTGCTCTGTGCTTATTAAAGAATAAATGAAAAGCGCTAAAACAAGGCCTAAAGCCAGAGGGTACTCATAAAACAAAGTAAATATCTCAGGCGCGATGAAAGTAATTGCTGCAGTGCCTAAAGCCCCACCTAAAGACATCATTAAATAAAACTGCGTCAGTTTAGACTGATGCGGTTTGGTCTTCTCAAGCTCGCCATGGCAGATCATACAGGCACTGAATAATACGGTTGAATAGAGCACAATTTGACTGAGTAAATCGAGTTGGCTGCCAATAAAGAACAGCATCAAGCCAATAAAACTACTGAATGCGAAAACCGCCAGCCAAAACCAGCGTTGGTAAACCTTTGCCGAGTGGAAGCATAAAATAAACGTCAGTAAATAGAGTGATAAAGGCAGCAACCATAAAAAAGGAATAGGCGATACATTTTGGGTCATCGCGCTGGTGGTTGCTGTTAGCATGATCACACCACAAGCACTGAGCAATAGCCATAAAGGCAGACGCTTATCCAGTGATGAAGCGTTTTCATCTGATTGTGCCGCCTGAATGTAATTGTTTTGCTTAAGTGCTAAGCCAATAAAGCCTGCAAATAATAAGACAAACACGCCATAAACAAGGCTCCAAGCCCAAGATTGCGCAGATAGCGTTAACCAAGGTTCAAATACAAACGGGTAACTGAGTAGCGCCAAAAAAGAGCCAATGTTTGAGTAACTATAGAGTTTGTAAACTTTGCTGTTGAGCGATTGAGATTGCCAACTTTGTAAGAGCGGCGAAGTTGCAGCAAGCACAAAATAAGGTAGACCTACGCTCATAGCAAGTTTAAGTAGCAATGCGAGCTCTGGAGAAGCTTGTTCCTTAATATCACTATCAGATAGACCTAAAGGTAAAGCGAGTAAGCTAACGAGTAAGAGACTCAAGTGCACAATTTGCTGTTTTTTTATATCAAGAAATTTAACCAGCAGGTGTGCATAGCAATAGCCAGCGAGTAAAAAGGTTTGAAAAAACAGTAAGCAGGTTGTCCAAACTTGTGCGCCACCGCCAAAAACGGGCAGCAAAGATTTAGCTAACAAGGGCTGAACTTGAAACAACAAAAACGCACTTATAAAGATCACGACAGTGGCGAGCATGCAGAGCCTTTTCTCTTTGAAAATTAATTATTGCGCACTTTAGAGTGTTACCCATATAGATGCAAACTCACGGCTTGTTTAATCACAGTTATTAAATTAATCAACGGTAGATATTGTTATTTTATCTCATTTTCTTAAACAGGTACTTTAATGTGGATATGATATAAGATAACATTTTGTGTTGTTATATTATCTCTCTGGTGTTTTAGATGAAATTAAAATTATTAAGCAGTGCAATCTTATTAGCCATGCTAAGTGGCTGTGGTAATAGCAGTAAAGTTGAAGAAATCACGCCGACTGAACAAGTCGAGCAGGGTTCTGGTGAAGGTTCGGGCGAAAGCTCAGGTAGCGATCATGACCATGAAATCAAATATCCACTTGGTCGACTTGCCGTTTCATTTGCTGATGAAAGTAATGTTTCAGTTTATGACCTTACGAACAACGAATTATTAGAAACAGTTACTTTAACTAACCCAGTTTCGGCTCTTTATGCAAGCCCTGAAGGTCGTTATGTGGTTGCCATTCAGCGTGATCATAACCATGTTGAGTTTATTGATGGCGGTATTTTCTTAGAAGCCCATGATGATCACTTTCACCTAGAGCAAGAAGATGTTCAGGCGGTGAACTTTGAATTAACAGAAACAAAGCCTACACACTATGTACCAGGTGGTGAGCATGCATTGGTATTCTTTGACGGTGATAAAGACGCTCAAGCAGATGCAGGCTTTGCTTTAATTTCAGATGAAGGCATTACTGAAGCAAAAATCGACGCTCATCATGAATTTAATACTTACATGCATGGTACAGGTGAAATTCGTGGTGAATATGTAATTTCAACATTGCGAGATGCCGAGGCGGAAGGGTCGTTACCAGATCAAATAGCATTATTTGAACTGCATGATGATCACTTCCATCAAGAGCAAGAATTCGAACATAAGTGCCCAGGGCTTCACGGTAGCGTTCAAACAGAAGAGTTTGTGGCTTTCGGTTGTACCGATGGCATCCTTGCGATTGAAGAAGAATCAGAAGTATTTACTTCAAAGCACATTGCTTATCCTGAAGGTTTCCCTGAAGGCAATCGCATAGGTAAATTTATCGGCCACCCTGAGAACCACACTGTCATTGGTTTATCTCGCTTAGGTCCTTATTCAGTAAACTTAGAGACAGGTGAAATCAAAGCTTTTGCATGGCAACCAGAAGGTGTTGAAAAGTATCTTGCATACGCAGGTAATGCAAAGACAGGCAACGCACTAGTGTTAGATGATCAAGGTTACTTAAATATTTTCCATGGCGAACACGACTGGGAAAATGAAGCGCGTATTCAAGTTTTAGAAGAAATTGAAGAAGGCACGACGGCTAAGATCATTGCAAACATGGCGCACCACATTGTGTATGTAGCTTATGGTGAACACTTATACGCAGTAGACACTGAAGAAAAAACAAGTACTGAAATTCAGCACTTTGAGAAGCCAATCGCGAACCTTACTTGGGTAGGTGCGTTTGAAGCTGAAGAACATGATCACGAGCATGATCACTAATAAACCTTTTTCTTTAACAGGCTCCCACTAAAAATGGCGACCAATAGGTCGCCATTTTTTTATCGAAGTTTAAACTACACAGAGTTAAGCTTCGCGATAGTTTTTACGGTAGTTTTCAACCCATAGCTTGGTTGCGCCACATACCGCAACAGGCATTACGATTAAGTTTACGAAAGGAATTGAGGTGAGTACGAATACTGCAAAACCAAACCCGTACGATAACCCTTGTTCGCTTTTTAGGTCGTCTTTCATTTGCTTGAAATGAATTTTGTGGTTATCAAACGGGTAGTCGTTGTACTGTACGTTGTACATCCAACAGGTAAATAGCACCCACATGATTTGCCCGAATACGGGTAGCATCCAAAGTAAAATAAAGAAACCAATTGCCCTAGGAAGATAGTAACAAAGCTTAGTCCACTCTCGTCCAAGCATACGCGGCACGTCTTTCAAGGTGTCTGACAGCTTATCGTCATTAATAGGTTGGCCTGTTAAATAGAGCTCAACTTTTTCACTAAGCAAGCCATTAAAAGGCGCGGCAATGAAATTGGTTATCACAGTGAAAACCATGGAGTAGGAGAACAAGATCACCAAGATAGCAATCGGCCACATCAGCCATTCAAGCCAACTTAACCAAGATGGCAGCAAGTTGTTGATGTATTCAAAGCCTTGAACTAGCCAATCATATAAAAAGAATAAAGAACTGCCGAATAGCAAAACGTTAATAAACAATGGAATAAATACAAAGCGCTTTAGTCCTTTTTGGGTTATTAACGAAAACCCAGCAATGAAATACTCAATACCTTTGCCTAACTGCACAACTAGCCTCAACAATTATATGTACACGTTTTTAGTATAAAGTGTTCCAGAGACAGCGACTAGCGCTTATGGTAACAAACTATGTCAAAGTGGAAGCTTGCGATCAGCAATAAGGTTATTTAGGCAATTCAACGTTGTAGCGTTTCGCGTACCATAAAAAGAAGGGCAGCTCGATGACTGAGAAGCTTACCAAAGTAAACCATACCCAGTTAACTTCAGTGAAAACTAAAGTGAAAGTCTGAGATGAGCCCATATACACAGAGCCGACGACAAACAAAGAAATCACCGATGCAATTAAATCTTGTAGAGAGATCTTCTTAAAGTCAGCACCAGCATATTTAGGGTTCGCATAAAAATAGGCAATAACTAAAACAACAAAGTTAACAGAGATGATCGCAAGTTCAGGAGTCATGTTCGATAAGCTGGTTAATAAAAACGCTGATAGTGTAACTTTATGCTGATAATCTGTCCAAATAAAAGCGTATAAAAGCTAGGTTCTTTTGCGTTGGTGCAATTTAAAAATGAATAAATACAATTAAAAAGCCTCGCTTAACTTGAGTTTAATTAGGCTTATCGCTTTCTTAGTTGGCTCAGGTATAATCTCCAACGTCTTTTGTGGGGTAACTATGATTTCTAAAAACCAACTAAAATTATTGCGTGCATTGGCGCAGAAAAAATATCGTAAACAACATAATTGCTATTTAGTGCAAGGAGAAAAAAATATCCTTGAGTTGTTTGCTGCCAATGTGCCTGTAAAACAGTTATTTGCCTCACCTGCATTTATTGCAGCCCATAACGATAAGATTCTTGCCGATGACATTGTCGAAGCCGATGAAGAGAGTTTAAGTAAAGCGAGCACTTTAGTGAGTAACAATGCTGCCATTGCCATTGTCACTATGCCAGAGCAAAGCAGCATAGACACATCAGGCCTCGTGTTAGCGCTAGATGGAGTATCTGATCCGGGTAATTTAGGCACTATTATTCGCGTGGCTGACTGGTATGGCCTAAAGCAAATCGTGGTTAGCCAAGATTGTGCTGACCATTTTAATCCTAAGGTGATTAGTGCGACCATGGGCTCGTTTGTTCGTGTGAATGTGATCCGTACTGACTTGGCGGCATTTTTAGCGGACTATGACGGCGATGTTTATGGCGCATACCTTGGTGGTCAAAGTGTCCATAAAACGCAGTTTGCTGCAAAAGGGGTGTTGGTGATGGGCAGCGAATCTCATGGTATTCGAGAGCAAGTTGCACCTTTCATCAACCAAAAGATCACCATACCTGCTTTTGGTGGGGCAGAGTCGCTTAATGTGGCCATGGCGACTGGGATCATCCTAGATAACATAAAACGCCAAGATTATACCAACCCTCAATAATGCTCAATTATTTTGAGGGACTAAAACTGACGCTAACTTCGTTGAAAATTTCTCATTTAGAACAACTAAATAGCAAAATTTTGGCCTCGTTATCGACAAGTTTTCCTTGCCTCAAAATAGATCGCTTAATTAAGAGGAATGGTATTAATCTTTGAAGATTATTTTGTTATTGTTTTCAATTAACTAAAGTAACCCTAACAAATCATGCGGCTGACCCATATTAAGCTTGCTGGCTTTAAATCATTTGTTGAGCCCAGCAAGATCCCATTTCCAGATCAGATGACCTGTGTGGTCGGCCCCAATGGCTGTGGTAAGTCTAATGTGATTGACGCCGTACGCTGGGTGTTAGGTGAAAGCTCAGCAAAAAACCTGCGTGGCGATGCCATGACAGACGTTATTTTTAACGGCTCAACACATCGTAAACCTGTCTCTCAAGCTTCAGTAGAACTTTTCTTTGATAATACCTCTGGTGTGTTACAAGGCAGTCTCGCCAATCGAAATCAAATCGCGATTAAGCGTTTAGTAACCCGAGACGGCCAGTCATTGTATTTTCTCAATGGCAGCAAATGTCGAAAACGCGATATCACCGACATTTTCTTAGGCACAGGCCTTGGCCCGCGTAGCTATGCGATTATCGAACAGGGGATGATCTCTCGCTTAATTGAAAGCCGCCCACAAGAGCTCAGAGTATTTTTAGAAGAAGCAGCCGGTGTTTCTAAGTACAAAGAGCGACGCCGCGAAACCCAAACCCGTATTCAAAGTACCCGTGATAACTTAGAGCGCTTGTTAGATATGCGCCAAGAGCTGAAAAATCAGCTTGATAAACTCGCAGTGCAAGCAGAGCAAGCCAAGCAATATCGAGAGCTTAAACGTGATGAGCGTTTGCTTAAGGGCCAAGTCGCAGTCATTAAATGGCAAAAGCTAAACACACAACAACAGCAAAAAGCCGCCGAAATCGCAGAGCTTGAAAAACAAATCCGCTTTTTTAGTGACGCCCATCAAGGTCATGCTGATGTGCTCTCAGCATTAGAAGCAAAGCTTGAACAAGACACCCATAAACTAGAAGACACACAGCAGCAAAAGCACCGTATTCATACCGAGATAATTCGCTTTGAGCAACAAAAACTCAGTGCACAGCAACAAAAAACACAACTACAAGCTGATATAGATAAACAAAAGCAAGCATTTAAAGAAGCACAAGATGCACTGCAAGCCCTGCAACATGCGCAAACTGAGTTTACCGAGCAACAGCAAGCGGCAGAGCAAGGGCTTGAACAAGCGAAAGACGCGTTATTAAAAGCACAAAGTGCCTTTGAATCGTCACAAGCTTCACATAAAGCACAACAAGCGAAGTTGAATGCAGGGCAGCATGAAATATCTGAGCAGCGCCAAACTTTGCAACAGGCAGAACAAAACCTTAAGCAAGCAGAGTTATCGCTGACTCACTTGCAGGCAAATATAGCAGATGTGGCAAAGCAAATTGAACAGCAGCAAAGCCAATCAGTCACAAAAGAGCTCGATGCAGCAACAGCAGAGTTTAATCAGCTTGCGAAACAAATGGCAAGGCTTCAATCGCAGGCCAAGCAACTGGCTGCGGCTTTAGATGATGCACAGACTCATTATATAAAGGCCGAACTTGAAGAGCGCGAGAGTGCGCAAAAGGTCAGTAGCTGCAAAGCAAATATCAGTGCGTTAGAGAATGTGCTTAGCTCACTGACCGAGGACTTACAGCAGACGTTACTGCAAACCTTATCTGTCAATGCGAGTGATGCAGCGATTGTTGAAAGTGCGCTGCTTGGCATGACTTTATTGCCTGTGAGCGAAAGCACCACTGAGCATGGTGTTTGGGATAACACCCAAGCGCCTCGTGAGGGCTCAGTTGCAAGTTTACTGCAGGGGCAGGTTTACCCTGCTTTTTTAAACCAGATCCAATTACTTGAACAAGGTCTGCGATTTACTTCTGAGCAAGGCTGGTGGATGGCCGTTGATGGCGAAGGTAACTTGTATGGTGAGAACTTTAGAGTTAGTAAGTCTAAACAAACCTCAGTGGGCTTATTAACACAGCAAACGCAATTAAATGAACTTAACGACGAATTACCAAAACTAATCGCAGACGTTGAGCAAGCAAAAGCGCAAAAAGAAGCCTTACAAACGCGCTTAAAAGCAGCTCAACAAGACGTGGAGAGTAACAGTGCCAATATTCACCAAATCGCACAGGGTATGGCGAAGGCACAAACTCACTCCGAGCTATTAGAAAAACAACATGCCAATTGGCAGCAAACACTCGAACAATATCAACAAAAGCTAGGCTCGCTTCAAGCACAATTAACTGAGCAAGCAGCACCTATTGCCAAGCAAAAACAACAGATTGCTGATATAGAAGCTGCCCTTGAGTTACTGCAAGCGCAGCAAATTGAGTTACAAACTCAGGCTGATGAACAAGAGCAGGTCTATATTCAGGCTGCAAGTCACTCGCAAACGGCTCAGCAAGCATTGCATCAGGCAGAGCTTGAGTTGCAAAAAGTACAAAATACGTGGCAACTTGAGCAAACAAAACAGCAACACAGCCAAAGCGTGTTAAATAGCGCCCTAGAGCGACTTGAAACCTTACAGCAGCAATTAGAAGATCAACAACTGCCACTGCTCGAGTGTGAAGAGCAGTTGATGATTTTAGTCGAGCAGCATCAAGAAATTGAAATTCAGCTTGAGCAGTGCCAAGCGCAAAAAGCACAAGCCCAAAAAGCACTGCAAGATAAACAAGCGAGTTTGCAAGACGCACAATCGGGCGTTACGAAAAAACAAAATCAGCTTCAGCAGCTTAAATTAGCAGAGCAAGAGCTAATGATTAAAGCGCAGTTGATGTTAGAACCCCTTGAAGAGTTACAGCAAACACTCAAAGATATTTTGGCAAGCTTGCCAGAAAATCCTAAGCTGGTGAGCTTTCAGTCAAAGTTACAAAACACTACCGCGCAGTTGTTGGAGTTAGGTGCGGTAAACCTCGCTGCGATTGAAGAATATGACCAAGCCCTAGAGCGCAAAACGTACTTAGACGAGCAGCTTGATGATTTAACTGCCGCACTCGAAACCCTTGAAGGGGCTATTCGTAAAATAGACCGAGAAACCAAGCAGCGCTTTAAGCAAACCTTTGATCAAGTAAACAAAGACTTTGCAGGGTTGTTCCCGAAAGTGTTTGGGGGTGGTCAAGCGTATCTTGAGTTAACCTCAGATGACCTGTTAGAAACCGGTGTGGCAATTATGGCAAGGCCACCGGGCAAGAAAAACTCAACAATTCACCTTTTAAGTGGTGGAGAAAAAGCGCTGACCGCATTATCATTAGTGTTTTCAATATTTAGGCTAAATCCAGCGCCATTTTGTATGCTGGATGAGGTTGATGCACCGCTTGATGACGCCAACGTCGTGCGTTTTTGCCGTTTGGTCGAAGAAATGTCACAATCGGTGCAATTTATATATATTAGTCACAATAAAATCGCCATGGAAATGGCGGGTAGACTGACGGGGGTAACCATGGCCGAACCGGGTGTTTCGCGTATGGTTGCCGTAGACATAGAACAAGCAGTGCAAATGGCACAAACGTAGCAAGATAAAGGTGAGTAATGGCCGAAGAATTAAGATGGGCATTAATCGTGATCAGTGCGCTAGTTATTGGCGGTTTATTGATCCACGGCTTATGGTCAGTAAGAAAAAAAGAAACACCAGAACAAACTGATAATACTCCGAAACCACAGCCAAAAGTTGAGCCTGCGGCCCCAGCAACAGACAATGAGCCTGAACTGGGTGATATGAATTTTTCAGCGGTAGATGAAGAGCCTACTGCAGAGCCTGTTGTTGAAGAGCAACAGCAAGACGCTGCGCCGGAAGCAGCCCCTGAGCCACAAGACTTCATTATCTTGCACATTGAAATGCCTGAAGGTCTTTCAATGGCGGGCTCTAAGCTATTACCTTGTGTTTTGAGCCTAGGTTTCAAATATTCTGAGGAAGGCTTCTTTAACCGTCATGTTGAGCCTTCAGGTAATGGCCCTGTATTGTTCCGCTTAGTGAATATGTTCAATCCAGGTACGTTCGATATTGATAACATGGAGCAGTTTAGCACTGCGGGCGTGAGTTTATTTATGACGCTACCATGTGAGGGCGATAGCCTAGCAGCCTTTAATATGCTGCACAGTGCTGCTAAGAAACTGTCTGACGAGTTTGGTGCCACGGTGCTTGATCACCAACGTCAGCCTTTAAGTGTTGAAACGGTTCGCAGCTATGTTGAAAAGGTTCGCGAATTCGCCGCTTAATGATTAGCGCGTTATGATTTTTTAGGCCACCGAGCTCACGCTTGGTGGCTTTTTGTTTTTAGAGGTCGAGATGTCAGAGTCAATTGTTAAGCAAATTGATGCATTAAAACAGCAATTAGAAGAATATAACTACCAGTATTACGTATTAGATAATCCAAGTGTGCCAGACGCAGAATACGATAGGGTTATGCGTGAGTTAATGGCGCTAGAGCAAGCAAACCCTGAATTACTTACACCTGATTCGCCATCACAAAAAGTCGGTGGGGAAGCGCTGAGTAAATTCTCTCAAGTGATCCATAAAGTACCTATGTTGTCTCTTGATAATGCCTTTGATGAAGCAGAATTCACTGCATTTAATCGTCGCATTCAAGAGCGCTTGTTAGTGAGCGAGCCATTGGACTTTTGTTGTGAGCCAAAACTCGATGGCCTAGCGGTATCTATCTTATATAAAGATGGCGTGTTAGTGCAGGCGGCAACACGCGGTGATGGTCAAGTCGGTGAAAATATCACTGAGAACGTTAAAACCATTCGTAACGTCCCGCTGCGTTTACGTGGTGATGATATTCCGGCTGAACTCGAAGTACGTGGTGAAGTATTTATGGATACTGCGGGTTTCGAAAAATTAAATGAAACGGCATTTGCCAAAGGTGAAAAAACCTTTGCGAACCCGCGTAATGCGGCTGCAGGTAGTTTACGTCAGCTTGACTCTAAAATTACCGCCAAGCGTCCACTGATGTTTTACGCCTACTCAACCGGCGTTGTTGAAGGGGTAGAATTGCCTGAAGCACATTTTGAGCAACTAAGTAAGCTCAAAGACTGGGGATTTCCAATGTGTCCTGAAACGCGTTTAGTAACAGGCACCACAGAAGTAATGGCATATTATCAAGATATTCTTGAGCGTCGTGCAAGTCTTGCCTATGAAATTGATGGTGTGGTGATCAAAGTAAACCGCAAAGATTACCAACAACAGCTTGGTTTTGTTGCCCGCGCACCGCGTTGGGCCATTGCCTTTAAGTTTCCTGCGCAAGAAGAAATCACTCAGTTACTGGATGTTGAATTCCAAGTAGGGCGTACCGGTGCAATTACACCGGTAGCACGTTTAGAGCCGGTTTTCGTCGGTGGTGTAACCGTGTCAAACGCAACGCTTCACAACCGTGATGAAATAGAGCGCCTTAGCGTAAAAGTCGGTGATACTGTCATTATACGCCGCGCAGGTGACGTAATACCTCAAGTAACTCAAGTGGTGTTAGATCGCCGTCCAGATGATGCTAAAGACATCGTATTCCCTGAAACATGTCCTGTATGTGACTCACACGTTGAGCGCATTGAAGGCGAAGCTGTGGCCCGTTGTACCGGCGGTTTAGTGTGCCAAGCACAGCGCAAGCAAGCGATTAAACACTTTGCATCACGTAAAGCATTCGATATTGATGGTCTAGGCGATAAAATTGTTGATCAGCTTGTGGATAGAGAGTTGATTGAAACACCTGCTGACTTATTTACCTTAAAGCAAGGTCATTTTGAGTCATTAGAGCGCATGGGGCCAAAGTCGGCATTGAACCTAGTTAACGCTCTAGAAGCGGCAAAGCAAACGACTCTGGCAAAATTCTTATATGCTTTGGGTATTCGAGAAGTGGGTGAAGCGACCGCGCAGAATCTGGCAAACCACTATTTAACGCTAGAAAAGGTAATGGCAGCCAGTACGGATGACTTACAAACAGTCAGTGATGTGGGCGTTGTGGTTGCTAAACACATTCATGCTTTCTTTAATGAGCCGCACAACCAAGCTGTTGTGAACGCGCTACTTGAAATTGGTATCAATTGGCCGCAAATAGAACAGAAGTCTGCGGATGCACAGCCGCTTGCTGGGTTAACGTATGTTTTAACCGGTACATTGAGCCAGCTAAATCGTAACGACGCGAAAGCGCGATTACAGGCTCTGGGCGCAAAAGTGGCAGGCAGTGTCTCGAAAAACACCCATGCCCTTGTTGCAGGCGAAAAAGCAGGCTCTAAGTTAACCAAAGCACAAGAGTTGGGTATTGAGATCCTTGATGAAGATGCCTTAATTGCTTTGTTCGCTGAACATGAGTAATACCGAGCAGCAATGATAGAAATACACTACGCGGTCAATATGGCCGCGTTTTTGTAGTAGTACCTCCGCATAGAGGGTAGGACATTTATGAAACATTATGGCCCAGAGTATTGGGATAAATATGGCGTGTATAGAACACCACTGGCTTTTAACTTGACGCTGGTGGTTTTGCTGCGGGCCTATTTATTATGGACTTTCTCGGCATTGGCAAGGCGCCCCGATATAGATTTTATGTCGCTGTTTTTTGTTTCTAAATTTCACTTTTTTACAGCGTTAGGTATTGGGGCGATTGCCATTGTACCGACAGTGATTTATTCACTACGCCGACCTACCAGCTCTCAGAAGTTAGCTAAAATTTGGCGACATATGCGCTGGCCATTATTGCTCTGTGCATGTTTAGATTTAACCTGGTTGATCTATCAAGCATCACAATCGTATTATCAATTTTCTATGTTTTTAGCAGTGCAAATGGTGCTCTTGCTCTGGGTAATATTGTATTTGCTGAAAAGTCGCTATTTAAGCTACTTTTTTAATGATTGGCCTGAGCCTGAGAAACAAGATAACAAGGGGTAAATTATGCTGACCTGGCAAGATGTTTTAAAGTACGCCAATACGGGTAATCCAGAGCCGAAGAGTCGAGTTGAGAAAACTGCTGAGCAGTGGCAGCAAGAGCTAGACCCTGAAGTCTTCTATATTACCCGTAATAAAGGCACCGAAAGGCCGTTCAGCAGTGGCAGTTGCACGGTATTTGAAGCGGGGGACTATCACTGTAAATGTTGTAATAACTTACTCTTTTCAGGGGACGAAAAGTTTAACAGTGGTACAGGTTGGCCATCATTTACCAAACCCGCCTATTTAGAATCGATAGCTTACATTGGTGATAACAGCCATGGTATGCAGCGAGTCGAAATTGTGTGTAATGTATGCGATGCACACCTAGGCCATGTATTTCCTGATGGCCCACCACCAACAGGCTTACGCTATTGTGTGAATGCGTTATCGATGACAAAAGCTTAGCCTTAAACAATCACTCAACTGAAAGTCCCAGTTCATCACAGGTGACTTTCAGCTTACCTAAGCGCTCTTTCTGATCTGTTTCTAAATCCACACTGTTTAAAAGCGCAAAGCACTTCTTGAGCAATGGGGTGTTTATGGTGTTTTCTTTTTGGTGGTTTTTGTCTAATAGACATTGCGCCAAATTAAGAGCAATACTGGCATTTTTTGGCATGACTCTAAACGCTTGCGTAAATGCTTCAAGCGCGACATCAATTCTACCGCGGTTAAACTGAGTCACAGCATGGTTGTTGAGCTCTTTCGGACCCATGGTAATGTCTTGTTTTTCGGTTTTTTGCTGATGAATATAGTGTAGGGTAGTGGGGTCACTAATGTCTTTATGACGCTCACAGTGTTGTATGATTTGTGTGAATAAATCTTGAGCCTTGTGCTGCATCCCTAGTTCATGACAAGCTTTTGCTTTATCAAGTGCAGCATCTATAGATCGTATTGTTGGTTCATCTTCTAGTTGATTAATAAGTTGAATCGCTTTTTGGTGCTCATCTTTCAAGTAGTGAATACGCGCGTTTAAAACATCTAACTGGGTTTGATTATCGGCATTGGGAAATTGTTTCTTTAAATCACCTAGATATTTTTGTGTTTGTCGTGTGATGCGATTAATTTGCTCAGTTTGATCTGTGGCTAAGGCAAAGTCGATGCCCGCTCTAGCTGCATTTAGATAGATCTCAGGGCTATCATGAATGGAGTGCTTAGCGTACTGAGCGATGTCTTTGTGGGCATTATAGCTAGATTCGTAATCATGATTAATAGATGCAACGCGACCCAAGTTTTTTTGCCTCTCGATATTGCGCGGTGCCATACTAGATGCTTGCTGGAGGAAGGTTTGTGCGTTTTCAAATTGATTCAATTGCATTTCAAGGCGACCAAGTAAGTCGAGCGCAACCAATCGAGTTTCAGAGCGTTCTAACATGGTCTTTAGCATACGTTGAGCTAGCACATGTTCTTTGTTTGCAATTAAAGCTTCTACCAGGCCAATTTTAGCCCAAGCGAATTTTTGTAAAGAAAGCGCTGATTTGTAGAATGTTTTAGCCTCATCAACTCGTTTTAGTCTAAGCAACGCTTCACCTTTGAGCTTAAGCATTATAGGGCTATAGGTGTTGTCATTATTATCGAGTTCTTTGTCGATAAACTTAACTGCTTTCGAGTCATTTCCATCATCAATTAAAGTGAAAATTTGTTTGAGCGCAGATTTGCGCTTTAATACGCGAGTAAGCCTTGCTTTTAATTCTTTTATTGAAAATGGTTTTACTAGAAAGTCATCGGGTTGAAGTTCAAGAACACTATGAACTAGCTCACCACTGGTCTCTGCTGAGACAAAAATAAAAGCGGTGGTGTTTTTGATGAGATTCTTATTTTTGAGTTCTTCGTAAAGCTGATAGCCGTTTTGTCGCTTAGTTAAGTCAAATGAGCAAATAATTAAATCAAATTTTTCATTGGCGCAAAGCTCTATCGCAGCAACGGCATGCTCAGCCATATAGATATGCTTAAACTGTAGCTGCTCTAAAGAGCGCCTGAGGTGACTCAGAGCGAGTGGCTGTTCTTCGACAATTAACAGCTTGATATTGCTAAAGTTGTTTAAGCTCATTGAATAAATTAGTAACGATAAGGGCTTATGACAGTCTAGACCTTTAATGGGCTTTTTTAAATAGTTTGGAGATAAAACAGAGTAAGATTAAGAATTTAAGATTGGATTATGTGGTGGGTCGTACTGGACTTGAACCAGTGACCCTCGCCTTGTAAGGGCGATGCTCTCCCAACTGAGCTAACGACCCACATAATTATAAGCTTGATATGGTGGGTCGTACTGGACTTGAACCAGTGACCCTCGCCTTGTAAGGGCGATGCTCTCCCAACTGAGCTAACGACCCATATCAATGTACTTTGCAAACCAGTAAAGTGGTGGGTTGTACTGGACTTGAACCAGTGACCCTCGCCTTGTAAGGGCGATGCTCTCCCAACTGAGCTAACAACCCGCAAAGTGTTTCTAAATGGTGGGTCGTACTGGACTTGAACCAGTGACCCTCGCCTTGTAAGGGCGATGCTCTCCCAACTGAGCTAACGACCCATTTAGAAAATGGTGTGTAATATGGTGGGTCGTACTGGACTTGAACCAGTGACCCTCGCCTTGTAAGGGCGATGCTCTCCCAACTGAGCTAACGACCCATATTACAGCTCTATAATGGTGGGTCGTACTGGACTTGAACCAGTGACCCTCGCCTTGTAAGGGCGATGCTCTCCCAACTGAGCTAACGACCCATTATAGATAAATTTAGATATGTGGTGGGTCGTACTGGACTTGAACCAGTGACCCTCGCCTTGTAAGGGCGATGCTCTCCCAACTGAGCTAACGACCCATATCTAAAAACAACACGTTACCGTGTCGTTGTGGAGCGGTATTATAGGGAGACTTGCAACAGAGTCAATAGCTGAATTTACAATTTTGGTCTGTCTGCGGGTTTTATCATCAAATTGCAATTGTTCTTCATTATATAGCAAGTGCATTTTCACGCTAAAAAACTTAAAAAGATAAGAAAGTAGATTCATTGAAAAATAAATCAAAGCTAAAATGCCAAATATTATGAATTTAATGTCGGGTTGTATTTAGTAGATAAAATTGGAGATTCTGTTTTTCAAGTTTTGTTCAAAACCAAATATAGCTGCTTTTTCTACGGCTCGTAATAAAGGGCCATAATAGTAAACACCATAACTGTAGGTAATAACTCAGTGATACAAGGAATAAAGTAGGGCATTTAAACGCTAGGGCAATGATATAGAGAGGGTTTAGTTGCCTAAAAAGTGTTGATGTGGTTATATATGCGCCTGTTTGCTGGTTTTTGAAGCGAACAGAAAAAAGTTAAAGAAAAATTGTTGACTTTAATTTTGCGGGTGCATAGAATGCGCCCCGCACTCAGCGATACAGGTGACTAACTTAACGGTTAGATAAGCCCAAGGTAAGGGGCTATAGCTCAGCTGGGAGAGCGCCTCGCTGGCAGCGAGGAGGTCTGCGGTTCGATCCCGCATAGCTCCACCAATTTTCTAAGTGCAATTGTCCTAGAGAACACAGTTTTGTGTCCCCTTCGTCTAGAGGCCTAGGACACCGCCCTTTCACGGCGGTAACAGGGGTTCGAATCCCCTAGGGGACGCCAATTCCGCTACTTCTTCGAATGGAGTAGGGGAATTAAATATACTCGTATGGTAAGAGTTTAAATAACCAGTCCTAGTGACACATTATCTACATGATACTGCGTCCCCTTCGTCTAGAGGCCTAGGACACCGCCCTTTCACGGCGGTAACAGGGGTTCGAATCCCCTAGGGGACGCCACTTTACTTAAAGTGCTCAAGATAAACGCTCGTATGGTAAGAGCTTAAATAACCAGTCCTAGTGACACATTATCTACATGATACTGCGTCCCCTTCGTCTAGAGGCCTAGGACACCGCCCTTTCACGGCGGTAACAGGGGTTCGAATCCCCTAGGGGACGCCACTTTACTTAAAGTGCTCAAGATAAACGCTCGTATGGTAAGAGTCTAAATAACCAGTCCTAGTGACACATTATCTACATGATACTGCGTCCCCTTCGTCTAGAGGCCTAGGACACCGCCCTTTCACGGCGGTAACAGGGGTTCGAATCCCCTAGGGGACGCCACTTTACCTAAAGTGCTCAAGATAAACGCTCGTATGGTAAGAGCTTAAATAACCAGTCCTAGTGACACATTATCTACATGATACTGCGTCCCCTTCGTCTAGAGGCCTAGGACACCGCCCTTTCACGGCGGTAACAGGGGTTCGAATCCCCTAGGGGACGCCACTTTCATCACTACTTCCTATTCTTCAAAAAATTTCTCTACTTACTTTATTTAATCTTTAAAGAACTGTTTATTTTTTATTTTGTTAATTTTAAAGCTTGATCTAGAACAGCTTTTCGCTTTTGTTAATTCCCCCTTTTTTATTGAAAAGAAATATCATACGTTTTTTACTTACTGTGAACGACGATGACCAAAGGAAGAAATCAAGTGACTAACAGAGAATATGATTACCCTAATCATTACAATCTGTTATCTACTACCAACACCAAAGGCCAAATTAAGTATGCGAATAAGCAATTTTGCGAAGTCGCGGGGTTTGAGCTGCACGAACTAGAAAACAAACCGCATAATATTGTTCGCCACCCGAGCATGCCAAAAGCTGCTTTTAAAAATCTTTGGGATTATATTGGCAGCGGGCAATCTTGGATGGGAATGGTTAAAAACCGCTGTAAAAATGGTGATCACTACTGGGTGAATGCCTTTGTTACACCAATAAAAGATACCTCAGGTAAAACCGTTGAGTTTCAATCGGTGAGAACCAAACCAGATAGAGCTGTTGTTAATCGTGCTGAGAATATTTATCAAAAGCTTAATTCTGGTAGTTCTGCAGAAAAGCTTACTGCATCGTCTTGGTCTTTACCCACCCAAATGATGGCGATCATAGTTGCATTTTATTTGCTAACCATGATGCTTACCTCGTTACCTACACCTTGGAACTATATTTTAGAGACAGTACTTTTAGTCGCCATATTAGCTTTTACACATAGGCAACTCGCACCAATAAGAGCGCTTAGTGAAAAAGCGAAACAAGTTTATGATAATCCACTAATGCAAAAGATTTACTTGGATAAAGTTAATGATATTGCTGCGATTGAATTAGCACTGTTAGCGAGAGAATCTGAGCTAAGAGCGGTTTTAGGTCGAGTAAAAGACGCCAGTTCAACCGTAACTGAGCAAGCCAATGAAACGGTGAAAGAGTGCAACCATAGTGCAGAATTACTGAATAGCCAGCAAATGCAAACCGATGCATTAGCTACCGCCATCAATGAAATGTCAGCAACCATTTCTGAAGTTGCAAGTAATACCAATAATGCAGCTGAACGCTCTGAGGCAGCTTTAGAATCAGTAAAAATAGGCAACGAAGCGGTTAATGAAAATATGCAGAATAACTATGCGTTGGCTGAAGAGTTGTCACAAACGCAAACTGATATTGAAGAATTAAATGCGCAAACAGTAAACATAGGCAGTGTAGTGGATGTGATCAGAGGTATTTCAGAGCAAACCAACTTGTTGGCACTTAATGCTGCGATCGAAGCTGCTCGTGCTGGCGAGCAAGGAAGGGGGTTTGCAGTTGTAGCTGATGAAGTAAGAGCGCTCGCTCAACGTACTCAAGAATCGACCAAAGAAATTGATACCATTATTGCAAACTTAAGAGGACGTGCAGAGCAAGCTGTGCAGGCTATTCAAAACGGCGTGAATAAATCGACGGAATGTGTGTCTCAAGCGGAAGGCGCTCAGGCGAGCTTAGAAAGCATTAATGCCATCGTGAATGATATTTCTGGCTTAAACTATCAAATAGCTACGGCTACTGAGCAAATGTCAGGCGTATCAAATGAGCTTAATAACAACGCCGTTCATATCTCCCAATTAGCCAATGACTCAATGCAGAGTTCGGATAAAACCATCTCCACGATGGCTAAGACTCAAGAATCACTCAATGCACAGTCTGCGTTGGTTGATCAGTTTATTAATAAATTTATACGATAACCCACCTTAATGGAGAGGCTGAGCAAGTTTGTATCAGCCTCTTTTTGTATTCCTATATTTATGTCTCTGCAGAAATTGATAACTCAGTTTTGGCATGTAACTCAGGTTTATAGGCTGAAAAGTCTAACCCTTTTATAAGTAGCCAGCAGCCAACACCTAACTCAAATAATGCACCTGGAAACATCACAAGCATGGCTTCTTTTGGTAAATCGACAATCAATAGCTTGGCAATAGGGTAAATGATTAAACTGGTGTAAGTGATCATGCCCCACACTGACCAAGCTTTCGGGATGTAATTGGTTTTAAAAAATAGATAGAAGGTCATGATCCCGGCAACGCCCATGAATATCCAGCTATATTCACTCGCAGGTTGTCTAAAGCTTGAAGCAATGACGATGATATGACTTATTTGTTCAGTGTCGAATACATTCAGTAAATAAGTTTTATTAGACAGAGCCAACATAGACATACTCACTGTGACGACAAAACTACCTATAATGATTTCAACTAACCGAAAACAAAGCGCAGTTTGCATAAGTGGTTTATTGATAGGCTTTAAAGCAAGGTAAAAACCCATAGAGGCGGTTGTTACAGCTGCAAACATCACTATTTCTGCGAATATACCCCAGCGAAAATGTTGCTCGTTGGCAAACACGCCATGACTTAAGAATTGTTCGCTAGAGGCGAGCGTCGAGCTTAAAATAAAGTTATCCAAAATACCGGCAAGGGTAAAAATAATGTACGAAAGGCCTGCTACTCGGGCGTAAAATTGCTGATTCTTATGTTGTGTATTCATTGTGTATTCCTTTTTAAAGAGGCAAGGCAGTTTCGTTTTTCTTCCAAGTTGCAGCGAGATAGATAATGAAAATCCCGGTACAGATCTCAAAGAAACTAAAAAATAGGTAGTGAAGACTGCCACCCATGGTGACGGTAAAAGCTTGTATTGATGTCGTAATTATTCCAGCAATCAGGTTGGCGTATTTATTTAACGGAAAAGCTAGCACCCTTGATAACACAATCATGATCATGGGAATTTGCATAATGAAAGCAAATATCAATAAGAACTCTTCTGTGATGCTTATAGAGCCAACTTGCCCAGCTAAAAAAGCTTCCAAGTAAGGAGCAAGATGTAGAGTGAAAACATCACAGTAAATGTAATTGACGGTGATAAATATCCATAACAAAGATAATAAGTGCTGTCTTTTTCCATGCCATTCAAAGATTTTCATAGGTCGCTCTAATTAGTGATTTTTTATGCGAATAAGATTGTAGAAAAAGTAAAAGTTGTGCGTCTTGATGGGCCTATTTGAACGAAATAATAGAAGTTTATGTATTTATTTTGAGTGAAAAACAGCGTGATAACCTCTTACTTTCACTCTAAAAAGATATAAAAATAGCGTGTAAAAAATAAAATTAGCAATAGTATCATATGGATAGGTGTTGGACTGTAGGAGGGGTTAGATATATAGTTAGGTCGTCTACTTTTATAGTTTATTGAATATGTGAATGGTTAATGTATTTCCGACAGTTTTGTACTCTTGCATGATAGGGATGGCTTTTATTGCCCTGTTAGATTTGTTTAATCGTGGCAAAGAAAGGCAGAACTTATTTCTAAAGGGCTTACTTCTACTCCTAGTTATCCACTTGGCCGGTGAGCTGTTTATTTATTCGGGTGCCTATGTGTACGCCCCTGAATTTGCAGGGTTACAGTTTCCCTTTAGAATCTTAATGGGCCCAGCGCTGTTCTTTTACGCTCACGCGACGATGTCTGCTGATAAGAAAATAGATAAAAAGTATTGGCTGATGGCTTTGTCGGGCCCTGTACTGGTAGTCATCGTTATGCTGCCATTCTTATTCATGATTACGCCTGCTGAGAAGCTTGCTTTGGCAAGCCCAGCCACACGAGACCCTGAGTTATGGCGAATTTCAATATTAACCTGCTCAATCGTGACGACTCTGTTTATCATTTATACCGCTTACTTTTTAATGTTGGCGTTTCAGCTTCATAGAGCACATAACCAGCAACTTATGGAGCGCTTTTCTGATATTGAGCAGCGCTCTGTAGATTGGTTTAAACCTATATTGGTAATTTGGGGAGCGGTATGGTGCATGTTTGCGATAGAGTTTACCCTTAATGCCTTAGGTTGGCGTTGGTTTGGTACAGGAAAGTTGCTGCCAACTTTAGAGGTCGTAGCTTTGGCCATGTTTATACAAAAAGCGTTAAGTCAAAAAGTACTCAGTCATGTCGACAAAGGCGTACCTAGAGCACAAGGCACACGAACGGCTTTATTGAGTGATGAGAAAATGCAAAGTATTGCGCAAAAGCTCAGGCATGCTATGCAAAGTGAACAGCTATTTTTAGATGAGTCACTTTCTTTAAAGCGCTTATCAGAAGAAGTACGCGAGTCTGAAAATCATATATCAGAAACTCTATCGCAGCACTTAAATACAAATTTCTTTCAGTTTGTGAATGGTTTCAGGATTGAAGCTGCAAAAACGGCGCTTATCGAAAGCACAAAGCAAGTCACAATCATAGCCTTTGAAGTTGGTTTTAATTCTAAATCGACATTCAATACGGCATTTAAAAAAATAGTTGGCCAAAGCCCCTCGGTATATCGTAAATCATTCCAAGAAAATAATTAGAGGGAGCAAGCTCCCTTTAACCTACAAGGCGCATTTTGTTTTGCCGTTTTCTACATACACTTTTGCTGTTTCGCACGTTTGTTCTGGCAGCTTTGCCATAATATGGGGTCTTGCAGACTATTTCGTTTTTTCTTTAAACTCACTCAAGTCTTCAATAATACATGATCCGCACTATGGTTTGAGGGCAACACAGGCATAGTGGCCGTGTAAAATTAGCCAGTGATGTTCATCGACTTTAAACTTTTCCGGCACGATTTTTTCGAGTTTTTCTTCAACGGCAACCACATCTTCATCCATGGTAAACTTGGCACGATCTGAAACGCGGTAAATATGGGTACCGACAGCAATGGTCAGTCAACCGAAAGATAATGAAAGTAGATACTCGAATTAAAATATTTGAAAACCGTTTAAACCTTTGATTCATGCCTAGCGACTTAATGTAAGACGTAAAAATAAAAAGGGCGAAATAGAATTGAATTCAATCACTTTAAATATCATAAGAATTACAACATTGATTATGATTGCGGTGCCTTTTATCGAAGCTTGGGCAAAATCACAAAGTGAGCCTAACTCTTCAATTGCGAACTTATCTAAGTACGAACTTACTTTTAATGAGAATAACGTTTCACAAGTGAATGTCACCGCCTCAATTAGAGTTTCCAAAGAAAAAATAAGAATGCTTTCCTATGGCCACCCTTGGTTAAAAAATGGTTGGGCAACCTTTGTTCAAGACTTAGAGATAAAACAAGAAAATGGTTCGAGTCTGTCTCCGTCCGTTATTGAAGAAAATGGCTGGGGAGCATGGCATGTTGGGGTTCCTGATGGTACGCGGGTTACACTTTCATATACAGTCAATCTTGATCATATTAATTTTGACTGGAACAAAGCAGGAGGGCAAGACTCTAGACCTGAATGGAAAAACGGGGCCTTATTTGCCATTTCGAGAGCATTTTTCATTTACTCTTTTGTTGATGAAGAGTCAGAAGTGACAGTTAACTATCCTAAAAACTGGGCGTTAATAACGCCATGGGAAAAAGTAGTGAATAAGCCAAACACTTTCTACATACCTTCAAAGGAAAGCCTTGTTTCAAATTTGTTTGTACTAGGTGAATTTGAAAAGCGAGTCGCAAAATTTGAAGGGATGACAATCCAATTTGCTATAGATAAAACCCTGACTCCATATAGTTCCAAACTAGAAGCAATGTTACAAAAGCAACTTGAATATTACAGTCATGTATTTGGTGGTGCTCCCAACGTTAAGTTTGCTATTGGTATAAGAGCTGCGGATGAAGATGATGGTGAAGCTTTCGTTAATAGCTTCAATCAGGTGATAGAGGAAAGCACATTGTCTAAAGAGAATTCAAATGTGATTTGGGCGAATACACTTGCTCACGAAATGTTTCACTTTTGGAACGGTAGCCATGCTTTAAAAAGTGATAAGAAGGAAGACACTTATTGGTTCATAGAGGGCTTTACCGAGTATTATGCTAGCTTTACGTTACATAAGCAGAGCGAGATTTCGACGAAGATTTACCTTAAAAAGTTAGAGAAATATCTAGGTCGTTACTTTATTACCTCTCATATGTGGCCTGAGCAGAGGATCACCCTAAAAGAAGCTGGAAAAGACAAAAATAAAAATTGGCTTCGGCTCTATGGTGGCGGCGCGGTCATTGCTTTAGCGCTTGATATAGACATTTATACAAACTCTAATGGACAGCAAAGTCTCAATTCTTTAATGCGAGAGCTGAATAATAAATACGGTGCTCCAAACGTATATATTTCAAATGAATCCATTTTAAAGACACTGAATGCAATGACGGGGCGTTCATACGATACATTTTTTAATGAATACATTCTGTCTGAAAACGGGTACTTAGACATAACACCATACTTGGATAAAGTGGGCTTAGAGCTATTGCAGCGAGTTGACGAATTTTACTTATCTGTCAAAGACAATGTGAAATTTAATCAATTTGTCGAACGAAAGGCATTTCAATAGTTAGGCGACAAATATCGTCTGCCTAGTCACTTTTTATGAAAAACTGAAGTACTTAAGTTTTGCGTAAAAAGTGACACTGGACTCACTCAGCCTTCACTTTAAACTCACACAAATCTTCAATAATACATGAGCCGCACTTTGGTTTGCGGGCAACACAGACATAACGTCCGTGTAAAATCAGCCAGTGATGTACATCGACTTTAAACTCTTTAGGTACGACTTTTTCAAGCTTTTCTTCAACGGCAACCACGTCTTTACCCATGGCAAACTTGGTGCGATTTGAAACGCGATAAATATGGGGGGCGACTGCAATGGTTGGCCAGCCAAAGTATAATAAAAGTAGACGTTACTAAATTTTTGCTAAGTGTAATAAATAGCCATTAATTCTCTAGCACTAAACACTACCTTAACCAATCATTATAATTCATAGTGATGATTACAAATTAAAATTTAGCTATTCAAGTTCGGCGTTATCTAAAATACCTTTTTCTATTAATTGAGCATACACACCATCGCATTTAGTTTTTAAATGCTCCCGAAGCAATCTAACAGCGGGCGTTATTGTTTGTCTGCTTGGACAAATAAGCCATAGCTCAGTTGGCGTAGGTTTATATTCAGGCAGTAATCGAGTAAGTTTTTCATTCAATAAGTCGTACGCCATATCCAAGCTTGACTTAATCGCAATCCCCTTGCTATTAGTGCACCAACGTCTAACAAGCTCAGCATCATTGGATGTTCTATTACTTTGTAATTTCAATTTAATTTTTTCTTTATGTCGGATAAATTCCCATGTGTCGTAAATGATGTCATGTAGTTGATACAACAAACTATTATGATGTTTTAAATCGTTAGGGTGGTTAGGTATACCATTTTCGTTTAAGTATTCTTGTGTTGCGCAAATTACACGGGGAACATTGCATATTTTGAAGCCATATAAGTTGGCATCATTAGGAAGACCATAGCGCAATGCAATATCAACAGGATCTCGATAGAAGTCGATATTACTATCGCTGATATGAACTCGAACACTGATTTCAGGATGAACTTCCATGAATTCATCTAGCCAAGGCAAAACGCGATTACGCCCCAAGTCTGATGGGACTGAAATTCTCAATTCTCCATCAATGATATCTAATTCATCTTTAATATTTTGCTGTGCTTGGTTTAGCATTTTCAATGCTTGCTCGCACTTTGGAATGTATCTTTCTCCGACAACAGAAAGCCTTAAATGACGTGTTGTTCGTATGAACAGCTCAACACCAAGCAAACGTTCAACTCGTTTGATAGCTGCACTGGCTGTTGCCGTGCTCATATCCAAACTTTCTGCGGCTGAGGTAATACTTCTAAACTCAGCAACTTTTAAAATTACATTTAGATCTTCTAACTGCATAATTGTCAAAAATATTTTGATAATAAATCAAATATTATGCTCTTTTTGTTTTCCTGTCTAACTTCTATGATTAAACCATATTAACTATCTCGCTTAACAAACCTACAGCGAATCAGGAGAGAGCAATAATGAAAGCTATTGGTTATACAAAATCACTTCCTATTGATGAGTCCTTGTCTCTGAACGATATCGAATTAGAACAACCTGTTGCTTCTGGATTTGATTTATTAGTGCAAGTTAAATCAATAGCAGTTAACCCAGTTGATTATAAAATTCGTCAAAACGTATCCGCTGAAAATGGTCAATATAAGGTATTAGGTTGGGACGCTGTTGGCGAAGTCGTAGGAGTGGGCGAGTTAGCTAGTCATTTTAAACTAGGAGATATGGTTTATTATGCAGGCGACTTAAACCGACAGGGAAGCAATGCTGAGTATCAATTGGTTGATGAAAGAATTGTCGGACAAAAACCTAAATCCTTATCTAATAGTGAGGCTGCTGCGTTACCTTTAACAGCAATAACCGCTTGGGAATTGCTATTTGAACGTTTAGCAATCAAACAACAACAACCTAACTCAACAGAATCATCAAACGACGTTTTATTAATTGTTGGTGCCGCTGGCGGTGTCGGCTCAATTTTAGTTCAGCTTGCTAGTGTCCTAACAGGTGCAACAGTTATTGCTACCGCCTCGCGTGAAAGCTCAATGGAGTGGGTTAAAAAGCTAGGTGCTGACCATGTCATTGACCATACAAAGTCATTAACCGAGCAAATTGAAGCGCTAAATATTGGTAAAGTGACTCATGTAGCTAGCCTAACGCATACCGACTCATATTTAGATAGTTATGTTGATTTATTAATACCGATGGGAAAGATAGCCTTAATTGATGATCCTGAGACATTAGACATTACCAAGTTAAAACCTAAAAGCTTATCACTACATTGGGAGTTTATGTTTACTCGTTCAATGTACCAATCAACTGATATAGATGAGCAACATATTTTATTGAATGAAGTAAGTGAATTAGTTGACCAAGGCTATATTAAAACCACAGTCGGTAAACATTTAGGAATGATCAATGCTGAAAACTTACAAGCAGCACACAAGAAATTGGAGTCAGGAAAATCAATAGGAAAGATTGTACTGGAAGGCTTTTAAAACCAACTAATACCTAAACATTTTACGATACATTTTAGAGAGAACATCAACATGGCAAACTTAACAATAGTAGCAAATATAAAAGCACACCCTGATAAAGTTGACTTAGTTAAAAGTGAGCTTTTAAAGCTTATCGACATTACTCGTAAAGAAGAAGGATGTATTAATTACGATTTACACCAAGACAATGATAATCCTGCCCATTTTGTTTTTTATGAAAATTGGGAAACACGAGAGTTGTGGCAAACACATATGGCTAACCAACATTTAGCTGACTATATGACTGCTACGGAAGGGGCTGTTGAAGAATTTACATTAAATGAAATGACTATGATTTCTTAAATTACCTTTAGTTGAATTGGAAGAGCAATAGCTGAATAGGTTATTGCTTTTCTTGAAATGAATGCTCGAATTTATTTTTTATTCCAAAGTATAGAACTGCTAATCAGTCTTCTCTTTAAACTCACACAAGTCTTCGATAATACACGAACCACATTTTGGTTTACGTGCGGTGCAAACGTAGCGACCATGAAGAATTAACCAGTGGTGAACGTCAACTTTGAATTCTTTCGGCACGACTTTAAGCAGTTTGTTTTCTACCTCTACCACGTTTTTACCCATAGCGAATTTCGTGCGGTTTGAAACGCGGTCGATGTGGGTATCAACTGCGATTGTAGGCCAGCCAAACGCACAGTTTAAAACCACATTTGCAGTTTTTCGACCAACCCCAGGTAGGGCTTCTAATGCTTCACGGTTTTCAGGTACTTCACCGCCATGTTTATCGATGAGGATCTGACACATCTTATAGACGTTATTGGCTTTAGAATTATATAAACCAATGGTTTTAATGTGATCTCTGAGTGATTCTAAGCCAATATCCAAAATACCTTGAGGGGTATTTGCTTTTGGAAATAGTTTTGCTGTTGCTTTATTTACACTCACATCGGTGGCTTGTGCTGACAAGGTGACGGCAACAAGCAACTCAAATGGGGTGGTGAAATCCAATTCCGTTTCTGGGTTTGGATTGTCATCACGTAAACGGGTTAAGATCTCGAGTCTTTTGGTTTTGTTCATTGTTCGTAACCCGTTTAAGTTAAGCTAGTAACACGTGCTCTCGGCGCTTTTTCGGCTTCTTGCGTAGGCTGTGCTTTAGCTTTAATTTGCGCATCAATGACATTTTTAGCGGCAATTAATAAACCCAAACCTAAGAAGGCACCGGGCGGTAAAATAGCCACTAAGAATTGGTTATTAAATTGAAAAACTTCGATACGCAGAGCCGTCGCCCAATCGCCTAATAGTAAGTTTGCACCATCAAACAAGGTACCTTGGCCAATTAACTCTCGCATTGCGCCCAATAACACCAGCACCACCATAAACCCTAGGCCCATCATGATGCCATCGAATGCAGATAATAGAGGGGTGTTTTTAGAAGCGTAGGCTTCAGCACGACCAATAATGGCACAGTTGGTTACGATTAATGGAATGAAGATCCCCAGCGCTTGATATAAACCGAAGGTATAAGCGTTCATTAATAGCTGTACGATGGTTACAAACGCGGCGATTATCATGACAAATACAGGAATGCGAATGTCTTTTGGTACAAAATTACGTACCAATGACACAGTGACATTAGAGCCAACCAGTACCAGTAGGGTTGCGATCCCCAAGCCCATAGCATTGGTAATGGTGCTGGTTACAGCAAGTAGTGGGCATAAACCAAGTAGCTGAACAATAGCTGGGTTGTTGGCCCACATGCCATCTTTTATGAGGGTTTTATATTCGCTCATTGTGTTTCTCCTGCGCACAGGTTGTCTTTGGCAAATAAAGCATCAAAGTGTGTTGTTGCGTACCAAGCGGCTTCTCCCACTGAGCCAGTCACGGCTCTAGGCGTGATGGTCGCGCCAGTAAATTGGTCAAACTCGCCACCATCTTTTTTGACCGCGAAACGGCTATCGTTCGCGCCGTTAACTTGCATGCCATTAAATGTGGTGATCCATTGTGATTTTGCCAGCTCGACTTTATCACCAAGGCCGGGTGTTTCTTCATGACGGGTAACACGTACACCTGTGATTTCGCCACGTTTTGTCACGGCAGTTAAGATATCGATATTACCGCTATAACCTTTTGGAGTGATATGACGAACAAGCAAAGCCGCGGGCTCGCCGTTTAATCTTGCACGATAAATAATATGTGGGCCTGCTGGGCCAAGCTCTGGCGCGTCACTTTCTACGCAGTCAAGATAGAGTTGGTTGTCGTAACGCTCACTTGGAATAACTTGAGACAGTAAAGACATCAGCTGTGCTTTTTCTTGCTCTGCGATCCGTGTTTCAGTCAGGCTCTGAACCACAGCTACACTGCCTGTGGTTGCCAATGCAAAAGCACACAATATGGCGCCATTTTTATACATAGACTTGGCTATCATTGTGCACCTCCATGACCAAATGTGCGAGGGCGACTGTAGTGATCAATCAATGGTACTGCCATATTCATGAGTAACACAGAGAAGGCTACAGCATCTGGATAGCCACCATAAGTACGGATGATATAAACCAGCACGCCAATGGCTGCACCAAAGATTAAACGGCCTCTATCTGTGGTACAAGCCGAAACCGGATCAGTGGCAATGAAGAATGCCCCTAGCATAGTTGCGCCACTGAGTAGGTGGAAAACAAGGCCAGCGTGGCTACCTGGGGCAATGATGTAACCCACAGCACTACAAAATGCCAATGCAAAAATGAAGGCGACTGGGATATGCCAGTTAATAATGCCGCGCCAAAGTAAGAAAATACCACCGGCCAGATAAGCTAGGTTAACCCACATCCAGCCTTTACCTGCGTAATCGGCAAACACGGCGCTTTGCATCGCTTCAGTAACTGTATAGCCCTGAGAAACAGCTGTTTTTACTGTATCGAGTGGTGTTGCCATAGTAACACCATCAATACCCGCTCTGACTTGCTCTAGGGTTAAACCTGACGTTGTGGTTTGCGTGAAAATTAAAGCAAGTTGGTCGATAAAACTTACAGGAGTCACTAACAGTTCAGACACTGGCGACCAAGCTGTCATTTGCACCGGGAATGAAATAAGCAGTAAGACATAACCAGCCATTGCTGGGTTGAATAAATTAAAGCCTAATCCACCATACAGTTGCTTCACGATCACAATGGCGAAAAGGCAGCCGATGACGATGACCCACCAAGGGGCGAGAGGTGGGATACTAATTGCCAGCAGCACACCTGTTAGCCAAGCAGAGCCATCGCTTAATGATGGCCAAATGGCTTTATTACGGATCTTCATGGTAGCCGCTTCAAATGCACTGACAGAAATGAGTGCGATGAGTATTTGAATTAAAACAGCTGAGCCAAAAAAGTAACACTGAGCGATGATCCCAGGCACACACGCAGCGATCACTGTCATCATTAATTTATTCAGTGCTTTATGGCTATGATTGTGGGGCGATGAAGCCATGGTTAATTTCATGACGGTTCATTTCCTTCTTCTGATTCTTGCTTTAATTGTGCTTCTTTAGCTGCTTTCTTTGCTTTGGCTCGGGCAATGGCGGCTGCAACAGCTGCCTTACGCGGATCTTCTGGCTCGCTGCTTTGTTTGGCTTGCTCAATTTGAATATCAGCTTCGGCATTGTCTTCGCTAGCCGCAAGCTCAGCCTCTTTAGCTGCTTTTTTCGCTTTAGCACGCGCGATAGCTGCCGCAACAGCCGCTTTACGCGGATCTTCAGGCTCGCTGCTTTGTTCTGATTGCTCAGTTTGAGTATCAGCTTCGACATTGTCTTCGCTAGCCGCAAGCTCAGCCTCTTTAGCTGCCTTTTTCGCTTTTGCACGGGCAATGGCTGCCGCAACTGCAGCCTTGCGTGGATCTTCCGGCTCGCTATCAGTTACAGTTTCATCGCTTTGCTCAGCTTCTTTAGCTGCCTTTTTTGCTTTTGCACGGGCGATGGCGGCAGCAACAGCTGCTTTGCGTGGATCTTCAGGCTCGCTATCAACTACAGCTTCCTCGCTTTGCTCTGTTTCTTTCGCTGCTTTCTTTGCTTTAGCACGGGCGATAGCAGCTGCAACAGCAGCTTTGCGCGGATCTTCTGGCTCGCTATCAGCTACAGAGTCATCGCTTTGCTCTGTTTCTTTCGCTGCTTTCTTTGCTTTCGCTCGGGCGATAGCAGCTGCAACAGCAGCTTTGCGAGGATCTTCCGGCTCACTATCAGCTACAGTTTCATCGCTTTGCTCTGTTTCTTTAGCTGCTTTTTTTGCTTTTGCACGGGCGATTGCGGCGGCAACTGCGGCCTTGCGAGGATCGTCAGTGCTTTCTGTTTCTGCCGGCGCTTCATCTTGCTCTGCGCTTTGCGCTGCTTTCTTTGCTTTTGCACGAGCGATGGCGGCGGCAACAGCTGCTTTACGCGGATCGGTAGATCTATCCGTCTGAGTTGTTTGTTGTTTTGAATTTACATCATCAGCATCGGCTTGTTGTGCGGCCTTTTTTGCTTTCGCGCGTGCAATGGCAGCGGCAACAGCAGCCTTATTATCTTTAGGCTTATCGGCACTGTCATCAGTGGCTTTTTCAGCCTTGTATTGACGAGCTTGCTCTTTACGCTTAGCGCGCTCTAATGCAACAGCACTGTTATCTGGCTCGAGTGTGCCATCGGCTGCTTTTTTCGCTTTAGCGCGGGCAATTGCTGCTTCAACAGCTGACTTTTCTGGTGTTTTCTTGCTCTTAACACGCTCAAGTGCTTCAGCCACTTTTTCTTTACTTTGTGTGGATTGAGTAGCGCGGCTAGCTGAACGTTTATGACGGTTTTGACGTTCTTCTTGTTCTCGCTCTAAACGTTCTTTGCGGGCTTCGAAACGCTCTTTTGCTCGCTCAGCTTTGATTTGTTCTAGTTTTTGTTCTCGGATCTCAGCTTTGGCAACGCGGTAATATTGCACCAGTGGAATTTCACTCGGGCACACGTACGAACACGCACCACATTCAATACAATCAAACAGGTTGTATTCTTCAAGCTTTTGATACTCTTTGCCCTTAGCAAACCATTGTAATTGTTGTGGTAGCAAAGTTTGCGGGCAAGCATCGGCACACGCACTACAGCGAATACAAGCTTTTTCATCGTTTGGCTCGGCCAGCTCTTGGTTGTCAGGCGCCAAAATACAGTTGGTGGTTTTCACCACAGGAATGCGCACTGTTGGCAGGGTGAAGCCCATCATTGGCCCACCCATGATGACGCGCTGTGCAGTAACAGGCTCGAACCCTTGGCTATCGAGTAGGTGTTTAATCTCTGTGCCCATCAGTGCCCAAACATTTTGTGCTTGTTTGATGGTGTTACCGGTTACCGTAACAACACGCTCAATGAGCGGTTTACCACGAAGCACTGCGTCACTAATGGCAAATAGAGTTCCGACGTTTTGCACTAATACGCCAATGTCTGCAGGAATGCCCGAACTGGGCACTTCGCGAGAAGTCAGTAATTTGACCAGTTGCTTTTCACCGCCAGAAGGGTATTTGGTTGGCACTGAGCGAACTAAGATATTATCGTTATGTGCTGAGGCTTTTTGCATCGCAGCAATGGCCTCAGGTTTATTATCTTCAATACCAACTAGCACATACTTTGGAGCAAGTAGGTGTTGCATGATCTCAATGCCTTGCACGATTTGCTCAGCATGCTCACGCATTAACATGTCATCGGCTGTGATATAAGGTTCACATTCAACGCCATTGACAACAAAAAAATCAATCTCTGCTTGGCTGCTGGCTTTCACATAGGTTGGGAAGCCCGCACCACCCATACCTGCAATGCCTGCATCATGAATCTTATCGACCAGTTGTTGCTTAGAAACCCCTGTATATTGCTCAAGTGGTTCAAGCGCACACCAAGTGTCTTTACCATCAGGTTCAAGCACGATACTCGGCTCTGGTAAAGCTGAAGGGTGTGCCGATGGTCTATGTTCAATGGCGATGATGGTACCTGAAGTAGCGGCATGTACGGGTAAAGACCAATTGCCCGCTGGTTTTGTCAGTGCTTGACCCTTTAAAACATGATCGCCCACATGGACGAGTAGTTGACCATTAGCACCAATATGCTGCTTTAATGGGATAACCAATTTATCAGGTAAGGGTAACTGGCCAATCGGACTTTGGTTTGACAATGTTTTTTGTTCTGGTGGATGAATACCACCAGGAAATTGCCACAGCGTTCCACGTTCTATTTGTTCAAATAACGATTCCACGGCAACCTCTAATCAATCTGAGTGACGTTAATGGCGTTTAACTGCCATTTCCATGTTTGCTTTGTTTCAGCAACAGGGATCATATCAATACAATCAACCGGGCAAGGCTCAACGCATAAGTCACAGCCGGTACATTCATCTTTTAATACCGTATGCATTTGTCTTGTGGCACCGACAATGGCGTCAACCGGACAAGCTTGAATGCATTTAGTACAACCAATACATTCATCTTCACGAATATAAGCAACGGTTTTTACTGGCTCAGCTTCTTCGCCGCCAGCTAAAGGTTTAGGCTCAACGCCCATTAAATCGGCCAGCTTTTTAATGGTGGCATCACCACCAGGTGGGCATTTATTAATTTCGTCGCCATTGGCGATGGCTTCAGCGTAAGGGCGGCAGCCAGGGTAACCACATTGACCACATTGTGTTTGCGGTAAAATGGCATCGACTTGGTCGACAATAGGACTACTTTCAACGCGATATTTTACCGCGGCATAGCCTAAAATAAGGCCGAAAACCAGCGCTAGGGTCCCTAGCGCAATCAGTGCGTAAAACAAGGTCATGGTTAAAACTTCACTAATCCAGAAAAGCCCATAAAGGCAAGAGACATTAGACCGGCGGTGATCATGGCAATTGATGCACCTTTAAAAGGCGTTGGTACATCTGCAACCGCCAGACGTTCACGCAGTGCAGCAAATAACACCAGCACCATTGAAAAACCAACCGCGGCACCAAAGCCAAATACGGCAGAGCTCATAAAAGTATGCTCTTTTTTAATATTAAGAAGGGCAACACCCAATACCGCGCAGTTTGTGGTGATAAGTGGTAAGAAAATTCCCAATAAGCGATAAAGGGTAGGGCTGGTCTTTTTTACCACCATTTCAGTAAATTGAACGACCACAGCAATAACAAGAATAAAGCTCATGGTGCGCAAGAACTCTATTTCTAGTGGTTGCAGTATGTATTCATTCACAAGGTAACTGGTGACTGAAGCGAGTGTGAGTACAAAAGTGGTGGCCATCGACATACCTACAGCAGTATCTAATTTACCAGATACCCCCATAAACGGGCACAAGCCTAAAAATTGCACTAATACAAAGTTATTTACTAATACTGTGCCGATCAGCAACAGAATATATTCAGTCATTACAGCCCCTAATGTCGACGCCTTGAATTTGGTTCCTACACGATTGTTAATTTTAACAAGTTTGTCGCTGAATATCACAACAAAAACGGCAGAATTGTTTTGATAAACGGGTATTTTTGTAAAGATTTACGGATATACGCAGCGAAATCAAAAAAGGCCCTGAAAGGGCCTATTTTTAGTGTGGTTTAATAACCTTATATTTCTTTGGGTTTCTCTATGTAGTAACCCTGAACACCGTCGAGGCAGAGTGTTTCGACGACGTGTTTTTCTTCTTGGTTTTCGACCCCTTCGGCAAACACACTCACACCAATACGGTGAGCAAGGTCGACCATCAGACGCATGAAGTATTGGTTATTCTTATCTTCTTCAAGACCACGGGTATAACTTGCATCCATCTTGATGAAATCAGGTTTCAAATCTCTGAAGAACTTAAATGAGGTTAAACCAACACCAAAACGTTCTACGGTGATACGCGCACCAACGCGGTGGATCATATCTATAAAGCGTTTACTGGCTTTAATATTTTGCTGTAAACCAAACTCGTTAACCTCAAAAATGAGTTTCGAAGCAATATTGGCATCTTTTAACAGGCGACGTTCTAACCAGATCACAAATTGATCTGAGTGGGCGCTTGACGCCGTGACATTGATACCGAAGAACTTTTCTGTAAAGTTACGGGTTTTTATGAGCTCTAGCGATGTATCTATGATCAATTTATCGATTTCGATGGCCATCTCAAGTTTTTCTGCCATTGCCAAGAAAGACGCCGTTGGCAGCATTTGATTATCTTCGGTTTTAAAACGGGCCTGTATTTCGGCATAGGCTTTTACATTTTTACCAATCGGCATAATGTTTTGCATCATTAAGCTGACGCGTTTTGCCTCGATCACATCATGGATCACTTTACGCCAGTTTTGGTTACCAAAACCTGCACCAACATTGTTGATAAGGTCTGATTCACGTTGAATATGCCACGCATTCGCTTGCTTGCTCTGGGCCATACTCATGGCATTATCGACCACTGATAATATCTCACCCAATGGCTTGCCTGTTTCGTATGGAACAATACCCGTGTTTGCCACTGAGCTGAGCTCTTGGTTTTGTTGATATTGAGTGAATCTAGCTTGCAATGTATCACCAAAGTGCTCGGCTTCTTTTGCCGGAATGTTTGGTAAGATAACCGCAAAGTCAGAGCTATTTAACCTGAAGGTTTGTCCGCCTGTGTAGGTACCACAAACATGGGTAATAATTTCGGAGACTGATTTGATGTATTCGTCACCTTTTTGGTAACCGCGTGTTTGGTTGATCACTTGTAGCTCACTACAACGGATCATGGCAAGGGTACCAAATGATTTTTTGTTGCTTGATTCAATATGCTGCTCGTAATATTCAACGAACATGTTGCGGTTACCCAGACCGGTTACCACGTCTTTATAAGCTTCTTGCTTAATACTTTGTGCTGCACTCTGAATATCTTCTTGTTTACTCTTTAAGAAATGCGCTAAACGATTAAAAGAAGGCGCAAGCTCTGCACCCAGTGCTTGTACCTTACCCGCGTTAAAGTCATTTTCTATGCTGTCGGTCACTTGGTTTTGAGTAATGTACATATCTACCGCATCAGCAACAGTCATACTGACATTACGATTTAAGCGTTTATAGATTGCTTTCATATAGAAGACAGGAATAAATGCGAGCAGGGCGGTGATAAGAAACATCATGATGACAGCTTGCTGTAGAAGTTGCGCCTGGCTTTGTGCATTAATAATGAATTCAATTTTAATGTCTTTAGTCACATTCACAGCAAATTGCGGGCGAATAGCATTAATATTCGATTCGATAATTTCAGCTATAAAAGGCAATGGGCTGTGGGTATTAACGTTTAAAACTGTGTCACCATTAAAGTCTCTAACAATGAAGGTTGAAAACACATTGCCATTCGCCAGTGCTTGACGAATATGCTGAGGGGTGACCTCTGCCATGGTTTTTTCTTTTATATACTGAGTCACCATTACTTGTGCACTTTGCTGTGCTTTTGACACTGCTGAATCAAAGCTGGTCGCAAAGAAGAATACACCAACAAGTGAAAACAGAAGCCAAGAGATCAACTGCACAAATATAAGTTTTTTAAAGCCTGCCATTATTGTGTCTTTCAGTTCTTTTTAGTTTTATTCCAAACTACAAATAATTTAGAAGCGATTAAGCTAGCCTAAATTTTTTGAGCGCATACTTATAGCCAAGATAATACGGTTCTTTATCGTCAACTAAGTTTAAAAATTGAGGAACAATTATCGCAAAATAAGCAAAATTTTTAATTATTTAGTTTAGCTGAGTCAGCGATTTTAAAGGAAAAAATTAACTGTAGTAGGGTAGTGCAATGTTTAAGAAAAGTCTATGAGAATCTGAATATTGGCTCCCCCTCCCCGACTCGAACGGGGGACCTGCGGATTAACAGTCCGTCGCTCTAACCAACTGAGCTAAGGGGGAACAATATAAAAGGATAGTAGTGTTGGCTCCCCCTCCCCGACTCGAACGGGGGACCTGCGGATTAACAGTCCGTCGCTCTAACCAACTGAGCTAAGGGGGAATTACACTATAACGATTGGCTCCCCCTCCCCGACTCGAACGGGGGACCTGCGGATTAACAGTCCGTCGCTCTAACCAACTGAGCTAAGGGGGAATCGTTATTATCAAGAAACTTGGCTCCCCCTCCCCGACTCGAACGGGGGACCTGCGGATTAACAGTCCGTCGCTCTAACCAACTGAGCTAAGGGGGAAGCGTGTCTCTCAACGGGGCGAAATATTAATGACCCCTTGCCAAGGTGTCAACAAATAAAATGACAGAAATTTAAAAAATCCGTTTATCCGCTGGTTTTATATCCGATTTGCCGATTTTTTAACGTAAATTTACACTGAGGAGTTAGGAAAGATCCAAAAAAGCGGCTTTCCGGTGATTAAAACAAAAATTTAAAAATGTTTATTTTGCGCAGTATGAGCCATATTTTGCTCAAAGGCCTTAAATATAACTTTTTTATCAGATCTGATGTTTTCTTCTTTCTGCAAGATCATGATCAATAAATTACGAAGACTATTGTTTGTTTCATTTATTCGTGCAGCGCAGAAAATAGACACGTAGAGAGGTTTTGAAGCATAGAATTTTTTACTGATTACTATTTGGCCTTTTAAAATAAGGGGTTATAAAAGTGAAATGAACATATTCAGACAGTTAATTCACTTGTTGATAACTTTAAAGTTATCAACATGCATGATTAAAGATCATTTTCTGTCAGATAAATGAAGCAAAGATCCTTTTCCAATGATGTATTTCTGATCTTTTGATCGCGCTATAAGTCTTTATTTTATTAGCTTTATGACACTTACCCACAGAATCTGTGGATAACATTGTTTATTAATCTTTAAAAAGTATTGCAAAGCCATATGTGTCGGGCTTTAGGAGCTTTGCAATACTTTTTGCTAAATTTTTTTAGTTTAATAAAAACAATGGGTTGTTGTTTTTTGTTCTGGTTTGGGTGGTTTTTGCTCATTGCAGTATTTTTTATAGTCAAATAAGCGTCATACTTGTGCAAAAAAATCTCAGTGGCTACTAAAGCGACAGGTTAGTAAGTGCTTATGAAATGTGATTTTGTGCTTTTTTGGTGCATAGATGGGTTTAAAAGACTCAAAAGTGAAGATCTCAGAGTTCAATTAATATTTATTGTTGATAAATGATCACGATCCTCTGGGTTTAGTTTTCATGATGATCTAGAATGCTCAATCCACTGGTCGGGCTTATCTTAAGGTTACTATTTAATATGGCATCAGCGCAGCAGTCTCAGGTCTCCAATGACATCCTTGAAGGGGACATCCCGTCCACACTCAAACGTATGACCATTCCCATGATATTTGGCATGATCACGCTGATGATGTTCAATTTAGTCGATACCTTCTTTATCAGTATGTTAGGGACTGAAGAGCTTGCTGCTGTTAGTTTTACTTTCCCAGTTACTTTTACGGTGATTAGTCTTGCAATAGGTTTAGGTATCGGTACGTCTGCAGTAATTGCCAAAGCGCTGGGTGCGAATAAAGTAGAAGAGGCAAAGTTTGATGCCACCATTGCACTTTTATTATCAGCAGTGATGGTGTTCTTGTTGTCTTTATTTGGTTTTTTAATGATAGAGCCGATTTTCAAACTACTCGGTGCTCACGCTGAAGTAATGCCACATATATATGACTATATGTCTATTTGGTTCTTGGGCAGCGTATTCTTAATCACGCCTATGATTGGTAATTCAGTACTACGTGCCAGTGGCGATACTAAAACGCCAAGTATTATTATGGGTGCTGCGGGTTTGATAAATGCGATCCTCGACCCTTTGCTTATTTTTGGCATTGGCCCATTCCCTGAACTAGGTGTTCAAGGTGCCGCGATTGCCAGTGTCATCGCTTGGTCTGTGGCGGTAGGCATTATCTTTTATTTACTTGCAGTGAAAAAGCGCCTACTCAGTGTTAGCCCTGGAGAGCAGGGTGTTATGCAGGCAGTTAAGAAAATCCTAAAAATTGGTTTTCCTGCTGCAGGCGCAAATATGCTGACACCTATCGCCATGGCTGTTATGACAGCGATTGTCGCAACTTACGGACCTGAAGCGGTAGCAGCTTTTGGGGTAGGTAGCCGACTTGAATCTATCGCAAGCTTAGTGGTGCTTGCATTGTCGATGACATTACCGCCTTTTGTCAGTCAAAATTATGGGGCGCAGAATTATCAACGTGTGACAGAAGCCTATAAAACCACATTAAAGTTCGTAATGGTTTGGCAGTTTGCTATTTATATCGTATTACTCCTTTGCTCAGGCTTAATTAGTCAAACCTTTGGTGCTGAAAAAGAGGTTCAGCGTATCATTGAGCTGTTTATTTTTATCATGCCATTGAGCTACGGTTTTCAAGGGGTGATCATCTTAAGTAATTCGTCATTTAATGCCCTTCATAAACCAATGAATGCCTTGTTACTGAGCGTGATCAGGTTGTTTGTGTTTTTCGTACCATTCGCTTATTTAGGATCGCATTTAGCAGGTCTGAAAGGGTTATTTATTGGTGCTGCAATCGGTAATTTGGTCACAGCCATTGTCGCGTACAATTGGTTCTGCGCGAGCTTAAACCGTATGCAATCTGTGCCTGAGCAGGAATTAAAACATGACTGATGTATTTAAACTTCACTCTGAATTTTCACCAAATGGGGATCAGCCAACGGCTATCGCGCAATTGTGCGATGGTTTAGAAGCGGGCCTTGCACACCAAACTTTACTGGGCGCAACGGGTACAGGTAAAACCTTTACCATGGCGAATATAATCAGCAATCTGAATCGGCCGACAATTATTCTTGCTCACAATAAAACCTTGGCGGCACAGCTATATGGTGAGATGAAAGAGTTCTTTCCTGAAAATGCAGTGGAGTACTTTGTTTCATATTATGACTACTATCAGCCTGAAGCTTATGTGGTGGCAAGTGACACCTTTATAGAAAAAGATGCCTCGATCAATGAACACATTGAACAAATGCGCTTATCAGCAACCAAAGCCTTATTAGAAAGGCGTGATACCATTATTGTTGCGTCTGTGTCGGCAATTTATGGCCTTGGTGATCCTGATTCTTATATGCAGATGATGTTACTGCTGAAAGTCGGTGACACGGTTGATCAGCGCGACATCCTAAGAAAGCTAGCTGAGCTGCAATATACTCGTAACGACATTGATTTTAGTCGGGGTACTTATCGTGTAAGAGGAGAGGTGATCGATATCTTCCCTGCAGAATCAGACGATATTGGTGTGCGAGTTGAAATGTTCGATGATGAAATCGAGCGTTTGAGCTTATTTGATCCGCTTACAGGTGCCATTGAAAAACACATCGTTCGTGCAACTATCTATCCGAAAACCCACTATGTTACTCCCCGTGAGAAAATCTTAGATGCCATTGAAAAAATCAAAGATGAACTAAGAGACAGAAGAAAGCGCCTTCTCGATGAGAATCGCTTAGTTGAAGAACAGCGAGTTGCTCAGCGAACGCAATATGATATTGAAATGATGACCGAGCTTGGTTATTGCTCTGGCATCGAAAACTATAGTCGCTATCTTTCTGGCCGTGCGCCGGGCGAGCCGCCTCCAACGTTACTCGATTATTTACCTGATGACGCGTTAATGATCATCGATGAATCTCATGTGACCGTTTCTCAAGTGGGCGCCATGTATAAAGGGGATAGAAGCCGAAAAGAAAACTTAGTTGAATACGGGTTCCGTTTACCATCGGCTATGGACAACCGACCACTAAAATTCGATGAGTTTGAATCGATTTCCCCACAGACTATTTATGTATCAGCGACACCAGGTGATTACGAATTAGAGAAATCAAATGGCGATGTAGCAGAGCAGGTTATTCGTCCGACGGGCTTACTTGATCCTGAATTAGAAGTACGTCCAGTTGGGTCACAAGTGGACGACTTACTCTCTGAAATTTATAAACGTGTGGAGAAGAAAGAGCGCGTCTTGGTGACCACATTAACCAAGCGTATGGCTGAAGACTTAACCGACTACCTGAATGACCATGATGTGAAGGTGCGTTATTTACACTCAGACATTGATACCGTTGAACGTATGGAAATCATCCGCGACTTGCGTAAAGGCGTATTTGATGTATTGGTGGGCATTAACTTACTTCGAGAGGGTCTCGATATGCCAGAAGTGTCTCTTGTTGCAATACTCGATGCAGACAAAGAAGGCTTCTTACGCTCTGCACGCTCATTAATACAGACAATTGGTCGAGCGGCACGTCACTTAAATGGTAAGGCAATTTTATATGGTGATGTGATCACTAAGTCGATGAAAAAAGCCATTGAAGAAACTGAGCGCCGTCGAGCAATTCAGCAAGCTTATAATGAAAAGCACGGCATAGTGCCAACAGCATTGAATAAGAAGATCACAGATGTGATGGATGTCGGTGAAAGTGTTGATGAGTCATCAAGCTCACCAGTATCTGCAAAAGTGGCAGAGCCTAAAGCGGGGTATCTAGATCCGAAACAAATTGCAGAGCAGATCAGCGCACTTGAAACACAAATGATGCATCATGCTAGAGAGCTGGAGTTTGAAAAGGCAGCGAAGTTGCGTGATGAAATTCATCAATTACAGCAGCAATTGATCGACGCTTAGCGTTTAATTAAATAACCTGAGCTTTTGTTAAGTAGCTTCAAGTAATAAAGGTCTGCAGTTGCAGACCTTTATTACTTTTTATTAAAAGCGGTAGCTTAAGCCAACACCTAATGTCGATGTATCTAAGTCACCCATATCCATGTACTGGTAAGATGCATTGATCCCTAAACCATTATTGAAGTCATATTCCCAACCAAGTTCTGCAAATAAGCCTACGCCGTCATCTGAATTCAACACTTTGCTGTTTTGTTTTATGTCGTAGTCGTAGAAGTTCGCACCTAACTTAGCATAAAGGCTATTGTTTTTTGTTAGGTAGTACTCACCTTTACCTGCAACGACTAGGTTACCGTACTCTAATTTATTCGCATTTAAGTTAAACAGTGGCTTGTCGTTATTTTTACAAGTAAATTTATTGTCATTTTCTTCTGTACATTGCCAGTCGTCAGCTTCACTGCCGCCGTTTAAACCGACTTCTAAAGCTAACATTGGTGAAAACTGGTAGTTATAGTAAAGGTACGCTTGGCCTACACCGTCGCCGTCTTTACTTGATCCTTTATATTCTGCACCACCACCAGAAAGTTGAATACCAACTTTGTGTTTCTCTTCAGATGCTTGAGCTTGGCCTATTAGAGCCGTTGATGATAATAAAGCCATTAATAATAGTGCGCGAGTTTTCATGATGAACATTCCTGTTTGGTTTTAATGTGCTCATAGTAGAGCGCAAGCTTGTTAGAGTCTGTTGGAGGAATGTCAGCGGTTGTAGGCGGAATGTATGAGAATGTGAAAAAGTGTCAGATGAGATGTGTAGATATTTCATTTTTTATAGCGAGTTTAAAGCAAACGTTCTCATCGTTTGACTGAGTTGCTCATAAATCTCTTGAGAAACAGGGTTACGCAGACTTTGACTGCGGATCAAAGCAACATTAGCACCGGGCAAAGTGGGCAACTCAGCGTTGTTTAGCACACTATAGTCTGCGGTAGATATATTTGCGATTGCACCGACGGCGACACCTTGTTTTACTAAACCCAGTAAAGCCGCAAGGCTGCTACAGCTAGCGATCACTTGAAAGGGAATTTTTGCTTTCATAAGTCCTTCAATGGCGCCTTGGTGAAAGCGGCAATCTGGTTGAAATACTGCAATCGGCAAAGGTGATTTGAGGTGAGCCGTGTGCTCAGGGTTATACACCCATACACCTTTGTCTTGGTAAATGAGCTGGCCTTCTTCAGAGTCGGGAGAGCGGGTAATAAGCCCTAGGTCTAAATCGCCTGCATCCAACAATTGTTTGATTTTAAAGCTCGGTAAACACGTCACTCTCAAGTCTAAATTACTGAATTGCGCATGTAGGAGCTTAATAAGCTCAGGCAAAAGGTTGTCGGCATAATCATCTGGGCAACCCAGTCTGAGCAGCGTATTGCTCGCACTGTGACGCATCGTCTGTAAAGTTTCATCATGGAGCTGCAATAGCTGTTTTGCATAGTGACTAAACTGGCGACCATCTTGGCTTAGGGTTAATAATCGACCTTGTTTTTCAAATAGGCATTTACCGACATCTTCTTCGAGCTTTTTCATCTGCATACTCACAGCAGCTTGGGTGCGATGCACCTGTTTTGCAGCGCGAGTAAAACTGCCTGTTTCTATAAAAGCTAAAAAGCTGCGCAGCGCGTCAATATCCATTATGAGTACCTATTCGAATTTCTTATAGGTTGTATAAGAATAATCAGTTAGTCAAGGCTGATAAAAATACTTACATTGACGTTTAAACAGAACAAAGCCGTTAACAAGGAAATCATTTATGCAGCTATATATCGCCAATAAAAATTACTCGACTTGGTCATTAAGAGCCTGGCTTATGCTAGAAAAGTCAGGTGTTGCTTTTGAAGAGATTAAGCTCAATTTAGAAACGCCTGAATTTTTTAGCACGCTTAAAAATATCACGCCTACAGCGAAAGTCCCGTGTTTGGTAGATGGTGATAGCCTTGTATGGGAGTCTCTCGCAATTTGTGAGTATATAAGTGAAACTTATTTATCAGGGAAAGGTTGGCCGAGTGAAATCAGTCAACGAGCAAAAGCCAGAGCGCTTGCCTCTGAAATGCATGCTGGGTTTAACGCTTTACGTAACGAAATGCCGATGAATATCCGTGCCAAGCGTAAAGTAGTCTTAAGTGAACAAGCGCAGCGCGATATTCAACGTATTGAGCAAATATTCACTGAGCAACACGAGCAGCATCAAGGTTGGTTATTTGGTGAGTGGTCTATCGTGGATGCCATGTATGCGCCAGTGGTGTTACGTTTTAAGACTTATGGCATTGAGCTTAATGAGTTTGCAACCGCCTATATGCAGCAAGTACTGGATTGTCCCGCTTTGCAAAAGTGGGTGAAAGCTGCTCTTGAAGAAACAGAATGGGTGGAAATGGATGAGGCTGGAGAGGAAAGAACTCATTTAATAAAGGACTAAAATAGAATTGGAGTTTTATGCCATTCTCAACTTTAATTATTTAAGTTATTAAGGAAGTTAAAATACAACGAGAGTGTATGCATCAACTCAATCAGCAGCGCAAAAAGTTAGTATTCTATACATGCGCTGTGATTTCTATAGGTATTATTTTAACTTTATCTTCGCTTTATTTTTATAAGCAAGTTGATGAACAGTGGCGTCTTTATTCTGAAGATGCCGCTGAGGTTTATTCATTACATGATAGGTTAGTTCAGCATTTGGGTTATGGTGGTTTTATCCATGATTTTAAAAACCTAGTGCTGAGAAAAGACATCAACAAATATCTCCCTAAACTAGAGGCCTCTCTTGAAGATATTAAAGTTGTGATACATCAGCTTGAAAGTTATGAGCAATATAGTAAGCAATCTCTTAGAGAATTATCGCGCGTTGTATCTGATTATGAAAATAAACTGATACAAATAGAAAGTTTGATTGAGCAACAAAAGACAAGCGAAGAGATAGACAAAGTTGTTAAAGTTGATGATACACCTGCGCTAAATGTATTGGCTGAATTTGATTCTGAAATCCGTGCTAGGTTGCATCGTGAAAGCGAAAAGTTGAACCAAAACTTCTTTTTGGCATTCATTGTTCATATTTTTAGTGTTGTAGTATTTATTTTATTATTAATTGTTTATTTTTTTAGATTAATTACAGCCAGTACAAAGGAATATGAACTAACCGACAAGGCATTAGAAGGGGCTCAAGCTAAATCAGATTTTCTTGCTAATATGAGCCATGAAATCCGTACTCCCTTAAATGGTATTATGGGCACATTGCAAGTATTACAAAGTAATGTGAAAAAAGAAGAGAATATTGATTTAACCACAAAAGCCTTATTTTCATGCCGCGCACTATTGACCATCATCAATGATATTTTAGATTTTTCAAAAATTGAGGCTAATCAACTGAGCATTGAAGAGGTCGATTTCTCAATATATAAATTATGTGAATCGATCTCTTCAGATCTAAACCCGATAGCAATAAGTAAATCTATATACTTTGACGTAAGTATTGCAGATGACGTAGAGCAAGTATGGCGAGGCGACCCTGTTAGAGTCAGGCAAATATTACTTAATTTGGCATCAAACGCCGTTAAATTTACTTTAGAGGGCGGTGTTAAACTTCATGTAGTAAATGCGCAACATAATGGGGTTGAAGGTATTGAGTTTTGCGTGAACGACACTGGGGTTGGTATGTCAGAGTCTGCTTTAGAGTCGTTATTTCAGCGTTTTGCTCAAGCAGATAATTCTGTTACTCGTAAATTTGGTGGCACAGGTTTAGGAATGGCAATTACGCAAAACTTGGTGCATTTAATGAAGGGAGAGATAGTAGCAAGGAGCCAGGAAGGTGAAGGCACTGAGGTCGTTGTATTTCTACCGTTACAGAAAAGTAATGTTAAGCAAATTGATTCAGATGAAGACGTTATTTCGGTACCGGATTTAAGTAACCAAACAATCTTAATCGCTGAAGATAATAGCGTTAATATTATGGTGATTAAAGCTATGCTTTTAAGTACTCGGGCAGAGCTAATATTTGTCGAAAATGGCCAAGATGCCGTTGATACTTTTAGAGCGAAAAAGCCTGATATTATTCTTCTGGATATACAAATGCCGATAATGGATGGAATACAAGCGTGTAAGCTTATTCGCAACGAATCAGCAGGACAAACAGTGATAGCGCTTACTGCCAATGTGATGAAAGATGATTTAAAGAATTATAAAGAAGTTGGTTTTAACCACTTTATAGGTAAGCCAATAGAGCAAAGTGAGTTATATAAAGCCCTTTCAAAATACCAAGATTAAAAAAGTAAAAGATGCTATTTATAAAGCTTTAACTGCACTCTAATTACTCAGTTATCCATTCATCCATTTCTAACCAAAATATTTTACCAAAGCCTGCGATAAAGCGGGCTCTTATCATATTCAATTCCCAAATATGAAAGTCGGTTAGATCTTTATATTGCTCGCTACTTGGAAAGTGTTCTACAAATTGATCTATTAAATCCTCACTATCATCACGCTCAAATTTAGTGGCCTCAGCGACGAGTGTTAAGCGCGACATTTGTGGATCTTCACTATCTTGCTGCTCGAAAACGGTTAAAGATAATTTGTTGTCATGGGTTAAATTTTTAGCGTGCTGGGCAATATCGCTAATGAATAAATAGACTTGCCCCTGGGTATTAGCAAAAAATTGTACTGTTGAGCCAAACGGAAAGCCTGGCAAAGTATTTGAATGAGTAGAGAGCACTGCCATCTTAGCTTTGGCGAGTAGTTGCTTGGCTTCTATTAGAGCTTGTTGGCGCATAGGGGTCTCTTCATTTTAGATTTATATTTTCCTTTATATTCTTTTTATATTAATAGGGCAATGCGCAGTAGCGAATGACTTAGCGCATAAAAAAGCCGCCACATGAGTAACGGCTTAGATAAGTTGTGATTAATACCACATAGCTTACATGTTGAAGTGACGATTAAAGAAGTTTGTGATCGTCTGATGTAAGTGTGTTTGTACTTTTTTACCACGCAAGCTGTGCTTAGAGCCTGGGTAAGTCATCATTTCGAATGGCTTAGCATCGTCTTGCAGTTGCTTAAATAGCTTAGTTGCGTGTGTAAATAATACGTTGTCGTCGGCCATACCGTGATAGATCATCAGTGGACCTTTTAGGCCGTCAGCATACGGGAATACCGCACTCATTTCGTAGCCTTTTGCATTTGTCGCAGGGTGACCTAAATAACGCTCAGTGTAGTGTGTGTCATACAGTGCCCAATCAGTTACGGGTGCGCCAGAAACACCTGCTTGGAAGTAGTCGCCTGCTTTGAACATGGTCATAAGCGCCATGTAACCACCGTAACTGTGACCATAGATACCGATGCGGTTTGCATCGACATAATCTAGTGTGCGTAAGAACTCAACGCCGCGGATCTGATCTTGTACTTCAACTTCGCCTAAGTACTTGTAGATAGGATCTTCAAACTTTTTACCACGATTGTAAGAGCCGCGGTTATCTAATTGGAAGATCACATAACCTTGCTGTGCCATGTATTGGAAGTATAAGTTTTTGCTACGCCAGCTATTAGTTACACGTTGCGCGTGTGGACCGCCGTAAACGTTTACCATAACAGGGTGTTTCTTACCTTTTTCCATGTTCGCAGGTTTAAAGATACGGTAGTGCATTAGCTGACCGTCTTCTGCTTTTAGCGTACCGTATTCTGGCTCAACTAAGTTGCTTAGGTAAGGTGTAAGAGGGTGTTTGTCATCTAGCTTGTTTTCTTCTAACCAAGTGATGAAATCACCGTTTACTTTACGTAAAGCAACTGAACTTGGTTTGTTTACTGATGAGCTCTTATCGATAAAGGTTTTCGCGTCTTTTGCAACAACCACACTGTGGAAGCTACCTGGTTGAGTGATGCGCGTGATATGACCTTTTTTGAATAGCGGTACGCTGTAAAGGTGGCTTTCTAATGGCGTATCTTTACGGCCAGAGAAGTAAACAATGCCTTTTTTCTCATCGATTGCTTTGATGCTTTCAACAATCCAATCACCTTTTGTGATTTGGCGAATAAGCGTGCCGTCTGTGCGGTATAAGTAAAGGTGTTTAAAGCCATCACGCTCTGAGGCCCAAACAAAATGCTTTTTGTCTTTTAAGAAGCGCAGATCAAAGTGCAAGTTAATCCACGTATCGCTGGTTTCAGTCAGTGCCACTTTTTGTGTTTTGCGCTTGCTGTCGTAGAAACGTAATTCAAGTTTCTGCTGAGAGCGATTCTGCCATTGGTAAGACAGTGTTTTGTTGTCTTTTAACCACTTAGCGCGGGCAATATAAATATCTTTGTCTTCGCCAAGGTCAATCCAATCCACTTTTTGGTCGTTCAGCTTTACTACACCCAGTTCAATTTCTACGTTAGGTGTGCCCGTAAACGGATAACGTTGGTTGAATAGTTTTACTTCGTCAGCGTAAATTTCATTACGAATGGCCTCTTGAACTGGACTTTCGTCAATGCGGGTAAAAGCAATCTTGCTCTCATCACCTGACCACCAGTAACCCGTCATACGGCTCATTTCTTCTTGCGCTACGAACTCAGCCATACCATTTTTAATGGTGCCGCCACCGTCTTTGCTTAATTGGATTTCTTTACCTGAGCTTAGCTCTAGGGCATAGAGGTTTTGCTCACGAATGAACGAAACAAAGTTACCTTTTGGTGAGAAACGCGCATCAGTCTCAAATGCTTCAGTATTAGTTAGCTTTCGGCTTTTGCCCGATGCAATTTGGTAGTAGTACAAGTCGCCATTAAGAGGGAAAAGTAATGCTTTACCATCTGTTGACCATTTGTATTCTAAAATACCACGACCGAAAATACGTTGACGTTCACGACGTGCTTTTTCTTCGTCAGATAAAGTTTCAGGGCCTGAGAAAAGGGCTTGAGAGTCAACTAATAGGCGATTTGTGTTGTCTTTTAAGTTGTATTCCCATAAATCATAACGGTTGTAGTCATCCACTTTACCTTGCAGGTAAGTAACACGACTGCCGTCTGGAGAAAACTTAAGTTGCACAGGGGCTTTACCAGCCAAACCTGGATCATCAAAAATACGCTCAAGGGTTAATGGTTGAGCAACGGCTGTGGTTGCAGCGGCCATTAACGGTAAGCTTAGCGCCATTGATTTGAATGTAATGCGCACAAAATCACCTTGTTAGTTATTTAAAGTAGGGCGATGGTAGCGACAAGCATGGGCATTGGCAATTTATTAGGATAAAGTGAGTGATATAATTAGAAGAGGATTTTTATCATGGCATTCGAATTAGCGCCTGAATTACAGCGAGATTGTATTGAACTGGCCGATTGGTCTCTTTGTAAAGTGCTACTGATGAACGACAGTCTGTACCCTTGGTTTATTCTAGTCCCTCGTATCGAAGGCTGTCGTGAAATCATTGATTTAGATGACAAACTGCAAGCCCAGTTTTGGCAAGAGTCGGCGCAGCTAAGCCGCACATTACAAGCTGTATTTAGCCCTGATAAGCTCAATGTTGCAGCACTTGGTAATATGGTCCCGCAGTTACACGTTCACCATATTGCCCGCTTTACCAATGATGTTGCTTGGCCAAAACCTGTGTGGGGGCTTCACCCTACAAAGCCTTACGCCGATGAGCAAATTGCTGAATTAAAAAAAGCGCTTAAGTTATAAGCGCTTTTTTGTTTTATCTACAACAATGAAATTAAAGACCTAAAACCGCTTTACCTTGTTTGAATGTCACATCTACTGGAATATTTGCAGCAGCAAGTTTATCTAAGTCAGCTTGCAACTCCGCTTTAATATCGCCATGCGTATCGATAAGCTCAGATACTTTATTGTAATCGCCATCACCTTGTAGGGTTAAGATCAGGTTTGAAAGGTTAGCAATGGCTGTGGCCATTTTATCCATATTAACTTGATATAAACCTTGTGCATTTTTCGAGAAAGCGCCTTGTTCTTTGAAATAGTTAAAGCGGATCATATTGGCTTTACCATGGGCGCTTGAGGCACCAAAACGTACAGAGCGGAAAATACCCGCCATAAAGGTGACGTAGTAATCTTCTAGCGTGCCCTCGGTGATCTCACCTTTTTTAAGCAGCTGCTCTACCATATATAAACCAAGAATATCGGCTTTGCCTTCTTCTAACGCACTTGCATGTTCTTGCAGAGACTGACGTACAGTGCCTTTACCTGTAATGGTGTTTTTAATACCTAAACCGTGCGCCACTTCATGAAACATGGTGTTGGCAAAAAATGCATCGAAGGTGATGTGTTTACGCTGCTCAGGGACGATTAACTCATCGGCAATTGGCATCAAGATTTTATCGAATTTAGCACGCATCGCATTTTTAAGCTGTAAACGACGAGTGCCTTTTTCTAGCTGTACTTGCTCATCGTTTGGTAGGTTAATAGCAATAGTTTTACTGCCCGCGTTAGAGTGACCTGCATAGTAAATCACATCGTATGCGTTTAAGTCGGCGTCAGAGCCTGGTACTTCTTGTTTGTATTCATCAGCCACAGGTAGGCCGGTTTGTAGCTCAGGTAAGAAGGCGGCAAACTTAGCTAAACGTTCGCTCCAAGCTAAATCTTTTACGAGTACATAAGATTCAAAAGCGGCGCGGTAACCAAATAATTGGTCTTCATAGGTTTCGATTGGGCCAATCACCACATCGATTGGGTTGCTTTTCATATCCATCCAAGCAAAATCAGACGGCTGATAGCTGTTGTTGATGAGTGCATCTGCGCGTAAGTTTAGATAGTTTGCAAACTCTTTGTTATCAGCCAGTTGGCTTGCTTCACGAAGTAGCTTAGCGGCTTCATTTAATTCTTTTTCAAACACTTCAGTGTATGCAGCACTATAAAGGTTGCCTTGCTCATCACGTTTGATGACAGAATATAAACCTGCTTTATCTTTAACTTCAGCGTTGTTTAACTCGTCTTTGGTTATATCTGCAGGGTAAAACTGAGCGCCTGCAGGCTTTTCTTCAAAACCAGTTAAAAATACTTTGTCGCCATTAAGTCTGTCCCAAGGTCCGTAGTTAATATCAGCGAACTGGCGTACCTTTTCGTCAGAGATTTGGCTTAGGAAAGCTTGCTTATCCATTTGAAAGCTCTGCTGCCAAAATAAGTCATCCATAATTTTTGAGGCATCGATCAGCTTACCTAGCATGGCTTTTTGATTTTTACTCAAATGCGATAAATCTGTGTTCAAAGTCACTTGGGTATAAATATCTAAACGTGCAGTGTCAGTATCTTTTAGTTGGTAACCACTTTCTGTTTCTACCTTTGAAGCTGTATTGGTGTTGTTTTCAGGCTGAGAGCAGGCAGTGAGCGCTAGAGTAGAAGCAATAACAATTGCTTGGCTGATTTTATTTAGTTTCATGATTATTCTCAGTTTCTTGATGTGTGAAATTTTTTATTGTTATGAGATAAAAGTTGCTAAAGGCACTTTTATAAGACTATATTTTTCTTAAAGCATAACACTTTATTGATATAGATTTGTTAACTTTATCCCTAACTTAGTTAATACTATTGGTATAAAAATAAGACAATACGTTTGCGCGTATCACATGTTACTCGAGGGACTCTAGCTTATGTCTACAGAAAATGCATTATTAACGATTCTAATAGATAGAATTAATAACGACACTTTGGTGTTGCCAACTCTACCTGAAATTGCAGTGAAAGTGAGACAAGCTGCTGACGACCCAGATGTAAACTTAATGCAGATGGCTGATGTAATCTCACAAGACCCAGCGCTTGCAGCGCGCATGATTAAGGTGGCTAATAGTGCATTTATGGGCCGCTCGGTGAAAGTGAATACGTTAAACCAAGCAGTAACACGCATTGGTCTAAGACAAATTAAAAACATAGCGACAGCTATGGCTATGGAACAATTATTTGTCTCAAACAATAAGCTCATCAAAACTTACATGGATAAAGCATGGCAAAAAACCTTAAAGGTAGCCTGCCAAGCAATTACGTGTATGGATTTCTATTTGCGCGTTAATAAGCACACCTCTTTAAATAAAGACACTATCACGCTGGCATCTTTGGTTTTCAATATTGGAGTACTTCCAATCTTGACTGAGGCTGAACGTCATCCGGAAGTATTTGCGAATCCAAGCTTTTTAGCGCATGCCATTCAAAAGTTGGCAGGTAAAATCGGCGGAGCCATTATGCGCGAGTGGGGCTTTACCGATGAATTTGTAGAGGTGGCTGAAAGTTGGTCAAATCCGAACTACAAACCTGACCACGTCTGTTATGTAGACTTCATTCGCGTAGGTGCAATCGCTGAAGGTATTTTGCAGGTTTCTGATAAGGCTGCGTCACTGAAAATGTATGAAGAGAAAAGTGTAATTCGCTCTTTAGAGATGTTCACGAGTGATGAGTATCTCTCAACACTTGAAGATGTGAAGAGTATGTTTGCATAGCATGACTTCAAAACAAAAACGCCATTCACATTTGAATGGCGTTTTTGTTTCATTTATAAAAAATACTCAAGCTATTTGTTTTTCTGCAAGATTGAGTTCCATCGTTGCTTTTAGTAAGCGATATAAATTAATCGATGCATCAATTTCTTCTTTACGATTAGTTAAGCTTTCAATATTCAAACCAAGCGGTACATTCAGATGTGCACAGCTTTGAATGATCAGGTCTAAATTCTCACGACAGATGCGGATTGATTCACTTAACGGGTTTTGAGAGTCAAGCATGCGCCATTTAGTTGCTTCTGGTACTGAAATACCTAACCACTCCATAAACTGCAATGTCTTCTCACCGCCACATGGCGTAAAGGTAAGAATAATACGCTTAGGTTCAAGTCCTTGTTGGCGACAGCTACGAGCATAACTGGTGATTAAATCAATCGTCGCTTGCGCATTGTAAACAGCTTGAGAGATAAAGAATTCACACCCTTGTGCTGTTTTTTCTAACAAACGCTCGTGTTCGTTTCGCTTATTCGCATGGCGTTCAGCAATCGTCACACCACCTAAGAAAAAGTCATCTTGGTGCTGTGCAATCGTTTCGTATGCTTTAGGCAGGCTAAGTTTAACTTCGCCATTTGAAGATGGACTACCTACTAATACAAGATTCTTTAAGCCATGTTTGGTTTTCGTATTATTGAGCCATTGATTAAATTCACTCGCTTCACGTTGTGCCACACTTTTGTAGGTGATGACATCAAGCTGTGATAGCTCTTTAACGAGTTGGCTGTATTCACATGGATCTACGGTATGCTTGAATGGAAAAGGGCGCGGCACTTGAGTTCGGCTGCTTTCATCTTGAATGTCGTAAATAACCACACCGTCATATTCAATCTCGTGTAAACGGCCAAGTAGCTTTTGTGCAATGGTTTTGACTTGCGCTTCATCAGTCCCCATCTTTGGCGGAGTAGTACCAATTAAATATACGCCTTGATTAGGGTCCAAAATTTTCTCTTGTAGTGATAAAGCCATGGTCCTCATTCCCATTGGTTGTGCTGATGAGGTAAATATAGCAGCCATTTAGACGTCTAGATAGATTTTTTTCATGAAACTTATTCAAACACTATGAATTTCTCTCATGTTGGTTTTTAGGCTTAAGGGGTAATTCAGTAACTCGGATATATTTATTTACATAAATATTGCTTGGAAATGAGCGAGTCACAGTAATTTATTGCATAATTGAAGCGGTGTCATATGTGATACCAATCCTCAATCATTTTGAGAGACTAAAACTGACGCTTACTTCGTTGGGAATTTCTCATTTAGAACAACTAAATAGCAAAATTTCCGCCTAGTTATCGACAAGTTTTCCTTGCCTCAAAATAGATCGCTTAATTAAGAGGAATGGTATGAAAAATAAAAACTGAATTTGGAAATCACATGAAATTTAAACTTTTGGCAACCAGCCTTGCAGTGACTTTAGCGCTGTCAGGTTGTATGAGTAATAATGCACAGACAAGTAATACAGCGAATGCCACTGTTGCATCAGCGTCTGTAGAGAACAAAGTATTTGCACAAGACTATGTACTAGAAGAACTTGAAAATGGTCTGCGTGTGATGGTCGTTAAAACTGATTACCCTGATGTTGTATCGCTACAAATTCCGGTATCTGTAGGCTCACGAAATGAAATCGAAGCAGGTAAAACCGGTTTCGCACACTTCTTTGAACACATGATGTTTAAAGGCTCTGAAAAATTCCCACAAGATGTGTATGCAGATATTCTGAAAAACTCAGGGGTAGACAACCGCGCTTACACGACAAACGACTACACAAACTACCACCTCAACTTCTCTAAAGAACATTTAGACAAAGTACTTGAAATCAAAGCGGACATTTTCCAAAACCTAAAATACTCAGAAGAGCAGTTCCGTACTGAAGCACTGACGGTTAAAGGCGAGTATTTAAAAAATAATGCTAGCCCAATCCGTAAACTACTTGCTGCAGTGCGCAAAGAGGCATTTGAAAAGCACACTTATAAGCACACCACAATGGGCTTCTTCGAAGATATTGAAGCTATGCCTGATCAAATGGCGTATGGCCAGACGTTCTTTGAGCGCTTTTATAAGCCAGAGTATGTTTCACTTGTGATTGTGGGCGATGTTGACCCGCAAGAAACCATGAAGATGGTTAAGAAGCACTGGGGTAATTGGAAAAAAGGTGACTACCAAGCGGATATTCCTGTAGAGCCAAAACAACAAGCACCCAAATATGTGCATGAACAGTTCGAAGGCATGCCGGGTCACTGGTTACTCGTATCATACAAAGGCACTGCTTGGCAGCCGACTAAAAAAGATCGCGCAGCACTTGATCTGATCTCACAGCTTTATTTCTCTTCGAATTCAGAGTTATATCAAGAGCTCGTAGTAGACAAACAGCTTGCTAGCCAAATGTTTACTTATAATGCAGAGACAAAAGACCCAGGTTTATTGCATGTTTTTGTTAAAGTTGAAAAAGAAGAAGATTTAGCAGCAGTACGCGATGCAATTGCAAAAACGTACGCTAAAGCACGCACTGAGCTGGTGGATGCTGATAAGTTGGCTGCATTGAAGTCAAACCTTAAATACAGCTTCATAAATGGCCTTGATTCATCACAAGCCATTGCGTCAACACTTGCAAGCTATATGCACTTTGAGCGTGACCCTGAAGTCATCAACCAGTTATATGCGTCTGCAGATGCCATTACAGCTGAAGACATTCGTGACATTGCAAACAAATACTTTGTTGATAATGGCCGTACGACAGTGACCATGTCTGCACTTGAGACTGTTTCTGGTTTCGATAAAGAAGTGTCTGTATCAGTGCTTGCTAAACAAGCGAGCCAGCCTGTTGAGCGTCACTTCAAGGTATTAGATAAAACCAATAGTTCACCATTGGTTGATGTGAACTTATTATTCTACACTGGTGCAGCAGCTGATCCGGCAGGCAAAAAGGGTGTAGCGGCATTAACAGCAGCTATGATCGCACGTGGTGGTTCACAAACTAAGAGCTACAAAGAAATTCAAAAAGCACTTTATCCAATTGCAGGTAGCTTTGGCTATCAGTTAGATAAAGAAATGATTTCTTTACGTGGCCGTGTACACAAAGATAACGCTGAGCAATGGTATGCATTGGTTAGTGATCAATTGTTAAACCCTGGCTTTAGAGAAGATGATTTTAAACGTCTGAAGAAAGAGCTTATTGACGGTATTAAAGCGGGCTTGAAGTCTTCAAATGACGAAGAGCTGGGTAAAGAAGTGCTTTATCACAAGCTATATGAAGGCCACCCTTATGAAAGTTATAACTTAGGTGATTTGTCAGATCTTGAAGCGTTAACCCTAGATGACGTGAAAGCATTCTATGCAGCACAATTCACCCAAGCTAAACTAAACGTGGGTATTACGGGTGATTTAGACAATGATGTAAAAGCGCAAATGTTGAATGACCTAGCAGGCCTTCCGAAAGGGGATGAAGCGCGTTTAAGCATTCCTGATGCGCCAAAGCTTACAGGTCGTCATGCGACGATTGTTGAGAAAAATGCTAAATCTACTGCTGTATCATTTGGTTTCCCAATCGACACAATCCGTAGCTCTAAAGATTGGACAGCACTTTGGTTAGTGCGTTCTTACTTTGGTGAACACAGAAGTTCAAACAGCTTCTTATATCAGCGCATTCGTCAAGTACGTGGTATGAACTATGGTGATTACGCGTATATTGAGTACTTCCCACGTGGTATGTTCCAAACTAAGCCAGATGCTAACTTAGGCCGTTCAGAGCAAATTTTCCAAGTGTGGTTACGTCCACTGCGTTCAAACAATGATGCACATTTCGCAACGCGTGTTGCTTTGTTTGAACTAGACAAGCTAATTAAAGACGGCATGACTGAAGCGGACTTTAATGCAACACGTAACTTCTTGAGCAACTTTGTGCCTCAGCTGGTGGCAAGCCAAGATCGTCAGCTAGGTTATGCACTTGATAGCGAATTCTACAACACAGAAAGTTTTGTTGAGTACGTTCGTAAACAACTTGCTTCACTGACAGTGGAAGATGTGAACCGCGTTATTCGTGAAAACCTGCAAACTGATGATGTGCAGTATGTATTTATCACAGGTGACGGCAAAGACATGCAAAAGCGTCTTGCAAAAGAAACGCTTTCACCACTGAAATACAACTCAGATAAGCCTGCAGCACTTATCAATGAAGATAAGCAAATTGAAAGCTATAAGTTGAATATTCCTGCGAAAAACATTGAAGTGTTAGATGTAGAGAAAGTATTTGAGTAATTAAATATTTTCTTTGTCGCAGCCAATATTGTGACAGCGACAAAAAAGCCGCTCATTGAGCGGCTTTTTTATTATCTTGAATAAGTGCTGTTAAGCTTGTTTGATAGGTGTGACATTCTCATCGGCATCACTATCATTCACATCAGCATCTTTCTTTGACTTTTTTGCTGGTGCACTTGGTTTTGAACCTTTAAGCACATTAATAAAGTCATCTTTTTGTTTCGCCATTTCTAATGCCAATGACTCAACTTGTTGCTCACTCAGCGGCACATCCACTTTACCTAGCATCTCTTCTAAAGACTCAGCAACATCAAGCATTTTGTCGTAAGCATCAGCCTCTTTTTTGCTGGTAAAGGTCATGCGCTCGACTCCATTTCTTTCTACCACATACTTAACAACAACAGCCATGATACACTCCCAATTGCACTGTTTTTTTATACAGTAATCTTTTGAGGCTTATTTTGCAAGTCATTAGACTAATATTAATACTTAAGTTTTATGAGTAGGTAATAAGTTTGACTTTTACGTTATTGTCATCTTTATTTAATATTGCTCGTATGAGTAATTTGGGTAAGGAGTTCTACCCGTCATTTATTAAATTTCAAGGATTTTCCAGGAGGGAAATATGATCAAAGCACTACTTTTAGCTACTAGCCTGTTTGTTGCACCAACTGTATTAGCAGAATCTGCACAACAACAAGCGTCACCAGAAATTCAATCTGAAATTCATCAGACAATTAATATTAATGAAGCTTCTCTCGAAGAGCTTGTAAAATTGCCTGGGATCGGAAAAGGCAAGGCGAGGGCCATTGTTAGTTTCCGCGAGCAAAACGGACCTTTTGACGACCTTAATTCCTTAATTGCTGTTAAAGGGGTTGGTAAAAGCATCGTCGCGAAGTTAGAAGGGAAGGTAAAGTTTTAAGCTTTAAATGCTCAGATGAAAAAATAAAAAAGGGCGTAATCGCCCTTTTTTAGTTTTGGTTTTGTTTTTCAAACTCCGCAATGGCGTCACTCAGTTTGCTTTTGGTAAATGCAATTTCCAGCGGCGTAGTGAGAAGAGGGTATAAGACACCTGCCAACAATAAAGGTGGCAGTAAATACCAGCCTTCAAAATAAGCCAAAGAAATAAAAAATGGCATCAAGATGGCGAGTTTACAGCAACCTAATAAGACTTTTTCAGGCGCTTCTAAATGACTCAAAGCAATGGCGATGATTTGTTGCTTATCACGAAGCTTGTACGGTTTTAACAGCTCAATATTGCGAAGACTAAAATGCATTTAATTTTACTTTTTTACTAAAGACCAAAGAATAAAAGGTACAACAACTAAGAAACTGATCGCGTATAACGCGAAAATGACTTCCATCCAGCCTGGCATGCTTAAACCAACAAACTGCCAGTCTATGCTGCCACAATCACCGGTTGCGGCAAAGAATGCGGGGATCCACTCATGTAATGGCATAAACTCAGGGAAGTTAGGAACTATATCGCAAGTGAATGCAAATGGATCAGTGGTGGTTTGCATATTTAAATGCTCTTTTGCCAACATATAACCCCAAATACTACTTACGCCCCATGTTGCAGCGCCAATACCACGGAAAATACCGTTACTTGGGGAAATAAAACCAATAAGACCTGCTGCAAACACACCTAATACAGCCGTTCTTTGATAAATACACATGATACAAGGCTCTAAGCCCATTGCGTATTGAAAATATAAAGCCGTAACCTCAAGTAAAAATGCTGTCAGTGCCAACAGGCCCCACGCTTTTCTGGAAGTAGGAAGGGTGTTCAACCAGTTCATAAGATTCTCTTATTGTTATATTAAGTTAGCTATCAGATAACTTGCATTACAAATAGGTTCAATTTTTCAATTTAAGTGAACCTAAATACTGCGAAACTGAATTATGTTGTGGGTATTATGCTGACAGAGGTTACAAGCTGCAAGAATTAACGGTAGTTGGTTAATTTTGCTTAACCCATAGGACAAAAAATGAATTGTAAAACAGGGCGATTTCTTTACTTGTTAGTTGCAAAGCATCTGGTACAATCAGTGGATTAAATTGCAGTTGCCAAGATTAAAGCGGTGTTAGATGAGAATTTTTAAAGCTAAAAGCCCAGCGGGATTTGCTGAGGAATATATTGTTGAATCAATTTGGAATGGTGAATTTCCACCAGGTTCAATTTTACCAGCTGAAAGAGAACTCTCTGAGCTGATTGGCGTAACTCGCACAACGTTACGTGAAGTATTACAACGTTTAGCGCGTGATGGCTGGTTGACAATTCAACATGGTAAACCGACCCGTGTAAATAACTTTTGGGAAACATCAGGCTTAAACATTCTAGAGACGCTAGCACGTCTTGATGAAGACAAAATGCCAGAGTTAACTGATCAGTTATTATCTGCACGTACTAACATCAGTGCAATTTATACCCGTGCGGCAATTAAAGTAAATCCACAAACTGTGATTGAGGTGCTTGAAAAAAGCAAAGAGTTAGAAGACAACGCGCAGGCGTTTGCTGACTTTGATTATCAAGTTCATCATCAACTAGCGTTAGCTGGTAACAATCGAATTTATGTATTGGTACTTAATGGTTTTAAAGGCCTTTATTCTAAGATTGGTGGTCACTACTTCTCAGATCCACGTACTCGCGCACTGGCAAAACAATTTTATTTAGATCTTATAGCGCTGGCTGAAAAAGGCGACTTCGATGGTTCTATTTCTTTATTAAGAAAATACGGTCATCAAAGTGGTGAGATTTGGCAGCAGATCCGTGGTGATATGCCGTCAGATATCATGGATTAAATTTTATGTATTGAAAAAAGCCCGTAGGGGCTTTTTTTATGCCTATAGTTTATACAATCAAAAAAACTGATTGTAGCTATCGGTTTATTTGATTTTCAATTTTTTCAGTGTCCCCATAAACTTGTGAAAATTTTTAATTGGGGTTGTTTTTTTATAACTAGCCTCAATAATAAGTGTCAAAGCAAATTGATATTGTCATTTTGCATTGGATATAACCCTAACTAATTGGAGAAAACCATGGGTGTATTAGTAGGCCGCAAGGCACCTGACTTTACAGCAGCAGCAGTATTAGGTAACGGTGAGATCGTTGAAGGTTACAACCTACACGAGCGTATTAAAGGTAAAAAAGCGGTTGTATTCTTTTACCCACTAGACTTCACTTTCGTTTGTCCTTCAGAGCTAATCGCTTTCGACAAGCGTTACGAAGAGTTCCAAAAGCGTGGTGTTGAAGTTATCGGTGTTTCTATCGATTCTCAATTCTCACACAACGCATGGCGTAACACACCAGTAAACGAAGGTGGTATTGGTCCAGTTAAATACGACTTAGTTGCTGACGTTAAACACGAAATCTGTCAAGCATACGACGTTGAGCACCCAGAAGCTGGTGTTGCTTTCCGTGGTTCATTCCTAATCGACGCTGAAGGTAACGTACGTCACCAAGTAGTTAACGATCTTCCTCTAGGTCGTAACATCGACGAAATGCTTCGTATGGTTGACGCATTAGCTTTCCACGAAGAGCACGGTGAAGTGTGTCCTGCAGGTTGGACTGAAGGTAAATCAGGTATGGACGCAAGCCCTGAAGGTGTTGCTAAGTTCCTAGCTGAAAACGAAGGCGAGCTATAATTTAGCCCTTTAGTTTTTAAAAGCCCGCGGTTGCGGGCTTTTTTGTGCCTGCGAAAAATAGTGAAATGGTGTTTCTTGGGAGCAAAGTGTGCAAGTCATTTACTTACCCCCATAAATTTAACTGACCAACGCGTTTGAATAGTTCAACACTTAAATAAACGGCAAACAGGCTGATAACTGGGGTTGCCAAAAGACTCACTAGCGTTAATTCATTAGCCATTGTTTTCTTCCTTGTCGTTTTTAACTGCTTTCTTAGCATGCTTATCAGATTCTGACTTCAATACTTTAGATGCTGTCTCAAGTGTATTTTTCTTAACTTCTTTGATACTTGCGCTAATCGCATTTGAGATCAGATTACTGATTTCAGCTGTAATCGGGTTTTCATTAGCCTGTACTGAAGAGGCTGTGAATAATACGGTGCTGATTAATGTTGCTTTAACTAGTGAGTTCATGACGTTCTCCTTTGTATGATTAGTTAGTCGCAATAACTATTACAAAGGTTGTGCCAATCGATAAAAATATTTTAAGTGCTTGTTTTTGTTTTATTTAATTTTTATGGAAGATTGGTGAAAATAACGGTTAATTATTTTCACCAATATGAAGTGGCTAAAAAAGCTAAGTTTTAGTTAATCTTGCTCTAAAATTGAGTGCAGTAACTGCTTAACCACTTCCGGTTCAAAAGGTTTGTCGCATAACGCGTTAACACCAGATTGTGCAACGTTTGCAAGGTGAGTGTCATTGGCTTCAGATGTCACCATTAAGATAGGAATATGAGAGTGCTCACCTGAGTTACGAATATGCTCAGCTAACTCTTGGCCATTCACATTTGGCATATTAAAGTCTGTGACAATGAGGTCAAACATCTGTTCATTTAAGAAGTTGATCGCTTGTTCACCATCTTCAGCTTCAGTAAAACGGCTTGCTCCCAAATTAGTTAGCACACGACGAATATGATTTCTTGCCAGTCGTGAGTCATCAACAATAAGAATACGCAAATCTTGCACATCGTATAGTTCAAGCTCAAGCTCTTGCGGAGACAGTAAGTCTAAAGTTGCATTGAGTGCGCGACCAAGGTGCACCTTAGTAAAAGGCTTAGGTAAGATCGCGACTACGCCAGATTGCTTAAACGCTTCAAGCTGGGCTTTGCGTGTTTCACTTGAAACCAACATAAAAGGGATTGGCTGTTCGGGTTGGACTTCAGCTATATACTGTTGAATATCAAGGGCACTGCCATCACTTAAGTGAAGGCTAGAAATAACTAGATCAGGTTTATGCTTTTCTAAAAAGCTTTTTGCAGAGTCCACTGTATCTGCAAAGTCGATGTTAGTTACACCTTCAGATTCAAGCTCTTTAGCAATAATTTTTCTTTGTGTTGCTGAGGGCTCAACAAGCAGGATAGCAAGATCTGCACTGAGAAGCTCATTCATGATTAGTACTACTTTCAATTAACCAAAATAAGGACGTTAATGTAACCAATTAACATCCTATTAGCTAGTTTGAAATGACTTTTTAAAGAGTAAATCAGCGTCTGTAGATATCAGATTCTGGAATATCAATTAAAATCAATACCGCACCTTTACCACCATACTCTAGTGGTGCTTGGTGCATTGCTAAAATATCTGGGTGTTGAACCAAATATTGTGGCACTTTATGTCTGAGGATATGCTCACCAATGCCGTGTACAACACAGGCACAATAATGATGCTGCTTTTTACAGGCATGGATCAAAGCAGCAAGCTCTTCTTTTGCGCTGTCTTTGCTTAAACCATGCAAATCTAAAATTAACTCAGGCGCAATATCACCACGTCGTAATTGTTTCGCTAAGAATTTATCAGCGCCTTCACGCACATAATTTACTGTGCCATGGGTATCGATATCTGGGATATATTCGTCAGAAAAATAAAACTCCGCTTTGTGTTGCTTAGTTTGTTCAGCAACAATTTTGCCTTTAAACGGGGTGTTATCACGTTTAAATTGCACGGTATCTTGTTTTATCTTTGTGGCACCAGAAATTGACTGACGAAATAGGTCGATGTCGTCGTCTTGCATGCTTATGTGTGATTTATCTTTGTTCATTGGCGCATTCTAAATAAAAAAAGCATAAAAACCTAGCTGAAAAACGGCTACAATGGCAGCAGAATTATTGTCAAATTATTGAGTACCGTATGACAGAGTTACAAATTACAGATGAGTTGGCGCAAGAAGCGTGTTCTGAACTATTCACGATTCAAGACTGGTTACGTTGGACAACGACGCAGTTTGTGAATAATGGGCTGTTTTATGGTCATGGTACCGATAATGCCTGGGATGAAGCAGTCAGCCTTGTTTTACCTGTTTTAAACTTGCCACTAGACACGCCAAAAGAGCTATTAAATGCGCGTTTAACCAGTAGCGAAAAACAGCATTTGATGGGCTATATCTTAGCGCGTGTAAATGACAGAACGCCGGTACCATATCTGACTAATCAGGCTTGGTTTGGCGGTTTGCCTTTTTATGTGGATGAACGAGTGCTTGTTCCACGTTCGCCATTTGCTGAAATGATCAAAAAGCAATTTGCACCTTGGGTCACAGAGCCTACAAAAGTAACGCGTATTCTCGATATGTGTACTGGTTCTGCATGTATTGCGATTGCATTGGCAAAAGCGTTTGAACATGCGCAAGTAGATGCCGTTGATATTTCTTTTGATGCTCTAGAAGTGGCAGATATCAATATTACTGAGCATATGATGCAAGAGCAGGTGTTTGCGATTCAATCTGATGTATTCAGTGGTGTACCGGGTCAAAAGTATGACCTAATTGTTGCAAACCCGCCGTATGTTGATGCTGAAGATATGTCTGATTTACCAGAAGAGTTCCACCATGAACCAGAGCTTGGTTTAGCATCTGGTGAAGATGGCTTAGATGTGACTCGTGTTATTTTGCAAGAAGCGGCGGAACATCTAACTGATAACGGTTTGTTATTTGTTGAAGTAGGTAACTCTATGGTACATATGGATGCACTATATCCAAACGCGCCATTTACATGGTTAGAGTTTGAACATGGTGGATTAGGCGTGTTTATGATCTCAAAACAACAACTCGTCGAGTATTTTGCTGATTAAATTTTATTGTTAATCAGTTTCTTAAATGTCATTTGGAATGAGGGTGAATAATGGCAGGTAATAGCATTGGCCAACTTTTTAAGGTCAGTACCTTTGGTGAGAGCCATGGGGTCGCATTGGGGGGCGTTGTTGATGGCGTGCCCGCAGGACTAGAATTAACAGAAGCGGATATGCAGTTTGACCTAGACAGACGTAAACCAGGTCAAAGTCGATATACCACGCAAAGACGTGAAGGCGATGAAATTAAAATTTTATCGGGCGTTTTTGAAGGTAAAACGACAGGAACTAGCATTGGTCTGTTAATTGAAAATACCGATCAACGTTCGAAAGACTACAGTAAAATTGCTGAAGTGTTTCGTCCAGGTCATGGTGACTACACATATTGGCATAAATATGGTCACCGTGATTATCGTGGTGGCGGTCGCTCTTCTGCGCGTGAAACTGCAATCCGTGTTGCTGCAGGTGCCATTGCTAAAAAGTACCTAAAGCAATTTCATGGTATTGAGATCAATGCTTGCTTGTCACAACTGGGTCCTATCAAAGCTGAAAAGTTTGATTGGTCTATGGTAGAAACAAACCCATTCTTTTTTCCTGATGACACTAAATTAGAGTCGCTAGACGAATATATGCGCGATCTGAAAAAACAGGGCGATTCTATTGGTGCGAAAGTGACAGTGGTCGCGAAAAACGTGCCGGTTGGATTAGGTGAGCCTGTTTTTGACCGACTCGATGCAGAAATTGCCCATTCATTAATGAGCATTAATGCGGTTAAAGGCGTTGAGATTGGTGATGGTTTTGATGTAATAGAGCAAAAAGGCTCAGAGCATCGTGATGAGTTAACACCGGAAGGTTTTACCAGCAATCATGCAGGTGGTGTATTAGCTGGTATTTCAACAGGGCAAGATATTGTCGCATCGATTGCATTAAAGCCTACCTCAAGTATTACCATACCGGGTCAGAGCATTAATACGCAAAACGAGTCAGTAGAGATGATCACTAAAGGTCGTCACGACCCATGTGTGGGTATTCGTGCTATTCCAATTGCAGAAGCCATGTTAGCGATTACTTTAATGGATCATTTATTAAGACAGCGAGGTCAAAACCCGCATGTCAATCTTGAGCATGGACCTATTCCAGCTCAGAAAACTGTATAAGATTTACAAAAACAAAAAACGCCACTAAAAAGTGGCGTTTTTTTGAGTAACAGTTTTTAGCTGTTGTATTTTTCACAGGCTTCAAGCGTATTTTCGATTAAGCTTGCGACAGTCATAGGGCCAACACCACCTGGAACTGGGGTAATAAAGCTCGCCTTTTCTTCTGCGATGCCGTACTGGACATCACCGACTAGTTTGCCTGACTCTAAACGGTTAATACCTACATCGATCACGATAGCACCTTCTTTAACCCAGTCACCTGGAATAAATTCAGGCTTACCGACTGCGACAACAAGTAAGTCTGCGCGACGAACATGTGCTTCTAGATCTTGAGTGAATTTGTGGCAAACCGTTGTGGTACAACCAGCAAGTAATAGTTCTAGTGACATTGGACGGCCAACGATATTTGAAGCGCCCACTACAACTGCATGCATACCTTTATATCTTACGCCTGTTGAATCAAGTAAAGTGATGATACCTTTTGGTGTACATGGGCGAAGTGCCGGCATACGTTGCGCTAGGCGACCGACGTTGTATGGGTGGAAGCCATCTACGTCTTTATGCGGTGTAATACGTTCAAGTACTTTTTCTGCGTCTAATCCTTCAGGCAGAGGTAATTGCACCAGAATGCCATCGACTTCTGGATCATTATTTAGCGTGTCTACTAATTCAAGTAGCTCTGTTTCTGTGGTGTCGCCTGGTAAATCGTAAGATTTAGAGACAAAACCCACTTCTTCACAGGCTTTACGTTTTGAACCAACGTAAACTTGGCTAGCAGGATCTTGGCCTACTAAAACTACTGCAAGACCAGGCGCTCTCAAACCTTGTTCTACTCGCTCAGCAACACGCTGTGCAACATTAGTACGAACTTGTTTGGCGATTGCCTTTCCATCAATTATGTTTGCCGTCATGATTGACCTTATTGGGGTTATAAACTTGAACGAATCATACAAAGTGTATTTATGGGGTTACTTTGTATCTAGTTGCAATCAATCGATTGCAACACTAAGTGCGTATTTTCTCAGAAATGCCTTAATTCGCCAAGGTAAGAATCATCTTTATAGTAATATATACTTTTATACACAAAGTAAAAATTACTGAAAACTGTTTGTTTTTCATCATTTCTTGCTATTTATTCATCATTTTGAAGTAAAAATAGGCAGTTGAAATATTTTCTAAAAAAAATGTTTGACCTCAATCGGTCAAATCACTATTATGCACCCCGTTGTCAACGAGGAGACTCCAAGATAACAAAAAGGTATCGGCGATTAGCGCAGTTTGGTAGCGCACTTGGTTTGGGTCCAAGGGGTCGCAGGTTCAAATCCTGCATCGCCGACCACTTTTAAAATAAGAAAAGTAGCATTATGATGTTTACTTCGAGTTTGCGCCCTTAGCTCAGCTGGATAGAGCAACGCCCTTCTAAGGCGTCGGTCGAAGGTTCGAATCCTTCAGGGTGCGCCATTCTTATTTTAGTCCCTATGTAGTGGCGGCTGTAGCTCAGTTGGTAGAGCCCTGGATTGTGATTCCGGTTGTCGTGGGTTCGAGCCCCATCAGTCGCCCCATCTACATACTCTTTTATCGGCGATTAGCGCAGTTTGGTAGCGCACTTGGTTTGGGTCCAAGGGGTCGCAGGTTCAAATCCTGCATCGCCGACCACTTCTCTAAAAATATATATTGTCGGCGATTAGCGCAGTTTGGTAGCGCACTTGGTTTGGGTCCAAGGGGTCGCAGGTTCAAATCCTGCATCGCCGACCACCTTATCTTCTCTCTTTTTAGTCATCTTTTAATCACTCAGTCTGTTATTCACCATTTATTTACCTTCATAGCTCGACTACAGCAATGAATCGGTTATAATGCCGCGTCTATTGTTTAACATAGCGCCCAGTAGGGCAGGCAACAAGATTGTCTAATAGGGTTAAATACACGTATTGCGTTTTTAACTAAGCTAATTAGTGCAACTTGTTTCTAAGGAAGGCGCATTGGCGCCAAAAATGAAGATTGAGGTAAATCATGCAAGTTTCTGTTGAGACGACTCAAGGCCTTGAGCGCCGTCTGACTATCACCGTTCCTGCAGAGAACGTTGAGACTGAAGTTAAAAAACGCTTACAACAACTGTCTAGAACTCAGCGTATCGATGGTTTCCGTCCAGGTAAGGTACCAGTAAAAGTAATCGCTAAGCGTTACGGTGCAGCTGTACGTCAAGAAGTTGCTGGCGATATCATGCAACGCAACTACATCGAAGCAATTGTTTCTGAAAAGCTAAATCCAGCTGGCGCACCTGCGTTCGCACCTAAGTCTTTAGAAGAAGGCAAAGAGCTAGTATTCGAAGCAACTTTTGAAGTTTACCCAGAAGTTGAATTAAAAGACCTTGAGAAAATCGCTGTTGAAAAGCCAGTTGTTGATGTAACTGACGAAGATTTAGCTAACATGCTAGAAACACTTCGTAAGCAACACGCAACTTGGACTGAAAGCGATGCAGTTGCTGGCGAAAACGACCGTGTAACTGTTGATTTCCTAGGTACTGTTGACGGTGAAGAGTTCGAAGGCGGTAAAGCTGAAGACTTCCCTCTAGAGCTAGGTCAAGGTCGTATGATCCCTGGTTTTGAAGACGGTATCGTTGGTAAAAAAGCAGGCGAAGAAGTTGTTGCTGATGTAACTTTCCCTGAAGAGTACCACGCTGAAAACCTAAAAGGTAAGCCTGCTCAATTCACTATCACTGTGAAGAAAGTAGAAGTTCAAGAACTTCCTGAGCTAAACGACGAATTCGCAACTAAGTTTGGTGTTGCTGAAGGTGGCGTTGACGCACTTAAAGAAGAAGTTAAAAAGAACATGTCTCGTGAGCTAACTCAAGCAGTTAAAGCGAACGTAAAAGACCAAGCTATCAAAGGTCTTTTAGAGACTAACGAAGTTGAAGTGCCTAAGTCACTTATCGACCAAGAAATCGACGCGCTTCGTCAACAAGCGGCACAACGTTTTGGCGGCAACGCGCAAAACATGCCTGAGCTACCAGCTGAGCTTTTCCACGAGCAAGCAGTAACTCGCGTTAAGACTGGTCTACTTCTAGGTGAAGTGATCAAGTCAAACGACATCAAAGTTGATGACGCTAAAGTTGAAGAGCTAATCGCATCAGTTGCTTCTGCATACGAAGATCCAAGCGAAGTAATAGCATACTACAAAGCAAACGATCAAATGATGCAGCAAATGCGTAATGTAGCAATGGAAGAACAAGCTGTTGAAGCGATTCTTGCAAAAGCTGCAGTGACTGACGTTGAAAAAGCATTCGACGACATCATGAATCCACAGCAAGGTGCTTAATAAGTCATTGACTTAAAGCTTTGCTAACGATTTAATGGCTCGTGATACTCTTTTTGAGGATCCGAGCCATTTTACTTTCTGTAGGTAAAATATCCGCAAAACGCAGCGCCAGAGATTTTGGCGGCTCCTAAGGAATGAATAACAATGAATGATGGTATGTTTGATCCACTTAATGCATTAGTCCCTATGGTTGTTGAGCAAACAGCGAAAGGTGAACGCTCTTTTGACATTTATTCACGTCTTTTAAAAGAACGTATTATTTTCTTAACTGGACAAGTTGAAGACCACATGGCAAACCTTATTGTGGCGCAACTATTATTCTTAGAATCTGAAAGTCCTGATAAAGATATTTATTTATACATTAACTCGCCAGGCGGTTCGGTAACGGCGGGTATGTCTATTTATGACACTATGAATTTCATCAAACCTGATGTAAGTACGGTATGTGTAGGCCAAGCAGCGAGCATGGGCGCATTCTTACTGTCAGGTGGTGCAAAAGGTAAACGTTATTGCTTACCTAACTCTCGCGTGATGATCCACCAACCATTAGGTGGCTTCCAAGGTCAGGCATCTGATTTTGAGATCCATGCAAAAGAGATTTTATCTATCAAAGAAAAACTAAATCGTTTAATGGCTGATCACACAGGCCAAGAATACGAAAAAGTAGCACATGACACAGACCGTGATAACTTTATGACTGCAGAGCAGGCATTAGAGTATGGTCTAATCGATGCAGTTCACACTCGCAGAGATTTAAAATAAGTTATAATACCAATCATCAATAACTCTCAAAATTGATCACTTATTTAAGATTATTGGTATAAATCAGGGCAAAGTTAATTTGCCCTATGTTAACTATGCTAATTTTTAGTTTCTTTGATATAGTTAACAACATGATTATTGTTATCTAGAGAAGATAACGCAAAACGATGAGGTAGCTGAATGTCAGATACACCAACAGACGGCGACAAAAATACAAAGCTTTTATACTGCTCATTTTGTGGCAAAAGCCAACATGAAGTGAGAAAGCTGATTGCTGGACCTTCTGTTTATATTTGTGACGAATGCGTCGATCTGTGCAACGACATTATTAGGGAAGAAATCAAAGATATTGCACCAAAGCATGATTCTGGTGACAAACTACCTGTTCCTAAAGAGATCCGTAACCACCTAGACGACTATGTTATTGGTCAAGAGCACGCTAAGAAAGTGTTAGCCGTTGCTGTATATAACCATTACAAGCGATTAAAGAACCAATCTGTAAAGTCTGAGGTTGAATTAGGTAAGAGTAATATTCTACTTATCGGTCCAACAGGTAGTGGTAAAACGCTATTAGCAGAAACGCTGGCGCGATTACTTGACGTACCATTTACTATGGCTGATGCAACAACATTAACTGAAGCGGGTTATGTTGGTGAAGATGTTGAAAACATCATTCAAAAACTGCTACAGAAATGTGATTACGATGTCGAAAAAGCACAGCGTGGTATTGTTTATATTGACGAAATAGACAAGATTTCTCGTAAATCTGATAATCCATCAATTACGCGTGATGTGTCAGGTGAAGGTGTTCAGCAAGCTTTACTTAAGCTGATTGAAGGTACAGTAGCGTCAGTACCACCACAAGGTGGTCGTAAGCATCCTCAACAAGAGTTTTTGCAGGTTGATACCTCTAAAATCTTGTTCATCTGTGGTGGTGCATTTGCTGGCCTAGATAAAGTCATTGAACAGCGTAGCCATAAAAACACAGGTATTGGTTTTGGTGCAGACGTTAAAGCGTCAGATTCAGAGCGTTCTTTAAGTGAAACATTTAAAGATGTTGAGCCTGAAGATTTAGTGAAGTACGGTTTAATCCCTGAATTTATTGGTCGTCTTCCAGTTGTAGCGACGCTGACAGAGCTTGATGAAGCGGCACTTATTCAAATTTTAAGTGAGCCTAAAAACGCGCTGACTAAGCAATTTGGCGCACTTTTCAAAATGGAAGGTGTTGAATTAGAGTTTAGAGAAGACGCGCTGAAAGCGATTGCACATAAAGCGATGGAACGTAAAACGGGTGCTCGAGGCCTACGCTCTATTGTTGAAGGTGTACTGCTAGATACTATGTATGATTTACCTTCAATAGAAGATGTCAGTAAAGTCGTTATTGATGAAACTGTGATTAAAGGTGAATCAGATCCAATTCTTCTTTATGAAAACGGCAACCAAGACAAAGCTGTTTCAGAATAATTAAGATTCGGTATAAAAAAGGAGCCAATGGCTCCTTTTTTTATCAATCGGTTGAACTTTATGGGTTTAATCCCCATATTGCCATTATTAACGAATAACCAAAATGCGAAGAGAAAATAATGACACTTGAGAGAACTGATCGAGTCGAAATTCCTGTGTTGGCCCTACGCGACGTTGTTGTGTATCCGCATATGGTGATCCCGCTATTTGTTGGTCGTGAGAAATCGATCAGATGTCTTGAAGCGGCGATGGAAAAAGACAAGCAAATTTTTCTAGCCGCGCAGATGGATGCTGCGGTTGATGATCCTTCAACAGATGAAATTTATACAACAGGCACAATTGCGACTGTATTACAGTTACTAAAATTACCTGATGGCACAGTAAAGGTGCTAGTAGAAGGTACGCAAAGAGCGCGTATCGAATCATTCATCGAAACCGATGAATACTTTTCTGCGACTGCACAGTTTGTTGCTTCACAAGATATTGATGAGCAAGAGCAAGATATTTTCGTGCGCAGTGCAATTAGCCAATTTGAAGGCTATGTAAAGCTTAATAAGAAGATCCCACCAGAAGTTTTATCATCTGTGTCTGGCATCGATGAAGCAGCTCGATTAGCTGATACTATGGCTGCACATATGCCTATTAAGGTACCTGAAAAGCAGAAAGTATTAGAGCTTGAAAGCGTAACAGAACGCTTAGAGTACTTAATGGCTTTAATGGAAGGTGAAATTGACCTACTACAGGTAGAGAAGAAGATCCGTTCTCGCGTTAAAAAGCAGATGGAAAAATCACAGCGTGAGTACTACCTAAACGAACAAATGAAAGCGATTCAAAAAGAGTTAGGTGAGCTAGATGATGTGCCTGATGAATTTGAAGCGTTGAAAAAGCGTATCAGCGAAGCGCAAATGCCTAAAGAGGCTGAAGAAAAAGCCACTGCTGAACTGAACAAGTTAAAGATGATGTCACCAATGTCAGCAGAAGCGACAGTCGTGCGTTCGTACATTGATACCATGATCAATGTACCTTGGAAGAAACGTTCTAAGGTGAAAAAAGATTTAGCTGGCGCTGAAAAAATCTTAAATGCTGATCACTACGGCCTTGAGAAAGTAAAAGAGCGCATTATTGAGTATCTAGCAGTTCAACAGCGCACCAACAAACTAAAAGGTCCAATCCTATGTTTAGTGGGTCCTCCAGGCGTTGGTAAAACCAGTTTAGGTCAATCAATCGCACGTTCGACGGGTCGTAAGTATGTGCGTATGGCACTAGGTGGCGTTCGTGATGAAGCTGAGATCCGCGGTCACCGTAGAACTTACATTGGTTCAATGCCAGGCAAACTCATTCAAAGCATGAGTAAAGTAGGGGTTAAGAACCCATTATTCTTGCTTGATGAAATCGATAAGATGTCATCTGACATGCGTGGCGATCCAGCTTCTGCATTATTAGAAGTATTAGACCCAGAGCAAAACAGCACCTTTGCCGACCACTATTTAGAAGTGGATTACGACCTATCAGATGTGATGTTCGTTGCAACGTCTAACAGCTTCAATATTCCAGGCCCACTACTTGACCGTATGGAAGTGATCCGTCTATCTGGTTATACCGAAGATGAAAAGCTGAATATCTCTAAGCAGCACCTTATTCCAAAGCAGATCAAACGAAATGGTTTGAAAGAAGGTGAAGTTGAAATCGAAGATAGCGCTATCATTGGCATTATTCGTTATTACACACGTGAAGCGGGTGTTCGTAGCCTAGAGCGTGAGATCTCAAAGCTTTGTCGTAAAGCGGTTAAAGACATCTTATTAAACAAAGACAACAAGCAAATTGTTATCAATGGAGACAACTTAGAGTCTTATTTAGGTGTACACCGCCACGACTTTGGTAAAGCAGAAGACGGTGACAGAATTGGCCAAGTGACTGGCTTAGCATGGACAGAAGTCGGTGGTGATCTACTGACCATCGAATGTGCCTCAATGCCGGGTAAAGGCAAGTTGTCATTTACCGGTTCTCTGGGTGATGTTATGCAAGAGTCTATTCAGGCAGCTATGACGGTTGTTCGTAGTCGCACTGACAAACTGCGCATTAATGAAGACTTCTATGAGAAGCGTGATATTCACGTACACGTACCAGAAGGTGCGACGCCTAAAGATGGTCCAAGTGCTGGTATTGCGATGGTGACTGCTTTAGTTTCAAGTTTAACGGGCAATCCAGTACGTTCTGATGTAGCTATGACAGGTGAGATCACTTTACGTGGTGAAGTACTGCCTATCGGTGGTTTAAAAGAGAAATTGCTGGCAGCACACCGTGGTGGTATTAAAACTGTTGTTATTCCTAAAGTGAATGAAAGAGACTTGAAAGAAATTCCTCAGAATGTGCTTGAAGGCCTAGAAATCCACCCAGTTTCTTGGATTGATGAGGTGTTATCACTGGCTTTAGCTGAACCAATCGAGTCATTTTCTGTGGAAACTCAGAAAAAAGTCGAAAATAGCTAAAAAAGTGCTGTAAAGGGCTTTTCAAATCACATTGGTGTGATAAGTTAGGCTCTGATTCAAGCCTAGGCCTTATGTGGCTTAGGCTTACAAAGATTTTAAGAATTAGAAAGTAGTTCACTTTCTAGTAGTAATAACAAAAAGTGGTAGTTATCAAAAAATGCTCTCGCTTTTGATAATAACAATGTAAGAGGATGATATTGTGAATAAATCTCAATTAATCGATCAAATCGCAGCTGATGCTGACATCTCTAAAGCAGCGGCAGGTCGTGCGCTAGATTCATTCATCGAGTCAGTTACTGGTGCGTTAAAAGATGGCGATTCTGTAGCATTAGTTGGTTTCGGTACTTTTTCTGTACGTGAGCGTGCTGCACGTTCAGGCCGTAACCCACAGACTGGTGAAACTATCCAAATCGCAGCTGCGAACATTCCTTCTTTCAAAGCGGGTAAAGCACTGAAAGACGCTGTAAACTAATTAAATTAGTGACGAGGCTTTACACTGATTCACGTTTAAAACGTTAAGTCAGTCTCGTGTAGCTTCAAGTAAAAAAGCGTATCTGTTAAGATACGCTTTTTTTACAATAGCTAAAAATCAAAGCGCGTGCGTGCTTTGGCTTAGATAAGAGAAACAACAATGCTAGAAAAGATCAGAGAAGGCTCACAGGGCCTTGCAGCCAAAATTATTCTTGGCGCAGTTATCCTGTCTTTTGCGTTAGCAGGGATAGGTGGTTACCTAGGTCAAACCACAGAGCAACCTGTCGCAGAAGTTAATGGGGTTAAAATTAGTCAAACTGAGTTCTCGCGTGCTTTTGAAAATGAACGAGCACGTCTTGAGCAACAGTTTGGTGAATACTTTGCACAAATCGCAGCAGACCCAAATTATATGGCACAGATCCGCAATGGGGTAATTGACCGTTTAGTACAACAAGAACTACAAAACCAACTTGCGCTTCAGTTAGGTCTACGTGTCAGTGACGAGCAAGTTAAACAAGCGATTGTTGAAATGCCTTATTTCCAAGTCGCGGGTCAGTTTAACAATGACGCATACCTTCGCGCGATCCGCCAGATGAACTTCCAACCAGACACATTCAGAGAGTTCTTACGTGAAGAAATGACACGCACGCAACTGGTTTCTGCCGTTGCTGGCTCTGATTTTGTGTTACCGGGTGAATTACAGCAAACAGCTGCACTGCAACAACAAACACGAAACATCGATTATGTGGTTCTGACAAAAGAAAAAATGAAGTCTCAAGTGTCAGTATCTGACGAAGAAGTGAATGATTATTATCAGCTTAATCAGCAACAATTTATGGCGCCAGAGCAAGTTGCTGTTCAGTATCTAGAGTTAAAAGCAGACGATATTGCTTTAGAAACGCCAGTGACTGATGAAGATGTGCGAGCTTACTATGAAGAAAGTAAGTCACAGTACTTAGAAGAAGAAAAGCGTCGTGTTGCGCACATTCTTATCGATAACAGTGAAGATGATGCTGCAGCAGAAGAAAAAGCTAACGCTATCTTAGCTGAATTAAAAGCGGGCGCAGACTTTGCTACCTTAGCTGAAGAAAAGTCTGATGACATTGTCAGTGCTGAACTTGGCGGTGATCTTGATTGGATTGAACGTGATGTGATGGAACCAGCGTTTGAAGACGCAGCATTTGCATTGGCAAACATCGGTGACTTTACTGACGTTGTTGCAACTGAGTTTGGTTACCACATCATTAAACTAACTGATTTACAAGCGCAAGTTGAGAAGCCATTTGAAGATGTTGCATCTGAGCTGCGAGCTGAACTTGAAAAGAATGCGAAGCTAGATGTGTTCTATCAAAAGCAAACAGAAGTTGCTGAGCTTGCATTTGAAGTTGCTGATACTTTAGAAGATGCATCACTCGCTGCAGGTGTTGAGTTAAAAACAACAGAACTTGTTAGCCGTATGATGTTACCTGCACCGTTAAATTCACCTGCTGTAACAGCTGCTATTTTCACTCCAGAATTACTAGAAGACAAAGTGAACTCTGAAGTGTTAGAAGTAGCACCTGAGCATTTTGTAGTTGTGCGAGTTACTGAACACGTTGCAGCTGCAACTAAGCCACTTGAAGCAGTGAAAGATCAAATTGCGACGACTTTAACAAACGAAAAAGCATCATCGCTGCTTGCTGAATATTCAGAAAATTTATTTACTGAATTTAAAGCAGGCAAAGCGTTACAAGAGATTGCGACAGCAGAAGCGACTGAGATTAGCACTGAGGCAGCTCTGCAACGTCAATCATACTCTGTTGCGCCTGCGATTGTGAAAGAGGTATTTACTCTACCTCATCCATCAGAAGGCGGCAAAGTTGAAAGCTTAGTCACGTTAAATAACGGTGATGTAGCACTTGTTCAATTGAACTCAGTAACAACCCCTGAGATTACTGCTGAACTAGATGCGCAGCAAAAGCAGGGCATTACCATGTCGGCGATTAATAAAAACTACTTAGCGTTTGTTTCTGCTCTTGAATCAAAGGCTGAGGTTGTTCGTCCACCAGTTCAAGTTGCTGAAGACAATTAAGTAAATATCTTATGAATAGAAAAGCGCCTTTATGGCGCTTTTTTTTATTTTAATTTACAAAACAATAGCAAGTTTGCTTGGATTTTGCGCGTTCTGTTATTGACATAAATCCCCATTGCTCTATGGTTAGATTAGTATTTACAATTAATAAAAACTCAGGGAGCTGGGAACATGGCAATCGAAATCAACTTTGAGCTATCGGATTCAGATTTAGCGCACTTTAAGAGCATGATGGACAAAGTTATAAGTAAAACTTCTCACTATTCAGAAAGTGAAATCTTGAACAAAGCGCAGCAGCTTGTTGATGAGATGGAAAAGAGTGAGCTGCCAGAATTTGTTCGCACAAGAATGGCGTCTTTAGCGACATTAATTGATGCAGTTCAGGATAAAGAATGGCAAATTCCAGAAGAAGAAAGAAAAGACATTATTGCTTCTCTTGCTTACTTTAGTGAGCCAGAAGACGTAGTACCAGACGATATTCCAGGTCTTGGTTACATTGATGATGCGATTATGATTGAACTGGTTTTACAAGATATGTCTTTAGATCTTAAAGCATACTCAGAATTCTGTAGCTTCAGAGCAACAGAAGAATCTCGCCGTGGTGAAGATGCAAAAGTTGATCGTGAAAGCTGGTTAGCAGGTACGCGTGCACAGATCCGCTCTAACATGCGCCGTCAACGTCAAGGCCGTAAATCTCGCCTATTTTCTCGTATCATGTAATTCTGTTTATTTAATAACAGATATAAATTTCGAAAAGGCTGCTTACACGTTAAGCAGCCTTTTCATTACTTTAGATTTGGGTTGAGCAAATACCTGAGCGGTTTTTCCGTATTCAACCACCTTGCCTTTGTTAAGTACCAACAAGCTATCACTCATGTGTTTGACTAAGCTTAAATGATGTGTGATCAAAACATAGCTCAAGCCAGTTTCTCTCTGCAATGCTAACAAGAGATTGACTGTTTGCGCTCTAACAGATGGGTCAAGCGACGATAAGGCTTCATCGAGCACTAAAACCTTAGGATCTAAAATCAGTGCTCTAGCAAGCGCGACACGCTGTAATTGCCCGCCACTAAACATATGCGGGTAGTAATGGTAGTGCTCCTCAAGCAAACCAACCCGAATTAAAACATGGGCGATTTTCTTATCTCGTTGTTTGTGAGTTAACTCTGTGTTGTAACTCAAGCAGTCATCGAGTATTTCACCTATTGTAAGACCGGGGTTGAGAGAGCGAGTAGGGTCTTGGAAAATCATACGAATATGACGACAGTGATCTTGCCTAACACCATCGTCTTCTATGGTTGTCCCATCTAGTAAAATTTGCCCTGTTTCGGCTTGCTCTGCACCAGCTAATAGTTTTGCCAAAGTACTTTTACCTGCGCCAGTTTCACCTATAACCGCGATCGTCTCACCTTTACCTAAGCAAAAGGATATATCGGTCAATACCGGTACATTTTTTCTTTTTAATAAACCGACTCTAACGCGATAGGTTTTGTGTAAAGACTGAACTTTTAAGATGGGTTGCATTTTTTATCTTCCTTCAACAAAGGGAAGTGGCAAGCAAAAGTATGGCCATGAGATTTTTTTTGCTTAGGGGTAACCACACACTGCTTTTGCGCTTGTGGGCATCTCGGCCCTAAGCGGCAGCCTATGGGTAAGTGCTGTAATGGTGGAATAGTGCCTTTTAGTGCATAAAAACTCTCTTTATGGGCAAGACCCTGCGCATAATCTGGCAAACTTTTTACTAAGGCTTGCGTATAAGGGTGTAGCGGGGCATTAAATACTTTCTCTGTTGGCCCAGCTTCAACCATCTGACCACAGTACAATACATGCATAGCGTGTGACCAAGTGGTGATTTCTTCGAGTTCATGAGAAATCATCAATACAGACATATTCTTGAGCTGATTGAGACTTTTTAAAAGTCGAAAAACCTGTGCTCTTGTAGTGCTTTCAAGTGCTGTAGTCGGTTCATCAGCAATTAACAGTTTAGGGTTTCGAGCAATGGCCATGGCTATCATGACTTTTTGGCATATCCCTTCTGAAAGCTCATGAGGGTAGCTATCAGCAACACGTTTATCGTCTCTGATCCCCACTTTATGCAGTAGCGCTTTGACACGCTTTTTTCTTAGTTGTCTGCGTACTAAAAAGTTACCACTTAATGACTCTTCAGGGATTGATTCTGAGACTTGTTCAAATACTTTTGCGGTAGGATCTAGGCTTCTACTCGGTTCTTGATAGATCATCGCAATATCTTGGCTGACTAATTTTCGACGCTTTTCGGGTGGTAAGCGCATTAAGTCGACTCCTTGCCAATGCATTCTGTCGGCTGTAACACGCCAGCGTTTATTTAAAACCCCGACAATGGCTTTTGCGATTAAGCTTTTACCAGAACCTGACTCGCCAACCAATGCATGCACTTCGCCTTCTTTTAGGCTCAAATTCACTTTATCAACTGCGCGAATAACGCCATTTTCGGTAGGCAGCTCTATGGTTAAGTTTTTAATATCAAGTAAATGCATCAGTCAGCCTTACGATCTTTCAATACTTGTCTCAAACCATCACCTACAAGGTTCGTTGATAAAACAGCGATAAATAATAGTACACCAGGCAAACCTACAGTCCATGGCGCTAGGTAGATTAGACCGAGGTTTTCAGCCAAAATAGCGCCCCATTCAGTCGTCGGTGGCTGAGCCCCTAATTTGAGGAAGCCAAGTGCTGCAATGTCCAAAATAGCCGTTGAAAGTGCCATAGTGAAAATAACCACAATGTGCTCGTAAATATTAGGGAATACACCTCGAACGAGTATTTTCCATTTACTGGCGCCATCTAAGCGAAAGGCACTGATGTAATCTTTACTCAGCTCTTCTACCACTAAGTTTCTGATTGAATGTACGTATTGAGGAAGCAGGGCTAAAATGATCGCCCACACAGTATTGAGTAAACCAGGCCCTAAGATAGCGATGATGATAATAGCTAATAACAACGAGGGAATAGACAAGGTGATGTCGAGTAAATGATTAAAAAAGCTCGAGCGAATGCCTTTACTCATACCTGCTAGCGAGCCAATAATGACACCTAAAGCGGTGGTGATTAAAGCCGCAATGATAGATAAACCAAAGGTGAAAGTTGCCCCATTCATCAGTCTAGACAGAATATCTCGGCCAAGGTCATCCGTGCCGAGTATAAATCTTACATCACCAGCATCATGCCATGAAGGCGGGAGTAAGAGTGCATTAGCATGTTGCTGATTTATGCTGTAAGGTGAAATAAGCGGTGCGAATAGCGCCAATAAAGTAAGTGCAATAAAAATCCACAAGCCAACAAGCGCAGGGTGGTTAGCCTTGAACTTTTTCCATAAACGAGAAAGGGGCGAGCGGTTCGACTCTTCACTAAATAATTTAAATTTTGCCATGCGCTTGATTCCGAGAAATAGGGTTTAACACGGTATGGCTAAATTCAGCAAACATATTGGCGAAAATAACAAACACAGACACAGCTAATAAACCACCTTGGATCGCTGGGTAATCTCGTTGATAAATACTTTCAATCAGCCAGCGACCAACGCCAGGCCAAGAGAATATTACCTCGGTGATCATGGCAAGTGTTAACAAGGTACTAAACTGCAGACCAATTTGCTTAATCACAGGCAAAAGTGCATTTCTAAGCGCATGATGCAAAATTAACTGACGACGATTTAAGCCTTTAGCTCGAGCAGTTTTAATATAGTTTTGTTCAAGTACATTGAGCATTGAGTCGCGAGTAAATCGAATTAACACTGTGGTTGGATACATAGCGAGCACAATAGTTGGCAATGCTAAGTGCTTTAATGCATCAATGAATGCAAGGCCACCGTATGGAAAGCCCTGCGCGATAATATCGACTAAAATAAAGTGGCTATAAGGTTCAATTTCATAGAGTAGGCCAATTCGCCCAGACATGGGAAATAAACCCAATCCCAAGCAAAACACCATAATCAACAATAAAGCTAACCAGAATATGGGAATAGAAAAGCCCATTAAAGTGAGTGAGTTAATGACTCTATCTGGCCAACGTTTGTGAAAAACTGCGGCAATGACACCTGATGGAATACCAAATATAATAGCAACAACAAGTGCATAAACACACAGTTCAATCGTGGCGGGGAAGAGCAATAAAATATGCTCAAAAACAGGTTGTCCAGATGAAAGGGAGTAGCCCCAATCGCCATCAACGATACGGCCAAGAAACGCACCGTACTGCACTATGATGTTTTCTTCTAACTGGTATTTATCGGCCAATACTTGTGACTGCGCATAACTACTATTCACCTGGCCACTAAGATTCGTAAGCACATCACCAGGAAACAAATAATTCAAAGAAAATGTAAATGCAGTCAGAGTGAGCAGCATAAACAGTAAAAGGCTAATTCGTCTGAATAAATACTCGCGCATTACTGTTTCCTTGCATTGGCTAAAGAGATCCCACCAAATGGCTTCAAGTCGATCCCTTTAACCTCTTTGCTTGATGCCTGAAAGCGCATGCCGTGAGCAATTGGCACAAGCGGGAGCTGGTCAATGATCATGGCCTGAGCTTGAGCATAAAACGCTTTCCTTTCTTCGATATCTGTTGTGTCGAGCGCTTTGGTTAGCAGTAAATCAAATTCTGGATTACACCAATTCGCCGGGTTTTTATCACTGAAGGTGGCTGTACAACTCAATAGTGGGCTGAAGAAGTTATCTGGGTCTGGCGTATCAGCAACCCAGCCGAGTAATACACTGTCATGCTCATGTTTGCCAATACGTTCAATAAATGTATTCCACTCGTACTCTACTATTTTTGCTGTCACGCCAATTTGTTTTAAATCACTCTGAATAAGCTCTGCCATTTTTCGCGCATTGGGATTATAAATTCTTGATACAGGCATTGCCCAAATTGTCATTTCAAAGCCTTCTTCGTAGCCAGCCATGTCAAGGTACTTTCTTGCTAAAGTCGGGTTATAGGTTGGCATACTCTCTTGTTCAGCAAACGCCCAAGAGGCCGGTGGCAAATAAGATTTGGCAATTTGGCCATTACCATAAAAAACAGCTTGTAGAATTTTATTGAAATCAACAGAGTGGGCGAGTGCCTTGCGTACAAGCGAATTATCAAAAGGTTCTTTCTCGGTATTGAATGCCCAATAGCCAATATTCAGGTTTTCAGCTTTATCTACGGTTATATCTGCACGTTTACTTAATACCGCCAATTGTGAAGCACTTGGGTGAGCTGTGATATCACATTCTTTAGTCAACATCTTGGCTATACGGCTAGTGTTATTGGTTGTGATATCGAATACTAGCTGTGACATAGCAACAGGGTGTTTCCAGTAGGATTCATTCTTATGATAGCGTACTAAGTTATCTCGAAGGTACTGCTTATATTTGTAAGGACCAGTGCCAATTGGCTTGGTATCAAATTGCGATTTCTTTTCAGCGGCAGCAAGAATATCTGCATACTCTTTAGAAGTTATAACGGCAAAATCAGTCGCTAAGTTTGATAAAAAGCTGCTTTCAGCATTAAACAATTTAAATTGCACCGTGTGTTCATCAACTTTGACAATTTCTTGAATGAGCTGATCAACACCAACACTTTGAAAATAAGGGTAAGTCGCATCGCCAACAAAGTGATAGGGGTTATACACATTAAATAAGCGATCAAAAGAAAACACCACGTCATCGGCAGTCATTTTTCTGCTAGGCGTGAAGTAATCAGTGTGATGAAATTGCACGCCTTTTCGTAAATAAAAGGTGATGGTTGTGCCGTCATCCGAAACACCCCACGCTTCAGCAAGCTCAGGTTTAAACTCTGCAGTATCTGGATCAATGCTGATTAAGCGGTCGTACAACTGGTTTGCTATGAGATCTATGGTCGACCCAGTTGTTGTGACTTGTGGGTTAAATGTCATAGGGTTGGCTTCAGCACAATAAACTAACCCTTGGTTATTTTCATTTAACTTCGCATTGGGCTCATCAATACAGCCCAATAGCAAAGTACACAGCGTGCCTAGCAGCAGTATTCGCACGATTTACGCCTCTTGTTTCTGATCTAACAGATTGTATTTTTTCAGATAACCTCTCAATTGATGATACGTTAAACTGAGCATTTGTGCAGTCTTCTTTTGGTTAAATTGACTATGTTCTAAGGCTTTTTTCAGCAGTTCTATTTCATAGGCGTTTGATAGTGTTTTTAAATCGCAGGGGAATGAAAAATTATTCTCAGTTTGTTTGGTCTGTTCAATATCTGTAGCAGTGGAGACTTCAGCCGCTGCTGGGGTTATTACTTCAGGGGGGCGTTCAATATTTGTAGGTGCTTTAATGCGCTGAGCAGGACGATATGGGCTTTCAAATGGGTCGAAAATGATTTCATGAACAGGCAGTTGCTCGCTACCATGGCGGTATAAGCTACGTTCAACCACATTCTTTAATTCACGAATGTTACCCGGCCAGTCGTAATCAAGCAGCTTGTCCATGGCTTTTTTTGTAAAGCCACTAAACAGCGACCACTCAAGATCTCGGGCCATGTTTATGGCAAATTGCTCAGCCAACAGGACGATATCTTCTCTTCTTGCACGAAGAGGTGGCAGCGTGATTACATCGAATGCGAGGCGGTCTAATAAATCGTGACGAAATTCCCCATTGTCGGCTAAAGTGGGCAAATCTTCATTGGTTGCACATACCAAACGTGTATCTACTTTTACGGTACTTTTACCACCGACGCGTTCGAATTCACCATATTCGATAACACGAAGAAGCTTTTCTTGTACCATGGCAGAGGTGTTGGCTAGCTCGTCTAAGAAAAGAGTACCGGCATTGGCGCGCTCGAACCGACCTTCATGACGTTTACTCGCACCGGTAAATGCGCCACTTTCATGACCAAATAGTTCACTTTCAAGTAAATTTTCATTTAAGGCGGCACAGTTGAGCTTAACGTAGTTTTGGTCCCAACGTTCCGATAAGTAATGAAGGCGGGCTGCAATAAGTTCTTTACCAGTTCCTCGTTCACCGATGATTAGTACGGGTTTGTCTAATGGAGCAAGTTGCGAAACCTTGTCTAGCACAGCTAAAAAGCTGTCGGATTGGCCAAGTAAATTATCTTGTTGGCGAAACTGACTCATATTGCCTAACTCTTAGTTATTTTTGCTAACTATTAGTGTATTTTAAAAAAAGCTTGAACAAAAGGAGTTTTTGAAATTTAATAAGCTGTTGATTATTAGTGTTTTTATTTATTTTGAAAGTTGGCAAGCAACTTGATACTACTTACTCAGTTAAATTAATAGAGTAACCGAAGAGGTAAAGATTATGGGAATTTTCTCACGTTTTGCAGACATTGTTAATTCAAATATCAATGCCATCCTTGATAAAGCAGAAGATCCAGAAAAAATGGTTCGCCTCATCATTCAAGAAATGGAAGACACATTAGTAGAGGTTCGCTCTACTTCAGCTAAAACATTAGCAGAGAAGAAAGAATTAGCACGCCGTGTTGAGCAACTAAACCAAGAAGCACAACAATGGCAAGAAAAAGCAGAGCTGGCACTGGTTAAAGATCGTGAAGACCTAGCACGTGCAGCACTGCTTGAAAGACAAAAGTCTTCAGATGCAGCAGCAAGTGTTGAAAAAGAGCTTGAGCATGTAGAGTCTCATATTGAGAAATTACAGCAAGAAGTTGCAACGCTACAAGATAAGTTAGCTGATGCGAAAGCAAGACAAAAAGCCATTGTGCTGCGTCAGCGTTCAGCTGAGTCTCGCCTTGAGGTGAAAAAGGCACTAGATAGCTCAAAAGTGGAAGATGCATTAAATCGCTTCGAACGCTATGAAAGTAAAATCGATGGGCTAGAATCACAAGTAGAAGCTTATGATTTAGGCAAAAAATCACTTTCGGATGAAATTGCTGATTTACAAAATAATGAGCAAGTAGACGATGAACTAGCGGCTCTAAAGAAAAAGCTAGCAAACAAAGAATAATATGAATTAAGTGCCTGCACTGACAGGCACTGTCACTACAGGTTGAGATATAGGAGTATTGATGATGGACTTAGAGATTCTAGTTGCCCCAATTATTATTTTTATGGTGATTGTTGCCCCACTTTGGCTGATTCTTCACTATCGAAGCAAGAAGCAAGTAAGTCAGGGCTTGAGTGAGCATGAACATCGCCAATTAATTGAACTTGCAAATAAAGCTGAAAAAATGGCAGAACGCGTTGAAACCCTAGAAGCTTTATTAGATCAGGAGTCACCACAGTGGAGACGTAAGATATGAGCAATTTAAAGAGAGAGTTATATCGCGACCCTAAACGTGGAAAAATAGCAGGTGTATGCGCAGGTCTTAGTGATTATTTTAATATGGAATTGTGGTTAGTCCGCATCCTGTTTATCACAGCCGTATTGTTATCTGGTGGTCCTCTATTTGTCGTTGTTTACATTGCATGTTGGTTTATTCTTGATAAGAAAGAGCCTTCATTTAACCCAAGTGCGCATAAAACCGACGAAATTGATCCTATTTCAGTAAAGTTTAAAGTATGGCAAAAAGGTGAGCCGCCTCGTCAGGCGCTATTTGATTTAAAAGATCGTTTAACCCGTTTAGACAACCGTATCCAAAGTATGGAAACCTATGTGACATCAAGTGAGTTTACAGTGTCACGTGAGATAAATAAGTTGTAATACCAATTGCATTGAAGTTTTGTTCGCTTATAGCGGCAAATAAAAGTTAAAGGACTATCTAGTTCGTTAGAATGGACGCTTAATCAGTAAAATTGGTATATCCATCATCTTCAAGCGAGTGCGGCGAAACTTAATGTAGGCCGCACGCTTTCTTTAACAGGGAGTGACACTGTTATAATGAGTCCGAAACTATTCAGCCATGCGAATCTTGATAAACTCAAACAAAAAGCCCAAAAGACCCTCCATCGCAGCCTAGATCAGCATGTAAAGCTGGCAGTTACTGGCTTAAGTGGCAGCGGCAAGACGGCATTTATAACAGCGCTTGTAAAACATTTAACCACACAAACCAACAAACAGAATTTACCTTTTTTTGATGTCGTGAAGGATGACCGCTTGATTGCAGCCAAACAAGTGCCACAATCAGCATTAGACATTCCCACTTTTGATTACAACAGTGCGGTTAACTGTTTACTCAATGCAGAGCCTAGTTGGCCTGCGTCTACAAAACGCATTAATACCTTAACGATTGCAATTCGATACGAAACCAAACATGGCTTAAAGCAACATGTCTCACCGCAAAGTACCCTCTATTTAGAACTGATTGATTATCCGGGAGAGTGGTTAATTGATTTACCTATGCTTGAGCAAGATTATGCAAGCTGGAGTGAGTCAATGCTCAGCTTGCTTGAAAAGCCAGAGTACAACGAATATGCGCGGCCATTTCTAACTGAACTTGAACAGTTCAATAGTGAAGAAAATATTGATGAGCAAGTGCTTAAGCAACTATCTAATTGTTATACGCAAGCGTTGAAGCAGTTAAAAGTGCAGACGCAGCTCGCTTATCTGCAACCAGGCAGACAATTGATCCCTGGGGATTTAGAAGATGCCCCCATCTTATTGTTCTTCCCGTGCCGTGAGAGTAGCGACAAAGAAAATAGTCAATATAGTCATTTAGCCAGCCGCTTTGAGGCGTATAAAAAGCAAGTTATCACGCCTTTTTATAAAAACTATTTTTGTGAATTTGATCGTCAGTTGGTACTTGTCGATGTGATGAGTGCCTTAAATGATGGTCCGCAGTCTTTGCTTGAGCAAAAACATACCCTGCAAGCGGTGTTGCAATCATTCAATTACGGCCGCTCTAATCTAATTAAGCGTTTGTTCTCGCCAAAAATTGATAAAGTGCTTTTCGCTGCGAATAAGTGCGACCATGTGAATGGCACTCAGCAAGTGGCCATAGCGCAGTTATTGCATGATTTAGTAGACGAGCAAGCCAACGATATGCGTTTTAATGGCGTGCAGATTGAAACAATGGCGATGTCGTCTGTACAAAGTACTTTGGCGAAGCGCATAAAAGAAGGCGACAAAGCTTTAGACTGCATCTATGGCAAGCCACTCAATGAAGATGAATGGCTTACTTACTTGCCGCCAGAACCGCCAAACCATTTCATTTCTCAAAGTCAGTGGCCGACTCATGGCTTTGAGTTTATTTCATTCGCGCCATTACCAAGCGCCAAAGGCGAGTTAACCCATACCCGTTTAGATCATGCTCTACAGTTTTTAATTGGAGATAAATTGCAATGACAGACAATCAATCAGCTCAATTAAAGCCGGGTAGACGAATTAATGTCGGTGATGTCGGCGAAACCCAAAAAGAGTTAGAAACAGGCAAGCGCTTTGAAATAGTCGAAGAGCTAGACGTTATTGATGAAAGCAGTGAGTTTGAACAAGAGTTAGAACCCGTATTTAAACCTAAAACCAGTCGCTTCAATTTCAAAGGCATTTTCGTCATTAGCTTATTGTTATTAATCGCGGTTGAAACGGGTTACACCATCATTGAGGCAATGCAAGAATCTATATTATTAGCAGGCTTGTATGGCTTTGTTCTGACTACCGCCTTGTTAGTATTAAGCAAATTCTTATTCAAGGAAGCGGTTTCATTAAAAGCGCTAAAACAACAAAACCTGCGTCAAAATGATGCGCTCCGGTTAATGAGTAGCACGCAAATTGGTGAAGCCGAAACCTGGCTGCAGCCCTTACTAAAACAACATACCGACGCAGAAGTAAAAGAATTTAAAGCCTGCCTAAAACCGCATCATACTGACAAAGAAGTTTTACAGTTATATCAAACAACCTTACTGGTCAGTAAAGATGAGAAGGCAAAAGCAATCATTAACCAACATGCAAAAACGTCAGCGCTTTTGGTGTCTCTCAGTCCGATGGCATTACTTGATATGCTTTCGGTACTGTGGCGTGGTATTAGTTTGATTGAAAAGATAAGCCAACACTATGGTATCAAACTGGCGTATCGCAGTCGCATCATGTTGTACAAACAGTTGGTTAAACAGATGTTGTTTGCTGGTGCGTCCGAATTGGTATCTGACTTAGCGGCGACCAGTTTGGGTGCTGAGTTGTTGGGTAAGTTGTCAGCGCGAGCTGCACAAGGCCTCAGTGCTGGCGTGTTTACTGCGCGACTAGGCTACAAAACCATGGAATTATGTCGACCGCTGCCTAAGCTTGAGAAAAAGCAATCGCTACTAGGACAATCAGCACAGGGGATTTTAAAAGCTTTATTAGAGCGTACAAAAACGTCTAAAAATGATTAAACTGACAACTTAACTGTACGATTTTTAGAGGGTTTTGCTCGTCTAGCCGTCTTAACATCTGGCTTGCTTGTGGAATTTTACTTGCTGGATTATTTATTGGTCTATTGATAATAATAAATTCATAGGCAATAAAATGACGAAGTATCATGACAACACCAATTGCATCCATAGCCCTGTCCATTTTGACGACCCACATGGCGCGTTAACCGCGCCACTATACCAAACATCTACTTTTCAATTTAAAGACGCGGCTCAAGGTGCGGCGCGCTTTGCAGGTGAAGAAGCGGGTTACATTTATACGCGCCTTGGCAATCCAACTACCCGTGAGCTTGAACAAAAGCTTGCGCAGCTTGAAGAGATGGAAGACGCCGCAGCAACCGCAACAGGTATGGGCGCGGTGTCTGCATCTGTACTGAGCTTTTTAGAGCAAGGCGATCATCTAATTGCATCTAGCGCATTATATGGTTGTAGTTTTGCGCTGTTTTCTCACATGCTGCCTAAGTGGGGCATTGAAGTATCATTTGTAGATATGACCAACGAAGCAGAGCTTTATGCCGCAGTGAAACCAAACACCAAAATGGTGTTCGCTGAAACACCGATCAACCCAAATATGACGGTGATTGATTTAGCGATGTTAGGTCAGTTTGCTAAAAAGCATAGTTTGATCAGCGTGGTGGATAACACCTTTATGACACCACTACTGCAAAAGCCAAAACATTTTGGCATAGATATCGTGATCCACAGTGCAACTAAATATCTCAATGGCCATGGTGATGTCGTCGCAGGTGCTGTATGTGGCTCGCAAGAACACATAGAGCTGATAAAGCTTACGGTATTAAAAGACATTGGTGCGACCATCAGTCCACATGATGCGTGGCTGATCAATCGAGGTCTAAAAACATTGGCTGTGCGTGTTGAAAGACACTGCCAAAGTGCACAAAAAGTCGCTGAGTTCTTAGATGCGCATTCTAAAGTCAGTGAAGTGTATTACCCTGGTTTACCTTCACACCCTGGTTATAAATTCTTGGGTGAGCAGATGAAAGGGGCTGGTGGCGTTATTGCCTTTGAGATCGATGGCACACTAGAGCAAGGTGAGCGTTTTATTAACGCGACTGAACTTTGTACGTTAGCGGTGAGCTTAGGCGATCCAGAAACACTTATTCAGCATCCTGCCTCAATGACACACTCGCCGTATACCAAAGAAGAGCGTGAAGCTGCAGGCATTTCAGATGGTTTGATCCGAATTTCTGTTGGTTTAGAAGATGTTAACGACATCATTGCTGACCTAGAGCAGGCATTTAAGCAAGTTTAGTGTAATTTTAAATATACAAAAGGGGCTTTGATGCCCCTTTTTTATAAGTGCTGTTTTGTTTGGTGTACAGTGGTGTAAATAAAAGGTTCCAAAAAATCGAGTTTTCAGGATTCCTTGAAATATCTCATCTATTAATCTTTTGCTTACTTTTCCCTAGTATCAAGTCAACAAGTTGAAGCGCTCAAGCTGGGGCAAGAGCGAACTAACAGCGAAGGTTATTATGGCTAAAGCAAGTAAATATGTATCAAAGCAACCTGATGCAAATGGCATCATCGCTTGGACCGAAGAAGAAAATAAAATATGGTCTGAGTTGGTTGCACGTCAATTAAAGTGCATAGAAGGCAAAGCATGTAACGAGTACATGGAAGGCCTTGAGAAAATAAATTTACCACACGACCGTATTCCTCAGCTTCATGAGTTAAACGAAGCATTAGGTCGTGAAACAGGTTGGCAAGTAGAGCCTGTACCTGCACTGATTGATTTTGATGAATTCTTCAGACTATTAGCGAACAAAAAGTTCCCGGTAGCCACTTTTATTCGCTCTCGTGAAGAGTTTGATTATCTGCAAGAACCAGATATCTTCCATGAGATTTTTGGTCACTGTGCCATGCTGACGAATCCTGCATTTGCTGAGTTTACACACAAGTATGGCCAGCTAGGTTATGCCGCTGAGAAGAAAGATCGTGTATATCTAGCGCGCTTGTATTGGTTCACGGTTGAGTTTGGCTTAATGCAAACTGAAGATGGTTTACGCATTTATGGCGGCGGTATTCTTTCAAGCCCGGGTGAAACACAATATGTTTACTCTGGTACGCCAGAAATCAACAAATTAGAAGTGCTAGACGTACTGCGTACACCATACCGCATTGATATTATGCAGCCGTTGTACTACACAATTAATTCAATTAATGACTTATTTGATATCTCACAAATGGATATTATGGCGTTAGTGCAAGAAGCAAAAGAATTAGGCTTATTTGAGCCAAAGTTTCCCCCTAAAGAAAAATTAGCAAGTTAAGGATTTTGTAATGTCTGATTTAAGTGCACAAAAATGTGAAGCGTGTCGTGCGGATGCGCCTAAAGTGTCAGATGAAGAGTTAGCGGTATTAATTAAGCAGATCCCTGATTGGGTTCCTGAAGTGCGTGATGGCATCATGCAACTTGAGCGTGTATTCAAGTTCAAAAACTTCAAGCAGGCATTAGAGTTCACTAACAAAGTGGGTGACATGGCTGAAGAAGAAGGTCACCACCCAGGTCTTCTAACAGAGTGGGGTAAAGTGACAATCACTTGGTGGAGCCACTCTATCAAGGGTCTGCACAAGAACGATTTTGTATGCGCAGCGAAAACAGACGACGTTTTCAACGCACTATAAGACTTCAACATATCATTTAACCAAAGCGCCTTCTATGGGCGCTTTTTTTATGGCTGAAACTTAAACTCTGGCACTTAGCGCGCCATTGCTCTATCATAACTGTTAATTTATACAGTATATAAATATAACAATGAAACTCTATATCGCTGAAAAACCGTCATTAGGCAGAGCCATTGCCAATGCGCTACCTAAACCTCATAAGAATAACGATGGCTTTATTGAAGCGGCGAACGGCGATATTGTTACTTGGTGTATAGGCCATTTATTAGAGCAGGCTGAGCCTGAGGCGTACGACCCTAAATTTAAAAAATGGGCGATTGCCGATTTACCAATCGTGCCTGAACAATGGCAGCTAGTAGCAAAAAGTAAAACCAAAAACCAGTTTAATACCGTTAAAAAGTTAATTAAATCGGCTAAAACCATTGTCAACGCGGGCGACCCAGATAGAGAAGGGCAGCTTTTAATCGACGAGATGATTAACTTTTGCGGCGCCACTAAAATACAAAAAGAGCAAACACTCCGCTGCCTGATAAGCGATTTAAATCCCTCAGCAGTCAATCAGGCTATAAATAATCTAAAACCTAACCTCGATTTTTTATCACTGTCGGTTTCAGCGCTGTCTCGTGCTCGTGCCGATTGGCTTTATGGTATTAATATGACACGAATGAGTACCATCAAAGGGCAGCAAGCGGGTTATCAAGGTGTGTTATCTATTGGTCGCGTGCAGACGCCGGTATTGGGCTTGGTTGTATACCGTGATTGGGAAATTGCTAACTTTGTTTCAAAACCATTTTATGAAGTCGAAGCGCAGTTAAACACCCAAGCAGGTGCGAGTTACATAGGTAAATGGCAACCAAGCGAAGCCTGTCAACCTTATATGGATGAAGAAGGTCGCGTGCTGGTAAAAGGATTAGCTGAAAATGTGGCGAGCAGAGTTAAAAACCAACCGGGTGAAGTGAGCAAAGATAAAAGTACCCAAAGTAAAAAGTCGCGCCCTTTGCCGCATAGTTTATCGACACTACAAATAGAAGCGGCCAAAGTATTTGGCATGAACGCTCAGTTGGTACTTGATACCTGTCAGAGTTTGTATGAGAGGCATAAGCTGATCACTTATCCCAGATCAGATTGCCGCTATTTACCAAAAGATCATTACAAAGAGCGCAGCTCAGTAGTGGGCGCCATTGATGCCATTAGCGATAAACTAAGTGCTTTTACAGGCAAAGCGAATCTAGAGATAAAGTCATCAGCTTGGAACGATAGCAAAGTCGGAGCGCACCATGCGATTATTCCGACCTCAAAAAAGTCGAGCGGCGCGCTGAATCAAAATGAGCAAAATGTGTATTACCTGATCGCAAGGCACTACTTAGCGCAATTTTTTGAGCCAAGCGTTTACGCTGAGCGTGAGATTCATACGCTTATTCAAGGTGGGCTATTTACCTCTAAATTTAAAAGCCTGATTGATAAAGGCTGGGAAGTTTTATTCAACAAGCAAGAAAAAGGAGAGGCTGAGCTTACTCAATTGCCAATACTGAAAAAAGGTGAGCAAGTGCAGTGTGTTGATGCACAGGTTATCGAAAAGCATACGTCACCGCCAAAGCACTTCACCGATGCAACATTACTCGCTGCCATGACGGGAATAGCCCGGTATGTGACCGACCCAGAAATTAAAAAAATATTGAAAGAGACCGACGGCATTGGTACAGAAGCGACGCGAGCTGGGATCATTGAACTACTCTTTAAAAGACAATATTTACAACGTAAAGGCAAAGCCATTCACTCTACTGAAATTGGGCAAAGCGTGATCAAAGCATTGCCAGAAAGTGTCGGGCGTCCTGATATGACCGCAGTTTGGGAGCAATCTCTTGAACAGATTTATCAAAAGTCTCAATCGTATAATCAGTTTATGGGCTCAGTTGAAGTGCATTTAAATCGCTTATTACAAGACACACAAACTGCGAGTTTTCAAGGGTTAGCAGGTAAGGGCAAAGCCAGTTTTAAGCGTTTTAAAAAGGGCAAGCGCAGTGCGGGTAAAGGTAAAAGCGGTGCTAAATCTCCTCGGGCGAAAAGCAGGGCTTGAAAAAGCGATAAGAGTCGCAATATAGTGAATAATACATAGATTTAAGAAGTGAATTATGGACAACCAAATTCAATTAACACCTGAAAATATCCAGCAGGTTCTGGCTGAGCAAAGTGCCGATAAACTGGTTCTAATGACGTTCTTCAGTGCGCAGCAACCTGAGTGTATTGAACAAGCGAATATTTTGTCTGCGCTTGCACAAAGCTACAAAGAGCACTTACTCATTGCAACAGTAGATTGTGATACACAACAAGCGTTGGCATCTCAATTAGCACAGCAAGTAGGCCTACAAGCGCTACCAACGATTGTGTTATTGAAAAATGGCGCGCCAGTTGGCGTATTACAAGGTCCTAAAAGCGATGCTGAAATTAAAGAGGCACTGGCTGAGCATTTACCAAGTCCTGAAGTATTATTACTTGAGCAAGCAAAACAAGCGCTAGCAAATGACGATCAAAATGCGGCGTTTAACTATGCCAAGCAAGCCTATGCGATTGACCCAGAAAATACCCGTGTGAAACTGGTACTGGCTGATATCTGCATTCAAATTCAAAAGTTTGAAGATGGTCAGGCGTTACTTGATAGTGTTGTCGAAACTGAGCGCGATCCGTATTACCAAAATCTGCAAGCCAAATTAAATGCCGCACAAAGTGCGCAGGAATCTCCAGAGATCATTGCTCTTACTAGTCAATTAGATGCGGACCCTGAAAACAAAGATTTAAAAGCACAGCTCGCTACGCTACTGGCAGAAGCTGGTAAGAAAGAGCAAGCGCTAGAGTTATTATTATCTGTGCTAAGAAAAGACTTAAATTTTGGTACTGCGAAAAAAGATTACTTAGACTTGATTGCGAGTCTACCAGATGGTGATGCGCTGGCAGGTGCATATCGTAGAAAGTTATACAGCTTACTATATTAATTGTAAGTATGTTTTAAGCACAAAAATGGCAGCTGATATAGCTGCCATTTTTTGTTTTAAAAACCCGATATAGACTAGGTGCTACCGAACTGTGGAGACGGTAGCAGCGATTTTATATCCCGTCTTTTTATCTTAATTTTTAAACTTTAAACGTCAGTAACAAACCAGATATTTTGTTTGCACTTTCTACCAACTTAGCAGCATCTTCCGCGACTTTATAACTTAGGGTTAAATTCTCGCTGCCGTGATGGGTGATTGTGGTGATATTGTCGTTAATCTCCACACTCACCATCTGTTGTTGCTCTGCAGCCGTTGAAATACCTTGTGCAGCATTGGCAATTTCACTGATCTGCTCAAAAATCACTTCTAAGGCTTGTTGGCTGGTTTGGCTTGCATCGGCGCAGTTTGATGCTCTGTCTTTGGTACTTTGCATCACTTCAGACCATCTGTACAAGGTATCTTGTATCTCTTTAATTGATGCATAAATATGGCTGGTGGCACTTTGCGTACGAGACGACAGAGCGCGAACTTCATCTGCAACCACTGCAAAGCCTCGACCATGCTCACCAGCTCGAGCTGCCTCAATCGCTGCATTCAGTGCCAATAAGTTAGTTTGCTCCGCAATACCTTCGATTTCAGTCATCACCTGACCAATCTTATCGGCTTCTTGGGCTAGAGAGTTTGCTGTTTGTGCAGCTTCATCCACTTGCGTAGCAAGTGAGCTAACCATATCAACGTTTTCTAGCATGGTATTTTTAATTTCTAAACAATGATGCTGCGTACTATCGACTTTATTGGCGGTATCGGCGGTATTGTTTGAAATCTCACCGATGGTTTGGCTCATTTGCGACATCGCTGCAGCCATTGAACGTAAGCGTTCACTTTGAGCTTCAATGCCCTTTTCAGTATTAGAAGACTTTTCATCAAGCCCTGTTGCGATATTTTTGAAAGTAGACGCTGAGTCTTGCATACGACCTAAAACAGTTCGAAGCTTGGCTTGTAGCATACCTAGATTAAATTCTGCGATAGAAAAAGGTGTCGCTTCGCAGTAAACGTAACGTGAGACTGAATCGAATTGCTGTTGCTGTAATTTGAGCTTGGCAGGCACCACAAGTAGTTCGTCATAGTTAATGATCAAAATGGCCAGCATGGTGACCATAGCGGCAACACCGAGTTGCCAACCGGCAAAAACAAAACAAGCAAGGGTAAGCAATAACGCAATAATCGTCGAAAGGCTCTGTCGCAGCGCAATTTGCTCACGCCAGTGCCAAACCTTTTTGCCTTGATTTATTGCATCATACAAAGCCTGTGCTCTTTTCTTAAGCTGCTCTGAAGGCTTAACTCTCACCGATTGATAGCCAACGAGCTGGCCATGCTCAAAAATAGGCGTCACAAATGCGTCTACCCAATAGTAGCGACCGTCTTTACAGCGGTTTTTTACTACCCCACGCCAAGAGTGACCTTGTTCTAATTTATCCCAAAGCTCTTTAAACGCTGCTTTTGGCATATCGGGATGGCGAACGATATTATGGTTTTTCCCTACAAGCTCTTCGGCACTAAACCCTGAAACGGCACAAAATGCTGCATTTGCATACGTAGTGATACCGCGTAAATCCGTAGTAGAGACAAGTTGTTGCGAGTCATCAAAGGTGACTTCTTCATTGATGATTGACTGGCCACGACGCATGATTTTCTCCATAGGGATCAGTGTAAAACTGTGTTAGATTATAAGGCTATAATGCTTTGTGTAATAGTAGGAATATAGTATGCCTGTGCAAGCAATAAAATATGGAATAGATGAGTTCGGCGCTGCGGATAAAATTCAGGCAAAAACATGTCTTCTACCTGAGTTAAATGACACTCAAGTGCTTATTAAAGTACATAGCAGTGCAATTAACCCTATCGATTTGAAAACGCGTGCAGGTTTAGGCTTTGTTGCTCAAGCAAAAGAAGCTGATGAGTTTCTACCTTTGGGCTATGACGTATACGGTGTTGTAGAGCAGTGTGGCGTTCAAGTCTCTGACCTACAAGTAGGGCAATTTGTCGCTGGTATGGTGGGGTTTGCCAAACAGCCGGGCTGTTACGCTGATTATGTTATTGCTGAAGCAGACGAATTAATTGCATTTGATGTGCAACAAAAATCAGAAGTAGCAGGTCTATGTTTAGCAGGTTTAACTGCAATTCAGGCCCTGAAAAAGTTTTCAAGCTCACAGTCAACCCTTTACATAAATGCTCCTACAGGTGGTGTGGGTCATTTAGCAATCCAACTAGCCCAATTACAAGGTAAAGAAGTGGTTGCAGTAAGCAATCGTCCTTCACATGAACTGTTACAAAAGTTAGCTGTAAAGGTTGTTGATTATGAGACATTCTTTTCACAAAAGCGCCAAGCACACCTACTCGACTTAGTCGGCGGTGAAATCGGCGAAAGAATGGTCACGAATTTAAACTCAGGCAGTGAAGTGGTGACTGTACCCACCATCAGTGCCCAGCAGATTGTTGCAGCTGCACAGCAAAGTGACATAACGGCCTCCGGTATTGTGGTAGAAAAGAATAAAGCTGATCTAAATGAATTGGTGACTGCGTATCGTGGTGGCGATTTATTTATCCATGTTGATTCGGCTTTTGCGTTGCAAGATATTCAGCAAGCGCATGAATACATGGAAGCGGGGCAGCATGCCGGCAAGATAATTATTAGTCATAGTTAATAAATATTGCTTGAGTATTGGGGATGTGCCCCCATTGATTGAACATTGCCTATTGGCTTGAGGATAATTTTTTGAATACACCAGAATTAAAGACTCGCTTAGAAGCACTCTCTGCAGTAGAACACCAACAAGCCATTAAGGGCATCAAGCGTGGTATTGAGCGAGAAGCATTAAGGATCAACCCGAATGGCTCTATTGCCAAAACGCCTCATCCAAAAGACGCTGGGCATCCATTAACGAACTCGCATATCACCACTGACTTTTCAGAATCTTTACTCGAGTTTATTACCCCTGTCAGTGAAGATCCAAAAGAGACCTTAGCGCAACTGCAAGATTTACAGAAATACACCCTGAGCAAAATGGGCGACGAGCTCTTGTGGCCTATGAGTATGCCTTGCTTCATCGAAAATCAAGATGACATTGCTTTGGCATATTTTGGCGAATCAAACATAGGTAAAATGAAAACCCTGTATCGTGAAGGTTTAAAAAATCGCTACGGTAGTATGATGCAGGCTATCGCCGGTGTTCATTTTAACATTTCATTCCCAGATACCTTGTGGGACAGCCTACAAAAAATTGAACAAAGCAGTGTTGAGAAACAAGCCTTTATTTCTGAGAAATATTTAGGCCTTATTCGAAACTTTAAGCGTGAGCTTTGGTTAATCAGCTATTTGTTTGGTGCTTCTCCAGCGCTGTGTAAATCATTCTTGCAGGGTAATAAAAGTGATCTTCCTTTTGAAACTTTGGGGAAAGGCACGCTTTACTTAGAGCACGGTACGGCATTACGACTAGGTGATTTAGGGTATACCAACAGTGCTCAGTCGTCTTTAAAAGTGACTTATAACAATTTAGATGAGTATATTGCGGGCTTACGCGAAGCAATTGGTTGTCACTCTGATTTGTATGGAGATTTAGCTGATTATAAAGCTGAAACGCCGCAGCAGTTGAATAAAAACATTCTGCAAATCGAAAATGAGTTTTACTCGCCGATCAGACCAAAGCGTAATGCACAGAGCGGTGAGACCCCGACTCAAGCTTTAGCAAGAGCGGGCATTGAATATGTTGAGATCCGCGCTTTAGATGTTAATCCTTTTTCTCAGACGGGGATCAGCCTAGAGCAAATTCATTTCTTGGATGTGTTTTTAACTTATTGTCTGCTTAAAGACGCGCCAGCATTAAGTTGTGAAGATCAAAGGTCAACAGAAGCTAATTTACAAGCCGTGGTGAACTTCGGTCGTAAACCGGACCTTGAGCTACAACGTGATGGTTCACCTGTTTCTTTGCAAACATGGGCAGACGAGATTTTTGCAGAGTTAGTGCATGTGGCTCAGTATATGGACAAAGCAAATGGCTCAAACGCGTATCAGAGTGCAATCAAATTATGGCGTGAATGCATTTCTGATCCGAATAAGACACTATCAGGTCAGTTCTTATCTCAGCTTAAACAAAACCAACAAGATGGCGGTAGCTATGCAATTGAGTTGGCGAATGAGTATAAGTTAGCGCATCAGTCTCAGACATTTGTAACCTACTCAAACTCAAGTCTCGATTCTGATGCAGTCGCTTCTCACGAAGCACAGCAGCAAAAAGTGGCAGAAGATGATTTGACTTTTGTGGCGTTCTTAGATGATTATTTTGCTAACGCCTAGGCAAAAAAAAGCGCAGCTAAATTAGCTGCGCAAATATTAAATCAGGGATGAAACAATGCTAAACCACTGTATTCATATGCTCTGACTTATAGAATTTAAATAAGTTCACCAAAAAATGAAAAAAATTAAAAAAAGTTTTCTTACCCTATCTTTCGCCGCGGTTTTGAGCGGTTGCGCAACGGCGCCTCCTAAACAACCTGATAATATTTGTAAGATCTTCGAAGAAAAAGAAGACTGGTATTATGATGCGCGTGATGCTCAAGATAAGTGGGGGTCGCCTAAACATGTGTTAATGGCAATGATGTATCAAGAAAGCTCGTTTAGACACGATGCAGCGCCACCAATGGAATACTTTTTAGGATTTATTCCAATTGGCCGAGCAAGCTCTGCCTATGGTTACTCACAAGCTAAAACACCCACATGGCAAGACTATATTCGCGAAACGGGTAATTCAGGCGCAGATAGAGACGATTTCGAAGATGCCATAGATTTTATGGCTTGGTTTGTTAATAAAACCCACAAAGTGAATGGTATTTCTAAATGGGATGCCTATGCCCAGTACCTTAATTATCACGAAGGATGGGGTGGGTATAAACGTGGTACTTATCGAAAGAAAAAATGGCTGATGGCTGTAGCAAATAAAGTGAAGCATCGTGCAGGGCGCTATGGTGCTCAGTTGAAGAAGTGTGAAGCAGAATTAGATAAGTCTTGGTTTGAGCGTTTGTTCTCATGATAAATTCAGAGGTGTTAACTAGCACTTTTAGTAAAGTACTTTTAATCAAAGCTGACCCATTTTTACAAGATAAGTAACGAGTATTGTTTGGGTATTAGCCTGTGTATTGTTTTCTCGAATTGAAAGCGGAACGGGTTTTTCTTGTTTATGTATTTTCGAATACCACTAAGTCATTACCTCAATACTGTTAGTTTAGTGCAGTCATTATCAGCGATTGGTTTACTATTTTAGATGGGCTATATGCCTGAGATATTTGATTTTTTGTGTTCGGTAACTTACGGATGATGGTTTTTTAAGGAGTGGTTTGTATGGTTTGGTTGTACTTGTACTTGTACTTGTACATGAAAGAAATACATTCTAGTTATCCATAATGGCTTAAATCATCATGCGTTCTTGGTTATCTCTTATTTTAATATTCATATTTCTTTCTGTGGGTTACTACAGTCGCTTTTTGATCCAACCATCAGTATCTAGCTCTGCGTTGAAAGTCACTTCAGAACCTGAATCAATCAACGCTAAGGCCACGAATCTAATCACAGCAGATAAGTTGCCGCAGCAAGATGTTTCAAGTCATGCGATAAATGATTTACACGTTAGCAGTGGTCAATTAGAAACCGTTATACCTGTTCGTTGGAAACAGACAGGACAATTCAAAGCGCATTTTAGTCGTTTAAAAAATATGGCTGATCAAGGTGATATTGATGCAAAATACATTCTTGCTAAAAATTTAAGGTATTGCTTTTTTGCACCGATTGACGATTCTGCATTGCAAGCGAAGCTAGAAACTCAGGCGAGTTACTCTGATGCCAGTGAAGCGATTGATAATACACTCGCGCAGTTCGATTACTGTGAGGCGATTAATCAAGACCAACGTCGGCAGTTTTACTTTTACCTTGAAGATGCAGCAAAGCAGGGCTCTGTCGCTGCACAGCAAATGTTTACAGGTCTTACCGCTAAATTTTACATGCAATCACAGGGTTTGGATGATCTGCCGAGGGATGAATTTATCCGGTTACGAGATAAATTCAATCAACAAAAAGTCAGCTATTTAGAGCAAGCATCAAAGCATGGTAGTGAAAAGGCGTTAATTAAATTATCGGATTTATATCGTTCACAGCAAATTGGCGATAACAGCTTAAGCTTAGTAAAATCGTACACACTTGATCGTTTAATAATGGAGATCACAAATAATAATGAACTGTATAATCGTTATGCTTGGTTTGAGCAACGACAGTACTCTCAACTCTCAGAGGAAGAGTTAATAGAGGCGAATAGTATGTTTGATGATTGGCTGGCAGAAATTCATAAAAATGGCACGCTTTACCCTAATGAACAATAAAAAATAAAGTAAAAAAACGCTTTAATTCAAGCTTTATTTATAGGGGGGAAGATAATAGTGGTTGTATTTATTTTATAAAATCATCCTTGTCATTTTATCGTTCGGCATTGTTACTGATGGTTTATCGACAGCCTTCATGATGATGAATTTAGCAAACGAACATAATATCGCTGTCTTATAAACTGCTCAGGACTAAGATGGCAACTGTTCAAAATGCCATTCTGAGACGTTCACTCTGTGCTTAAAAACACAAGTTTAGAATATTAAAGTTAACAGGATAAGACTACGTTCACATAGATAAGTAGATTTTCTTGTATCAGAAAAAACATTTTTGGGATTGAGTTCAAATTCAACAAAAGTAAAAGCCGAATTTACAGAAATTCGGCTTTTAAATTAAGGCTATTGTTACTTGCTGGTGTCTCTTTTTTGAGGAAACACCTTAACCTGCTTTATCATATTTTCTTTTATTTCAATGATCTCTATTGGGTATCCAGCTATACGCATACCCAACGAGGTTTGCGGAATATCTTCTAAATATTCAACAATTAAGCCACTTAAAGTTTTAGGGCCTTCCGTTGGTAATTCCCAGTTCATTTCTTTGTTAATTTCACGGATGTTAGCCGTACCATCAACCAACACAGAGCCGTCAGACTGTACGTCAACTTCTTCACTCGCTGCACGAGTTTGAGTTGTTGTGAAATCACCCACAACATCTTCAAGAATGTCCTCTAGTGTGACTAAGCCTTGAATATCACCGTACTCGTCAACAACTAAGCCAATACGTTCTTTGCTTTGTTGGAATTTTAGAAGCTGAGTATTTAATGAAGTACCTTCAGGAATATAGTAAATTTCACGCACTGCACGTAATAGAGACGGCTTATCGAACTGCTCTTTAGTAAGAAGACGCAGTGCATCACGAGAGTGAATAAAGCCAACAGCATCGTCAATCTGGTCACGATACAACAATACGCGAGTGTGTTGTGCATTGGTTAAATGTTTGGCGATGTCTTTCCAGTCGTCATTAATGTCAATGGCATTAATTTCGTTTCGTGGGATCATGATGTCTTCAACCGTAACATGATCTAAATCGAGAATAGACGTCAACATGTTTTGGTGATTACTAGGGAGTAATGCACTGGACTCATTTACCACTGTTTTTAGCTCTTCTTTACTTAAGCTATGTTCTTCAATGTCTTGGTTTGAAATACCAAACAGTTTAAGAATGCCATTGGTGATCCAGTTAATTGCTATAACAAGTGGGAATAGTACTTTTAGCAGTCCTTTTAAGATCAGAGAACTCGGGAAAGCGATTTTCTCAGGGTGAAGTGCTGCAAGTGTTTTAGGTGTTACTTCAGCAAAGATAAGGATAATAAAAGTAAGGCCAAATGTTGCAACGGCCAAACCAACCACATCACCAAACAAACGAATACCAATTATGGTTGCCACAGAAGATGCAGCGATATTGACAAGGTTATTACCTATTAAGATAAGGCCAATTAATCTATCAGGACGTTGTAGCAAGCTACTTACACGCTTCGCACCTTTATGATTTTCTTTTTCTAAGTGTCTAAGTCGATATTTGTTTATCGACATCATGCCTGTCTCTGAGCTTGAGAAATAAGCTGAGAGCAAAATAAGTAAGCCCAAAATCGCAAAGAGCGTACCGGTTGATATGTCGTCCAAAAGAGGATCCCTTTTCTAATATTGAATAGGTATTAAGCGTTACTGAAAGTACTGAGTCAAGTTAAAACTTTACTAGAATCACTTCTTGTATGAATCTGCTACCAAAGTAGGCCAATGTCACTAGTCCTGAGGCGCCTAAAATAGCAAAAACAACGGGTTTACCGCGCCAACCAAAGCGATGGTGGCCAAGTGTCACAACGGTAAAAATTAACCAAGCTACAATAGACAGTACGGTTTTATGAATAACTTCTTTAGCAAACATGCCATCAAGGAAAATAAACCCAGACAGTAAAGCCAAAGTAAAAATAGCAGTGCCTACGGTGAGAAGTTGATAAAGCTGTCTCTCTACTAGCATAAGTGGTGGCAAGTGACTGTTCATGATGGCAAGGTCTTTTTCTTTCAAACGCTTGTCGATATAAAAGAATTGTACCGCATAAAGTGTGGCAATAATCAGTACACAGTAAGCCAACAGTGACAATGAAATGTGAATTACTAACCCTAAATCCACATTGATGCTTTGCATAATAATGTGGTGAGGAATAAACAGGCTTGCTACGAGCAAAATTGCTGCAAACCCGTACACAACAGGAAGTAAAAGGGTTGCTGGAAATTTTAAAGAAACGGTTGTAACACTAACTACAATCACCCAGCAAGTTAATAAAGCAACATTGACTGTGCTTAAATCTTGACCATCTTGAGTGAATACCGAATTCACTAATACCAACATGTGTGCCAAGATCGCACCGGTACTAAGTAGCACTGTGAGCTTGTGACTAGGGCCTTCTTTATGAAAAAGGCGTGATAATACATGCCCGGTAGCAAAAACATATAAAAGGCTGGCAAGCAAAGACAAGCTGATGATCAACATGTTAAATATGGTCCAGAGGTTAGAATCCTTGTTACAGGCTATTGTATTTTAAGCCACCGTTCTTGCAAAGAGGTTATAAAAAGAAACTTTGTCTTTACTTGAATACTGTATTAGTCGCCTGCATATCAGTATAATGCGCTTAATTACGATTTATTGGAACCTAATACATGTTTGAAAATCTCCAAGAACGCTTAGGTAAAACGTTAAAAAACATCAGTGGCCGCGGCCGACTTACCGAAGACAATATTAAAGAAACCCTCCGTGAAGTGCGCATGGCATTTCTTGAGGCTGATGTTGCATTACCGGTTGTTCGTGAGTTTGTAAAACAAGTAAAGGAACGTGCAGTTGGTGTTGAAGTAACGAAGAGCCTAAGTCCAGGTCAAGTATTCATCAAAATAGTACGTGAAGAACTTGAAAAAGCGATGGGTGAAGCCAATGAAGAGCTTAACCTAGCTGCGCAACCGCCGGCTGTTGTAATGATGGCGGGCTTACAAGGTGCGGGTAAAACAACCAGTGTCGGTAAACTTTCTAAATTCTTAAAAGAGCGTAAAAAGAAATCAGTACTTGTAGTGAGTGCTGACGTTTACCGTCCGGCAGCGATTAAGCAGCTTGAAACTCTAGCGGGCGAAGTAGACGTTGAATTCTTCCCAAGTGATATTTCACAAAAGCCAGTTGATATTGCAACCAGTGCTATAAGCCATGCGAAAAAGAAATTCATTGATGTTGTGATTGTCGATACTGCGGGTCGTTTGCACGTCGATAGTGACATGATGGACGAGATCAAAGATCTTCATGCGGCAATCAATCCAGTTGAAACCTTATTCGTTGTTGACTCTATGACGGGTCAAGATGCGGCGAACACAGCAAAAGCTTTCGACGAAGCGTTACCACTAACAGGTGTTATTCTGACTAAGACCGATGGTGATGCGCGTGGTGGTGCGGCATTATCAATTCGTCATATCACGGGTAAGCCTATTAAATTTATCGGTGTTGGTGAGCGTACTGATGCACTAGAACCTTTCCACCCAGATCGTGTTGCTTCACGTATTCTAGGCATGGGTGACGTACTTTCATTAATCGAAGAAGTCGAAATGAAAGTTGATAAAGACAAAGCAGCTAAAGTTGCTGAAAAGGTCTTTAAAGGTGACGGCTTCACGCTAGAAGATTTTGCTGAACAATTGCGTCAAATGAAAAACATGGGTGGCATGATGGGGATGCTTGATAAGCTTCCAGGTATGTCTAACCTACCAGATGCAGTTAAAGATCAGGTGGGTGACAAAACTTTCAATCAAATGGAAGCGATCATCAACTCAATGACACCGAAAGAGCGTGCTCGTCCTGACTTAATCAAAGGGTCTCGTAAAAAGCGTATTGCAGCGGGTTCTGGTACTCAGGTACAAGATGTCAATAAACTGCTTAAGCAATTTACCCAGATGCAAAAGATGATGAAAAAGATGAAGGGTAAAGGTGGCATGATGAAAATGATGCGCAACATGAAAAACATGATGCCACCGGGCATGATGGGTGGTCCAAAGTTCTAAATTAGTGTTGAGCTAAAAATAATTATAAAAAAGAGGTTAACGCCTCTTTTTTTATTGCCTATTAAAAATTAGCGTGTTACGGTGATTTTTTGCGCTTCAGATCAGCATTTAATCTACCTAAGTTCGATTTATCCTCAGTTCATACTTGCATTGTGGCAAAAAACTCGTACAATTCCCCAGCTTCCCAAAATGGGATGCAAATCTTATTAATGAAAACAGTCAACTAATTGAGGACGGTATGGTAACTATTCGTTTGCAACGTGGCGGCGCTAAAAAGCGTCCATTCTATCAAATCGTGGTTGCGGATAGCCGTTTCTCACGTGACGGTCGTTTCATCGAGAAAGTAGGTTTCTTTAACCCAATCGCTGCGGGTCAAGAAGAGAAATTACGTTTAGATTTATCACGTGTTGATCACTGGGTAGGTCAAGGCGCATCTCTTTCAGATCGCGTAGCTAAGTTAGTTAAAGACGCTCGTAAAGCGGCTTAATAGGCGTAAGTGTAACCATGAGTCAAGAAAACACCTCGATTATTGTAGTAGGTAAGCTTGGTGCCCCTTATGGTATTAAGGGCTGGCTTAAGGTGCATTCATTTACTGATGATCCCCAAGGGATCTTCGAATTCAGCCCCTGGTTGATAGGGCAACAAGGTAAATGGCAATCTCTTGAAGTGAGTGACTGGCGTCGCCACAACAAGGGCTTTATCGCCAAGTTTGCGCAAGTAAACGATCGAGACGAAGCAATGGCTTTGACCAATGTGGAAATCTCAGTTGATTCTGCGCAACTTCCTGAACTCCCTGAAGGTGAGTTTTATTGGCGAGATCTTATCGGCATGTCTGTTGTAACTGATAAAGGTTATAACTTAGGCACAGTCGATGACTTGATGGAGACTGGTTCAAACGATGTTTTAGTTGTGAAAGCAAATAAAAAAGATGCGTTTGGCCAATCAGAACGATTAATTCCGTTTTTAACTGACTCAGTTATCAAGGGTGTTAATCATGAAGAAAAAGTAATTACTGTAGACTGGGATCCAGGCTTTTAAATGAGCCAGCAAAAACCATTATGGGTCGGTGTTATTTCACTGTTTCCTGAAATGTTTGATGCGATTACCCAGCAAGGCGTAACGGGACGCGCTGTTAAAAACGGTTTAATCGAGTTTAACAGTTGGAATCCACGAGACTATGCAACTGATAAGCATAGAACCGTAGATGATAGACCTTATGGTGGCGGTCCGGGCATGCTGATGATGGTTGACCCATTAAAACAAGCCATTCTTGATGCCAAAGCGGCAGCAGGAGAAAACGCCAAAGTAATTTATATGTCCCCTCAAGGGCGAAAACTAGATCAGCAAGGTGCAGCTGAATTGGCGGCATCAGAAAAACTGATATTAGTTGCGGGTCGTTATGAAGGTATTGATGAGCGGATCATCGAGTCTTATGTAGACGAAGAATGGTCCATCGGCGATTTTATTCTCAGTGGCGGTGAACTACCTGCCATGACACTAATCGACGCAGTTGCGCGTTTGGTGCCAGGTGTTTTAGGTCACAACCAATCAGCTGAGCAAGACTCCTTTTCGGATGGCTTGTTAGATTGTCCTCATTATACACGGCCAGAAACATTGGATGGCAAGCAGGTGCCTGCTGTATTACTCAGCGGAAACCATAAAGAGATAGCCAAATGGCGGCTTAAGCAGTCATTAGGCAGAACTTGGCTTAGACGTCCTGACTTGTTGCGTAACCTAGCTCTGACTGAGGAGCAAGCCATGTTACTTGCTGAATTTCAGCGAGAACATGAACAAGCTTGTGGCTAGAAGACAGTTACACCTAGGAATGTGAGAAATAAAATGGCAAAAGTAAACCAAAATATTATTAAAGAGCTTGAAGCTGAACAGCTTAAGCAAGACGTACCTGCGTTCGGCGCTGGTGATACAGTTGTTGTACAGGTACGCGTTAAAGAAGGTAACAAAGAGCGTCTACAGGCCTTTGAAGGTGTTGTTATCGCTAAGCGTAACCGTGGTCTACACTCAGCTTTCACAGTTCGTAAAATCTCGAGCGGTGAAGGTGTTGAGCGTGTATTCCAAACGCACAGCCCACTAGTAGATAGCATCACAGTTAAGCGTCGCGGTGCAGTTCGTCGCGCTAAGCTTTACTACCTACGTGAGCGTTCAGGTAAATCAGCACGTATTAAAGAAAAACTTAACTAATACGCGCGTTTTACTACGCTTTAAAAACAGGCCACTCTTTGAGTGGCCTGTTTTGGTTTATATGCCCAAAAAAACCATATCGCACTTTGTGATGTCATAGACGTATACCAACCCTCAATAATACTCAATTATTTCTAGGGACTAAAACTGACGCTAGCTTCGTTAAAAATTTCTTATTTAGAACAACTAAACCGCAAAATTTTCGCCTTGCTATCGACGAGTTTTCCTCGCCTCAAAATAGATCACTTAATTAAGAGGATTGGTATAAAATTAATTCATCCCTTCACTTTTATCTGTCATACCATCCTGTTAGACTAGTTGTAATTATTTATTTACTGGTGTTTATAAAAGTTTACAGTTATGACGGGTGAGCAAACATTAGCACAACTTCGAGCCGGCATTGATGAATGCGACAGTCAGCTCGTACAACTTCTTGCTAAACGCAACGCATTAACATCTCAAATCGGTGCTATCAAACAAGAGATAGGTGCACCTTTACACGCCCCTGACAGAGAAAGCCTTTTGATCGAAGCGAGAAGGCTGCAGGCTGAAGAACACAACGTAAACCCAGATCTAGTTGAAGATATGCTTAGGCGCATGATGCGTGAAGCATATGAAAATCAGCAAAGTAAGTTAGCCTGTAAAGCGCCAGAGTTATCACCTGTTGTGATTGTCGGTGGTGAAGGGGCGATGGGTCAGTTATTCGCTAAGCAGCTTACTCGCTCAGGGTATGAGATCCGTATTTTGGACCGAGCGCAACAAGCCGATGCTGAAACAATATTAACTGGCGCTAAATTAGTGCTTGTGAGTGTGCCAATTAACGCCTTAGAAGAAGTCGTTTCGTCACTGCCAGCTTTACCTAATGACAGTGTCTTAGTTGATATTACTTCTGTTAAGCAAGCACCTTTAAAAGTGCTAATGGATAAGCATACTGGTCCTGTTGTTGGCCTTCACCCAATGTTTGGTCCTGATATTTCCCACTGGGTAAAGCAAACTGTTGTGGTCTGTGAAGGGCGAATGCCTGAAGCATGTTCAGGGCTACTTGAGCAGCTAAAAGTATGGGGTTGCCAGCTAGTCGAAATGGATGCGAAAAAGCATGACCAAGCCATGCAGATCATTCAGGTCATGCGTCACTTAACCACATTCGTCTATGGTCAATTTTTGGCGAAACAATGCCATACTTTAGAAGAGCTACGAAGCTGTTCTTCACCTATCTATCAGCTTGAATTAATGATGGTTGGCAGACTATTCGCTCAGTCTCCAGAGTTATATTCAGACATTATGTTAGCGCAATTCAATGATGTTGAAGGCCTGTTGGCCAGTTATCAAGAAACCTTTGAGCTGACACTGGATAAACTTAAAGCGGGCGACAAGGCTGCATTGATTGATTCGTTCTCGGAAGCAAAACATTATTTCTCTGGCTGTGCAGAGCAGTTCTTAAAGCAAAGTCGTGGTTTGCTTAATAAAGCCAATGATGCAAAGGTATTAGATATATAGCGAGCTTAAACTAGCACTTCTTAATAAAGATTGAGATTATACCAATCCGCAATAACATTTAATCATTTTGAGGGATTAAACTGATGATAGCTGCTTTAAAGATTTCTCATTTACGACTGCATGGATGCAGAAGGTAGAGCAATGCAGGAGCAATTGCCGAGAACAACTAAATAACGAAATATTTGCCTTGCCTACATGGATGTAGGTATCTCAGCGATAGCTGGACGCGTGAGCGGTGCTATCAACAAGGTTTTCTAGCCTCAAAATAGACCACTTAGTTAAGCAGATTGGTACGAAAAAGGCACTTCAGAAAAGTGCCTTTTTCAGTTAGTTAACTTAATTGTTTGTTTTTAAACTTCGACGGCTTGCATAGACTCACTTTGATAGCATCCCAAAATACGTACAAATTGAGTGTGATCTTTAAGCTCTTCTAGGGCATTCTGTACATGCTTTTCTGCCGTGTTGGCAAGTAAATCAACATAGAATACTTCTTCCCAAGGGTTGCCAGGCACAGGGCGTGATTCTAATTTCACCATATTGATGTTATGGGCTTTAAATACCATTAACGCATCAGCCAATGAACCAACTTGCTGTTTGGTTGCCATAATTAGACTGGTTTTGGTTGGGATCTGAGTTGACACTTGCAATGCTTTACGCGCCACAACAATAAAGCGGCTGTGGTTTTCAGTTTGGTTTGCAAGTCCTGCTTTGATAACTTCTAGACCGACATTTTTACCTGCCTGCGCTGAGCCAATGGCAGCGCCATTCGGTGTTTCTGATGCTTGCTTTAAGGCGCTTGATGTCGAATCACAAGTTTCATGCAATACATTATCTAACCCTTGAATGAAGCGGCTACATTGCGCAAATGGCTGAGGGTGAGCAAATATTTTTTGAATGTCACTTAATTCAGTGCCCGGTGCTGCTAACAAGCAGTGCTCAACAGAATGAGTGACTTCACCGACTATGGTGACTTGCGCATGTTGTAATAAGTCGAATACTTCATTGATACTGCCTGAACTGGTGTTCTCAATTGGAAGTAGACCATAATCGGCTTGGCCCTTTTCAACATGCTGAGTGATTTGTTCAAAACTTTGGCAGCCCATCTCAACTAACTTGCCTGGGCGGCGGCTGAAGTATTTATGACAAGCAAGTTGGCTATAAGAGCCTTGTCCACCTAAATAAGCAACACGATGCGTGTCACTTAATGAATCAGGGTTTAGACTCTTTTGTAATAACGCCTGTTGATTTAAAACCGAATCTTCCAAAATAGTTTGAAAAACACTGTTTACATAAAAAGCATCAAGACCGAGCGACTTACCATAGTTAATCAGTTTTTCTAGTAAAGCTTGTTCACGCTCTTCGTCACGAACCGGTTTATTGTTCGCAATTTTATATTCCAAAACGCTATGGCTAATACGACGGCGTTTTGCCAGTAACACCATTAAGTCTGAATCGATCTCATTTATATCTTTGCGTAAAGCATTTAAAGTATTTTCTGTCATAGGTCCTCACTCCCAGCGGCAAAAAAAAACCTCCCAGTTGGGAGGCTTATCTATTCGTAATCACGCGCAAACAGGTAAGCCTCTTCATCTAAAAAAGAAGCTAAAAAAGAAATAAGTTTTGCGAGTAATAGAATTTGTCATTGTTTAATTAAGAATTACTTAATAGATTGAATACATTATTAACACAGGGGGTAAGAGCATACAAGCACTACCTTAGTCTTTACTGGTAATTTTTTCTCATTTGTTGCGAGATTGTTAGGCCCTTTCTTGGCGAAAAGGGAAACATTCTGATATATTGGGAAAACGATATCGATATAAAAATAACAATTTTAATAAGGGTTTAGCAGTGGTCAATCGTCGACCCCCTTCAAGGTTTGGTTTTAATTCTTTAAGCGTCAAACTTTCTATCTTGATTTCAGCGATTTGCTTAATCGCAGGGATATTTGCTGCTGCTTTCATGTTAAAGTCAGAAGAGAAGCAACTTGTATTTGAAGAATATGCAGATCTGAAGCGCTTCAGTGTTCAAGTGTTAAATCAATTTTCAAACTATTTAAAACTGAAAAAAAACCTCTCAGAGCAAACTGGGGCAGTTGTCACAAAGCACTTGTTTTATGATAATAAAACAATTCAAAATCATTCTCCTTCAGCCATTTTATTTCGTGACGGTGCGTATCGCAGTACTGCTGAAAATGGTTTGTCTGCGGCTTATATTGTCGGAGAAGAGCTCGGTCCAGAACAAAAGCAGTTATTTGCGCGCTCAGAAGCCTTATGGGACATAGTCGCACCAACATTACTACAAGATTTCTTTAATGTTTATATGGTGACAAACACTCAGTTTGTCAGGATTTCTCCACCGAATACGCTGCTCAACTCAGCCCCCAAGAAAGGTTTGTTTGATGGACAAACAATTGCTCAACTTAAGCAGGAGTTAAATCCAACAAGGGAAGCTGTATGGTCTAAGGTGCATTATGATGATGTGTGGAGCAAATGGGTCATTAGTATCCTGGTGCCTCTTTATTTCGAAGAAGAATATAAAGGTTTTGTAGGAACAGATATAAGTATGATTGATTTGCTTAAACATCTACCTGTTCCATCAAGTAATCAAGGGTATCTTATCTTTGATGGGCAAGGAAATATTCTGGCAGCTCCAAATCTCCAAAAAATATTTAATACCGGCTCTGCAATAAGCAGAAATGAGCTGTCGCCTGAGCTAGCTAAAGTTGTGGACGACTCCTTAAAGTTAAAGTTGCCTGATAGACAGTCAATATTTGATTTAGATGGTGAAACTCATCTTATCAATGTTACCCAATTAACTGAGCTGGGTTGGTATGTAGGTTTATACAAAAAGCGAGATTCAGCCCTCGCCGCATTAGAAGAGTTGAAAGTAAAGTTTTTTGGTTTATTCGTTTTATATGCCATGTTCGTGGCCCTGCTTCTGCACCAAGTATTGTATAAACTGGTCTTGCAAAGAATTAACAGCACCGTAAGTGCTGTTAAAGATTTTGGCCGAGGGCAATGGGATATGCCAGCCATGCCAAATAATAATGATGAAATAGGGTTGTTAAATGCCACTTTCAATGATATGGGCAAAGAGATCAAAAAGCTGGTTAATGGCTTAAACCATAAGATAACGGAGAAGGAGTTAGCACAGAAAGCGGCTGATAGGTTATCGAAAGCTGTTGAGTTCTCTGGTACGGCAGTTGTGATCACAAATGAACATTTTCAGATTGAATATGTTAACCCCAAAATGCAAGAAATGACGGGGTATGATGAAGCGCATTTTTCACGCAAACCTCTGCTCAGTATTATTTCTAAAGAAATGTCGATATTAATAGAAGATATAGATTTAGATTTAAGAAGTAGGAACTATTGGCGAGGTGACACCATTCTCCAAGGGGTTACGAATGAACCTATTTGGGTAAGCTTGAGTATTTCTCCTATTCGTGATGAAAGTGGGCACATTTCGAGTTATGTAGCTTCAGCGCAAGATATCTCATTTGTTAAAGAAAGTCAGCGTAAGATGGAAGAGCTGGCTTACTTTGATACATTAACGGGCTTAGCAAATCGAACTTTTTTCAGAATGCAACTTAGAAAGTCAATGGCATTAGCTGAGCGAGGACATTATGCCTTCGCGCTGTTCTATTTTGATTTAGATGAATTTAAACGTATTAACGATACCCTAGGGCATGATGCTGGAGATAGGTTACTGGTTGAGGTAGCCGATAGACTTAAAACCCGCCTAAGAGCTGAAGATACAATTGCACGATTAGGAGGGGATGAATTTGCGGTTTTACTCAGTGGTATTGATAAGCGTGAAAACGCGATGGATGTGGCACAAATGATCCAGCGCACGCTCAATGCACCTATCATGCTGGGAAATAATGAAGTGATTGTCAGTGCCAGTATTGGTATCACGTTAGCGCCATTTGACAGTAAAGTAGAAGAACAGTTACTCAAGCATGCTGACTTAGCTATGTACGAAGCGAAGGCAAAAGGGCGTAATACCTTCCATTTCTATTCTCAAGAGCTTGATGAAGCAGCAAATGAGCGTTTATACATCGAAAATGAGTTACGTTCAGCAATACGTGAAAACCAGTTTGCTTTACATTATCAGCCGCAGGTTGATTATCGCACAAATGAAGTGATGGGCTATGAAGCCCTAATTCGATGGGAGCATCCTGAACAAGGCCCAATACCACCAAGTAAGTTTATTCCAATAGCCGAAGCGACAGGGTTAATTGTTGAGCTAGGGGAATGGGTACTAGAAGCTGCTTGTCAATTTTCGGTAAAGCTACAGAAGCAAGGTAAAGTCGGTAATATGTCAATCAACTTATCGGCGAGACAGTTCAAAGACAGTAATATGAAACGAGTGCTGTCGGAAGTATTAGAGCGCACTAAAATGCCAGCTAAATTACTTCATTTAGAGCTCACCGAGAGTATGCTAATGGGGGATGTTGAAGCGGCAATTTCACAGCTTTACCAAATTAAAGCGCTAGGTGTTTCTCTTTCAATTGATGACTTTGGCACGGGATATTCTTCTTTGAGTTACTTAAAACGTTTTCCTGTAGATATTTTGAAAGTTGACCGTTCATTTGTAAAAGATATACCTGAAGATCCAAATGATATGGAAATAACCGCAGCAATTATTGCAATGGCACAAAAGCTTAATTTAGAAGTTGTTGCTGAAGGGGTTGAAACCAAAGAGCAAGTTGAGTTTTTAGCAAATAATAATTGTTATATTGTTCAAGGGTATTACTACAGCCCACCAATTCCAGAAGAAGCAGTTGAAACCTTCAAAGTCCAATAAGCTGAAAGGGGCTTATTAGCCCCCCGCAATTTTGACCTTGAACTTCATCGCTTCTAAAATTTGCTTTAGCTTATCTCGGTCATCGCCCTGTATCTCGATGATGCCTTCTTTGACTGCACCGCCTTGACCCATTTTACTTTTTAACGTTTTTGCCAGTTTCTTTAAATCATGTTCAGCCGGATCAATGCCAACAACCAGCATGACGCCTTTTCCTTTGCGACCCTTGGTTTGTCTTTCAATGCGAATGGCGCCATCTTTAAATAAACGAACCTCGGGTTCAGTTTTCTCGCTTTCAGGTTTAATACGACCTAATTCAGTTGAATAAACAAGATTATTTTCAGACATTTTATAGTGCTCATTTTATTACATATTTAGATGATAACAGTTTCATTGAGTTCATTGAACACATGTTGATAATGGTCTGAATTTTAAGAATTTAAATAAATATTGATAATAAGTTCGATATTTTTTGGCGATTATTTCTAAACAAGTTATATTTAAGAACAACGGATGAATAACAAATTCGAACCATATTAGGAGGTTATAATGAGTTTGAGCAAAAGCGCTTCTGCTGATGGTAAAACGTTGACGATACAAATAAAAGGAAAGTTTGATTTCAACTTGGTCCAGTCTTTCCGTCAAGCGTATGCAGAGGTGGATGGGCAAACAGATAAAGTTATTATCGATTTGCGAGAAACTGATTACATGGACAGTTCTGCTCTTGGCATGCTTCTAAACATGAAGAAAACTCTTGGCGAATCTGTATCAAGCATTACGATTAGCAACTGTCGTCCTCAGTTAAAGAAAATACTGCAAATTTCACGTTTCGATAAAAAATTCGATATTGATTAATACTCTATAGAGCTAAGAACTTACCTTGAGAATTTTAGTCGTTGACGACCAGCCTTTAAATTGTACCTTGCTCAAAGCTATGCTGGAGCAACAAGACTATTTGGTTGAAATAGCTAGTAACGGACTTGAGGCATTAGAAAAACTCAATGAGCATTCTATAGATATTGTGCTTTTAGATGTCATGATGCCTGTAATGGATGGTTTTGAAACGGCACCACTCATTAAGCAGCAAGCTGGGGATGTTTACTTACCGATTATATTTATTACTGCGCTTGAAGATCACCAAAGTTTTGAAAAATGTCTTGAGGTGGGTGGTGATGACTTTATCCACAAACCCTTCGATAAAATTATTCTTTCAGCCAAAATTAAAGCGCATGCAAGAACACGTCGTTTAAGCCAAGAGGCTAATAGACAGAAGAAAGAGCTCGAATACCACTATAACCAAACTGAGCGTGAGCATGAAATTGTAGAGCACATTTTTAGTAATGCTTTATCTCAGCAACAGAATTTTCCGAACACCTGCGATTTTCATCTATCCCCCGCGTCCATGTTTAATGGTGATATGTTTTTAATGGCACAAAGCCCTTTAGGAGGGTTTTATTGTCTGTTGGGTGATTTCACTGGTCATGGTTTAGCCGCTGCAGTAGGGGCTTTGCCTGCCTCTCGTATTTTCTATGCAATGGTGGCAAAGGGTATGGCTGTGAGTGACATAGCTTATGAACTCAATAATGCGTTAGCAGAATTGCTCCCAGGGCACATGTTCTGTGCTGCAGCAATTATAGAGCTGAGTGAGTCTGGCAGAAGTGTATCAGCTTGGTTAGGCGGTATACCTGATATTTACGTTATAGATAAAAGCGGGGCGGTAATCAAGACCCTTGAGTCACAGCATATGGCATTGGGCATTCTTGAGGCGGACGAATTTGAGAGAAACATTGTTCACTTTGAAGTAAATGATTCCCACCGAATTGTCATGGCGACAGATGGCATTGTTGAGACAGAGAGTAAACAAGCTGAAATGTTTGGTGAAGAGCGTTTAAAAGCGACCCTTGCAAGCAGATCAAATATCGGTACAGAGGATATTATTGCTCAAGTACATCAGTTTTCTGGTCACAGTGAGCAACAAGATGACTTGAGTATCGCAATTATAAACTGTGTTGCTAATCCGCTGGTTATCAATTCAGAGGTGAGTTACTCTCAGTTGCCATTTGACTTTCACGTTGTGCTAAACGCAGAACAAATGAAACGAAATGACCCCATTTTAGAGCTGGTAAATATGTTAAGTACGGTTCAAGGGGTTGATAATCACCGTTCAAATATTTTTTTACTGCTTTCTGAAGCCTATAATAACGCATTAGATCATGGGGTGTTGGGGTTAGATTCAGAAATTAAAAATCAAGAAGATGGTTTTTTTATTTTCTACCAAATGCGTGAAGAGGCCTTGGCAAAGTTGCAAGCAGCTCAGATCGAAATAAATGCAAATTATGAACCTCAGGATCAACACATTAGATTTACCATTACAGATTCTGGTACTGGTTTTCATGTAAAAGAAGATAGCACGGCTTCTTTATGCCAAGAGCATGGTAGAGGGGTTGGCTTACTAAACGAAATAGCTCATTCGGTGTCTTATAATGAAACTGGCAATTGTGTTGAGCTTATATACTCATTAAATAACAATCCTTATGTTTCTTAATTGAGTATTTAGGCGATTACTGAACGTCTTAATTAAGTGTATAAAACTTTTGCTTCGAAAAAGTTATATCTCAAAGTCAAATAAGCCCTAGCGCTATACCTATCTGCTAAAAAATTTTTATCCGAAATTATTTCTAACTTTCACTGGTCTTTAATGTTTCTCAATGAATTGGCTTTGTACCTTTGCAAAGCTGATTTTGTGTGTTAAGTTTCGGGTATCTGGATGTTTGGATGGCTAAAATGATTTCTTCTTATCTTTCACTTGCGGGCGTAACGACATCGCCTTCACTTGTAGAGCAAGCGCTAGCAGAATTAGATGCATTTCTAAATTCTGAACAAGGCACTGCGGATGCGGTTTGGTCTTATTTGATCCCTGAATTAGGGGAAGGCGGAAGCTGCAGTTTATTTGGTCAATTACAAGATGCACCTTTTGAGTTAGAAAGTTACATCAATAATAACCAAGAAAATAAAGTGTTATTGGAAAAGCTCAATGCGATAGTGCAATTCGTTGTTGATAAAACACAGGTCGACTGGTTTGGTATTTATGCAAATACCTTAACCCCTGAAGGAGAGCAGTTACTTAAACTGGCTTATCATGGCGCACCAAGCCGTCCTTTGTTTCCGCTTACAGAGGATTTTGCAAAGATAAGTAATAACGTACAAGTTGCTTTATCTTCTAAAGGACGAATTGTGAATGATGTCGCTGAATACGTAGCGCAAGGTGGTGAGTATTATACCTGTGATCCTAAAGTACAATCTGAAGCATGTTTACCTATGTTTGATAACATTTCAGGCTGTACTGGTATCATCGATGCCGAGGCGTTTTCAACTGGCATTTTTGATGAACAGGTGTTGGCAGTTTTAGTTGCCGCCTGTATTAGAATTCCTCAGTATTTACCGCGTTCGTAGCACTCGAGTTCTTAAAATTTTATGTTACTATTAACGCAGTTTTAATATCAATTACATTGAATTTATGTTCATTTATTGCGACTGAAAAATGGTCAAAGAATGAGAAAGAAATGACGTGATATAGTTATTCTATATGAGAAGTTTCTGACGAAATTATTGGACCATTTAGCTCGCTAGAATGAACACTTAGTTGATAAAATTGATATCACCCTGGTTATGCCTTGTAAATACTCTGCGCGTTTATGAGGCACACTGACAAATAACTAAATTAAGAGATGACCTATGTTCTCAGAATTAAAACCGTTACCAACTGATCCAATTTTGGGTCTTATGGCTGCTTACAAACAAGATACTAACCCTAATAAAATCGATCTTGGCGTTGGTGTTTACAAAGATGAGCAAGGTAATACCCCTGTACTAAGAGCTGTAAAGAAAGCTGAAGCTTTTCGTTTAGAAAACGAAACCACTAAGTCTTACATTGGTCTTGCTGGTAATTTAGATTTTTGTCAGAAAATGGAAACTCTTCTATTAGGTGAGCACAGCACTCTACTTGCAAACCGTGTTCGTACAGCACAAGCGCCAGGTGGTACAGGTGCATTACGTGTTGCTGCTGAGTTCATCAAGCGTTGTAATACTGATGCGACTGTATGGGTAACAACACCAACTTGGGCTAACCACATCAGCTTATTTGAAGCGGCGGGCCTAACAGTTAAAGAATACCCATATTACGACTACGAAAATAAAGGCTTGTTGTTCGATGAAATGATCGACACGCTTAAACAAGTACCTAAAGGTGACGTGGTTCTTTTACATGCTTGTTGTCACAACCCAAGTGGTATGGACTTAAACGAAGAACAGTGGAAAATCGTTGCTGAACTTGCAAAAGAAGTGGGCTTCACTCCGTTAATCGATATTGCTTACCAAGGTTTTGGTGCAAGCCTTGACGAAGATGCAAAAGGCTTACGTTTATTAGCAGATGCAGTTGATGAGCTGATCATTTGTTCTTCATGTTCTAAGAATTTTGGTCTTTACCGTGAGCGTATCGGTGCATGTTCAATCATTGCTAAAGACAGTGCAAATGCTGATATTTCTAACTCGGTATTATTAAGCGTTGTTCGTAGTATTTACTCAATGCCGCCAGCACATGGTGCAGATATCGTAAATACGATTTTAGGTAGTACAGAACTAACTCAAGAGTGGCATGATGAGCTTGATGAAATGCGTAACCGTATCAATGGTCTACGTACATTAATTAAAGAGAGCCTAGCTGCTCAAGGTGTAGCGCAAGACTTCTCTTTCATTGATAAGCAAAACGGTATGTTCTCTTTCTTAGGTATTAATAAAGAGCAAATCGAGCGCTTACAAAAAGAATACGCAATCTACATTGTGGGTTCTAGCCGTGTAAATGTTGCTGGTGTGAGCCAAGCTAACATTGAGTACTTCTCGAAAGCGGTAGCTGAAGTACTAAAATAATTAAGTACTACGCTTAAGTAAATGCCACTTAGTGATAAGTGGCATTTTTGTTTCTGGATTGTACTTTCTCTTGTTTTGAAGTGAATGCAAACCTTTCGCAAATTGCCTGTTTTAGTGCAGTTTGTTATAAGTAAGTAGAAGATGTTCCCAGCATTTTCTGGTCGTACGGTTTATGTAACCGTTACAATCCGCCTAATGTCAGTCTGTAAGGTATGTTTATGCGTCATGAAATTTGGCAGCAGCTTCGCCAAGAAGCAACAGAGTTAGTAAGTAGAGAGCCTCTTTTGGCAAGCCATGTTTACTCGAGTGTGTTAAATCACGAGTGTTTAGGCTCTGCGTTAAGTTTTATTGTTGCAAACAAGCTTGCGGATGCGGTGGTATCGGCTTTTACAATTCGCGAATTGTTTGACCAAGCCTTTGTTGACTGCGACAGAATGTTGACCCATGTTGCCCATGACATAAAAGCCGTTAAAGATCGTGACCCTGCTGCCGATAGTTATTTAACTGTTATTTTGAACTTGAAGGGTTTTCATGCAATCCAAGCACACAGACTTGCACATTGCCTCTGGCGTCAGAACCGCAAAGAGCTCGCACGTTTCATCCAAAGCCGTACCTCTGAAGTTTTTGGCGTTGACATCCATCCTGCTTGTAAAGTCGGTCATGGCATTATGTTTGACCACGCTACTGGCATCGTAATTGGTGAAACTGCTGTAATTGAGGACAATGTGTCAATTTTACAATCTGTGACACTCGGGGGTACGGGTAATGAACAAGGCGATCGCCACCCGAAGATCAGAGCAGGTGTATTGATTGGTGCCGGAGCAAAAGTATTAGGCAACATTGAAGTCGGAGAAGGTGCGCGTATTGGCGCTGGTTCAGTGGTGTTAAATCCGGTGGCGCCACATACAACGGTTGTGGGTATTCCAGCAAAAGTGGTGGGTAAACCGAATTGTCCTTGTCCTGCAGAATCGATGGATCAAAACTTCTTAGAAGATGAAATCTCTATGGAGAATGAATCTCATACCAGCGCGATGCTATAAAAGCATATAAATGGAAATAAAGGCTGCTACTGAGCAGCCTTTGTTGTATTTAGGGTGTGATTCACTGTAGTGTGAATTTCACCATCATGGACTTGAGTAATCAGTGTTTCACCTGTTTTTACTTGTTCGATTGATTTCACTACATGCTCACCTTTCTTGGTAATTGAATAGCCTCTCGCTAATACGCCCAGTGGGCTGATACTTTCAAGTCGTGCCGCTAGCATGGCTAACTGTTGCTGCGCTGACTGCTGGTTTTTATTTTGTGCATTCAATAATCTTTGCTCTAACTGCTGTAGCGTATCTTTTGACTGAGAAAGTCGACGTTCAGGGTGTTGATGCTGGAACCTTTGTTGCAGAAAACTCAGTTGGTTATTTTTTTGATTGAGCTGAGTATGTACACCGCGTTGTAATCGCATAGAAAGCTCGTCTAAACGCTGTGCTTGTTGCTGCAGTTGACTATTTGGGTGTTGCAGCTTGAGTCGCTGTAATAGCGCATTGTTAGTTTGCTTCGCTTCTTTGATTTTACTCAGCATTAAATGACTTAAGCGTGCGTACTTTTCAATAATGTGTTTTTTTATCGCATGCTGATCAGGGCTGACTAGTTCAGCGGCTGCTGATGGGGTAGGGGCTCTTAAATCAGCAACATAATCCGAAATGGTGGTATCTATTTCATGACCAACCGCACTGATAATAGGTAAACGACTGGCAAATATCTCGCGGGCTAAATGCTCTTCGTTAAAGCACCATAAATCTTCTAATGAGCCGCCGCCACGGCCTACAATAAGCACATCGACTTCATTCCGGATATTTGCCAAACGAATTCTCTCTGCAATTTGCAGGTGAGCATCACTGCCTTGAACTTGGGTTGGGTAAACGATGACTTCAAGTTGTGGTGCGCGGCGCTTCATTACCGTCAAGATGTCTTTAATTGCCGCGCCTGTGGCAGAAGTAACCACACCTACTTTTCTTATTTGTGTTGGCAGAGGTTGTTTATGTGCACTGCTAAAGAGTCCCTCAGCAGCAAGTTGTAACTTGAGCGCTTCAAATTGTTGTTTCAGTTGGCCTTCACCAGCAGGTTCCATGTGCTCAACAATTAGTTGATATTCACCGCGGGGTTCATACACAGAGACGCGGGCCGTAACAACCACTTGAGCACCATTATTGGGTCTATATTTGCTGTAGCGGTTATTACCTCGCCACATTGCGGCCTTAATTTGTGCTTTGTCATCCTTTAAAGAGAAATACCAGTGGCCAGATGCCGGTGCAACAAAGTTAGAAATTTCTCCGGTTAGCCTTAAAGAAGCAAAACCTTGCTCTAAAATGCCGCGTATTTCTTTATTTAGCTTTGAAACTGAATAAACTTGGTGCTGTGGAGCTGAAGAAACTGAGAATGTCATCATTGGCCTCTGAAAAAATTACCGCGAAACTTTAGCATATTTTTTGAAAAAAAGATTTACTCACTACAGCAACGCTGATAAAATTCGCACGCAATTCCTATTACTCAATTCCACGTGAGAGATACCGCAAACATGCTAAGAATTGCAAAAGAAGCCCTAACTTTCGATGATGTGCTACTCGTCCCAGCACACTCTACCGTATTACCTCATACCGCTGATTTAAAAACGCGTTTGACGCGTGGTATTGATTTAAACCTGCCTCTTGTTTCTGCTTCAATGGATACTGTAACTGAAGCGCGCTTGGCTATTGCACTTGCGCAAGAAGGTGGCATTGGTTTTGTTCACAAGAACATGACAATTGAAGAGCAAGCGAGAAATGTTCGTAAGGTTAAAGCTTACGAAGCGGGTATTGTGTCTTTCCCTGTGACTGTGACAGCTGACCTGACTATTGAAGGTGCACTAGAGCTTGCACATGAGAAAGGTTTCTCTGGTTTCCCTGTCGTTGATGAGAATAATAAACTAGAAGGCATCGTAACTAGCCGTGATATGCGTTTTGAAACGCAACTAGATAAGCCTGTTTCTTCAGTAATGACGAAAAAAGCGGATCTTGTGACGGTTAAAGAAGGTGCTGCACGTGAAGAGATCTTAGGTCTGATGCACGAGCACCGCATTGAAAAAATCTTAGTTGTTGATGATGCGTTTGCATTAAAAGGCATGATCACAGTTAAGGATTACCAAAAAGCACAAGAAAAGCCGAATGCATGTAAAGACGAGCAAGGCCGTTTACGTGTAGGTGCTGCTGTTGGTGTGGGTGCAGGTACTGATGAGCGTATCGCAGCACTTGTTGAAGCGGGTGTTGATGTATTACTTATCGATACTTCACACGGTCACTCTCAAGGCGTAATTGACCGTGTTAAAGCAACACGTGAAGCATACCCTGATTTACAAATCGTTGCCGGTAACGTTGCAACAGCTGAAGGCGCGATTGCGTTAGCTGATGCAGGTGCTGATGCAGTTAAAGTTGGTATTGGCCCAGGTTCAATTTGTACTACTCGTATCGTAACAGGCTGTGGTGTACCGCAAATTACCGCTATCTCTGATGCTGTTGAAGGCTTAAAAGGTCGTGATGTTCCTGTGATTGCTGATGGTGGTATCCGTTTCTCTGGTGATATCGTAAAAGCACTTGTGGCTGGTGCATCATGTGTAATGGTTGGCTCTATGCTTGCTGGTACTGAAGAGTCTCCAGGTGAAGTTGAGCTTTACCAAGGTCGTTACTACAAGTCTTACCGTGGTATGGGTAGCTTGGGTGCGATGAACCAAAAAGAAGGTTCTTCAGATCGTTACTTCCAAAAATCAAATGAAGCAGACAAATTGGTACCAGAAGGTATCGAAGGTCGTGTTGCATATAAAGGTCCTATCGCAACGATTATTCACCAACAAGTGGGTGGTATCCGTAGTGCAATGGGCTTAACTGGCTGTGCAACGATTGCTGAGCTAAATACAAAACCTCAGTTCGTTAAAGTAACGTCTGCAGGTATGGGTGAGTCACACGTTCACGACGTACAGATCACCAAAGAAGCGCCTAACTACCGTATGGGTTAATGCGCAACGCATATTAAAAATTGGGCTAGCTCAGGCTAGCCCTTCTTAATTTTAGGTAAAGTTCGTTTTTGTGCTTTACTAAAATTATCGTTTTCTAACCAACGAGATTATCAATGAGCAAAGACATCCACGATTCCCGCATTTTGATCTTAGATTTCGGTTCTCAGTACACGCAGCTTATCGCGCGCCGTGTTCGTGAAATCGGTGTTTACTGTGAGCTTTGGGCTTGGGACGTAACGGAAGAGCAGATCCGTGAATTCAACCCTCAAGGTATTATTTTATCTGGTGGCCCAGAGTCAACGACTGAAGAAAACAGCCCACGTGCACCTGAGTTTGTATTTAATGCTGGCGTGCCAGTATTAGGCGTATGTTACGGTATGCAGACTATGGCGATGCAGTTAGGCGGCCGAGTTGAAAGCTCAGACAAGAAAGAGTTCGGTTACGCACGTGTTGAAAAACTAGGTAACTGTAAACTATTTGAAGATATTCAAGATCACATCGAGAATGGTTCAGACTTCCTAGACGTGTGGATGAGCCACGGTGACAAAGTAATTGAAGTTCCAGAGACATTTGTAACATCAGCTAAAACTGACACATGTCCTCACGCGGCTATGTCTTGGGAAGAAAAGCGTTTTTATGGTGTTCAATTCCACCCAGAAGTAACACACACACAGCAAGGTCAGCGCCTTTTAGAGCGTTTTGTTATTGACATCTGTGGCTGTGAAAAGCTTTGGACTCCATCGCAAATCATTGAAGATGCCGTTGCTAAGATCAAAGAAAAAGTAGGTGATGACGAAGTTATTTTAGGTCTTTCTGGTGGGGTTGATTCATCAGTAGTAGCCATGCTTATCCACCGTGCAATCGGTAAGAAGCTAACCTGTGTATTCGTTGATAACGGTCTACTTCGTTTGAACGAAGGTCAGCAAGTAATGGAAATGTTTGGTGATAAGTTCGGTCTTAACATCATCAAAGTAGATGCTGAAGAGCAATTCTTAAACGACCTAGCTGGTCTTTCAGATCCAGAAGATAAGCGTAAAGCAATTGGCCATACGTTCATTGACGTATTTGACGCTGAATCTAAAAAGCTGAAAAATGCGAAATGGTTAGCACAAGGTACAATTTACCCTGACGTGATCGAGTCAGCGGCTTCTAAAACAGGTAAGGCGCATGTGATCAAGTCTCATCATAACGTAGGTGGTTTACCTGACGATATGGAAATGGGTCTAGTTGAGCCGCTTCGTGAGCTATTTAAAGATGAAGTACGTAAGATTGGTCTTGAGTTAGGTTTACCTTACGACATGCTTTACCGTCACCCATTCCCAGGTCCAGGTCTAGGTGTACGTGTACTAGGTGAAATCAAGAAAGAATACTGTGATTTACTTCGTCGTGCAGACGCTATCTTTATTGAAGAACTACATAAAGCCGACATTTACCACAAAGTATCGCAAGCATTCACGGTATTCCTACCGGTTAAATCGGTTGGCGTAATGGGTGATGCTCGTAAATACGACTGGGTTGTGTCACTTCGTTGTGTAGAAACAATCGACTTTATGACGGCACGTTGGTCACACTTACCTTATGATTTCTTAGGTCTGGTATCAAACCGCATCATTAACGAGATCGATGGTATCTCACGCGTGGTTTACGATATTTCTGGTAAGCCACCTGCAACCATCGAATGGGAATAATGAGCAAGTAGTTCATTGCTAATTTGATGATTAAAAAGGCGAATAGATAAAATATTCGCCTTTTTGTTTATTTAAACCGCAGTTAAACATTTTTTTGAAATTTTTACTTTACCTTTAAAAAAACCTCTCTATAATGCGACGTCATTGCAGGGGCGTAGTTCCAATTGGTAGAACAGCGGTCTCCAAAACCGATGGTTGCGGGTTCGAGTCCTGCCGCCCCTGCCACTTCTTACTTTGCTTTCTCTGCTACAAACCTTTATATTCTCAAAAAAATTCTTCAAGATTTAACTATGCGCGCATTGCATGCTGATGTTTTAGGTATTACACCACTTAAACTCAATTCACATTTTGCTCCAAAGACATCTGAGTCTGAAATGATTTCGGCAGATCACAGTGACATGCCTTTAATGGCTTCTGAGCAGCAAACTGAGCAACTTGAGTTACTAACCCTACCTTATCAATTACATGCTGATTTATTATTGCTACAGCCCGCAGGCTTTGCAGAAATAATAAAGGGCGATAGTGTCAAGCTGCAGAACAACGTTCTTACTCTGCCTTCGGTGAACCTCACGGTTGAGCACAAACGTGCGTTATGGAAATTATTACATGACAACTAAAATAGTTGCGGGCTTACTTAATGAGACGCCGCTTGAAACCATTATGGATATTGAAGAGGCATGTCATAGCTTTCCTTGGAGCGCTAAAACCATGCAATCCTGTTTAGGAGGCCGTTACTATAATGCGGGCTTATTATTAAGTAATGAACTGGTTGGTTTTTATATTGCTGAGCAGGTTGGGCCTGATCACACCTTAATGGATATTTGTGTTGCCCCTGAGTACCAAGGGCAAGGCTATGCGAAACAGCTTATGCTTCACTTGCTGGAGCAGGCGCAAGAACGCCAAGCCGAAAACTGTTTTTTAGAAGTAAGAGAATCAAACTTAAGCGCGATTGCGGTTTATCAAAAGTTCGATTTTTCAGAAGTGGGTTTACGGAAAAACTATTACCCAGCGAAAGAGGGTAAAGAGCACGCAGTGTTAATGGCGAGAAGCTTTTTTTAAAGTGATGACATCATTTAAACCTCAGTTTTTTGCTGTTGTGCCAAGGTGTACTTTATGGCTTCACAGAGATTCAATTGCGTATACTGCCACTGAGCCTGCTGATTGGTCATTAAGCTATTTTCAAGCTCTTCCGCAGCGCTGTGAATGTTCATAAAGCCAAAGCAGCCTGCACTGCCTTTTAAGCTATGAGCAAGTGCTCTGAGCGACTCCCACTCCTGATTATCATAATAGTTTTGCACTTGTTTAAGATAGTCAGGCAGCTTTTCCATGTAATTTTTGTTGATTTGTACAAACTTTTCACTGGCTAATAGGGAGTCCCACTTAGATTGACTCGCGGCCTGGATCTGTAGGTGCTCTAAAAGTACTTGGCCAAGTTGCTTCTTATCGATTGGTTTCGCCAAGGTTGCATCACAGCCAGCAGCAAGGTAAGACTCAACATCATGCTTCATGACATTCGCTGTGAGGGCAATGATAGGACCATCGTAGGCTGCGTGCCTGAGCATTTCTGTGGCTTCAAGGCCACCCATGACAGGCATCTGCATATCCATCAAAATCAGTTGGTAATCATTAACTAGAGCCTTTTCGACCGCTTCAGCGCCGTTATTGGCTATATCCGGCTTAATCCCCCAAGCATCAAGCAGTAGGCAAATTAGCTCTTGGTTATCTGGGTTATCTTCGGCCAGTAGAATATTGGCATCAAACTGGGTCGCAGCAAGCTCTTGTGAGGCATCAGGGATATGCGCTGACTCCTCCAATTTATTGATAAGTTGGTAGTCGCCATTCGGGAAGTTTGCTAAAACACGAATGGTAAACTTACTGCCCACACCTTGCTCACTCATTACTTCTACATCACCGCCGAGTAGCTGGGCTAAATTCTTAGAAATACAAAGACCTAAACCGGTTCCACCGAAGCGGCGTGTGGTGGTGCTATCAGCCTGCTCGAAGGGTTTAAAGACGCGGTTGATTTCACTGTCAGACATACCGATACCGGTATCTTCAATTATAAACTCAACACTTTGACTTTGGTGAATAAATCGCACGCTTAAACGTATGCCACCGTACTCGGTAAACTTCACTGCATTGGTGGTAATGTTTAATAAGATTTGTTTTAAGCGGGTAATATCACTGTAAATAGATCTTGGCAGCGGAAATTGGTAGTCCATCGAAAAAGACAGCTGTTTTTCTTGAGCTAGAGGCGCGATGATCGACTCAACGTCTTCAAGTAGAGGTTGAAGTTTGAATGGACGATTTTCTACATCAAGTTTTTCAGCTTCAATTTTCGATAAATCTAGGATGTTATTTATCAGCTCTAACAAGTGTTTTGAGTTACGCAATACTGTACTTAAGTGGTTTCGATTAGCGGTCGCTTGCGGATTAACAATCAATTGTTCGGTAAAGCCCATAATGGCAGTCAGTGGCGTGCGAATTTCATGACTCATATTAGCTAAGAAGCGACTTTTTAAGTCACTGGCCTGTTCAGCCTCTTTAATCGCAATTTCTAGCTGTTGATTCGTTTCTTCTAGCTCTTTGGTGCGCACATCAACCATTTCTTCTAGGTGTAACTTATAGGTTTTAAGTTCAGATTGAGAATCTCTGATCTGTTTTACCATGTGGTTGAAGTCTCTGAATAAAAGCCCAACTTCATCGTTGCTTTGCTCAGGTAAAAAAACGGATAAATTACCATCACCGACCTTATGGCTGGCAGCACCAAGTAATTCAATTGGGTTTAAAAGTAGGTTCCTTACCACTATAAAAATCAAGATAGGGAGAGTTATCACCGACAAAATGACAATTAAAGCAGTGATCAAACTAATTGCTTTACCCGATTGGTATAGAAGCGCTTTTGGAATGCTCGATAAATAATAATAACCACCGCTTAGCTGGACTGCATACACCATACGTTCGATGCTATCTACACTTGACAATTTGATTGACTTTAGCGTACTGCGCTCAGCGGTTTCTTGTATTTGTTGAGTTTCTTCGACATTCAACGATTGCGCATAAAGACTCGGATCAGAGCTGAATAAGATTTCACCTTGCAGAGTGATCAATAAATTTAAGGTGTTGTTATATGGAGATTCTAAGATACTAGAGTGAATTACCGAAGGGTCAACTTGAACCACGATGTAGCCTTGTTGCTTTGGTCTTTTGAGCTGGTAATCAACACTGAAAATTTGCTGTACAAGATAGATATGCGTGGTGTTGTTTTCAGTCGGCACCATGAATTTCTGCTGTCGCATACTGCTATTTTTTACTAGTTCAAAAAAAGGATAACTTTGTGGTGCCTGATTTAAATTATTCGCATAGTAGGCTTTTGATTCACCTTCTGGTGAAACTAGATTAATACTTAATATGTCAGGGTAGGCGTCACTGTAACTAGCAAATACATCCATTAAAGCCCCTAGCCGAGCGGTTTTTTCAAAAGGTGTTTCAAAATCTTTAGCGAGAAAATCGCTTAATACAGGAGAAGTTGAGAGTAGCTTGGTGGTTGACTGATAAATTTCAATATAGTTGAACATTTTTTGGTGTTGTTGTTCAACAAACCGACTTACAGTGAGCTTTGCTTGTTTTTGTGTAGAACTGGTAACGTTAGTTAAGGTAAAACCACCTAAAAACAGCAAAGGTAAAATCACTAAAGGAGTGATATACCATAATAACTTTATACTTAACTTGCTGGTTTTCATGCGATTTAAATAACGTCCTAAATGTTCTTATTGTTAGCATAATGAAACTAAGCCCAAGTATCTAATCCTAAGACAATGCGGCTTTTTTAACAAGTTATATGCGCTATGTTCATACTTGTTTAATAAAGCAACTATTTTGCTTCAAACAAACATTGAGTGAATACAAGGTCATCTATAAGTTGATAGTACACATTAACTTCTAAACCCATTTGCACTTGTTTGCTTAAGTTATGCATTATTTTAAAAGTTAAAATAGTCTCGTTAAATGCAATTAACTTTGCTTTATCGAAGCCAAAATATTTCTTCACAAAAGGGTAGAGGGCTTTATAAATACTTTCTTTGGCAGAAAAAATAACACTTAAGGGATGTGTTACTTGCTTACCAAGTTCATGAAATTGCGTTTTTTCGTCATCTCGTAATATGTGCGTTTGCAGTTTTGTCTCTTGACTATCTTTCATCAATTTTTCGACATCAATTCCCACGCCTGTGGCGCGCTCTTGCATGCCAGCTATCGCAGCAGCAATGCCCTTGGTATGGGTAATTGAACCAAATGTACCCGTAGGCCAAATAGGCACTCTATCATCTGCGGTATGGACTATTGGGTTTTCAAAATTCAGTGCTGTAAGTGCTTGAGCTGCACATAGTCGACCAGCTAAATATTCAGCTTGGCGTTTGTGAACGGCTTTTTTTATGCGTTCAGGCAGCGGCTGTTTAAATTGTTCGAAACTTTGAGGCATAAAGCTCTCTGCATCGAACTCAAGCACCACGAGTTCAAGCGCGAGACGATTTTCAAAAATAGACGATTTGGTGACTTGCATAGCGCACTCCTTTTAAGGGGGCTGAGTGTCATTTATTTGTATTTAAATCGCAAGCTTTTCTAAGCAGGTTAAATATCGACTACTTAAGCGGATAATAAGTTTTACAAAAGTTTACCTGCTTTCTTTTAGCTCAGCTTTTAGGATAAAACGAAAGTAAAAAACGCCTTAACTCGATCACTAAACACATACTTTGTTACAAACGCAGAAAATTATTTTGTAATAAAAACCAAGGTTAGAGGTCTTAGTTTAAGACGTATGAAATGGATTGATACTATGCAGCAGAGTCAAACTTTGTGTTATCTAAGTGCATCGCCTTGGCAGCTATTAAGAAAAACCACCGCTATTTTATTGCCAGCGATTTGTATTTTATTGGCTTACGATCTAGCCGAATCATCGGTGGTAGCCAACACCAATGAGCAGTTATTGCAACTCTATGGATATGCCCAGCCTCTATTTGTAACTTTGATGGCTTTTGCTGTTGCTTTGTCGGTTCGAACGAATATGGCCATGGTGCAATTGGTTGAGCAGCAAAATAAAGGATTGTTTGCTCATATTCGCTTTGGTGTATTTGCCAGTGCCGCTGTATCGATTTTCTTATTACTCACATTAGACGAAATACTTGCCTTATTCGGTTTAGCTGAGTGGTTAAGTACGTTATCGGACATGCAGTATGCTGAGTTTACTTCAGAGGTTATGTCGTTTTTAACAGTGCGGATCAGCACACTCTTTGCCCTCGTGATTATTTGGCAAGTGAGCAGCGCGCTTAGAGCGTTAAACGATTGTTGGTATTCGGCATTGTATTTATTGCTTTGGATGATGTGTAAAACAGTAGGCTTGACAGTGTTAGTTCAGCAAGGAGAGCCTCATTTGCTAAGTTCTCTCGGCGAGTTGCATGCTTTTGTTGATGTTTTATTTGCAGCGATAGGTTTAAGCCTTGTTTATATTAGGCACAAACCGAGTTTGTTTGCATCGGACAAAGCAGTAAATGGCAACTTAGATACGGTACTCATTATTGGCCAGCAGGTAATGCCCGCATGCTCTCTTGCGCTATTAACTTATATCGCCAGCCAGTTTGATGCCGCTTTTATCGCAGTATTTGCTTTAACCTTTAAGATAGAAGCATTGGCTTTATTGATCCCTATGGTGCTGACCGCTTCATTACCTGCAATAGTGGGCGTCAATTATTGGTCGAGTAATAAAAAACGTGCTGTGAGTATTTTAAAAAGTGCGTTTTATCTCATTATTGCCATGCAATGTGTGATAGCCGTTTTACTTTATTTATTTCAGTCACAGCTTTTTGCTGGGATCTGCCCCGATTGTCAGCAAATTACCTTGTTAAAAAACTTCATTCAATTCTTACCCATCAGTTATGTTGGCTTAGGTATGGCTATGGCGTATGTCTCTTGTTTGAATGCCATGGGTAAGAGTAAACAAGGCATGGTGTTTTTAGCTTTCCACCGTTTATTGCTTATCCCAGTTTTGGCTGTGTTGGGGCTTAATCTATTGGGTAATTTGGGGTTGTTTATAGGTTTAGCAGTATCGCATTTGGTTATGGGTGGTTTTGTATTTTATCAAATCACTGTTGTTTACAGCCGTTCAAGTGATGAACAAAACGACATGGCTCAATTAGATTTGCAAACAGAAAAAATTTAACTATTTGAGAAGAAAAAGTTGTTATAAAAACCGCTGCACGATTGAGTATCTTGGCAAGATAAGCGAAAATAGTCGATTAACTGATATTCATAGCCTGAGCAGGGCAAGTAATTTCATTTAACTTGTGCTGTGCTCAACTTAAGAGAAGATTTTAATCGATGTCAAACGCTTCAATTCCTCAGGAAGTCTCTAAAAGACGGACTTTCGCGATTATCTCGCACCCGGATGCGGGTAAAACCACCATCACAGAAAAAGTACTTTTATTCGGAAAGGCCTTACAAAAAGCCGGTACGGTAAAAGGCCGTGGTTCAAACCAGCACGCTAAGTCTGACTGGATGGAAATGGAAAAAGAGCGTGGTATCTCAGTAACAACCTCTGTGATGCAGTTCCCGTATAACGATGCTTTGGTGAATCTACTAGATACCCCGGGACACGAAGACTTCTCTGAAGATACTTATCGTACACTGACTGCGGTTGACTCATGTCTGATGGTGATCGATGCGGCAAAAGGTGTAGAAGACCGTACACGTAAACTAATGGAAGTAACGCGCTTACGTGACACACCAATCGTGACGTTCATGAACAAACTCGACCGTGACATCCGCGACCCTATGGAAGTAATGGACGAAGTTGAAACTGAACTTAACATCATGTGTGCACCTATCACATGGCCAATCGGCTGTGGTAAAGAGTTTAAAGGTGTGTATCACATTCACCGTGATGAAACGATTCTATATGCAACTGGTCAAGGTCATACCATCCAAGAAAAGCGCATCATTAAGGGCTTAGATAACCCAGACTTAGATGCAGAGATCGGTGATGAATTAGCCGAACAGCTTCGTGAAGAGCTAGAGCTAGTGATTGGTGCATCAAACGAATTTGATCACGAGTTATTCCTATCGGGCGAGTTAACACCTGTATACTTTGGTACAGCACTAGGTAACTTTGGTGTTGACCATATGCTTGACGGTTTGACTGAGTGGGCGCCAACGCCTATGCCACGTCAAACAGAAGAGCGTGAAGTAAAAGCCGAAGAAGAAAAGTTCTCAGGCTTCGTATTTAAAATCCAAGCGAACATGGACCCGAAACACCGTGACCGTATTGCTTTCATGCGTATTGTATCGGGTAAATATACCCAAGGTATGAAAATGGACCACGTCCGTATTGGCAAAAAAGTCAGTATTTCCGACGCGGTAACTTTCATGGCCGGTGACCGTGAACGTGCGCAAGAAGCCTTTGCCGGTGACATCATTGGTTTGCATAACCACGGCACAATCCAAATCGGTGATACCTTCACTCAAGGTGAAAAGCTTAAGTTCAGCGGTATTCCAAACTTCGCACCAGAATTATTCCGTAGCATTCGCTTGAAAGATCCTCTTAAGCAAAAGCAGTTATTAAAAGGCCTAGTACAGCTTTCAGAAGAAGGTGCGGTACAGGTATTTAGACCACTACAAAATAACAGCCTAATCGTAGGGGCGGTTGGTGTGCTGCAGTTTGATGTGGTTGTTGCCCGTTTGAAAGCGGAATATAACGTAGATGCAATCTACGAGAGTGTGTCGGTACAAACAGCGCGTTGGGTAACCTGCGACGACGATAAGAAAATGGCTGAGTTTAAACGTAAGTGTGAAGCTAACTTAGCCCTTGATGGTGGTGATAACTTAACTTACATTGCACCAAGCCGTGTAAACTTAAATTTATCGATGGAACGCTATCCTGATGTTCAGTTCCACCATACACGTGAACACTAATAAACGCTTAAATTGAATCGAATTAAACCTTGCTGGCATTGATGGCAGGCAAGGGTTACAGGATAAGAAATGAATATCAAAACTCTATTAATTGAAAAAGCTAATGCGGCGATGCAAGCTGCGGGTATTCCTGAAGGCACAAACCCAGCGGTTACACAATCAACTCGTCCGCAATTTGGTGATTACCAAATCAATGGTGCAATGGGCGCTGCAAAAGCATTAAAAACCAACCCGCGTGAACTTGCACAAAAGATCATCGACAATTTAGACGTTGCCGACCTTGCTGCAAAAACTGAAATTGCAGGCCCAGGTTTCATTAACATTCACCTAAAGCCTGAGTTTTTAGCTGCTAGCCTAGAAGCGGCAAACCAAGATGCAAAACTCGGTGTTGCTGAGCATGCTAATCCGCATAAAGTTGTGGTTGATTTCTCTTCACCAAACCTTGCAAAAGAAATGCATGTAGGTCACCTACGTTCAACTATCATCGGTGATGCGGTTGTACGTGCCCTTGAGTTCCGTGGCGATACGGTTATTCGTCAAAACCACATGGGTGACTGGGGTACACAGTTCGGTATGCTTATCGCACACCTTGAAGATTTACTTGAGCAGGGCGTGGATCTTGAAAAAGTAGCACTAGCTGACCTTGAAAGCTTCTACCGTGACGCGAAGAAACGTTTCGATGACGAAGAAGGCTTTGCTGACAAAGCCCGTGACTATGTCGTTAAACTACAAGGTGGCGACGCGCACTGTAAAAAACTTTGGCAGATGTTTATCGACACGTCGGTGAAACACTCTGAAGAAGTATACGCAAGATTAAACGTCACCCTTAGCCGTGACGATATTAAAGCAGAAAGCGCTTATAACGATCGCCTACAAGGCGTGATTGATCTACTTAAAGAAAAAGGCATCGCGGTAGAAGACCAAGGTGCGCAAGTAGTATTCCTTGAAGAGCTGGCGAACAAAGATGGCGAGCCGTCAGTGTTCATCGTACAAAAGTCAGGTGGCGGTTTCTTATATTCAACCACTGATCTTGCAGCCTGTGACTACCGTTCAAATGAGCTAGACGTAGACCGTATCTTAATTTTCGTAGATGCACGTCAGGGCCTACACTTTAACCAAGTTGAGATCACAGCACGTAAAGCGGGTCTGTTAAAAGACAAAACCAGCTACGAGCCAAGCTTATTCGGTACTATGATGGGTGACGATGGTAAACCATTCAAAACTCGTACGGGTGGTACAGTTAAACTTGCAGACCTACTTGAAGAAGCGGTAAGCCGTGCAGCAGATAAAATTGCTGACCGTACAGCTGAATTAAGTGAAGAAGAGCGCAGCGAAATCGCTCGTAAAGTGGGTATTGGCGCAGTTAAATACGCTGATTTATCTAAGCACCGCACCAGTGACTATATCTTCAACTGGGACACAATGCTGAGCTTTGAAGGCGCAACCGCACCTTACTTACAATACGCATATACGCGTGTAAGTGGCATTTTCCGTAAAGCGGGCGTAGACAGTGCAAACCTTGCTGGCAGCATCAACATTGTTGAGCCGCAAGAAAAAGCATTGGCGTTAAAACTACTTCAGCTTGAAGAAGTACTTGATCTGATGATCAGCGAAGCCACTCCGCACGTATTATGTGGTTACTTATATGAGCTTGCGAGCCTATATATGACATTCTACGAAGCGTGCCCAATCTTAAAAGATGATGTGGCAGCAGATGTACGTGAAAGCCGCTTACTACTATGTAACTTAGTGGCTAAATCGCTACGTACCGGTCTAGACCTTCTGGGCATCGAAGTGATGGAGCAGATGTAATCTGTTTCATTCACTGAATGAGTTTTATAGGCCGCGCAACAGCATGTTGTTGCGGCCTTTTTTATATCCAATTAAGAGCAGATTGTTATTAACCTAAGCTCAGGTTAACTAGTAAGGAACGAATATGAAATTAGAAGACATTCGCCGCGAATATACTCAAGGCGGCTTACAGCGTGAAATGCTAGCAGATGATCCTATTGTGCAATTTGAGGCTTGGTTAAAACAAGCAGTTGAAGCCAAGTTTAGTAATGATCCGACAGCCATGGTAGTGGCCACCGTTGATGAAACCGGTCAACCTTCACAGCGCATCGTACTGCTTAAACATTTGGATGAAAATGGCTTCGTATTTTTCACCAATACCGGCTCACGCAAGGCACAAGAGTTAAAGAGCAATAACAAGATTTCTTTGCACTTCCCTTGGCATGCCATAGAACGTCAAGTGATTGTATATGGTGAGGCAAAACCGCTACCAACCAGCGCTGTGGCAAAGTATTTCTTATCTCGCCCTAAAGAGAGCCAACTTGCAGCTTGGGCGTCACAGCAGTCTCGTCCGGTGTCATCTCGCCAGGCGCTAATGCAAACCTTCAACAGCATGAAGTCAAAGTTTGCTAAAGGCGATATTCCATTACCAGATTTTTGGGGCGGCTATTGTGTAGAGCCAACTAAGGTTGAGTTTTGGCAAGGTGGCGAGCACCGCTTGCATGACCGCTTTATGTATGTGAAGCAAGCAGATGGCAGTTGGGCTGTTGAAAGGTTAAATCCTTAAGCTTCGCTTCAGCATGCAATTCATAGACACCCACTGTCACCTTGACTTCGATGAGTTCAAAGGTGGCTTGCAAAACCATGTTTACCGAGCCAATCAGCTTGGTATTCATGGTTTTGTTGTGCCTGGTATCACATCAAAGCAAAGTGAAGCATTACTGAGTTTTAAACAGCACAACTCTGGTGTTTATATTGCTTTCGGTCTTCATCCGTATTTTATGGCTGATCATCAAGACGGTGATTTTGAACAGCTGAAAAGGTTGGCGATTGAACATCGAGAGCAGCTGGTGGCGATTGGTGAGTGTGGTATTGATGCGAGCATTGCAGATATTGAAAAGCAACAAGTGCTTTTTGCAAAGCACATTCAACTTGCGAATGAGTTGTCGCTGCCGCTAATTGTGCATCATAGGCAAAGCCATCACTTGATCATGCAAGCATTTAAGCAAGTCCAGCCAAAATGGGGTGGGGTGATCCATGCTTTTAGTGGTTCACTACAACAAGCGCAAGCGTATATCAAACAGGGTTTTAAACTTGGCGTGGGGGGCACGATAACGTATGAACGTGCCAACAAAACCAAGCAAGCTTTGGCACAAGTGCCACTCGATAGCTTAGTGCTTGAGACCGATGCGCCTTCTATGCCGCTTGCAGGTTATCAAGGGCAGATGAACTTACCTGAACGTCTTAAAGCAGTATTTGATTGCTTAGTAGCAATTCGCAGTGAGTCAGAGTCTGAGATTGCCAAACAAGTTTATGCGTCGTCTTGTTCACTTTTCAAGATTTGACGCTTTACTTCCCAACGTTTTAACGCGCGGCCTAATTGCCAAGTGAATACACAAGTAATGATCAACATCAGCAACACCATACGGCCGAGTTCGTGAAAATGATGATGACTTTCACTCATGGCATCTTGGGTTAAATACACCATATTTACAAAGCCAAGGGGCTTGTCGTCCGCATCAAGAATGGGCAGCACAATGGCATCTTTTAATTTGCTGATCCCCGGTAATTGTTTAGCTATGCCTTGATTGAGGGGCTCGGCTTGAAATCCTTCACTTTTAGTTAAGAGTTGCCCTTGATGATCATAAATCGCAGCACCTAACACGTAGGGGTCTTTGGCCAAATTCTTGGTTAATTTTTCTAACTTATCGAGCGCTTGGCTTTGCATTGCAAAGCTGGCGTTCCATGCTGTTTGCTGTGCCAAACTTCGGGCTGCTTGATGCGCTTGATTATGTAATAGTTGGTGAGAGCGAAAACTGGTATTAAAGGCAATCCAAGTCAGTGTGACAAAGCAAGCCGCAGCAATGATTAAACGGATCAAGCGTCGGTTTTTCGAAGACGTTATCAAATCAAGTGCTTGTGTATTTTTCATAGTATCCATATTGAGTGCTGACAGCCTTTTGGAATGATGTTACAAATGCATTGTTACTAAATTTGGAGCTCACAATGGCTGGTATTCGCTTTAACCTTACACCGCAACTTCCACTCACCGATTTATGCACCTTAGCAAAATGGTATCAGATTGAAAATGATCACTTAGTCGAGCAAGCGCCTGAATCATTGCCATTGGGTGAAGATTTTATCGTGTTTTTTGGAGCGCAAGCGAACTCGCAATTTTTGCAACACGGTATTGAATTTATTGGTAAAGCCAATATTAATGCGCTAAGTATTTATCAGCCAGCAGCGCAATTAGCCCCCGCGTTAGCGTTTAGCGTTACAGCACAGTTTGATGACTCGAAAGCATATAAAAAACAGCTTCGTAGTTTTGCCGCTGAGCATGGTTTTGAAGGTGCCTATTTATCAAAGCCAGCCAGTTTGAGCCAGCCAGGTTTACTCATCATGGATATGGACTCTACGGCGATAAAAATTGAGTGTATTGATGAAATAGCACGTTTAGCCGACGTTTATGACGAGGTTGCCAGTGTGACTGCCATGGCAATGGCGGGGCAATTGGGTTTTAGCGAAAGTTTGTATCAGCGTGTGGCGAAACTTGAAGGCATTGAACTGTCTTTGATCCAACAGCTTAAAGATAACTTACCGCTGATGGAAGGCATTCAAGACCTGTGTCACACACTAAAAGCTCATAACTGGCAGCTAGTACTCGCATCGGGTGGCTTCACTTGGTTTGCAGAAGCACTGCAAGCACCACTGTCGCTAGATGCTTTTTATGCCAATGAGCTGGAAATAGAAGAGGCGCGTTTAACGGGTAAAGTACTAGGCGATGTGGTCGATGCTCAGAAAAAGGCTGACATTTTAGCTAAGACGCGCACGCAGCTTGGTTTAGCGAAACAGCAAACCATTGCCATTGGTGATGGTGCCAATGATTTAGTGATGATGGCAGAAGCGGGAACTGGAGTTGCAATTCATGGCAAACCAAAAGTGGTTGAAAACGCCGATGCAGCTATTTGTCATGGTTCATTGTTACAACTGCTATATTTACTTAACTTGCCGAAATAGGTAAAACTATCTACAGTCAAGCAAAATAAAGGAAATAATATGAAACATATAGCAGGATATTTGTTTACTATCGCTCTATTTGGCTGTGGTGGAAAAAGTGATGGCGAAGAACCAAGTAAGGCTGTCGAACAAAACAAAGCAATAACCCAAGACGTTTCGACTAATAGTGATCAAGCAATGCTTGAGATCCCAATAAATCAAAACTTAGCGACATATAAAGTTGCTTTAATAGGCAACAGCCATACTTATGGTGTTACGAATACTTTAAAGCAGGTTGTTGCTGCTTATAGCCCTCAGAGTGTTATTGAATTAAAAGTATTGGGCTCCGGGTATACCGATGATTTGATAAAAAATGAAAAAATAATTGATGAATTAAAAACGGGTAATTGGAGTCATTTAATAATTCAAGGGCAAAAATATTCGCAGTCTGGCTCATATAATTATTCTACAGAAGCAACTGAGAACTTTATCTCGTTATCAAAGTCTTTAGATATAATGCCTATCCTGTTTCCTGAGCATCCTCAAAAAGGGAACAAAGCAGAGGGGGAAATGGTTTATAACTTGCACAGTAAAATCTCTAAGAGGGAATCTAGTTGTGTAGCACCAATAGGATTAGCTTGGAATAAAGCGACTGAACAACTTGGTGAAAACCTTTTTTATAGCTCCGATGGTAACCATGCTGGCCCTTATGGCTTTATGACAACAAGTCTAATATTAACAGAGATAATAACTGGGGAAGTTGTAGATACAGATTTAGCGAGGATATCTGAAGCTGTCCCCAATGATATTCAGTCTCAATTGGCGCAGATAGCCTCGCAAACTTTATCTGAATTTCCACCATGCAAATAGTGTTTTAATTTGCTGATTTATTTTTTGAGTCATTAAGGCTCAAAAAAATAAATCACAATATCAACGGCAATTAAGACGATGATCACCCACTCTAAAAAAGCTGAGTGTTTATGGTTTTGCTCAGTGCTGAGCATATCCAAAAGTGTATGAATGGTATCGAGCTTTTTCTGTAAAATTTGAATGCGCGGTAAAAAGTCCAAGTACTTACTTAATTGCTGATACAGCCCTTCAAGGTTAGGGTTGCCCCAAAAAAATTCTGGCGTATCGAGCAAGTTAAAATGCAAGTTGATATCGGTGCTGGTTTTAAATAACGCGCCTCTCAGCTTAGCGAGTTGCTTGCGACTGAGTGGCACAATTCCTGTTTCAGCCAACGTTTCAGACAAGTAAGCATTATCGTTGATCACAGTTTGCGCTTGCTCTTCAAAAAACTCTAATTTAGCAGATTGTGCAAAGGCATGACTGAGCGCCAGTTTAGTCATACTGTCGGTATTGTCTAAATAGAGGCAATCATCTTTTATATAGAAAGAGTCAGTATCTGTCTGCTTATAAATGTAATGTTCAATACTCGGCCTATGAATAGGCTCAATTACTAAGTCTTCTATTTTAGCAATGAGTTTACTTAATTCATCTTGGTTAAAGTTCCAACACACTATAACCGCATAATCAAAAAGCCACGCTTGTTTTTGACCCAGGGTTAGCCCATAGGCGTCTTTTATTTGTTTGGCACCATAATGATCGACTAATTTAATTTGGGTTTTTTCTTTATCAATACTGTGCCCTAGTAAGGTAATTACCAAACGATTTTCTAACTGAGTTTGCTCAGACATTGCTTGACTCCATCGTCAAAGACTTGGCCAAAATGGCACTTCTTTTCTCGCGCATTTATAGACTGAAATTTATGCAATAGAAATAGTAAGCAGAGGTTTTTAGTGATTTATTTTATTGTCGTTACGACAAAAAATAACAGTTGGACTTGAGGGGTGTCATACCGTTAAATGCGCGCAATTAAGCCAGTCCTATATATTGATTTTTTTAAGGGTAGAAATGAAAGACAACTCAGCGATTGAACAAGTTCGCGCAAGTTACAACGTACCACATTGGAGCCAAGGGTACTTTGATATAAACGACCAAGGTGAGTTAACTGTGTCGCCAGATACGGTAAACCCTAACCACGCGGTGAGTTTATCTAACATTGCCGAGCAAATTCAGCAGCACGGGTTATCTTTACCAGCTTTGGTTAGATTTCCACAAATATTACACCACCGTGTACATAGCTTATGCAATGCATTTAACCGTGCCATTGCCTCTTACGGCTATGAAGAAAAGTACCTATTGGTTTATCCAATAAAAGTAAACCAACAACGCGAAGTGGTTGAAGAGGTTTTAGCTAGTCAAGCTGAGCAAAGTGAGAAGCAGCTTGGTCTAGAAGCAGGCAGTAAAGCTGAACTTTTAGCGGTGCTAGCGATGGCACAAAAAGTCAGCTCTGTGATTGTGTGTAATGGTTACAAAGACCGTGAGTACATTCGTCTTGCTTTGATCGGTGAAAAGCTCGGTCATAAAGTAAATATCGTGCTTGAAAAGCGCTCTGAGTTAGAGATGGTGCTTGAAGAAGCCTACAAGCTTGGCGTAACGCCTCGCTTAGGCATTCGTGTGCGCTTAGCATCGCAAGGTAAGGGTAAATGGCAGGCAAGTGGTGGCGAAAAATCAAAATTTGGTTTGTCGGCTTCGCAAGTGCTGAGCGTATTGTCACAGCTAAAAGCCAAAGACATGCAAAGCACATTACAGCTCGTGCATTTCCATTTAGGTTCACAAATGGCGAACATTCGTGATGTGCGTACAGGTGTGAGTGAAGCAGCACGTTTTTACTGTGAGCTACGTCGTTTAGGCGCGAACTTAACCTGTATGGATGTAGGAGGTGGCTTAGCGATTGACTATGACGGTACACGCAGTCAATCAAGTAATTCGATGAATTACTCGCTTGCTGAATACGCCAATAACATCGTGTACACAATCGGCGATGTGTGTAAACAGTATGAGCAGCCAATGCCGATGATTATTTCTGAGTCGGGTCGTGCTTTAACGGCGCACCATGCTGTTTTGATCACCAATGTGATTGGTACTGAGTCATATCAAGTTGAAACAGTGGCGTCGCCTGATGAGCAAGCGCCTCAGCTATTAAAAAATATGTGGCACTCATGGTTACAACTCAATAATCGTGTTGATGAGCGCGCGCTTATTGAAATTTATCACGATTGTATGAGCGACTTGGCTGAAGTGCATGCGCAATTTGCAATGGGCTTACTTAACCTAGAGCAAAGAGCATGGGCTGAACAATTATCGCTACGTATTAACTATGAATTGAAGCAGTTACTCGATGGCAAAAACCGTTTCCATCGCCCGATCATGGATGAGCTGAGTGAGCGACTAGCCGATAAGTTTTTTGTGAACTTCTCGCTATTTCAATCATTACCAGATGCATGGGGTATCGATCAGGTGTTCCCGGTTATGCCTTTATCTGGATTAGCAGCACAACCAGAGCGCAGAGCAGTATTACTCGATATCACCTGTGATTCTGATGGCACAGTTGATCAGTACGTTGACGGCCAAGGCATTGAGACCACTTTGCCTGTGCCAAATTGGCAAGCAGATAGTCCTTACTTAATGGGCTTCTTCTTAGTCGGTGCGTATCAAGAAATTTTAGGTGATATGCACAACCTCTTTGGTGATACGCACAGTGTGGTTGTGACCATGGACGAGCAAGGAAAAAGTCATATTGTTGAGATTAACGAAGGCGACAGCGTAGAAGACATGCTGCGTTATGTTCACTTAGATGCTGACGAATTTAGACAAGCGTTTGCCCAATTGGCAGAAAACAAACTGCCAGAATCAGAGCGCGCACATGTATTGGCTGAGTTAGACATGGGCTTAAAAGGTTATACCTATTTAGAAGATGTATAAAGGTAACGAAATGCATACTGTGTTTGAAAAAGATAATTGCATGTTGTTTGGTAATGCCATGACTTTTATGCGTCGTCCTTTGGTTTTAAACCCGCTCACTGTTGAAGCCGATATGGTGGTATTGGGTTTGCCTTATGATATGGCAACGTCAGGACGCTCTGGTGCGAGAATGGGGCCAGACGCAATGCGTAGGGCCTCTACCAACTTAGCGTGGGAAGACACCCGTTATCCTTGGCAATTTACACTCAGTAAGCACTGTAATGTGATCGATGCTGGTGATTTGACATATATGCCGGGCGATAGCGCTGAATTTACCGAAAAAGTAGAAGCGGCAGCGACGAGTATTCTTGAGCAAGGCAAGAGCATGCTAAGTTTTGGCGGCGATCATTTCGTGACTTTGCCTTTACTGCGTGCCCATGCAAAGAAATTTGGCAGGATGGCATTGGTCCATTTTGATGCTCATACCGACACTTACTCATATGGCAGTGCCTATGATCATGGCACCATGTTTTTTCATGCGCCAAATGAAGGTTTGATCGATAAACATCGCTCAGTGCAAGTGGGGATAAGAACCAATTACAGCGAAGCAGATCATGGTTTCACTGTAATTGATGGTCAGCAGGGTAATGAGTTAAGCGCCAATGCAATTGCTGAAATTATCACAAATACAGTAGGCGATTTACCGGTTTACTTAACTTTTGATATTGATGCGCTCGATCCGGCTTTTGCACCAGGCACAGGGACGCCAGTATGCGGTGGCTTAACCACTGATAAGGTCTTAAATATTTTAAGAGCGTTAAAGGGTCTTAACCTAGTCGGTATGGATGTGGTTGAAGTAGCGCCAGCTTACGACAACTCAGAAGTAACGGCACTTGCTGGGGCGAGTATTGCGCTAGAGCTACTGCATCTATGGACTTATAAGCACAAATTAAACCATGTTTAATTCGCAATTAATGTGCAGTTTAGTTACTTAAAAAATTATTAGCCCGATTAAATTCGGGCTTTGTTTAAGTTGAGGTTTTAGTTAAATACTTTGGCTATATTTCTCGCCTAAGATCAGATCTCCATCTACACTTATCTTCAATAAAAAGCCGATTAAAAATTAAGTAATTCACCTGATTGAATCGATATCAGTGTCAGGTTGAAATAGCTCCTCTTAAAAAGGTGAGACATTTTCATGGGTGAAAATGGACTGGTTTTAAATAACGATAAACGCCTGTTAGTTTTTCTATCTCTCATATTTGTTTGTGTAGGTTTTGGCCTATCAAAATTTACATTCTACGTACAAGTGATCCCAATCTGGTTGCCTGCTGGGCTCGCCTTAGCTGGGTGTTATTTATTTGGTCGCACATTTGCTGTCATCACTTTACTGGGTACTTTTTTATATAACTTTTCTGCCACGCCTGATTACATCACTAATGCGTCTACGCTTGAGCGAGTCGGGCAAAATATCCTCATTGCACTGGGCGCAACCAGTCAGGCGTATATAGGTAGCCGGCTGTTATTGCGTTGGGGAGATCCCTTAAGGGCAAAGCATCAACTCAGTATTTTGAAGTTTGTATTGATAATTGGTTTATCGGTTAGTTTACTCTCAGCCACAATTGGGTCGTTGTCGGCGCTAGTTTTTAGCCCCGAGCAAAGTGCCACAGCAGTCATATATAGTTTTGTATTTTGGTGGTTAGGAGATGCCCTCGGTGTGCTACTCGCTACGCCATTTGTGTTAGGTGCGATTAAACTTGTTACTCAGCAATCTTCGTCTCATGGTGGAGATAAAACCCTTATAAGTTCGATTGCTTGTTTATTTATCTTTGTTGTTTCAATAACATGGTTGTTTTTTGACTCGACAAAGACAGCATTTGAGCAAAGAGTAGATAAACAGTCACAGACGATCGAAAACAAAATATACCGCGAATTATCAGGTGCTTTGTCTCAGTTACAAGTCATGGCTGATTTTATCCAAAATACAGTTGAAGTGAGTCATACTAATTTTGCACAGCAAGCCAAATCATTGATGGCAAATAGTAGGATTTTACAAGCGGTATCGTGGAACCCGCTAATCTCCCAACAGTATAAAACACGCCATAATGAGGAACTAAATAATACTTATGGAAATGAATTTAAAATCAAGGGTGCTGCTATTGAAGCTGATGACCCTATTATTTATGTGCGTTATATTTACCCTGAAAAGCCGAATCAAAACGCCATAGGCTTTAACGTTTATTCTAACCCTGACCGTAAACAAACCCTTTATGCGGTTTTGCAAAATATGCAACCCAAAGCCACGCCGATTATTCAACTCGTTCAACACAAAGAAAAGCGACCTGCATTTTTATTGTTTTATCCTGTTTTTGATTTAAGCAATGTGAAAGCTGAAATTGGAGAAAATCGCTTAATTGGTTTCAGTACTGGGGTATTCAAAGTTTCTGAAATCATTGACGCTGCGCTTGATAGTATTGATAAAGATATATTTGATATTTTTGCATTCGAAGCGACGACTGATACGTTAATCTATTCAAGTGCCGATAAAGAAAAAGAGAGTAATCTTGAGGATATTTTTAAACGACTCGAAATTTTTATGTTTGGTCAGTTGTGGTTTGTTGATTTACGGACTAATAACCAGCTTATTAGCCTCTTACAGCAGCAATCAAACTTCCCTCTTTTTTTACTGCAATTCATTATTGTTACAGCCATTACTTTACTTATTCTGCAAATGTATAACCAACAACGTGTATTGGATAAACGTGTTTTGCAAAGAACGCGCTCGTTAAATAAAGCAGTAAAGCAAGCGGATAAGGCGAGTCGGGCTAAAAGTCGTTTTTTGGCCAATATGAGCCACGAAATACGCACACCCATGAATGCGGTTGTTGGTTTTTCTCAATTAGCAAAAGAATCAGAAGATTTTGAGCAGGTTAAATCTTACCTTGAAAATATAGATGTGTCGTCGCAGCACTTACTTAATATCGTGAATGATATTTTAGATTTTTCCAAAATTGAATCGGGCAATTTTGAGCTTGTTGAAGATGAGTTCGATTTAAACAAAGCGCTTAATAAAGTGAATAACATTTTTAGGTTATCAGCGACAAGTAAAGGACTTACTTGGCGGTTTGAAAATCGTTGTCCTGTTCCTTTGTTAGTCAAAGCAGATAAAACACGTTTTGAACAAGTTCTAATTAACTTGTGTGGCAATGCAATTAAGTTTACAGAGCAAGGGGAGGTTGTTCTGACCTGCAACATAATTGCACAAAGTGAACAGGGATATCAGCTGTCTATTCAAGTCAAAGATACGGGCATAGGTATCGCACAAGAAAACTGTGAACAGTTATTCTCGGCATTCACGCAAAGTGACTCCTCCACCTCAAGAAAGTTTGGCGGTACAGGCCTTGGTTTAGCGATTTCTAAACAGCTCAGTAAATTAATGAAGGGGTCTATACGGGTTGCAAATAACCACCCTCAGGGATCGGTTTTTACTTTTACGCTTGAATTACCTAAAGCTGAAAAAGAGATAGACACTGAAGTACCCATTATTAATCGAGACTTTTCGTCACTCAAAGTATTGGTTGCCGAAGATAACCCAGTTAACCAAATGGTCATTAAAGCCATGCTGGAGAAATTAAATATAAATGCCACGCTTGTTGAAAATGGTCAGTTAGCGCTAGAAGCCATTGAAAAAAATGCTTTTGACGTAGTTTTGATGGACTGTCAAATGCCTGTTTTAGATGGATATGAAGCGGTAAAACAACTTCGCTTATTAAAGCAATTCGCAACCTTACCAGTTTTTGCTTTAACAGCCGATGCGGATACCGATAGTAGAGAAAAGGCTTTGGCGTCGGGTTTTACGCTACACGTTGCAAAGCCCCTTACCATTGAAAAGCTTAAACAGTGTTTAAGTACCCTAAAATGCTAATTTTAACTTTGTCATGCTAGAAGGCTGGCAAAGCGCCTGCAATTTAGGTTATGTTGTTTTTTCACACAATACTGAGTTAAGGCTGTATGAAAAATTTAGCATTCTATTTTTCTCTAATCGTATTGTTTCTAGCCTCTGGTGATGCATCATCAAGCAACAAACTACGCTTTGTCGCAGAAGACCTTTATCCACTTCACTTTGTTGATGAGAATAAACAAGCTCAAGGTTTTCTGGTTGATTTAGTCACAGAGGTTTTATATGAATGCCAGTGTCAGGGCTATGTAGAAATTATGCCCCAAGCACGGGCATTCAGGGAGTTGAGAGCTGACGATAATACATTGATGATGTCTTTATTGAAAACTCCATCCCGTGAAGACGAATTTCATTTTCTTGGTAGTGTATTTTATGCTCGAGCTTATCTAATCGGTCTTAAAAGCTTAAAGTATGATTTAAAGAATTTAGAAAGTGCTAAAGACTTAAGGGTGAGTACAGTTAGAGGGTATTACAGCCAAACCTTCTTACAGCAAGCAGGCTTTGATACAGAGCTAAACTTAGTCCTTGCACCGGAACCTGCAAGTTTATTGCAAATGCTTTATAGAAACCGTACTGATTTAGTACTAACCAACACATTACATCTAGATAAAGAACTAAAAAGTATCGGATTAGATCCGACTAAAATTGAAAGAAAGCTAAGTCTGAGAGATTTTCCTCATGAGTTACATTTTGTTGCAAATAAACGCTTAAAGTCAGAAAGAGCGATTCGTTTGAAAGCGGCTCTAAAGAAAGTGAAAGAATCATCCGTTTATTCATTTTTACTGAGTAAGTGGCAACTTAAACTAGCTAAGTGACTAGCAACTTTAATCTTTCAAAAAATATGAACTGATAATTGCCAGCAATGACAGACTGCTGAACATCAAGATAAGTGAGAGCGCCCCTAGCTGCTCTGCTAACAAGCCAGCACTTCCCAATATCAACAGTACAACTCCAGTAAACGTATTGCCCACTGCAACATAGTCGGTTCTTTTATTGCCTTCGGCTAAATTCACTAGATAAGTTTTACGGCCTAAACGCACACCCTGATGTGCCACACTCAAGATAAAATACAGCAGCGGTAAAAACCAAATAGAGCTAAAAATCTGAGGTAAAAATATATGCGCAACATAAAGGGCAATGGCATTTATTGCCACCAGAGCCGAACTTAATGCCATAACACGTTTACTCGATAAATCACTTAAGCGCCCCCAGATTGGTGCTGAGACTAAGCTAGCAGCACCAGATACCAGCATAAATATCGCCAGAACAGCAAAATCGAATGCTTGCTCTGAGGCAAGTACTATGTAAAACGGGGCGCTCAAAGCTGAGCAAAGTAACAATGTACGCGTCAGTAAAAATAGCGCAAAGTTGCTATCTTCATAAATCATCCGAAACTTGCTTAACGCTGCTTTTAAGCCGTTTTTTCCGCCATCAGTCGCGCCTTTATATTCGTTTATTTGCCCATAACTCAAGGCTGCTAATAACCACATAACAGCAGCTAAACCTAATGCCCATAAGATAGTTTGATCTTGTCGACTGTCTGAAAATATGAAAAACAGCCCAAACAACACCGTTGCTAAGCCAGATAAACTAGCGGTTAGGCCACTTAAATTACCTCTTTGTGTTTTAGGAATGGTTTTGCCCTGTACGTCTTTGGCGGCAATTGAGTTAAAACCTCTGGCCAAAGAGAAGATAATGAGCGTGCCAATAATAGCAATACCCGCTTCATAACCGCTTAAAGTAAAGCTTATCGCAATCAATGCCAGCATGCATAAGGCTTGAGTCAGGGAACCAAATACCCATACCCACTTTCGTAGTGGTAGTTTTCTGATGAAACTTGCAATAGCAAGCTGAGGTAACAGTGAGCCAGATTCTCGTATCGGCACCAGCCACGAAATAAAAACAGCGGGCACTTGTAAGCTTTGTAGTAGCCAAGGCAAAGTCACTTTTGGATTGAGCAATGCATCAGCAAATTGGCTAAACAGCTGGCTGAATAGCGTCAATATGAAGTTATGAGGGACGACTTTACAGGCAGAATCATCAAGTGGCTTACAGGCCCTGGCATCTTCTTCATTACTGAGTAGCTTAAAGAGGTTGTCTTTATAGTTTTTCATTTATATTCCTCAATTTCCTTGTCGACACTTCTAAATACTCGATTCCTTTTTAACTAAACCACAATACGTCAGTTAAGTAAAAATGATCGCTTTAAATTTTGGAGCACCAAGCTGGTGGCATAATAAAAAATACACCAATGGTCAGACCACTTTAATTTGTACTGTGGTTTTTCCTAAAGTTGTATAAAGTTTAGACTTTGGTTGTAGAAAAGCTGTGGTTAAACCGTGCAGAATTTTGACAGTATCACGGGATTTTGATAGTGTAATGCGCAAATTTGGTATTACCAATTTACCTTTTGGTTAAGATTACCTAACAATATGATGTTGGATGGTCTTTTCAACATGCTTAAATTCGGCGTTTGATCAATGTCTTTAAAGATAAAAGCAGCAAAATTATCCGATGTTATTTTAGAGCAACTTGAGAATATGATCCTCGAGGGCTCTTTAATGCCAGGTGAAAAGTTGCCTCCAGAAAGGGAGCTTGCGAAGCAGTTTGAGGTTTCACGACCTTCTCTTCGAGAAGCAATTCAGAAGCTTGAGGCAAAAGGACTCGTGACACGTCGTCAAGGCGGCGGAACGTATGTAAAGAATCAATTAGAACAGGGGCTCACTGATCCGCTGTTTGACTTGATCAGTAAGCATCCAGAATCGCAATTCGATTTACTGGAGTTTCGTCACGCACTAGAAGGGATCGCGGCATATTATGCAGCGCTTCGCGGTACAGATACTGACTTTGAGAAAGTTCAGCAAAGTTTTGACAATATCGCCGATGTGCACGGGGACCTAGAGCAAAAAGCACAAGCAATTAATGCATTTCATTTTGCGGTGGCTGAAGCGTCTCATAACGTGGTGTTATTACACTTAGTTAAGGGTATGCAGTCTTTGCTGGAGCAAAATGTATTACAAAACTTACAAGTTTTGGTGCAAAAGAACGACGTCAGTGAACAGCTTGCTGAGCACCGTAAATTGTTGATGGATGCTGTTATAGAAGGTAATCCAGAACAAGCACGATTAGCCAGTAACGCGCACTTAGCGTTTATTGAAGAAGCATTACTTGAAGCGGACAAAGAACGTTCGCGGATCGCACGTAGTTTAAGACGTACCAGTAACAATCGAGTTCGTTAAAATTAACCAGAAGTAATTAAATTCGTATTTTAAACATAAGGAACACTCCATATGTCTGAAGTCAATAAAATTGACGTAGACGCGTTAGAAACCCAAGAGTGGTTACAAGCGCTTGAGTCTGTAGTAAAAGAAGAGGGCGTTGAACGCGCTCAATACTTATTAGAGCAAGTATTAGAACAAGCTCGTCTTGATGGCGTTGATATGCCAACAGGTATTACTACAAACTATGTAAATACTATTCCAGCAGATCAAGAGCCTGCATACCCAGGTGACACAACAATTGAACGCCGTATTCGTTCAATCGTTCGTTGGAATGCGATCATGATCGTTTTACGTGCGTCTAAGAAAGACTTAGAGCTAGGCGGCCACATGGCGTCTTACCAGTCTTCGGCTGCATTCTATGAGATGTGTTTCAACCACTTCTTCCGTGCACCAAACGAAAAAGACGGTGGTGATTTAGTTTATTACCAAGGTCACATTTCACCAGGTATCTACGCACGTGCTTTCCTAGAAGGTCGTTTAACTGAAGAGCAACTAGATAACTTCCGCCAAGAAGTAGACGGTAAAGGTATCTCTTCATACCCACACCCGAAGTTGATGCCTGAGTTCTGGCAGTTCCCAACTGTATCTATGGGTCTAGGTCCAATTGCATCAATCTACCAAGCTCGTTTCCTTAAATACCTAGAAGGTCGTGGTCTGAAAGAGACGAACGAGCAGCGCGTTTATGCGTTCTTAGGTGACGGTGAGATGGATGAACCAGAATCACGTGGTGCAATTTCTTTCGCTGCGCGTGAGAAGCTAGATAACCTATGTTACCTAATTAACTGTAACCTTCAGCGCCTAGACGGCCCAGTAATGGGTAACGGTAAGATCATTCAAGAGCTTGAAGGTCTATTTAAAGGTGCAGGCTGGAATGTCATTAAAGTAGTTTGGGGTTCTGGCTGGGATCTACTTCTTGCGAAAGACACCTCTGGTAAGCTTTTACAGCTTATGAACGAAACAATCGACGGTGATTACCAGACTTACAAGTCAAAAGACGGTGCTTACGTGCGTGAACACTTCTTTGGTCGTTACCCAGAAACGGCAGCACTTGTTGCAGATATGACTGATGACGAGATCTTCGCGCTTAAGCGTGGTGGTCACGATACATCTAAGCTTTTCGCAGCTTACAAAGCAGCGCAAGAGACAAAAGGCCGTCCTACTGTAATCCTAGCTAAAACTGTTAAAGGTTACGGCATGGGTGAAGCAGCTGAAGGTAAAAACATTGCACACCAAGTTAAGAAAATGGACATGACGCACGTTGAACACCTTCGTTCACGTCTTGGTCTTGAAGACTTGGTATCTGACGAGCAAATCAAAGATTTACCATACTTGAAGCTTGAAGAAGGCTCTGCAGAGTACGAATACTTACATGCGCGTCGTAAAGCTCTACACGGTTACACGCCACAGCGTTTACCTAACTTCACGCAAGCACTAGAAATTCCAACGCTAGAGCAATTTAAGCCGCTTCTAGAAGAGCAAAAGCGTGATATCTCTACGACTATGGGTTATGTACGTGCGCTAAATATCTTATTAAAAGATAAAGGCGTAGGTAAAAACATCGTACCTATCATTGCGGATGAAGCACGTACCTTTGGTATGGAAGGTTTATTCCGTCAAATCGGTATTTACAACCCGCATGGCCAGAATTACACACCTCAAGACCGTGACATCGTTTCTTACTACAAAGAAGCAACATCAGGTCAGGTACTTCAAGAAGGTATCAACGAGCTAGGTGCAATGTCTTCATGGGTTGCTGCAGCAACATCATACTCGACAAATGACCTACCGATGATCCCATTCTACATCTACTACTCTATGTTCGGTTTCCAACGTGTTGGTGACATGGCGTGGATGGCGGGTGACCAACAAGCGCGTGGTTTCTTACTAGGTGCAACGGCTGGTCGTACAACCCTTAACGGTGAAGGTCTACAGCACGAAGATGGTCACTCGCACATTCAAGCGGGTACTATTCCTAACTGTATTTCTTATGACCCAACGTTCGTATTTGAAGTAGCGGTAATCCTACAAGACGGTATCCGTCGTATGTACGGTCCAGAGCAAGAGAATGTGTTCTACTACCTAACGCTAATGAACGAGAACTACGCACAACCAGCTATGCCAGAAGGTGCGGAAGAAGGTATTCGTAAGGGTATCTACAAGCTTGAAGAAAACGCTGGTGACAAAGCACACGTTCAGCTAATGGGTTCAGGTACTATCTTAAACGAAGTACGAAAAGCAGGTCAGATCCTAAGCGAAGAGTACGGCATTGGTTCAGATGTATTCTCTGTAACGTCATTCAATGAGCTTGCGCGTGACGGTCAAGACGTTGAGCGTTTCAACATGCTTAACCCAACAAGCGATGCAAAAGTACCTTACATCACATCTGTATTAGGTGAGTCTCCGGCAATTGCTGCAACTGACTACATGAAGAACTATGCAGAGCAAGTACGTGCTTACATGCCAAGCGCATCTTATAAAGTACTTGGTACTGATGGTTACGGTCGTTCAGACAGCCGTGAAAACTTACGTCGTCACTTCGAAGTAAATGCAGGTTACGTAGTAGTCGCTGCACTTACAGAGCTTGTTAAGCAAGGTAAAGTTGACGCATCAGTTGTTGCTGACGCTATCAAGAAATTTGATATCGACACAACGAAAACTAACCCACTATACGCATAAGAGGCAGATAGAATGGCAATCGAAATTCATGTTCCAGACATTGGCGCAGATGAGGTTGAAGTAACTGAGATCCTAGTTAACGTAGGTGACACAGTTGAAGTTGATCAATCTCTTATCACTGTTGAAGGTGATAAAGCTTCAATGGAAGTGCCAGCTGCAGAGGCGGGTACAGTGAAAGAAATTAAAGTAGCTGAAGGCGACACTGTTGCAACTGGCTCTTTAATTATGATTTTTGATGCTGCGGGTGATGCACCTGCAGCAGCCGAGCCTGAAGCACCAGCAGCCCCAGCGGCTGCACCTGCTCCAGCAGCGGCATCTGAATTAAAAGAAGTTCACGTACCAGACATCGGTGGTGACGAGGTTGAAGTAACTGAGATCATGGTTGCTGTAGGCGACGTGGTTGAAGCTGACCAATCAATCTTAAACGTAGAAGGCGACAAGGCTTCTATGGAAGTACCAGCACCATTTGGCGGTACAGTTAAAGAAATCAAAGTTGAAGTTGGCGGCAAAGTATCAACGGGCTCGCTAGTATTCGTATTTGAAACTGGTGCATCTGCGCCGGCAGCTGTTGAAGCGGCACCTGCGGTAGCGCCTGCTCCAGCAGCGGCGGCAGAACTTAAAGAAGTTCACGTACCAGACATCGGCGGTGACGAAGTTGAAGTAACTGAAGTCATGGTTGCTGTAGGCGATGTGGTTGAAGCTGACCAATCAATCTTAAACGTAGAAGGTGATAAGGCTTCTATGGAAGTACCAGCACCATTTGCAGGCACTGTTAAAGAAGTGAAGGTTGAAGTTGGCGGTAAAGTGTCTACTGGTTCATTGGTATTTGTATTTGAAACGCAAGGCTCTGCACCTGCTCCTGTAGCGGCGCCAGCAGCTGCACCAGCTCAAGCGGCTCCGGCAGCACCAGCGGCAAAACCAGCGCCAGCGCCAGCAGCGGCACCTGCAGCTTCAGCACAAAAAGATGAATTTGTAGCGAACGACCAATACGCACATGCATCACCTGTCGTTCGTCGCCTAGCGCGTGAGTTTGGTGTAAACCTAGCACGCGTTAAAGGCACGGGTCGCAAGAACCGTGTACTTAAAGAAGACGTACAAAACTATGTGAAAGAGTTAGTGAAGCAAGTTGAATCAGGTCAGCTATCTAAAGGTGGCAACACTGGCGGTGGCGAGCTAAACCTAATTCCTTGGCCAAAAGTAGACTTTAGCAAGTTTGGTGAAGTTGAAGAGAAGAAACTTTCTCGTATTCAAAAGCTTTCTGGTGCAAACCTTCATCGTAACTGGGTACAGATCCCACATGTTACGCAATTTGACGAAGCAGACATCACCACGCTAGAAGCATTCCGCAAAGAGCAGAATGTACTGGCTGAGAAGAAGAAAATGGGCGTGAAGATCACTCCACTAGTATTCGTAATGAAAGCAGCGGCTAAAGCACTAGAAGAATTCCCAACGTTTAACTCATCACTGTCTGAAGATGGCGAAAGCTTAATTCTTAAGAAGTATGTAAACATTGGTATCGCAGTCGATACGCCAAATGGTCTAGTTGTTCCTGTTGTTCGTGACGTGAACAAAAAAGGCATCATTGAGTTATCTCGCGAGTTGATGGAAATTTCTAAGAAAGCACGTGAAGGTAAACTAACTGCATCTGATATGCAGGGCGGTTGTTTCACAATTTCTAGCCTAGGTGGCATCGGTGGTACTGCGTTTACACCAATCGTAAATGCACCAGAAGTTGCTATCTTAGGTGTGTCTAAGTCTGACATGAAGCCAAAGTGGAATGGTAAAGAGTTTGAGCCGCGCCTAATGGTGCCGCTAAGCTGTTCATACGACCACCGTGTAATTGACGGTGCGTTAGCAGCACGCTTTACTGCAACACTTGCAGCTTACCTAAGCGACATTCGTCAGCTGGTAATGTAAAACTCAAAAATCCCACTGATTTTCAGTGGGATTTTGTTTGTATCCTCTGATACAATCGACGCACACTTTTTTAGTCTGCCCCTTGTTCCTCCTGACAAATGGATGACATGGCAGTGAGTATAACGAGTAGGGCAACGCCAATTTGGCATAACCCGTTCGCAAAATATTAAGGTTAAAACATGAGCAACGAGATCAAAACTCAAGTTGTTGTACTAGGCGGTGGTCCTGGTGGTTACTCTGCAGCTTTCCGTGCTGCTGATTTAGGTTTAGACGTTACACTTATCGAATCACGTAACACTCTAGGTGGTGTTTGCTTGAACGTAGGTTGTATCCCTTCAAAAGCATTACTTCACGTTGCTAAAGTAATCGACGACGCGAGCGAAATGGCATCTCACGGTGTTACTTTCGGTGCTCCACAAATCGACCTAGACAAAATCCGTTCTTGGAAAGAGTCTGTAATCGGTCAATTAACTGGTGGCTTAGACGGTATGGCGAAGATGCGTAAAGTTAACGTTGTTAACGGTTACGGCAAATTCACAGGTGCTAACACTATCGCTGTTGAAGGTGAAAACGGTACTACAACTGTTACTTTCGACAATGCAATCATTGCTGCGGGTTCTCAGCCTGTAAACCTACCTTTCATCCCAGAAGATGAGCGTGTAATCGATTCAACTGGTGCCCTTGAGCTTAAAGACGTACCTGAGAAGCTACTTGTATTAGGTGGTGGTATCATCGGTCTTGAGATGGGTACTGTTTACCGTGCGCTAGGTTCACAAATCGACGTTGTTGAATTTGCTGATCAACTAGTACCTGCAGCTGATAAAGACATCATCAAGATTTACCAAAAATACGTTAAGAACAAGTTCAACGTAATGCTTTCTACAAAAGTAGTGGCTGTTGAAGCGAAAGAAGATGGTCTATACGTATCATTCGAAGGCAAGAACGCTCCAGCTGAGCCAGTTCGTTACGACAAAGTACTAGTAGCTGTAGGTCGTACACCTAACGGTAAACTACTTGACGCTGAAAAAGCGGGCGTAGCTGTTGACGAGCGTGGCTTCATCAACACTGACAAGCAAATGAAGACAAACGTAAACCACATCTTCGCAATTGGTGACATCGTTGGTCAACCAATGCTTGCGCACAAAGCAGTTCATGAAGCACACGTTGCTGCAGAAGTTATCTCTGGTCAGAAGCATTACTTCGATCCTAAGTGTATTCCTTCAATTGCATACACAGATCCAGAAATCGCTTGGGTTGGTGTAACTGAGAAAGAAGCAAAAGAGCAAGGCCTTAACATTGAAACTGCGGTATTCCCGTGGGCAGCATCTGGCCGTGCAATCGCTTCAGCACGTACTGAAGGTTCAACTAAGCTTATCTTCGATAAAGACTCAGGTCGCGTTATCGGTGGTGCTATGGTTGGTATCAATGCAGGTGAAATGCTTGGTGAGATCGGCCTAGCGGTAGAAATGGGTGCAGACGGTGAAGACCTAGCGCTTACTATCCACGCTCACCCAACTCTGAACGAGTCAATCGGTCTAGCAGCTGAAATCTTTGAAGGTTCAATCACTGACCTACCAAACAAAAAAGCAGTTAAAAAGAAGAAGTAATTCTTTGATTTAGAGCTTTAAAAAAACCCGCTTCGGCGGGTTTTTTGTTATCTGCTACATTAAAGTGTAACTTTTACATATTCTCCGGGTGCATCATAGATACCCGGCTTTTCGTCAGTATGTGTTGCTCTGGCCTCTACTTTTGTGTCATTTAGATTGTTAAGCCACTGGTGCCAGTGAGGCCACCAAGACCCCGTTTGATGTTGTGCTTTATCAAACCAATCTTGCGCTTCGCCTTTGGCCTCTGGGCCATAGAAATAACCATATTTATTTGCCTCAGGCGCATTAATTACACCGGCAATGTGGCCACTCTCACCCAGCACAAAAGTCACTGGGCTTGCGGTATTTTGCACACCTTTAAATGTGGCTTGCCATAGCGCAATATGATCATCACGCGTAGAGAGCATATAAATCGGTGTTTTTACCTTGCTCAAATCAATTTTAGTGCCACGAATACTGATTGCTTTTGGCTCTACTAGCTTGTTTTCTAGATAGAGATTACGTAGCATAAAATTATGACATGCTGCAGTCAGGTTGGTACTGTCACCATTCCAATAGAGCAGGTCCATATTCATAGGCGCTTTGCCTTTGAGGTAATTATTCACATAATAATTCCAGTACAGGCTGTTTTCTCTGAGCATACTGAATGCGGTGCCTAGTGAGTGACCATGCATGACACCATTTTCAGTATTATACGCCTCAAGTGCAGCAATTGTTGGCTCATTGATAAAAACACCAATTTCTCCAGGTTGAGCAAAGTCGAGTAATGTGGTTAATAAGGTCGCACTTTTGATGCGCTGTTTCATTCGCTTCGCTGTGAAATAAGCCAATGTTGTTGTCAGCAAAGTACCGCCAATACAATAGCCCATAGCATTGACATAGCTTGTGCCTATATGCTTTTCGATGGCATCAAGGGCAGCTATCACGCCATCGACTACATAATCTTCAAAGCTGATGTGTGCCATACTCGGATCAGGGTTTTTCCACGACATCATAAATACGGTATGGCCTTGATCGACAGCCCATTTCACCATTGAGTTTTGTTGTTGCAAATCTAAGATATAGTACTTGTTCACATAAGGTGGAATGATTAATAGCGGTGTCTCGAGTACTTGCTCTGTGGTTGCACTGTATTGGATTAATTCAAATAAATGGTTTTGATACACTACACGACCCGGTGTCGTCGCTAAGTCTTCACCGAGTTTATAAGCTTGCTCATCAGTCATGCTAATACGCAGCATGTCTTGGCTTTTGTCTAAGTCTTTTTTAAGCAGTTCAAAGCCTTTTACTAGGTTTTCACCTTTTGACTCTAGGGTGAGTTTAAGTAACTCTGGGTTAGTGCTGATAAAGTTACTGGGCGCAAGCGAGTTAATGGTTTGTCTGGCAAAAAACTCAAGGCGTTCTTTTTGTTTTTCGTCTAGTCCTTGAGTATCACGAATGTTTTGTAGCAGTGACTCACCAAATAATAAGTAACTTTGTTTGATGTAGTTAAACCATGGGTTTTGCTGCCATTGCTCGTCTTTAAAGCGGCGGTCGCCACGCTCTTCACTAATGACAGGCGCAACGTTTTCGTCACCAGCATGCATCGCGTTTTGCATTATCTGCAATTGCTGCTGCCACCAGTTCGTTTGATTCTTTATTAATGTCTCAGGCTGCTGGCTTAGGGCTTGCAACCAAGTGGTAAAGTCTTTGCTGTTTTGCTCGTTTAAAGCCTGTTGAACAGGGCTTTGTTGGCTCAGGCTTTGGGTAAAGGAGTTAAAAATTTCTTGGTTTTGTTGCCACCAAGATTGCATCGTAGCATTTAAGGCGTCGTTATCCATCTTCATCATGATTGTCCTAATGACACAACTAGACGCTGCTTGGGTGTCGCAGCATGAAGGCAAGAAGAGCAGGTAGCGGCAGAAATACCGCTACCTAAATAAGTCTTAAGCTTGAGCTGTTTGCATTTGCTCTTTAGTTAAAGCTTCAAGGTTGTCTTTGAACTCTTGACCTAGTTTAGTTAGCTTTTGACCGTCTTCGATCATTTGCTGGCTTAGCTGAGTCATTGCTGAAACCTGGCTTAAGTTAAAATCGATTGCAGATTTAACATCTTGTACTTCAGTCGCTGCTTTTAATTGCGATACAGAAGCATTTGAAATGTTTTGTACTGCATCAATTTGAATGCTCGCTAGCTGTTCAATGTTCTTTGCAACAAGTTGGTTGAACTTGATTGCTGGGCCGAAAAACTTTTGGTTTTGTTCAGTTAGCGTGTTTAGTAAATCAGTGTACATAACGTTTTCCTTTTGAGTCGTTGAAATTGTTCAAAAAAATTGGGTTGAGCGTTAACTGCTTACTCAACTAACTTAATTCATATATAAACCGCCGTTTAGGGCGAGCGTTTCACCTGTGATATAAGCTGCATCGTCAGAAGCTAAAAAGCGAACAGCTTTGGCGACTTCTTCTGGTGTCGCTAAACGCTGCATAGGTACTTGTCCGCGAATGTTATCTAGTACCTCAGGTTTCATTGCTGCAACCATCGGAGTTTCTGTATAACCAGGAGCAACCACATTCACAGTGACACCCGCACGCGCACCTTCATAAGCAAGAGATTTAGAAAAACCGATCATGCCCGCTTTTGCTGCGGCATAGTTTGCTTGTCCAAATTGGCCTTTTTGACCGTTTACGCTGGAGATGTTGATGATTCGACCTTGTTTTTGTGCACACATATGCGCAAACAAAGGTTGGGTCATATTGAAAAGCGAGTTTAAGTTGGTATCGATCACTTCGCGCCATTGCTCAATCGACATCTTTTTAAATGTGGTATCACGCGTGATACCCGCATTGTTGACTAACACATCAATGTGTTGATGCTCTTCGATAAGGTCGTCAAGGGCAAGTTTACAAGCTTGCGTATCTGTCACATCTAAAAACGCCGCTTGGACATGTTTGGGATTGATGTTTGCTTCATTGAGCCATTGATCAAAGTCAGCTTGGGTTCGACGTTGGCTCGCAACGGCGATAACGAAGAATTGGTTTTCTACAAGAGATTGAACGATGGCTGTACCAATGCCACCAAAGGCGCCAGTTACAATGGCAGTTTTTTGTATATCCATGATGATTTCCCTACATCTTTTATGACAATTTAACTGCATTTGTCATGTTTGCTTTAGGCAACAAACACCAGTGAAATTCACTTGAGTGATCGTTAAGTGACTTCATTATTTGCGAAAAAAGTGACAGTTTTTTAACCAAACCATGACCTTTTTAAGAACTCACTCTTGCGGCTTACTTTAAGCGTAAACCCCATAGCGTGGTTTATCATATAGTCTATCGTTATGCTCGAAATTTGCACAATTTATAACTTGATCTAAATCTAGTTTTCTTTACTAAACTTAAAGTAAGGAATAATTAAGGTTAGGCTATGCGCGTTCAGTCTTCATTACTCATTTTCAAAGTCGCTTCGAGCACATGTGTGTTTTTAATCATGCTTGCAAGTTGGTTAATGTATTCACACATCGACCATACTCAGCAAGTTGAGCTGCAGTTAAACCGGCTTAAATTAGCCGCAGCCCGATTAGTTGGCGTAAAAAATGACTACATACAAGAAAGACAGCCTGAGTTTATTAAGTCTTTCGATATGTATTACTTTCAATTCGAAAAAGAATACAGTGAGCTTGCTCAGCTTCTTTTTAATGAGCCAAAAGTCATGCAGCAGCTTTCGGCAATAGAAACAAATACCGCACAACTAAGGCAAACTTTAAAGCGTTTCGAGCAGTTTCAAATCAAGTTAGGTCATGAGGCTGATGAGGGAGTATATGGCTTGTTCAGGCGTCATGCTCATCAGCTACAAAGCTATGTACAAACAGCTGAACAACCCATATTAGAGCTTAAGGTACTTGAATTACGACGTGCAGAGAAAGATTTTTTACTGCGACACGATCACGCCTATATTGAGCGTCATACTGCAATTTACGAAAAGTTATATGAGACGCTGCAATCCGATAACTCTCAAGCGGCACTGCTACTCAAAGCTTATCGGCAAGGTTTTTTATCTTACAGTGCAGTGCTTACAGAAATAGGCTTGAACTCTAGACTTGGTTTGAGAAAGCAACTTGATGAGCAAAAAAATGCGCTAACAACCAAAATATTGGGGTTGAGCAATACCATTATTTTGCAGGACCACGATACCAAGCAAGCTTGGGTTTTAACCTTACTAGGCATGATAATTGTGATTTGCTCGGTATGCTTTGTACTGTTGATGATTTTGCATACAAGAGTCTCGGAAAAGATAAATGTGATCAGTGATGTTTTAGACAAGGTCGTTGAGCATGAAAACTTTAAACTTAGGACTAATCTGAATAATACTGATGAGTTAGGTCAAATAGGCACGCATGTAGATAAATTACTTGAATACCTTGATGGCCTACTCGTGCGTTTGTCTTCGGCACAAAAGCGCCTTTTAGAAGATGCTGAAGTGGCAAGCTTCAGTAATGTCATAAATCGCTTTGCCCAAGAGTTAAACGCCCCTCTCGGTGAGGTTAAAAGTGGCAAAGGAGACATGGCAGAGTTAATCGCTATCTTAAAAAGTAATTTAAGAGATGAACTTGATGAAAGCGCCTCAATTTCTGAAATGATAAATCATCTAGAAAGTACTTTAGATATTATTGAGAGCAATTTAACAGTTAGCGAGCAGCTTATTGAAGAATTTAAGCTTATTTCTTCAAATCAGTACTTTGATGAACTGAGCTACTTTAATTTACTTGATCAAGTAGAGCAGGCTTTTCGAAGTAATGACGGTTTATTACCTGCAGATGACTATGATATCACCTTTGATATTTCAGAAGGTTTGTTTATTAATAGCTACCCCTCAGCAATCAATCAGATCATTAACTTGTGCATTCATAACAGTATTAAACATGGCAAAATAGCCAATCAGAAACTCCATATTGTGGTCTCGGCAATGGTTGTAAATGACTTTGTGCATATCTATTTTAAAGACGATGGCATGGGCATAGACAAAGAAATTTTGCCGGTTATATTTGAGCCGTTTATTACTTCAAAACGTCACAGTGGTGGTACTGGTCTAGGCATGAGCATTATTTATAATTTAGTGACGCAGAAGTTAAAAGGTGAGGTGAAAATGCAAAGCCCAGCGCATGGTGGTGCTTGCCTTCACATCATATTGTCAGAGACTGAGTTTTCACAAAAACAATTATCTGACATGAGCTCAGAGGAAATGGATTAGTGCTTAAATGATTCATACCTCCCTTCAAAAAAACTCACTTAATTAAAAGGATTGGTATAAACCCATCCCTAAAACAAATTTATAAAAACAAAAAAGCCATGATTCTCATCATGGCTTTTTATGTCACTTTAGCGGTTAAGCTTTTTTACTCGCAACCCACTCGTCAACGAACTTTTCTAGTACGTTAAGCGGCACTGGGCCATTTTTCAGTACCACATCGTGGAACTGACGAATATCAAACTTGTCACCAAGCTCTTTCTTAGCATCTTCACGTAGTTCTAATATCTTAAGCATGCCCACTTTATAAGCGGTTGCTTGTGAAGGCATTACGATGTGACGCTCAACCATTTTAACGCCGTCAGACTTCGCGTTAGGGGTGTTATTCACGTAGTAATCGATACCTTCTTGGCGAGTCCACTTCATAGCGTGAATACCAGTATCTACCACTAGACGACATGCACGCCACAGTTCCATAGCAAGACGACCAAAATCTGAATATGGGTCTTCATATAGGCCCATTTCTTTTGGTACTAGCTCAGAGTATAAACCCCAACCTTCGATATAAGCTGTGTAGCCACCGAATTTACGGAACTTAGGCACACCTTCAAGCTCTTGCGCGATAGCAATTTGCATGTGGTGACCTGGGATACCTTCGTGGTAAGCAAGTGCTTCCATTTGGTAAGTAGGCATTGCTTCCATGTCATAAAGGTTTGCGTAGTAAATACCTGGGCGAGAACCATCTGGCGCAGGCTGCTGGTAGAATGCTTTACCTGCCGCTTTTTCACGGAACGCTTCAACACGTTTAACAATCATGTCTGCTTTTGGCTTAACAATGAATAACTCATCAAGGCGAGATTTCATGTTGTCGATCATCGCAGTTGCATCTTTAAGATACTTCTCTTTACCTTCATCAGTATTAGGTAAGTAGAACTGCTTGTCAGTTTTCATGAATTCCATGAACGCTTTTAAGTCGCCTTTAAAGCCAACTTTGTCTTTGATTTCACGCATTTCGTCATGAATACGTGCTACTTCAGCAAGACCAATCTCGTGGATCTCTTTCGCAGTTAAATCTGTGGTTGTTGTGCGAGCAAGGGCATTGTTAAAGAATGCTTCACCTTCAGGGAACTTCCAAGCACCATCACGGGTATCCGCTTTTTTCTCAAGCTTAGCTAGGTAGTTAATTAGCTTGTTGTAAGACGGCTTGATAGCAGTTTTAAGCGCTTCAGTCGCTTCATTGATAAGGGCTGCTTTTTCAGAATCAGCGATCTCTAGTTTGTTCACTTTGCGCTTGAAGTCAGCAAGTAATGTAGAGTCTTCACCTTTTTCAAACGGCGCACCCTTAATGATATTCTTACTTGAATCAATTACATGTGGGAATACAAACTTAGGTGCAATAATGCCTTTTTGCGCACGGATCTCTAAAGACTCGATAAGTTGATCGAATACTTTAGTTACGCCATTTAAACGTGAGATATACGCTTTCGCATCTTCAACATTAGTGATTTGATGCTGGTTAATTAAAAATGCCGGCACCATTGAGTGCGTACCAAACATTTGGTTAACTGGGTAGTTATGGTAGCGCCATTTGAAATCAGCAATACCATCTTCTAAACGTTGCTTCATCAAATCGTAACTAACCTGCGTGTTAGCATCTAGTTTACTGCGGTCGATTGCAGTTAAACGAACTAGATCTTTTTTAGCAATTGCTAAGTCTTCTAATGCACGCTCTTCACTGTCGTCATCCCACTTGTCGTAGTCTTTTTTGATACCCATGTAAGTTTGGTATACAGGGCTTCGCATTACGCCATTCATGAAGACTTCTTCGAATAGCGCATTGGCTTTTTCTACTTCACTTTGAACAACTTGGACTTGCGGTGCAGGAGCAGGTTTTTCAGCAGTTTGCTGACAACCAGCCAAAAATGCTGCGCTGATTGCTGCAGCAATAATGGTGAGTTTACGCATTGTTATCTACCTTTGAGTTTTTTGTACGCTATGGATTATCCTTGGCGTATTGTTATTTTTATAAAAACAGCCGAAACCGTTTAAACAAATAATTCTAGCAGGTCATTTAAAAAACGGTGGCCTTTATTTGTAACCAACCATGAATGACCTAAATCTTCTATTAATTCTTTTTCAAGTGCAGTGTTAATTGCAGCCTCAATTTCGTTCAATGGCAAGCCTGAATAGTCAGTGAACTGTTGCTTATTGCATGACTCACGCAGCCTAAATTGGTTCATAAAGAACTCAAAAGGGCGGTCTTCTTTTTCAACTTGCCAGCTTTCATATAAATAAGGCTTGCTAAGATCCATATAGCCACGAGGGTGCTTCACTTTTACGGTACGTAAAATGCCGCTATGTTCAGGTTGAGTTATCTTTCCGTGGGCACCACAGCCAATGCCCAGATAATCACCAAAGCGCCAATAATTTAAATTGTGCTTACATTGGTAGCCAGGCTTAGCATAGCCTGAGATCTCGTAGTGCTCATAACCGGCTTCAGCCAGCAATTTTTGCCCTTGCTCTTGGATATCCCATAATGTGTCATCTTCAGGAAGCACTGGTGGTTTAGAAGCAAACTGAGTGTTTGGTTCAATGGTCAATTGATACCAAGATAAGTGAGGCGGGTTAAGCGCAATCACTTTGCGTAAATCACTTAACGCATCTTCGACACTTTGGCCCGGTAAGCCATGCATTAGATCCATATTAAAAGAGTTTAATCCTGCGGCTTGTGCCTCTTTGGCGGCGTTAATGGCTTCATTTTCGCCATGAATACGACCCAGCGACTTTAGTTTATCTGCTTGTAAACTTTGCACACCTATCGAAATACGGTTAATACCCGCTTCAACATAATGCTTAAATTTGTCTTTTTCTACCGTGCCAGGGTTCGCTTCTAGGGTAATTTCAATACTGTCTTCAAAAGGGATCAGCTTTTCTATTTCGGCTAACAACCATTGATAGGCTTTACCCGATAACAAACTTGGCGTGCCACCGCCGACAAAAATACTGTGTAATTTGCGACCTTGCACTAAATGCAGATCAGCCTGCAAGTCGTGAAGTAAGTGTTGAATATATTCTTGTTCAGGAATTTCACCCTTTTGACCGTGACTATTAAAGTCGCAGTAAGGGCATTTTTGCACGCACCAAGGTACGTGCACATATAAGCTTAGAGGAGGGAGTTGCACAATTAGCCTTTTAATTTAGCAACGAGTTGCTGCAGTGCCTGACCTCGATGGCTCAGGGCATTTTTTTGCTCCTTCGTTAATTGTGCAGACGTGCATCCTTCGCTTGCTACATAAAACACCGGATCATAACCAAAGCCTTCACGACCTTGTTGATCTTCTGTGATGATCCCCTCCCAGCTTGCTTGGCAAACGAGTGGTGTCGGGTCATCAGCATGACGCATATAAACTAGCACACACCAAAAACGCGCTGAGCGCACTGTTTTACCTTGCATCTCAACCAGTAACTTGTCTATATTGTCTTGGTCGTTTGCGTTTTCACCAGCAAAACGTGCAGAGTACACGCCTGGTGCACCGTTTAAAGCATCGACCTCAAGACCAGAGTCATCAGCAATGGCAGACAGGCCGGTAATTTTAGCTGCGTGGCGCGCTTTAATAATGGCATTTTCGATGAAGGTAGTGCCCGTTTCTGGCACGTCAGGTACATCAAACTGGCTTTGTGGTAATACTTCAATGTTTAACTCATTGAGCATCGTTGCAAGCTCTTTCACTTTACCTTGGTTGCCAGTGGCAAGAACAATTTGTTGACTCATCAGCAATTAGTCCACGTAGAATTTTTGTTGAAAGTTTAAAACTTGGAAGTTGTTGCCTTGGTTAATGTTGATTTTAAAGCGGTAAATCTCTTCGTTACGAAAATCAACTTGGGCAAGGTAATAAATGGCGTCGCCATCAACGACTTCTTTAAACTCTAATGTTTGTTTACTGCCAAGAAGGTTTTTTGCTTCTCCAGTGAGTTTGGCTTTTTGAGCTGGCGTCCCTTCTTTGTTGGCAAGCACAGAGATATTAATAATGCCTTTGTAGTTACTGCGTTCAAGCCCATATGCTTTGGCAATACTTGGCTGAATAAAAGTAGAAGGGAAGGCGATGTAGTGTACTTGCCAAGGACCAAGCTCTTTATATTGTCCACCTTGTACAGAATTAGCAGAGGCAATAAAGCTACTTAAAGCAAGGATGAAAGCAATCAAAATTCGCATAAATACTCCTAATTAACCTAGCAAGTCCATGATTAGTAATTGCACGAACTGCAGGCCAATAATTAATACCAAAATAGATAGATCTAAACCGCCAAGAGGTGGGATAACTTTACGAATTGGGCGTAGCATTGGCTCAGTAAGTTGGTCAAATACCGCGGCAATTGGGTTATAACCTTGAGCTACCCAGCTCATGATCGCACGAATAATTAATATCCAAAATACCAGCGTAAAGGCTTCTTTTAAGACAGTGATAACGCCATTAATTGCGGCGCCTACTGGCTCCCAACCACCGTAAAACATCACCATGAGTAATGACACTTTGGCAAAACCAACTAAGAATGCGAGTACCAAAGAGGCGAGGTCTAAGCCACCTACGCCAGGAATGATTTTTCGCAGTGGATTGACTGCAAAAGAAGTGGCTTTAACAACGGTTTGGCTCAGTGGATTGTAAAAGTCAGCGCGAACTAACTGTAGCCAAAAACGCAGTAATACGACCATTAAAAATAGGTCGAATACAATACCAATTAAAAATTGCATAGCAGTCATGGCTGCCTCCTAGATCTGTTGTTCCATTTCTTCAGCGCGAGCGATACAGGCGTCCATAGCGTCGGCAACGGTAGTTTGTAAGTTTTGTGATTTTAAGTATTCAATAGCCGCGTGTGTTGTACCACCTTTTGATGTCACATTGGCGCGCAGTTGTTCAAGTGAGATATCATCGTTGGCAAATGCCATCTCAGCCGCACCCAGTGCAGTTTGTTGCACTAATAATCGCGCTTGTTCATGGCTAAAGCCAAGCGCTACGGCTTTTTCAGCAATAGATTGCATAAATAAGAAGAAATAAGCTGGAGAAGAACCGGTTACAGCAATAATGTCGTTAATTTGCGATTCTTGCTCTAACCAAAGCGCGATACCTGTTGCACTGAACATGTCGGTAACAATGCTTTTTTCTTCATCGCTAATCGCATCGCTGAATAAGCCACTGACGCCTTTACCTAATAAGCTTGGTGTATTTGGCATACAGCGCACAAGTTTTGCATCAAAACCTAGCATTTCGCGCAAGCGCTTTACAGTAATACCTGCTGCAACTGAGATGAATAGTTTGCTACTCATGTCTATGCCTGCGTCTTGGAATGTTTGGCAAAGCTCAGCCATCATCTGTGGTTTAACAGAGAGTACGATAATGTCGGCTTGCTTAACTGCCGCAAGGTTATCCGATGTGGCGTTCACACCTAAGTCAGCTTCAACTTTTGCTAGTTTTTCTGGATTACGGTTGGTGGCAATGATGCTGCTCGCATCGAAGCCATTTTTTACCATACCACCAATGATGGCATAGCTCATGTTACCTGTTCCGATAAACGCGATGGTTTTATTTGACATAGTTTGTGCTTACCTTATTGTCTTTTTCCAAAAATGTCGGTGCCAATACGCACCATGTTTGCCCCTGCAATGATGGCAGGCTCTAAGTCCTGGCTCATACCCATAGATAGGGTATCTACTTGAGGATATTGGTGCTTTAGTTTATCAAAGCAAGCCCGCATTTGCTGAAAATATTGTAATTGTTTCTGCTCATCATCGGTTTTTTCGGTGATGGTCATTAAACCACGCAGGTTTAATTGACGTGCATCAGCTATAAATGCAGCCAATTCATCTAGCTCTGACAGCTGACAACCTGACTTATTTTCGTCTTCGCTGATATTTATTTGGATCAGGATGTTCAATGGCATGAGGTTGTTTGGACGTTGCTCGTGTAAGCGCTTTGCGATTTTTAAGCGATCAACACTTTGCACCCAATTAAAATGCTCCGCAATATGGCGAGATTTATTTGATTGAATCGGACCAATAAAGTGCCATTCAATGTCTTTTTTATCTTTTAATTGCTGAATCTTATCAACGGCTTCTTGTACGTAAGACTCCCCAAATTGACGTTGCCCTGCATCATAGGCCTCTTCAATGAGGTCGATAGGTTTGGTTTTTGATACGGCTAATAATTGCACTGTATCGGAAAATGGACTGTTTTGTTCTGCTTTTATCACGCGATCGTAGGCGCAGCTGAGACGTTCTGCTATTGTAACCATATTATATTTCAGCTCGTTTTGGAGTCATACATGGATATTACTGAATTATTGGCCTTTAGTGTTCAACATAAAGCCTCGGATTTACATTTATCATCGGGTGTTTCGCCGATGATCCGGGTTGACGGCGATGTGCGTCGTGTAAATATTCCCGCATTAGAATCGAAAGACGTAAATAGCCTCGTTTACGATATTATGAATGATAACCAGCGAAAGGACTATGAGCAAAATTTAGAGGTGGATTTTTCTTTTGAAGTGCCTAATTTAGCGCGTTTTCGTGTTAATGCCTTCAACACCAGTCGCGGTCCTGCAGCGGTATTTCGTACCATTCCTTCTACCGTATTATCACTTGAAGAATTAGGTGCCCCTGATATCTTCAAAGATATCTCAGATAAACCTCGTGGTTTAGTGTTAGTTACCGGTCCTACCGGCTCAGGTAAATCAACGACCCTAGCGGCAATGGTTGATTATATTAACAATTGCAAACACCATCATATTCTGACTATCGAAGATCCCATTGAATTTGTGCATCAAAACAAACTCAGTCTAATTAACCAGCGTGAAGTACATCGTGATACCCATAGTTTTAAAGCGGCTCTTCGCTCAGCGCTGCGTGAAGATCCTGATGTTATTCTAGTGGGTGAATTACGTGACTTAGAAACCATTCGTTTAGCTATGACTGCCGCCGAAACTGGCCACTTAGTGTTTGGTACTTTGCACACCACATCAGCACCAAAAACCATAGATCGTATTATCGACGTTTTCCCGGGTGAAGAAAAAGACATGGTACGCTCAATGTTATCTGAATCACTGCAAGCGGTAATTTCTCAAACACTGGTAAAAAAAGTGGGAGGGGGCCGTGTGGCAGCACACGAAATTATGCTCGGCATTCCTGCAATTCGTAACCTTATTCGTGAAGATAAAATTGCACAAATGTACTCGGCAATTCAAACCGGTGCGATGCATGGTATGCAAACCATGGATCAATGCTTAAAGAACTTGGTTAATCGCGGTCTTATTACAGCGCAAGATGCACAAACAAAAGCACATGATAAGGCCCAATTCGGTCCAAACATGTAGGAGTGACTAAAATGCTATTGAATCAATTCTTACAAGCTATGGTAGACCGACAAGCATCAGATTTATTTGTCTCAGCAGGATTGGCTGTCAGTGCTAAAATTGACGGTGAATTAACGCCTTTAAGCGAAGAGCGGTTAACGGCAGAAGCTTCCCTTGAGCTTGTTGAGTCTGCAATGAATGACAGGCAAAAAGAAGAATTTTATCGCGCAAAAGAATGTAATTTTGCGATTGCTACCGATGAAGGGCGTTTTCGTGTTTCTGCATTTTGGCAAAGAGACTGTGCGGGTATGGTGCTACGCCGCATAGTGACGCAAATTCCTGATGTGAATGATTTAGGCCTGCCTTCTGTACTGACTGATGTGATCATGTCAAAGCGTGGTCTGGTGTTATTCGTCGGTGGCACAGGCACAGGTAAGTCAACATCACTAGCTGCACTGCTAGGTTATCGCAACCGTAATCAGCGTGGTCATATTCTAACAATTGAAGATCCAATTGAATTTGTGCATGAGCACAAAAAGAGCATTATCACACAGCGTGAAGTAGGGATTGATACAGAGAGTTTTGAAGCGGCGCTTAAGAGCTCGTTACGACAAGCCCCTGATGTCATTTTGATTGGTGAAATCCGCTCTCAAGAAACCATGGAATACGCACTTAGCTTTGCTGAAACTGGCCATTTATGCGTGGCAACACTGCACGCAAATAACGCTAACCAAGCGATTGACCGCATTATGCATCTAGTTCCAAAAGAGAAGCATGATAAGCTGAAATATGATTTAGCGTTGAACCTGCGCGCTATTGTTGCGCAGCAACTTGTGCCTTCAGCGAAAGGGGAAGGGCGTGAAGCAGCCATCGAGATTTTACTTAACTCGCCAATGGTTGCTGAACTGATTAAAAAAGGTGATATTGGATCGATTAAAGAAACCATGGCCAAGTCGAAAGAAATGGGTATGCAAACCTTTGATCAGGCCTTGTTTGAGCTCTACAAACAACGTCGTATTAATTATGCAGATGCACTTCACTACGCAGACTCGCCTAATGATCTACGCTTAATGATAAAGCTGCAGAATAATGAGCAGCAAGGTGCAGGTTTCCTAAAAGGTGTGACTGTTGATGGATTGGACACAAAGTAACTTATTATGAAGGTATTGTTGATTGCTATCACATTTATGGCTGCATGTTTCACTCATGCAGCCATAGCCTTTGATGTAAATAAAATCCAGATTTACGTTAGAGACGATGTTTATGAGGACTATAAACGCTTCTTGAATGGCCGAAATCTAGAAGAAATATCGGATTTTTCGGGGCAGTACATAAGACGTGATGTCGTTGATATGATATTAGCGCAACAAGCACTTGCTTTGGGCGGCTTTAGGAAAGAGTTTGAGTACCAGACGGGCAATGTAAACTTCCGTAATACCAAACTGTTAGAGCAAGGAAAGTTGTTACTTAGCATGGACAGTTATTGGCTAGAAGATGCAAAATCAATGTCGGATGCTGTTTATATAAGTGAGCCTTTGATAAAACGAGGAGAATATTATGCAGGTGTTTTTTATTCTCCAAACAATAAAAAAATGCAGCAGCTAAATTCATATGCGCAATTGTCTGAGTACACATCGGTTAGCACACCACGCTGGCGTACCGACTGGGAAACGCTTCATAGCATGCCACTTCAAAAGTTATTTGTTGAACATGAATGGATATCTCAAGCGCGTATGGTAAGTATGGCATGGGCTGATTTTATGCTTATGCCTTTAATGCCAAGTTTGAAAAATGAATTTAATTTAGAAGGAATTAAGCTGGTCGCTCACCCAAGGCTTGTTGTTTTGCTTGACGGTAGTCGTCATCTAGTGGTTTCTAAAAATCACCCATATGGAGTTGAAGCATTTAAAGCGCTTCAAGAGGGGCTAAAAATTTTGAATGAACGAGGTATGATCATAAAAGCCTACACGCAAGCAGGCTTTATTCCTGATCTGTCAAAGTATGAAGTTTTAAACGAGTTACCAACTAGGTAAGAATTAATCCCACAACGACTCAAAAAAACTTTCTAAAATGATAACCGCAGACATACCGTCAACGTTACTTTTGCCTAAGTTTCGATAGCCACCTTGCTCAAATAAGCGCGCTTTTGCGTCAGTGGTGGTCAGTCGTTCATCTTGGGTTTCAACTTGTAACTTAAAGTTATTATGCAGGCGATTGGCAAACTTTTTTGCTTGGAACGTCACTTGTTGATTCGTACCATCCATATTTAACGGTAGTCCAACCACTAATAAATCCGGCTTCCAGTCGTCGATGTGTACAGCAATTTCATCCCAATTAGGAATGCCATCTCGCGCTTTTACAGCACCAACACTATTGGCAGTGCCGGTGATCTCTTGACCAACAGCAATGCCAATACTTTTAGTACCAAAATCAAAGCCCATGACCGTTCTTTGGCCAATGGGCGTTTTTTCTTTTTTATTTGTCATTAACTTTATCTTTATTAAGCATGGCCTGCGATAGTCGCAAGTTTAGAGACATCGAAACCAAGCATTTCTACAGCTTTTTGCCAGCGTAGCTCTACGGGGGTGTTAAAAATGATTGCTGGGTCAGCTTTAATTACTAACCAGCTATTTTCTGACAGCTCACGTTCTAGTTGGCCTTGTTCCCAGCCTGCATAGCCAAGGGTAATAATAAATTCACTGGGGCTGTCATCATAAGTCAGACTTGCTAGCACATCTTTAGACGTGGTTATCATGATCTCTGAGCTCAGCTCCTGACTCGATGAGTAGCCATATTTTGGCGTATGAAGCACAAAGCCTCTGTCGGTATGCACAGGACCACCGGCAAAGACATGGCGTTTAGAGGCTTCACTCATCTTGTTATTTTCGATATCAATTTTATCGAGAAGTTCACCGACAGTCACATTGACAGGGTGGTTAATCACCAGTCCCATCGCTCCTTCTTCATTATGCTCACAAATATACGTCACACTTTGTTTGAAGTAGGGGTCTTGCAAACTCGGCATTGCGATTAAGAAATGATTTTCTAATGATGATTGCATATTGATGGCCTTAGATCAGAAGATGGGGCGCATGTTGCCCCATTTTGTTTATTTATTATGGGCTAGTTTCTCTTCGATCGCCTCATAGAATTTATCCATAATTGAAATATCAAACGCAGCTTCTATTTCTTTTACGCAGGTTGGCGCTGTGACATTGATTTCGGTTAGCTTGTTACCAATAATGTCTAAGCCAACAAAAATGAGCCCTTTTTCTTTTAGAGTTGGGGCAACAGCTTGCGCGACCTTTAAATCATCCTCACTGATTGGACGGGCTTCACCACGACCTCCTGCGGCGAGGTTACCTCGGGTTTCACCACCTTGAGGAATGCGCGCTAAGCAGTAAGGGATGACTTCACCATTCACAACCAAAACACGTTTATCGCCTTGCTTAATTTCAGGAATGTACTGTTGTGCCATTGCAAATCGGCTACCATGTTCTGTCAAGGTTTCGCAGATCACACCAATATTTGGGTCATCTTGTTTGACTCTGAAGATTGAAGCGCCACCCATGCCATCGAGTGGTTTTAAAATGATGTCGCCATGCTTAGTTAAAAACTCGCGAATTTGTGCTTGAGAGCGGGTCACAAGCGTATCTGGTGTATGTTCACTAAACCATGCAGTAAATAGCTTCTCGTTAGCATCGCGTAAACTTTGCGGCTTATTAACCACTAAAGTTCCGGCATCTTCAGCGCGCTCCAGAATATAGGTTGCGTAAATATATTCAGTATCAAATGGCGGATCTTTTCGCATTAAGATCACGTCTAGGTCACTCAGTGCAATATCTTGCTTATCTTCTAGTGCATACCAGTTGTCTACGTCGTCAAACACGGTTGCTTTGGCTGCGGTTGCACGGGCTTGGCCTTGATATAAAAACAAGTCGTCCATTTCCATATAGTAAAGTTCATAGCCACGTTGTTGTGCACTGAGCATCATGGCAAAGCCAGTGTCTTTTTTAATATTGAAACCACTGATTGGATCGCTAATGATACCGAGTTTAATTGCCATAATGTTTACCTAGTTATTTGAATGTTTTAATCAATATGGGGGTAGAAAAGCACTTTTAAAGTGCTAAATCACCAAATTGCAATTGCAGTGCACTTAATACGGTTAAAGCGGCTGTCTCTGTGCGAAGTACTCGTGGGCCTAAGCGAACATCCACAAAGCCTTGCTCTGAGGTCGCAGCCATCTCTTCATCGGTAAAGCCGCCCTCAGGCCCCACTACAAAACGCACACCATGCGTTGGTACTGGTAAAGTTTTAATGCTGTGCTCGGCACGAGGGTGTAGGGTTAATTTTAATTCTTCACTTTGCTGGGACAGCCACTGAGATAATTGCACGGGTGGATGGATTTTGGTTACAAAATTACGACCCGACTGCTCGGCAGCAGCAATGGCGATTTTTTGCCATTGCTGATGTTTTTTAGCAAGACGATCTCCCGTTAACTTTACACCACAGCGAGTTGTGAACAGGGGGGTGATTTCGGTAATACCGAGCTCCACAGATTTTTGAATGGTGAAATCCATTTTATCACCGCGAGAGATCCCCTGACCAAGATGAATTTTTAGCGGTGATTCAACGTCAACGTCTTTGAATTCGATAGGTGTTGCTGTAACAGACTTTTTGCCTACTTCGGTCAGCTCACACAAATATTCCCCCCCTTCGCCATTAAACAAAGAGACGTGATCGCCTTGTTGCATTCTTAACACTCGACCAATATGGCCTGCGGCATCATCAGAAAGCTGTACAGGTGTGTTAATACTTAACTCAGAAGGTTGAAAAATATGAGGAACGCGCATAGTGATTAGACTTAAAACAAAGGTGGAGCAATAGTAAGGCTAAGCGAAAGCGACGTCTAGTCATTCTCTAATTTACATAAAGATGCTTCGATTGATTTATCGGCTTCATCGAGGTGCTCACTGTGACAAGACATGTGATTTTCATGAAATACATCAGGAATTTTACTGTAGTTATAACCTTCGGGTGTGATTTCAACTAAATATCGGATTGGGTGGAGAGAGTTAAATATGGCTCTTTGCTCTTCATTGGCCAGATGAAAATCTAAATCATGGATGATCACCCCTGCAATTTGATGATGTTCTAACAAGTAAGCGGCTAACTCGGTAACACTGATTTCATTGGCAAAATCACAATAGCAGTAGTCTTTAATCAAATTGTCGAACATCATTTTTACTAAATGGCGCGTATCTTCACCGGCAACAATAAGGTGTTGCGGCTTGTTTGGAAATAGCTGGTTTTGATAGGTGACGAAGTCTCTACTGAATTCGGCATTGCTATCTATAAGTAAGAAATTCTCAAAACAAGTCGCCATACTTCCACCGTACTTCAGTTAGTTAAATAACATACTAAACTGAAAAGAGATTAATAAGTAAATAGCCCATAGCTGCGAAAACCGCAAATTCTATACAGGCAACACCAATATTATCTTGGTGGTCAACTTCTAGCCCTACATTCACTTTGGGCAGAGCAAAATGTATCAATGAAGAGCTCATCGAGTATAACAATACCCACATAATTCCACAGTGAAGTAATACGCTATTGATATTCTCGACTATGGTGGCTCCATGATAAGGGGCGCTTTGTAACCCAGCAAAGAGCGCTAACGAAAGCCCAACGGTTTTACCCGCATAACGTATGCCTATTGAAGTATTCGCTAGATTAAAGTTTTGTTGTAAAGAAGCGCCTTGGTTTGCTTTGGCAAATCGCATTTCTCTGAGCTTGCTATCAATTGCGAATACGAACTGTAAAACAATAAAGCTCATAGTCGCTACTAATAAATCACTAACGCCTTGCGGGTGAAGCCAGTGAAAAATACCTAAAACCAGTATGGTATTACCCAGTAACATGCCAGAATCGACTAGGGCAGCACAGATATTTTGTTTCATGATGGCTTTTTCTTCATTGAAGCGGTTTAAAATCCACTTTCTATGAATGTATTGGCCTAGCAGAATAAAACAGAATGTAATCACAATCGTCAGTACAGCAAGCGCAAAATGACCAGCAACTAAGTGTTCATACACATCGGGAAAAATATACGCACCGGTGATGGCAATAATGCCTATCTGACAGGCATAGTTAATACCAAAGGCAAAATTGTCGCGTTTGGCAATTTCAGACTCCAGCGCTTTGTTTGCTTTATATTGAATAACAAGTCGGTGACCAATGACAATCAGGCTTGCTAAAACAAAGCAGCTTAAAATCACAAAAATATTGATATCGAGTAAAGACAAATATGACATATAACGTGTAATGTTATGGTTTTAATAGATTAACTATAACGACTCCCAACTCATTGAGCTACCTAGCTTTGGAGATTTTTTATGCTTCAGGTCGATTTTCCTTCTTCACTTTCACAATTAGCGGAGCAACGCTGGCAGCAATTATATGGCGTACAGCCATATGACGAACAACTTGGACGGTTAATTGGGCTCAGTGATTTTGCATTTAGAATTTTAGAAAAACGACCGGAGTTAGGGGCTTGGTTACAGCAACTTAAAATTGACTGTCGTATCGTTCCAGAGCCACTGACAGGTGACCTGGCCGAATTGAGTGAGCTGGCATGTTTTAAACAACTGCGTTTATATCGTCAGCAGTACTGGTTAAAGGTGATGTGGTTAGACTTGGTTCATCAAAACCCCATCGAAAACAGTATTGAGTATATTTCTAAGCTGTCAGAAGCTTTAATCGGTGCAGCGAATCAATGGGCGTTTGCTCAAACAACAAAGCAATGTGGTGCCCCGTTAGATGAACAAGGCAACCCTCTGCCTATGTTGGTTTTAGGCATGGGCAAGCTCGGTGGCGGAGAGCTTAACTTTTCTTCAGATATTGATTTAATTTTTACTTACCCAGTAAATGTTCCAACGCAAGGCGGTAGGCGCAGTTTCGAATCTCAAGTGTTTTATACTAAGGTTGCGCAAAAGCTGATTAGTGCGTTAAACCAAGTGACCGCAGACGGGCAGGTATTTAGAGTGGATATGCGTCTTCGACCGTTCGGTGAAAGTGGACCTTTGGTAATGAGCTTTTCGGCCATGGAAGATTATTACCAAGATCAAGGTCGTGAGTGGGAGCGCTACGCGATGCTCAAGGCAAGGCCTTTAGGGGAAGAAACGTGTTATTGGGATGAGTTTAAGCAACTACTCAAGCCTTTTGTATATCGCCGCTATATCGATTTTTCAGTGATTGAATCACTTAGAAAGATGAAGCATCTCATATCGCAAGAAGTTCGTCGTAAAGGCCTTGTGAACAATATTAAATTGGGCGCAGGCGGTATCCGTGAAGTCGAGTTTATCGTTCAAGCATTACAAATGATCCGCGGTGGTCGAGATGTTAGCTTGCAAACGCCTTCAATCATGAGCGCGATTAACGAGCTTACTAAGCTGGGGGTCTTACCTTCAGATGTGAGTGACAGTTTAACAAAAAGCTATTTGTTCTTGAGAAGAGTTGAACAATATCTTCAAGCCTTTGATGACCAACAAACACAAACTCTACCAGACACAGCACATGGTCAATCTCGTTTAGCTTATTTGTTGGGCCAAGATGATTTCGCAAGTAGTTTGCCTCAAATAAACCAAGTTATGGAATCTGTTCGAAAGGAGTTTGCGCTTGTGGTGGGTGATGAACCGCAAGAGCAGGGTAATTATGATGACAGTTTTAGTTATGCTTGGTTGCAAAGAGATTGTTTACAGTTAGATGGTATTTTAGATTTATCAAATTTAGAGCGCTGGCAAAAAGTATTGACAGAATTTGATGCCAAACTCAATAAGCGTCATGTCGGAATAAGAGGAAGGGACATACTCGATAAATTAATGCCCGCTTTATTATATGCCCTTGCACAGCAAAAAAGTTCATCCGAGTTACTGCAACGTGTCTTAAATATAGTTGAGATGATAGCGACTCGTACTACCTATTTAGAATTATTGTTTGAAAACCAAGGTGCACTCAAGCAATTAGTGCTTCTATGTGGTCATAGTAAGTGGATCGCAGATCATATTGCTAAGTACCCGATATTGCTTGATGAATTAATTGACCCCGCTGCGCTTTATAAACCTTTGCCTTTGAGTGAGTATCAGACTGAAATCAGGCAGTACTTCCTTCGTATTGAGCAAGACGATCTTGAGCTACAAATGGAAGCGCTGAGACAATTTAAGCAAACTCATCAGCTGCGTATTGCCGCTGCAGATGCCACTGGCGTGTTAAGTATCATGAAGGTGAGTGACCATCTTACAGCACTCGCTGAGGCTATCGTATCGCAATCAGTTAATCTAGCATGGCAGCAGATGGTGAGTCGTTATGGTGAACCAAAGGGCTGTGACGAAGTGCAAAAAGGTTTTGCAGTGATTGCTTATGGCAAAGCAGGAGGCTTAGAGCTAGGCTATGATTCAGACTTAGATCTTGTATTTGTTCATAACCAGCAAGGAGATAGCTCTACAACGGGTACTAAACAAATTTCTTCTCGTCAGTTTTATTTAAAACTGGCTCAGCGACTTATGCATTTGTTCAATACTCGAACGGCTTCGGGCATTTTATATGAGCTAGATACGCGTTTACGCCCTGAGGGTAATTCAGGCTTACTGGCGATTAATATAGAGAGCTTTTACCATTATCAGCAATCACAGGCATGGACATGGGAGCATCAAGCCTTGGCTCGAGCCAGAATGATCTATGGTGAACCTGAATTACACAATCGTTTTGCTGAAATTCGTAAAGACATATTATGTTCACCAAGAGACGAGGCCCAGCTAAAAGAAGATGTTGTAAAGATGCGAGAAAAAATGCGCACTCACCTCTCAAAAGACAGTGAGTTTGAATTCGATTTAAAACAAGGATTGGGGGGGATGACAGATATCGAATTTATTGCCCAATTTTTAGTATTAAACCATTCAGCAAGCAGCAATGCACTCACTAAGTATTCTGATAACATTCGCATTTTAGAAAGTGCCGCAGAACAAGGCGTGATCAGCGAAGAACAACGGCATATATTGACAGAGTGTTATTGCTCACTACGAGAACATTATCATCTTAACAGTTTGAATCAACATGGGCGTTGTATAGAGAGAGAGTTGATTCAGACTCAGGTTGAGAAAGTTCAAGGCATTTGGCAGCACCTGTTTAGTTGATAAATTATACCAATCCTCAATAGTACTCAATCATTTTGAGGGACTAAAACTGACGCTAACTTCGTTGGGAATTTCTCATTTAGAACAACTAAATAGCAAAATTTCCGCCTTGTTATCTACAAGTTTTCCTTGCCTCAAAATAGATCGCTTAATTAAGAGGAATGGTATTATGGGGCGCATAATCGCCCTATAATTTATTCATATGCGAGGTGTAGCTATACCATTTCGTTATTTAGTTAACCGACGACAGTTGTTACGAACAAAATGCGATGGATTTTCAGTTATCACGGCTGCGCGGTGGTTAGGGCAGAAAAAGGTATAAACTTCAAACTCAAAATCATCATTGATAGCACTGCCAACTTGATAAAGTGCAGACACGAAATTGCTATCAACCCTGAAGTTATGTTTGACCACATAATCACGTTCAAGATACCAAAATAACTCAATACCTTCCTCACGAGCATAATTAGTTAATACCTCTTTCAAAGTACCACCAGATTGAAACCGTCGAGGCGCTAATTCACCTGTCCAGCCAGGAGATGAAGGCTTTACTACAAGACCGCGTTGTGCAAGTGCATCGTCTAATGGAAAGGTAGGCTTTCCTAGCTCAATAACATATTGATCACGCTCTGAGCTACGTTCACTGACTCGATTCTTAAAGCTTTCATAAAATTGCGAAAAACCTTGAGCCGCTGCATTGGTGGTTTTCGTCATATCTAAGTTTTCAGGCAACGCGCCATTAAGAACGTAATATGCAGCAGCAATCAAGATTGCACTCAGGGCAAGGTGTTTTGCCCAAAATCCCATTGATGACGACTTTTTTCTTTTATTCTTTTTAGCCATACAAAATACTCACATTTTATTTGTAGTACGACGGAGCGTTTTCATCAGGACGTGTTTTAAATCTACGATGCAACCACATGTATTGCGAACGTGCTTTATCAATAGATAATTCCATACGCTCATTAACGCGTCTTACGTCACTATTATCATTGCCGCTAGGAAAACTTTCTAGTGGCGGGTGAAATTCAAGGTGGTATTTACCCTGTTCATCACGCGTACCAGATAGGCTCAAAGTTTCACAATGTTTACTCGCTGAAAACAGCAGAGTGCCCGTTGTTGTCGCCGTATCTTTTACCGCATAAAACGGCGTAAACTCACAGCGGTTACGGCCATAATCTTGATCGGGCAGGTAATAACACATATTTTTGTTTTTAAGAGACTGCAATAAGCCTTTTACATCTCTTTTACCGATTAACGCTTCATTAGAACGTAGTCGTCCTCGAGTCATAAAGAATTCCATCAAGGCATTGTTATGAGGGCGGTAAAATCCAACCCCAGGCTGAATAGAGCCAACAATTCTACCTAGCATTTCAAGGTGTAACATATGTGGAACAAGCAAAAGCACTCCTTTACCATTAGCCTGTACGCGCTCAACGTGCTCAAAACCTTTAATCGAACCAATAACACGATTAACTCGCCAGTTTGGCCACCACCAAGCCATACCCGTTTCTAATGTTGCTATGCCGGTGTTTTCCATATTCTCTTTTACGAGTTTAGCCTGTTCAGCTTCGCTCATTTCAGGAAAACAGAGCTTTATATTTACTTCGGCAATTTTGCGGCGTTTCTTAACATATTTGTGGACTAATTTTCCAAGGCCTTGACCTAACCATATTTGTATTTTTTGCGGAAGCCAAGAAATTAGATATAGGAAAAGTACACCTAGCCAAGTTAACCAATACTTTGGTGCCAGAAAAGCGAGTTTAAAAGATGGATTTGTGACCACAAAAGTTCTCTCGTACACAGAATTGTTGCTAGTTTAACGATAAGCTTTTAAAAACACAAAAGCCGGCGAGCGCCGGCTTTTGAAAAGAGTATTTTAAGTGTCTGTTTAACAGGACTTAATTTTAGCCTTCTGCAAGGCCTTTGTTGATTGCTGCAAGATCAGCTCTTGAAAGCGTACCCGTTGCCTGCTTCAGTTTTAATGAAGAGAGTACATATTGGTAACGTAGGTTTGCTAGGTTCTTCTTCGCAGCATATAGGTTTCTAGTACTTACAAGTACGTCAACAATGGTACGAGTACCAACTTCAAAACCCGCTTCAGTTGCTTGTAATGCACTTTCAGCAGAAACCACAGCTTGCTCTAGTGCACGGTAAGTTGCAACATCAGAGACAACTTGGTTGTAAGATGTAATCACAGAGCGCGTGATATCTCGCATGCTTTTTTCTAAATCTTCGCTCGCAGCAATATAATTAGCTCTTGCTCTTTCTGTTGCAGCTTGTGTTTTACCACCAGAATATAGAGGCACACTCAGTGATAAACCAACTTTAGTAGAATCGCCTCTCGGCTGCATGTCTTTACCGTTTGTATCAGTTAGTCCATCGCCATAAGATGCTTCAAAGCTTAAAGTTGGGTAGTGACCAGCTTGCGCTCTATCAATTTCATCTTCCGCAATTTCTAGTGAAGCCTTGGTGATTTGTAAAGATAAGTTTCGCTCTTTTGCTACATCAATAAAATCAGTCGATTTTTTGGTTGGTTTAACCGTTGAGAAAGTTTCAGTGTTTAGAGCGTCAAGTTTACTATGATATTTACCTGTAATTGTTCTCAGTGTTTCGCGTGCTGTTTCAACATCATTTGAAGCAACGATTTCATCAGCCACTGCACGGTCAAACTGGGCTTGCGCTTCATGCACATCAGTAATCGCAGTTAGACCCACTTCGTAGCGTTGTTTTGTTTGCTCTAATTGTCTTTCGATTGCACGTTTTTCTGCTTGCACAAATTCAAGGTTGTCTAATTTACTTAAAACGTCAAAGTAACCTTGTGCAATACGTACGATTAAATCTTGTTGGGCAAGTGCGTAGCGTGTGCTTGATTGCAGAGCTTGCTTTTCTGCAATTGCTAGGCTTTCCCATGTAGACATATTGAAAACACTTTGTCTTAAAACTAGGTTACGTGAAAAAGAGTTAGTGTAACCGCTACCAGCAACATAACCAGTTGCATCTGAACCAGTGTAACCATCAGTGTCAGTTTCACTGTAACCCATTGAGAATGATAATGAAGGTAACAATTCACCTAGTGCACTGTCTTTAGCAAACTTTTGTGCATCAGCTTGGGCTTTTGCTTTTAATACCGTAGGATCATTGGCAGTTGCAATGTCGTAAACTTGTAATAAGTCTTCGGCTTGAGAAATCGTGCTGGTTAAAGCGCATGATAAACCAACAAGTAGTGATAATAAGCTTTTTTTCATTTGTCGCTCGATCCTTAGACAATTTTTAATTGAGAGTATGTTACCGTGTTTTTATCAATAGCAAAGGGGTAAATACGTAAAAGTTTACGCTCAAGTGTAACAGAATATATTACAGTTGAAATACCTAGTTTTTTGCGTCTAGAGCTCTATTTTTAAAGGTAAATTTATGAAGTCTATAAATCAATTTAATGAAAATGATGTAAAAATCACATCAATTGAGCCGGTTTTTGATGGCTTCTTTAAAATTCATGCGTATAAATTTAATCATGCGCTTTTTGCTGGTGGCATGAGTCAAACTGTGCGCAGAGAAATACTTGAACGTGGCCATGCTGTGGCTGTTTTACCGTACGATCCGAGTACAGATAATGTACTACTTATTGAGCAAATTCGCATAGGCGCGCTGGCAACAAAAGACTCACCTTGGTTACTAGAATGTATTGCTGGCATGGCCGAGGGGTCGACGGATTATGAAGAGGTGGTTCGCAAAGAAGCCAAAGAAGAAGCTGGCTTAGAACTGCAAGAGCTTGAATTTATGACATCATATTTATCTAGTCCAGGCGGTACCACTGAGCGATTATATTTGTATTTAGCAAAAACTGACTTGTCTAATGCAGGTGGTATTTATGGTTTGGATAATGAAGACGAAGATATCAAAGTGCATGTTATGCCTTATGATGAAGCGATTGCACGCCTAAACAGTGGAGAAATTGATAACGCTGCGACTGTGATTAGTCTACAATGGTTAGCGTTAAATAAAGCCCATATTTTGGAACAATGGCAAGCAGAGTAAAGAGGTGCACACATTGAGTAATGTGGTTACTAGGCAAGCGTATATTCAATCACTCCCTAAGTATATTACCTTATGTGAGCGTAACTACTTACGCGCGTTAAAAGTATTACCGGAAGAAGTGGTTGGCGAGAAGCGTAAAATCGTATTAGCCAATGCCAGTTACGAAGTACATATTGACGACTGCGCAAAATACACCACAGATATCTCAATTAAACAAACCTCAACAATCAGCGACTATCTACCCGAGTTAGATATCGCTGTGCGCCTATACCATGATGCTAAAGTGGCTGAGGTGGTGCATCATGACTTTCATCAGCGTATTAAGCCCTCTTACGGTTACCCAAACCCGAGCATGCATCACAAAGATGAAAAATATCAGTTGAATGCTTTTTTGGGTGACTGGCTGATGGCATGTTTAGAAAGTGGTCGAGTACCTTTAAACTGGGATGTGAACAATGGCATGGTTTGAACAAGCTTATACTTTTGATACCCGCCATTTAAAACTTGCTCATTTTACAGATTGTCACTTATTCGCTAACAGAGCGGGGGAATATTTTTCTGCTAATACAGCGAGCAATTTAACGGCAACCTTCGAGTTCCTTGCTACACAGCAATTAGATGCGGCAATATTTGGTGGCGACATCACCCAAGATCATACTACTGAGTCTTATCAGTTATTTGCAGAGCTTTTAGAGCAAAGTGATTTAACTTGTCCGGTCTTTTGGTTGCCGGGTAATCACGATGAATTGAGTGAGTATGCAGCGATTGAAAACACACAGATACTGCCACATAAAAAACTAGTTGCAGATGGCGTTGAAGTATTACTGCTGAATTCAAAAGGAGACACGCCAGCAGGTTGGTGTACGCAAAGTCACCTAGAAGAATTAAACACGCTTTTGCATGAAACTGAAAACTATGTGCTCGCGCTATGTCATCATCATCCGGTGCCAATCAACGGCTATTTAGATAAACACATTTTAGAAAATGGGCCGCAGTTATTAAACACCTTGGTTGAGAGTGAAAAAGTAAAGGCACTTATTCACGGCCATGTGCATAACGATTACTCGCAGAGCTATAGAGAGTTGCCTGTGTTAGCAACACCGGCAACTTCGATTCAGTTTTCAAAAGCAACGTCAGATTGGCAGCAGCAAAATTTAGGGCCCGCAGTGCGTTTAATTGAGTTCTCGCGTTCAGCGTTTAAAACAGAGGTGGTATGGTTAAACGCGTAATTTATATTCACGGGTTTAATAGCTCAGAGAAGTCATTTAAAGCCCAGCAGTTTGGACAGTGGGTATCAAGGCATTATCCTGATATTGAGTACATCTCACCGAGATTACACTTTGATCCCAGAGTTGCCATCATTCAGCTAACACAGCTGATTGACCAACATTCGGTGTTGTTGGGCAGCTCGTTAGGTGGTTATTATGCGACTTATTTGTCGCAGTTGCATAACATTAAAGCAGTTGTGATTAATCCGGCAGTTAAGCCTTTTGAATTATTAGCAGATTACTTGGGACCACAGTATAATCCCTATCAAGACATGCACTACGAACTGACTTTAGAGCATGTTGCCGCCTTACAATCATTATTTATGACTCATCTTCCACATCCAGATAGGGTAATGTTGCTTCAGCAAATGGGAGATGAAGTTTTGCCATTTGAGCAAGCAGTTGATTATTTTAAACAATGCGCGCAACATGTAGAGTTTGCCGGTGATCACAGTTTTATGGGTTTTGAGCGTTACTTTGACACCGTTGCCAAATTTCTTAAAATCACGTAAAACAAAACGAATAAAAAAGATAAAGAATTAAGCTATGAGCCAGCAGAATTATAATGCCGAAGCGATAGAAGTTTTAAACGGGTTAGAGCCTGTAAAACGTCGCCCGGGAATGTACACAGATACCACTCGACCTAACCACTTAGGCCAAGAAGTAATAGATAACAGTGTTGATGAAGCATTAGCTGGCCACGCAACCAAGATTGACGTCATCCTTCATGAAGATAACTCACTAGAGGTTATCGATGATGGACGAGGTATGCCAATTGATATTCACCCTGAAGAAGGTATTCCTGGGGTAGAACTGATCCTGACTAAACTGCATGCTGGTGGTAAGTTCTCAAACAAAAACTATCAGTTTTCAGGTGGTCTACACGGGGTAGGTATTTCAGTCGTAAATGCCTTATCAACACGTGTTGAAATTAGCGTTCGTCGTGATGCTCAAGTCTATGAAATGGCATTTGAAAACGGCGATAAAGTACAAGACCTAGTAGTGACGGGCACGGTAGGTAAGCGCAACACGGGTACTTCAGTCCACTTTTGGCCTGATGCAAGTTACTTCGATTCAGCAAACTTTTCTTTATCTAAGCTTAATCACTTACTAAAAGCCAAAGCGGTATTATGCCCAGGTTTACGCATTCGCTTTATCAATAAGCAAACAAAAGAAACACAAGAATGGCACTATGAAGCCGGTCTTGAAGATTACTTAAAAGACGCAGCAAGTGGTTTCGAAGTATTACCAAAATCGCCTTTTACTGGCAGCTTTAGTGGCTCTACTGAAGGGGTTGATTGGGCCTTGCATTGGTTGCCTGAGGGTGGTGAGCTGATCACCGAAAGCTATGTAAACCTAATACCGACAGCGCAGGGTGGTACACACGTAAATGGTCTTCGCCAAGGTCTATTAGAGGCTATGCGTGAGTTTTGTGAATTCCGTAACTTATTGCCCCGAGGCGTGAAGCTAACTCCAGACGATATCTGGGATAAATGTAGCTACGTATTATCGGTTAAGATGCAAGATCCACAATTCGCAGGTCAAACCAAAGAAAAGCTATCTTCGCGTTCATGTGCGACCTTTGTATCGGGCATTGTAAAAGATGCCTTTAGCTTATGGCTAAATGAACATACAGAAACGGCTGAGCTACTGGCAGAATTGTGTATTAGCAATGCGCAAAAGCGTATGCGCGCAGCGAAAAAAGTGGTGCGCAAAAAGGTTACATCCGGTCCTGCATTACCGGGTAAACTAACCGACTGCTCGGGCAGTGAAACAGAGCGTTCAGAGCTATTTTTAGTAGAGGGTGACTCGGCGGGTGGTTCTGCGAAGCAAGCTAGAGACCGTGAATTTCAAGCTATCATGCCGCTGCGCGGAAAAATCCTAAATACCTGGGAAGTTGAATCAGGACAAATTCTAGCATCTCAAGAAGTACATGATATTTCAGTTGCTTTAGGTATCGACCCTGATTCAACTGATTTATCGGGCCTGCGCTATGGCAAAATTTGTATTCTTGCCGATGCTGATTCGGATGGATTACACATTGCAACACTCTTATGTGCGCTATTTGTTAAGCACTTTCCGACCTTAGTTAAATCAGGCCATGTGTATGTGGCAATGCCGCCGTTATTCCGTATCGATATTGGTAAAGAAGTGTATTACGCACTCGATGAAGACGAAAAGCGTGGTATTTTAGATAGAATTGAAGCCGAGAAAAAACGCGGTAAAGTGAACGTACAGCGATTTAAAGGTTTGGGTGAAATGAACCCAATGCAGTTACGTGAAACGACTATGGATCCTAATACGCGCCGTCTAGTACAGCTGACGTTAGACGAAGAAGAGCACACCATTGAAATGATGGATATGCTGCTTGCGAAAAAGCGCTCGGGTGATCGCAAATCATGGCTTGAAGAGCATGGCGACAGAGCCGAAGTATAAGAATAGATTTTAAAATTGAGTAGCCGCTAAACGATATAATCGCTAGCGGCTTTGTACGTTTTGTTCATTTCAATTAATGAAAGCGTATAAAGATAATAACAATAGGGCGCGATATGACAGATCCGCAAACCTTGTCCTTACAGGGCATAGAACAACAAACCATGGGGCGTTTTACCGAAGACGCCTACCTCAATTATTCCATGTACGTGATCATGGACCGTGCACTGCCACATATTGGCGATGGTTTAAAGCCAGTGCAACGTCGCATTGTATATGCGATGAGCGAGCTGGGTCTTTCTGCAGCTGCTAAGTATAAAAAATCAGCACGTACAGTCGGTGATGTACTGGGTAAATACCACCCACACGGTGACAGCGCGTGTTACGAAGCCATGGTATTAATGGCGCAGCCTTTCTCATATCGCTATCCGCTCGTTGATGGGCAAGGTAACTGGGGGGCTGCGGACGATCCAAAATCGTTTGCCGCAATGCGTTATACCGAAGCCCGATTATCGAAATTCTCAGAAGTGCTGTTAAAAGAACTTGGTCAAGGTACCGTTGATTGGACCCCGAACTTCGATGGCACTATGAACGAACCGCAAGTGCTGCCAGCACGTTTGCCTCATATCTTACTTAATGGCGTAACGGGCATTGCGGTAGGTATGGCGACAGATATACCGCCACATAATGTTCGAGAGCTAGCGTCTGCCTGTTGTACGTTACTTGATAAACCAAAAACAACCCTTGAAGAGTTGTTAGAGCTCGTTCAGGCACCTGATTACCCAACTGACGCTGAAATCATCACGCCAAAAGCGGATATTCAGAAAATCTATACCACGGGTAAAGGCTCAATAAAAATGCGTGCGGTTTTCACTGAAGAGCAAGGTGAAGTGGTGATCACTGCTTTACCGCATCAGTGTTCGGGCGCAAAAGTATTAGAGCAAATTGCAGCGCAGATGACAGCGAAAAAGCTGCCTATGGTGGCCGACCTTCGCGATGAATCAGATCATGAAAACCCAACGCGCATAGTGATTGTGCCTCGCTCAAATCGAGTGAAAGTCGAACCTCTGATGGCGCACCTATTTGCAACCACAGATTTAGAAAAAAGCTACCGTGTTAACCTGAACATGATTGGCTTAGATGGCAGACCGCAAGTTAAAGACTTACGCTCAATCTTAGCGGAATGGCTTGTGTTCCGCCGTGAAACAGTGCGTCGTCGTTTGCAGTATCGTTTAGATAAAGTGCTTGCTCGACTGCATATTTTAGAAGGTTTAATGATTGCCTTCTTAAACATCGACGAAGTTATCGAAATTATCCGTAATGAAGATAATCCAAAAGCAGAATTGATATCGCGCTTTGGGTTATCAGACAAGCAAGCTGAAGCCATTCTTGATCTAAAACTTCGTCATTTAGCGAAGTTAGAAGAGATGAAAATCAAAGGCGAGCAAGATGAACTTGCGGCAGAGCGTGACAAGCTAGAGCTAACGCTTGGCTCTGATCGCCGTATGTCGACCTTAATGAAAAAAGAAATCCAAGAAGCCGCAGAGCTTTATGGCGATGAACGCCGCTCGCCTGTGGTTGAGCGTGGTGAATCAAAAGCGTTAAGTGAAAAAGACTTAATTCCTTCAGAAGCCGTTACTGTGGTGCTATCTGAAAAAGGCTGGGCGCGTGTTGCCAAAGGTCATGATATCGATGCAGAAGGTTTAAATTATCGTTCAGGCGATGAATATAAAGCCTCAGCACGGGGTAAGAGCAACCAGCCAGCCGTATTCTTAGACAGTACAGGGCGCGCGTTTGCGACGGATGCACATAGTTTACCGTCAGCTAGAAGCCAAGGTGAACCAATGACAGGTCGTTTTAGCTTAGCGGGTGGCGCGACATTTGAACATGTGGTGATGGGGGAAGAAGAAGAGCTTTACCTCATGGCAACCGATGGCGGCTATGGCTTCATCACTGGCTTTAATGACTTAGTCAGTAAGAATAAAAATGGTAAAGCGTTAGTAACTGTGCCGAAAGGAGCTGAACTTATAGCGCCAATTTCTGTGAATGATGTTGCAACCGATCGCTGTATGGCAATTTCGAATGAAGGTCGAATGCTTATTTTCCCACTGCGTGATTTACCTAAACTTGCTAAAGGAAAAGGCAATAAGATCATTTCTATTCCAAGTGCGAAAGTACAAGCTCGTGAAGAGTTTGTAAAAGTACTTGCGTGTGTGCCAGATGGTGCATCGGTTACATTACATGCAGGTAAGCGCAAACTAACCCTTAAACCTAGTGATTTAGAGCATTACTATGGTGAGCGTGGTCGTCGTGGTAATAAATTACCAAGAGGGCTTCAGCGTGTTGATGAATACGAAATTGAGTTTACCAAAGCGGAGCCGATAGAAGAGGTCTCGTCAGAAAGCTCAGAGTAAGCATTTAAGCTTTGAAAGCCCGCAATTGCGGGCTTTTTTAATGGCTAATTGTATTAGCTAATTATCTGAACTATAAAGATAAAATTTCATGTCGGGTAAAAGTCGTGGTTGAGTTGCTTTACTTTGTTCATAGTGATCTCGTTGGAAGCAAGGAAACAAGAAATAATGGTTTTAAAACAATTAAGAGTCAGTCGACACTTAACCCAAGAGCAGTTAGCTGAAATGTCTGGTCTCAATGTTCGTACAATTCAGCGAATTGAAAGTGGTCATAATGCCAGTTTGGAATCATTAAAATGCCTTGCCTCTGTTTTGGAAGTAGATGTAGATACATTGCAACAAACGAGGTTAGATATGAAAACACAAGAAGAGTTATGGCAGGCAGCGCCACTGTGGGTCAGATGTTGGTTTGCTTTAAATTATCTCAATTTAACGCCGTCAAAACGTGCGACAGTTCGGGCATTATTTACTTGTCACATAAGTGGTTATTTATTCTGTTTACTAGGCCTGATCAGTCAGCCAGCACTGGCGGGCGGCATCATTATGTTGGGAGTCGGGTATTTCTTCAATTTTTGTTTATGGCTTGGCAATAAGTATAGTATCTGGAGTGATGCAGAGCATACTTAACTATTTATTTGCTATCAGTTTCTAAAGTGAGTATTAGACCAGTTGCTATTGGCGAAAAGCGACTGAAGCTGATAAGTTTAATGCTCACTTATTACACAAGATAAAAACAAAAAATGAAAAAACTGACTCTTAGCTTAGCCTTATTACTCAGTGCTAATATTCACGCCCTAGATTTAGATAAATCGGTTCAACAAAGTTTACCTAAACTCAATCAGCTTTATTTACACCTGCACCAGAACCCAGAATTGTCCTATCAAGAAGAGCAAACAGGTAAGCGTTTAGCGAAAGAGCTAGAGCTGCTTGGTTTTGATGTGACTAGCAATGTGGGTGGTTTTGGCGTAATTGGTTTATATAGAAATGGCAACGGCCCAACAGTGATGATCCGTGCTGATATAGATGGTCTACCTATTGTAGAGCAGACAGGTAAACCGTATGCATCAAAAGTTAAAGTGATAGATAAGCATAATAATCAGGTCGGTGTTATGCATGGTTGTGCTCACGATATTCACATGACCAGTATGATCGGTACTGCAGAGCAGCTGATGAAGCACAAAGACCAATGGCAAGGAACATTGATGATGGTGGCGCAACCCGCTGAAGAAGTCGGTGGCGGGGCCAAAGCGATGATCAAAGAGGGGCTATTTAAGCAATTTGCAAAACCAGACTATGTGTTGGGTTTACATACCAGTGCGTCACTCCCTGCAGGACAAGTGGCAATTGCACCTGGATATGCCTTAGCGAATGTAGATTCAGTGGATATTTCTGTCAAAGGCAAAGGCGGACATGGTGCTTACCCACATACCACAATCGATCCTGTGGTATTAGCATCTCGCATTGTGTTAGGACTACAAACCATTACCAGCCGAGAAATTTCACCGCTTAAGCCGTCTGTTATCACAGTCGGTTCAATTCACGGTGGTTCAAAGCACAATATTATTTCAAATGAAGTGAAGTTGCAGTTAACGTTACGTTCTTATGATCCCGCGGTTCGTGAACAACAAATTGCAGCAATTAAACGTTTAACTGCTGGCATTGCGCAAAGTGCCGGGTTAGATGGGTCGCTTTATCCTGAAGTGCTGGTACATGAATCGGAGTCTATTCCATCAACTTATAATAACCCTGAACTTGCAACTCGTATGACGAACAGCATTAAACAGGAGTTAGGTGACTCGCAGGTTGTCAAAGCTGAGCCTGTTATGGCAGGCGAAGACTTTGGTTTATTTGGCCGTACTGAAGAAAACATTCCAATTACCATTTTTTGGTTAGGCGGGGTTGAGCCAAGCAGCTATCAAGATGCAATGCAAAGTGGTGAGCCTCTACCGTCATTGCACTCGAGCCAGTTTGCACCAGATTATGAACTAGCAGTTCATACGGGCGTGCGCGCTATGACAGCAAGTGCCCTTGATCTTTTTAAGCAGTAATTTTGTTATCTAACCTGAGTTTTGGTTATCTAGCTAAATGATAAGAAGCGCCGCAAGATAAAATGCGGCGCTTTTATTTAAAATGGTGCTGGTGTGGTAAAAGTCATCATCTCTTCAGTGCGAGGATGTGCGATTTGCAGCATTTCAGCATGCAGCTGCAAACGGTTTGCTGCGGCTAGCGCTTCGTCTTTAGCATATAGCCTGTCACCTAAGATCACATGACCCAGTGATAACATGTGTACTCTCAACTGATGTGAGCGCCCTGTGATAGGAGTGAGTTTTACGCGCGTTGCAGCTGCTTCATAGTCTAACACTTCAAAATGTGTCAAAGACGGTTTACCACTTTCGTGGCACACTATTTGTTTTGGTCGGTTAGGCCAATCGCACGTTAGCGGTAAATCAACTGAGCCTGTAGGCTGAGCTAATTTGCCATACACACGGGCAATGTAATACTTGTTGGTCAATCTATCTTGAAATTGAATGCTTAAAAAGCGATGGGCTTCTTTGTGCATAGCTAAACACAGCACGCCAGAAGTCGCCATATCTAAACGATGGACTATTCGCGCACTTGGAAAAACACGGTTTACTCGTGCAATTGCACAATCTGCATGTTTCGGGTCTTTACCGGGTACTGTTAACAATCCACTTGGCTTATTGATGACCAGCATATCGTCATCTTGATACAGAATATCTAAATATGGGTCGAGTGGGGGAGCATAGTTAAGTAGCACAGTAATACCTCGTTTTTAGCAAGGGCGCTATTCTACCCTAAGGCAAAGGTAATAAGCGAGTTAACTTCAAATACAAAAACAGACCCAAAAGGGTCTGTTGGAAACTGTAAAGTTTAATCGTTTTGCTAAACTTTAAACTGCTCAAGCATATCTTCTTGATGGGCAATTTTATCAAATTGTGACTGCATAGTTTGGTCAACGTTAGCCGCTTGCGAAAGCACTGTGTCTGAGATAATACGAATTTCTGATGCATTATCATTCACATCTGTGACCACTTGCTTTTGTTCGCGCAGCATGTTGGCAATCTGCATATTTAAATCAACAATATATGCGATTGAATCTCGTATCGCATCAAGAGCATGCTTAGTTTCATCCGCTTTACCTACTGTGGTTTGCACTACTTGTTGGCTTTGCTTCATAACTTGTACCGCACTCATGGCACCAGCTTGTAGTTGATCAATCATCGACTTAATTTCAGTTGTTGCTTCTTGCGTACGTTGCGCAAGTGTTCTCACTTCGTCAGCTACCACCGCAAAGCCTCTACCTGATTCTCCCGCACGAGCCGCTTCGATTGCCGCATTGAGTGCTAACAGGTTAGTTTGCTCAGCAATACCATTGATCACAGAGAGTATTTGCTCGATACCACTAGTCGATACTTCTAATTCATTCACAACGTTAACAGCTTCGCTTATCTGCTCAGATAATTGCGCAATTGAAGCGGTGGTTTCTGAAACAACTTTTTGACCATCTTGCGCAGCTGAATCGGTATTTTGAATTGCAGAAGCGGCTTCTTGGGCGGTATTTTCAACACGCTGTTCTGTATCTGACATACTGGTTGTCGCTTCGACTAATGCACCTAATGCATTAACCTGGCGAGAGATTTCTTGTCGAGATTGGTTTGCCTCGTTTGAGGTTTGTTTGGCATCTGCAAGAATTTCGCGACCTAGGCTTTGAATTTGCTCTATGATCCCCTGAAGCCGTGCTGTAAATAAGTTGAAGTTTTCTGCAAGCTCAGCAAATTCTGGATCACTATCTGTGTTTAGGCGCACAGTTAAATCAGCATTGCCTTTTGCAATATTCGCCATGGCATCATTTATATCTTCAAGCGGTTTAAGCAGAATATTAATCACAACAGAAAGTAGTACAACACCTATAATCACAAATAAAACCGTGAAAGTGATTGAGTCACTGGTTAAGTTATCAACTGCGGCGAATACTTTGTCTTTTTGAAGAGCAACACCAACCAGCCAGTCAAACCCTTTAACTTGTTGAAATACGAGTATGTGCTCTTTGCCATTAAGCTCTATGCTTTGCATAGTTTGTCTAAATTGTGTGTTACCTAAAAACTTAGACGCTTTTTCACCATTTAATTTGCTATCGGGGTGAGAAATAATGGTACCGTCTTTGCTGACCATAAAGGCAAAACCGGCATCAAATAGATTAAACGAATTAATCATGTTACTGAGTTTTGCCAAGCTTACATCAAAGAAAATAGCACCGTGAAATTGACCTGACTTTTTAACCGGCGTGCCAATTGAAACGAGTATTTCTTTCGATACTGAATCTGCATAAGGCGCAGTCACAATCAACTTGCCTGCGTTTTTAGCATCTTGATACCAAGGGCGCTTTCTAGGGTCCCAAGTCGGACCTGGGTTCCAGCTAGGATCGCTGGCAACATACTTACCCGTGCGTTCTTCACCATACCCTATGAGAATGAATTCTTGTTGCAGCTTTTGCTGAGCAAGTAGCGGCGCAGCTTCGTTTAAGCTGCCTGTTTGCGCAACTAAGTCAGTAGTTAAACTAGCTAAATTTGCACTGCCTTGCATCTGTGCAGTAACAGTGTTGCTGATCCCTTGTATGATCTCAGTAACGCTTTGTTCTACTTGTTTTTCAAGATTGCTTTTAAGTGAGAAATATTGCTTTACAGACAGCACTATAAGCGCAAGCAATAAGACCAGTGAGGATATGACGATGATTTTGTGTTTAAACTTCACACATAACTCCAAAGGCCTAAGGCCAGTCATTTTATTATTATTAGCAACGAATTTTTTATTAATGCCTGTTGTCAAACTTATCACCACAGTGGAGCAAATATTCACTTAGTTAGGTGTTAAGTCCTACTAAAGTCTAGGGTTTAAATCTTTAAAATACAACCTAACTACAAGAGTAAAACTTTCATCATGTTATTGTTTGCTGGTGTTGATCAAATAAACCGCAGAAAGCGCCAAAGCGCCACCAATCGCAACGCTTAAAGGAATGGTTTCACCGAAATACCAAACCGATAACCCCATTGCCGTGACCGGCACCACAAAAATAAATGAACTAGAGCGGCTAGGGCCAATTTTTTGATTGGCTAAAAAGAATACGCTGGTCGCAATACTAACCACTATGACAGATAGAAATAGCATATGGTGCCAGTAAACATCAGGGTAGTTTGAGATTGAAGAAAACGGATTTAAATCGAACGCAAACACATAGCTCAATATACTGGCCCATAAGTACATTAACGCACTGAATGTCATAAAGTCGGCAAATTGTGTTCCGCGTTGGCTGGCAAGTGTTAGAAATGCCCAAGTGAGTGCAGCAAGTACAAAAAATAAATTACCTGATGCGAGAATTTGTTCTGTGTCAAAATGCCAAATTTCAATCATCATCATGCCGCCACCAAGACCTAGTAGCATACCGATTAACTGCAAGGGCTTAAATTTTTGCTGATTAAAAATAGCGGCTAAAGCGAATGTCATAATCGGGTTGATAGTGGTGACGAGCATGCCGCCTTTACCCGGCAGGCCGTCATGTAACCCTAAGAAGAACAATTGATTGTAACCTGCCAAGAGAAGTCCTGCAGGCAATGACCAAAGTAAAGCAGGCCTAGCAAAACGTAAGTTCACCAATTTAAACTTTTTTACTAAAAAAAGAATGGGCAGCATGCTAACGGTTGCCAGTGCAAGGCGATAAAAAACGGTGAGTTTGGCAGGAGCCATATCGGCAATGATTTTTCCTGAAATCCAACTTGCTCCCCAAAATAACATCGCGGTAATAAGCGCTAAAATTACAGGTGCATCATTCGAATTTTCGGATTGCTGCAAAGAATGCATGGTTTTCCTTTTTAAGTTGCAAGCTGTTTCAAGCTACGACTAGGTAGAGTTAATGGTTTATACCATATAGAGCGACATTAAAGTTCGAAAAAAGCGACGAATACCCAAGGTTTTTATAGCTGCTCTGAATGTGAGTCTTGATGCTTTAATTGACTTAAGTCGTGTTTTATTGGATATGACAGATGTTTTTTTAGCCTTTTCGACTTCGCTTTCTATACTGAGAAATATTAACTTGATAAAACGGTTTGTTTTGTATGGAAATTAAAGTACTCCTTATCGACGATGATAACTTTATTCATAAAGTGGTTAGAAAAGCTGCGGATGGAGTATTTAGTGTTTCTCATGCTTACAATGGGCCTGAAGGTATTGAATTAGCAAAAGAAAAATTACCTGATGTGATATTACTCGATGTCGAAATGCCCGGACAAAACGGTTATGAATGTTGTGAAGTATTAAAGTCGACACCAGAAACAAAAGAAATACCCATTGTCTTTTTGTCAGGGAAAACCACGCTTAGAGAGCGGATGTTAGGTTATGAAGCCGGTGCGGATGATTATCAGCTTAAGCCCTTCGATACTGTTGAACTCATCGCCAAACTTAAAGTGTCTGCAAAATATAAGACCGAAAGAGACTCCCTTAAAACAGAAATTCAAACAGCCCATAGCACAGCGATGGATGTCATGACTGGTAATAGTGAGCTTGGTTTGGTAATGCGTTTCGTGGAAATGACCTATGGTATTCGAAAGTTAGATTCATTGGCAAAACAGTTACTCGATTTAACTTCTAGCCTTGGCTTAAATTGTTCTGTGTTATTTGACTTTAATGGTAAAAACTACACCTTTTGTAGCTCTGGCTTACTGTCGCCCATAGAGCAAGAGTTGCTAGAAAGCTGTCGAACTAATAAGCGGTTTATTGACTTTGGTTGCCGCACGATTATCAATTATCCAAAAGTCACCTTACTTGTAAAAAACATGCCTTTACACAGCCCTGAAAAATATGGGCGATTCAAAGATGTCTTGCCTACTGTTTTGGGTGCAACAGATGCAAAGGTTAGGTTAATGGAAACCAACGATTTATTATTGAAGCAAGGGGAAAAAACCCATTTTGCATTCACTAATATACGTCATTCTTTGCAAAATCTTGTGAAAAGCCTACATGATCATCAAGCCGATGCAGGTGAGAGTATTGAAAGATTGGCAACAAATATGCAAATTGAGTTACCGAAACTTGCGCTCGAGCCAGACCAGGAAGAGTTCATAATTGACTCCATCACCAATACCTTTGAGGAAGTATCTGAGCACTTGAGTAACTCAAATGAGGTGAATATTACTTTTGTGCATATTTTAAAGGAGATGAAATCATTAGTGGGAGATTTGGAAAGCGTCATTTCAGCAACACAGCAAGACATCTGCTTTATGCAAGGTGCTGAAGTTGATATTGACGATGAAGACGGTTATCAAATGGATGTAGAGCTATTTTGATGACGCTTTGTTAATGAACTGAGTCGCTACTCAGCGAGTAGTTTATCTATATCCTTGATAGCATTTTGGTAATTGATGATCATAAACTCTTCTTGTGCGGTTAGCTCTTGTAACAGGTTTCTCATCAAGTATAGTGTTTCTAATAAATACGCTTCTCTGACAGACTCTCGGGAGTAAAAAATATCCCCTAATCGAGTCAATGTTGCTTCTATACTTAAAGTTTGAAAACGATATAGAGTATTTAACGCAGATATAGTCTCGATATGCATATTAGAAGAAATCCCCGATTGCTTAAGTGCATCCCATGCGGAGTTTCTTAACATATCCTGTACTAAGCCGTTTGGCATCTGGCTCAAAATAAACGCCCGTTGCTTACTACTATCTAGAAACTCAGGGGGCTCAGTAATGGCAGATTCAACATTGGCAAGTACTTGTTGATGATAAGGTCGCCACTGCTCTAGCAGAGCTTTATTTGCAGTTAATTCTGCTTTTATCAACTGCAGGGCACGGACTTTTTCTTGGTCTTTTTTAACTTGCGAATGCATTTCACTTAAAAACAGGGCTAATAGTACACTGAATACAATTAACCCAGATTCAAATAAAACTTTGATGATACTTGCCCGCGCTTTTTTAGTTTTAAAAATCATCGTCCACCCTTGAAGTTTAATGCCAACCCTATTTAGTTATGAGGATTGTTAAAAGCATAATAAGACTGTATCTAAACGGGGTAAATAGAAAAAGGATAAATTGACGATGAGAAATCATCACCTTCAGGTAATAAGAAATAGTAGCGAACTTGATATCAGCTTGAAGGTTTAGTAAGAAATTTAATAGAGGTGAAAAAGAGGCCAGCCACTAGCTGACCTCACAGAGCATTTAGTGAGACACCACAATTAAGCGGATCGCATCGAGTTTCAATTGCGCTTTTTCAATAAACTCATCTAATTGCGCTTTTTGCTTATCGAAAACCTGAATTTCTTCATCACGAATATTCGGGTTGATGGCTTTTAGTGCCACAAGACGACCTTGCTCTTCGTTTAACGAGGTTTGCATTTTCTCTTGTGCAGCCGCTTTAAGCGTCACTAACTCAGCACCCGCTAATTCATTTGCTTTAGTAATGAGTGGGTGAATAGCTGGTTGTAACGCATTAGCTAATTTACTGCCCGTTTGGCGGCCAACTGCTGAAAGCTGGTTGTTGAATGCATCGAAGGCCACATTCTCAGCTAAGTTATTGCCTGCTTTATCAAGTAGTACACGGATTGGTGTTGGCGGTAAGAAACGACCAACCTGCAACGCTTTTGGAGCAGAGGCTTCAGCGACAAAAATTAACTCAACAAAGAAGGTACCTGCAGGTAGCTTTTTGTTTTTCAGTAGTGCCACAGACGCACAACCAAAGTCATCGTCACAGATCATGTCCATGGTGCCTTGTACCATAGGGTGATCCCAACTGATAAACTGCGCATCTTCCTGTGAAAGAGAGGTTGCACGGTCAAACGTCACCGTAATGCCATCATCGCGTAAGCACGGGAAAGACGGGTTGAGCATGTGCTCAGTTGGCTTCAAGATAATGGTGTTTTCACCTTTATCTTCTTGGTTAACACCAAACATATCAAATACATTGATCATGTAAGCAGGTAGTACAACATCGTCATCAAGCTGTTCAATTTCAGCGGCTAATGCATCTGATTTACCTTGGCCACTCGAGTGTAGCTCCAATAAACGGTCACGACCTTGTTCCATTTGTTTACGCAGTTGTGCGTTTTGTTTTGCCGCTTGCTCTAAAAGCGGGTCTAGTTCTTCTTCGTCACAGTTATGCTCACTGATGAACTCTAATAAATCATCGCTGAACTCTTTGTAAAGAAGCTGACCTGTTGTGCTGGTGGTTTCGAATGCATCTAGGCCTTCATGGTACCAACGCAATAACACTTCTTGCGCGGTATTTTCAAAGTAAGGCACATGAATGTTGATATCGAACTTCTGACCAATGCGGTCAAGACGGCCAATACGCTGCTCTAGTAAGTCTGGGTTAAGCGGTAAATCGAACAACACAATGTTATGTGAGAACTGGAAGTTACGACCTTCAGAACCAATTTCAGAACATAGTAATACTTGCGCGCTGTCGTATTCGTCGGCGAAGTAAGCGGCTGCACGGTCACGTTCAACAATGCTCATGCCTTCGTGGAAAACCGCAGACTTAATGGCTTCGCGCTCACGTAAAATTTGTTCAAGGTTGATAGCGGTCTGTGCTTCGGCACAAATCAATAATACCTTTTCGTGCTTAAGCTCTTTGAGTTTGGCAATTAACCACTCAACTCGAGGGTCGAAACCCGCCCAGCTACTACCAGCGCCTTCGAACTCTTGGAAGATTTTTTCAGGGAACAGAGCGCGTAATGCAGATTTTTCAGGTGTTTGAATGCCACCCATATTACCCATCACAGACATGGCGGTTTTGTATTGCTTAGGTAATTCAACCGGGTAGCTATGCAATTTACGGCTTGGGTAACCATCAATACCACTTCGGCTATTACGGAATAAGATACGACCTGTACCGTGTCGGTCTAATAGCATTGACAAGATTTCTTGTTTTGCTGCGTCATCACCACTTTGCGCCTTGGCAAGTAACTCAGTGATGTCAGTTTCTTTTAATAGGGTCTTTAAAGTCGTCTGATTTTTTTCGTCTAGCTCGCCTTGCTGTAATAACTGATTAGCAGCATCAGCAACTTCTTTATAGTGGCTTTCTTCTTCAACAAAAGCATCGTAATCGTAGAAGCGATCTGGGTCTAACAGCTGCAGACGAGCAAAGTGACTGTAGTGGCCAAGTTGGTCTGGCGTTGCTGTTAGAAGAATTAAACCCGGAATATCTTGGCTAAGCTCAGCAATACGCAGGTATTCTGTGCTTGGCTTTTCTTTAGTTACCGTTAAGTGGTGGGCTTCATCGATGATCAATAGATCCCAATCAGCCAAAGTGGCTTGTTCAAACCAGCGGCGTTTTTTAGTGATGAACTCAAGACTCACCAATACCAGTTGCTCAGTCTCAAATACGTTTGGAGAGTCGGCAAAAGCTTCGTCGCAACGTTCTTCATCGAAGATAGAGAAGTACAAGTTGAAGCGACGCATCATTTCAACTAACCATTGGTGCTGTAAGTTTTCAGGCACAACGATTAAAACGCGACTAGCACGGCCAGTTAAAATTTGTTGATGTAAAATCATGCCCGCTTCGATGGTTTTACCTAAACCTACTTCATCTGAAAGTAAAACGCGTGGCGCGTGACGTTGGCCCACTTCATCTGCAATATATAACTGGTGTGGGATAAGGCTGGCACGTTGACCTATTAGGCCTTTTAAATGCGATTGCTGACGGGTGAACTGGTGCTGCCATGTGTTATAACGCAACGTGTAACGGTCGAATCTATCAATTTGACCTGCGAATAAGCGATCTTGTGGCTTATTAAATTTAATAAAGTGGTCTAAAAACGTTTCTTTTAGCGTGGTTTTTTCTTCTGTATCGAGGCGAATACCGTGATAGCTCAGAATGCCATTTTGTTCTTCAACGGTTTCTACCTCTAGTTCCCATTCTTCGACACTGCGAATAACATCACCGGGATTAAAAATTACACGGGTAACCGGTGCTTCTTGTACTGAGTAAACGCGGTTTTCTCCACTGGCAGGGAATAAAATCGTAAGCTGTCGCCCCTCTAAAGCTACGATGGTACCTAATCCTAAATCTGATTCAGTATCACTGATCCAGCGCTGACCTAAGGAAAAATTCATGTTTGTCTCGACTTAGCAGAAAAAAGGCGGCTATGTTAACCGTAAGCAAGGGCCTATTCAATCTTGTTTCTCAGGCAATTTTATGCTTTTGAGGATCCAGTAGCGCGCAGATAAATCACTGCCTTTTAAGATAGTCGAAATCTTCTGATTTAGTGAAGGGAATTGAGCGGTGTATTGAACATTGGTTTGAACAAAATTATGTCTTAAAGAGAAACACAATCTATTTCTGTCATAAAACAGACTTTTATGACAGATAGGCTAAACTTACAGTGTGGCCATGAGTTTTTGATGGCAACGTCATCAAAAGCCATGGCTGTCGCGGTATCAATGCAACGATAGGAAGATGCTATGGTAAAAGCTCAAGATGTCGATAAAAAAATGTACGTGCTCGACACTAACGTACTACTCCACGAACCCCTCGCATACCTCTCTTTCCAAGAACACGATGTAGTCGTCCCCATGACAGTGTTAGAAGAGCTTGATCATATTAAGGATAGAAAACGTGATGTAAGCCGTGATGCACGTGTTGCTATACGCGGTCTTGAAGATATTTTAAGAGATGCCTCTCCAGAACAAATGCTAGAAGGGGTGAAACTCCCAAACACAACCGGAGAGAACAACTCAGATAATTGTGGTCGCCTAGTGATCATCAACGACCATTTATTTCCTGATAATGTCTCTGGTCTACCGGGTAATGAAAACGACCACAGAATCATTAACTGTGCAATTCATCTGCAACAACAGTACAGCAATACTAAGGTTGTGCTGGTCACCAAGGACATTAACATGCGCCTCAAAGCAAAAGGGGCCGGACTAAAGTTTGTAGAAGACTATCGAACAGACCAACTCATTGACGATATTAAATTGCTCAGCTCTGGATTTAAAAAGTTCCAAGGTGATTTTTGGCAAAGTGTTGGCGAATGCAACTCAGAGCAGCAAGGTCGTTATACGTTGCATCATATTCCTAAAGAGCGTATCGATGACGTATTCAGTAACGAGTACATCGTCGATGAAACCGACCATTTTGCTGCGCGAGTGGTAGGATACGACGAAAAACATATTACCCTAAAAGATCTTGGGGTCGAGCGTCTTATGCATCAACAAGCTTGGGGTGTTTCACCCAAGAATATTTATCAAGGTATGGCACTCGATGCCTTGTTAGACCCCGAAATTGAATTGGTTATTCTGACAGGCCCAGCTGGTTGCGGTAAGACACTTCTCGCCTTAGCCTGTGCGTTGGAGATGGTGATTGAGAAGAAGGTCTATGACAAGGTCATAGTCACTCGTAATACACCTGAAATCGCAGAGAGCATAGGTTTTCTTCCTGGCACAGAAGAAGAAAAAATGGCACCTTGGCTTGCAGCCATTACCGATACCCTTGAGGTGTTACATAAAAATGATGAAAGCCCCATTTCAAGCCGTAACTACATTATGGAAAAGGCCAACATTCAGTTTAAGTCAGTAAACTTTATGCGTGGCCGCAGTATCCAAAATGCGGTGGTGATTTTAGACGAAAGCCAAAACTTAACTGCATCGCAATTAAAGACCATTATTACCCGATGTGGTGAAGGCACAAAACTCATTTGTACAGGTAACTTGGCACAAATAGACAGTAATTATTTAACCCCAGTGACCTCAGGTTTGACCTACTTAGTTGAACGATTTAAACATTTTGAAGGCAGCGCCACCATTAATCTTAATGGTGTGGTGAGAAGTCGTTTGGCGTCATTTGCCGAAGAAAATTTATAGCTAAATTAAATCTTTTCTATTCAAATCAATGCTCACCTCGGTGGGCATTTTTTTATGATTGAGTTTAATCAATCCTTTTATGTTTTTATTTCGTAGCTATATTTTGATAAAGGCTGTTTGAGTATACCCAAACCACCTCAAGGGAAAGGACTCGTCATTACGCTGCGTCCTTTTCCTTGAACTAGAGCAGAAGGCAGCGCTCTGAATCATGCATCTTGAGGAAGTTTGGGTATATAAGCAGTTAATAATAACGAAAATTGAGAATCATCATGAAAACATTATCGATATTAATCGGGGCGTCTTTACTCAGCGCGTCATTTGCAAGCATCGCAAACGTTAATTTTAAGCTAGAGGCATTGTCTGAAAACCTACACGTGCTTTATGGGCGAGGCGGTAACATTGCAATTAGCACCGGAGATGATGGCATTTACTTAGTAGACGACCAATTTGCCAAGCTCAGTGATGACATTAAAAAACAAATTAGTCAGTTAAAACCCGGTGCGCCTGAGTTTGTGATTAATACACATCACCATGGCGATCACACTGGTGGAAATGAGAACTTTGCCAAAGCAGGGAGTCATGTCATTGCTCATCATAATGTTTATAGCCGTTTGAAAGAAAAGCATGGCGAAGGGTCTAAATATCTGCCTGTTTTAAGTTTCAGCCAAGATATGACGCTTCATTTTAACAATGAGCATGCGCAGCTTTGGCACTACGCTCATGCTCACACAGATGGCGATGCGGTCATTTTTTACAAAAATGCTAATGCAGTACACATGGGAGATATTTTCTTTAATTTAGGCAGTTTACCTTTTGTAGATGTCGACAGTGGTGGTTCGCTTGATGGGGTGATAAACGCGGTAGAGCAAACCTTATCAAGAATAGATAGCGATACTAAAGTGATCCCAGGTCACGGCCCAGTTACTGACAAGCAGGCACTCGAAGCGTATCGAGCATTACTATTACAAGCTAAAAGTGCCATGGTATCAGCAATGAGCGGTGGAAAATTGCTTGAAGAGGTGCTTGTTGAGAAGCCGCTCTCAGTGTTGAATTTAACTTATTCAAACTGGTTACCAGAAGAGCGAGTGACCACTTTGTTTTATAGAAGCTTGAGTGCGCCACACCATATACATCAATAAGTATTTCTCGCTATTTCTAACATCAGTGAAGAGGTTACTTCGCTGATGTATTAACTATTTATGGTTGTCTTCTAACCACTAAGACTAAAGTGTATGTCCCTAATTAAAGACATTTGCTCTGGATCAATTCTTTGATTTTGTTCTGCTGTCACACTTATTGATGTAGTAAGAGTTCAGTAGTAAGAGATCAAATCTAATTGAATGGGAAATTCACATTATGACTTCAGCGTTTTATATTCCAACAGTAAATCTTATGGGTGCAGGTTGTTTGAAGGATGCCGCCGACAGCATTCAAGCGCAAGGTTTTAAAAAGGGCCTTATCGTTACCGACCAAGTATTAAATAAAATTGGTGTTGTGGCTCAAGTGCAAGCTTTATTAACTGAACGTGACGTGCAAACGGCTGTTTTTGATGGCACGCAACCAAATCCAACCATTGGCAATGTTGAACAAGGGTTAAGCATCTTATCTGACAACCAATGTGATTTTGTTATTTCACTGGGTGGTGGCTCTCCGCATGATTGTGCAAAAGGCATCGCATTAGTTGCCGCTAATGGCGGAAAAATTGCTGACTACGAAGGCGTTGATCAATCTGCAAAGCCGATGTTACCGCTGATTGCAATTAACACCACAGCAGGAACTGCATCAGAAATGACGCGCTTTTGTATCATTACCGATGAAGCGCGCCACATAAAAATGGCCATTGTTGATAAACATACTACGCCGCTTATTTCAGTAAACGACCCAGAGCTGATGTTAGCAAAACCAGCGTCATTGACTGCTGCAACGGGGATGGATGCACTGACACATGCCATTGAAGCTTATGTATCAATTGCAGCTACACCAATCACAGATGCAGTTGCAATTAAAGCCATTGAATTAATTCAAGCCAATTTGCGTGAAGCAGTACAAAGCGGTGAAAGCATTGAAGCGCGTGAGCAAATGGCTTATGCACAGTTTATGGCGGGGATGGCATTTAATAATGCATCGCTTGGTTATGTGCATGCCATGGCTCACCAATTAGGTGGTTTCTATGACTTACCACATGGCGTATGTAACGCAATTTTATTACCTCACGTACAGCGCTTTAATGCCAAGGCTTGCGCAGAGCGACTAACTGATGTGGCAAAAGCCATGGGTGTTGATGTAAGTTCATTGACTGTAGAGCAGGGCGCAGAAGCGGCGATTGATGCCATCGTTAAATTAGCGTCTGATGTGGGTATTCCATCAGGTATTGAGCAGCTAGGTGCGAAAGCAGATGACATTCCAACCTTAACTGAAAATGCATTAAAAGATGCCTGTGGTTTTACAAACCCAATTCAGGCTACTGCAGAAGAAATTTCAGAAATCTTCCGTGCAGCAATGTAATTAAAAAGAACGAATTTGCTTTTTAGATGTCGAAGCCTTGGTAAATTTATCAAGGCTTTTTTGTGTTGGTGTTTCGCTTTTACTTTTAGCTGAGGATTTCTTATCCTTATGCTTTATGTTGTCATTTACAAGCTCAGGGTCAAGCTATGTTTAGTAAAATTGTTAAGCTTAAAGACTATCAATTACTCACATTAGGTTGGATAGTTATGCTGTGTCTGGTGTGTTTAAACTGTACTGTGCATAGTTTATTTATTGCTAAACAGCGGGTTGATATACCTTCCTCGATCCTTTGGTCGCTACAAGAATTTGGGATCTGGTTGTTGATCACGCCGTTTATTTGCTTTGCATTACAACGCAGCATGCAATTAAAGCAGCTAATGCTGGTTGGTGTGCTATCTCTTGCTTGTGTATTAATGGTTAACACAGGTTTAGATGTGCTTATTGAGCAAGTGACTTGGCAAGAGAGTCTTTTTTATAACTGGCATAAACATGCTTTCGCTTATTTGGCTATTGTTACTTTGGTGCATTTTAAAAGCCGGTTTGTCGATGCAAATCGAGACAAAAATAGCGTCTCAGTTGCCCAAAAGTCTCGTTTATTGGTTAATCAAAAAGCGGAAGAAAAAACAGAGTTACAAAGATTGCAAATAGAAGAGTTGGATATTGCGTTTGCCGATATTTATTTTGCAAAAGCCGCGGGCAATTATGTTGAGCTGCATACCAAGCAAGGTATGTCACTGGTTCGCACAACCATGAAAGAATTAGAAAACAGCTTGCCAGCAAAAACATTCTATCGCTGCCATCGCTCTTATCTTGTCAATCTATCTCATAGTGAAAAGCTGATCAATGCTCGCTCTGGGCATGGCCTATTAGTGCTTAATAACGATATTGAAGTGCCAGTCAGTAAAAGCAACCGTTCGACAACTAAACTGCTGTTAGGCCTTTAAAAATAAAGGTGAGGGATGAATGGATGAATCACCTTTTGTCCCAAATCTATTGAATTCATCACATAGCGCTGTGTTAGGAAACATCGATTTTATATAGTTTTCATCATCAAAATTCTGAGGAGAAAACAATATGAATAAGCCGTCACTTACTCTAACGACTCGTTTACTACACTGGTCTGTTGCTTTCACTATGCTAGGTTTGATTAGTGTAGGTTATTACATGGTTAACTGGGAAGTATGGTCTTTATATCCTATCCACAAAGCGTTAGGAGTTATCGCGCTCTTACTTGTATTGCCGCGTGCGATTTACCGTACTAAAAAAGGCTTTTTACCTGCAAATGACAATGCGTCAGAGGCGCTCAATAAAGTCATTCACTACGCCCATTGTAGTTTATTAATTGGTACGCTTCTTATGCCAGTAAGCGGCATGCTTTACTCAGGTTTTGGCGGGTACGGTATCGATGTGTTTGGCCTGACTTTAGTGCCAAATAACTATACAGAGAATGGGGCAGTGCCTTTCAATGAAACTATTTTTGTTGTTGCTAAAACTGCACACTCTTACATTGCTTACGCTTTAACAGCGCTCATTGTATTACATGTACTGGGTGCGATGAAACATCACATCTTTGATAAAGATGCGACGCTATTACGTATGCTAGGTCGCGCTTAATCTATCTAGATATAGACTAGGTATGTGGTTGAAGTTAAAGGTTCTCTTCGACCACATGCACAATACTATAAAGTCCTTGTTTATCAGGAAATATTAAATTCTCATTGTTATCGACCATCTTCCAATCAGTTCTACAGGTGCCCGGATATCTTGGTGTGGTAAATTCAATCGAGATATCAATAATTTCACCAGAATCTACCGTTGGCAGGGGAATGCTATCACGTGAGTAGCATAAGTTAGGGTCTTGTGGGGTCATACGCTTTAGATGTTTTTCTTTCCAGGGCACGGTGCCAATATTTTGCACCCGCCAAGTCTTAGTAAAACGGGTGTTAATAGGGATAGGTGTACCATCTGGAATAGTGACGTCTTTAATAAACTTGGTTGCAAAGCCGGTTTTTAATTCTATTTTTTCATTCTGACTATCTGAAATATATGTATAAAAATAATATGGCGACGCTATTAAGCAGATCAAACTAACTAGCCATATTGCATAGTTGGGTAAAGTCTTAGGCTTGAATTTGTTCACTATGGCGCGCAACTCAACAGCATTAAGGTTGTTGCTGTGAGTTGATACTTTTCTTTGCTCATCAGCTTTGTTTGCTTGTAACAGCGCTGCGAATTCTTCTTCGCTTATCTCCAAAACGGCTATTAGCTTAGTCTGCAAACTTTCACTGGGCGTACGTTGGCCATCGAGTACTTTGTAAAAGTGAGAGCGACTGCATTCGCACAGGTTAACTATTTGTTTTATGGTTAGTCCTTTTGTCTCCGAGACACGTTTTATCTGGCGTCTGAGTGGTGTCATGCTTATTCCTTTTTGGGACTGTTTAGTACTTTAAGTTTTTTGTCTCTGAGACATTTTTTCCATTGTACATAAAAAAAGCTAGGCATAGAGTATGTTGTAGGATTTTTGTAATACAAAATACTTATAAAGCATAACAATAACCTGATCCCTAACGCCAATTAAGAAATCTAAAACAATGAAATGGTTAAAGCACTTTTGGTTTTACCTAGTCACGCCTAGTCGAACGTGTGAAGAGTGTACTCTGATATTTAAACCAAAACAGAGTAGTAAGCGGCTTTGTGAAAAGTGTCAAGCGCGAAGAAATGAGGTAAAGCAATAAGTTTCATCGAGAGAGTAGAGAGGTCATAAAACCTCTCGAAATTGTGGATGTTGATTATACTAATAGGGTATTAAAATCAAAGCTTAGCAATGAGCGGCTTTGCGAAATGTTTCAGTCGGGTAGTGATGAGGCGAAGCAATTTGCTTCATAAAGTGATGATGAATTAAAAAGTCTCTCGAAACTCTGGGCGTTGATTATACTTAATAAAACTTCTTTTTTAGAGGCGACATAATGAAACGAGCATGTCTTGTTTTCTTATTAATTATATCGACCTGCTCATTGGCTAAGCCATTTAATGTTGTAACAGGCATTGATAGGCCGCCGTACTCTTTACAACGAGCAAAAACAGGGTTTGAAATAGAGCTATTAAGTGCTGTGCTAGACAAAGTAGTAAACAAGCATGAGTTTGTTATAGCCCCCTATGGTCGGTCAATTAAAATCCTGGATGTTAGAAACATAGATGCTATGACTACAGCCAGTGTTGCTTTATATAGAGCGTCAGGCAAGCTCAGTATGCCCTATATTCAGTATCAGAATGTCGCTGTGACTTTAAAAAGCGCAGATTTAAAGCTTGAATCAATCAATGACCTAGAGCGCTTTTCTATCGCTACCTTTTTAAATGCTAAAACGATTTTAGGAGATGCTTTTAACCAAGCAGTATCAAAGTCGAGCCAATACACCGAATTATCTGACCAATCTCTGCAACTACACATGCTGAGAAAGAATAAGGTCCAAGTTTTAGTAATGGATATCAATATTTTCAATTACTTCAATAAGTTTCATGAACTAGAGGTTGATATCCATCGGATTTTTCCGCTTACAGCTTATGGGCTTCTTGTTAAAGAGGATACTTTTAAAATCCGTTTTGACTATGCATTGCAGCAATATTTAAATTCCGACGCCTACCTTTCATTAGCCAATAAATGGTCTATTGATCCTAATCTATTAATAAAGCAGTAAATTTTAAATTGCATTTAGTATGCATTCCATTTTTCCCATGGAGAAATCTATGCTTTTAATCTGGTTTTACCAGTTTGTGTTAAATAACTTTTTCGAGGGGAACCTTTCTCTGTTTACAAAGTTTCACATTTTGGATCTTTAATTTAAATCTTTTCAAAACAGTTTATTAGCTTTGTTTTTTAAGTGTGGTTTTATGGTGTTTCGTGTAATAAAAGCTTCATTTAGTTTACAAAGTTGTAAATATAATTAGAATTTATTGCATACAATATTCTTTATTGTGTTTTGGGCTGACTTTCGTGCAACTTGAGTCAGTCTTTTTTTTGCGTCAGATCAGCTGGTTATTGGCTTAATCCGTTTCCAACGCAATGGTAGTAATTGATTATCTGGAAGTAGAAGTATGATGTATAAATCTAAAAAGTTGTTTGTAGGAGCAAGCCTATTTGCTGCTGCAACACTTCCAACCTATGCCTCTGCAGCCGCTATGTGCGGTGCAACGACAGCAACAGGCAATGCTTTAGCGCTTGGGCAAACTGAGTGTATTTCAGGAAATGGACTTTATTTCTATGTAGATATTGAGCAAGACAACACAGCACTCAATATTGTGACTTCTGGCGGTACAGGTGAAGCCGATATATTCGTGAACACCGGAAACTGGGCAACATCAAGCAATTATTCTGCGCGCACAGAGACAGCGGGTACAAGCGATGAATTAACTATAACGGCAAACAAAGGTCGCTTGTACATCAGTGTTTTTGGCGCACATGAACAAGTCTCACTGGCTTTAACAAAGGCTGTTAGCGGTGGTGATAGCGGATCGGTATCTTGCTCAGAGCAAACACAGCCAAGTGGTGCATTAGCGCTGAACGAAACGGTGTGTATTGGTGGTAATGGTCTTTATTACTATGTTGACGTACCAGAAGACAACACTGAGTTAACGATTGAAACTCAGGGCGGTGAAGGTGAAGCGGATATCTTTGTAAACCGTGATGGCTGGGCAACACGTAGTAGTTATACTGCGTCATCTGTGAATGCTGGCACCAACGAAACATTAAAAGTGACAGCTAATAAAGGGTTATTTTACGTCAGTGTAATGGGCCAAAATGATGGCGTGAACTTCTCAGTTAAAACTGGAACTTCCACACCTGATCCAGTAAATCCAACAGATCCTTCAACAGCTGACTTTGTGGTTGTAGAGCCAGTTGTGGTGTCTATACCAGCGGCAACGATTAATTCAAAAGCAGAATTTAGTGCAGACGTTGAGCAGATCATTGCTTCTACTTGGGCGCAGTGGGGGGAGATTTCAGCAAATTCTCCAGGCGTGGTAGCGGGTGTTGCCAAAGCCATTCATTTCCTTGCACAGCAAGATGATATAAAAGACAAAGACTTAGATACTTTACTGTATTTCTTACGTAATTTTGCCGCCAATGGCGATTTTACTCAGTTTACTCAAACTGACGCTAAGTTGATCAGTGATGCGCTTCATGCAGTTGCTATGATGACCGAGTTTTATACCACAGGTGCGCCGGCTGGCTTAATTCATGAAAGCTATGCAACTGCTTTGATTAATTTAACCACAGCCGAAGGCGCGCAGTTTATTACTGAGCAATTGCCACACTTAATGGCATTAACTCAATTCTATGCGGGTTTATCTAACCCATACGTAAACGACAACTTTGGCTATAGCACTAATCAAATCTTAAAGGCATTTTATGATTTAGCTTACATTGGCCAGCAAAATGCAGTGATTAAAGCGGCATTTAGTGAGCATATGCTTGCTGTCATGTCTGTGCTTCGCAGTTATGCACTAGGTGAAACAGGCTTAGATATGCGCTGGAATGCAGATGCAGATAGACTTTGGATTGTTCCGCACGAGTTTTTAGCTTTAGGCCATGTTGCAAACCTAGCAGAACCTGCTGTTCAGGCGCGTATTGATAGTATCGTAAAAGAAATCTTCGACGTGACATCGGCACAAGTTGATGCAGAAGAAGTGAAGAAGAAGATCACTGAAAGCTATCTTGAAACCGTAAACCGCAGCTGTGACAGTAGCGATGCACTGAATGGTTATTGCGCGGTGCCTAAAAAGGTGGAAGATATTTTAACCATTACTTATCAGTGTAATGATGCTATCACCATTCGTGCACAAGCAATGACAAACCAGCAACTTGCAACAGCATGTAGCAAAATGGCTGATGTAGGCACGAATTTCCACCAGTTCTTTAATACCAATATGCAGCCGCTGAGCGATGATAACAACAGCAAACTTGAAGTGATTGTTTATGCAACGCCTGAAGACTATGAAGCCTATGGTTATCAATTCTTTGGTCATAATACCAATAATGGCGGCATTTACCTTGAAGGTGATCCGAGTGTAGCGGGCAATATTCCGCGTTTCCATGCAATGCAATGTCCACAAAGCTGGGTTGGCTTTTCGTGTGACACCGCAGGAGAAGTCTATAACTTAGAGCATGAATACGTTCACTATCTAGATGGTCGTTATAACTTATATGGCATGTTCGCACACCATAATAATACGGTTTCTTGGGCCGAGGGGTGGGCTGAGTTCTTAACCAAAGGTCAGTATAACAAGCGTAACTTTGATGCCATTGCGGGCAAGACTATTCCGTCATTGCGCAGTATTTTATTCATGGAATATGGATTTGATAATTTGTATCCATGGAGTTACTTAACGATGCGTTACTTGGCTGAAAACCATAAACAAAGTGTTTTGGCGCTTTCAAATGCATTGAAGTTAAGTGACAGCACGCAGTTTGAAACACTACTGGACCAAATTGCGACCGACCATAATGATGACTTTATTAGTTGGATGGTTGCAAACACCGATGCGGTTGCGCCGGGGGAATTACCAGATCCTGTTGCAGGTGTATTCTCTGATTGTGAGTTGTTGACCACTTATGAGCGCGGCACGGCAAAAGCAAGTGTTTCAATCACTAACCCGTATGCTGAGCCTGTGACTTTGTACTGGGTGAACCCTGCAACAGGTGCTGCGGATTTAGCGAACCCATATGCAACCTTGAGTAATGGCGAAGTATATAGTGCTGATTTTTGGTCTCAAGGCGACCGTATGGCAGTAATGGATAGTCAAAATACCTGTTTAGGTGTGGCGGCGTTAACAGAGCTAAACAGTGATTATGTGATCACGCAAGCTATGCTACCAACGACAGATTCTGGCACAGACAACGGTTCTGGTACTGACAATGGCTCTGGCACAGACAGTGGTTCTGGCACAGACAACGGTTCTGGCACAGACAATGGCTCTGGTACAGACACTGGCTCTGGTACAGACACTGGCTCTGGTACAGACTCTGGTTCTGGCACAGACACTGGCTCTGGTACAGACACTGGCTCTGGTACAGATACTGGTTCTGGCACAGACACTGGTTCTGGTACAGGTGAAAACCCTTGGACGCCAATTGCAAACTGTCCAAATACTGAAACAAACAGTGCCTATGACATCGCAATTAATGAAAAGATCTGTATGACGGGCTCAGCGCCTAAGTACTTCACAATGACAGTACCTTGGGATGCTTCAACCGTTACCATCGGTCTTATGGGCGGTGAAGGTAATGTAAACCTATATGTGAACAATGAAAGTAATGCTTGGCCGACGTCTGCTGCAGCTGATTTATCGAGTACCAATGCGGGCACATCTCAATCAGTTCAGTTTACTGCCAATGCAGGCCAGCAGATCATGCTTCAGCTTGATGGCCAGTTTACTGGGGTGACATTCCATGCCTTAGTCCAGAGTAATGAGCAAGGTGGTGGCAACACAGATCCAACACCAACAGATCCAAATGACCCATTTGTAAATAACCACCCAGAATTGAATGATGGACTACCTGAAGATGAGTCTCGCTTCTTAGGCTTAGATGGTCAGGCTTTGGTTGAGCGTATTATGGCGTCTAACCCGCAACATGTGGGTGCCGTATTCAACATTAAATCGGGTCAGGCGAGATACTTATTCAGCGAATCTAATATGATGTCGGTGATCAGTGAGTTACGTCGTCAAGCGCGTACTATTGATGAGTACAATGCCTATAAAGTACAAGGTTTAATTTACTTCTTACGTGGTGGGTTATTTGTACAGTTCTTTAATCCAGATCTTGTGCCGGCATACTCTTCATCTATTGAAGTAAACCTAAAAGCGGCAATGCAGGACTTATTTGCAAGCACTGGCATTTACGGTGAGTCAAACGACCAAGCATTAGCATTACAAGAGCTATTAACGCTGACTGATTCAGCTGAGATACGTGCGCCATTCTATGATAACTACATCAATATTTTAGAGATGTTTGATGAAACATGGGCGGCTAAGCGAAGCCGTATGGCAGCTGCTAATGCCATGATGACTGCGTTTTTCCGTGCTTCACAATCAGCGCCAAATGGTGATGCAGATTTCATCGCGCGTATGCAAGATGGCCGTTTACTAGATACCATGTATAGCTTTCAACGTGATAATCGTTATTTACTACAAGTAGACGATAACTACTTCATTAAAAATGTGGTGAATGAGCTTGCGCGTTTCTTAAGTGTGCCGTCATTAAAAGATCAGGTTAAGCCAATGGTTAAAAATATTTTGGCATCAACCAGTCAATATGATGAAACCGCGCCGTTATGGGTAAAAGCAGGCAGCATGGCAGATACATTTGACCGTCAAGATTGTGGTTACTATGACATCTGTGGCTTTGCATATTACTTAGAAAAAGAAACCTTAAAGTTCAACTATCAGTGTTCAGATACATTAAAGATCCGTGCTCAGCAGATGTATAACGATCAAGCACAGTGGATCTGTGAAGTATTAGGTCAGCAAGAAGCGCATTTCCACAATGTATTAAAGACGTATAACATCCCTGTGGCAGATGACTATAACGATGCACTTGAACTGGTTATTTTCAACTCGTCAGAAGATTATCGCGACTATGCCGGTACATTCTTCAATATGGATACCAACAATGGTGGTATGTATTTAGAAGGTGCCCCGAATGATCCGAATAACCAAGCGCGTTTTATAGCTTATGAGCAAAATGGTGATAACTATTTCCACGTATGGAACCTACAACACGAGTATGTTCATTATTTAGATGGTCGCTTTGATTTATACGGTGACTTTGCACAAGGCTTAACGGCAGCAACAACTTGGTGGACAGAAGGTTTAGGTGAATATATTGCATATCAAGACGGCTATAACCATGCAATCAATGTTGGTAAAGCGGGCAACGTAGCATTGTCTACTATTTTCACAAACACTTATGAGTCTGGCCAAGATCGCATCTATCGCTGGGGTTATTTAGCCGTACGATTCATGCATGAGCGTCATTCAAGTGATGTGGCACAAATCCTAACGTATTTACGCAGTGGTGAATATCAAGCTTATCAGCAATACATTGATGAGATTGGTACACGTTATGACAGTGAGTTTGCAAATTGGGTTGCATCACTTGAAGAAGGGGTGAGTGGCATTGTTGAGAAAGGTCCTGATGATTCAGTGGCTGTAAACTCTGGTGAATTAGGTAACTGGGCGGGTGAACCTGAAACCATCGACACCGACTTCACGCCATGTTTGGCAACAGATGCAGCTAACGCATATGACCCAAGCAATAGCGAAATGACCAAAGGTGTAACTGTGGTTGAATGTATTTCACCAAGTACATCGAGTGCAAACTTTGTATTTGCTAATTCAGGATCAGAGCCATTAACGCTGCGTATTACCACACAAGGTGGATGGGGTAATTTAGATATCCTATACAAAGGCGGTAATTGGCCAACACGCAGTGACTACACAGCCAAATCGGGTGGTCACGGCAATACAGAATCGATTGACCTACAAATCGATGCCAATGAACACTGGCACTACTTCTCTCTTGATGGTCAATTTGGCGGCGCCAAGATGACAGTGGAGATTGTTGAGTAACCCTACAACAGAAGTAAAATCAGTTTCATTATTTGATACGTCCCTAAAGCCACTCGCAAGAGTGGTTTTTTTGTTTTCAGCTTTTGTAGCTGCCGCTGGAGATAGATTAATTACCCTGAGCTCAGGTTAATTAATCTAAGTTTGCAAAGAGGTTAAGGAAGAGCAGTAAAAACAGGCATAAAAAAAGAAAGCATATGCTTTCTTTTTTGCTTAGTTGGTATTTAAAAATTAGCGCCGGTTGGCGGTATTTTCCCATTTTGTGTTTTAGGTCTTTGATGATGTTCATGACCGTGTTCAAGCTCTTCGTTATGGCCATGACGGCTTCTTGCTTGATTACTCGGCTGCAGTGGTGGAGCAGAAATATTAGGGCTAACTGGCGCAGCTTGCATTGCAGGTGCCTTAACTTCTGGTGTTTTGTGCGCCATCGCAGAAATAGGCTGTTGTAACTCAGCTCCTTGCGTTGGTAGTGAACTGGGTGGCGCATTTTCCGTATGCTGGCTAGTTAACACAGAAGGTTCTAGTGATGTTTCTTCTGGTTGAGAATTATGCGTGAAAATAATGACGCTAGACACCGCCATTAAGGCAATTGGAATGACTATTTTATTCATACGACACCTTTGAATATTGTATACATTAAATTTATCACTTCAGCAGGTCTAAACCAAGTTTGGCATGTATAAAATTGTAAATATATTAATGACAAAAAGTCACCATTAAGTAAGATTGCTTGCTAGTATTAATTTAGATCATTACCCCAAAGGAATTTGTGCATGATGATGCACACGGAAGAACAACTAACCACATCACCGCTGCAATTTTATCGACGTGCATTTTGGGTTGCGCTCGCGATTACGATTATGTTGGCTGCGACACTGACATTGCATTTGTATAATCTTAAGCTGCAACAAACATTTACTCAGTTCGAAACCCATTATGAACGGCTAAATAGCCAGTTAGATAAAACGCTTACAGCCGTTGATAACATCTTTATGGCCGTTAATGTGAGCTTAGAGCAACCTCTTAGTTATGAGTTTTCTCAACCTAAAACCTCCCCCATTATTCGACATTCAAATTATTATTACCAATCTTTGGGTAAGCACTTTGGTGAGTTGGTCGGCTATGGTGACTTAACAGGTGTTGATTTATCGCATCCATATTGGCAAAAAGTGATGGCGTTGGGTGGGGTGTTTAATACTTCTTTGGCTTTGCTTGAACCACTTGAAGCAATTGCCTACGTCAGTGATAGTGGCCTAGTCTTTGTAAAAAGAAGACATACCCAACACAGTGAACTTTTGAGCAAAATTGTTTCAGGCAGCTTTAAAGTAAATACAGACCCTTCTAAATTCATGGTCAGCCAGCGATTGGAAGTGGCAGGTAAAAGTTATTTTGCGTTCTCTAATCAGCGTATTTCAAGTTCACGTGCTCATACGCTGATGATCTTTGATGCGAGTAAGTTCCAAGCATTGTTTTATGACAAGTCACAGCCTAAAGCTGAGATCTATCTAAGTGATAAATTGCACAGGAATTTAATTACAGAGTTATCACTGGGCAAGCCTTTTTATCCAGAGCAAGGTGAAATTGCTCCTTGGCATGACGGGGTCATATTTTATAAAAATGAACCGTCGCGACCACTTGATGTAGTTATGAAAGTGTCAGAGCAAGGTTTTGCTGAGTCGATTTTTTATAGTCTAGGGCTAGAATTTAGTTTCATTTTATTATTTATCCTAGCAACTTATTTTCCATTACACTGGCTTTGTGAACAAATCTTCGTTAGGCCCTTGAAAGAACTCTTCTCATTTATTCAGCAGCCTGATAATGGCGCGAATAATTATATTGTGCCTAAGCTTTGGCTGTCTGAATTTAAGCAAATTAAAACCATTCATCAACATCGCGCACAGTTATTTTCAAGAGTAAAAGAAGATCATCAAGCACTTACTGAGCAATTGCATCAAAAACAGCAGTTTCTAGAGCTTGCCGGACAAGATAAAGAGCGACAAAGTGCGGTATTGAAAGGGGTATTAGATGCAGTGCCTGATGCTATTTATTATAAGAATACTGATGGCAAGTTAATTGGTTGCAATAGAGCATTCGAGCGCTTGATTAAGTGTAGTAAGCAGCACTTTTTAGGCAATGATTTTAGTGAGTTTCCCTTCGACTTTAGTGAAATAGCAAAAATAGAAATTAAAGTTAGAAATCAGCACAAGCCGCTTTCTGAGCAAGTTAATGTTAACAATAGCGCTTATTTCGTAACTGTAGCCCCATTTTTTAGTGAGCAGCTTGGTGTGATAGGGTGTGTGGGAGTGTTACGAGATGTCACAGAACATCAGCAAGCTTTACAACAGTTGCAAATCTCAGAATCGAATTTTAAGTCGGCTATTGAATTTGCACCAAATGGTGTTGTGTTAGTCAAAGTTGATGGTACCGTGATGATGCTAAATAAAGCAGCTGAGCGCTACTTAGGGTGCGAAAAACAAATTGGGCAACATATCTCAACCTTATTCGGTCATGAAAATTATCAACAAATATCTCAAGTACTAGAGCATCTTGCAAAGCAGAATCAATTAGTTGATAAGTTAAGTCTTACTCAATCAAGTATCTACCGTTTTCTCGACCTAAGGGTATCCTTAGTAACAGACGATACCGGTATGCCAAAGTACTTTGTGATCCACATACAAGATGTGACTGAAATAACCACCGCTCGATTAGAAGCCGAAAGAGCCACATTAGCTAAAAGTCGCTTTATTGCGAATTTAAGTCACGAAATCAGAACGCCTCTCAATGTGATCATTGGGTTGGTCGATATGGTAAAGCAATCTACAAAGCAAAAGCAGCAGCTCTCTCGACTAGAAACAATCACGCATGCCGCACAAACACTATTGGATATGTTGAATGATATTTTGGACTTTGCCAGAGTTGAAAGTCATGAAGTAAGTATAAAAAGTCAAAATATAGCTGTAAGTGAAGTGTGTGAGAATTTATACGAATTAATTGAACCACTTACGAAGAAAAAAGGAATAGCTATCGATTTTAGTGTTGATGAAAATATCTGGCCTTGCCTGAATGGAGATAAACAAAAGCTCACTCAAATTATGTTGAACCTATTAAATAATGCTGTGAAATACACCGAGCAAGGTTCAGTCAGTTTTCATTTGAGCCTAGATAAAAATAGTGTAGATACTCAACAAATAAAGTTTTCGGTTAAAGATACGGGCATTGGTATAAAGGAGAGCGATCAAGCGAAACTATTCGATGCCTTCACTCAAGTAGATGAAAGCCTGTCGCGAGCACATGAAGGTATTGGCTTAGGTCTCGCAATTGTAAAACATGAAGTGGAATTATTAGGTGGAAAGATAAAGTTAAATAGTGAGCTTGGAAAAGGTAGTGAGTTCTATTTTTCTTTGAAACTCAGGAAAGAGCCTTTAGACGTGCCGCCTGAAAATGTCGCTTGTGCATACTTAGGGGGGGCAGCTCCTGCCCTTTTAAAAGAGTTGGGTATTCAGACTGTCTCTCAAGTAGAATCGATCCCTCATACAGTTAGGTATTTAATTATCGAACCTGGCTATTATCCTAATGTGCTTGATAGCCTAAAAACTCGCATTTCTCAACATAGTTTTGAGCACATTTATGTGAGTGATGATGATCTTCATATTACTGAAGATTTAAGCCACTTGACCACTCGGTGTGTAAAAGGCGCGTATCTACAGTCGAGTTTACTCTATGTAATTGAAGATTATTTAATGCCTAAGCAGCAAGACTCTTCTGATATCACTCATCAATGCCAGTATGAATATCGTGGCGCTTTATGTTTAGTGGTGGATGACAACGAGGTAAATCTAGAAATCACTAAAAATATGTTAGAGCAGTTAGAAGTAAATGTAATTACGAGTCAAAATGCCAAAGATATTAGCGATATTGTCGATACTTTAAGACCTGATATTATTTTTATGGATATTCATATGCCTGAGGTTGACGGTTTTCAGGCTGCAAGAGAAATCTTACAAAATAATAGCCTGAAGCAGATACCAATTTATGCATTAACCGCTAATACTGAAATTGCTACGCAACAAGAATATTTGCATTCTTCGATGCAGGGATATATTAATAAACCAGTAACCCTCGAAGAATTAGAGTGTGTTTTGGTTAAGCAAGTTAAACCACAACGAAAGTTTTTTGATGAGTCATTTGCCTTGCAGCAAATGATGGACGAGCAATCATTATTAGATAATATGATGATTAAGTTTGCTGATCTTTGTGAAAAATATCTTCAGCAATTAGAGCATGACTCAGATGTAAATCAACTAATTCTGCTGGCACATAGTTTGAAAGGTGCATCAGCAGCGTTAGGCTTTGAGCAATTAGCTGATGTCGCAAAGCAATTAGAGCTTAATTTGAAACAAGATAACCAAATAATAAACCCAGAGCTGATTACCCAGTTAATAACGCATTTATTGCGAGTCAAAGCGTTTCTGGAAAAAAGAAAAAAGTAGGTTTTAAATGGCAAAAAGTGCACATATTTTAATCGTTGATGATGACCCTCTAAATCGTGTCGTGTTAGAGAATACTTTATCTGACGAGTACAGTATTTCACTGTGTGCAAGCGGAGAAGAGGCTGTTAGTTTTCTAGAGTCTAGTAGGGTTGATTTAATTATTTCTGACATTCGCATGCCGGGTATGAGTGGTTATGATTTACTTGAAAAGTTAAAAGAAAAGCAGAGTACTTATTCTATCCCATTCATTATTATCTCTGCGAGTAACAGCTACAACGATGAAGCTAAAGGGCTCGAAATGGGCGCGATGGACTATATTACAAAGCCTTTTAGCCCTGTTATTGTAAAAGCTCGTGTGAAAAATCATTTAGCCATTAAGCAAAAGAATGATTTATTAGAGAAGTTAGCTGCCATAGATGGCTTAACTGAAATTCCTAATCGACGTTTGTTAGACGAAACATTGGCGAGATATTGGCAAGCTTGTGCCCAAACTAAAGGCTCCCTGTCACTGTTTTTAGTTGATATCGATTATTTCAAAGAGTTCAATGACACTTATGGTTACGCTGCAGGCGATGAATGTTTAATTAAAATTGCCAAAGCGCTTGATGAGTGTAGTCGCAAGCACAGTGGCTTTGCTGCAAGATACGACGGAGTTCGCTTTGCGGCTTTACAGAAAGGTAAAAGTAGCGAACAAACTCTTGCTTTTGCACAACAATTACATGAAATAATCGATGCTTTGAAAATACCCCATAAGAGCTCACCAATTTGTGCACATGTTAGTATCAGTATAGGTATTGTTCATGTAGAAAATGATTTTAATGGTAATGAACAAGAAGTATTGAAATTGGCAGATGATGCGCTAGTTAAGTCACATATGCATCAAGAAAGAGTCATACTATTAAGCCGCTAAGACTGAGGTTAGCGGCTTAACATTGTGTTTTATAAAATTTGCGAAAGCGCTGATTGACCAAAGCCGATCAGTTGTCCATCTTTAAATACTAATGGTGTGCATTCGTCTTTTGTTACTTTGCCATCAGAGTGTTTGCTATTGGTTGCAATGTAAATGACTTTATAAACTGCGTTATCTTTTTTCACTAACTCAGTGAAATCAGGAGTTGAAAATTGACCTAATACTTGGTTGTAGTCATCACCAAGTTCAAGACTAGCAATCTTTTTACGGTTTTCTTGGTGCTTAGATTGCCAGCTATTACCGTTATATTCAGAAGCCCACCCATGCTCTACTTCACCGTCAGAAACAGCCACAATACAGCCTGAAAGTAATGGTGCACTTAGCGCAGCAACAAGTAATAATTTTTTCATTGTAGATTTCCTTAAAAATTCGTTTCGGATAATTTTCTTTTACTAGAGCAATATTGTTGCCAACTTTAAAAGTCTTTACTTTACAATTACCTGTTGTTTTTTATACAGATTTTTAAGTGTTGACCCTTCTAAATTTTAGGGTAATTCACCAACTTTTAGCGAATTACACAACAACATTACTGGCTCTGCCATTGTTAAAGTTAACAATATTATTTGCGATTTCTTTCACTAGTCGTTCAATAGATTCTCTCGCCGCCCAAGCTGTATGTGGGGTCAGTATTAAATTGTGGCCTTGATAATTGGCAAGGGGATTGTTCGCCTGGGCAGGTTCAACAGATAATACATCAAAGCCAGCTCCTGCAATTTGGTTATTTGTCAGAATTTCAACTAAAACTGCTTCATCAACTATACCGCCTCTGGCTGTATTGATCACAAAGCTGGTAGGCTTAAGTAAACCTAAAGTCTCTTTATTGAATAAGTTTCGGGTTTCATCATTAAGCGGACAATGAACAGATAACACATCGGCCATCTTTAACGCTTCGGTGAATGCTATTCGGCCAGGGCGAATATCAATAGCGTTTGGCCTTTCAGCAATAATGACCTTTGCGCCAAATGCCTCGGCAACTTTACCTACTGCTTGTCCTAAACTACCGTGGCCAAAAATCACAAAGTTTTTACCCGACAATTCAGTGATCGGATAATCAAGACGACAAAACATATTACTTTGTTGCCAAAGACCATTCGCGCAATCTTGCTGGTAGCGGTGAATATTAGTCATTAAGTTGCCAAGCAGAGTAAAAGTATGTTGCACGACTGATGGGGTTGAATAACCTGCGACGTTACAAACACGAATGCCCAATTCTTTAGCCGCATCAAGATCAATGTTATTAGTGCCAGTCGCAGCAACACAAATGAGTTTTAGGTGGGATAATTCAGCCAAGGTTGAAGCATCTAGCACCACTTTATTCGATATTACAATGTCTGCATCTTTGCAGTGAGTAAGCACCTGCTCTTTGTTCGTATATTGATATGTATTCAATTCACCAAGAGCCGACAAAGGCGTTAGGTCAGTATTTCCGAGTGTGGCGGCATCAAGTAAGACAATCTTCATAAATTTAATCTGCTTTGTTGACCTTAGAGTTTACTCAAAGGTTTATAATGTACTTAATAAGTCGGGAGTGTAAAATGAAAATAGGCGAATTAGCAAAGCGTTTAGATATTAGTACGGATACTTTAAGGTATTACGAAAAGCATGGTCTACTGAGTTTTAGTGAACGCAGTGAGTCAGGTTATCGTATTTATAGTCCTAAACATGAAAAACAAATGCAGTTTATTTTAAGAGCAAAAACAGTCGGATTTAGTCTTAAAGAAATTCAAGAATTGTTAGCAATTAAGGTAGAAAAGCAACAGCATAGCTGTGGTGAAGTGAAACAGCTTACTTTGCAAAAAAGACAAATTGTTCGTGATAAGATAGCTGAATTACAACGTTTCGAAAAATCTCTATCATTGTTGGCAGATGCCTGTTGTGGCGGCCCTGAGCTTGCGACCGGTTGTTCAATTTTAACCACCTTGGAGGCAGCAGATGACACTGTTAGCTAATTTCTGGTCTTTATTTTTAGTTTCAGCCCCTTGGTTAATGTTGGGGCTATTACTGGCAGGCCTTTTAAATATCTTCATACCTAAAAACTTTTTACAAAAGCACTTAGGCAAAGAAGGTGTGTGGACGACCATTAAAGCAGCCTTAATTGGTGCGCCAATGCCTTTATGTTCTTGTGGTGTTATTCCTGCTGCGGTGGGACTTAGAAGGGCTGGCGGATCTAAAAGCGCCACCACAGCGTTTTTAGTGTCTACACCAGAAACCGGCGTAGATTCAGTGTCAGTATCTTATGTGTTACTTGGGCCATTTATGGCGATTATCAGGCCAATAGCCGCGGTGTCGAGCGCGATAGTGGCAGGTTTATTGGTTGGTAAAGAAAAAGGCTCTGAAACAAAGAACTTAGATAAAGATGATCAAGCCGCTGTATCTGATAATTCAGTATCTGTGAGTACAAGCTGTTGCGCGCCTAAGCTAGCGGATGTCGAGAATGGCAAAGAAAAGCAAACAAGTTGCAGTAGTAAAAAAGCAGAAATTGCAACAAAGCCAAAAGCATCATGCTGCTCAATGTCATCTGATGAAGTGATATTAAAGAAAGAAGAGAAATCCGCGACATCACACTGTTGTGGATCAAAGAAGCTAGAAAAGCAATCAAACTGTAGTAGTAAAAAAACAGAAGTAGCAACTGAGCCAAAAACAGCTTGTTGTGCAACATCATCAGCTCCTGTCATCGTTAGTAAGAACGAAGCGGTACTTGAAAAAACGACAAGCTGTTGTGATACAGAGCAACCAGCACAGCCTATGAACAACGGATCATCGTGTTGTGATAGTAAAAAAGATGAACAGCAAGCAGCGCCTTTCTTCAACAAGATAAAGCAAGCCGTGCACTTTAGTTGTAATAAACTACTTAGTGACACCATGGGGTGGCTGATGATAGGTCTGTTTTTCGCCGCGCTAGTGCAAACATATGTACCGACCTCATTCTTGAGTCAGTGGGGCGATGGCGTACTGGCAATGGTTGTGGTGATTTTGGTGAGTATTCCTATGTACATTTGTGCGACTGCTTCTACGCCAATTGCTGCAGGCTTATTGATGGCCGGTGTATCACCGGGAGCCGTATTGGTGTTCATGTTGGCAGGCCCAGCAACCAACATTGCCACTTTGGGTGTGGTTGCAACTGAGCTAGGCAAACGGGCCGTGAGTGCCTACTTAACAGGCGTAATTGGTGTAGCCATTGCGTTCGGCTTTCTGACCGATTATTTAGTCGAGCAGTTTGGCTTTGAAGTGAACCCAGCTCATGCCATGGAACATGAGCTAATGCCGAGTTGGTTAACCCAAGGTTTGGGGGTTATTTTGTTGATTTTAATGTTGCGATTAGTTTTGATATCGTTAAAACAACGAATGAAATGATAGGCTTATCTGGTCGGAGTTGATAACCTTAGCATCCGACTGATTAGCAAGATAAAATACGACGTTTTTTTTACCCAGTAACAATGAGTAGTTTTGTGGATAAATACGCAGATATAAGACCTTACAATGATGAAGAAGTCCCAGCCGCGCTGTCTCGTCTTCTAGAAGACAATGACTTTATTGATGTAATTGCTAAGCATAATGCGCCGAGTTGGTTAAATAAATGGCCTTTCATTGCAAGACCTTTAGTGCGTAGCCAGCTGCGAAAGAAGTGGGGCAACATTGCAACGGTTGAGCAAGTACAACAAGAAGTGGCGGGTTACCTAGAACTCTTAATCAAGCGTACTACCAGCAAAGTGACTTTCTCTGGTTTAGAAAAGCTGGATAAGTCAACGCCGTATTTATTCATCTCAAACCACCGTGATATCGCTTTAGATCCAGCCATCATGAACTGGGGTCTACACTCTCACAATATGCAAACTGTGCGTATTGCAATAGGCGATAACTTATTACAAGTGCCTTATATCAATGAACTCATGCGTTTAAACAAGAGCTTTATCGTAAAGCGCTCGGTGAAAGCGCCAAAAGAAATGCTCAAAGCATTGAGTCAGCTTTCAGCTTACATCTACGACTCTTTAGATACGGGTAATTCAATTTGGATTGCACAAAAAGAAGGCAGAGCCAAAGATGGCGTGGATCAAACTGATCCTGCACTTTTAAAAATGCTGCAACTGCAAGGTCGTCGTTTGAAGCTGTCTTTTGAAGACTATGTAAAACAGTTAAAAATCGTTCCTGTGTCGATCTCTTACCAATACGAGCCTTGCGCCGTTGCCAAGGCCAAAGAGCTTGTTCATAAAAAAGCGCATGGCGAGTATGTAAAAGCTGAAGGTGAAGACATAGAAAGCATCATTGAAGGTATGCGTTCAGACAAAGGTCATGTGCATGTTTCATTTGGCTCACCAATTACAGAAGAGTGTGATACACCGGAAGCGCTGGCAGCCAGTATTGATAAACAAATTATCAGCCAGTATTACTTACACTCAACAAATTACATTGCAGGTGGTCAAGAAGAAACGGTGTCTGCGGAGCTCAAAAGTGAGTTTCAAACCCGACTTGAAACTATTCCTAGTGAATTACACCAACAAATTTTGGCTATGTACGCAGAGCCTTTAAAGCGCAAAGGCGAATTTGTCTAAACGCTATTTGATTGATGAGAAGGGAGCTTTTGAGCTCCCTTTTTTATTGTGGTTTGTAATGCTTTATACCAACTCTCAAAAAAGATCACTTAATTTGGAGAGATGGAATTAGTTGACAAACATAGGTTAAAAAATCTAAAAATAGATTAAATACCATACATTTTTAACTTTTGTTGATGGAACAAATCGAGATTTTTGAGATCCCCAGTCCATGTAAGGGGATCTGCCAGGTCAATAATCGTGGCTACTGTAAAGGTTGTTATCGCAGTAGAGAGGAACGCTTTGCTTGGAATACATTGACCGATCAACAAAAAAGAAAAGTGATAGCCTTGTGTCAGCAACGTTATAAGCGTTATTTGGCAAGTAAAAAGCAGCAGTCTGATGAGTATTCTAGCTCGCAAACTCCTTTTGAATTTTAGCTTTCCCTGTTAGAGATTATGCTTGGATTTTAGCTCCTGCATTTTTCCCGACTTTTTTAATTGTTGTAATGTGTCAAACAACTGTGGTGCTAGGTGCTGATGTTTTTTATGTAGGTAATGAAATACTGATTGAGAGTGAACGGTTGTAAACTTCACATCAGCATTTTGCAGTTTTTGCATATAGGGATCTATGTAAAATCCGATGACAAGCGCTGCAGAGACTTGTTTTTGCATAAGTAAATTTAGCAATGTAGAGACGCTTTTTACTTTATACAGCTGACCATGATAGGGGTTAGATTCTAAATATTTTGCTGCAGCAGGGTAAGTAGAATGAATAACTAAAGAAGGCATATCTGGCAGAGTGCAGTTGTCACAAAAGCTGATAAGGTTCAAATCAAAGTCTAAAAGTGGCACTTCGATCCGCATTAAGTTTTGATAAGTTTGGCTTAGCCCAGGAATTTTTGCTAACTGCCCATCTAATAAGCCTTCATTCGCGGCAACGAGTGCATTCTCTTTATTGAAATCTATAAGTTCAATATCAATGCCTTGTTTCTGATAAGCAAGAGTTATTACATCGATAATGTAGCGAGATTGAGGCGTGTCAGCAGGTCTATTAAAAATCAGTTTTTCAGTTTTGGCGTAAACAAAAGAAGAAAAAAGCAGTGTAAAAATAAAACAGCATCGTGCGAAAAACAAATTCATTCCTTAAATATCTTATTTCACGTTTTTTCTATATATAGCGAATTATAGCGAAAAATAGTATGGTACACAGTCTTATATTTATGTATTTAACTTAGCGATACTACTATGAGTTTTAACTTGTGCAAACTGCCTAGGCAAGAGAAATATCAAATTCAACTAGACTATGAAGCCTCATTTTGGGCGTATCAAATCAAGCGCGGTAAAAACTCTCGTGAGACGATTTACGATACTATTAATAGTCGACCATTGTCAGAGCAACAAATTTTAAAGCAAAAATTTGAATATTACTTAAGTATCATGCTGGCAGGCTGATCTTAGTGAATATTGAGCGTTTGGAACCAATCGCTATTCCATTGGTGAATAAGTTTTATCAAACCCATAACGTCAGAGGAAGAGCAAATAAACAAGATCAAGTTTGGGTCGTAAAAGATAAACAGATTATTGCAGCATGCAGAGTTCAAAATCGCTCTGGGGCGTTATTTTTATCGACCCTATTTGTCGAAGCATCATATCGCAGTCGAGGCATAGCTAAACAGTTAATATTAAAAGCCCTCAGCGAACAAGCACAACCTGTTTATACTTTTGCATATTGCCACCTTGAGAAGTTTTATCACTCAATCAACTTTACTGGTACGCAGAATTTACCTGAACAGCTACAGAGCATGTTCAATGCTTATCAACAGCAAGGGCGAAATATACTCGCTATGAAATATCAACATTAGCGAGTTCTTGAAGGAGATAATATGAGGCTAGTTACTACCATACTCTGGGTAACATTGATGTTCAGCAATGTGTTGCATGCCAGTGTTAGTCGCTTATCCCCTGCTGAAGGTTTATCACAAAGCTACGTCAATACGCTATTACTTGATAGCCAAGGCTTTTTGTGGCTTTCAACTGAAGCGGGCCTAAACCGATACGATGGTCACCAGGTGCTCAATGTATCAGGCCCAGATGGGGTGTTGGAAGAAGTTGTCATTAACCGCATATATCAAGACTCTCAAGAGCGAATTTGGATAGCTACGCAAAATGTGGGCTTCTTTAGTTACGATGTGAAGACCGATAGCTACCGAAATTATTTCCCAGCGCCAAGAACGGAAGACGACTTCGTTAATTACTCGGTTAATTACATTTTAGAAAAAGATGCCGAACATATTTGGTTAGGTCGATATGATAATGTGGGCTTAATGAATGTACTGACAGGTGAGATAGTGGAAGTTATTAAACTTCCAGTAAAAAATCAGCATACATTTATACGGGCATTACTCAATGTCGATGACTACTTATTTATCGCGACGACAGATGGTGCTTTTGTTTTTCAGCATAGTTCAAAACAACTTCAGCAAATTAAATACATAGATGAAGTCACCCATGAATATCAGAGCAATACCAAAACGCTCTATTTGAAAGATCAAAATACTTTACTGTTAGGTGCGGTTAAAGGCCTTTATGAAATCGACATTAGTAACCTAGACGATAAATTCGCAACCTCTACATTTGATTGGCAGTACAAAACAATCTTTCCTGATATTAATGTTTGGGATATAGAAAGCCAGGATGATCACTTATTGTTAGCGACAGATAAGGGGTTATTACATTTTTGGCCAGACACAGGAGAAAGGGTTAGAGATCAAAGGATCTTAAATAGTGAATTTACATTAGCAGATAGCAGTATAATGCAAATTGTTAAAGATACGCATGAGGGGTTATGGTTAGCAACAAAAAATGACGGTGCCTTTTATCTTTCTGAACAAGTAGAACGATTCAAAAATGTGAGTAGTTTAAATACCCAAGGTTCTGGATTTTCACACAATACAGTCTGGCGTATGGTTGAACTTGGGGGCTATATTTGGGCAGCAACCAATGATGGTCTCACTCGCTACGATCCTGTAAAAAATGAAACACAAATCTTCTTAAAAGGGTATTTAGGCGAAGATGTTTATCCTGAGTTTTCGATATATACACTACATTTATATGAAGACAAGTTATGGTTAGAAAGTAATCGTGGCTTCTTTGTTTACGACCCAGTTAAGGATGAAGCAACACAATTGACCGGGCGTGACGAAGAAGAAACCAAAATTCTGCAAGAAAGACTGTATGGCGTTTATGTATCTGATGATGGGTTTGTTTATTTTATCCATGCAGAAAAGGGCTTTTTCAAATACAACATCGTAGATAAGTCGTTACAAAGACTTGAAGGAGAGTTTGAAAAGTTTGACCCATTTTTGTCTTTTTCATTTTTAAAGCCTTTACCAAGTCATCCAACACACCCGTTGTTTTTTACTGGCGGGACTTTGTATCGCTTTGACCCTATTTTCAATAAGTTACATACTATTTATGCAGTACCAGATGCGCACCAAGATATTCCAATCATAGTGCAGTCTTATATGATAGATAAAAACAATATTCTCTGGTTGTCACTTTCGAACTACGGGTTAATTGGACTCGACCCGCAAAGTTCTGAAAGAGTGCACACCATAGATTTAGAAGAGAATAATCTTGGTACCTTGATGTATGGCATGCAAGAAGACGACGAAGGTATGATTTGGATGTCTTCTCACAAAGGAATTTGGCGTTTAGACCCGGATAACCTTCACCTGCAGCAATTTACCACCGGCGATGGCTTGCTAAGTAATGAGTTTAATGGCGGTGCTGCGTTAAAGTTAGCAAACGGCAATATAGCCTATGGCTCGGTGAAAGGCTTTACAGTGTTTGATCCAAAGGTCAATAGGCCCAAGAAAAACTTGTTAGATAGAGTGAATATCACCTCTGTGGAACTCATGTCTAGAAAGCTGACGCACAGTGGCTTAAAAGTCTTTCAAGAAATTGAGCTAGCACATGATGATATTGGCCTTGAAGTGTCTTTCTCTGCAATGAGCTTTATTTACCAAGATCGCATTGTCTACGAATATCAAATTTCAGGTGGACAAAGGATTTTAACTCGAGGTAATAATCGAGTTGTGTTTCCAAAGCTTAACCCGGGCAATTACCAGTTGAAAGTATGGGCGAAAGATCCACTTACAGGTGATTACACGCCACCGACTTCACTTGCGATTAAAGTTAATTATCCTGTTTGGCGTTCGCCTTTGGCGCTTGCCAGCTATGTGTTCATTGTTACTGTCTTATTTGCTTTATGGTTACGTCGCAAGCAGCGTATCGAGCAAATTCTACTGGCAGCCCATAAAGAAACGCAAAATAGTGAAATGCGTTTAAAGCTTGCACTGGAGAGTAGTGATTCAGGAGTATGGGACTGGCAATTAGATCATCACTTAATTTATCAGCCTAGGCTCACTGCTGAGCTGGGTTATCATAATGATGCGGTTACCTTAGACGAGTATTTACAAAAAATTCATCCGTTTGAGCGTAATTTATTCAGATTAGAATGGCTTGAGTTCGTAACAACTAATAAAGGTTATTTTAATTGCACCTACCGTTTACAGCACAAAGAAGGGCATTGGCGCTGGTATAAAGACTCGGGCAAAGTAATGGCTTGGACCAATGATGTACCAGAGCGCGTAACTGGTACCTATACCAACTTAACCAGAGAGAAAATGTTTGCAGAGCGGGCAAGGTTGTTTGGTGCAGCGTTTGAGCAAGCCAGAGACTGGGTGTTTATTCTCGATAAGCAGTTGCGTATCAAAGCCTGTAATGCTGCCTTACAACAAGCTTTTAATATCGCTGAAGAGCCCAAGTCTAGCTCAGCTTTAAATTTAGGGCTGCCAATCGCAACACGTATGCATTACTTGCGCAAAATAAGCCAGTTAAAAGTATCTGAATACTTTGTTGGCGAAGAACGAGTTGGCCTTGCCAATGGTAAGCAGTGTCATGTGCTGATTAAGGTGACCGCAGTGTCTGATGGCAATGGTGAACTGAGTAATTATGTGGTTGGTCTCACTGATATCAGTGCCCAAAAGGAATCCGAGCATTCTTTGCAGCAGCTTGAAGATATTAATTCAGTGACACAACTTGCTGGCAAAGCCCGCTTTATTGACTGGGTTGAACATGCAATCAGTCAAAACGAGCTTAACCAGAGTCTAGCTGTTATGGCGATAAGGGTAGATAGGCTAAAACATTTCTATGATATTTATGGGAAATCATTCTTTGAAAGCCTTATCAAACATATCGCTAAGCAATTGACACTCAGTCTAGGGCAACAAGTTAATATTGCATTTGCTAATGCCCGAGAGTTTATGGTTCTATTCGAAAAGCTAGCAGAGCCGGCTGAAGTGACTCAGTGCATTACTAAAGTAAAAAAGCAGTTTGAGCATGCACAATTAATTGATGGTCATAATATTCAGCTTGTGCCCTTCATTGGTGTAGCAAGTTACCCCGAAGATGCAGATAACGCTGAGGAGCTATGTCAAAAAGCACGTATGGCACTCAATCATGCTATGGATGAAACAAGCAGAGACTTCAAGTTCTTCACTCGCGCCATGCAAACTCGCGCTGAGCGGATCTTTGCTATCGAGCAAAGTTTAATGGCTTCTCTTAAAGAAGGTAATTTCGTAAATCAATATCAACCGATTTTGAACTATAAAACTCAGCAAGTAGAAGGCCTAGAAGTTTCTCTAAAATGGCCATCTTTAGATAACTATTCTCAACAAGATGTGAATGATGTGGCCAAGCAAATTGGTGCAAATCATCGACTTTTATTACATGCCCTGAGTGCAGGTCTTATCGAGTTAAAGCAATGGCACTTACATCACCCTAACCTTTACTTAGCCGTAAACTTAACAGCTGCAGATCTGGTGCAAAGTGATTTGTTAAGTCGTATCGCGAATGTCATTTCGCGCTGTAATATTAGCGCTGAGCACGTGGTATTTGAGATCACTGAAGCACAGACGGTGCTGAATTCAGAGCAAACCTTAAATTTGATGACTCAACTTAAGTCGATTGGCTGCCAAATACACATTAACGGCTTTGGCTCTGAGTTTGCGTCACTGGCATCAATACAAAGTCTGCCAGTGGATGCTTTCAAAATAGCGCCTGCGCTTATCAATCAAAAAGAGGGTGATCAAGCAGTGATAGCCCATGCCGTAATCAGCGTTGCAAATCTGCTTGAAAAACGTTGTATCGCAGAAGGTGTCGTGAACGCTGGGCAGATAAATACGCTAAGAGAAATAGGCTGTGATATTTTCCAAGGCCCAATCTTCGGTGACGCTGTTACAGGTGATTATGTGGCAAACATGCTAGACAAAGCCTGGTATGTGTTTACATCTGAAGTTACTAATGAAATTGTTGATTGATTAAATATTTGAACAAACAGCTTTAGTTGTTCGATAGAGTAATATAATTCTTGGTAGTCAGTCTGTTTCATTTATTTATGATGATGAAGAGTTGATCGCCGAATACAATGCCAGTGGAGCTTTGTTACGCCGATATGTACATGGCATTGGTGTTGACGACCCACTGGTGTGGTATGAAGGCACGGGCACCAGCAACAAACGCTACCTACTTGCTGATGAGCGTGGCTCAATTGTAGCCGAAACAGACCAGTCAGGCCATGTAGTTCAAAACCACCAGTACGGTCCTTATGGTGAGCTAATAAACACCAGTACTTCACGTTTTCGTTATACGGGGCAAATCCTGCTTCCGGGCACGGGGTTGTATTACTACAAAGCACGGATTTATCATCCAAAGCTAGGTCGATTCCTGCAAACTGACCCCATCGGCTATGACGATGGCATGAATATGTATGCTTATGTGGCTAATGACCCAGTTAATTATGCAGACCCATCTGGTGAGACAAAGTTGGTAGTATCTGCATATAAATATGCCCGAAGAGTTACCAACAATGGTTTCAACTTTAAGAAAGCTGGCAAAGATGAGTTAGCCGACATTGCTCAAGACATTGCTACTTTAGCTGATGGACAATTTACAATGGATGATGTATTCGCTGCTGTCGACATATTAACTGGTTTTGGAGATGATTTGGGTGTTATATATAAAACTTATAAAACTAAATCAGGTAAACCCTACATTGGTCGTGCTGATAACCTCGGAGAAAGAGCTATAAATGCGAAGGATGGCAGAGATCGAGATGGCGCTGAAGTTATCGGCTTTTACAAAAAAGGTGATAAAACAGGTTCCAGAGTGGCTGAGCAAAACTCTATGAATGAGCATGGAGGAGTTAATAGGCTTGACAATAAGCGTAATGAAATAGCACAACCTAAATGGAAGTCAAAAGGTGTTACCTGCATTGGTTCTCGTATAAAAAAATCAAGCTGTTAGAAGCTGAGGATATTAAGTGAAAAGTAATTTGCACAATGAATTAGAAGTTCATAATTTACCTTATATGGGGTTGAAACACCCTATTGGTGGGAGACTTGCTATCATTAAAGATGAAAGTTTTGAAGATTTAATTCAAACTATTAATTCAGAAGGTATTGAAGCTATTAGTTTAAATTGTGCTCGTGGATGGATGAGAGAAGATGTTTCATTCTTATCTTGTCTATCAACAATTAAAAGCCTTTCCATTATCAGTTCAGATGTTGAAAATATTACAGCGATTGAAAATATGGAGTCGCTGGAAGAGTTAGAATTAACGGCAACCATAGAAGAATCTATTGATTTTAAAAGTTTAAAAAATTTAAAAACTTGCTATTTACATTGGTGGAAAGATGCTGCAAATATTTTTAAATGTAACTGGCTTAAAGAGTTATATTTAGATGAGCTTAAGATCAAAAAAACTATAGAAATAGAGGGAATAGGTAGCCTAGTTTCTTTGGAAAAGTTGGTAATTTCTAACAGTAATATAAAATCTCTAGAGTGGTTAAGTAACTTAACGCAGTTAAAAGAGTTAGAGTTAATTAATTGTCGGAGCGTAAGTGATTTCTCTGAAATCTCGTCTTTGATTAACCTTAAAAAGCTTCAAATTGAAGGTTGCAGTAAACTTCGAGATTTAAATTTCTTAAAAGCTTTACCAGACCTTGAATGGCTCGATCTATCGAGTAATGGAGTCTTGCCTTCAATTGCTACCTTGGCAGGTTCTAAAAAACTAAAAGCTCTTTTTATGACTGGTTCTACTTCTATAGAGGATGGAGATTTAAGTTTTTTAGTTGATTTACCTAAATTGGCTATATTGAGCTTCACAGGAAAAAAACACTACACACACAAATTAATAAAAAAATGGAGTTTGGACGATCTAAATAATCCTGACACTCTATTAAAACTTAAATAGGTTTAGAAAGTTGGTAGATATTACAGACGTAAGATATTTTGTTCAGTCATTGTCTGAAGATGATTTGAATAACGAAGATATACTGGCAAAGTCAAACAAGTTTTTTTCAGAAAACTGTTCGGAAATAGATGCGGAGTTTATCAATTGCTTGATGCGAAATAAGTCGGAGGGTAATAACGTTGGCATTAGTCTTATGGAAGATTATTCTTACAAAGGCTCTCCTGCTGCACAGTTAGCAATAGGTGCGCTTAAACTTGAAGGTAAAGGCGTTGATAAAAATATCCCAGAAGCCATCTTTTGGTTAAAGCGAGCTTATATTGGTAAGAATCCAAAGGCAGGCTTAATGCTCTCTGGAATTTATTCTAATGGTATTGGTGTTCAAGAGTGTATGATCAAATCTAGAGAATACATGAAAGGTTCAGCAGATCTGGGAGTGCCGAAGGCTCAGTATTATTACGCAGGGATGTTGCTTGAAGGTGAAGGTGGTCCTGTAGATGAAGATGAAGCAATTGACTATATGTTTTTGGCGGCAAACAACGGAAGTGAAGAAGCCATCGAGTTTTTAACAGTAAATGAATTGATTGAACCACAATCATAGTTTGAATCCAAAACCTCGCTAGTCGGGGCTGGGATTCAACCGAGCACATAATTTGCTCTCAACCCAAAGCCAGCGGAAGCTGGTTTTGTTTTTGGGTCAATGAAAATAGTCGTTTGGTGCCAAATTCTAATTAAAGGGGTCAGGTCTTGCATTGTGCAATATCAGAAAGGTTAACTATATTTAGTTAACCTTTTCTTTTGTTTATTTAAAAGCTATGAGTAGACCATTACGTTTGGAGTTTGCAGGCGCACTTTATCATGTCACTTCACGTGGTAATGAGCGAAAAGCCATTTTTAGAGATGAACAAGACTTTGCAATCTTCATGGATGTTTTAGCGTCGGTATGCGACAGATTTAATTGGGTAATTCATGCCTTTTGCTTGATGCACAATCACTATCACCTATTAATCGAAACGCCAGATGCCAATTTATCAAAGGGTATGCGGCAGCTAAATGGTGTTTACACACAAAAATTTAATCGTAAGCACAACCGTGTAGGGCACTTATTCCAAGGTCGTTATAAAAGTATTTTGGTTGATAAAGACAACTATCTACTGGAACTTAGTCGTTATATTGTATTAAACCCGGTGCGGGCAAAGGGCATGGTTGACTCTCCAGAGGAGTGGCTGTGGAGTAGTTATCATGAAACCATTGGTAAAAGAGTTTCACCTGATTGGTTGGAGACCGATGCTTTATTGTTAATGTTTGCAAAAAATAGAAAAACAGCCATAAAAAAATATATGGAGTTTGTGGATCAAGGACGTGGTGTTGCTGTTTGGCATAATCTTAAAAATCAAGTATTCATGGGTGATGAGAGCTTTGTTGAACGCCACCAAGCGATGCTTGAAGATGACGTTGATATAACGCTTAGCGAAGTGCCTAAAAAGCAAAAGCAAAAAAACATACAGCCAATAAGCTTTTTTAAGGATAAATACCGTGATGATGTTAAGTTAGCTATGGCAAGTGCTTATTTAGATGGTCATTATACAATGGCTGAAATAGCAGTCGAGTTTGGAGTACATTATTCAACAGTAAGTAGAGCTGTTGCAAAATGCAAGACCTGACCCTGTTTAGTCTCAAGACCTGACCCTGTTTAGTCTTTGACCCTGTTTAGTCTTCCTGCTGGAAGTATCGTTGAAGCAGCTACTGAGAGTAAAGGTAATCTCGTTCAGGCGGTAACAACAACTGTTGTAAGTAAGCTTGCATCAGAAGTGGTTAAGTCTGTTCAAGGAGAGCCTAAAACCAAATCTTCATCTCGGAAGTCGAAGCCTCGCTGTTCTGAAAAAGTTTTCGGTAGTGGTTGTAAATAATAAGGTTTAAGTATGAAAAAGAATGGGAAGCGCCCTGAAAATATAATACTTTTTATCTGTATTTTGTTTTTAATATATTTTATAGGTCAAGGAATTAAATCTGGCTGTGTTAATCCAAGGGGAGGTGAAGAGTATTGCTTAACATCATCACCTAACATGTATTATTTCATCTTGGTTTTGTATGCAGGGCTAACACTTGCTAGTGTTTACAAAATCAGTATAAACCTTATGAGAAAGAAATAATGCTTCGATTAACTGTTTACATTTTACTAATGGTGGTGAGTCAAAAAGCTTTATCCAAAAAAAGAATCAAAGGGGTCAGGTCTTGCATTGTGCAATATCAGAAAGGTTAACTATATTTAGTTAACCTTTTCTTTTTGTTTATTTATTCGTTTCCTCAACTCTAGAATTTTAAAGCGCTTTCAGATTACTGTGGCCTTAAAGCTTATGGCCACAGTGTCTGCAATATTGGCTATGCACGCGTTTGCTGGTCATGACTTTGATAGCTTGGTTAGCTTCTGCAGCGCTTAGCCCCAATTCAACTCTGAGTGCCTCAAGGTGGGCGCGCTCTTCTTCATCGACATGACCGTCTATTAAACTGTGTAACACCGCTTCGTGAAAGACTTCACGGCGCTTACGCAACTGCTCGGCAAAGCTCGATGCCAGTAAACCGGTTGGTATGGCGACCATGCCCATGCTTAACATGGTAATGACTCCCCCAAAAAAGCGTCCTAGTGGTGTAATTGGCACCACATCACCGTAACCAACTGTGGTTAGGGTAGCCATTGCCCACCACATAGCATCAGGAATAGAGCCAAACTTATCGGGTTGAACATCGTGCTCGATAAGATAAATGCCACAAGAGGCCATGATAAGCACCACAGACATAATAAAAAAGGCCGCCATTAAACTGCTGGCTTCTTCTTTAAATGCCGCCAGTAATAACTGCATGGCTTTAGAATAACGGGTGAGTTTGAATATTCTTAATAATCGAATGACACGCAAGAACCTTAAATCAAAGGTGAAGAACATCATCAGTAGAGTAGGAGCAATAGCCAATAAGTCGATAACGGCAAGCGGAGAGAGTGCGTACTTTAAGCGCTTTTGTGTATTAGAGCCATGGATCTGTTTGTATTCAACCTTTTCTACACAAGACCATATACGAGCAATATACTCGATGGTAAACACTGCGACAGAGCCAACTTCAATGGCGAGAAACACAGTGTGATAAGCCTGAGCAAGTGACGAGACTGACTCTAAAACAATGGCGATCACATTGACCATGATTAAACAGATCAAAAATACATCGAGTATGTGACCTGCTTTTTGATGTCGGCCGCTACTTTCAAGTAATTCAGCAACTTTTTGTCTGGTTGTTAGCATAATTTATTGTTGTGATTCATCTAACTTCAAAACCATATTAATGGTTCCCTCTTCAAAGTCACGGGTTACTTTAAAGCCCAGGCGTTTAGAAAGTTCAATCATGCCGGTATTTTCTGGCAGAGTAATACCTTCAACAACGCCCACACCTTGGCTGCGGCAATAGTCTATGGCTGCATTCATAAGCAGTTTACCTAGTCCTAAACCTTGGCTTCCTGAGCGAACGACAACAGCAAATTCTGCAGAGAGGTTATCAGGATCCATTAATACGCGAGATACTCCCAGCGTGCGATAAGCGCTTTTATGTGGGGCAGAGACAATAAATGCCATTTCTCGGTCGTAATCAATTTGCGTCATTTTAGCCAATTGTTCATGGTTGAACTCAGGCAGTTCACCAAAGAAGCGTTTGTATCTGTCTTCTTTGGTCAGCGACTGATCAAATTCTTGGTGGGCACGCTCATCTTCAGGACGTATTGGCCTTAAAACAGCAGCTTGGCCGTCTTTTAAGGTGACCTTTTGCTCCCATTCTTTCGGGTAAGGTTTAATAGCTAAACGTTTACGATTGGCTTTAGCTTGATATGGGCGGAGCTGTATTGCTGCGTCTAGCACTAAAAATTGCCCTTCACTGGCAAGCACAGGGTTCAGCTCTAAATTATAAATATCGGGTTGATCAACCAATAATTGTGAGATGCGTGTTAGTAGGGCGCAAAGACGATATTTATCTACTTTATCGGGTAAGGTGCGCTCTTTTAGCACGCCTTTATCTTGCGCAGCGGCGATTAAATATTTTGCCAAGTTCATATTAAGTGGAGGGAGGGCCACCGCGGCTTGAGAGAACTCAAGCCCAGTGCCTGCTTCACCTAATAATATGACTGGTCCAAAGCCTGGCTCGGTTTTGATGGCAATACGCAGCTCTTGTGCACCGGCTCTAGGTGCCATACGCTGCAATGAGAATCCTTCAATAATGGCATCCGGGTAGGCTTCTTTAATACGTAGTAAGATGGCAAAGGCATTTTGTTCGACTTCATTGCCATCATTTAAATTCAGTACCACGCCACCCACTTCAGATTTTGACGGAATAGACGGACTGATAAGCTTTAATGCCACAGGAAAGCCAAGTTGCTCAGCTTGCTCTTTTGCTTCGCTAGGGGTGAGCGCAATTTCAGTTTGAATACATTCAATTGAATAGTGAGATAAAACTTTTCGAGCAAGGTGCGTTGATAAATGGGTATGGCCTTCAGCGATAAACTCAGCAATCTCAGACTTGGCCGCTTGGCTATTGATTAATAGGTCGCTACTGATCGACTCCGGCGTTTGTGTTAAATGCTTTTGGTTACGGCGATAGCTTACTAAGTGCATAAATGCACCAACAGCGCCTTCGGGTGTGCGATAGGTCGGAATTGAATGTTCGGCGCACACATAGCGCGCTTCATAAGCCGCGTACTCACCCATAAATACGGTCATGACATAAGGACGAGCCATTTTTGGAATTTTTTCTAAGGCGTTGGCAATGATCTCTGCGTATTCTTCACTGGGTGCAAGCGCTGAAGGCGTGTGGATGATCAATAAGTTTTTAACTTCAGGCGCTTTAAGTAATATCTCCAGCGCTTGTTGGTAGCGTTTTGGTGATGAGTCACCAAATAAATCGACGGGGTTATAGATTTTCTCAGCCTGAGGAATGACTTTATTCAATGCCTCACGAGTTTGATCACTCAGCTCTGCCAGTTTTCCTGAGCCTTGTAAAAGTGTATCAACGGCCATAATGCCCGGGCCGCCACCATTGGTGAGAATGGTCAACTGTTCTACTTGTAACAGTTTAGGGTGAAGTGCCAAGGTTTGAGTGGCAGCAAAAAGCTCACGTAAGTCATTTACTCTTAGCATACCCGCACGCTGGAACATGGCATCGTACACCGCGTCGTCACTGCTTTGACCGCCAGTATGAATATAAGCAGCCTCTGCGCCAGCGCGGGTGCGGCCTGTTTTAATTACCAGCACAGGTTTACTGAATGCAGCGGCTCGCGCGGCAGAAATAAAACGGCGAACGTCATCAATGTTATCGATATACAGTAATATCGCGCGAGTTTTCGCGTCACGACCTAAAAAGTCCAATAACTCGTCAAAGTCGATATCAATACAATCGCCGACAGAAATAAAGTACGAAAAGCCAATACGCTTATTCTGCGCCCAATCTAAAATGGTCGAGCACACAGCTGCCGATTGTGAAATAAACGCCAATTTGCCTGGCTCAGCGACGGTATGAGAGAAACTTGCATTTAAACCTAAGTGAGGAATAAGCAAGCCTAAACAATTAGGCCCAAGTAGGGTGACGCCTGCTTCTTTTGCAGTCTGCTTAAGGGCGTTCTTTTGCGCTTGGTTTGCACCCGAGGCAATAATAATCGCATGTTGACAACCTAGCTCACCGAGTTCGATGATGATCTGCTCTAAGGTATTTTTGTTGGTACAGATAACAGCAAGATCAGGTGTTTGCGGCAGTGCTTTAATATTGCTGTAGGCAAGCACACCATGCACCGCTTTATGCTTAGGAGAAACCGGCATGATAGGCCCCTTAAAGCCACCTTGAAGTAAGTTACGCATGACTACAAAGCCTGCACGCCCCGCATTATTTGACGCACCAATGACTGCAACTGACTTAGGATTAAAAAACTGGCTGATCCGCTTAACACTCATCTTCTGTTCCTTACCAAACATTTTTTATAACTTTAACACGTAACAGGGCACAGAAAAGTTGATTTAAGTTAGCGTTGTCATTAAATAACAGGCTTTATACCAAAGTCTAATTTTCGAGAGTTTATTTGAATCTATTTGGTTTTTTATTTTAAAACGAGCCTTTCTGAAGAAAATAAAGGGATGGACATGAAATTTTGTTTTATAAAAATAAACCCCACTGGAAAAGTGGGGTTATGATTAATCAGTAACCTGATGAAAAAACCGAGTAACTAGTTCTAAAAAGTACTAATGAAGTCTCGGGTATGCCAATTAATTAAATTTAACCTTAAACTCGACTTTCTTTTCATGGGTAATTAAAAAGCTTACAGGTGCATTAGTGAGTTCAGTTTCCTTAGTTCCACTCGAAGTCACTGCGCCTAAGATTGTTACTGAAAACTCTTCTACACCGCATATATCTTTATTTTTCACAGGTAATGTGACTGAGGTTTGGTTAGGTTCGAGGTTGAAGAAGTTCGTTTCAATATCAATGCAGAAAGAGGGGTCTTCAAACGAAATGTCAGAAAAGTTTTCTGATTGCGCTTCCCATTCAATCTTTATATCTTGTCCTTCATTGAGGTTATAAACAAAAGTAGTGTCAGCAATGTCGATAAAGTTTGGTACTTGTGGAATAGAAAGCTCAAAAGAATCTGTCACTTCATTATTTCTTACAAACTCTGCTTGAAGAATATGCTCCTCGTCAGTTTTGATCATGGTTGAAGGCTCACCCTCAACGACACAGCATACAGTTTCAGTTGGTAAAGATTTTACAAAATTCTTACCGCGATGAACTTGATTATTTAATGTAATGTTAAACTGATCTCCATTACTCAATTTTATCCTTGCACCATCGTTCGAGTACAAGTCTATAGAGTGATTTAGGCCTATATCACTCGTTGAGTTTTTTTGGTCACTAATAATCTCTAATGTCACATTATAAGAGAGGTCACGGACATCCGTTGTATCGCTATCTTTTGAGCCGCATGCAGAAAGAAGTGCGGTGCTGATGATTAAGAGTGCTTCTTTGTATTTCATTTTTATTATGATTTTGTAATTTTTTTGTACCTTTTATGGTATCTAAAAATTTACACGGGAAAAAGTATTTTATAGTTAGGTCAAATTAAAAGAGTAAATAATTGAGCGCTAGAATTCATAATCCTATTTATGATTTTTAAAGGCGCTTAGGTTTAAGATTGAGTCGGTGTATAAAAGCAAAATACATGTAGAACACGTTAGCTTAAAATGTACTTCTTACAATAAACCTATCTTTTCTTCGGCAGCCACTTTTCCATCGCAGCATCAAAAGCTTTTTCAATTTTATTTTTATCGCATTTATAAGGTAGGCTTTGCCAAGTGGTTGGCAGGCTAGAATCTATAGAGCGGTTGTTTGGATCTATTTGGTTTTCTTTATAGCAATACGCGCCTTTTTTGAATTCTTTATAGGTTGGTCCTTCATAAACCATTTTTGGCATGTCTTTATTTTCGCGTGCTTCTTTGTGTGTTTTTGGGGTTGAGATACGGCCATTGCCAAAACGCTCAACCGATTTAGTTGTGTTGTTTGATTGTGGCGACGAGAAATAGTCATGCTCACCTGTGCGGATGTTATCCAGCGCTTTGAACGGATCTATCCTCGGTTTTTCTAAGTTGTTTTTATTTGTTTCATTCACTTGAATTTCTTTTGCCGCTTGCTGAGTCTCTATCTCTTCGGCTTGTTCGGCTTGTTCGGCTTGTTCGGCTTGTTCGGCTTGTTCGGTCACTGTCCAAGCTTCAGGTTCTTCTATCACTAGGTAAGTTTTCATAGTAGGTTGTGGTTTTGGTGGAATAGGCAGCACAAATTGCTTGTGTAAGAAATACACAATAGCAACATGTAAAAATACCGACACTATCAGTGATTTTTGCCAACCTTTTAACACATCAAAACTCTCCCTAATCTAGATACGAGTTTGAGCCTATTTGGTTTAATTAGTTCATTTATCAGGTAAAAACTGAGTAGTTAAATTTTCAAAAAAATAAGTCTAAAGCGAAAGCACTGTTACTTCTCATTTGGCGTATTTTTATGGACTGAATAGGAAATTCTCGCTGTCTCTTCGCTACTTTTGGTTGCGAATCAAGCGATGATACTCAATGCATTAGATTAGAATAATTGTGATTGGTGTGATTTCTCACACCAATCACAATATGCTGAATATTGTATTAGAGGGGTTAATTAACTTTAAAGCCTCTAACTATTTCTGTTAGCTGGTGGCTGGCTTGTTTTAAACTGAGACTTGCTTCAGTCAAAGCGTGAGTTGTTTCTAGAGAGTGATCGGTCGCTTCTGATAAATCCGTAATTCGAATATTTACTTCTTGGGCAGCTGTACTTTGCTCTTCAGTCGCTCTGGCAATATGACTATTCATATCAGTAATTGACATGATCAGCCTTTCAATTTCATTTAAAACTTCATCGGCTTCAGCAACTTGTTTTACTGTGCTTTCAGATATTTGTTGGCTTGCTTGAACAGCGTTTACTGCTTCTTGTGCTCCTTTTTGGAGTTTCTCAATCATGGATTGAATTTCATCAGTACTTTGCCCTGTTCTGCTTGCTAGGGTTCTGACTTCGTCAGCAACAACTGCAAAGCCTCGTCCTTGTTCTCCCGCACGAGCAGCTTCAATCGCGGCATTCAGTGCGAGTAGGTTAGTTTGTTCAGATATGCCTCGAATAACATCGAGGACGGAGCCGATGTTATTACTCTCTTCAGCCAATACAGTAGTGACTTCACTGACTTCTTGAATATTACTTGATAGTGTTTCTATCGCTTGAATTGTCTTAGCAACAACCTGTTTACCACTACTACTGTTTTTCAAGGCATCATTTGCTGCATGCTCAGCGGCTTCTGCATTTTCACTCACTTCTCTGATCTGCATACTCATTTCTTCAACCGCAGTAGCCACTTGTCGGCTATTATCATTTTGATGTTCAATATGGTTTAGATTGACTTTGCCGGTTTCATCGACGGAGTTTGATAGTTTCTCTACTTCTGTGGCACTTTGAGACACTCGCTCAATAGAGTGTCGCATTTTTTCTGTGTATGCATTGAAGTAATTGGCTAAGTGCGATATTTCATCTTTACCAGAACCATCGAGGCGTTGCGTCAAATCCCCTTCACCATGAGATATGTCTTTCATCATCTGTGTGACTAGGTTGACAGGGTGTAGAATGCTGTTGCTAATCAGGGAAATTAATACAGCGAGTATGATGAGAAGTACGACTACGTCAATGATCATCAAATTTCTTAATTCAGTGAAATCTTCTTCAATCGAGTCAAGGTATACGCCTGAACCTAAAATCCATTGCCATGGTTCAAAGCCTTTAACATAGGATATTTTATCGACAGGCTTATCAAAACCTGGCTTTGGCCATTTGTAGGGCACGAAGCCTTCACCTTGCTGGCGTACGACTTTGACCATCTCCATAAATAAATAGGTTCCATCTGGATCTTTTGACGCGGAGAGGGATTTACCGACAAGTTGAGGTTTCATAGGATGCATGACCATGCGTGGGCTGTAATCATTAATCCAATAGTAATTATCTGTGTCATAGCGCAGTTTTGAAATGGTATCAAATGCGGCTTGTTTTGCCTGCTCTTCAGTTAATTCGCCTGATTTTTGAAGACTATAAAAGTGTTCGATGACGCCAAATGTATTTTCAACGAGGTTCTTAGTTTTTTCGTATTGTTGTTGTTCTAAACTAGAAAACTGTTGAGGTAAACTGGTTAGGCTGAGTATTATCAAGCCTAATGCGACAGCTGCGAGTATCATCAACAGGCGTTGAAATATAGAGAAGTTCCTTAAAAACTGCATACATTAACCCACCGTTTATATCCGTTATTACACCTATTTAGAAGCATTAAATTTTTACTTTAGGTAATAAGTTTTAGCTTAGTTGAGATTTGATTCTGTCACAAATCTTACTATCAAATATATTAAAAACAGGTGTTTATAGTGTTTTTTTATTCCAGATCAAGGCAATAGGCGATTGGTCTTAATTCTAAAGTTGTATATTCTATTGCAAATGGTTGCGTTCGGGATTTTGTTTTAAAACTGGCAAGCGAGTAGTGGAATTTGTGATTGATTATCACTAAGTAGGGTGTGTTTTAAAAAGCAAGTTAGTGAATTGTTCCTTCATTAAAGTCAGTGATGATTAAGAATTAAAATGAGATCTCAGAGAAAAATAAGACATAAAAAAGCCCTCAAAAAGAGGGCTAACTAGAATTTAAAGGTGATTAAACCCTGAACTGATCGACAGACAGTCTTAACTCTTCTGCCAGCTTAGCGACTTCAGAACTTGAAATTGACGTCTGATTCGCACCTTCAGCAGTTTGCTCTGCAATGGCAACAATAGACTCTAAACGTTCACTGATTTCTTGTGCTACCTGCTGTTGTTCATTTGCAGCATTTGAAATCTCTTCACTAACGTCATGAGCTTGAGAAACTGCTTGAGTAATACTGTTTAAGGCCTCGTTAGCTAGGTCACTCTGCTCAACACAAGAAACCGCTTGTTGTTTACCTTTTGACATTGCATTTACAGCTTCTTCTGCACCCGCTTGAAGTGACTCAATCATAGATTGAATTTCTTGTGTTGATTCTTGCGTCTTACTTGCAAGTGATCGTACTTCGTCAGCAACTACAGCAAAGCCTCGTCCTTGTTCACCAGCTCGAGCAGCCTCAATAGCAGCATTCAAAGCAAGTAAATTAGTTTGTTCTGCAATGCCACGGATCACATCTAAAATGCCGCCAATAGAAGCGCTGTCTTGGTGAAGTTTATTTATGACTCTAGAGGCTTCATCTACTTCAGAAGCGAGTTGTTCAATGGTGTGTTTATTCTCATGTGAAATCCCTTTGACACGCTCAGCTTCTTTATCGGCATTTTTAATCTCAAGCAATGCTTGATGTGCACTGTTACTTACGCCATGAGATGTACTGCTCATTTCAGTCGTGGCTGTTGCTGCTTGCTCAACTTGAGCCTGTTGACTCTTAATTGCTTGGCTAGACTCTGTGGTGATCATTGATGTTTGTTCAGAGGCTGCAGCAAGTTGAGTAGAACGAGATACAATACCCGTAATTAACTCTCTTAAGCTGGTAATAAGCGTATTACAGCTTCTTGAAAGCTCTCCGAATTCATCTTGAGCACTGTCATCTAAACGCTGAGTCATGTCACCACTCGCCACAATAGTGAGTATTTTATTCACTTCAGCAAGCGGTTTAGTGATGAGCTGAACAGTAATATAGGCAACGCCTACAGCAATAATAGTCGCTGCAATCATACCAACCCAAGTCCATAGATTTGCAGCGCTTACATCATTTCTTACACCAGTTTGAAGCTCTAGCGCAACTTCGTTTGCTAATGAAACCAGTTCAGATAATTGTTTTAGAGCAGCTTCAGTAGCAAGTTCTGAGTCGTTGACAGCCTGTCGAGTTTTGGCCTCAGTTTGTAATAACGCTCGTTTATTACTAGCCAAACCATTTTGACCTTCAACTTGCTGTTTTAGATCACTATAGTAACCCTCTAAGTCTTCTAAATAAGAAGGCTCTAAAGATGTTAAAGGGCCTCTGATTAACTCAATATTACGAGCAATTTCTTTTATCGCGAAGTTTTGCTCGTTGGCAATAATATCAACAGTATTCGTGTTCTCAGCGACAATTAAATCATTACTACTTGTCACTAGATTTGAAAAGTGGTTTTCAAGACTTGAAGCCGCTTGAAATGCTCTTTGGCTGGTCGATTTAAGTTCGCCGATATCAAGAATATCTAGCACACTCGTTGTTGCATCTTCTGCAGCTAACTCAATTTCTTCGAGTTGTGTTAGCAATTCTTTTCTTATTTGCAGCGTGCTTGCTTTGTCGTCTAAAAGTAAATTAACGGTTGGTAGAAATTTATTAAAAGTCTCGCCCACTTTTCGTGCACGTTGGGATAAATCAGGGTTATCTTGTACAACTTGCTCAAGCTGACGGTAAGCACTTTTAAAGTTCTCTTGTCGTTTTTCAAATTGAGATTTTAACTGCTCAAGCTCTGTTGATTTTGTTGCGAAAAAGCTACTTTGTGCAAGCTTACTCATTTGAGTAAATTCTACTTGTAGCTCAGAGCTATTGGTTAGGGCAGGTAAGGAAAGGTTATTCACTTGCTGAGATGAACTGTCAATATTTGCAATTCGAAGGAGAGAATTCCCTCCAATCATAAGGAGTAACAAGGTGATAAAAATAAAACCACCCCAAATACGTTGGCTAACAGTGAAATTCATATTGATTCCGTAATTTGCTTAAGACAGTAAATTTATCGGTCTGGTAACAGATAAGTTAAGTATTTTATAGCAGATGTAGCAAAATAATTCAGTAAAAAGGGAGGATTAACAAGCTACTTGCTCAAAAAATACTCATTGTTATCTAAGTTCAACAATGTCATGTTCCCACCCCAAACACAACCTGTATCTAATGCAATCACATTATCTTTATGAGTTTGCCCTTCAAGTGCAGCCCAGTGCCCAAAGATATAGCGATTTATGTCATTTTCAAAACGAGGGTGGTTAAACCAAGGCGTTAATTGACTGTTTTTTGGAGCGCCTTTTTCTATTAAGTTTAAATTTTCATTTGTTTCTAGAAAACGCATTCTTGTGAAAACATTAACAATTACCTTGAAGTTTGTTAATGGATCTTTGTTTGGTGTAAAACTTGTGTCTTTATTGCCATACATGTTTTCAAAAAATAATAAGGCTTCTTGGCTACGATAATTTTGTTCTGCTATTTTAGAATAGTTAAGTGCTGCATGAATGTTCCAGCTAGGGTGAATGCCTGCATGAGAGATGAAAGTTGATTGCGATTCTAAAAATACAGCAAGGGGCTGAGTTCTAAGGTATGAAACGTAATTGTCACACAGTCTATTGTCAAAAATAGCGGCAAGATTATCTTTCGGGTTTGGTTGCTTTGAGAGAAGGTGGCAAGCAATAAAGTGCAGGTCATGGTTACCTAAAGTAACGGTTATAGAATCCTGATTTTGATAGACAAAGTCTAAACAAGAGAGAGAGTCTGGTCCACGAGCAATAAGATCACCTACAAGATATAAATGATCCTTACTTGGGTTAAACCCAACTTCAGATAGTAGCTTGATAAAGGGTGTAAAACACCCTTGTAAATCACCGATAGCGTAATTAGCCATGATCAGTGCAGAATATTTGGCCGTGACAGTCTAAAGACATCAATTGGTGCTTTGAATTCAGTGCCAAATTCATTCCTCATGACGTAATGGCCTTGCATAGTACCAACTGGTGTATCGAGCACTGCGCCACTGGTATAAGAGTAACTTTCACCAGGTCCAATAGTTGGACGCTCGCCTACGACCCCTTCACCTTCAACTTCAGTTTCTTTGCCATTAGCATCAGTAATTAACCAGTAACGGCTTTCAAGCTTTGCACTGCACAAACTATGATTTTTAATGGTTATAGTGTAAGCAAATACATACTTATCTTTGTCAGGTTGAGACTGGTGTTCAACGTACATGGTTTCGACGGACACCTTGATAGGAGAGCCTAAATTACTGCTTGTTGTCATAAATCCAATTTGCGATATCGATAAATTGAGCCAGAGATAAACTTTCCGCACGTAATGATGGGTCGATGCCTAGTGAAGTTAGTTCATCAGATGTTAATAGGTTAGAAAGACTATTGCGCAGCGTTTTTCTGCGTTGATTGAATGCCTCTAGGCATACGGTGTTTAACAGTTTGGTGCTTTTTGCCGTTCGCTGTTCAGGCTTTTTAGGTATTAAACGAACTACTGCTGAGTCTACTTTAGGGGCAGGCTTAAAACACTCTGGTGGCACGTCTATTACAGGCATAGCATGACAGTAATATTGTGTCATCACACTTAAACGACCGAACGCTTTAGAACCTGGACCTGCAACCATACGCTTAACGACTTCTTTTTGAAGCATAAAGTGCATATGTTCAATATTGTCTACAAACTCAAATAAATGGAACAGTAATGGCGTAGACACATTGTATGGTAAGTTACCGAATACTTTTAATTTCTCGTCGTCACGGATAAGGCTTGCGAAGTCAAATTTCATCGCATCGCCCTGATGAACAGTTAGCTTAGGTCCTAAGAAAGGATGTTGTGTTAATCTTTCAGCTAAGTCCTTATCAAGTTCGACAACGGTTAGTTGACCACTTAAATCAGTCACAGGTTCAGTAATTGCACCTAAACCAGGGCCGATTTCAACCAAGTTATCTGAAGGCTTAGGGTCAATCGCGGTAACGATTTTGTCGATGATCATTTCATCATGTAAGAAGTTTTGTCCAAAGCGCTTTCTTGCTCTGTGACCTAAATGTACGTTATCTGTCATTAATTCATTGCTTTTTTTGAGGCGAGCTTAATAGCTTCGCGGATCGCCAAATCAAAACTACCCACTTCTATTTGCCCTGTTGCGGCTAAATCTAAAGCGGTACCATGATCAACGGATGTTCTAACGAAAGGTAATCCCAAAGTGATGTTCACTGAATTACCAAAGCCTTTATATTTTAGCACAGGCAAGCCTTGATCGTGATACATCGCAAGTACTGCATCCGCATTATCTAAGTATTTAGCTTGGAATAAGGTGTCTGCTGGGAGTGGGCCAATTAAATTCATGCCTTTTTCATTTAATTCAGCAAGTGTTGGTTCAATTGTCTCAAGCTCTTCACGGCCTAAATGACCGCCTTCACCGGCATGAGGATTTAACCCACAGACTAAAATTTTAGGAGATGCAATGCCAAATTTTGTTTGCAGGTCATGGTTCAAGATATTAATCACTTTAGTTAAACGATCATGAGTGATAGCTCGTGAAACATAAGCTAGAGGAATATGTGTTGTCACAAGTGCAACGCGTAAACCTTCAGTAGCCAGCAACATAACGACATCAGAAGTATTAGATTGCTGAGCGAAAAACTCTGTATGGCCACTAAAAGAAATACCTGCACGGTTGATGATGCCTTTATGAACAGGGCCTGTAACAACAGCTGCAAAAGTACCATCCATATTTTTTTCAGAAGCGACTCTTAGAGTCTCTAATACATATTGACCATTTGCTTCGTTTAATTCACCAGCAATGACTTCTGCACCTTTATCAATCTGTAAGTAATACAAACTACCAGCAGGAGCAGGTTGTGCAGTATCGTCAGAGTTAAAAGGGATTAAGTTGATTGACTCACCTAATTCTTGAGCTCGAAGCTCAAGAATTGATTTATCAGCCACAGCAACTAGCTGAACAGGCCATGCCTTTTGCGCTAACTTTATAACTAAATCAGGGCCTATTCCTGCTGGTTCACCCGGTGTAATTGCGATACGAATGGTCATAGTTTACCTATTCAGAAGGAAAAATATCAATGTTTGCTTGCTCACGCATTTCATTCATCCAACGCAAACTTTCTTCTTTAAATTTACGGTTGTATAAAATGCCATGAGCTCGATTTTTCTTGGCTAAATCTGTTTTATCTGCAACTCGTTTGTCAAGTAACTGAACAATGTGCCAGCCGAATGTACTGCGGAAAGGCTCACTGATTTCATTCTTTTCTAAAGCAAGCAGGGTATCTCTAAACGCAGGTACGTATGTAGTAGGATCTGTCCAGTCATACTCACCGCCTTTTAATGCCGAACCCGGGTCCTCAGAGTGCTCTTTTGCCAATTGAGCAAAGTCTGCGGTGCCAGCACGTAAGTCTTTTACAAATCCAGCAAGCATTGAGCGCGCTTTCTCTTCACTCAAAATAATAGACGGCTTGATTAAAATGTGGCGTGAGCGAACTTCTGTCGTCTCAACGACTTGACGACCTCGAATATCTTGAACTTTTAAAATATGGAAACCTGCACCAGAACGTAAAGGACCAATGATGTCGTCTTTCTTTTTACCTTTTACGGCCTCAGCGAAAAGTGATGGCATTTCGTTGATGCTCATCCAGCCTAGTTGACCACCATCTAGTGCTTTTGCACCACTCGAAGAGGCAATAGCTATTCGCTTAAAGTCTTTCCCATCATTTAAGAATTTAATGACATTATTAGCTCGTTCCCTGGCACTTTCTAGCTCTTCTGGAGATGCTTTACTAGGTATTTTTACAAGAATATGGCCAATATCGTATTCTTCTGATTGGCCGGTTTGTTGTTCTAAAATAGTTTGTAAATTAGTAATTTCTTGCGGGCTAATGTAAATTCGACGATCGACATTGGCTCGACGTACTTGGCCGATGGTTATTTCTTTACGAATTTCTTCACGGTATGCTTTAAAGCTCTCACCACTTGCTTCGATAGATTTACGAAGATCAGCGATCGAGGCGCCTTGTTCACTTGAGATGTTAGCGAGTGTTTGGTCTAGTTGTGCATCTGAAATTTCTAGACCCATTCTTTCCGCGAGTTGCAATAAAATTGACTGGTCAACTAAACGGTCAATTGCTTGAATACGAAGTGTTCGGTCAGAAGGCAATTCGGTGTTTTGAGCTTCTGCTTGTTGCTTTACCCTTGAGATGACCTTATTGACCTCACTTTGTAACACAACACCGTCGTTTACGGTTGCCACCACTTTGTCTAATTGCACTCGTTCAGCCAAAGCAGTTTGGCTGAATCCAATACCCATGAGGGCGATGATTAACAACTTTTTAAAATTCATAGTGCTCTATTATTGTATTAATTATTCAAAAAATAAGGTCTGCGGTAGCCAAAAATACCTTGTTGAAGTAATCGGCTAACATCATAGCTAGATTTACCGCCTAACCCTTTAAGTATAAAGTTAAGACGAATACTTGAATCAAACTGCGCATCGTCTTGGTTTATTGCTTTATTTAAATCGGTTTCTATTTGTCTATTACCCGTTAACTGTATAGCCCAACAGCAACTTTCATACTGCACACCAGCAAATATTTCTGTGCTTCTTTTTGAGACTAAATCACGATGGTAGCTAGCTATAAACTGCCATTGTTGATTCAAAGGTACACTGGTAAAAAAGCCAATCTGATCGATTTCATATCCTGAGACATCGTTTGCATAGCGATGGTTCAATTGTACAAGCTGATTATTGTCACCTTTGTAATCAATCGTTGCATGAGATTGTATCAATTGCTTAGTATCAGCATCGTATTGAATTCCTGCTGATAAATACCATCTACGATGCCAATGTATCATGCTTTCAGCAGCAAACAAGGCATTGTAATTAGTTTTATTCAGAGGGTTTTGACTTGTTGGCTTGACATTATTATCCAAATAAATGATTTGACCAATGCTAAGGTTGAAGCGTTCTAAATTCTTGTGATCGAAAATTCGTGTTGTTGCACCCACAGTAAATTGGTTTGCTTGCGCAATTCTGTCGACACCAGAAAAGCGCTGCTCACGAAAAAGCCCTGAGAAGTCATCTTGCATTTTTGTTGTGTCGAAAAGCGCAATATTATCCTGCTCTTTGCGTGGTACATATAAATATTGTATTTGAGGCTCTAAAGTTTGAATGCCATCATCAACCACAAATTTTGTGTCACGTTCAAGATTCATTTGAGCGTGCAATCTAAGTTTAGGCAAAGTTCGAGTAACTCTTTCATCAAAACTTGAATTTTCGAGCTCGCCATTTTGTTGATAATAGGTATGCAGTAAACTAGCTTCTGATAAGAATGACCAAGCTGTGTCACTGATTGCATAGCTAGCTTTAGGCTCAATATGGATCCTTGAGGCACTTTCAATGATTAACTCTTCATTTTTAAAGTGACTAAACTCCCCTTGTAAAGACCAGTCTAAGCCTTGCCATTTTATGGGGGCAGAGGTTTGCCAAGCGATTTGTGGTAAGGCTGCATATGATTCTGTATGGTCACCTAACACTTCAAAATTCTGAATTTTAAGCTGTGCAGACCAAGTTTCGCCTAGGTAATTTAATATGCCGGTGCGATAAAGTTGGGTGTCAGTTGCATTACCGTAGTTAGAAGTTAAATCGGTAAGGTAGTTATCATCACTTACGTTTGTGATATCTATGCTTGCTCGCCAGTTTTCATCGAAGTAGCTATTTTGTTGCCAGTGTACAAGGTAGCGCTCATTTAACTGTGGCTCTGAATCATCTTTTTCTAAAAACTCAAAAGCGAACACACCGGTATGCTCAGGGAGTAAATATCGAAATTCAGTATTGAGTTGCAGCCCTTTTCTTGACATATACCTGGGTGAAATAGTGGCATCATAATTAGGGGCAATATTCCAATAAAATGGGGTGATAAGCTCTAGCCCATAGCGTTCAGAACTGGATATAGTAGGTGCCAAGAGTCCAGTTTTACGTCTGTCATCTATTGGAAAGGTGAAATAGGGAATATAAACAACTGGTGTGTCTAAAATCCTTAAAACAGCATTGTATGTTTCTCCCCATCCCTCAGTTTTAGATAAGTTGATAGTACTTGCTTCGATAGACCAAAAAGGCGTTTCGGATGGACACGTAGTAAAGCTCGCGTTCAGTAATTCTATACTATCTTCTCGCGCTGAGAGTTGGGCTGCACCACCATGCCCTTGTTGTTGAGTAAGTTGATACTCCGCACCCATGAGATCTATTTGGTAATTGTTTAAGTCAGCAAATAGTCCATTACTTTCTACTAGGGTGTAGGGATCTTTATAAACCAAGGGGCCTTCAGCATTCAGTTGCAAAGTTTGCTTGTTGAATAAAGCTGAGCTAGCAGAGAGTTGCATTTGCTCTGTGTTTATAACAACATTACCTGCAAATTGCGCACTGGTAGTGTTGTTAATATTTACCTTGTTTGCACGTATGTCTATGGCGTTTTTAGGTAATCCAGATAGAGGCTGCCACTGAGTAGGCATATTATTACTTTGGCAAAGCGAAGGCTTTTCAATTTCTGTGGCTGCATATGTTGCAGAACAGATAGGGAATAATGCCATAGTCAGCCAAATTTTGTTCATTAATTAACCTGTTTGCCAGTTGTTACCTCTAGAGCTGCACATAATAAAGTAAAACAGAGTTAAATTCAGTAATTAAGAATGTAAAATTGTGATAAAGAATCAGAGCAGAAACACACAATTAAGTGCCTTTTTAGAAAAGCATTTAGGCAAACGAGCTTTTACCTATCAAGCTATTACATCAGATGCGAGTTTCCGACAATACTATAGAGTCAATACAGAGTCTGAACCCTTTATATTAATGGATTCACCACGTGATTTAGTTGACAACCAGCCGTTTGTTGAACTTCAAAAAAATTTCTGTCAGGCAGGTTTACTTGTACCAAAAGTGATAGCCTCAGATCTAGACGCTGGATTTATCTTGTTAAATGATTTGGGTTCTGAGCATTTAGCTGATCGATTGCAATTTACTTCAAGACTAAAAGATTATGAAGCTGTACTCGATCTTTTACCTTCTGTAGCCACTATCCCAACTTCTGGCTGGATGAAGCCTTATGATGCAGAGTTCATTCGTTTTGAAATGAATATATTCAAAGAGTGGTTGATCGAAAAGTGGCTTAATAAAAACTTCTCAGATATGCAGTTGAAGCTTTGGCAGAAATTAGAAGAAACACTCGTTTCGGCCATGCTAGAGCAACCACAAGTCACTATGCATCGTGATTTTCATTCCAGAAATATTATGAATGTGTCTGGGGAATGGGCCTTGATTGACTTTCAGGATGCTGTCCGAGGCCCTGTTAGCTATGATGCGGTATCACTTTTGAAAGATTGTTATTTCACTTTACCGGCGACAGAATTCAATCATTTGCTCAAATATAATTTTGAGATAATGAAATCAAAAAGCCTTTTGGGTGAATTATCTTTCCAACAATATAACCATTACTTTGATCTGACTGGCTTGCAAAGGCACCTAAAAGCAGCGGGGATTTTTTGTCGTTTATTAATTAGGGATAATAAGTTGGGTTATCTCAATAATATTTTACCAACTTTGCAGTATGTTTTATTGGTTTGTTCTCAGTATGAAGAATTTCAATGGCTTGCAACTTGGTTAGACAATGAGATAATTCCTTCTATAAAGCTGAAACTAGAGCAACTTCCATGAAAGTGATGATACTTGCTGCAGGCCGAGGCAAACGCATGATGCCACTGACTGCCACACTCCCTAAACCTATGTTAGCGGTCAATGGAAAGCCATTAATCGAATATCACATTGAGCGTATAAAAAGAGCGGGCCTGAAAGACATTGTTATTAACCTAGCTTGGCAAGGGGATAAGATCGAAACTTATTTTGGTGATGGTACTAAGTTTGGCGTTTCGATTCAGTATAGTTATGAGCCTGAAGGTGGATTGGAAACCGCGGGCGGCATTATTAAAGCAGTGCCTAAACTCTGTACTGATAGTGACAAGTTTATTGTAATAAATGGTGATATTTTTACTGATTATGATGTGCATGCGTTAACACAATTAGTACTTCAAAAAGGTGAAGCGCATATTGTGTTAGTTGAAAACCCACCACACAATCCCGAGGGTGACTTTACTTTAGGCTTACCAAATCAAATGCAAAAGTACACATTCTCAGGCATTGGTTTGTATCATAAAGACTTTTTCTGCAACTACGATACTGAGTTTTTGGCGTTGGGACCATTATTGAGAGCAGGCATAACAGAACATATGGTTTCTAGAGAGCTCTATTTAAATCGATGGTTTGATATTGGTACGCCGCAAAGGCTTGCTGAAATTAACGAATTAGTAAGGGCTGAGCATGTGGGGTAAGTTGTTAGGTACCTGTTTTGGTTTTATGTTTGGCCGTTGGTTAGGTGCAGCACTCGGGTTTTGGTTAGGCCACCTTTTTGATAAAAGCTTAAAACAAGACTTTGATAAGGCTGGAGGTTTTCAAGGCTTTTTTGATAAAGATGAATTAGATCAACGACAAGCCTTATTTTTTTCAAGCTGTTTTGCAGTGATGGGGCATATTGCAAAATCAAATGGCCGAGTCAGTGAAATTCACATTCAAGCGGCCACTGCGTTTATGGACGAAATGGGTCTGCATGGTGAAGAAAGGAAAGAGGCACAAAATGCCTTTCGCTCAGGCAAAGCGAATGAATTTTCTCTAAAAGAATCGATCAGAGATGTCAAAGAGGTGTTTGGCCGGCGCTATGATTTATTACAATTGTTCTTGGAAATTCAAATTCAAATGGCATTTTCCGATGGACATTTAGCTGAACAAGAAAAGCAGCTATTGCAACAAGTCAGTAAATTACTTGGTTTGTCTAGTAGACACTTTCAATTTTTACTCAACCGCTACCAGGCGGAGTTTCAATTTAGGAAGCAAAGAGCGCATCAGCAAAGAAGTCAATCGGAGCAATCCAGAGGACAATCTAATTATCAACATAAAGCAGCAACGACTCCGTCTTTAAATCGAGTTAATGCTTTAGCCGTACTTGGTTTATCAGACAAGGCAAATGATAAAGATATTAAACGAGCTTATCGAAAACTGATGTCTCAACATCATCCTGATAAACTTGTTTCACAAGGCTTACCACCACATATGATGGAAATAGCAAAACAAAAAAGCCAGGATATTCAATCAGCTTATGAGTTTCTTAAGAGTAACTAACTTTATTCACAAATGGCTAAGAAAACCATTTACTTCTTTTCTTAGTCTTTGATGCTGTCTAAGTTCATGACTTTGACCAAATAGCTCTCTTTGACGGTAATCGTATTTGCTGTTTCGCTTTGCCCAGCGAGTACGGTTTGCAATACTTTGTGTAACAGCTGGTCCATCAGTGCTGTAAAACACATCTAACAAAGGAGGGCTTACAAGGGATAGGGTTGCTGCAAGATCTTTGTTCCTTTTTGGATGAGGCAAATGCGCACTGATAGTGATTAAAGCATCTACGGGCAAATCCGGTTGCTCTGCAATAAGTTCTGCTATCATACCCGCGCTTGTACCCAGTGCGATAACAATGAGTTGTTCATCTGGCATCATCATGAGCTCTTGCGTCAAGGCTTGAAATCTAGCTGCCAATTCGTTCTTGTACTCGTTTAACATACTCTCTGATTGAAAATATACTGCATTTGCAAAGTGGCTTGCTTGTTGTTCTTGATCTTGAGTTAAGTCGGGTATTTCTAACGATTCATATAAAACTTTTGGTGCAGGTAAAACATAAATATCATAACCATCATCCGATAGGGATTCTTTTAGGTATTGACTGCCATTTGTTGACAGCTGCGGATGGCCTACGTCTGGCAATATAATAGCGATGCCTTTTTTCTCTGCATTCATATAAGTTTGGAAAATAACATTGATCGGCTTTTCGTCGACTGTAATGTTGATGACTTCACTGTCTTCTAAATAGTGTTTAATGTCTTGATCTAGCCATACTTGTGGCTCGGTAGGCATTATGTGCTCACTTGTTGCAGCATAGGCAGATGATAAATTTAATATTAATAATATAAGTGAAATAAAATAAGACATAACTATTTACTCGGTTTATCTAGTTTAGATATCGGGTGAAATTGCTAAAACTTTAGTTTTGAAATTAATTCACTTATTCCCATGTAACAAAGGTTCTGGTCTTTCTTTAATTAATATAAAATTGCCGATAGTTAAGATCAGGAGATAGGGACAGTATGTCGCAGTTGCAAACTAAGCGAGACTTTTTATTTTTATTTTTGAAAGGCGCAGGTATGGGCGCCGCAGATGTTGTACCAGGCGTATCTGGTGGCACAATTGCTTTTATTACAGGTATTTATGCAAGACTTTTAAATGCGATTAAAAGTGTTAACTTAGATGCATTATTGTTACTTAAAAATAATGGCATCAAAGCAGCTTGGCAGCATATTGATGGCACATTTTTAGTTACGTTATTTGCAGGCTTATTGACCAGTGCCGCTTCACTTGCGAAATTAATCACTTACCTTCTCGAACACCATAAACTTCTTGTTTGGGCATTTTTCTTTGGCCTTATCATCGCATCGTTCATTTATGTGGCCAAGCAAGTTAAAACTTGGGATGGAAAAACGCTTGTTAGTTGTTTATGTGGTGCTGTTATAGCTTACACAATAACTTCTCTTTCTCCTGCTGAAGCGAACCCAAGTTGGTGGTTTTATTTTGTAGCGGGATCAATTGCTATTTGTGCGATGATTTTACCAGGTATTTCAGGTAGCTTTATTTTATTATTGCTTGGTATGTATGGACATGTACTAACTGCAGTTACTGAAAAGCAATTTGCACTGATAGGTCTTTTCTTGTTGGGTTGTATAGTCGGATTGATGGTGTTTTCTCGCTTTTTAGCCTGGCTGTTAAGCCGCTTTGAGCAGCTCACTTTCGCCTTATTAGCTGGATTTTTAGTTGGCTCTTTGAATCTACTTTGGCCGTGGAAACAAGTGCTGACGACTTACACTAATTCAAAGGGCATCGAAAAGCCGCTTATGCAGCAAAATATTTCGCCAGCAGAATTTGCGACACTAAATGGACAAGACCCAATGACATTGTTATGTATTGCACTTGCTGTTACTGGGTTGGTATTAATTTTAGCGATTGAAAAACTAACCGCGGAAAAATAGTAAATATAGACTTCTGTACAATTGGTAATCACTGCCATTGTGCTATTTTATTGCCTACTTAAATACTCTCTTTTGACTATCATAGTAGGCAATAACATGTCTTTTCGGCGCTCAACATTTCTGATCTTTATGGCTTTTTTAGCCTGTTTAACACCTCCATCATGGGGAGCTGAAGCTCACCTTGATTTAACCACCTCTACACTAGGTTATGCTGCGATCGCAATATTCGTACTCGCATATACCTTAGTTATGTTGGAAGAAAAACTGCACTTAAGAAAGTCTAAACCTGTTTTAGTTGGTGCGGGCCTAATTTGGATCCTCATTGGTGGTTTTTATGTCAGTGAGAATATTCCTCATGTTACGGAGGAAGCATTTAGGCATAATCTATTGGAATTTGCAGAGTTAATGCTTTTCCTTTTGGTTGCTATGACCTATATCAATGCGCTTGAAGAGCGAAGAATTTTCGATGCACTTCGAGCATGGATGATCCGTAAAGGCTTTAATTACAGAAACTTATTTTGGATCACCGGTTTCCTATCATTTTTTATTTCTCCCATAGCAGATAACTTAACTACAGCATTATTAATGTGTGCCGTGGTTATGAAAGTTGCCGAAGGGGATAAGCCTTTTATTAATTTATGTTGTATCAATATTGTCATTGCAGCGAATGCAGGTGGTGCATTTAGTCCATTTGGAGATATAACCACCTTAATGGTTTGGCAAGCAGGTATGGTCACATTTGGTGAGTTCTTAGCTTTGTTTATTCCTTCTTTAGCTAATTTCTTAGTGCCAGCAGCAATTATGAGCTTCTATGTTGCAAATAAACAACCAACAGCGGCGTACGAAGAAGTAGAGTTGAAACGAGGTGCATTGAGGATCTTATCTTTATTTTTATTAACCGTTGCTACAGCTGTGGCATGTCATAGTTTCTTACACTTACCTCCTGTTCTTGGCATGATGATGGGCTTAGGTTATTTACAGTTTTTTGGTTATTTCTTAAGGGTCACATTACCTGGTTCTCTTGCTCGTAAAAAAGCCTTGGCAGAGCAGCAAGGCGACAAAGAGCGTTTAGCCAGATTAGGTAGCGTAGTGCCTTTTGACGTTTTCAGTAAAGTATCTCGAGCTGAATGGGATACACTATTATTTTTCTATGGCATTGTAATGTGTGTGGGTGGCCTTGGCTTTCTGGGCTATCTCAGTTTGATGTCAGAAGTTTTATACGGTGGCTGGTCAACAACCGCTGCGAATGTATTTTTAGGTGTCATTTCAGCGGTTATTGATAATATTCCTGTTATGTTTGCTGTTCTGACAATGCAACCTGAAATGTCACATGGACAATGGCTGTTAATTACTTTGACTGCAGGTGTTGGCGGCAGCTTATTATCAATTGGTTCTGCAGCAGGTGTGGCGCTGATGGGACAGGCGAGAGGATATTATACTTTCTTTGGTCACTTAAAGTGGACACCGGTTATTGCATTAGGGTATGCAGCAAGTATTATCCTGCACTTATGGTTAAACGCTGACTTATTTTAAATAGTGAGTGAGTGTGGTCTGGTGGGCGAGTACAAGGTATTCGTCCACAGGCTTATTAATAGATATAGCGTCATGCAAAGGTGTTTTAGTTAGTTGGTTGGCAACTAAGCCAAGCATGATGTTATCTTCACTGTTAAGAATGGCTTCAACAGCTGTCAACCCGAGTTGCGTTGCAAGTACTCTGTCTTCAGGTACAGGATCTCCACCTCGTTGAATATGTCCCAAAATGCAAATCGCACTTTCGATTTTACCCTGAGCCAGTAACTGCTCTTTTAATGCATTCGCACCGCCAGGCCATAAGTTTTCTGCAAGTACAATGACGTAACTAGAATGACGGTTTTGCTGTTGTTTTTTGATTTGTGCAATTAAGTGAGATAACAGAAAGTCGTGCTGTTCATTAGAGTAGTTCTCAAAAGAAAAAATGCTCTCAGCACCACATGACAAACCAACCTGAAAAGCAATATGACCACTGTGTCGGCCCATTACTTCGACAATGAATACTCTGTCAAAAGCATTGGCCGTGTCTCTAATTTTATCTATTGCTTGAGTTGCTGTATTTACAGCTGTTGCAAAGCCTATGGTCTTATCACAGCCAAATAAGTCGTTATCTATTGTACCTGGTAAGCCGATAACTAAGCCGTCCCAAAATTGCTTTATGGCTTGAAGGCCGTGAAATGAGCCATCTCCTCCAATTACTATCAATGCATCAATATCATGTTTTTGAAGAGTATTACAGGCTTGCTTAACACCAGTATTTGTCATCATAGCTGGACAGCGTGCACTTTTTAAGAGGGTACCGCCCTTTTTAATTTCGCCATCAACGGCTGCACTGGATAAATAGATCGCCTCATCTTCAATAAGGCCATTGTAGCCATGAAAAAAACCAATACAGGAAAGGCTGTTAAACTCACAAGCTAAAACAATAGCGCGGATCGCTGCGTTCATTCCGGGTGCATCACCACCACTTGTAAGTAAAGCAATTTTTTTCATCTTGGATAATCTATCATTGAAAAAAGGCGGGGGTGAAATGGCCCTCGTTTAAAAAACGAGGGAGGCCATTACACGTATTACTAAGATTGAGAAAGCTTCTCTAACGCTTCTTTTTGAGCCGTTGGCAAGTTATCTACAACGATCTGATAAGAATCATCGATAAACTTTTTGATTTCATCTTCAGGTACAGAGCCATCTAAAACGATAGTGTTCCAAAGACGTTTATTCATGTGATAGCCAGGCAAGATAGTCTCATACTTGTCGCGAAGTATAAGTGCTTCATCTGGATCACATTTCACATTTAACCAATAAACAGGCTCATTATTTTCGTCAACTTGACCTTCTTTACCTTCGTAAAGGGTGGCAAACATTTTATGTTGCACTTTGTAAACATCGCTGTCCTGCGAAAAAGGCTGTGTTAGAAACGTGCCTGGTTTACTTTGCAAATATTCATGTACGCTTTGTTTATTCATAGCTCTTATCCTTGAAGTAACTATTAATTAAAACCACATGGTTTGAGTTTAGCACTTAATTCGTAAAGACAATAATCTTTAGAGAAGACATTATCTTAAACTTGCTGCTGGGTCTAGTGTAATAGTAAAGACTTATAGCTGTTATGATCTGTATGACGATATCGCCAATTACTCATAATATTTTAGTCTAACATACTAAATGTCCCTCAGATGAATTCAACGTATGCTAAAACTCGTCCATGACGACTAGTTTAAATTTCACGTTATTAACTATATATCAACTAGTTATGAAAAAATGAATAAAATACCATTCTAAACGCAAAATTATTGTGTGATATTAAATTAAATAATGCGATATTTTGCAACAATAATACGTTTTTTTGTGCTTAATTTGAACTGCCTGTTGTATAATCCACCACTTTAATCAAGTGGGGGGTGGAATTTGATCCTTTTTAGTGTGTTTTTGAGCTCAATAGCGATTTATTGTGAAACTATTCGGTTGGGTATGCCAACAAAGCGGTGGGTAGTCTTTGCTATCGTTGTTGGTCCTGTGAGCTGGGTGTTTTTAAAAATGCACTATCGAAGAGCAATACTAAAGAAAATGGAACTTGGCCGCTATAGATGTTTTAAAGTTAGCTAACGACTTTTAAGTCAGGTTTGGTTTGTTTGTTTTTGACTAGTTTTTGTTGCTTCAAAAATTCAGTAAATTCTTCAGCAGAGAGGGGTTTTGAGTAGTAATAGCCTTGTACAGTTTGACAATTAAGCTTTTCTAAAATAGCGAGCTGCTCAGCTTTTTCAACACCTTCAGCTACAACATGTAATTCAAGGTTTTGTGCGATAGTCACGATTGAGTCAACCATGTTTCGGCCGCGTTCATTGTGCATATCATCTACAAACGCTTTATCAACTTTTAAGGTGTTTAGTGGGAATTGTTTCAAATAGGCTAAAGAAGAATACCCAGTACCAAAGTCGTCAATAGCTAGATGGATGCCTCGTGCACTGAGTGAGCGCATGACATTAATTGCTTCTTGTGGATCGTCCATCACCGTGCCTTCAGTGATCTCTAACTCTAAAAAGTAAGAGGGCAAGTGGTTCTTCTGTAAAATAATATCTATTCGGGTTGTTAAATCTGGGAGACTGAACTGTTTTGCAGATAAGTTTACTGCGACTCGACCATCAAATAAGTCTTGATCAATCCAACGTTTAACATCTTTACAAGCTTTGTCTAGTACCACTTCACCAATATCAATGATTTGACCAGTTTCTTCCGCGATAGGAATAAATACACCTGGACTGATGATCCCTTTTTTCGGAGTTATGAAACGAACCAGTGCTTCCATACCAACGAGTAAACCAGATTTAATGTCCATTTTAGGTTGATAGTAAACGACAAAATGATCTTCTTTTAAGCCATAGCGCATTAAGTTTTCTATTTGTAATCGTTTAACTGCTTGCTCATTCATTGAGTCGTTGAAAAAAAGATAGTGATTACCCTTTTGTTTTGCGTGGTACATAGCCGTATCTGCATTTTTCAACAAAATCTCAGGTGTGGAACCATCCTCAGGAAATAAAACTATGCCTACAGATGAAGTGATAACGAGTTCATGATTTGCCATTTTAAAAGGGGTAGCAATGGCTGCTAAGAATTGTTTTGCAGTTTTCGTGATGGTATGAATATCATTGGTACCAGTCATTACTAGAGCGAATTCATCACCACCTAAACGGTAAAAAGTATCTTGTTGGCGAGCTAATTTATTTAAACGCATAGCAAGTTTTGCAAGTAAGCTATCACCTAGCTGATGACCTAATGAATCATTTATCTTTTTAAAATTATCAAGGTCGAACACAAGAAGCGCATGGTGTATGTCTTGCTGCTCTAACTTTTTAAGGTTAGTGAAAAATAAATTTCGGTTAGGCAAACCTGTTGTTCTGTCGCGGTTTGATAAATTGTGTAATTGAGATTCTGCTTTTTTACGTTCGGTCAAATCAGAAAAAATCACAACATAATTGGTGATTTGACCGTGGCTATTTTTAATCTCATCGATACTTACTTCGATAGGAAGTAGTATATTTTTAAAGTTTCTTAATTTTAGCTCTTCTTGCCAATGTTCAGACTCGCGCAAATTGGCTTTGATTTCTGCAATATATTTTTCATCATACCCAGGTAGACTAAAGTGCTTTCCAAGATAATGTGTTCTTAGGCCACCAAAGAGCTTTAAATAACTTGGATTAACATCGACTAGCTTGTAGCTTTTGTCGTAAATGGCTATAGCATCGGTGAGTGACTCAACACATTTGGCAAATAAGTTTAAACGTTCCTCAGTACTTTTAAGATGGCTAATGTCACGGACAGTGCCGGTCATTCTTAGCGGGTTTAAATTGCCATCTTTCTCAATGATCTTGCCTCTATCTAATACCCAATGATATTGATTTAATGTATCTTTTAGACGATAGCTTGCTTCAAAAAAGGCCGTTTTTTCGGCGAAATGCTGCTTAAGTAATTTATCAACGAGAGGTAAATCTTGTGGGTGAATTCTATGTGCATTTGGAATTAACACCTTATTCTTTTCAGGTTGATCTTGGCAAACCATATATTTATCGTTTATACGAATTATTTCACCCGAGGCAATATTCCAATCCCAGAGTGTATCACCACTGCCTTCAACGGTGCGTTTCAGCCTTTGTTCAGACATGATGAGTTCTTGCTGTGAACGCTTTAGCCTGTGGTTTACAAAGAATAGGTAAATGATAAGTAATGTGATCAAACCAAGAGGCACAAACCATAAAGGGCTGATACCTTGGGTATGTTGATTAAACTCCCATGCAAGAATAGGCATGCTAAATAATGAGCTTAATAACACTATGAACATCATTATTGTTATATTTTTAATCATAGATGTTTATTTCTCAGAACAGCGCTTAATCTAATCTATGCTGGACTGAGAGTAAAGTAGATAACAGAGCTATATCAGTTGAAAGTTAACGTTGCGTGAGAGTCTCTATTATTTATCAATGAGGTAGCGTTGTTGATAAATATATCTTTTGTCAGAGCTTGAAGGGCAGCGAGTAATCTAGGTTGCATTGAAAATTTATGATCTTCATTGGTGATCGCGACCCAAAGCCGTTGAGCTCTTAGTCTCAGGTTTTTGTCGTTTTCTGCAATTTGTAGCTCTAAAGCTTGTTTAGCCTCTAAAAATGCCTCAGAACTTAATTTCGACAAATTATTCAAGAACATATTAAGAAATTCTTCATGACTTTGCAGTAGTAACTGGCTTGAATTATTTGGAGATTGCACATAAAACGCAAGCCCTGCACGGGTATTAAATGGCGCATAGCCCGCACCAACAAGATACCCTAATTGTTGTTTTGTTCTGAGTTCATCAAAATAAAGATGTTGTACGAGTTGGTTTATGAGCATGAGTTGTACTTTTTCATCAACATCTGAAGTTTTTGCTTGAATATAATATAGTAATCCATGTTCAGCCTGTTCTTTGAAAGAGGCATGCGTCATGTGTTGTTTTAGTTTAATAAGGGGGCGTTTTAAATCTTCTAAGATTTCGCTTTCTTTGAAGGTTTCTTTGATGCTGTTTAGCATATTTTCAGCATCACTTTCACGCCAATTACCATACATAAATGCTTTAATGTGTATGGCTTTAAAAAATGCACGTCTAAATTCATTAAACTCATTAAATGTAATGCCTTTTAGACTTTGCGCTAAGTCTTCAGGAGCTGGATTCCAAGGCATTAGATGTGCACCTAATATGCTAAATAACGCAGACACAGGTTTATTATGGTTATGTTGAAGCCAATGTCTTGATAATTGTTTTTTATATTCAGCAAATCGAATAGGGCTAATATCTTGAGATAAAATATAGCTGAGTAACTCTATTGCAAATTCAGGCTGGTTTGCCGAGAGACCAGCTGTATTGAGCGTCAAACCACCTTGATGAGAGGTGATGTGGTAGTTGAGGCCCGCAAGTTCAGCTGAGTAGAAAGGCTCAGCAAGACTATCCATTAATAAATCGGCTAATAACCGTGTGAGCGCCATGTTCTTAACACAATTAACCGCGACTTTTGAATCTATCTCGATATATAGGTGTCCCTTTGTGACTTTGAACTCTGTGTCTTGTTTAAACCAGAAATTTAACCCTTCTTTGAAAGCAAGTTTTTTTGGCACAGAGAAAGACGGCGCGCTAGTGTGTAACACTTGTTTTGCTTTTAAATAAGGATTGACGCTAGGCAGCTTCATCTCTGGAAGAGGGTGTTTTATTTTATTCAGTGTCTCAAGCCAGTGCGTAGGTAAATCTTCTACTAGATAAGCTGTGTTATACCACTGGGCTCTTTTATTCGTTGCAACACCCTGATGAATTAAAACGACTCTCATGTTCTTCGCCGACAAGTATTGGCAAAGTTTTTTATGTAATTGAGGCTCGAACCCAGTCATGACATAATCACCGCACAAGTAATCCGTTTTGTCGAAGTGATGCATATTCACACTTAAAGCATTAACCCACTCAATTAATTTGCTTGGTTCTTGATTGTCAAAGGCAATTTCTAATAAGGCCTGTTTGTCGGCATAGAGTGCAGGTAAGTCGGCAAACTTATGCTCGATGAGAGCGATATATTCGAATAACATTTCAATGATGTCTTCGTAAAATTCAATGCCTTGCTCCGTGAGGGCAAAGCTGACATTAAAGTCTTTATAATTACTGCCACTCACCCCTCCACCGGCTGAAAGCGCATTGATCCAACCCTGGGCTTTTAATATTGAGTACAGTGAACCTTCGCCTTCAAAGCCAATTAAGTGAGCTAAAAAACTTAAACTTTTAGATTTATACAGATTATGAACATTTGGCATAGCAAAGCTAACGATCAGTTTCTGCATTTGCTTCTTAGGCGTAATGTGAATCAACTTACCCAGATCATTGCTACGGTAGAGAGGTACATTGATAGGGGGTTTACTACTTTGACTTGAAGGAACTTTAGAAAAATAGTGTTTAGCCATATCGGCTAACTCATTTAACGATTGAGGTCCGGCAATGGCCAATGTCATCCATTGGGCAAGGTAATGTTTGCTGAAAAATTGACGTAATTCGTCTGAGATACAAGTGTCTCTATCCTCTAGAGTTTGGTGGTTGCCAACGGCAAACTTTGCAAATGGATGAACAGGATTTACTGTTTCTTTATGCACTTGATAAATACGTCGACCATCATCTTTAGTTTTCATCTTGTATTCGGCATCGATTGCATTTCGTTCACTCGTTGCTTGAAGCTTGTTGAATAAGGGAGCAATAAAAAACTGGCTGAAAATGTCTAATGCGGCATGTAATTGTTGATGATCACAATCGAAAAAGTAGCTGCTGTGTTCAGTGCCAGTCCAGGCATTACAATGCCCGCCAGCTTGACTAATGAATTGAGAGAAATAGCCGGGGTCAGGGTAGGCTTCAGTACCGAGAAATAACATGTGTTCTATAAAGTGTGCCATACCTTGACGATCGTTAGGGTCATCAAAATGTCCAGCATTGACAGTCAGTGACGCTGCAGATTTTTTTGAGTCTAGGTCTTGTACAAGCAGTACTTTCAGACCATTGTCGAGTGTAAGTGTTTGATAGCTGCGTTTATCATTATTGCTAATTTTCAAGAGTCTGCCGCCGATATAATGTAAGAGATGAGGCCAATTTGAACTAACTTACCGCTGCTAAGGTTCTTTGGATTGTCATGTGTTTTGTTTTAATATAGCGAACAAAGTGGCTAAGTTGCTACCGCTTTGCTGAAAATTATTACTCTAAGTGTTTGAGGTTTTATGAAAACAATCTTAATTATGCGCCATGGTGAAGCCGAACCTATGCAAGCTGATGATGCAGCAAGAGCGCTGACCCCACGTGGAGTAAGCCAAGCGAGTGAAATGGCGCTGTGGATTAAAGCGCATTATCAGCCAAAGGCAATACTTGTGAGCCCTTTTATCAGAGCGCAGCAAACAGCCGAGCAAGTTGTTAAACACAACCCCGCAGATTATTTTGAAGTCTGTAAAGATATCGTCCCCAGTGGCGATGCGCGATTTGCGATTGATTACCTCGAAACTTTAATGAGTTTGAATCCAGAGATTGAGACTTGGCTTTTGGTAGCGCACATGCCAATTGTGAGCTATTTGGTCGATCAACTGAGCCCAGGTGATATGCCAATCTTTTCTACAGCTGGCATTGCGGTTATTCGCTATGATGAAAAAAACAGAAAAGCGGATTTTTTAAAAATAGTTTCACCTTCACTTTAGCCAGTTTATTTACTGTACAAACCTTAAATCCCTCCCTTGCTTAAATAAAGCGTCAAAATTAACGTCTGTCGATGTTGGTACAGGACAAATGTCCTTGCTTCTGTTTTTTGCCAAGAAAATAAAAGTTGTTAAAATCGGTAATCTTGTAGATAAAATTTATTATTTTTGGCTTTTTTGGGGTTATTTGAAGCAAATTTGAAATTTGCTGTTATAATTATGCCGTTAGATTCAGCCTTAGAATTCGTTTTGCACTCTCGACTCTAAGGTCCGCATTGTACATTCAGTATAGGCGAAAAATTGAACTAATCACGCCAATGTGATACGGCGCCCATATTTTACCGTTGAACAATAGAGTGCTTATAAAAGGTTTACCCCAAACATGAAAGCAATCAAAAGATCTACGTTAGCAGTTTTAGTCAATGCAGCGTTGTTCTCTACTGTAGCAAGTACTTCGTTTACCTCGCATGCTGAAGAGCAAGAAGCTAAAAGTAATCAACTTGAAGTTATTCAAGTAACGGCACGTAAACGTGTTGAAAATGCGCAAGAAGTACCTGTGTCTGTGTCAGCCCTTCAAGGCGATGGATTAGACGCATATAGCTCAGCGGGTATGGATATTCGCTTCATGAACGCAAAAATCCCAAGTTTATCTGTTGAATCATCATTCGGCCGTACTTTCCCGCGCTTTTATGTTCGTGGCTTGGGTAATACCGATTTTGACTTGAATGCGTCACAGCCTGTTTCATTAGTTGTAGACGAAATTGTTCAAGAAAACCCAATTCTTAAAGGTTTCCCTGTATTTGATATCGAGCGTATCGAAGTACTAAGAGGCCCACAAGGCACACTGTTTGGTCGTAACACGCCAGCAGGTCTTGTAAAATTTGACTCAGTTAAGCCAAGCCAAGAGTTTGATGCTTACAGTGCCATTTCTTACGGTAGCAAAGGTTCAATTGACTTTGAAGGTGCTGTAGGTACAGGTCTTACTGACAAACTTTCAACCCGTGTTTCTCTACTTATTCAAGATCGTCCAGACTACATCGACGTAAAAGCACCGGGCTTCGAAAAAGAAGATTCGCTTGGTGGTTACAATGAAAAAGCGGCACGTGTTCAGTTTTTATACGAAGGTGATAACTTCACCGGTCTTTTAAACTACCACAAGCGCGACCTTGACGGTCGTCCAATTGCATTCCGTGCAAACCTGATTGAAAAGGGCACAAATAACATCAACCCAATGTATGACAATGATGTTGTTTATCACGATGCAGCTTCTCGTTCGACTCAGCAGGTTAATACCCAAGGTTTAAGCCTTAAACTTGAGTGGGATTTAAAAGAACACACAGTAACGTCGATCTCTGGCTGGGAAAGTGCTGAAATTTATTCTCGCGCAGACGTTGATGGTGGTTACGGTGCATCATTCTTACCAGCAATGGGCCCTGGTTTTATCCCATTTGCTTCAGAAACGGCTGATGCGATCCCTGAGCATGACCAATATACTCAAGAGCTTCGTCTTTCAAGTAACTTCTCTGGCGATATGAACTATCAAGTAGGTGTGTTCTTATACGAAGAAGACTTAATTATCGAAAGCTTCAGTTTTGATACGTTTGCTTGGGATGCAGCTGCAAATAACTATGGTCTTCAAAATGGTTACGCAATCCAAGATCAAAGCACGTCTGCATGGGCATTATTTGGTTCATTTGATTACACAGTATCTGATGAATTAAAAGTAACAGCAGGTATTCGTTACTCGAATGATGAAAAAGAGTTTTACGCGAAGCGCACGAAAACACCTGTGCCATTTACAGGCGCGACAGACTTTAAAGAAGGCTCTGCAAACCCAGATGACAGCCATGTATCTTGGGATTTAAGTGCAACCTATAAGTACACTGATGACATTAACCTATTCGCACGTATCGCTAACGGTTTCCGTGCACCAAGTGTGCAAGGCCGTATCTTATTCGGTGATGAAGTAACAGTTGCTAAATCTGAAACGACTAACTCAATTGAAGCTGGTATTAAGTCTGATGTTTTAGATGGCCAAGGTCGTGTTAACGCGACAGTATTCTATTACCAGATGAATGACCAACAGTTAACAGCTGTAGGTGGCGACGCTAACTTTAACCGTCTGATCAATGCTGATAAGACAACAGGTTATGGTATCGAGCTTGACTCAGAGTGGGTTTTAACTGATGAGTTAAACGCAACATTTAACCTGAGCTACAACAAAACTGAACTGAACGATAAAGACCTAGCTGTTCAAGTTTGTGCTCAGTGTACGGTAACAAACAAAGTAGAGAATGGTTTAGCAGTTTTAGATGGTAACAGCTTACCACATGCACCAGAGTGGATTGCAAACGCGACTCTTCGTTATACCAAAGAGCTTGAGGGTGGCGACTTCTTCGTCTACTCAGATGTGTCTTACCGCAGCGAAATTGACTTCTTCTTATATGAAGCTGTTGAGTTTAAAGGTGAAGCGTTATTTGAAGCGGGTGTACGTGCAGGTTACCAATGGCTAGCTGGCGACAACGAATATGAAGCATCTGTATTTGTACGTAACTTATTTGACGAACAAGTGGTTATTGGTGGCGTAGACTTCAATAACAACACAGGTATGTTAAATGAAGAGCGTTACATTGGTGCTGAATTTAAAGTACGCTTCTTCTAATCTTATTTCGAAATGGAAGTTAGTTTTAGTAAAAACCCGCATTTTCGCGGGTTTTTTTATATTTCGAAAACATAGTATTTAGCCTTATGCCGATTACCCTCAAATAAGTCACATTGAGGATTGGTATTAATAAAATGAGCTGGTAAAGTTGCCCTAAATTGAAAGTAAGAGAAAAATTATGTCTGGATTTTGGAATTACCGTGTTATTTTTTGTGAAGCAACTAAAGATGAAGCGGCGCTTTATCAAATTCACGAAGTTGAATATAACTTAAATGGTAAAGTAACAAATTGGTCTGAAACAGGTGCTGCGCCTTTTGGTCGCACAGTTGAAGAACTTCAAGCGGATACAGATCGTTTAAAATCTGCGTTTGAAAAGCCAATTTTAAAAGTAGTACGTCAACCTCGCGGTTATACGCTTGTAGAGGTTGAGTCAGGTGAAGAAGCAACAGCAGAAGTACCTGAGAGCTTAAAGCAATAAGCTAAAAACGATTAATTCAAGGAGAGAAACATGGAAAAGCGAGCATTACTGATAGATTTTGACGGTACCTTGGTTGATTCTGAGGTAGTTCATTATGACAGCTGGCAACATGTTTTATCTCCTTTTGACATTCATTATACAGAGCAAGCTTTTTGCTTAGAGTTTGCGGGTGTCCCTACCTTACAAGCCGCAACAGTAATAAAGGCACGGCATAATTTAGATGTCTCAGCTCAGTGGTTATGTGAGCAAAAAAATCAGCAGTTTGTTTTAACGTCTGAGCAGGTAAAGCCAAGGTTATTAGCAGGCGTGAAAGCTTTCCTCAATGCAGCTAAACAGCAGTTTACTTTGGTATTAGTGACGGGTAGTACACGCAACGAAGCGATCCCCGTATTAGCGCACTACGAATTGCTAGATTTGTTCAATGCGACGATATGCAAAGACGATGTAATCAACCCAAAACCTGACCCTGAGCCATATTTAAAGGCACTTGAACTCTTGTCTATAAAGCCCCAGGAAGCAATTGCCTTAGAAGACAGCAAAACGGGACTGCAAAGTGCAACAGCTGCGGGCGTACAGACAGTTGTTATCCCTCATGAATACTCTAAATCTCAAGATCACAGCAAGGCCAGCTATATTGCCAATGATATTATTGAGGCTTGGGAGTATATTCAAAAAAATACTTACATTGAGACGATATAAAGGTCATCAATACTTCAGTTAGTGAGTGCAGCTAGGAAGTCTAAACTCATTATTAATCTTACTTCAGCGCATAAGGAGCCATGCGTATGTACTATTTCTATTTTTTAGCTTTTTTATTGTTAAGCTCAGCTTCTTGGGCGAATACCTCACCCGCACAATTAGCTTCTGTATTCAACGATAGGCATCAAGTCGAACACTATTTAGTGAGTGAAAAATATGATGGTGTACGGGCCATTTGGGATGGCACGCAACTTAAAACCCGCCGTGGTAACCTAATTTATGCACCAGCTTGGTTTACAGATAAGTTGCCAAACACCTACCTAGACGGAGAGCTTTGGGTCGACTACGGGCTATTTGAGTTTGTCAGTGGTCTTGCCAGACAGCTGAACGGCAATGACAAAGACTGGCGTAAAGTGAAGTATATGGTCTTTGATATGCCAAAAGCGTCTGGCAGTTTTGCTGAACGCTATAAAAAGTATCTACAATTGGTCACTGTAATCAAGCAGCCTCATATTCAAGCTGTTAAGCAGCAAAGCTTTACCAGTAGAACTCAATTAGATAATTACTTTGATGAAGTGGTAGCAAAAGGTGGAGAGGGTGTAATGTTACATTTAGCCACCGCTTCTCATTTAGCAGGACGCTCAGCACACTTATTAAAGTACAAACCTTACTCAGATGCCGAAGCAGTGGTAATTGGTTACAGCGAGGGTAAGGGTAAGTACCAAGGCAAAACAGGCGCTTTGATCGTGCGTAATTTAGATGATGGTATTGAGTTCAAAGTAGGCTCTGGGTTAACCGATGCACTCAGAGCGAAACCGCCCAAAATAGGTACTGTGATCACCTATCGTTATCAAGATAAAACAAAATATAACAAGCCGCGTTTTGCACGGTTTTTAAGGGTGAGAGAAATATTTTAAACTCAGTTTTATCTGTGATACTCTGCGCGACCTTTTTTGTGTCGGAGGTTAAAGATGATAGTTGGATTTGATTACGGTAGTTCTAATTGTGCGATGGGGGTGATGCGTGACTCTCAAGTGACACTCGTTAAATTAGAAAACAACAAGCATTATTTACCTTCGACTTTATATGCACAGCATAACACCTTGATCTCAGACTATGTCGCACATAATTTAAGTCTGGGTGATGTAGAGGGGTTTAGACAATCTAGGGCGAACCTTTTAAATGCTGTACCGGCTATTAAACGTGACCTAGATTTAGAACCTTGTGATACCGGTATTTCTATTGGTCAGGCTGCCATAGAAGAATATATCGACTTTCCAGAAGATGGCTATTTCGTTAAATCGCCAAAATCATTTTTTGGGGCTGTGGGCTTAAAGCCACAACAAATCGCCTTTTTTGAAGACATTGCTAGCACCATGATCATGCAAATCAAACAGCGTGCAGAGCAACAACTGGGATATGAACTGACACACACTGTCATTGGTCGTCCGGTAAACTTTCAGGCTATTGGTGGTGAAGAAAGCAACCAACAAGCGGTGAGCATCTTAACCACAGCGGCAAAACGTGCAGGCTTTAAAGAAGTGGAGTTCTTATTTGAGCCTTTGGCTGCGGGTGTTGATTTTGAATCTGGACTCACGACGGACAAAAAAGTGCTGGTAGTCGATATCGGTGGGGGTACTTCTGATTGCTCATTTGTGCAAATGGGACCAAGTTTTAGAGACAATGCCTGCCGTAATGCTGACTTTTTATCGCATACAGGTAAGCGTATTGGCGGTAACGATTTAGACATAGCATTGGCGTTTCATGAACTAACTGATTTACTGGGCCGTGACGATAAGTTTAAGTCAGGTCTTCCTATGCCTAACCAGTTGTTTTGGCAAGCATGTAAAATCAACGATCTGCAAATGCAAAGTGACTTCTACTCAGATAAAAACCATCGTGATTTAACCGCGATGCTTCGCGAGATAGAGCAGCCAGAACGATTACATCGTTTGATTAAAGTACAAGAAAACAAGCTATCGCACCGTTTAGTTAGGCAAGCTGAATTAATGAAAATTGCATTAAGTGCTGACTCGCAGAGTCACTGTGATATGAGCTTTATTGGCAAAGACTTAACTAAGCTGATCACCAAAGCGCAATTAGCAGATGCTTTAGAAAACAGTTTAGAGCAGATCTGTTCCTTGGCAGAACAGGCTATTCAAGATGCCGGAACACAACCTGATGTGATTTATTTAACGGGCGGCAGTGCGCAATCACCCTTATTAAAGGCGGCAATAAAACACCGTTTGGGTGATATCGAGATGTTAAGCGGCGATAACTTTGGTAGTGTCACCGCCGGTTTAACCAAGTGGGCAGAAAAGCTATTTAGATAAAAACTACTAAATATTAAGTGTTTAGTCGCGTTGCCAAATACTTGTCGTAATCAGGTAAAGCGCGACTAAATTCAGTACTCATCAAAGATGAATGCAGCAGCATATCGGCGGTTGCTTCATTACAGGCCACCGGGATATTCCACACAGCAGCCAAACGCAACAGTGCTTTAACATCTGGGTCGTGCGGCTGTGAAGCAAGGGGATCCCAGAAAAATACCAGCATATGGATTTGATGTTCTGCTATTTTCGCCCCAAGCTGTTGATCGCCACCCATAGGACCGCTAAGTAGTTTATTGACGCTAAGACCCGTTGCCTGCTCAATGACATTACCCGTTGTGCCTGTGGCAGAAAGTGTGTGACGTTCAAGGGTATTCCTATGGGCTAAACACCAAGCTTTTAACGCGTCTTTTTTTCCATCGTGAGCAACCAGTGCTATGTGCTTATTTGCGGGGGTTTTCTCAACCTTGGTTTCCATACTCATTTCTCTTTTTTATTTGTTAGAGTAACAAGTTAATCGCTAGGGCGATAAAAATAAAGCCCGAAAAACGGTCTATCCAGATTGGCGCGCTTGGGTGTTGTCTAAAGTAGCCTGCGATTTTGTCACCGCTGTAAATGTAGGCACAATCAATTGGGAAAGCCAAAATAGGGTAAAGCAAACCAAAGATCGCCAGTTGCAAGGTGGTTGAAGAGAGTGTTGGGTCGACAAATTGCGGAATAAAAGCAATAAAGAATAGCGCCACTTTTGGATTGAGCACTTCGGTCATCATGGCTTGTACAAATACATTACCCTGTTTTTTAGTACTCACATGAGGTTTATCTTCAGAGTCAATTTGTTTTTTAAACGTGTCTTTAAGGGTGACAAAGCCCAAATAACATAGATAGGCTGCACCAAGATATTGCACTGTCGCATAGGCTGTTTCAGAGGCTTTTAAAATGGCCGACAGTCCTACAACAGCAAAAATAGTATGAATAACCCCACCGGCGGCAAAGCCTAACGCACTTTGCATACCGGCCTTACGACCATGGGTAAAAGTTTGTGCCATTAAGAATGCATTGGAAGGGCCAGGTGCCACGGCGATAACCGCACTGGCAATTAAAAAAGAAATGACGGATTCAGGGTTAAGCATTGTACTTATATTCTTGTTGTTATTGAGTGGGGCAGAGTATAAGCGGGTTTGAATAAAATATACAGGGGTAAACAAAAGCGGGCATGAAGCCCGCTTAAAATGGTTGGTTAGAATACTACAGTCTGAGTGCTTGAACAGGCTGAAGTACTACCTTGTTCACAAACTTGGTAGCTGTAGCTACCGCCGCCTTTACCACCGATGCTGTCAGTGTAGCTATTATCGTTGCTGGTTGTGACAATTTTGCTACCGTTACGGTAAATATCAACGTTTGATGTCGTTGCACCTTGCCAGTTTAGGTCAACATACTTTGAACCTTTAGATTTATAACCAGAAGCAGTTAGGCTAAATGAACCACCTGTATCGCCGCCACCGTTGTCACCACCGCCGTTATTACCGCCAGCACAACCGTTCTGTGTTAGGTAATCGTCAGCGGCTTTGGCTTTAACAATACCGTAACCGAAGTAGACGTCGTTACCTGCCGCACCTTGGTCTTCAGCAGTTGCTTTTAGTGCTGAACGAATTTCTTCACCAGTACACTCTGGGTGGTTTGACCATACTAGCGCAGCAATACCTGAAACTGCAGGAGTAGCCATAGATGTACCGCTCATCAGGCCGTAATCGCTTGTGCCAATTGTGATTGATGCTGAAGTTGCTGCCATTAATGCTGAACGGTCTTCAAAAGCTGCACCCACAGCAGGAATTGATGTTGTGTTTGTATCGCCTAATGTTGCGTAAAGCATACCCGCTTCATTGTTTACAATGATTGCACCTACGCCGCCTGATGCTTCACAGTTAGCCACTTTGTCATGGAAGGAAATGTTACCACGGTCGATTAAACATACTTTACCCGCAGCTTGCGCGTCTGTTGCTTCTGCTGTGCCCATGAAGTAAACATTCGCTGTTACTGAGCCTGAGTTTTCCATTGAAGAGGTTTCAAATGGTGTGCCGTCCATAGATAGGCTTGCTGATGTTGCCATACCTGCAGGGTAAGTAGATAGCGTATCTACACCGCCTGCAGTGACTTCTACACAAATTGTTTCGTCACTCGTAACTCGACGGCCCTTGCCCGATGTACAGCTTGGGTACTGAGAGAAATCAGCAATCTGGTTGTTTGCATCGTTTGCACCCACCATCATAACTGACGGGTAACCAGCTGGGTAAGAACGAACTGAATTACCATCGTTACCTGCAGCGGCAACTACTAGGCCGCCTGCTTGCGAGAAGCTTGCAAATGCGTTTGATTCAGTGCTGTTTGAACCGCCACCACCTAGGCTCATGCTGATAATATTTGCACCAGCTTGTGAACAAAGGTTTGCTGCATGGGCTAGATCAGAAGAGTAACCCCAGCCTTCAGCGTTAAATACTTTGATGATGTGCATGTCTACACCTGGCGCCATACCAACCACACCGATGTTATTGTCAGCCGCACCAATAGTACCTGCTACGTGTGTGCCGTGAGGGCCACCATGCTCATACCAGTTACCTGTGCCTGAGTCGTTATCACCTGTGATGTTACCCCAGATAAAGTCAGGGTTAGACATATCAAGACCTGAATCGATAACACACACCTTCATACCTGCGTTTGCATCAAACGTAACTTGGTCAGCTTGAGACTGGTAAACAGCATAAGGCGTGATCTGCTGCTGCATTGCATTGCCCAGGTCATCGTTATAGATGCCCATTGCTTTACGCTTTTGGTCTTCTTCAATAAGTTTAATATGTGGGTTGTTTAGCAAGCCTTTTACAGTCGATAGGTCTTTGCCTGAGAAGCTTGCTGCGAAGAAACCATTGCCATCAACATGTAATTCTGCACCTAATTTTTTCGCCAGTGCTTTCACAACACCTTTTTTGTCGTTATCAACCTGAATGATGTAGCGGTCGTCCGCTGCGTTAACAGAAGCGGCTGAACAAACGCCTGCAAGAAGTAGTGCTGAGGTGAATTTATTAAACTTCATACTTATTATCTCTTTTGTAATTTTTATCTGATGTTTTGTAAACATCTTTTTAACAAGGTCGAGATTACGCGAAATTTTTTGGTTGTAAAGGGTACAAAATTGCATTTTATCGAGTTTTTTAGAATAAAAAAATCTAGGCGTAGAAGTAAAAAATATTAACGGAAGTCCAGATATTTACATGGTTTACCATAGTGGGAACGCAGGTGAGAGTAAGACCTATTAGTAAAAACAGGTCTTACCTTTTTGAAATTAAGATGTATAAAGGGTTTTGCCTTTTGTTGACTTTAATGCAACTAAAAAAAGCAGACAGGTGGCTAAGTGGATGCCTACTTGGACTGGAGCAGCAAAGCCTAATTGTTGGGTTAATACAGCTAATACCGCAGCACCAGACATTTGCATAACACCTATGAGTGCTGATGCGGTGCCCGCTTGTTGTGCAAAACCGCCAAGTGCTTTTCCAGCTGCAGAGCCTAATGTAAATGCAAAGCCGATAGAGGCAATATACATTGGGAGCATAAATACAACTGGTTCAGCGACACTACTAAGCACCATCATTAGTAGGCCACCAAGAGTTAGCAGCGCTAATCCAAAAACTAGGCTTTGCTTGGGGGCGCTTTGAATGTATTTTGGTGCGATAAAGCTAGCAGCAATGCTGATCACAGCATTAATAGTAAACCACAAGGTAAACTCAGAAATGTCTTTCCCCAGCTGTGTCATCACCCATTCAGGTGCTGTTGTAACAAACACTAACATGGCTGACATTGCCACCATGGTGATACAGGCATTAAACATAAACTCACTGCTTGTAAGCATAGGTTTAAAGCGTCTTAGATCTAATATATGGCCAGAATAAATGGTATCTTTTGGACGTGTTTCAGGGCACAACAAAAACAGCAAAATAAAACCAAGTACTGCAAAGATAACTAAAAAGATAAAGTTACTTTGCCAGCCAAATTGCACTGTTAACCAAGCGCCGAAGATAGGCGCCAATGCCGGTATAAAACACACGATACCATTGAGGTAAGTGATCATTTTACCACTGCCTTTATGGCCAAATTGATCTCTGACAATGGCAAAAGCAGTGACAAAAGTCGCGCACGCTCCAAGCCCTTGTAACGCTCGGGCGGCCATAATAACGTGCCAGTTATTGGTGTTTGCTGCAAGCAGGCCACCGAGTGCGAATAAAAAGATACCGGCCAATGCAATGGGTTTTCTTCCATACTTGTCGGCAAGAGGCCCAGCAATAAGTTGTCCAAGCCCTACAGTCAGCATATAAATACCAACGGTTTGTTGAATGTGCTCATTGCTTACTGCTAAACCAGATTGCATGGCAGGAAATGCTGGTAGGTATAAATCAATACCAAGCGGACAGAAAATAACGAGTAAAATGAGAATAAAAACGCTGAGTTTTGAGTTAATTTTGGGGTCAGACATGCGCACTCCTAAATAAGGGCGCGTATTGTAACGCTCTAAAATAAAAACGACAGGACTTAATACCGAGAAACGATAATATATTTCCATTTTTGGCTTTTTACTTGAGGTTATAGTCAATTTAAACTTGCTGAAAACTGGTCTGATGAGTTATGTTTTATCAATATAAAAGAATAACAATTGGAGCAAAGCATGGCTGCATCATTAATGGGGATTTATAAAAGTGTTCGTTGGTTACCCTTCGGTAATTGGCTATTTAGTAAGGCTGTATGTATTAAGGCGCCTTACTTTGGTTCAATTAAACCGACTATTACGCATTTAGAAGCGGGAAAATGTGTTGCAGTGATAAAGAAACGTCGCTCGATTCAAAATCATATTGGCACTATCCATGCCATTGCACAGTGCAACCTTGCCGAGTTAGTGGCTGGTGTTATGACAGATGCAACCGTCCCAGTTAAAACCCATCGTTGGATCCCAAAGGGAATGACAGTGCAATATCTAAAAAAGGCAGATGGTGTTTTAACTGCTGAGGCTAAAATTGACTTACCAAGAGTGTGGCAAGACAAAGAAGACTTGATTGTGCCTGTAGAAGTATATGATCAGCATAAAACCAAAGTATTTCATGCTGATATTACTATGTATATTACTGAGCGTTAGCTTGCTCTTTGATTGGAGTAATATTGTCGGGGGCTTGCTTATGAGTAAGCTTACCTTCTAAATGCGCTCCGGCATCTATAGTTAGCGTGTCATGGGCAACGTCACCATGCACTTTGGCGGTTACTTCTAGGTGTACTGATTGCGCGTCAATGTTGCCGTTGATCGTGCCTTTAACTTGTACTTTATCAGCGATAATATTACCGTTAACTTCACCATTTTGACCTACGATCAGTATCGATACTTTTAAATCGCCAGTTACTTTACCATCTACTTGTAATTCCCCATCACAGTCTATCTGCCCAGTCACATGGGTGTTGGGTGAAATTAATGCGGGTAAACTTGCGCTGCTGTTATTTTTAAATTTATTGAACACGAGAAAGTACCTTAGCCAGTTTTATCGGATTGATATGCTTACCATTTTGTAAGACTTCATAGTGTAAATGAGTGCTGGTACTTCTGCCAGTACTTCCCATCAAGGCGATCACGTCCGACTTTTCTACTTTTTGGCCTTTCTTAACTTTAATGGTGTGAAGGTGACCAAAACGGGTTACTAAGCCATTGGCATGCTCAATTTCAACGAATTTGCCATAGCCGCCATTTTTGCCGGCTTTTTTCACAGTACCAGCTGCAGGCGCATGAATGTCTGTTTTATGCCAACCGGCCAAATCGACACCTTTGTGCATGGCTCTGCGGCCTGTGATGGGATCTTTGCGATAACCAAATTGACTTGATACATAAAATTTTTCTTGTTTTACCGGCATGCTATCTGGCAGCAAAGTGATCATCTGTTCAAGCTCATTGAGTTCAACCAGCTTATCAATCACGCTTAAGTAATCAGCAGAAATATGTTGTGTGTCTAGCTGGTGGTAAGGACCACCTTGCGCGACAGGTGACAGTGTTAATTGTTTGTCTAAACCAATTTCATCTAAGTGGGTATGCAATTCGCTTGCTCTTGCGGTGATGCTATTTTCGATGTGGTTTAGTAATGATGCTTGCTTATCGGCTAAGTCTTTTGACTTTTCTTCAAACTCGTCTTTTTGAGTGCTTTGCTCTTCAGACGTTGCTGGTGTAGCCACGCTTTCAGGTAAAGCCTCGACTAAGCCCTCTAATAAATTCTGTTGTTGAGAAAGATCTTGAAGTGTTTTTGTTTGCTCAGCTAATTTTTGCTCTAATTGTTGTTTTTCTAGCTGCCAGTTTGATTCAGCCGCCAAACGTTGTTTTTCTAACGTTTGTATTTGGTCCTGTTGTTGTAAATAACCATAAGAGCTGACACTGACCCAGCAAACCGCACCTACAGCGGCGCACAACAAGCTTACTTGCAGGCTGCTAGGTAGGGTAAACATACTCACGTCACCATTTTGACGAAGTAACAATTGTTTTGGCTTAAAAGCGCTTTTTGCTAGGTAACTGATCTTGTTCAACATATTTCTTAATAACCTGTTAACAACGCTCTACCTTAACAATATTTATGCAAAAATCCAGCTTAAAAACACAAAAAAAGGCGTGCTTTATGCACACCTTTGATTTGAATAGTATTTTTTATTAAGTTTTGACAGTTTATTTTGCAGGTAAAACCGTGCCTTCAACTGAACCAAAACCAATGCGGTTAAAGCCGTCAGATTCACACCAACCGCGCATGATAACCTTATCACCATCTTCTAAGAATTTACGCTCTTCACCGTTGTTCAGTGTGATGGTTTCTTTACCGCCACGAGAAAGCTCTAGCATAGAGCCTGCTTCTTCGTGCTGAGGACCAGACTGTGTACCAGACCCTAGCATGTCGCCAGGAATAAAGTTACAACCGTTAACAGTGTGGTGCGTCACCATTTGTGCCACTGTCCAATAGCTGTGCTTGAAGCTAGACTCAGAAAGCTTGCTTGGCGCTGCACCTTCAGCACGCATTTTCTCAGATTCTAGTAGTACATCCATTTGAATGTCGAAAGCACCGGCTTCACGGTTATGAGAAGACTCAAGATACTCTAGTGGCTGAGGATCGTTTTCATCACGGTGCCACTGTGTACGGTATGGTGCTAGCGCTTCAGTTGTCACAATCCAAGGTGAAACCGTAGATGCAAAGTTTTTCGCAAGGAATGGACCTAATGGTTGGTATTCCCATGCTTGTAAGTCACGTGCAGACCAGTCGTTAAATAGACAGAAACCGAATACGTGATCTTCAGCATCTTCAATGCTAATTGCATCACCAAGTTCATTACCTTTACCAAGGTAAATACCTAGCTCTAATTCGTAGTCCATACGCTTAGCAGGGCCAAATGATGGTACATCTGCGTCAGGCGCTTTAGTTTGACCTTTAGGACGTGGGAAGCTTTGACCAGATACATCAATAGAAGATGCACGGCCGTGATAACCAATTGGTACCCATTTGTAGTTAGGTAGAAGCGGGTTATCAGGGCGGAATAAGCTACCTACCGCTGTTGCGTGATAGATTGACGTGTAGAAATCTGTGTAGTCACCAATGTGGCATGGTAGTGCATATTCAACGTCATCTTGTGCAACTAAAGCAGATTCAAGTGCACCTTGGTGCTCAGAACCTTCACGTAGTGCTTTTGAAAGCGCTAAACGAAGTGCTGACCAATGTGCTTTGCCCATGCCCATAAACTCGTTAAGCGCAGGTGCGTTAGCTGCTTCTACCGCTTCTTGTGCTTCGCCAGAGAAAATACCTGAAGCTGCAACTACCGCTAAATCTAAAACTTGGTCGCCGATAGCAACACCACCGCGGAACTCTTCAGATGCGCCTTTACGACGGAAAGAGGCGAATGGTAGGTTTTGGATTGGGAAGTCATTACCCGCAACGTTTGCGCTGCTTACCCAGCTTTTTAAATTAATATCGTGCGTTTCATTAATAAAAGACATGGTCTTTCCTTTTGCATTAATTGGCTAAGTCTAAATATGGAGATTCAATAAGGTAAATCAAGCTTGAAAAACGACTTAGCTTTAAAAACTACAAAAGCAGCTACGTTTTTAACGCCAGCTGCTTTTAATTTACTCAGGTTATCTAAAATTAGATAACACCACGACGCTCTTGGTCACGCTCGATTGATTCGAATAGCGCTTGGAAGTTACCTTCACCGAAACCACCGTCATCAACACGTTGGATCATCTCAATGAAGATAGGACCGAATAGGTTCTTAGTGAAGATCTGAAGTAAGTAACAGTCTTCGCTTTGGCTATCTACTAAGATTTGGTGCTCTTTGATTTTATCTTTGTCTTCCTTAACCCAAGGAACACGGTCGAAAATTGTGTCGTAGTAGTGGTCAACGATATCTAGCGTTGCGATGTTCGTTTTGTCTAGCTTATCTAGTGAACCAACAAGGTCATTTGTTAAGAATGCAAGATGCTGTACACCTGGACCGTTGTACTCGTCTAAGTACTCGTCGATCTGGTTGTTGTTGTCATCTTTACCTTCGTTAATTGGAATAGAGAAAGTACCGCAAGGTGACTTAAGCGCGTAAGAAAGTAGTGCAGTCTTTTGGCCTTTGATGTCGAAGTAACGCACTTCTTCAAAGCCGAATACGCCTTTATAGAAGTTAGCCCAAGTTTCCATCGTACCTTTGTAAACATTGTTTGTTAGGTGGTCGATACGGATGAAACCTTTATCTTCAACAATGTTTTGCTCAGCTAGGTCTTCAAAATCATTTTCAAAGATTGAGCCTTTGTCACCGAATACGTCGATGAAGTAAATTAAGCTGTCGCCAATACCGTAAATTGCTGGGTATGGTAGGTCTTTGTTTGCTGAATCTGTCGCAGGCTTAGCACCACGCTCTACAGCTACTTCGAATGCTTTTTGAGCGTCTTCTACACGCCAGCCCATTGAACAAATCGCAGGACCATGTGACTTAGCAAACTCAGCAGAGAAACCGCCGCGCTCGTTGTTTAGTAAGAAATGGATCTCGTTCTGGTTGTAATGAACGATGTCTTTACCTTTAAACTTTTTAAGTTTAGAGAAGCCAAAATCAGTAAAGATTTTGTCCATGTAATCTGCATCTGGGGTTGCGTATTCAGTAAATTCAATACCAACCAAACCTAGTGGGTTTTTTACTTCACTCATTGTCATACTCCGCAATTAAGCACAATTGGGTTGCTTGTTAGATTTGTTGTTGGAACGAATCATTAATCAAAAATCGCAATAGGGGAAGCTAGTGCAGTGATATTGTCAGGAGGGCATTTGTAAATTTAAAAACACACATTAATAACGACATTGCTGCATTTCGACTTTAATAGGTGCTGGAATACTTAGAAGCGGGTAAGAACAAAAATCGAAAGGTATTTGTTATTTTAAATTATGCAAACTTATATGTTTAAGGTGTTGATATTAAATAATTATTTTTTGTTGTTTTTTTTGTATGGAAATAGGATTATGAGTTTAAAGAATCCCTTTTAAGTTGCATCTAAAAGGAGAGTGTGTAAAGAAATTGATACAGTTGATGCGGTGGCACAAAAAAAGCCGCATAAGCGGCTTTTTTTGTAGCAAGGCAATTATTGCTTAGAACCTGATACTTCTAGTTCTTCGTTTAAATAATGCTCTTGAGTGTGAGGTTCGTGGTTGCCCTCTGCGCCATGCATCCAGTCAACTAAACGATCACTTAGGAAGTACATTAATGCTGCCGAGATTAAGCCTGTTGCACCTAGACCAATAAATATACCCATTGCATTTTCCATAGCCGCTTCACCTTCGCCGATGAACGCACCTACGAATGCAGCAATTTTGTTTGCAACTGCAGTACATAAGAACCAGATACCCATAAGCAATGAAGCAAGGCGTAGTGGCGCAAGCTTACTTACCATAGAAAGACCGATTGGTGACAAGCAAAGCTCACCTAGAGTATGGAATAGATAGAAAAGTACTAACCAAATCATGCTGATTTGCAGTGCATCTTGACCATTACCACCTTCAGTCGCAAGTGCTAGCATCATAGTGAAGAAGCCAAGTGCTAAGAAAACTAAACCAATGGCAAATTTAACTGGCGAGTTTGGCTCTTTGTTATCAAGCTTAAGCCAAATCATAGCTACAATCGGCGCAAAGATAATGATAAAGATAGAGTTAAGAGACTGGAACCAAGATGCTGGAATTTCAAAGCCCATCAACATACGGTCAGTGTAATCGTTGGCGAAAATATTCATTAGACCGCCAGCTTGCTCGAAGCCCATCCAGAAAATGATGCTGAAAACACTCATTGTGAAAATTACCTTGATACGGTCTTTTTCAACTTTAGTTAGAGGCTCTTTTTGACCTGATTCAGACTGCTGCTGAGACAGTTTTGCTGAAGGTACTACACCGATGTCGCCTAAATACTTTTTACTTAAGATCATCTGCATCACAACAGAGATAACCATACCGATACCTGCCGCGATAAAACCAGCCTGCCAGTTAATTACAGCTGCAACGTAACCTGCGATAAGTGGACCTAAAGCGCCACCTAAGTTAATACCCATGTAGAAAATAGTGAATGCGCTGTCACGACGTTTGTCGCCTTCTTGGTACAAGTCACCAACCATCGTAGAGATATTTGGCTTAAATAAACCGTTACCAATACACAGTAATGTCAAACCGATATAGAAAACATTTTCTTCGATACCACTAACCATGGCATGAGGAATACCCATAGTAAAGTGGCCAGCAGCCATTAAAATACCACCAATAATGATGGCTTTACGTTGACCTAATACGTTGTCGGCTAACCAGCCACCGAATAGTGGTGTTAGGTATACCGCCATAGTAAATGTACCGTATAGACTTAATGCATCGGCGTTGCTCCAGCCGAAGCCCCCGTCTTGTGCCATAGCAACAAGATATAATACCAAGATGGCACGCATGCCGTAGTAACCGAATCGTTCCCACATTTCTGTGCCGAATAGCAGGAAAAGCCCCTTAGGGTGCCCTAAAAACTCACCTGCTTTAGGTAATGTGCTCATATTTCTTCCTAAATTATCAAAATGTGTTGTGTGGCCTATTTATAATTATGCACTGAGTGCTTGAGTGACGTTTGGCCAAACGTCTAATAACAATTTCATTAAAGCGATGTATTGTTAAGGTGCGCATTGCTTTAATGAAATTGGTAAAACCTTGAAACAGGTACATTCGCATTATTTTTGCGTAAATATGCACTGCAACGATGCAGTATACCGAGCGCTAGGCGTTAGGGGAAGTCTGACAAGACAAACCGAGCATTGAATAAGATAAAAACTGCCGTTACAAGTCTAAAGCGTTTATTTCTTACTGGTCATTCTTTGATGTTAACCATCCTGGTTTTTGACTTCGATTTAGCGTTGCTAAAACTGAAATCGCTCTTTCTATGGTAATACGCTGATCAGCGATATCTTGATAGACTTGCTGAGCTATTTTTTTGCGTTTGACAGCAGCGCCAGCATCCAAAAATGACTCCACAACTTGGTTCATAAATCCTCTGAACTTACTTTTGGGAAGATTCGAGTCATCTAGTATGTCCTCACTTTTAGCTAAATTGATCTTTTCATGAATATGCTTTAGTTCTGCTTGGCTAAATTCATTTTGAGCATGCTCTGAGTGTGCAATCTCAGTGATTGCTTCAAGTAAGTAATCAATTTCAATTGCACTGAATTTCGGTTGTTGGGCAAGGTTTAAAAGTAGCTTTCTGAAATCAGACTGTTTAGTTGCTGTTGATTTAAGCGTTTCACAAATATGGTAAATTTTCTGCCATTGTTGCCACATATAAACATAATTTAAACCTGCTCCCTTTATATTTTGCATGCCAACAATCAATTGATGCTGATTAACCATAGCTAAACTTGCAATATGATAGGTTAATTGGTCCGGTTTTATATAGGGGTTTTCAATGAGTACTATTTTACTTGAAATAATACTTTGCACCGTATTTTTTAATAGTTCTGCACTCTTTTCAAAGTCTTCAATATGCAACAGTTTTAGAGCCATTTGCCAGTTTTCGTAGCTTGTAATTATCTTATTTAAGTGTTCCTGATCATCAGATAGACGTTCGGTTAACGCTGTCTTTAGCGTGTCAATTGAGATGATATTAGTTGTTTGCAGAGGTATCTCTAATGTGTGATTAATTTTTTGCAGCCAATCTTGTGAACTATAAATTACGTTGTACTGTTTTAAAAAAGCTGTTAATTCATTTATGTTATTGTTTTGTATTAAAGTTTCTAAACGTTCCTCGATTGCATGTTTAAAATAAGCATTGAAGCCATCAACATTAGAACCTATTACAACTAAGTAATCAAAACGTAAGTCTTCAGCTAATATTTGTGCAAATACTTTTGAGCGGGCTATGCGGTCATTGCGGTTATTGATTAATGCGATGGTTTGAATATGAGGTTGGTCATTTAAATCAAAAAGCTCAAGACGTTTCCAATTATCTATGGTCGCAAGGCGCTCATTGGCAGACATACTATTAACGAAAGATTGCGAAATGTGACCTATCGCTGCTGATTGAAAGTGTTGTAAAACGCCGATATCGGGGACAATACGTTCTGCTGTTTCTTTAAAAACATAATCTTTGTTTATACCTATGTATTGCGCCATTTTGCAAACCAAAGCGATGTTATCAGGGTGCTCTTCATATGGGTATAAAGCTCGGATATCCGGCGTAATTTGATAGCCATCTCCCCAGTGAGTCTGAATTAAGGTCGTGCTCTTTGCATTTGCTGCATCATTTAGAATTGGCATCATAGTTTGCTCTGCAGTAAACACTTGGGTATTACTACCAATGAAGGCAGACATTTCTTTGGCTACATCCAGACCAGTAGGGCCTAGAATATCTTCATGATCAGGATAAGCATTGGTAATGGTGGCAAAGTTATCTTGCATCCAGCGACGTAAAATACGAACATATTTAGGGGTTAACCCCATACATTCCCATAAAAATACATCAGCTTTTGTTTTTCTGGCAAAGTCGAGAACGCTACTTTGTTCCCAAATGCTCGCTTTGTCGAAAGGTCTAAATAGCGGCACTTCGTATTGTTCACCACTACTTTTCCCATAAATCATCATTGCTTCGCAGCCGGTGGTTTTTGCAATAACGCGAAGCTCCAGACTGCTAAATAGCGCTGCTTTTAAGCGTTCAGTCCCTGATTTCCCTCGAGTGCCCCAACCACCGATACTCACTGGGATTGCCTTTCGGTTTCGTTTAATTTTATTGCCCGTATAAATATGCCGACTCCAAAAATATGCCATAAAGCCACTGACGAAAAAAACCAATTGTGAAATTGAGTTTTGATAGATTGAATAAATATACTCTTTAAAACTAAACCAGATATTCATAAGTACGGGCATTAGTGCGACTTTGCTAAATAGCTTTTTAATACTTTTTTCAACAGGGAAGCTTGATCCAAGCACTTCACCATAAGCTTTAAACTCCAATTCAAAGCCCAGGGCTCTTAAGCTGTCGATAAATTTTTTTTGTTCTATTTCATTCCCTTTTCTTAAGCTATCAAGCAGCTCAAAGTTAACTGATAAATACCAATAGGCTTTCATACGTTTAAAGAGTTTATCAGGACGATGTATTTCCAAGATGCCGTCAGGTGTATAGCTAAAAGCCGGTTTAGATGATTCGTCTTGACTAAGTACCGATAATAAATAATCCATTAATGGCAAATGTGGTCGAGTAGTGTGCTCTTTAAGATTAAATAAAGCTTCACCGGGAACATTAGTTTCACTGATTTCAGCTACACTGCAGCTAGCTACATGCAATTGCGAGGATGGTTTTTTTGCTAGCGTATGGTTGAAGCTTTGCCGCTTGTCGGTACTTGGGTTGAAAAACTCATGCCAAATACGCCAATAGCGCTTGCCTTGTCGATACCCTGGAATAATGAGCCAATTATCTTTAATAATTTTGCCGCTGAATGCTTCTGCATTTTGTGCTTTAAAGCTTAAAGTTCTACCTAAGGTATGCTGGTCAATCTCAGTTGAAAGAGAAACAGAGTGCTTACTCTCAAGCTGTTCATCTATACTGGCTAGCAATGTTTGTTGACTAAAACTGACTAGTTGCTCTCTTGCTCTAGAAATATAACGTTTAAGAGCAATGTGAGGTTCACTCTCCAGTACTGCATTTAGAGTCATAATAAATTGCTGAAAAACCTGCACAGGTTTATCTGTCTGCAACTGAAGGTTCAGCATAACGCGCGCGCTATTTTCAATATTGAGACGTTTTACTTCAAACGGAAAAGGTGTTTTTAACACTCGCTGCCAAAGTGGAAAGATAAAATCAAAGTCGGCATATTTTTGTTGAGTGAACTGTTTGACTAATGTGAATTGAACTGCACCACAGGTTTCTTCTTCAATTCGTTTCACAATCAGTGCTTTTGCTTGCTCAGGTTCTAGGGCATTTAATTGTTCAATTAAAGCTTGCCTTACTCTTGGGTAGGGGTGTTCACTCAATTTATAAAGTAAATTAATTTCTTTCGTGGTAACAAGCGTTTGATTGGCAATAATTCTTGGTAAAGCGGCTAACACAAATAATGTATCTGAGCACTTAGGCTTTTTAGAGATATCAAGTATTGTGTCTTCGATAATAGCCCAAATATGTGCTCGAATAAAAGTTGGGCGCTGTACATATAAGATTTCTAAAATAGCGATAACAGATTGAAAGGGGGTGTTGGGCTCTTCGAGTAACTCAATTAACTCAGCTGTTAGCTCTTCACTGATCTCTGGGGCTGCATTACATAAATGTATGACAGACACCTGGCTTACCAGTGCACTAATTATACTGTGTTTAATATGAACACTATGGCTGTGTTGGAGTATAACCATGAAAAAAGGTTCTAGATCTAGCTTCCGCCAGTTTTCTAGAATATCGTGTTCATGACTAAGTAAGTAATCTGTTGTTAATGCCCCCAATTTATTGATTAAAAACTTGAGCATTTGCTCTTTGTCAGCCACTTGTCTTTGGTAACGCTCGATAACAGTACTATCGTCAAACCAACGAGCAAACGCTTGTTTATCTTCCTTTAACTGCGCATCAGTGGCGCCTAATTCTCGAGCATAATTTAAAATATGTAACTCTTTCTCTGCACGGATCTCAGCTTTTGCTAAGCGTTGAACAAAGAGTTGATACGAAACCTCAAGTTGTTGTATTTGCTCATCATAGCGTTCAATCTGATAACGTAAAAATGCGATCGACTGTAGCTGTAACCATACCTGTGATGATTCATTTTCTGGCATGTTTTGAATTAAAGGCCACTGTAGTAAGTCATTGATTAAATTTTGATATTTATGGCGATAAAGGTTTAGCCAAAACTTTTCAGTATTGGCGAATAAGATGGACTCTAACTGTTGTTTTAATTCGTTATTTGTCATAAATATCTTGTTCTAAAAAATGCGTCAATTGGAGTGACTCAAACAGAATCTCGTCATGAGCAAATGGACCAAACCCAGTTCTTTGTAAGTTTCCTAAGTTGACTTCCAGTCTTAATGAGTAATCGTTTCTGAGCCCGCCCAGAGTCCAGCTTAGCTTTATCCAGCCTGCAGTATTTTTAGAGAAGTCAAACAGGGTTTGCCAGCTTACCTGAGTTAAATATTGCCAAGTAGAATTAAGTCTATGTTGATCGGAAAACTTATACTGAGAAACACCTGATAGACTGAAAATATGTCCTTGGTAGAATTGTTGTGCTTCGACACCAAAGCCTAGGCTGTCAAAAGAAGTCCAATCTTCATTTGAGGTTGTCGAGAAGCTGGCAGATATTTGATTATCTACCCAAGGTTGGTAGCGGTACTGATAAGCTGCACGCCAACCGTGCATGTGATCTGTGCGATAAAAATTAAACATCGATGGGCTCATCTGTTTATCGGCAATATACTCATCTGTGGTGATGCTGGTGTAATAATAAAATGGTTGCCAATACCATTGATGACGATGCACTTTATCATTGCGCCAAATTTCACCAATTTTTAAGCTGATGTTAGAACTTAGGTGGCTTTCGCTAACAGGTGTTTCATCTTGCCAGTGGTTATTTATTCGCGCTTCACTAAACCAGTGGCTATCTTCATCAAGCCAATTGTGTTGGGCATTGATAGAAAAAGTGTCGTAATTTTGATTATCGAGTGTGAACAATGATTCGAGCAAATACCAATGCTGCTTATCTTTATTTCTTAGCCTTAGTCCAAAATCGGTGTAGTGACGAGCTGACTGGGCTTGTTCACTTTCGAAGATGCCTGCACGGTTGTATCTAACGAGCCCTTCAACATGGGTGAGGTTTTCATCAGTAGATAAAATATCCTCATAAAATGGCTTTTTCGATGGTTCATGAAAATAAATGGGTTTTTCAACGATTAAAGGCTCTACAGTCGGCGCAAAACGGGTTTTAGCTCGATTGGGGTCGAGTTGCCATTTAAAAACGCGTGCTAACTGTGAAGCCTCGGCTTGAACATTGATTTTCCCGGCAGGATAAAAGCCGATTTGCTCCTCTCTAACTTTACCTGTGAGGCGCTCAATTTTTATTAAATTATCTGAATTAAGTTTTGCACTAATTTGCTGTTCAGCTTCTGCAAAATAAAATAATTGGCGTGTATCTAACTTGGCATCTTGCCAGCGACCTTGTTGATAGGCTTGAATTTTTACACTGACAAGCTGTGAAATAAACGGGTTCATCCAGCGCAGTGAGATGAGACCTGCTTTTAGTTCTTGTTGTGTTAATGCGAGTTCACTGCTTTGAGCACTTTCTACAGTCCATAGAAGGTTATTTTCACTTGTTGAAACCAGTATATTTGCATAGTTTGATTTAACTATTTCAGCCGCACTGAAATTGAAAACTAGCTTTACTTTACTGCCAATCAGCTCTTTCAGGTCTAAGTTTAATCTATGATTAGGACGAATTAATAACCCCTCTAAATTAGCATTTTTACTTGTGTGACGGCTCAGTTGCTCGGCAAAACTTCGTCGTGTTATGACATTCATATCGACCAGTTGAGTACCAGAATAATTTAAGTACTGTTCAATGGGTTGCCATGACCCATAATGCTCAATACGGTTTTTAAGTGAGTTCAAACTGTCAGATAGTTTTATGTGTTCAAGTTTGGCGAATAACAAGTTGAACTCGTAGTTATTAAGTGTCTCATGGCTTAATCGATATAACGCATTTGTGAGTAAGGTTTTTAGATCAATATCGGGCTGGTGGATCAGATCCACAAACGCTTGCTCAAAAGAAATCGCAACAGCGTCTGAACTTAAGTGCGCTTTATACGCAAGCAGGTCAGGTAATATCCGTAAACTTAAGTACTGCTGTTGCTCACTACTTAAAGTCAGTTGCTCACCTTTATCTAGCGTGATGAGAGCTTCGCTGGCGACGGACAGTTTAAGCTCATTGTGTTGAGCTTGCGTAGTAGAAGCGACATCCGCAAATACAGGCAAAATAGACTGTGTTGAGTTTGTATCTATATGCAGCCAGTGTTGTTGCTGTGTACCATCATGAATATAAGGCGTTCTTACTCTTAATTGTAATGTTAGCTTTTGCTTAGCATAAAGCTGTATTGGCGAACCTTTTTGCAAAGTATAAGCATTGTAATCAGATGTATCACCTTGCAAGTTCACGGCGCCAAAGTGTTTGATATCAAATGAAGAAGTTGTAGGCTCTTTCAAAGGCGTTAATTGTGCAATACGGCTTTGTATCCAGCTGTGTAAAGCTGTGTCTGTAAAATTATGATTATCATGCTGTGACCAAAGTGCTTGGAGGTTTTTTTGCTGTGCTAGCAGTAATTGTTTCGTCAAACCTTCGCAGTCAGTTAAAACATCAAACTTATACGCACATAAACCTTGTAGCTTATATAGCTGTTTAGCTGCTAAATAGCGGATAAAGAGCGCCTGTGCAGCATAATTACTGAGTAGTGTACGCTCTGATTGCAGCAAGCTTTCTAAGTAGGCGTTAGCTGTCGAATCTCTATCTAGTTGAGTTAATAAATCAATGCGTATACGCCAAGCGTCAAGCGCTATACTGGCAATGTCACTGTTCACTAAATCTTTCAGTAAGAGCAAAGCTTTACTTGGTGCTGACAGTGCTAGGTTCATCGCTTTTGAGATTAAGTAATGGTCGTTTCTATTTTGTCTTTTATAGTGAGCATTATCGAGAGGAAGGGGGAGACTATTAATATAGGACTGGGTTAGCAAGGTATTTTGTTGGTTAAGTAATCTTGCTAATGTTGGACTTTTATTAGCTAATTTGCCTTGCATTAAATAAAGCAATGGGTTGTTTGGTAAGGTTAATAAATCATCGACTTCGACAGCGATATTAATTGTTTTTTCATCAGCACTGAACAGCTTAAAGGTGTGTGCTTGCAGACTTACCGGCAGTACAATTCGACTGAACTTTTGTTTGGGTGTAAATTGAATAATGTGCCTTTGGTTGTCGTACTCAGCGACTAAGTGACCACTATGCTCAGCTTGAACATAGAGAAATAACAAGCCTCTGATCCGCTGAAATTGGTTGATATCAAAACTGAGCGTGTCTTTTAGCTGGTGGCTGGTGAGTACTTTATACTGTGATACTTCATAAAGTTGCTCAGCGGCATCCCTATATCCTAATAACACTTTATTTTGCTGAACAGCACTATTAACAGGGATGGAGCGGTTGATAACTTGCGCTGACCTTCTTGTCGAAATAGTGCTGACTAGATCTTGATAGCGACGTTGCTCTAGCTCATTGGCATTTTCAGTAGAAAATTGGTTTATCATTGATAAATCTAAATGATCATATATTTGCTTAAAATTGTCTTCTAGGTGAGCAGTCCAATACGGGTTTAGTAATGCTTCTTGATGTTTTTGTATGGCATCTAAGTCATAGATACCCCGATGCATTTGTTCTATTTTTATCAGTGAGTTACCGAAACTGCTGATTTTTAGATAGCTGTTTTTTGGGACAGCAAAATAGTCACTGTTCACTGTTGATACTTTATGGGTCTTAAACTCGGGTGCATGCGTGTTATCAACGTTAATCAAGCTAATAGGTTGGCCGTTTACTTCAGCAAGTACTTTATTATCTTGTTTAAGGTTCGACATGGGTTTGCGAACTGAAAGCTTTAATTTTTTGGCTTCTTTGAAGTATAAACTGACGTTTTGATTGTTTTTAAGGTGATAAAAAATCTGGTGGTCTTGCGCTAATGTTAGATTCGTTGTGTCGAGCGGGAGTTTGAGCGCGCGTCTAAATGGATCTCGATGAGTGTGAAAATGTCCGAGCTTAACCTCTGTGTGTACTTTGCTATTACTATGATTAACTAATTTAAATATTTGCGCATAGGACGACGCTGGAAATTGGCATTGATGTTGTTTACAAACAAATTCGTTTGAATGAAGCTTTCTCATCACTCGTAGACTTTGCCCCTGCCAAAGAGTCACTTTGTTAAAAGCCTCATTAGGGATCACTAGCCATTTTCCTTCGGGTACATAGATGCTTTGAGTTTCTCCTTTATCAAGGTGAATGAAAGTGCTTGGTTGACTAAGAGATAAATCAAAATTTACCCATGCAGGGGCTGTTTGCAGTGGAGCAGGCGCTGCAAACAACTGACAGGTAAATAAAATGCAGACTAAAATTAGATAATTTGGTTTATGCATTTAGAAAACTGGTTCATTGTAAGTTGTTCTTTGATTAAGCGTTCTCGCATAGGCTTACTTATCTCTATATGAATAAATGACAACGGCGTTAAGTTAAGTTTATGTAGTATGTTCTTAGTGCCGCCTAGTTCTTGTATTAGTTCAGGGTAGAAATAACTATTTTTTGATATTTTACTTAAGCATAGAGTTAATTCTTGCTTAATGACATTGCCTTTTTTACCTTGGCTGATAATAAAATCTGCCTTTTGTCCCTTATCGCTTTTGCGCTTACTTTGATTGAAGCCATGCAACTGTATGACTTTGGCACTTGAGTGAAGCGACTGAAACGCTAAGATGGCACTATTATGTAAAGTATCTCTGCGTTTTGAGTAGTCCATGAGTTGCTCATCTAGGCTGTCGCTATACCTATGGTGTGTATTACTCAGTATGAGTTGACAATGTGTGTTAAACAATTTCTTTCCAATCGTATAAGTATGGAGATCAAAAAAACGATGTGGAATAGAAATAATGCAGGCTTTTGCATTTAACTGATAAACTAATTCTCCACCTCCATATACCTCTGAGGTTGCTTGCAAATAGTGTCTATTATCTTTGTATGCATATTGCCAATGAGCTAAGTTTGATTTCTTAGAAGAAAGTAACCATTCAGACAAATCTTTTGTCAGAGTCTCTAATTTGGGTCTCGTCTCTGCAAGGGCGAAATGAGCTCCACAGCTCAATAAAATAGCGAAAGCCAGTCTAATCAGTTTCATATTGCCTCCATTTTACTTTCTTGGAAGTCTGTGGGAATTCATCAAGTACACTTATCCAGACATCTTGATTGGTACTTAGAGTTATGCTGTGTAATGATTTTATGTCGCTATTTATTGCCAATGACACAGTGTTATATGTGGCGACATTATTAATGGCTGGGTGAAGCGCAAAGGTCTCGGTTAAATTTGTACGCATAAGTGAAAAGCGTTTATTTGGGATCGTATACTCTGTGCTTATCCCTTTTGTAAATAGCCCTTTTATGCGCGTGTTTAAAACGATATCGTTTGTAAACTTCTTAGTTTTAAAGGCTTTAATCACGACAGAGTCAGGTTTATTTGTATAACTCAATGTTAAATCCTGACCAGCATTTAAAAGGTAACTACGTTGTTTTTGCCATGGGCGCTTTTTTCCATCATTGATAAAGAAAGCATGTTCAGAAAGATTTAATGCAAGCAATTGCTCATGGTTAATGTCTATAAGGGGCTGCTCTTTATAAAAGGGTGGATATGTTTTTAATTCTATAAGGCGTTTGTCTCTTAAATGGTTATTATTTTTTACTTGTAATATTTGCTCAATGGTTCGAACTTGGCTGAATTGATGCTCAGAGGGGGCTTTATTCTGAGAAAGGTCGACAAAGTATTTGTTTGGGCTGTTAACTAAAAAAGTATTTGAAAGAGGCAAGGCATTAGTTAAATCGCGACTTAAATAAGAGGTCACTTTTTCTTTTGGCAACTCAGGGGGGGGCTCGAACAAGCGAACATTAACAATGCGCTGTTGTTCAGTAAACGTGAAGTCATTCACTGCTTTTTGAGAAAACCAAGCGCCAATATTAAAAAAGTTATCTATTTCAGGCTGACATATTTGCTCACAGATTACGTTCTGATAATGAAATGTTGTTTGTCTTGCTTGCAGCTTTGCAAGTACTTGCTGCTGAGATGATACCTTAATGCGGTTTACTGCTTTAGGTAAGCGCAAAAAAAACGTTTCTGGTTCTGGGGCGGGCTGACGGACTGTTTTTTCATTTATTATTCTGTCATAGCCGCTAGCTACACCCTCTAACCTGACCTGGTATTGTTCAACAACTGCTTGGTTATTAAATAGTTCAATATCGACGAGGACTCCATTACTACCTCTAAATTCAAATTTGATGTCACTCAATTCAGTGACCTCATATTCGGCACTATATTGCGAATTGAGTTCATACAAATAACTATGTAAGGCATTAAACTGAGCGTCATCTTCAGTGAACCATCTAGTTAGTGTTGGCTGCGCTGATTGGATCACGATAAGCCCAGGTTCGACATTAGGCATTGTATAAATGTCACTTTTTTCTGTGGCTATCACGTTAAGTTGAGTAGGCGCTTTTAGTTCTTTAATGTCATACCAAGTTACGAATAAGGTGCTATTACTTTGCTCTTTATGAAAGTATAAATCTTGGCTCTGATAATTCCTAAATGAAGCACTAAGTAGGCTGTCAGTATAGAAACTATCTAAATTTTGTTGTTCAGTATTAAAATCATAGCTTTGTACATAATAGGGCAGGGTTTCGTAGAGAGTATCACTGTTAAAGTCGATCCCAGGGATCCCTTGTGGCGCTAACTTCTGCCACTCAAAATTTACTGCGTTCAAAATTTCTTGATTTGAAACAGCATTATTTCCTATTGTGTGATAATTGGTCATGCGCTCACGCCAATCGGTAGATTGTCTTAACCAAGCTCTATTTACATCATTCAAGCTGACAGGTGTTTTTGCATGTAAACGGATAACAACACCTCTGAGTTGCCGATTTTCAGGGATAAGGCGCAATGAAATCGCAGATGCTTTTGTGAGTTGTTCGTTGCTAATAAAAAATGATTGGCCTGAAGAAACAGCCAATGTATCTCGGTTTTCAATGATTTGTTTAACTTGTTTTGCCTCGTTATCAAGGGCCAATTTTGAAGCATGATGGTAAATATGGGTGCTCAGTGGCATCGATTTATTGTCGAAGAGTGTATATTCAATCGCATAATGCACAGGTTCTTCGAATTGGTTTTTTTCTGAAAAAATAGCATTTGAAAGTACGCGGATTGCATAGGTTCGATCTGCAGAAAAGTTAAACCTGAGCGCGTTATCTTGTTGTAACCAGTGAACGGTAGAGCGGGTTTCATCATCTGAGCGAAGCGCGACAGGCTCAGCAGATAGTATCCAAAAATAACTGCGAAATGCTAACCAGAAAAAAAAGAGTGCCACATTTAAATAAAGAAATAATTTCAGCAGGTGCTTAATTAAATACATTTAAGCCTCCTGTCATAGCATGAGTAAACAATTTTAAATCTATGATTTTGTTTCGCTTTGGTAAATAGATAAGTGCAATTTTATTATCTAGCTTGATTAAGAGGGCTAGCTCGTCTTGATTTGACAATTGTGTTGCCTGTAATACACACCCGATTTGTTGAGTACATAATGATTTTATATATGGTAGGTGCTGAGACTGGGCATAACGCTGGGTAATATCAATAAATGCTTTTAGTTTATCTTTACTAATTGTTTGCCAATCATTAGGTGAAAGTGCCGCAATATTGATTCGCTTTAAAATAGGGTGTTGTGAAACAGCCAAAAGACGTTGTAATAATGCCTCATTTGAAATAGAAAAGTGTTGCTTAAAATCAGATGCAAGCCAAAGCGTAGCCAGAGAACTTGATGGAGCAAAAATTTGATAGCCAGTTTGAGGTGAAGTACCCAATTCAAGGCCTCTCGTTGCGATTTGTCCTAAAACGATTTGATGTTCAACTCCTAACTCTTTTAAAGCGTTACTTATTTTGTCGAGACTATGTTTATGTCTTGGGTGAGGTTGAGTATATTGAAATGCTAATGCACTTGGGCGAACATCCGAAGGTGCGCTATGGCTTCTGATTTGCAGGTTTAACATGCCAGTTTGCTGATAATGGCGTAATGCGCTTTGGTGCACAACGTTGAATAATGTTTTAACATTGGCAGCTGCCATTACATTCGCTTCTTCGCTAGCAAAGGGGTGCGCTCCAGCAATTAACAATAACTTCGCATCACTCTTTTGATATAAATGACTAGCAAACTGTATGGTGTTGCTCTCATATAGTGGTCTTGGAACTTGTATGTTCAATAAATTTGTCTGATCTAAATGAATAAAGTAAAGACCTTGACCTAGTTGGTAATACTGTTGCTCATCTATGGGAGAGATTTTTAAGTACCGCCCTTTTTGTGTATTGAGCAGACTTAATTGATAACCAACCATACGCGCAACATTATTAATTTTATTAAGCTGGTTGAGCGTATCACTGGTAATTGCTTCACCAACCAGGTCGTCAGATATGCCGTAAAGAGGACGTAAGATCTCGAACTCCCAAAGTGCAGCTTCATTATCAGACAGTGATTGAAAATGGCGGCTACCTTTGGCGGTAATTTTAGGAATAAACGCGGTGATCTCTTGTTCTAAACTGCTTTCAATTTGCGTTATATGTGCTTGATTCAATTGTGTTGTTAATGCAATTTTTGACAGCAAAGTGGTATATGCTGACGTATCAATAAAAATCTCAACTAATCGACCTGAAAAATATTGGCTGGGTAAGCTTAGATTATTTAATAGTCCAAAATTGCTTTGTGTGAACCCTAAAAAGTCAGTTAGGGTTGACTGACTTAGCCCTGAAGGAATGCGGTTGTAAATCCAAAATTGTCCAGTTGCACCAAATGGTCCGGTTTCAAGTAAAGCGGTTGTCCGCGTATTAACAGAACGCAATTGCATTATGTTCTCGTTTTCTAGTGCACTGATAAATGCCCAATAAAAATTACTTTGCTGGCTTGTACTTTCTGCGTTAAATGAGGGCGTTGCTTGTGTGCCAAGTACTAAAGCATTGGCATTTAAATGTTGCATTAGCAAGGGTGAAGAATCACTTGCAATTCGCTCAGTTGAAGGGTGAGGTACTGCCAACAATAAACTTGAATTTATTTCTTTATTTAATACAAATAACCCCCTAATTGCGTATCTTCTAGTATCTTGAATATAAATGTATTCATTATCTTGTCGTAATGAAAAGTCCAGTTTTAACAACAGCGCTTGTGCCTGCTGTATATTTTGTGGATCGCTTCTATCGCGGTTCAAAATGCGTATAGCACCTTTGAAGGTATGTAAATTTTGGGTTTGCTGATACTGACTTATTTCAACTCTATTTTTGGAGTCAGTATAAAGGTGGCTTTTGTATTCACTTAGTTGCTGGCTTAAGTCTCGTATTTCAGCATAACTTTGCAAAGACTTGAATTGTTCACTTACGAATAAAGAAGGTACAAACATGATCACAAAGCCGATAAAAATGGCAGTAAACCCGCCAACTATGGAAGTCTGAAAGGTGGCTCGAATAATTAAGCCTAGAGCATTTTTTTGATAAATCTTCAGTGCTAAAAGTGTCGATAGCATATAACCGAAGGCAAATGTGTCGGTCACTTTTAAGGTTGGAAAATAGTGTATCACAAAGTAATTAAGCAGAAGCTTGTAGGCAAAACCTAGGTTAAAGAAAAAAAGCAATAAACGAGCACCTTCAAAGTTAGCATTTTTTAGACGGGTGTAATGTAATAATAGTGTGCCTATCAGTAAGATAACTGCGGTTTCAATGAATGAAGTTAGCAATTTACTAGGCTGCATGAGTTGCAAAGCTAGAAGCGCTGGTAACATGATACCGTTAAACTCCCAACCGTATTTTAAGTTGGCTCTAGAGGCAATGAAGGCAGTGATAACAAGAATAATGTATGCTTTTGGTGCTGCGATAATGGATGCTGCCACGTCTTCATACATAATAGCTAAATTAGCAATACTGAAGTTGGTAAAGGGCATTAATATGTATCTTACTAGCAGATAGGTAAAGAGGACCTGTAGCAGTGTTACTTTTAAACCATATCGAAAACCGCCATTCCACATTACATTGGCGGTGAGTGCGATGATCACAAGTCCTAGGCTATAAAGTTGTGTCGAATAGTCAAAGGTAATATCCCAACTGCCAAGTATATTGGCAATACTTGGCCAAAACAGTGTATCCATGACAACACGTACTAAGATACTAATCAGAATGATGGCAAAAAATCTGTCTCTACCAAACATCTCGGCGTAGCCGAATCGTTCCATTAGGGTTTTAGCACTTAAGCGCATGATAAAATACACCACAAATGCTTCTATAATGATAACTGCTGCAGATGTGGGGCTTACTATGATTAATGGAACAAGATAACCGGGTACTACTAGGCCTGTTAAAGGAAAGCCAAAGCGTAAATTAAAAAAGCAGACTACAGCGATGCCAACCCAAACGGTTGTGATAACCGATTGACCTAAGCCACTGCCACTAGGAAATATGGATAAAACCCATTCCATTAATTCGATGCCTCAGACTCAGTGTTGTTATACTCTTGAATGTCTTGATCTGATTGAGCAGTTTCACTCTCATCTTTTATTTGATCCAGTAGTTCGGATAAGTTTATAAACTCAAATAAAATACCACCGACCTCAAATGGCTCGCCGGCACTACTTTTTTCATCGGATGACTCTATGGTCCGCACGTTTAACACAAACTGTTTGTTATCTAATTGTACAGGTAGATAAATTTCTCCTTTGTGTAAAGTTAAGTAGCGTAATTTACCTTTTGCACTTTCGTGATCTAACTCACTTACTTTGCATAGTAAGTCCAGTGCGGTCATTTCAAAAATAGGGAGATGATGCTGTTTAGCTAGTCGCTCAAGAGCATGATTAGTTTGAACAACCTGGCCAAATAAATTAAATAATACAGAGGCAGAACGGATCTGATTAAATACATGTTCTAAGGTTGTCAGTTTTTGCTCCATTTCGTTCAGGGAGAGTTTAATTTGCTGGCTTAATGGTTTAGCTAAGTTCAGAGTCAGCAAACGCGCAATGGGGTTATTTTCGGTTTTATCCTGAGTTTCAAAAACGCGATAATGAAAAAGTAACTCACCAACTTGGTTCGCGAATCGGTTGACGTTTTTAATAAAGGCGGTTTCATTAAAGCCTTCATCTGGGGTGATTGTCATTGCCCAAAAACCGCGAATATCACCCGCGTACATGAGCGGTACTATATATTGCGTTTCGCTTTGAGTTAATGCTTTAAAGAAAGGGCGTGAAATTTTAACTGTGCCGAATGCTTTTATTGCATCTGAATAAGGGACGCGCTCGTAATCTCGGCGCATTTCATGAATATCAGTGAGGTGGCAATTAATGGCTCTGATTTCGTATAAACGGTGATCACCCTCTAAACGAGCTAAAAAGATACTTTTATCTAAATCTAATTGTTGATTTATCAGTTGAATAATTGAATCCCAAGGCGTGCTTTGTTCTGTGAAAGACTTAGGCAGGTAGCGGCCTAACATTTTTTGTCTGATATTATTCATTAACCTTTTTAATTCATCTTCTTCGACCCATTTAGCCGATAAGAAAACCCATATTAGGGTGATGAAATTTAGCATCACACCTTGAGCTGCAGGTAAAAAAACGTACAAGCTTGTCATGGTCATAAAGCACAAAAGTAGCCATATCAAAGAGAGTGAAGAGGCGATCATAATACCCAAACTGAAAGCGACCTTCTGGTATAAAATAAGTAACAAAACTACAGCAAGCAGTTGAGTCAAAAGAGATATGTTTTTATTGATAGGCATAATGAATGTTTCTTCGAGCAAATTGTGGGCAACATATGCATGTAAATATATGGGGTTGAATTCATTGCCCAGTTTCGGTGCTCTAAGGGGAGTACCAAAACTATGGTGGGCTTGAGTTACAAATACAAGTTTTCCTTTAATTTGCTTAGTAAGTAAGTCATTACTATTTGCTCTGTCACTGTTAAATTTAGGAAGTGCACTAAAATCTAGAGAAAAACTGAGCAATGGAGATAAAGCAAGCGTATTTTTTGGAAATAAGATTTTCCATAAACTTTTACATGCTGCAGGTAAAGAGTTGTCAATTTGTACAGTATAACCAAGCCAAGAATGAAAATTGCTTAGGCATAGCCCATTGCCCTTACGCGGGTAAAAAACCCTTTCGTGACTAATTTGAGTTAATTTGGGGTCTGATACCACAATAATCGTGCTGGGCTCAAAGCTTAAAAGAGTATTTATTAATTTGTCATGTTCAAATAACAGATCATCCGCTTCAATGACTACAATATTACTCAACTTTGTTGATTGCCAATAGTTGAAATAGTTAAAAATTGGAGCATTAAAGCGTTGCCATGCATTGCTTAATTCAGCAACCGACACAAAGCCAATCAAGCTAATGATTAACCAGAATGTTTTATGTCTTTTTATAAAAAATAATAGTTGTTTTATCGACACAAAGCGTTCCTATATTACCAATCCACATTGGTTAAAGGTTGAATTTATTTGAACAGCCTTGTCAGCTGAAACTCTTAAGAAAGATTTTCTATTGATCTATATGCCATGCTCGATCAGTTAATTTAGCTTCATCCTGCCAAGAAATTAATGCAATATCATCTAATTGTAGTTCAGCATTGTCATTTTTTGTGGAGAATGGATAAACGCGAAAAACGGATTGGGCGAGGCGATAAATGCTCAATACTTAACATAAGGGTGTTAGATGGTAGCTCGAAGCTTATATTAAACGCTCGCCAGTCAAATTCACCACCTACAAGCAAAGTGTCAGTTTGCTCTAAGTACTGAAGAGATTCTTCAGAGAGAAGGTGCTCAAATTTAATTCTAATTTGTCTGTATTTTTCTTTATTGATACTTCTGACATAACTAAATAAAGTATGTTTAGCCCTATCTAATAGGGATCTTCGACTGAGCATGCAAATAGTCGATCAAGGAGTTGGAAGTCTATTCAACAATTTGCTTTTTATTGTGTATGAATAATATACACACCTTTACTGGATATATGATTAAAAGGAGTTGGTGCTTTATAAAACGTTCAATAATGTTTACATTTTTGTAGTCTGGAGACTATTCTTAGAGTATCATTTTGCCGTGTGATGATTAGCCCTATTTGAGGAACAGATGCGTCTTGAAATCCTGTGTGCCGACCGTATCGGTATTGCACAAGAAGTATTGAATATTTTGGTAAATTATCAGGTTGATCTTAAAGGTATCGAAGTTGATTCGGTAAACTGTAAGATGTATGTGAGTTTTCCACCTATTGAATTTGAACAATTTCAGAAAATTATGCCTGAGATACGTTTGATCGATGGTGTTGAAGATGTTCGTACAACAGCCTTTTTACCATCTGAGAGAGAACATAATGAGCTCAATACTTTGCTGAGTGCTTTACCTGATGGTGTTATCTCGATTGATGCCAAGGGATGGGTACGTCATTGTAATGATGCTGCGTGTAAAGATTTAAGTCTAAGCTTAGAAGATGTGCTTGGTGAAAATATTAATAACCTCTTAAAAGGGTTTAATTTTACTCGCTGGCTAGAAGGTAAGGAAGTATTAGGGCAAACCACTCGGGTTGAAGTCGGTGGAGAAGATTTTATTGCCGATATCTTGCCAATCACAGTTCCTCAAAAACCTGATGGTGACATACTTGCAGGTGCTGTAATTAATATTAAATCGCAAAGTCGCTTGGGGCAGCAAGTGAGTGCATTTAGGCGCTATGGACAAGAAAGTTTTGCAACCATTCACAGCAATAGTACAGCGATGCGCCGTGTTGTTCGAGAAGCGCGCAAGATGTCCCAGTTAGATGCCCCGATTCTGATCACGGGTGAGACAGGCACTGGTAAAGAGCTGTTAGCTAGAGCATGTCATTACGCATCAAATCGCTCCATAAAGCCATTTATCGCGTTATCATGTGCTTCTTTACCTGATGATGTTGCAGAGTCAGAGTTATTTGGCTACGCAGGCTTTGAAGAGAATGCAGCGCCAAAGCGCGGTGTATTAGAACAAGCAGACGGTGGTACGGTCTTCTTAGATGAAGTCGGTGAGATGTCGACTCAATTACAAACTAAACTACTTCGCTTCTTGCAAGACGGTACGTTCAGAAAAGTCGGTGATGAAAACGAAGTAAAAGTGAACGTACGCATTATTGCAGCAACTCAAAAAGACCTCCCTGCAATGGTTCAAGAAGGGTCTTTCAGAGAAGACTTATACTACCGTATTAATGTGCTCACGCTTGATATTGCACCTCTTAGAGATAGAAAAGCAGATATAGGCCCTTTAACAGAGCATTTTATCCAAAAATATGCGCAACAAAATGGTCAACCAGCACCCAGCTTATCTCCAGATTGTTTATCCTTTTTGGAGCAGTACCCTTGGCCTGGAAATGTACGCCAACTTGAAAATGCGGTTTATCGTGCCGTTTCACTTTTAGATGATAAAGAACTGCGTGTAGAACATTTGCAGCTGCCAACATTTACACATGAGTTAGGTTATTTAGAATCAGATTTTGAGGGTACGTTAGAGCATGCTGTAAAACGCTTTGAAGCGACCTTGCTCAGAAAGCTTTATCCAGCTTACCCTAGCTCGAGACAACTCGCTAAGCGGTTAGGCCTAAGCCATACCGCTGTTGCTAATAAATTAAGAGAATACGGTATTAACAGAAAAACAGTAAAAGTTTAATCACTCATAGAATGGGGCTACTTTTTAGCCCCCATATCCTTTGTCACACCATCGATCTTTATGTTTTCTATTCCATCTTCGTTAAATTTAATTTGAATACTGATGTTATTTTTAACTAAAAAATAATCGATGTTGTTTAACGACAGTACATAGTTTCCTTTAACTGGCACTTTAAACTCTTTCTTTTTCAATGTGATGGTTTGTTCTGCGAGTTGCCATTCGAAGCTATCTATAAACCCTGCATTAAATTCTTGTATCCAGACTTTAGAATCATCTTTGCTTAAAGTTATTGCGATTGAATATGACTCAGGCAAATTCGACATATTGTAGTTTTTATTGCCAATACGAAACTTTTCTTTTGTTTCATTCCATGCAAAACCAAACTCGAAAGGTTTTTCTAAACCTGTTGGGTAAGTAATTTTACCCTGACCTTTAAAGTCAAAATTGGCAAGTGCTGGTGACGAAATGACTAAGCTGGCAAGTAAAAGTAATAGAAGTCTCATAATTATCTCGTTCGAATTTTTATTATTTAAGACTAGTGGAGGCTTGAATGCTTAGCAACAATTTATTGTGAGTAACTAAGCTTATGTTAAACTTTATTTTTTACATGCTGGTTGGACCACAAATGAATCTTTATTTTAGGCTTTTACTTTTATTATTAAAAATAAAAAGAAATAAACAATACAAAGGCTTACTTGATGTAAGCGATATAGATTTTAAAGTAATGCCCAGTGACTGCGATATTAATATGCACCTAACCAATTCGCGATATCTTGCCTTTATGGACCTAGCGAGAACTTGGATGACAGAAGAGATAGGTCTATTTAAGGTGGTGATGAAGCGCCGTTGGTTTCCGATTGTAAATGCAACAGCCATTACTTATATCCGAGATATCAAACCCCTTGAATCATTTAAAGTTAGTACTCAGTTAGTTGGGTGGGATCATAAATATTTTTACATAGAGCAAAAGTTCACAACAGCTAGAGGCTTACATGCAATTGCTTATGTGAGAGGGGTGTTTAAAAGCAAACAAGGTATCGTCTCTGTTGAGGATATGCTTGCAGCAGCAAATTACTCGGGTCCAGCTCCAGTATTATCTGAAGAAATAGAGCATTGGAAAGCAATGTTAGAAGCAAAGAAAAGCAATAATAAAAAAGGCCACTAATCGTGGCCTCAGGGATCGAGAAAGTAACTGTATTTATTACTTAGAACTTATACTTAACACCTAGCATAGCAACAACAGGGTCAAGTTCTACATCTGAAGTTAGCACTTTTGTACCATTTGCATAAACTGAAGCATCAGTATTGATATCAATTTTTGATACCATACCATGGATACCCCATTTTTCGTCGATGCTGTAGTTAAAACCAGCTTGTAGTGCAACACCAAAAGAGCTATCTAATTCTACTTTAACATCGTCTGTGCCAAGTACTGCTTTTAGTGTTGAGCTTGCATCTTCACTGAAGAAAATTGTGTAGTTAAGACCTGCACCAACAAATGGGCGGAATTTAGCATTTGGCTCTAAAAAGTGGTACTGCGCCACTAATGTAGGTGGTAAATGTTTAACACTTGCTAAATGAACACCATCGATTGCACCAACACCCGTTAAATTACCCGCTCCAGACACATCGTGTGAGAACGGAGTTGCTGCGATTAATTCAAAAACAATGTTGTCACTGTATTGGTAATCAAATGTAATACCTAGCTGAGTGTTTGAATCTGCAACTAAGCCTGCACCTTTATCTTGATCTAGTGCTGAAGCTGTGTCGCTCGGGTTTACATTAATTAAACCAGCATTAACGCTTAGTTTAGCTTGTGCTAAAGGAGCCGCTACTAATAGAGTAGTAAGAAGAGCTGCGCCAAGTTTTTTCATTTTCATCTCCTGATGCCTTTGCAAGGTATGTAATTTTTTTCTTGAAGCCACTATAGGTGAGTAGCGAAAATGAAAACTGTTCTAGATCAATTTTTATTTCGGGTTGTTTCAGAAATTTTTGAAACTTTGATTTAGATTAACTTTTTGATATCTGAAATGACGATTTAGAGGGGCTTACGTCTTTTAATTGCAAGTAAAATGACACACAAATGCAATAAGTCACAGTTTAAATAGCATGAAACCTTCTTTTGATTGCGAACGACGACATGCTTAGCACAGTTTTAGAGAGTAAAACGGATCTTGAAGTAATTAACTTTGTACAAACTTTAGTAAAAGCTCAATCTATTACACCTAACGATGCCGGTACTTTAAATTGGCTGGCAGAACAACTTACAGAAATTGGTTTTCAGGTTGAGTTTTTGCAAGTAAATGGCGTCAGTAATCTAATAGCGTTCCAGCATTTTGGTACCGGCCCTAAATTGGGATTTATTGGTCATGTTGATGTGGTGCCTGCAAATCCCCAAGGGTGGAAAGTCTCCCCCTTTTCTGGTGACATACTTGATGGTTATGTTTATGGGCGAGGCGTTGCAGACATGAAAGGGGGGATCGCAGCAATGCTTACTGCAACCAAAAGGCTACTGTGTTCGGAAAAGCCACAGATAGGCAGTTTGTATTGGTTGATCACTTCTGATGAAGAAGGTGAGGCGGAGTTTGGTAGTAAAGAAATCGCAGAGTATTTGGCAAGAAATAATATTGTGCTTGATGCTTGCCTTGTTGGAGAGCCTACAGCGGATCTAATTGCTGGGGATACGATTAAAAATGGCCGTCGCGGTGCTTTATCTGGGCGAATAAATATTAGAGGTAAATCAGGGCATGTTGCCTATCCTGACAATTCCATTAATGCAGCGCATATCAGTGGCAAAGTGATAAATAACTTAGCTGATATATATTGGGATAAAGATGAGGCTGGTTCCAAAACGGGTTTGCAGGTGACTGGTATTAAGGTAAATAACAGTGTTGACAATATCATTCCTGATAATTGCGAAATTACATTTAACATTCGATATAGCCATAACTACAACAGTCAGCAAATAGTTCATCAAGTTGAAGAAGCTTTGGCAGAAGTTAAAGATTATTTAAAATGTGAATGGGAGCGGCCTTGTGAACCATACTATACAGGCCACAGGCAAGAAAACTGCTTTTTAACTCTAGTTGAACGCGCTATTTATGCAACTTGTGGTCAATATCCCAAATTGACAACAGCTGGTGGCACATCGGATGGGCGCTTTTTTTCTAACTCACAAACTCAAGTTATAGAATGTGGGGTTGCAAACGCTACTATTCATCAAATGAATGAACGCGTTGCGGTTGAAGATTTAATTCAAGCTGAGCGTATATACCATGCTATTTTAAGATCTTACTTCCTCGTTTAGCTTTGTTGCATTTGTTTACAACTCTCCTTAGATACACGCTGTTCTTAAATTGAGAATCTTAGTATTATTCTAACTATATAAATTTCATATTGTTGGACAGCTTTAGCTTACGTTATCATGCAAGGAAGAATGAAAATAAATACAGCTTTAACAAAAACAATGAAAAAAATAACGACACTGTTGCTATGTTGTTTTTGCTTCTTTTCTACTTTTAGCCGCGCTGATGAGCACCTTGAAAAAGACGAATTGCTATGGCAATTCAGCTTAGGCACGTTTTGGGTTGATTCAACAATGACTCAGCTCGTGGGTGCCAATTCTCATTTTAGTGCGCCAGGCTTGTTGATTGATGCAAAAATTGAATATAAAAACTTTTATTTGAACAGCCACTCCGGAGATTTTTACGGTGGTTCAGACTTAGGGTATCAATTAGTTATTGAAGATGGCTGGGGGATTGATGCCATTCTAGGTAGCTACCAGCAGCCATTTAATGAAAATGGTTATTATGAAAGCGACGATCAAGTTCCTGAATTAGCGGGTATCAAAGAGAGAGAGCATGATTTATCTCTTGGTTTTGCTTATTACTTTAATCATGGTGAATTTCAAACCGTTACAGAGCTAGTATTTGATGTGTTTGGAGAGAGTGATGGCTGGTTATTTCATTTTGATACAACTCGCAACTTCGAACTACGTAACTGGGATGTTTGGTTAAATATAGGCGCAAACTATTATTCATCTGCCTTTATTGATTATTATTATGGCATTGATGCGGATGAAGCGACTGCATTTAGGCCTGAATACGTAGTAAGTAATACTTCATCATTTTATCTACAGCTACAAGCAGATTACCCAATAGCTCAAAATTGGGTATTCAGTGCTGGTGCGTCTGGTTTTATTTATTCATCGCACATTGTAGAAAGTCCAATAGTTCACTCTAGACACGCTCGTGTCTTTTTTGCAGGAGTGAAGTATGTATTTTAAAATGATCTCATTTTGTTCGTTGCTTGTGACTTCTATGAGTTATGCACAAACAAAAGATGAAGGACCAACCGAGATCTTAAACGTCATGCCTAGCAAGTGCGTGGCGTTGAATGAAGGGCGAACCTGCTATACCGATGTGAAGTTTGCTGTCACAGCGCCAGATATTGGTGACTACTGTTTAAGAGAGAGTAGCACGAAGAAGATCCTTCAGTGTTGGGCAAACACCAAGTCATTTATCTATACGCTGAATTTTGGCTCAACAGAAAGTATTAGTTATGAATTAATTTCTAAGCAAAAGAGAGACACCCTGGCTGTCACCACTATCGAAGTTAACTGGGTACATAAGATTAAGTCTAAAAAGCGTCGTTGGAGAATATTTTAAGGAAGACAAATAGTCTTCCTTAAAATTTGGGTGGCTAATTGAGGCGGAGTTAAAGCATAAAACAAGCTTCAAGATAGGAGCTATTGGCACTGTTCAATCAGTTCACGTAAATGCTGACCGACATCCTGAGTTTTATTTTGGCTCTGTTCAAGTAAACTTGTTAATTGAGTTTGTAATTCTGCTAACTCATATTCACTGAGTAAAGTTTTGAGGTAATCAACGGTTTCAGCTCCATGCTGAAGAAGTTGACCGATTGTTTCTAAGCTAAGCTCTTGTTCGGTTAAGTTATTAATTGTATCAACTAAACCAGCCAAGTCAGCACTATCTTGTAATGCGCCCTCAACTTCTACCAAAGCACCCATAGGATCTGCATCTAAACTAGTAGCAACACAGGCTGCGACACTGCCTTTTTCAGCTGATGCTGCAACAGCTTGTAAGCCTTGCTCACGAATGGCCTCAATTGCAGCCTTTAATTCTTGATTTTCAGATAAGTATTGCTGTTCAATCTGTGCTTTCGAACTTTCGAAAACATCACAGCCAGTTAAAGACACGGTTAAAATACCTGCAAAAAATAATGCTTTTTTCATTTATGTTCCTAATAAGCAAATTTCTTACAGTTTACGGATCTGAACGCAATTTTCCATTCAATTGAGTTGTCACACTATGCTTATTTCGATATTGCTGCATAGATATCACATTACTATAACCATGGATTTGCGTTTGTACCATATTTGTGAAAACAAATAATATACTTTGCCAAGCCTTGCGCACTGCGAGTGTAAACTTAGATTTTAATGTGGTGCTTAAGGCCATCAGGAAAGCTTCTCGAAAGACATTTACTTGGTGCTTATCTTGAAAAAGCCGGCTTAAATAAGCTCGATTTTTCTCTATATACAGCCAAATGCTCTGTTGAGAAGTTAAGTGTTCAGTTAGAGAGCAAATATATTGCTTATGATCACAAAGATTAGAGCAAGAAATAAAAGTGGGCAGTTTCTTTTTAACTAATAAGTTAAAGTAAGTGAAGAAATGCTCAAAATCATCACAAATTTCTTTACTCGAAGAGATTAACAACTGAAATTGGTAAGGGGATAAACTCATAGTGAGTGCCTCATAAATATTAGGCACGTCCATTTGCATTAGTCTTTATACCATCTAACTTGATGATATCGCCACGTCAAAGCGCTTAATAAAAAGTATAGAGGGCTTTAAAATTTTTGAGCTAAAAATTCAGGAGTTTCTGCTTTTTACTCATAAATAAACAAATCAGGACGTATTTATCTGCTTTATGGTTGCTTATTTATGGAACACTCCCTATAATACAGCCTGTTTTTGCAGTAGTAGTGCTGCACGTTGGCGCGGGATGGAGCAGCCTGGTAGCTCGTCGGGCTCATAACCCGAAGGTCGTCGGTTCAAATCCGGCTCCCGCAACCAATTTTAGATAACATTTTTATGTTTTCTTACTCTGGTAGCGCGCATTCATTGTAATGCGCGTTTTGCGTTTATAGCGTTCGTATTTAGCGCTAGCGTGACCAAGCTAGGCCTCAGGCCGCACAGTTTTGTATTTAGTGTGACGCCCCGCTTGGTCCGGGGCGTTGTTGTATCTAAAGCTTGCTAAAGATACATGATTACTCTGGGCATTTTGCCCTTTTTTTGTTTGTATGGAGGATATTTGTGTCAAAAATCGAGCTAGAATTAACAGCTATGCTAGAGCCTGCTGTTGAAGCATTGGGATTCGAACTTTTGGGTCTAGAGTTTGTGCAAGCCGGTAGACACTCAACTCTACGTGTTTACATCGAGCATGAGAATGGCATCACAGTTGATAATTGTGCAGATGTGAGTCGCCAAGTGAGCGCGATTTTAGACGTTGAAGATCCGATTACAAATGAATACGACCTTGAAGTGTCTTCACCAGGTGTTGATAGACCCTTATTCAAGCCAGCTCATTATGAGCAAGCACAAGGTGAAGAATTAAGAGTTCGTACCAAGCTTCCTCAAGATGGAAGAAGAAATTTTAAAGGTGATTTAGTTGCAGTATCTGGTGACATGATCACTCTCCAAATCGATGGGCAAGATCATATGATCATGCTTAGCAATATTGAACGTGCCAACATCATCGCAAAATTTTAATAATTAGAGCGAAGGACAAGGGCAAGCGAGGCATTATTATGGCAAAAGAAATACTTTTAGTAGCAGAAGCCGTTTCAAATGAAAAAGCGGTTCCTAGAGAAAAAATCTTTGAGGCGTTAGAATTTGCATTGGCAACGGCAACAAAGAAAAAGCATGAAGGTGAAATTGACGTACGCGTTTCAATTGACCGTAAAACGGGTGAATACGACACTTTCCGTCGTTGGATGGTGGTAAACCCGCAAGAAGATGGGTCATTAGAAAACCCATTTTCTGAAATCACTCTAGAAGCTGCGCGTTTTGATGATGACAGCATTGAACTAGGTGATTTTGTTGAAGAGCAAATTGAGTCAATTAAATTTGACCGTATTACTACGCAAATGGCGAAGCAAGTAATCGTACAGAAAGTGCGTGAAGCAGAGCGTGCGCTGGTTGTTGAAGCTTATAAAGACCAGCAAGGCGAGCTTGTTACTGGTGTAGTTAAAAAAGCAACGCGCGATGCAATTGTCATTGATTTAGGCAACAACGCAGAAGCCGTGATTTATCGCGAAGATATGTTACCTCGCGAAAGCTTCCGCCCGGGTGACCGTGTTCGTGGCTTATTATATGAAGTTAAACCAGAAGCACGTGGTGCGCAATTATTTGTAACGCGTTCTAAGCCTGAGATGCTAATGGAATTATTCCGTATCGAAGTACCTGAAATTGGTGAAGAAATGATTGAGCTTCGCGGTGCAGCTCGTGATCCTGGTTCACGTGCTAAAATTGCGGTTAAGTCAAATGATAAGCGCATTGACCCTGTGGGTGCATGTGTGGGTATGCGTGGTGCGCGTGTACAAGCAGTTTCGACAGAGCTTGGTGGTGAACGTGTTGACATCGTGCTTTACGATGATAACCCTGCTCAGTTTGTTATCAATGCAATGGCACCAGCAGAAGTTGCATCAATTGTAATGGATGAAGATTCACGCTCAATGGATATCGCTGTAGAAGCTGATAACCTTGCGCAAGCTATTGGTCGTAACGGTCAAAACATCCGTCTAGCTAGTCAGTTAACAGGCTGGGAACTAAACGTGATGACAGTAGAAGATATGGAAGCGAAGAACGCGGCTGAATCTGATAAACTGATCAACTTATTTACTGAAAACCTAGACATCGATGATGACTTTGCAACTTTACTTATCAACGAAGGCTTCTCTTCACTTGAAGAAGTAGCTTACGTGCCTGCGGCTGAGTTTTTAGAAATCGATGGTCTTGATGAAGATACAGTTGAAGAGCTACGCAATCGTGCAAAAGATGCACTAACAACAAGTGCTCTGAAAACTGAAGAAAGCCTTGAAGGCGCAGAGCCAGCTGAAGATTTGCTTGCTCTAGAAGGGTTAGAACGTCACCTTGCATTTGTAATGGCAAGTAAAGGCGTTGTAACACTTGAAGATTTAGCAGAGCAAGGTATTGACGAATTAGTAGAGATTACTGAACTTTCAGAAGAACAAGCGGGTGAGCTTATCATGGCTGCACGTAATATCTGTTGGTTTGGTGAAGACGCATAAAATTTATTAACGGAGGTAACACACACTATGGCAGAAGTAAGTATTGAAAAACTGGCCGAAACTATTGATACATCTGTTGATAAACTGTTGCAGCAATTAAGTGATGCTGGGATCAGCAAAAGCAATGGTGATATGGTCACTGAAGCTGAAAAAGCACAATTACTTGATCATTTGAGCAAGCAGCACGGTGGTAAAGGTGCTGAAGGCCCAGAGCGTATGACATTACAGCGTAAAAGCAAAAGTACTTTAAGCGTGAAAGGTTCGACAGGTAAAGAGAAATCTGTACAAGTTGAAGTTCGTAAAAAGCGCACTTATGTCAAAAAGAGCGCCGTTGAACAGCAAAAAGAGCAAGAGCGTTTAGCGCAAGAGGAAGCTGCTCGTAAAGAAGCTGAGTTGAAAGCTCAGCAAGAAGCTGAACAAAAGGCGAAAGAAGAAGCAGAGCGTAAAGCAAAAGAGGAAGCTGAGCGCAAAGCTAAAGAAGAGGCAAAGCGTAAAGCTGATGCTGAACGTAAAGCCAAAGAACAGCAGAGCAAGCAAGTGGATACAGAACAGCAAGAGAAAGATCGTCTAGAGGCTGAAAGATTGCAGAAAGAAGCAGAAGAAGCAGCTTTGAAAAAAGCTGAAGAAGAAGCAAAACGTCAAGCTGAAGAAGCTCGTCGTCTAGCGGAAGAAAACGAAGCGCGCTGGAAAAAGGAAGAAGAAGAGCGCAAGAAGCGCGAAGAAACAGCAGATCACCACATGACTACATCAACATATGCTCGTGAAGCAGAAGATGAGTCGGATGCACGTGAAGAAAAGAGTGCACGTCGTAAGAAGAAGAAGAAAGGTCCAGCAAAAGCTGAAGCACCAGTGAGAGGCCGCAAAGGTAAGCTGAAGGCACCGACTTCTTTACAACATGGTTTCCAAAAGCCAGTTGCTGACGTAAAACAAGAAGTTCGTATCAGTGAAACAATCACAGTTGCTGAGCTTGCATCTCGCATGGCGGTTAAGGGCGTTGAAGTCGTTAAAACCATGATGAAGATGGGTGAAATGGTTACAATTAACCAAGTACTTGACCAAGAAACAGCACAAGTTGTTGCTGAAGAAATGGGCCACAAAGTTGTTCTTGTTAAAGAGAATGAGCTAGAAGAAAAAGTGCTAAATGACCGTTGTGAAGGTTCAGCTGAGCTGAAATCTCGAGCTCCAGTTGTAACGGTTATGGGTCACGTTGACCACGGTAAAACGTCAACACTTGACTACATCCGTTCTAAGAACGTGGTATCAGGTGAAGCGGGTGGTATTACCCAGCACATCGGTGCTTACCACGTTGAAACTGAAAACGGCATGGTGACTTTCCTAGATACTCCGGGTCACGCAGCGTTTACTTCAATGCGTGCTCGTGGTGCGAAAGCAACTGATATCGTAATCCTAGTTGTTGCTGCAGATGATGGCGTAATGCCACAAACAATCGAAGCGGTACAGCACGCTAAAGCGGCTGAAGTACCACTTATCGTTGCAGTGAACAAAATCGATAAAGAAACTGCAGATCCAGATCGCGTTAAGAATGAACTTTCTCAGCACGATGTAATTCCTGAAGATTGGGGCGGTGACGTACAGTTCGTTCACATCTCAGCGAAAACAGGTCAAGGTGTTGATGAGCTACTTGAAGCGGTTCTAATGCAGGCTGAAATCCTTGAGCTTACAGCTGTTCATGATGGCATGGCATCAGGTGTTGTTATTGAATCTCGTCTAGATAAAGGTCGTGGTCCAGTTGCTTCTGTACTAGTTCAGTCTGGTACGCTTAAGCAAGGTGATATTGTTCTTTGTGGTCTTGAATACGGCCGTGTTCGTGCAATGAAAGACGAAGATGGTAAAGACATCAAAGAAGCTGGCCCTTCAATTCCAGTAGAGATTTTAGGTCTTTCTGGTGTGCCAGCTGCAGGTGATGAAGCGACTGTTGTTAAAGATGAGCGTAAAGCGCGTGAAGTTGCACTTTATCGTCAAGGTAAATTCCGCGATGTTAAACTTGCTCGTCAGCAGAAAGCGAAACTTGAGAACATGTTCTCTAACATGACTGAAGGCGATGTGTCTGAAGTTAATGTTGTACTTAAAGCGGACGTTCAAGGTTCAGTTGAAGCAATTTCTGATGCACTAGTTAAGCTTTCAACAGACGAAGTTAAAGTGAAGATTGTTGGTACAGGTGTTGGTGGTATTACTGAAACTGATGCAACACTTGCTGCAGCTTCCAACGCGATTGTTGTAGGCTTTAACGTACGTGCTGACGCCTCTGCTCGTAAAGTAATTGAAGCTGAAAGCTTAGACTTACGTTATTACAGTGTAATCTACCACTTAATCGACGAAGTTAAGCAGGCAATGTCTGGTATGCTTGCACCTGAATTCAAGCAAGAAATCATTGGTCTTGCTGAGGTTCGTGATGTGTTTAAGTCACCTAAAATTGGCGCAATTGCCGGTTGTATGGTTACTGAAGGTGTTGTTAAACGTAACAATCCAATCCGTGTACTTCGTGATAACGTTGTTATCTACGAAGGTGAGCTTGAATCACTACGTCGCTTCAAAGATGACGTAAATGACGTTCGTAACGGCATGGAATGTGGTATCGGTGTTAAGAATTACAACGATGTACGCGTAGGCGACCAAATCGAAGTATTTGAGATTGTAGAGATCCAGCGTAGCCTGTAATCAACTGCTATACTGATTTACAAAAATGGGGGCATATATATGCCCCCATTCGTCTATTAGATATATGAATAAAACTATTACTAAAATCAATGGTTTAAATTACAAGTAGGTGATAATGAGAGAATTTTCTCGTACTGACAGAGTTGCACAGCAAATTCAAAAAGAAATCGCTGTGATCTTACAAAGAGAAATTAAAGATCCACGTTTAGGTTTTGTGACGGTTTCTGCCGTTGAAGTTTCAAGAGACCTTTCATACGCGAAAATCTTCGTGACTGTGTTAAATACCAGTGATGAAGACAAAACCAAGCAAAGCGTACAAATACTGAATGATGCAACGGGTTATATTCGTTCTATTTTAGGCAAACGTATTCGCGCTCGTATAATGCCTGAGCTGAGATTTGTGGTTGATACATCTCTGCTTGAAGGTATGCGTATTTCTAACTTAGTTGACTCTGTGATCCGTGAAGACAATGCGAAGCGCGGCCCAGAGGAAGAAAACGAAGAGTAATTAGCATGGCGAGACGATCTAAAGGTCGCCCGGTTGATGGCATTTTACTCCTTCATAAGCCAGAAGGCATTTCTTCAAATAAAGCATTACAGCGCGCTAAAGGAATCTACTTTGCGCAAAAAGCAGGTCACACAGGGGCGCTAGATCCTCTTGCGACAGGCATGCTACCAATTTGTTTTGGTGAAGCGACTAAGTTCAGCCAGTTTTTACTTGATACTGATAAAACCTATGTCGTAAGAGCAAAATTAGGCGAACGTACCACTACCTCAGACTCTGACGGTGAAGTAGTCGAAACCCGTCCAGTTGCAGTAACGCAAGAAATGCTTGAAGAGCAAGTTGCTAGCTTTTTAGGTGAATCAGATCAGTACCCTTCGATGTACTCAGCGTTGAAATACGAAGGCAAGCCTTTGTATTTTTATGCAAGGCAAGGTATCGAAGTGCCACGCAAATGTCGCAAGATCAATGTGTTCAGTTTAACACTTGACGAATATGACGCAGAAAATGAAGAAATTCAAATGACAGCGCATGTGTCTAAAGGCACTTATATTCGCACAATTGTTGACGACTTAGGCGAAAAGCTTGGCTGTGGCGCACATGTGATTATGCTTCATCGTTCGAAAGTGGGGCATTATCCAAGTGATAAAATGCTGACACTAGAGCAACTTGAAGAAAAACTTAATCAGGCGAAAGCAGAAGATTTACCTGCAAGTACGTATCTTGACGAATTGCTATTATCCATGGATACCGCACTCGTTGATTTACCTTGTGTTGAAATTGATGAAGCACAAGGCATTGCATTTGGCCATGGTCAAACGGTAAGTTGTGGTGAGTTGCCAGAAGGTCCGATTAAAGTCGTTGCCAATGGGCGATTTGCCGGTGTGGGTGAACGTAATGATCAAGGTTTGCTAAAAGCAAAACGTGCACTTTCAAGCCAACAAGATTAAATACTAGAGTTTAGGTGTGAATGTTGATAAACTACGCGCCGCTTCCCGCTTTGGCTGAATTAGTGATCGGCTAAAGCACAATTTAAATTTATTTTGGAGTTATTATGTCACTAAGCAACCAAGAAAAAGCAGAAATCGTAGCAAAATTCGCACGTGCAGAAGGCGACACTGGTTCACCAGAAGTACAAGTTGCACTTCTAACTGCTGACATCAACAAGCTACAAGGTCACTTCGCTAACCACAAGCATGATTTCCACTCACGTCGTGGTCTTCTACGTAAAGTTAGCCAACGTCGTAACCTTCTAGACTACCTAAAAGGTAAAAGTGTTGAGCGTTATTCTGCACTAATCAAAGAGCTTGGCCTACGTCGCTAATCTTTTTGTTTGTGTTGGCTTTTTAGTCAATGATAAAAAAGGGGCCTAATCGCCCCTTTTTTTGTGGGTATTCTACAAGTATACTTACCTGCACTTGGCAATTTTGCTGAGTGAACGCCGACGCGTTAGCCAATTGTAGTACTTAAGCGGATTTATTTAGTCTGCTTAAGACTGTAATTGGTGATTGTTGGCGTTTTATTTTGTTTTAAATAAGGAAAATATTGTGCAAGCAATTATTAAAGAGTTTCAACTAGGTCAACATACCGTGACCCTAGAAACAGGTGCAATTGCACGTCAAGCTGACGGTGCAGTTCTAGCTAGCATCGGTGACACTTCAGTATTAGTGTCTGTTGTTGGTAAGCGTGAAGCAGCACCAGGTCAAGACTTCTTCCCACTAACAGTGAACTACCAAGAGCGTATGTACGCTGCTGGTCGTATTCCTGGTGGCTTCTTAAAGCGTGAAGGTCGTCCAAACGACGGTGAAACATTGATCGCACGTCTAATCGACCGTCCAATTCGTCCACTTTTCCCAGACGGTTTCGTAAACGAAGTACAAGTTATTGCAACAGTTGTATCTGTAAACCCTGACATCCAGCCTGATATGGTTGCGATGATTGGTACATCAGCAGCACTTGCTATTTCTGGTATTCCATTTAACGGTCCACTAGGTGCGGTTCGTGTAGGTTACACTGATGGTCAATACGTACTTAACCCAACGCTAACAGAGCTTGAATCAAGCAAGCTAGACCTAGTTGTTGCTGGTACTGAAAACGCAGTATTAATGGTTGAATCAGAAGCTGAAGTACTGACAGAAGAAGAAATGCTAGGTGCAGTTGTTTATGGTCATGAACAAGCACAGGCTATCATCAAAGCTGTTGAAGAATTCAAGGCAGAAGCTGGCAAACCAGTTTGGGATTGGGCTGCGCCTGAAAAGAACGTAACACTTGCTGATAAAATCGCTGCAATCGCAGAAGAGAAAATTGGTGCTGCTTACCTGATCACTGATAAAGTGGCTCGTAAAGAAGCGCTTTCTGCTGCTAAAGCAGAAGTTGTTGAAAAGCTAACTGCAGAGCTTGCTGAAGATGAGTCTTTAGATGAGCAAGAAGTTGGTAAGCTGTTTGGTTCTCTAGAGAAGAAGACAGTACGTGGTCGTATCATCGCGGGTGAAAAGCGTATCGATGGTCGTGAACCAGACATGGTTCGTGCACTAGACGTAATGACAGGTGTTTTACCACGTACGCACGGCTCTGCTATCTTCACACGTGGTGAAACTCAGGCGTTAGTAACTGCAACTTTAGGTACTGAGCGTGATTCACAGCTAATTGACGACTTGACTGGTACTCAAAAGAACCACTTCATGTTGCACTACAACTTCCCTCCATTCTGTGTAGGTGAAACTGGTTTTGTAGGTTCGCCAAAGCGTCGTGAGATTGGTCACGGTAACCTAGCTAAGCGTGGTGTTGCTGCGGTTCTTCCTACACTTGAAGAATTCCCATACTCAATTCGTGTAGTATCAGAAATCACTGAATCAAATGGTTCATCTTCAATGGCTTCTGTATGTGGTACGTCACTTGCGCTTATGAACGCGGGTGTACCAGTTAAAGCATCTGTTGCGGGTATCGCAATGGGTCTAGTTAAAGAAGGTGACGACTTTGTTGTTCTTTCTGACATCTTAGGTGATGAAGATCACTTAGGTGACATGGACTTTAAAGTAGCAGGTACTAACGCGGGTGTTACTGCACTTCAGATGGATATCAAGATTGAAGGTATCACAAAAGAAATCATGCAGATCGCACTTAAGCAAGCAAAAGCTGCGCGTTTACACATTCTAGGTGTGATGGACCAAGCGATTGCTGCACCTTCAGAAGAACTGTCTGAATTTGCACCGCGTATCTACACAATGAACATTCCACCGAAGAAGATTGCAGATGTGATCGGTAAAGGTGGCGCAACAATTCGTCAGCTTACTGAAGAGACTGGTACCACAATCGAAATCGAAGATGACGGTACAGTTAAGATTGCTGCAACGGATGGCCTAAGTGCAAAAGATGCAATCGCACGTATTGAAGCGCTTACTGCAGAGCTTGAGGTTGGCACGCTTTACAATGGTAAAGTTGTACGTATCGTTGACTTTGGTGCATTCGTAAACGTACTACCTGGTAAAGATGGTCTAGTACACATTTCTCAGATCAGTGAAGAGCGTGTAAATAACGTGTCTGATCACCTAACTGTAGGCCAAGAAGTTAAAGTTAAAGTACTTGAAGTTGACCGTCAGGGCCGTGTTCGTCTGAGCATCAAAGAAGCGGTAGAGAAAAAAGCAGACGCTGAGCAAGAAAAGCCAGCTGAATAATCTGTTTTCTCTCATGTAACAATGAAAAGGGGCTGTTAGGCCCCTTTTTTTATGTTTTAATGGCACTTATCGCTATTACGAGTGTCAGCATATAAAGACGGTTCAAGTTTGCTGATATCACATAAAGGAAGCCAATGAAGTTAAAATCATTTCTACTCGCATCAGTGGTTGCGATGACCTTAGCGGGTTGTCAAACAACCTCAGAGAAACAAACGGCTAAGTCGGTGGCTAATGTACCTTTAGGTGTCCCATTAGCGCCAAATTATAGAAATGAAATTGAAATTGCTCGTTATTCGGAGCTGTTGCTCTCTCCTGAAATTAATAATGACCAAAAAGCAGAGTTGTTTCTGAGAAGAGGTCGACTCTATGACAGCGTTGGTTTATCAACCTTGGCGCGTATTGACTTTAATCGTGCAGTGCAGCTAAAACCAGATCTTGCCTCTGTGTATAATTTTCTAGGTATTCACCATACACTTACACAAGATTTCGGTAAGGCATACGAAATGTTTGATGCGGTTTTAGAATTGGACGAAGACCATCAATATGCGTATCTTAATCGTGGTATAGCGCTTTATTATGGTGGTAGACCAGAGCTTTCTAGCCAAGATTTAGAGGCATTTTTAGCGCGCTCTCCAGCTGATGCTTATCGTGTTATGTGGGTATATTTAGCGCAAGCAAAAGTAGATGCCAATGCCGCTTACGAGCAGCTAAAAGCCAATAGCCAAGCACTTAACCCTGATGAGTGGTCTACACAACTTGTACAGCTTTACTTAGGTCAGCTTACTGAAACCCAGTTTTTAGCCCAGATCACAGAGGGTGTAGCAGGGCAGCAGCAATATGCAGAGCGACTCTGTGAAGCATATTTTTATTTAGCAAAGCTATATCAAGCGAGAGGCAAAGAGGCTGTTGCGGTCGACTTCTTTAAACTTGCGCTGGCTACAAATGTATTCGAATTTGTCGAGCATAAATATGCTCGATTAGAACTTGAACTTTTTGCAGGTGTTAAAGCTGGCTAAGTATTTTTGGTCTTGCTTCTTTCTTGTGGTGATTAACAGCAGCGTTGATCACCCAATGCTTGCGGATAAACTTTCACAATCTGATTTTTTAGAGCGCTTTCCTCAAGCGTATTATTTTGTCGATATAAACCCATTCTACTTACCCGCCACTACCCTAGAAAAACTTCGCCTCTTGGATGAGCCTGAAGTGAATTTAGCATGGCTATTCCATTTGGTTCGAGAGGGCGAGTTTCATAAAACAAGATTTCTCTGGCAGGCTTTGCCAACCAACATCCCCGAAACAAGACTGAATGAATTGGTTGATCTACTCGTATTAAAGCAGCGCTGGGAAGAATTAACGACGCTGTCAAAGCACCTTAAGCCAACAGAGCGCTTAAAAACAGTAATAGCTGTTCTGCAAGGCATTGCACCTGATAAATTGAATGGGACCCAATTAGACAGGCTATCTATCGCATTGTTACCAGAACAAGTCGCTTTTAATACAGAGTGTAAAAATAATGTATTGTTATTAGCCGAACGTTTTTCTGCTTATCAACATTTAAATGCTCTGCGAGAAAAATATTTACAAAAGCCAGAGCCAGAACAGAATAGCTTTTGTTTGAGTGAGGTTTATTATGTTGGCAATGCACTTATGTGCGAGGAGGGCTTTAAGGGGTTTGCAACTTGCAACATGATGCGAGATTTGCCTCAATCGGACTACTTAATTGTCATGACAACAAGTGGGCTTGCGAATGTAAGAGGGACACAGATGACGCTCACTCTTAGAAGTGATTACGACGTTCTGGTTCATGAATTAATGCACTTTAGTGGCTTTGAGGATGAATATGCCATCTATGGCCAAAAAGCACATTGGTTGTGTAATTCACAAGGATTAAAAGCGCCGAATTTGTTTGTTGGTTTAGCTGAAAATGCGCCTCAGGGCTGGGTAAAATCACAGACCTGTCAAAATGGCAAACTTGACGCTTTTAAACCTGCGCTCAAATGGAGCAAGATGCAATTTCAAGAACTGCCACTTTCGGAACAATATAGACAGCTTTGGCAAAAAAAAGTACAACAAGATTGGTTGATTGAGCAGCAAAAGATGGCAAACAATGCACAAGCTATTATTAATTAAGCTGTTTGCTTATATCCATTTTTATAATTTAATCTGAATTGTTTGTTAATTTCGTCTAGTATTTAACCAGCTAGAGCCTGAAACTATAGACAACTCAAACACTAATAAAGTATAAATTGTAACAGTTTTGCATGGAGAAAATGCACAGTTAGATGCATAACTATCCATGACTATCAGTGTTTAGTTGCACTGTTTATCTCTGTGACAGCACAATAAAAAAGGTTAATTATATGACTTTGCTTTGGATACCTTTGCTATCCTTCTTTGGCAGTATTATTTCATCTTTAACAGGCAAGTTAACGCGTAACCAAACTACCGCTTTAACACTCGTAATGCCTGCTATTGCCTTAATACTGGTCATTAACTCTGCTGCAGATGTTTTTGCGGGTGAAGTACTACGTGAAAGCATCAATTGGGTGCCTGCACTTGGCCTAGAGTTATCATTCCGACTTGACGGGCTCTCACTGCTATTTATTTTTATGATCTTAGGTATTGGCATGTTGGTCATCTTTTATGCCCGTTATTACTTAAGTGAAAAAGATTCTATGCCGAAATTATTCGCTTACCTGATGCTGTTCATGACGGCGATGTTAGGTATTGTAACTGCGAATAATGTGCTTCAACTATGGCTATTCTGGGAGCTTACCAGTATCAGCTCATTCTTATTAATTAGCTATTGGTGGGATAAGTCAGAAGCACGTAAAGGTGCGCGTATGGCGCTAACTATCACTGGCGGTGGTGGCCTTGCCTTACTAGCTGGTCTTTTAATGCTGGGCCATATTGTAGGCAGCTATGATATCGATGTTATCTTAGCAAGCCGTGAGCTTATTCAAGCCCACGACTTATATGAAGCTACGCTAGTATTAGTATTATTAGGTGCATTTACCAAATCTGCACAATTTCCATTCCATTTCTGGCTACCTCATGCCATGGCTGCGCCTACACCTGTAAGTGCTTACTTACATAGTGCAACCATGGTAAAAGCGGGTATTTTCTTACTTGCTCGTTTTTACCCAGCGCTTGCGGGCACAGAGTTGTGGTTTATTTTAGTTGGTCTTACTGGTTTAGCGACTTTACTATTTGCAGCTTATGTTGCGCTATTCAAACATGATCTAAAAGGACTGTTAGCTTACTCTACAATTAGTCACTTAGGTTTGATTACCTTATTGTTTGGTTTAGATACTGAGCTTGCAACCGTCGCTGCCATATTCCACATTATCAACCATGCGACTTTTAAAGCGTCATTATTCATGGCTGCAGGTATTATTGATCATGAGTCGGGGACACGAGATATGCGTAAGCTCAATGGTATGTGGCGCTTTATGCCTTATACCGCAACGCTTGCTATGGTTGCCGCCGCGTCTATGGCGGGTGTGCCGCTACTCAATGGTTTCTTATCAAAAGAGATGTTCTTTGCAGAGACCCTGCATCAACAATTGTTAGGCTCAATGTCGTGGTTAGTACCAGTGCTTGCAACCATCGCTGCTGCTTTCTCAGTGGCTTATTCAGCGCGATTTATTCATGATGTTTTCTTTAACGGTGACCCAATTGATTTACCTAAAGAGCCACATGAAGCACCAAGATACATGCGTGTTCCAATCGAAATACTTGTTGCCTTGTGTTTAATTGTGGGAATGTTCCCGAACTTTATCGTTCATGACATTATTTATACTGCTGCAGATGCGGTACTTGCAGGGCAGGTACCAGAGTATAAGATCTCTTTATGGCATGGCTTTAATTTACCATTGCTTATGAGTGCACTGGCCGTTGCCGGTGGTATTTTAATTTATACTCAGCGCAAGTATTTATTCCAATTCCAAGCATCATTACCGCCAATGACGGGTAAAAAGATGTTTGATGGCTCAGTGTCTAAATTAGTGAAATGGAGCCAAAACAAAATTGCCGCAGTTGAAAATGGCTCTCTGCAACGTTATTTAATGCTGATGTTTGTGATTGTTTTACTTGCTGCTGGTTGGCCGCTATTTGAAATGGCACAATTAGCGGGTGACAACCCTCTCACACCAGTAGATGTGCATAATGGTATTGGCGCAGGCCTATTAATGATAGCTGCAATCGCAACCGTAATTTGGCATCGCCAGCGCATGATTTCTCTGTTAATGGTGTCTGTTGTAGGCTTAATGGTGTCAATTGCCTTTACACGTTTTTCGGCCCCTGATTTAGCATTAACCCAATTAACGGTTGAAGTTGTCACCATTATCTTATTAATGCTTGCGCTGTTCTTCTTGCCACAAAAATCGCCAAAGGCTTCGAGTTCAGTTCGAGTGTTGCGTGATTTAGGTATCGCGTCAGCGATTGGTATTGTGGTGGGAAGTATTTGCTATGCGTTGATCACCCGTCCGTTCAGCAGTATTTCTGATTTCTTTATCGCTAATGCAAAAACCGGTGGCGGTGGTACCAACGTGGTAAACGTCATCCTTGTTGATTTCCGTGGTTTTGATACTTTGGGTGAAATCACCGTATTAGGAATTGCGGCATTGGGTATCTACAAACTGCTAGTTAACTTACCGCTATTTATGCCGGGTTCTGATAGTGAAGGCCGCCCTTGGGCGAAAGAGCGCTATCCATTGTTACTTGCAAGTATCTCTCAGAGTTTACTGCCTCTCGCGCTGTTAGTGTCTTTCTATATTTTCCTTCGCGGTCATAACTTACCGGGTGGCGGCTTCATTGCAGGTCTTATCACAGCAATTGCCTTTATTCTGCAGTACATTGCGCATGGTTCAAATTGGATAGCTGAACGCTTGACCATTAACTATCGCAAGATAATCGCATCAGGTATCGCGATTGCATTAGCAACTGGTGTTGGTAGTTGGTTCTTTGGCCGTCCATTCTTGAAAACGTGGTTTGATTATTTTGATCTCCCTGTAGTAGGCCAAATCGAGTTGGCCAGTGCGCTGATATTTGATTTAGGTGTTTATATTACGGTAGTGGGGGCGACGCTGATGATTTTAGCTAGCCTAGGTAAATTGACCGCCAATGCACCGAAAGAAGAGGTAAATATTTAATGGAAATTTTATATGCATCTTGCGTCGGTCTGCTAGTTGCGTGCGGCGTATTTTTGATTTTGCGCTCACGTACCTTCCCGGTGGTTCTGGGCCTTACTATGCTGTCTTACGCGGTAAACTTATTTTTATTTGCATCAGGTCGTTTAACCCTAAACAAAGCTGCGGTACTAGGTTATAGCGCTGAGTATGCAGATCCTCTCCCGCAAGCTTTGGTATTAACAGCGATTGTAATTGGCTTCGCGATGACCGCATTTGTGGTGATTCTAGCAATCCGTGGCCGTGCAGATTTAGGTAACGACCACGTAAACGGTCAAGTTCCGACAAATAATAACAAGGGCAAAGCATGATCCAACATTTAACTTCTCTGCCTGTATTATTACCTATGTTGGCAGGGGTTATTTTATTAATGCCACCTTGTGGCAAAAATAAGCAGATCCGTCGCTTTTCTTCAGTGGCGCTCAGTTTTATCACCTTGCTAGCATCGGTGTTGCTGCTGTTACAAGTAAAGGAAATGGGCAGCACAACCTATGCGATAGGTGATTGGCAGGCACCGTTCGGTATTGTGCTGTTTGCTGATCCACTTTCGACGCTATTAGTAACACTCACTTCTTTATTAGGTTTAGTATGTGCACTTTATGCGTGTGCAGGCGATGATCAAAAAGGCAGCTTTTATCATCCATTACTCCATTTCTTAATATTAGGTGTGAATGGCGCATTCTTAACGGGTGATGCCTTTAACTTATTCGTATTCTTTGAAGTGCTATTAATTGCATCTTATTCTTTGCTTATGCACGGTGGTGATAAGCATAATACCCGTGCTGCGTTGCAATATGTCATTATGAACCTGGTTGGTTCGGCTGTCTTCCTAATCGCTTTAGGCATTTTATATGGTGTTCTTGGCACATTAAACATGGCTGATATGGCACACAAGATCACAGACTTACAGGGTGATGATGTTTACCTTGCCAAGATTGGTGGCTTGTTACTACTTGTTGTATTTGCACTTAAAGGCGCGCTTTTACCGCTTCATTTATGGTTGCCTAACACATATGCGACGGCCATGCCGGTCGTTGCAGCGCTGTTTGCAATTATGACTAAGGTGGGTGTTTACTCGATGATGCGAGTTTACACACTGATTTTTGGTGACGAAGCTGGTGAGTTGAGTCATATGGCCCAGAGTTGGCTGTGGTGGTTAGCCTTGGCAACTATTGTGATGGGCGCCATTGGAGTTCTGGCGAGTAAAGACATGCGTAAACTTGTGGCTAACTTAGTGATAGTATCTGTGGGTACGCTGGTTGCGCTCGTTGCTGTGCAAACAGAAGAAGCCAGTGCTGCTGCTATTTTCTATCTAGTTCATTCGACACTTGTCACGGCGGCATTATTCTTACTTGCCGATATGATAGGCATTCAACGTGGTAAAGTCGCTGATCGCATCACAATAGGCCGACCTGTCACCCAGCCTATTTTACTTGGCGGGGCGTTTGCTATCGCTGCTATTACGGTTATTGGTATGCCGCCGCTCTCAGGTTTTATTGGCAAAGTTTGGCTACTCAGAGCGACATTCGAGAGTGAATATGGTGCTATATTCTGGGGACTTTATTTATTGGCTAGCTTAGCTTTATTAGTCGGTATTTCAAAAGCAGGCAGTACAGTGTTTTGGCATCACCAAAACAAAGGGCAAGACAATGCAGAGCCAGTCAAGGCGCATAAATATCAGATATCTGCGCTGTTAATTGTATTACTTGGCTCACCATTAATGGTTATCTTTGCTGGTAATATGTCTGAGTATGCCATTGAAGCCGCAAAACAATTACATGACTTCTCAGCGAATATCTCTGTGGTACTTAGGGAGGCGAAATAATGCGTACAGAAGCAAGATTTAAGTGGTTACCAACGCCTTTTAGAAGTTTATTACTATTTAGTGTTTGGCTGTTACTCAATAACAGCGTTTCGCCTGGGCATCTGATCTTAGGTGCAATTCTAGCGATAGTGATCCCATTGGCGACTAATCCATTTAGGACGAAACAGCCGCTGATATTACATCCAGGGTTGGCAATAAAACATCTATTGTTAGTGTTGTACGATATCATTACCGCAAATATTCAAGTTGCGCTTTTGATATTAGGGCCAACGAAGAAACTTAATCCAGGCTTTGTTAAGGTCCCACTAGATCTTGATCAGGCCATGCCGATTACGATTCTAGCCAGCACAGTATCACTGACGCCAGGTACGGTTAGTGCTGAGGTTTACCCTTGGAAAGAGACATTAAAAGAAGGTGAAGAGCCTGAGCAGCGTTATTTACTCATTCATGTGCTTAACCTAAAAGATGAGCAAGAGTTGATTAACACTATAAAACAACGTTACGAAGCACCTTTAAAGGAGATCTTTGAATGTTAGAGACAGTTATCCTGATTGTATTTGCGATGATTGGCGTTTCGTTACTATTGAATCTGTGGCGATTAGTGAAAGGCCCGTCAGTGCCAGATAGAATATTGGCTTTAGATACCATGTACATTAATAGTATTGCTCTGATTATTTTATATGGGTTGAGCATGGGCACTGAGCTTTACTTTGAGGCAGCGCTGTTAATTGCAATGTTAGGTTTTGTAAGTACTGTTGCTGTATGTAAGTATTTACTACGTGGCGATATAATTGAGTAGGTGAACGATGGCTGAGTGGATTATTTCTATATTACTTTTGATTGGCGGCTCATTCGTTTTAGTGGGGTCAATTGGCCTTGTGAAAATGCCTGACTTCTTCATGCGTCTACATGGTCCGACAAAAGCAACAACACTGGGTATGGCTTGTTTGCTAACTGCAGCAATGGTGTTTTTTAGTCAATCTGAAGCGGGGATCAGCGTAAAAGAGATCTTGATTTCGATTTTCTTGCTATTAACAGCGCCTATAAGTGGTTATATGCTCATAAAATCGGCAATACACCACAAGCTTGATAGTATCGAGCGCACAAAAGGTAAAGATAACATTGAGGACGATGTTTGATTTAGCTGACTGTCTAACCTTTTGAACGAGTCACTTTAAATGGCTCTTTCAGGTGGATAAAGCTTAAAAAATGAGACAAGCGCGCTAAGAAAAAACTTAGCGGCTTGCTCATTGGGCTAGTAAACGTTTCTATAATGCAGGTTGGATCTCTACTTCTTGGCCTTGAGCAAGGGTTTCGGCACCCCTTATCGCAATTCTGTCACCTACTTTTAGTATTCCAAGATCTTTAGCTCTGATGGCTACTTTGTTCCCTTGGCCTTTGCCAACAATCACAGGTACGTGTAGCGCGGTATTATCATCTTGAATTTTTACAATATGCACACCTTGCTGTCTAAGTATTAGAGCGTCTCTGCTTACTATAAGTTCCTCAGTATTTGAACTCAGTGGCACTACAACATCCACAAGTTGGCCTGACGCCCAGCTTTGAGCCTCATTTGTTGCAATGTCAGCACGTACTTCAAATGATTGTGCTCTGGGATCGGTGGCAGGGATAACAGCGGTCACTGTTGCAAGCGCTTGTTGCGGGTCATCTAGTTGACCAGCACTTAACTGTAACTCATTGCCTAAACTCAAGTATTTTAGATATTTAACTGGTACATATAAACGCACTTCTAGGTTATTGATATCAACTAAACTTACTACTGGTTGAGCTCGATTTATTTCGCTACCAGCTCGTTCAAAACGCTCACTGACTACGCCACTGAAGGGCGCTTTTAATATCGCTCTGCTCAATTGGTCTTCAATGACTTTTAGTTCAATTTCTGCAAGTTTAATATCGGTCAATGTTAAATCATGAAGGTTTTGTGCTTGATCAACTTGCGTCGCTGCGGCGCTATTTGTTTTGGCCAATCGGTTTAAACGAGCAAGTTCTTGTTTTTGGAATGTTAGGTTTATTTTGGCTCTTTCTAACATCACCTCTTGTTTGGCCTTATTGAGCTGAAGTGGCAGTAAATCAATTTTTGCGAGTACGTCATTTTGACTGACGTATTGCCCAGGTGTGGCAACAAAGGTTAAGCGGCCGGCAACGCTAGATGTTAATTTTACATCTTGCTTGCCATACAGAGTCCCGTGAACTGACAAAGCACTATCAAGCCTTGCTTGCTCTATGGTTTCAACTGCAACAGGTGAAACCGCGAAACTAGATGAAGAAAATAAGGCGATAGACGATGCTAGCCCCAATGCAAAACTGCTTGAAAGCATATTTGCACGAATTTTTGAATGCTTAAAAATCATCTGCGGTTTTCCTTTATTGGTTAGCAACAAGATTTAGTTTGGGTTTATCTTTGCTGATAGGAGGAGATGTTTGCTTTTTGGCTTTACCAAGCAGTAACAGGCTAGGCATTAATACCAGAGTAAAAATCGCACTTATCGCCATACCGCCAACAATCACCGTCGCCAATCCTCGGTATATTTCAGAGCCGACGCCAGGAACTAACATCAGTGGCAACATGCCAAATAAACTCGTTAATGTGCTTAAATAAACCGGACGAGCGCGTAAAAGCACCGCTTGTTTAACGGCTTCTTCTCGAGATGCGCCTTCGCGTTCAGAGCAACGAGTTTGATCGACCAATAAGATGGCATTATTAACCACTAAGCCAAGCAAAATAATGAAGCCGATCATGGTCAGTAAATCGAGTGACTGAAAGGTAAATAGGTTGAGTACGTACAAAGCAATCACACCGCCAGCAAGGGCTAATGGCATAATTAGTAAGACTAAAAAGCTATCTTTGGCTGATTTGAATAGTGCGGTCATTAGCAAAAATAAAATAAACAACGCTAGCGCAAAATTAACCGCCATCTCTTCAATAGCTGAGTTCATCTTCTGCGCATTACCAGCCAAAATTACACTTGTTGAAGGTGCGATCACGGCTTTGACTTTAGGTAGAACCTGAGCGTTGAGTATCGCTTGTGCTTCTTGCAAGCTCATTAGTGGCGGTGGCGTAACCATGACAGAAACTGTTCGTTTGCCGTTGACTCGTCTTAATTGAGTTGGACCTACCGTTCTTTCTACTCGAGCAAGTTCTCCCAGTGTTTGGGTACCAGCTAGAGGAGTAATAATTGGCATTTCTTTAAGCTCTTCAGGAGATTGCCAAGGTTTAGCGCGCAAGATCACGTTCATACGTTCATTGCCATCAAAGTATTCATTAATGAATAAGCCGCCAGTAAATGCTTGTACAGCTTGCGCTACATCGCTACGCGTTAATCCTGCTTGAGTGATGCGCCTGTCGTCAGGGTGTAATCTTAATTCAGGCTCTGCCATGTCTAAACGAGGCATTGGCCTGGCTGAAGCCTCTGGAATGGCTTCTCGCGTTGCTTGCATTGCTATTTTGGCACCGGCAATTAAATCATCAATATTCGGGCCTGACAGATCAATGTTAATGGCTCGACCATCGCCGCCATTATTAACACTGATCATCGAACCTCTGGTTAAAAATACACGGGTGTCTGGGAGGTCATGAAAGATTTCCTCTCTGGCAACTTTCATTAATTCTTCAACTCGAGTTGGGTCGTCAGAATAGATAAATCCACCTGCGTTAGAGCCAAACACATAGAAGTTGAAGTCTTTTATTTTTGGTGACTGTTCGCCTTCATAATATGGCATAACTCGTTGTTTAACACGCGAGGCTATTTCGGCTTCCATAAATTGAATATTACCACCCGGCGGTGTTAGCAAAGTATAGAAAAAGCCATCTGTTGGGGCGCGAGGCATAAAATCTGTTTGTGGCAATAATGCATAAGTAATAAATACCGAGCCACCAAGTAACGACGCTATCCAGCTAAGTTGTTTGACTCTTGAATTTGTTAAACTGACAACCAGTGCTGTGACTCTATGCCAGTAAGCTTTGTATGGATCAGGTTTTATTTCGCTATCAGGCCAAATTTTATTCGCTACGGGAATAAGTGTCATCGCACAAATTAAAGATGAAATAACAGCGATAGAAAGTGTGAGCGCTAAATCTGAGAATAATTGACCCTCAACACCTGCCATAAACATAATTGGTAAGAAGATCGCGACACTGGTTGCGGTTGAAGCAAATAGCGCACCGCCGACTTGAGTAGCGCCTTTGAGTGTGGCTTTGCTGGCGGTCATGCCTGATGCTGTTAAGCGAGCGATGTTTTCTTGTACTATGATTGCGGCATCCAGCACTAAGCCGACAGCAAATGCCAGACCTGCTAATGACACGACGTTGAGACTGCGTTCGAATAAATTTAGTGCAAGAAAAGCGACCATAAGAGAAACAGGGATTGTTGCTGCGATGATCAGAGTTGGCTTAAACCCTCTAAAGAATAACCATAAAATACCACAGGCAAGCAGAACGCCAAGCCCGAGGTTACTTTTTACCAATTGCAGGGCATTTCGAATATGCACAGAAGAATCAAAGCTCAGTTCTATGGCTAGTCCTGCCTCTTTCAGTGCCCCTTCATTTAGCTCTTTAATCGCAATATTGATTTCATCAAGTACAGCAACGGTATTGGCATCATTGGCTCTCGAAATAGTAATGTAGTAGGCGGGTTTACCATTTCTTAGGGTCATTGAACGGCGATCGGTTACCGTATCTTCGACACTGGCGATATCACCCAGATATATAGGACGTTGACCTACATAGCCTACACGTAACTCAGCTAGATTATCGACATTGTATTTGCCTGTGAATCGTACTGTGTACTGTCGGCGTCCGACATCAGCTAAGCCACCAGAACTATCATTAGCGGTTGATAAAGTTCGACGAATTTGCGCAAGACTAATACCAAATGCCGCTGCTTTTTGCGGGTCGAATGTGACGCGTAATTCTCGAGGGCGTTCGCTGTTCATGTTGACGCGGGAGATACCAGGAATGCGAGCCAGTCTGGGCTCTATTATGTCTTCAATTTGTTTCTGATATTGCGCCATGTCGAGTTTCTCTGAGTCATAACTAAGCGGCACAACCAATAAACTTGCTGCAGTCGGACCACCAGAACCTGGTCCGCCATTACCTCCGGCAGTAACAATTGGGTCCATGGCATCTAATGGAAGAGGCGGAGCCTGATTCAAACTGGTAAGCACATCCAACATGGCCTGTTGCATATCGGCGCCAACGGCAAAAGAAAGACTGATTGCCCCACCGCCTTGGTTAATTGTGGTGTTCACTTCTAATGCGCCTGGCGTATGTTTTACTGCATTCTCGAGTGGCTCAATGATCATTGATTCAATTTCTTCAGGTGCTGCTTGTCGCCAGCCTGAGAATATTGTGATTTGCGGTTGTTCAATTTCTGGTGTGAGCTGTATCGGTAATTTAAAAATACTGATGATGCCAAATAAGATGATCAACGTGAGTATGACGAGAACCGCTGCTGGGTTCTTCAACGAGGAACGAGTTAAATTCATGGCTTTGTCCAATAGCACCAAAAGTAGTCTGCTTTATTATTGTGACTTAGTTATGCACAATTTAGCAAAGGCAAAAAATTGAGATTTCGTTGAATCTCCCTAGAAGTCAGTTAAACCGAAGGTTTCGCAATATCTTGTAACGATTTGAAAAAGTTTAGTAATAGAAATTGTTGTCTGTTTTTTATTTTGCACAGGCAGACGTTTGCCACACTTTTAAATATGGCCTTTAAAAGATGAGCGCGTCTGAAAATAAATAAGCAGTGATTATTTTCATTGCATTAAAGGTTTGGTGGGCAGTGGGGGATGGTTTTGTTGAGTTGCAGTGAAATCTTTAGGTGAGAGTGAAACTTTCTATGCCACAAGCTATAGTTCTGAAGATTTACTGACAGTCCACAAGTTGCAAAGTGACATGAAGCTAGTTTGAGCTAGCTTCATCGTTTAATTTATTTTGAAAGTCTGATTTTACAATCTCTAGTGCAGCAAGTACGTCTTCAGCTGGCAGCTCATGTTGTTCAAGCAACATAATTAAGTCGACCGCCAATTTCACATGGGTTGGTGCATTTTCTAAACCACTACTCACTGATTGAATTACCTCTTTTAGCCACTTGTGTCATGGCAACATCAATTGCAATATCGACTCTTTGTTCCATTTGGATACGTTCGTGTTGAGGTAAGTAAAAAGCCATGTCTACATCATAGCGAATATATCTTGCTGGCAATTGATTGAGAACAGTGCAGCAAAAATCAGCCATTACATCATCATCGTATTTGTCTTGCAGGTTGCGTTCAACGATGCGATCTAGCATTACTTTTTCATAATAATTGTGCACGTCATCATGTAGTTTCATGTCATCTTCCTAATGTTTTTATTTTTTGAGTTTATACCAAAAATCAATAGTTTTCGAACACAGCGAATAAAAGTTGTTTATGTACTTCAATCAGTTGTTCTTCATTGCGTTGGTAGCCACCGCCAAGCCCTATAGATAAAGGGATTTCGTTGCTTTTACAGAATGAAATTACTGTTCTATCACGCTCTAATACACCAGCTAGGCTGATTTTTAGTAAACCGAGTTCATCTTTATAGTAAATATCAGCACCGGCGTTATAAATAATAATATCAGGTTGATAGAGACGCTTAATTAAATCTAAAGCTTGCTGTAGCGTTTGCAAGTATTGTACGTCTGTACACCCTTTTTCAAGCTCGAAATCAAGATCTGAGCGCGCTTTTGCTCGGGGAAAATTCTGAGCGCAATGCAGTGAACAAGTAATGATGTTGTCGTTGTCATGTAAAATATCAGCGGTACCATCACCTTGGTGAACATCGCAATCGAGGATTACAACGCGCTCAACAAGGTTTTGCTGGATCAGATGTTGTGCAGTTATGGCATGGTCGTTAAAAATACAAAACCCTGCACCATGGTCAAATTGAGCGTGGTGGTAGCCTCCTCCTAGATTTAAACCGAGTCCATGTTCTAAAGCGTATTCAGCAGCTTCGATACTCGCGCCAACAGAAAGTAAGGTTCTTTCAACTAAAGTTGTTGACCATGGAAAGCCCATTTTTTTGATTGCTTTCTGAGATAAAAAACCATTCACAAACGCGTCGACATAATTTGCATCATGGCAAAGTTTGATCTGCGCTAAGCTAGCCGGCTTTGCTTTAAACACTCGGTCGGAAAAACCCATTGCATGAATTGCATTTTCAAGTTTTTGGTATTTCTTTATTGGAAAGCGGTGCCTCTCAGGCAATTGTAGGGCACTGTATAGAGGGTGATAGAAAATCATTAGCGGTTTTGTTGTTTTTCAACTTGTTGAATTTTGTCTTCAGTGGCAGTAATGGCTTTTCTACATCGGCCAAGTCGGGCATGTAGTGCCAATATCTCTTGATTGATTTTACTTGCTTGAGTTGAATTAGCCGAGGCAAGTTGCTGCTTACGCATATCGATCATCTCTTGTAAACGGCGCTCAAACTCATGGTTTTGTGATAGCTCTTGATACAGCTCATGAGAGCTTTGCATGATTTTCTTAACCGCTTGCTTATAGACTTTCGCTTTTTTAGGCTGCGTAAACTTATTCTCTTTGGCCCAAACAGGCGTCGATTTTAATACCTTTATAACGGCTTCTATTTGTGTGCTTAATTTTTCGAGGGCAAACGCATAGGCGTGACGTTTTTCAGGGCTCGGCAACCTTGCAAATGCTTCTTTGATCTCGTCTACGTAGTCGCACAATTTTAAGCTTTTTGTTGCAAACACGCTGTGTGCAAATAAACTCGGCTGTGCTTGAATGTAGCGGTTTTTATCAAACCACTTTGCTTTATCAAATTGGTGAGCATGCTGAGCAAGTTGCTCAATCTGCTGCTGTAATTTGACAATGGCCTGACTCATATAAAATAAGCCTCATAAATTAACTTGCCAGCGAGCACGATAACCACGCTGTTAAACAAGGGCTTTATTAGTTTATTTCCGAATTTAATCGCAGAGTGCGCGCCTATCCACGCACCCACCATTAAGAATAATCCCATGGTAATGCCGAGTAAAAAGTTAACATGGCCTAAGGCAACAAAAGTGATCAGCGAAATAAAATTCGACACAAAGTTCATTGAACGCGCAAGTCCGCAATTCAACAATAAACTCATCTTATAAAGTAAGCTATTTGATGCAGTCCAAAAAGTGCCCGTACCAGGGCCTGCTAAACCATCAAAAAACCCTAAACTTAACCCTTGTAACCACTGTTTTATTTTTAGCTGTAATGTTTTGGTCGGTAAATGATGACTGGTTTCAGTACTAAATTTACCAAATAAACTGTAGCAGGCTACAGCAATGATGATCACAGGTAGTAATTTGTTTAAAAACTCAATACTAAGATGATCTACCAGTAGAGTACCGAGTAATGCGCCTATTGCGGTGGCTAGAATAGATCCTGCCCAGAATTTGGGGTTGAATAAGTTCTTTTTATAATAGGTGACACTGGCTGTAATGGAGCCAAAACTTGCGGCAAGTTTATTGGTCCCTAACGTCATGTGGGGAGGTAAGCCTGCTGTAAGGAGTGCTGGTACTGTTAACATGCCGCCACCGCCGGCTACCGCATCAATAAAGCCAGCTATAAGAGCAACCAAACACAATAAGCCCCAAGTCATGGGGTCGAGCGCAAATTCAAACATTAATAATCTATTTGTCTTTTAAATGGCGGGAGGGTATCTAGCATGGCTTTACCATACCGTTTACTGACCAAACGCCTATCAAGGAGTGTGATTTTTCCTTGATCGGTTTCTTTTCTCAGCAGTCTACCACAGCTTTGTACTAATTTCTTTGCAGCATCGGGTACAGTGATTGATAAAAATGGATTACCACCTTTACTTGTAACAAACTCAGCTTGCGCCTCTTCTATAGGGGAGGTAGGTACTGCAAAAGGGATCTTAGTTATGACTAAATTTTCTAAATAAGCACCGGGTAAATCGAGTCCTTCAGACAAGCTCTGCGTACCAAATAAAATGCTGCCATGACCAGAATCAATACGAGATTTATGCTTTTTCAGTAGGGCGTCACGCGAAAATTCACCTTGCACAAGAATTTGCCAGTTTTTCAGGCGCATTTTTTTTGCAACATGTTCCATCTGCCAGTAAGAGGCAAATAACACCAAATTACCTTTTGTTCGGTCTAAATACTTAGGTAAAGCATCAGCTAAAAAGTCACTGAATGCTTTATCTGTGGGCTCTTTATCTGTGGTCGGTATATGCAGTGTTGCTTGTTTAGGGTAATCAAACGGTGAATTAGCTTTAATATATTGCACGCCTTCTTCACCTTTTAACCCACTTTCTTTTGCGAAATGGTCAAATGTACCGAGTGCACTGAGCGTGGCTGAACATAATACGGCGCCTGCACATTCGCGCCATAGTTTGTCTTTTAAGTAGTAACCCACTTCAATAGGGCAGTCGCAAAGTAAATGGTCGTGATGGTTTTTATATTCGAGTCGCTTTATCCAGCGAGCATGAGGAATACTGTCACCTTTACTAGCGTAGCTGAACCACAGTTTTTGTAATTGCTCCAGACGGTTTATGTACTGACCACTTTCGGCTAAAAGTGGATCGGCTAAGAATGCAGTCACGTCACCATCACTGACATCTAAGGTAAGTGCATCATGCATTTTATTGAGTGCTCTTAAGGCATCGAGTGTTGCATCGCTGATGTCTTTGGCTTTAATGGTCAATTGCTCTGGCACAATACCGTGTTCAAATCGATAAGTATCGTCATCGTTGTAATTAAAATCAGCTTGATCTAGTAAGTCTCTGACCGACCTTAGATCTTTAGCCGCATCATTCGCAGCGTCATTGAGTTTAAAGTTTTGACCAATGGCTTTTTGCGACACAATGGCATTGGCCATCTTTTGACTGAATTTTAAAAGTTTTTCAATCCAATCTAATGTACCTTTAATGGTTGCCGCTGCGGATGAAAAGTCTCGAGTGATGTGAGGCAAATGGTGCGCTTCATCAATAACGTAAAAGGTCTCATCGGGCTCAGGTAAGATTTTGCCGCCACCGAGTTCTAAGTCAGCAAGTAACAGAGCATGATTAATAACAAGCACATCCATTTGCGCCATTTTTTGTCGTGCTAAATGGAAAGGACATAAATGATGTGACTTCATCTGTCTTTGACATGCATGTTTATCGCAGGCAATTAAGTTCCATACTCGATCAGGAATGGTGTCGGCCCAACTATCTCTATCACCTTGCCATTGTTTGTTCTGATAGGCATTTTGAAGTGCAACTAAGCAGTTTTTCTCTTGTTCAGATAGCGGAGAGCTTAATGTAGGCACGAGTGACATTTGCATCATGTCTTCGTCGAGTGCTGAATTTAATTTGTGCACACAGATATATCTATGCCTGCCTTTGACCAAATCAAATTTAAAATCGAGTCCTGAGTGTTCTTTGAAAAAAGGCAACTCTTTTTCAATGAGCTGCTCTTGTAAAGCAACAGTAGCAGTAGAAATGACGAGTTTTTTCTTTTTAGCCAATGCTAAAGGCAGGGCACCTAAACAATAGGCGAGAGACTTACCTGTACCAGTTCCAGCTTCAATCACACAGATTTTTTGTGATCTATGGTATTCGCCCGCTAATACTTTGGCGATTTCTGCGACTAGATAGTTTTGGCTTTTTCTCGGTCTATAACCGTCTAAGCTTTCAGCAATGCTGGTATGTGTTGTTCGAATTGTTTTTTTTAATGCATCTGAAAGCATGAAGGTCGCCTAAAAAGTACGGTATGTATATAATTACAGTGTTTGATATTTTAGATGGGGTTTTATCTTGGCACAAGCTGTATACGAAGGCTTTATACTATCACGCCAGCAATTTAATCAGCAGGGGAAGTTGTGTCTTCGTTATTGGCTTATGACACCACAAGGTCCAGCCAAGGTAATTATACCCGATCAGCAATCTGTTTTTTTCATTCGCCAGTCAGACGTAGCACAAGCTAGAAGCCTTATCAAAGAGCAAGGGTTGCAATGTGACATAAAACCACTTTCACTGAAGCACTTCGACGGTGAGCCCGTTGCAGCCTGTTATTTTTCTTCCAATCAGCATCTATTTCAAGTCAAGCAACGCTTTTCTCAGCATATACGTTTGTATGAGGATGATATTCGTCATTGCGACCGTTATTTAATGGAACGATTCATTAAAGGTGGTGTATGGGTAAGTGGAAAAGTGAAGCAACGTAATGGTTATATCGAGATCACGGATGCAAAGTTAAAAGCAAACCCAGACTACAAGCCAAATCTTTCTATGCTGTCACTTGATATTGAGTGTGATGGACAAGGGGTACTTTTTTCGGTTGGTCTTGTCAGCGAGCACTATAAAAGTGTCATCATGATTGGTGCACCTCAGCAAACAGAGCAAAGTATTATTTGGGTAGAGGATGAAATTGAACTGCTGCAAGTTTTAATGCAGCAAGTGAAGGCTATAGATCCTGATGTGATTATTGGCTGGAATGTCATTGAGTTTGATTGTGTGGTTCTAGCTGAGCGGGCTGAAGCACTCGGTATTGAACTTTGTTTAGGGCGTGATAACGCCTCGATAGATATTTATAAAGGCAACTATGTTCGAGTTTTGATTTCAGGCCGAGTAGTCATTGATGGTATTGATACCATGAAAAATGCCACATATCATTTTTCGAGTTTTAGCCTTGCGAATGTGGCGAGTGAAATCTTAGGTGAGCAAAAGCTTATCCAACAAGATAACCGTTTGTCTGAAATTATCAGGCAATTTAATGAAGATAAACTCGCTTTAGCAGCCTACAACTTGCAAGATTGCATGCTTGTTATGTCGATATTCAAGAAACTAAACTTGCTAGAATTTGCCATTGTCCGAACGCAAATGACAGGGTTAGAGCTCGAAAAAATGGGCGGCTCAGTGGCTGCTTTCATTAATTTATACTTACCTTTATTACATCGAAGTGGCTACATTGCGCCAAATTTAGCCGAGCATGGTGTGTCTTTCGAAAGCCCAGGCGGCTATGTCATGGAGTCGAAACCTGGCCTTTATAAAAATGTACTCGTGCTTGATTTTAAAAGCTTGTACCCATCTATCATTCGTACTTTCTTTATAGATCCGTTAGGGCTTATCAAAGGTCTAGAAAACCAAGAGAATGCATTAAAGGGCTTTAACGGCGGTTATTTTTCCAAAACAGCACACCATTTGCCTAAATTGGTCGAGCAATTGTCAGAGAAAAGACAAAACGCCAAAGAGCAGGGCGATGCCATGCTATCGCAAGCTATCAAAATCATAATGAATAGTTTGTATGGTGTATTAGGCTCAAAAGGGTGTCGTTTTTATGATCCGAGACTGTCTAGCTCTATTACCCTACGTGGCCATCAAATTATGCAAACAACGCGTAAGTGGCTTGAAAGTTGGGGATATGAAGTTATCTACGGTGATACTGATTCTACTTTTGTTGCCTTACCCGAAGAACTAACTGGTGAACAAAGCCACGAAATAGGCAAAGCGCTACAAAGAAAAATCAACCAAACTTGGTCTTTAGAATGCGAAGAATGTTTTGGCATTCAAAGCCATTTAGAAATTGAATTCGAAACGCATTACAGTCCATTTTTTATGCCGACTATCCGTGGGCAAGAAACCGGTTCAAAAAAACGTTACGTGGGCAGAGTAGAAAAGGATGGTCACTCTGAACTGGTATTCAAGGGTATGGAGACAGTCAGAAGTGATTGGACTGACATAGCAAAATTATTCCAAAAAGAGTTAGTTGAAACGCTTTTTAATGGAGGAAATTTAGAGGGTGTAGCGCACAAATATACAAACCTAATTCTCGCTGGAGAAGTAGATCACTTACTAGTTTATAAAAAGCGATTAGGTAAGCCACTAGAGCAATACGTGAAAAATGTTCCGCCACATGTTCGGGCTGCAAAAGAAAGCATAGATAGAAATTCACTAGGTTTTAGAAAAGGCAGTATCATAAATTATTGCATCACAGTTTCGGGCCCAACACTTTACTCTTCAAACAAAGACCACACCTTTGACTATGAACATTATATTGATAAGCAAATAAATCCAATTTTAAAAATGTTCTTACCCGCTTATGACGACGGTATTTTTAACACCCAGCAACAAAGTCTTTTTAATATTTAATCTTCTAATTAACTTTATCTAGCTAAAAGTATTTTAATGTAAATACTTTGTTCCTTTTGTGGGTATTGTTGCGTTATTTGCAGTTTTCATTGTTTCTGATTTGGTAACTTTATATGGTGTTTTGGTGTCTTGCTGTATCCTTGTTGTTTATATGGGTACTTAAATGTGTATATAGTGTTATATTAAGGTCATTTTTTTAATTGACATGCGTATTCCCTGTTGTTTAGTATGCAACTTGTTTGTTGCATATGTTGCAAATACCTATAAGAGGGTCAACCCTCAAAAACTATAAAGCTACTAACAAGTGGTCCAGGGAGATAAAATGTTAAATACTAAAGTTTCAAAAGCTGTTCGCTTAGCGATAGCTTTTGGTGCAGCTTCAACAGCTGCTTTTTCAGCTAATACTTTTGCTGCTGACGAAGAAGGTGCAGAAAAGGTAGAGCGCATTGAAGTTACTGGTTCTCGTATCAAGAGAACAGATATTGAAACAGCTAGCCCTGTTCAAATTACATCAGCTGAAGAAATCAAGGTTGCTGGTTTCACTCGTGTTGAAGACATGATGAACTCACTTCCTCAAATCGAAGCTTCTTCAACTGCTTTCCAATCAAACGGCGCAACTGGTACTGCTACTCTTGACCTACGTGGTATGGGTGCTCAGCGTACACTAGTTCTAATCAATGGCCGTCGTGCACAGGCTGGTGGTATCTACACTCAGTCTGTTGATATTAACCAAATTCCAGCAGCTCTAATTAAGCAAGTTGAAGTACTAACTGGTGGTGGTTCTTCTACTTACGGTGCTGACGCTGTTGCTGGTGTTGTAAACTTCGTAATGGATGATGAGTTTGAAGGTCTTGAAATCAACCTAGGTGGTACAGGTTATCAACACAATAATGATAACAAATACATCCAAGGTTTAATGGATGAAAAAGGCTTTGAATACCCTACAGGAGATTCAGGCATTGATGGTACATCTTTTGATTTCAGTGCGACTCTAGGTGGTTCTTTCGCTGACGGTAAAGGCCATGCAGTAGGTTACATCACTTATCTAAAACAAAATGAATTACGTCAAGAAGCACGTGATTACTCTTCATGTGCTCTAAACAGCACAGGTGAGTCTTGTGGTGGTTCTGGTAACGCTGTTGTTCCTAACTTCTACATTGCTAAAGCTGTTGATGGCGCATTTGATTGGAGTGATTATGATTACTGGACATTAAATGGTTCAAGTGACTTCATCCCTTCATCAGGCAACTTATATAACTACGCTCCAGTTAACCACTTCATGCGTCCAGATGAAAAACACACATTTGGTATGTTTGCAAATTACGAAATCAGTGACTCGTTCCAGCCTTACATGGAAACGATGTTCATGCGTGACCGTACTATTGCTCAAATCGCTGAATCAGGTACTTTCTTCAACGAAAACTACATGATTGATTACGATAGCCCACTTCTAAATGACTCACAGCGTAAGTCGTTAACAGATCGTTTCGGCCTTAAATCAGGTGATCAATTCGCAACTTACATCGGTAAGCGTAACGTAGAAGGTGGCCCACGTGCTGCGAACCTAGAGCATACATCTTTCCGTATGGTTCTTGGTACTAAAGGTGAAATCAATGATCTTTGGTCATATGACGTAACAGCGCAGTTTGGTTCTACTTCTTCTTCAACTGCTTACATCAATGACTTCTTTGGTCCTCGTATCGCAACTGCTTTATCAGCAAACGGTGAAGACTGTGCAACTACTTCAGGCTGTATCCCTTACAACGTATTCACGTACGAAGGTGTTACTGCTGAATCAGCAGGTTCACTAACTGGTACTGCAATCATGAACGGTGTAACTGAGCAGTTTATCGTTGGTGGTTTCGTAACTGGTGAATTCGAAGATATTGCATTCCCTGGCTCTGAATACCCAGTAGCAGCAGTATTTGGTGCAGAATACCGTGAAGAAGTATTCAGCCGTACAGCGGATGAAGTATTCGCTCAAGGCCTACTTCTAGGTCAAGGTGGTACTACTAAGAGCCTTAATGGTGAGTATGATGTAACTGAATTCTATACAGAATTAAATGTTCCTCTAATCCAAGATGTTACAGGCATTGAGAGTCTGACTCTTGACTTAGGCTACCGTTATTCTGATTACAGCACTTCAGGTGGTGAGCCAGCATACAAAGTTGCATTAGACTGGAACGTAACACCAGAGTGGAAAGTACGTTCAAGCTTTAACCGTGCGGTACGTGCTGCAAACAACGGCGAACTATTCGCTGAGCAAAGCACTGGCCTATGGGGCGGTACAGATCCTTGTGCAGGTGCAACTCCTTCACTATCAGCAGCACAGTGTGCTAATACTGGTGTAACTGCATCACAATACGGTAACATCACTGAAAGCCCAGCTTCTCAGTACAATGGTTTCTTCGGTGGTAACCCTGATCTAAGCCCAGAAATCGCTGATACTATGACTCTAGGTGTAGTTGGTAACCCGACTGATAACTTCAACTTCACTCTAGATTACTGGGATATCCAGCTAGAAGATGCTATCGGTACTATCGGTGCTGAAATCATGGTTGAGCAGTGTGCTAAAACTGGTGATGCTACATTCTGTGATAACGTACAACGTACTCCAGGTAGCGGTAGCTTATGGGTAGGTTCAGGTCGCGTTGTTGCAACAAACGTGAACTTAGGTAAGATGCACTATGAAGGTGTTGACTTAAGCATGAACTACAACATGGAAATCGGTGATGGTCAGCTAAGCACTAACCTAATCGGTACTTACATGCTTACTAAAGAGTTCGATGAAATTCCAGGTGTTAGTGAAATTTATGATTGTGTAAGCACATTAGAAAATGGCTGTTTTGCACAACCTAAATGGCGTCACGTAGCGACAGTTAGCTATGACACTGGCTCTTTCTGGCGTGCAACTATGAAGTGGCGTTACTACGGTGAAGTTACTGAATATGAAGGTAACGATACACTTGTACAAGACGGTATCGGCGCTCAAAGTTACTTAGACCTTAAAGGTAGCTTCGAACTAAATGACTACACTCGTGTTCTTGTAGGTGTTAACAACGTACTTGATAAAGAGCCGCCAATGGTTGGTGGTACTATTTCAACAAATGCTAACGCTATCTCAGGTTTCTACGACACATTAGGTCGTTACCTACACGCTAGTGTAACATTCAAGTTCTAAGAAATTTACAGAACTAAAAAAGCGAGCAAATGCTCGCTTTTTTTATAGGTGAAAAATGGTAAATGTTATATTAAGTAAAGCTTTATCTTTGTTGAAAGAGAATAAACTCTCAGAAGCTAAAGAATATCTTCTTTCGATGGAAGAAGAGGATACACAAGCTTTGAGCTTACTGTTTAAGATATATATGCATGAAAATGATTTTAAAGGTGCATATGAAGTCATTAATAAGCTGGCAAATTTAAAACCTGAAGACCACGATGTTGTTTTCACAGCAATTGAATTTTTAGAATTAAATCAAGATTACCCATCTATTGTGGCGCTTCTGCAAAAACATATGTCATTTAATGCATCTTTGGACTCTCTATTTAATTTAGGCTTCTATGCTAGAAAAGCAGGTCTTGCAGAGCTTTCTTTAGATAGCTTTAAGAGAGTCTCTTTAAATGCAACAAGTAAAGCCGCTGACATATATTTGAATGAAGCTTTAGTGTATTCAGAGCTATTAAATGATTATGAAGAAGCTTTAGCATTGTTATTAGAGTCGATAAGTGTTTATCCTCAAAATATTGATTTAAGGATTAATCTTTTAAACTTGTATGAGCAATTAGGCGAGCGAGAGAAAGCCAAATCATTGGTCGATCAGATACTCAAAATAGATCCAAACAATTTAACCGCATTATATAGACTCGCAGATTTACTCGACTTTTCAAAAGAGGTGCCAGAAAACTATGAAACCTTATGCTTAACAGCACTTGAGAGTAATCAAGCTGATGAATATGCTAGTTGCGATATTTACTATTCATTGGGTAAAGCTTTTGATGAAGCAAGGGATTATCAAAGAGCTTGGCACTACTATAACAAAGCTAATTTATTAGATGAAAAGCTCTTACCCGCTTTTGACCGAAAGCAGCAAGAGCACATTACTTCTGCTACTTTAGCTAGGAAATTACAAAGCAAAACCCCAAGTATCGAACATAAGGTGACACCAATCATCATATGTGGAATGTTCCGATCAGGCTCTACTTTGATTGAAAAGGTTATTACATCTTCTGGGCGCATTGCCATGGGAGGTGAGGTTGATTTTCTTCATCGTCACTTATTTAATTTGATAGGTTCAAATGATTTTAATGACTACGTAGACAAAGAAGAGTTTAGGGAAAATTATCAAGCATTGCTTTCTCAGTTTTCAAAAGGTGCAAGTCTAATAACAGATAAAAGGCCTGAAAATTACTTGTATGTTGATGTAATAAAGTCTTTTTATCCAAATGCCAAAGTGATTTGGACAGACAGAGATATAAAAGATAATGCATTATCAGCGTACTTTCAGAGACTCGGCCCAAATTTAAATTATGCAACAAGTTTGGATAACACCGTGTACCATTATGAAATGATGCAGCAAATTAAAAGTAAGTGGGAGAATGATTATCCGGGTGATATTTTCACATTGGATTATGATGAGTTTGTTAATCAACCAAGTGCGGTAATAAATGAACTTTACGAGTTTTTAGGCATGAGTTATGAAAATGAGCTAAATTATTTTTATAAAGAGCCTAGCCGTATTCAAACAGCGAGTGTTTGGCAAGTTAGGAAACCAATCTATAAAACGTCTCATAAGAGATACCTTAATTACAAAAGCTGGATTGAGAAAAGCAATGTATTTTCCTATTTTAAAAGCCTATTTTAAAAAATAGGCTTTATATCACAAGGGACAGTTAATCTTTTTGAAGGCTTTGTCAATGGGTATGTTCCATGCCACATATAGCTAGGAAAAAGAATTATGGTCCCTGCTTTAGGGCATATTTCCTTTGCAACCACTTCATTATCTAGACCTAAAGAAGTCTCTCCCAACTTTAGCCACCCAGATTTTGTAGGATCGTTAGGGCTAATATTTTCATCCAGAGCTATGTAGCTTGGACCTGAGATCCAACCATCTGGGTGAATATGATTACTATGAAACCCATTAGTACCTAGCTGTACTGACCAACTACCATTTAATTTAAAGAATTTCCCTTTTTGTTGTGATAAAGGGTGTTTACTATCATCAGGTATTAATTTTAGGTAATCTTTTATACGTTGTTCAATAGAGCCTCTCAAACTAATAATTAAGTCATCCTGAATAGATAGTAAATGTCCATTGGTTTGTTGGCCGCCTTTCACACTTTGATCTAAGGGCTGAGCTCCTTTTTGGTTGTGTAAATCAGATAGGTACAAATTCATGCTATCAAAAAAGCTTTCACTATCCTTATAGCCAGGAGGGGTAGGTAGTTCATAAACCTTTACTAAGTCTTCATAGTTATTTAACCAATCATGTCTTGGATCACCCAATATCCGCCATGCTAAGCCTAGGTAAGCCCACAGCTCTTGATTAAAGGGGTTATGATGAACTGCTTGCTCTAAAAGTTTGGCAGCGCTTGAAGTGGCATCAGTTCTTAAAAGGATATTGGCATAGTCAATAGCAAACCTTGGATTAAACGGGTTATGTTTTATTAACTCATGAAGTGTACTTGTAGCCTCAGCCTGCAATCCCAGTTTGTAAGCCGCAATAGAGTTGGCATGCTTTATGTCTTCATGACTCTGGATCTTCAATGCTTTCTTCGACACTTGATAAGCTTCTTCATATTGCTCTGTAGCAAAAAGTTGCTTTAAATATGAATGGGTTAGCTCTATAGGCGCATTTGGTAATTTGATAGCATTTTGAAAGTTCTCAAAACTATACTTTGTTGTATCAGTCAGTTGCTCGATCTTAGCGAAGCTTTCATGTGCAGGTATAAAAAATGGTGAAGTGCTTATAATTTTACAAAGAGATGTTTTTGCTTCTGTAAACTTTCCTGCTTCATATAAAAGGCAGGCTTTAACATACTGAACCTCAACCATAGGCTCATATCTTTGAGGGAGCTGGGTTAAAATTTTTTCTGCTAGGTCAAAGTCTCCCAGATCTTTCAATAAGCAGGCATATTTGTACTTAAGGTGAAATGAGTTTGGATAACTAGTAGTAGCGCTATCTAAATGATCCTTGGCTTCTATATAGCGTGCACTTTGGACAAGAAACTCAGCCTCCTGAAGAAGCCAGTGCTCTAAATACTTACTAGATTTATTAATGTTTTTTAAAATTTGTTCAGCTTTACTTAAAAGAGTGCATTTAATGTAGCAAGTAGCTAAAAATAGATGTATTGATTCATCTTTTATCAACCTTCTATTGCCATCAATTGCTTGAATACATTGACTATATAGGTTGGCATTAATCAAAGATTGATAGTACAAAATGTTCAGCTCTCTATCACTAGGAAATTCACTACAAGCTTGAGCTAAACACTTTAGTGATTTTTCAAATTGACCGGTAGCCTTCAGCGACATTGATTTTATTTTAAAAAGATCTGGAGAGGTTTGGTAGATGTTTGCTAATAATTCTAAACACCTTATATAGTTTTGATTTTGGAACTCTGTAATTGCTTGTTTTAATAACATCTTATAACTCTCGAGAAACAACTTTTTTACACTTTAATACTTTAACCTATTCTTACAGAATGTTACATGGTTGTAATTGATTTGGTGCAAGGTTTTGCTGTTAGGTGAAATTAGTAAAAAAATGGTGTCTAACTGGTTGCTTATATGAATCAAAAATGAGTTATCAAAGTATCAACAGAGTCTTGACTCTCGCGTATTATCAGATCACTTCCTTGGTTCGGCTAATTGAACTTAAGTTATTTGTATCTTTAAATTCTCGTTTAAATAAGTCATAGCAATTCTCTAAATTTATCTGCAATTCTAACGATTCTAAGTACCACCCCCACAATTTGATTTTCTTGAGATTGCAATGAGTACATTAAAATTAAGTTTCCAAGTTAGCCGTAAATGAAGGGTACAAATTAGTTGATTAAGAGATTCTCATAGTGTCAGTTAATTGTTCAATACAGTATGAAAGGGGCTTTAGAGTTGCAAGTCGTATTGATGTGAACTAATCCCAACTTGCTGTTGGTGGTAAGAGTGAATTTTTACCATTGATAGTTGCTGCTGTTGTGCTTTGTCTAGACTTGATTACTGATTTTTACTTTAGAAAAACATCTTTCCAAATTATTATTTTTATTGGACTTTTTTTAGGGTCAAATGCTTTTAACGGTTATTTTAATAACAGACTTTCATTTTAAAGGAAATTAATTTTTTCTATTTAGTTTGTAAATTATTATGACCCGATTCAAAGTTTTAATGTGAAAGGCTTTCTTTCGAGCAACGGAGTTATTTTTAATACCAACCATATTCATATGGATAGGTGTACATTTCATATGCACATTCCCTGCTTTAAACTTATTTGAATATTAATTTATTGATAAAGAGAAATGTTTCATTGTTAAATTTCCAAGCAATTAAGTTAAAAGGTTGACCATTTATTGTTTATAAGATTAATATACGCAAGTACCCAAATGGGTACAATTTTAATAAATGCAATATATTAAAAAACAAAATAATAGCTTACTTTTTAGTAAGAGCAGGGAGATAAAATGTTAAATAATAAAGTTTCAAAAGCAGTTCGCCTAGCGATTGCTTTTGGTGCGGCTTCTACAGCTGCATTTTCAGCGAACACTTTTGCTGCAGACGAAGAAGGTGCAGATAAAGTAGAGCGAATTCAAGTAACTGGTTCTCGTATTAAGCGTACTGACCTAGAAACCGCCCAACCAGTAACTACTTTCACTGCTGCAGATATCATGGCATCAGGTGCACCAACACTTGAGCAATTTGTACAAGCATTACCTCTAGCTAACGGTGGCCAATATGGTTCTAACGTTAACAATGGCGGTACAGGTACTGTAACTATGAACCTTCGTGGTTTAGGTTCAAGCCGTACACTTGTACTAGTTAATGGTCGTCGTTATAGCGGCGATATCTCTACAGTTCCTATGGCTGCAGTGAAACGTGTTGATATCTTACGTGATGGTGCTTCAACTGTTTATGGTTCTGACGCAATCGCAGGTGTTGTAAACTTTATCACTAATACTGAGTTTGAAGGCGCACAAGTTGATGTTCGTTACCAAGAATCAAGCGAAGGTGATGGTGAATCAGAGTCTATCAGCTTCTTGTCTGGTGTAAGCAGTGACAAAGGCAATGTGATTTTCTCAGGTACATATGAAAAACGTGAAGCTATTTATGGTTCACAAAGAGATTATTCTTCTTGTCCTCCGACTGAGTTAGACACGAATGATGACGGTAAAATGGATGCATTAGGTTGTGGTGGTTCTGGTACAACTATGCCAGGTTCAGCATGGAGTGCTTCACATGGTTTCGGTATGCTTGATGGCAAAGGTGGCATTCGTGCTCTGGAAGATGCCGACAAGTTTAACTATGCAGCATTAAGTATTCTATATCAACCACTTGAAAAGCACTCATTCTTCACACAAGCAAATTATGAGCTTGTTGATGAAGGTTTCTCTTCAGTAAACTTTTTCGCAGAAGGTGCATTCACCAACCGTATCTCAAACCAGCAAATGGCACCAGTAGGTACATTCTGGGGTGTAGAAGTGCCTGAAACTAACCCAGGCAACAACCTAGGTGAAACTGCATATGCTTACCGTCGTCTTGCTGAAACGGGTGGTCGTACATGGCAACGTGAAGTTAATGAGTTTAACTTAACGCTAGGTTTCAACGGTGTACTTGAGAATGAATGGTTCTGGGATTTCTCTTACATGAGAAGCCAACGTAGAACAGATACTAATGCAGGTGGTCGTGTTCACCAAGAGCGTGCTGGTATTCTTACAAGCCCAGAACTGTGTGATGCTAACTCAGATTGTCCAGGTGTTTGGAACCCGTTTGCTGCAAATACACTAACAAAAGAAATGATCGATTGGATCATTGTACCGATGACAAGTAACGGTGCAGGTGATGATACGCAGCTTCAGTTCAACTTATCAGGTGACACAGGTAGTTTTGAACTTCCAGCTGGCCCTATCGCTTGGGCTGTTGGTTTTGAGCGTTTAACAACTGCTTATAAGTCTACACCTGATGGTGCTGCTGGCTTAGGTGCTATCTATGGTGTTTCTGCTGAGGGTACGGAAGGTGCTTACTCTACAGAGGCAGTATACTCAGAAATTTCAATCCCAGTCTTAGCTGACTTACCATTTGCAGAGCGTGTTGATTTAACTCTTGCAGCGCGTAAAACAGATGTAAGTGTAATCAAAGATGCTGAAGTAACAACTAAAGTTGGGTTAGAGTGGAGACCATCATCTGAAGTGTTAGTTCGTGCTAATGTTTCTGAAGGTTTTAGAACGCCAAGTATTAGTACGTTATTCTCACCACGTGTAAATACGGCAGAAGAGTATAGCGATCCATGTGAAAACTATGGTGAATCAAGTAACGCAACACTTAAAGCGAACTGTGCAGCTGATGGTCTAGCTCCAGACTGGTCACCAATTACAGACCAAGCAAGTGCTTGGGCTGGTGGTAACCCGAATATTGGCCCAGAGAAATCAACAAGCAAAAACGTGGGTATCGTTTATTCACCAGAGTTCTTAGACGGTTTCTCTCTAACACTTGATTATTATGACATTGAAATTACTGATGTAATTGGCTCACTTGGTATGGGTACTATTGCAACAGAATGTTATAACAGTGAGAACTTCTCTTCACCAATGTGTGCGCAGATCAAAGGTCCAGCAGCATATGGTGAGCAAGGTGGTGCACGTCGTAATAGCTTAGGTAACTTATCAGGTGTTGATTTATCAACTCAGAACTTAGGTTTCTTCAATGCTAGAGGTATTGACTTTGACTTTAGCTATGGCATGGACTTGAGCAACGGTCGTCTTAAGCTAGGTCTTGAAGGTACTAGAGTATTGCAACTTGACCATTTAGAATCAGCAGGTCTAGAAACTACAGAACTAGCTGGATACTACGGTAATGATGTTGCAAACGGTGGTAAAGGTGCATTCAACAAATGGAAAGCTACGTTCAAAACTAGCTACTCAGCAGATGATTGGTCTTTAACTTACAATGTTCACTATCAAAGTGGTGTAGAGGATTATGCAGCTAAAGAAAGTGCATACTCTAACAATGTTAGTGCACTTGTTTACCATGACATTAATGGTTCTTACTTCTTTGAGAACTTTACTCTAAGTGGTGGTGTTACTAATGCGACTGATAAGCAGCCTCCATATGTGAGTAACGGTACAAACGGTTACCTAATTCGCTCACACCGTTTAACTGGTCGTCAGTTATACATCCAAGGTAGCTTCAAGTTCTAATTAGAATTGAATAGATAGCAAAGTATCTAAAATACTTTATATATTTATCTAAGATAAAGCCCAGGAGTAAATACTTCTGGGCTTTTTTACTAAAAATAACTGTTCAGTTTTACGCTTTTAAAAGTTATGAGTATTGTTTTTAAAAGAGTCAGTTATTATTAGAGTTGAAGGAATTAATATGCTTATTATCTACTTCAATTAAGTGCGGAGAGTTTTCTAATCCGAATTCTGATTTAAATATCATTCAAAATGAAATTTCACCTTTAAAATAAAAAGTGAGATTATATTTTAGAGCTTTTCTATTAACAGTTAATTAATAGTTAATTAATAATTGATGCTTTTCTACTTCACATCAACCACTTTACTTGCCTTTTTATACTGAATTTTAAATCCCTGCCACGCTGGCAATTCCCATCTTTTAGGTGCATCTTTGCGCGCGCCGCTTTCATAATGCAGGGTTAAACGCTTTGCTTTAAAGAAATACTCAACAGATAGTTTTAACTCAGGTAAAACGACCTTAAGCGGGTATTTTTCTTTAAATGGCTCGATTAACCAAGATTCCACACCTTGATAAAATAAGTCTTCGGGTTCGATTAAAGCCAAGTCATCTTGTTCACGAATACCTAAATCCGTCAATGTTTCTTTCAAGTATTGCTCGGCTGTTGGCAATGCCTCTGTGATATTTTCTGATAGGTTATAAAGGGTATGAAAATCAATCATCTCAATCACTTGCTCGGCAACACCTGGCATTAATTGATTATTGAGAATGAGCTCGACACAGGCGGGAATAAGTGTCTCTGAGGTGACAGGCTCAAGTTTTGACGAAAGCTCTACCCCGGCAAAAATAAGGCTGATATTCACCATGATGTCATCGTCAATGATTGCAGCGTTGTTGAGTGTGGTTTCGCATTGCGCAAATTCACTAATAAGGCTAAGTGGAACTGGGGCGGCGCAGGTTGCCAACGTCATGGCTTGTTTTGTGCCTTTACCAGCCATGGCATATGTATCTAGCACTATCATTGCTTGCGCCTTGTCGTTAATGCGAGAATCTTTGGCTGGGATCACTTCGCTGTGGCCATTACCAAATGCACCGCGTCGATTATTTCTTTTTATGTAAAGTAAATCAGGTCGAGCTTGAGCAATATGTTGTAAGAGTAAATTCCTATCAAAATTCGCGGCTTTACTCAGCTCTGGTAATGAAAAGGCCTCTCGCAGTTGTTCGCTAAATTGCTTGGCCTCTTCAAACGCGTTTTGTTCGACATTTACATGGGGGGCTCTGCCTCGAAGTAGATTAATCGCTAATTCTAGATCGCAATGATTGGGTAGGGTCTTGTTTAATTCTTCAAGTTGTTCTGAATTATTCGGTAGCTGATAAACCCTTGCTGGCACACTTAAAACGGCAATGGCATCGATCATGGCTTGTTTTAGTACTCCGCTTGGCATCTGCGTAATTAAGTATGCATATTCGGCGTCTATGGGCAGCGGATATAATACTTTACCCAGTTCAGTGGCGTTTAAATCGCCATCAAGGGCGTCGACTTTTTGTAATTGTGTAATGGCGGTATTTAACGAACTACTTGGCAATGGCTCTAAAAATTGCAATGCATGTATGTTGAACCCAGCACAGGCGCTCGCCAATACCAGTTCAGACAAGGCTTCCCTGTTAATTTCTGGGGGCGTGGTTTTTATCAAGGGCGCATATTGACCGTATAAGCGTATGCAGTTACCTACTTGAGTTCTGCCTGCTCGGCCAAGTCGTTGTTTTGCAGAGTCTGCTGCTATGGCTTCTAGTGCCAGTACCGTTTTACCACCACGAAGATGGGTGCGACGCTCAAGCCCTGAATCAATCACACAAGTAATATTGGGTATGGTCAATGAGGTTTCAGCAACATTGGTTGCTAATATAATACGCTGTTTTGATTGTTGTTTAAGTGCTAAATCTTGCTGAGATTTATGACAACCACTATACAAACCAATAACAATGGCATCTAACTCCTTGAGCGCACTTGCGGCACTTTGAATTTCGCCTTTGCCCGGTAAAAACACCAAAATATCGCCTTGGGTTTCATTCAATGCTTGAGTGCAAGCTTGGTATACTCTTGGGGCCAAGTCATGTTTGTTTGGCATCGCCCTCATATCATCGGCAATAAAGGTCTCTTCAACGGGGAACATTTTGCCATCGCTGTGCAGGTGCGTTGCATTTAAATAATCACATAGAGGCTGTGTATCTAGTGTGGCCGAGGTGACGATGAGTTTATGGGCCTGGTGACTTTTAAGAAGAGCAAGGAGTAGATCCATGTCCCAGCGACGCTCGTGAAACTCATCGAGCATGACCACATCAAACTCTTTTAATTTAGATTCGAAAAACCAACGCAGTGCGACACCGGGTGTGACAAATACCACTTGGGTGTTTTCGTCGAAATAGCTTTCAAAACGAATGGCATAGCCAATTTCTTTTCCGAGTGGTTGCTGGCTTTGCTCAGCCAAATATTCCGCAAGTGATGTACAGGCGATCCGCCTTGGTTGTACTACCAACACTCGACCAATTTTTTTTGCCCAAACGGGTAAACAAGTTGATTTACCTGAACCAGTACTTGCGCTGATCACAAGCGGAGAAGAGTCAATATGAGCGTGAAAATCAGCCTCTATCTGGGCTATGGGTAAAGTCATGGCAGAGTGTTCTATCTTATAATTTTTAAGTTTCTTTGATTTTATCAAAGCTACATTGAAATCGCTGCAATTCGTACCAACTAAGTCATTAATAGAACAATACTAATCCTCTTAATTAAGTGAGTAATTTAGAGGGTTGGTATTCGGAGTATTCATATGATAAATATTTTCTTGATGTTGGCACTCGTGGCCTTTGTGGTGATTTATTGGCGTTGGCACGATGTGATGAGGCAATATTGGCAGCATAAATATGCTGAGCAAACCCTGTCAGAGCAAGATAAGCAGACCTTACTTAAATATATGCCTATCTATCGTAATATGACTGATAAAGACCGTGAAAAGTTAGAAAATCATATTGTTTGGTTTTTAGGTGAAAAGCGCGTATTAGGTCGCGATGGTTTAAAAGTGAATCGTGCCATGGCCTTACTCATTGCCGCCGATGCGTGTTTATTGGTGCTGAACAGTCAATGGCCTTTATACCCAAATGTGAAAGAAGTACTGTTATATCCGAGTAGTTATTATGCGCCACAGCAAAGTCGCGATGCGGCAGGGCTGGTTAATTACCATACCTCAGTTAGACAAGGGGAATCTTGGCCCGGTGGCACTTTGGTTTTAAGTTGGGATAACGTAATTGAAGGGCATAGGTTACCTGAAGATGGCCATAATCTGGTATTTCATGAATTTGCCCATCAGCTCGATCAGCAAACAGGGCAAACCAATGGTACACCTCAGTTGCACTCGCAGGCCATGTACCAACAATGGGGGAAAGTATTTACTCGTGCCTATTCAAACTTGAAAAGTCATGTGGCTTACGGCATGCATCATGTTATGCATAGTTATGGGGCAACCAATGAGGCGGAATTTTTTGCGGTGCTGACCGAGACATTTATAGAAAAACCGTTTGAGCTGAAGCAATACGACCCGGAGTTATTCACGTTACTGACGGATTATTACCAGTTTGATCCCCGTAACTGGTACCGTCGATAAAATCTGCAACTGGTGGCTTTTTTCTGGTATCTCATTCGAAATTTTGTTGCAATCAGTTGTAATGATAACTGAGAGACAACAAGATGAAAAAACAGTTTTATAGTGCGCTCGCACTTTCTGTGTCATTAGCACTTGGCTGTGCACAGGCCGCAGAAAAAACAGAAAAATGGCAAGTTGATGCGCCGCAAGGTGAGTTCTTTGATGCGAAGGTATCTGTAGAGCAAGGTACTTGGATGAATGTCGATGTCAGCCCAGACGGTAAAACCATCGTATTTGATTTACTTGGCGACATTTACACTATGCCGATGAAAGGCGGTAAAGCCAAACAGTTAACGTCAGACATTGGTTGGCAAATGCAACCACGTTTTAGCCCTGATGGTCAGTATATTGCCTTTACTTCAGACCAAGGCGGTGGTGACAATATTTGGGTGATGAAGACCGACGGATCAGAGCAAAGCGCCGTTACCAAAGAAACTTTTCGCTTATTAAACAGTCCAGCTTGGAGCCCTGATGGTAACTTTATCGTGGCACGTAAGCACTTTACCGGTACTCGCTCTTTAGGTGCGGGTGAAGTTTGGATGTACCACAAAAGCGGTGGTAATGGTGTTCAACTAACGAAGCGTCCAAATGAGCAAAAAGACTTAGGTGAACCTGCGTTCTCGCCAGATGGTCGTTATGTATATTTCTCACAAGATGCCACACCGGGTAAGACTTTTCACTATTCAAAAGATTCAGTGGCAGGCATTTATAAAATTAAGCGTTTAGACAGAGAAACAGGTGAGATCGAGGTGATCTTATCGGGCATGGGCGGTGCCATTCGTCCAACCCCTTCTCCTGATGGTAAAACACTGGCTTATATTAAACGTGACGATTTTCAATCAAGCCTCTATTTATATGACTTAGAGTCAGGTGAGCATACAAAGCTTTATGGTGAGCTTGAGCGTGATATGCAAGAGACTTGGGCTATTCATGGTGTATATCCAACCATAGCTTGGACACCAGATCAAAAACATTTGGTATTCTGGGCAGGTGGTAAAATTCATAAACTGGCAGTGAAAGACAAATCAGTTGAAGAAATTGCTTTTAAAGTAGAAACCAGCAAAAAGCTGCAAAAAGCATTACGTTTTGCTCAAGACATCGATGAGCCTGAATTCGATGTGAAAATGCTTCGAAACGTACAAGTATCTCCTGACGGTGAAACGGCTATTTTTGAAGCCATGGGTCACATTTATAAAAGAGATCTTGAGTCGGGCAAAATTAAGCGTTTGACTAAACAAAAAGATCATTTTGAATTCTTCCCACAATTTTCTCGTGATGGCAAAAAGATTGTTTATGTCACTTGGGATGACAAAGAGCAGGGCTCGGTACGTGTTGTATCAGCACGCTCAGGTCGCGGTAAAGCCGTTACTAAACAGCCGGGTAAATATGTAGAGCCCACATTTAGCCCTGATGGTGACACTGTGGTGTACCGTAAAACTTCAGGCAGTTCGATTTTAACACCTGAGTGGTCGTTAAAGTCAGGTATTTACAAAGTTTCAAGTAAAGGCGGTGAATCTGAGCTCATCACAGAGTCAGGTTTCCAACCTCAGTTTGCTGACAGAAACGACCGTATCTTTGTAATGGCTGGGTGGCCTAAACCGCAATTACGCGCAGTAAACCTCGAAACGAAGAAAACACAGGTTTTATACGAATCAAAACATGCGACTGAATACCGCGTATCTCCGGATGGTAAATACCTCGCATTTGCTGAACGATTTAAAGTATTTGTGACGCCGTTTGTCGAAAGTGGTAAAACCATTAATATCTCTCCAAGCGATAAACAATTCCCTGTTGAGCAGTTATCGGTCAGAGCGGGTGAGGGCATCTCTTGGAGTGCTAAAGGCGATAAACTATATTGGAGCCTAGGACCTGAGCTTTATCACGCGTCACTTGCAGGCATGTTTGATATCAATAAAGCAGAAGATGCTGACTTTAAAGTGGCCAGTGGCACAAACATTGGTTTTAAACAGAAGATGGCTGAGCCAAAAGGAATGATTGCGTTAACTGGCGCAACGATTGTTACCATGAAAGGCGAGCAAGTTATCGAAAATGGTGTGGTGCTGACTGATGGCAAACACATCAAAGCAGTGGGTTCACAAACTGATGTGCGTATTCCAAAAGGCGCAAAAGTGATTGATGTAACAGGTAAAACTATTTTACCTGGGCTGGTGGATGTTCACGCCCACGGTGCGCAAGGCAGCAACGAGATTATTCCAGAGCAAAACTGGAAGAACTTTGCGGGCTTGTCTTTAGGTGTAACAACCATTCACGATCCATCCAACGATACCACAGAGATCTTTGCAGCCAGCGAAATGCAAAAGGCAGGTAAAATTGTTGGACCACGTATTTTCTCAACTGGCACAATTTTGTACGGCGCGAATATGCCGGGTTATACATCACACGTTGATTCATTAGACGATGCCAAGTTCCACTTAGAGCGTTTACAAAAAGTGGGTGCCTTTAGTGTGAAGTCTTATAACCAACCGCGTCGTGAACAGCGTCAGCAAGTGGTTGAAGCGGGTCGTCAGTTAGGCATGATGGTTGTGCCTGAGGGTGGTTCATTGTTACAACACAACCTCACTATGGTCGTTGATGGTCATACTGGTATTGAGCACTCGTTACCTGTCTCGCATATCTATGACGATATTAAGCAGTTATGGTCGCAGACTGATGTAGGTTATACACCAACGCTGGGTGTGGCTTATGGCGGTATTTGGGGTGAAAACTATTGGTACGATAAAACCGATGTGTGGGCACACCCAAGGTTAAGTAAGTTTGTGCCTAAGAACCAATTATTACCACGTTCAATGCGTCGTATTAAGTCACCAGATCACCACTATAATCACTTCAACAACGCGCGCGTGTCTGCTGAATTACAAGATTTAGGTGCACTTGTGAACCTAGGTGCACATGGTCAGCGTGAAGGCCTAGCGGCACACTGGGAAATCTGGATGTTTGCACAAGGTGGCATGACGCCACATGAAGCATTGCGTGCAGCTACGATTGATCCGGCTAAGCATATCGGTCTTGATGAACACATTGGTTCAATTGAGGCGGGCAAATTAGCTGACTTAATCGTGCTAGATAAAAACCCGTTAGATAACATCAGAGATACGGACAAGATCAGCCATACAATGATCAATGGCCGTTTATTTGATGCGTCTACAATGCAAGAAGTCGGTGCTAAAAAACGTGAGAAGTTATTCTTTGAAGAGTAATTTTTTTACTGGTGAGTGAGGCTTAGGCTTCACTCCTGCTGGATTTTAATCTTTCAATATTAATACTCAGACATAAAAAAACCGCGATAAACGCGGTTTTTTTATGTCTAACTGTGAGTGGGGATTAAACCACACCACGTGGAAGGCGACAGTCATGCTCTTTTTCAGCAAGACGGATGATCCAGAACTCTTCTGGTGTGTAGCCTTCTTCGTTAGCTTTAACAACAGTAAATGCTGCTTTCTTAGTTTTCGCAGGCGCTGCTGGTTTTTTTGTTTCTTTTTTAGCAGGAGCCGCTTCTTGGCTAGGAGCCGCAGAACCAGAAGTAAGCTCTTCTGTTAGTGCTGCTACATCTGCAAGACGCATGTTTTTGCCACCATTGATGCTGTACCAGCCAGGTTTAGTTGTGATCTCTGGCTTTTTACCATGGGCAGCTTCATATGCAGCTTCAAAAGCGCTTAATACTTCAGTTTTATCAAGTTTACTCATCGTAGATCCTAGTCGTTAATACGCGGATACGCGGGTTTAATTTAAAGGCGCATTTATACCGAAAATTGGGCTAATTTTCAATTTTTTGCGCCATTTCTCTACTTTTAGCCATCTAAAATGCGATAAAGTGCTGTAAAAATAAGCATTTTAACGTATTTTTAAGCACTGATTCATAAAGCTTCAGGGTTAATGAATCGTCTTAATGCAATCCACGCTTTACCTATAACTTCATGCCAGTGACTCGTAACCGCTCTTAATACCCCCGAATCTGGAATAAAAAGCTTATGTGTAGGAGTATTTGTATAAGTGTAAAATTGCACGGGTGCTTTAATCACATCAACCCCTTGCACATAAAATAAATCACTGGCTCTGGCCATGTGACTTGCTGAGGTGACGAGTGCAACTTGTCTATCGACTAATTTTGGTGCAAGTAGTTTTGCTTCATCGGCTGTGTCTTTAGCTGTTGGGTTGGTCGACACTCGGTGCTTGGCAATACCTAAACTTGTAGCAGTCTCTGCCATTAAATCAGCGCCTGTGGTTTTACCAAAGCCATACCCTGAGACAATCAGTTTGGCTTGTGGGTATGCGTTTGCCAAACGAAGCCCTTCAACTAAGCGTGATAACGCGCAGCCACCAAGTTGGCCATTTGCTGGTAGACGGCTGTTGGCATATACATCACAGCCAAGTACAACAATATAGTCGAGCTTTTTGTGCTTTTTAATATCAAAAGGAACTTGTGTCTTTTCGATAGGTTCAATCAACAGATTTGCACCGTAAGGCGTGCTTATAAACCAAGTGGCAAGAACACAAAGCCAAGCAATTAAGTATGACTTTTTATTTTGCTTTGCGATAAATAATAAACACAGTGACAAGATAATTAAGGTGAGTGGCAAGGGCATCAAGAGGCCGCCGATGATCTTTTTGATTACAAACATAAAAAAGCCCAAAGAGAATTTGGGCTAGTTTAAAATAGAATCAGTTAGACAACCAGATGATTTCAGTGGTTATCGTCCGTTACTTTGCTTACACGTATTTAAGAAGTGACGATAGACAGGGTTGTCTTTCATGTTTTTCTTCATGGCTAAATACATCGGACGATTTAAACCCAGTGCACCCAGTGGAATAGACTTAATTAACCCTTGGCTTTCATAAGGTGTTACTAGCCAATCAGGTAGAGCGGCAACACCCATACCGGCACTGACTAACTGGAAAATAAGTAACCCTTGATCCACCGTTTTTAATGTGCCGTCAAAGCGTGCATTTTGGATAAAATGCTTAAAAATATCTTGGCGCTCTTTTGGAATAGGGTACGAAATAATGGTTTCATCTTTTAAGTCGAGGGCCGTGACATAGGCTTTTTTAGCCAGTTCATGATCGGGTGATACAATCAGTTTTAACTTAAAGTCAAAAAGATGTGCGTATTCAAGCTTGTCTGCTTCTCGAATGTCAGAAGTTAATACTAAATCTAAGTCATCGTTTAGTAGCTCAGGAATAGCGTCGTAGCTAAACCCGCGCTCATAATCTACGTGGATGTCAGGCCAGAAGTTGTTAAATTCTTTGATTGTCGGCAGTAGCCAATGAAAACATGCGTGACACTCTACACTTAAACGCAATTGAGAAATTGGCTGATTGAGGCTTTCTTTTAACCGACATTTTGTAGCTTCTACTCTTGGTAACACTTCGTTGGCCAATTCTAGTAATAGCATCCCCTGTGGGGTAAAACGCACGGGTTGTGTTTTTCTTTCGAACAACTGACAGTCTAATTTGTTCTCTAAGTCTTTAATTTGATGAGATAAAGCTGATTGAGTTAAAAACAGTTCACGGGCTGTATTGACAAGCGAGCCGGTTTCTTTAAGCGTTGAAATGGTTTTTAAATGTTTAATATCTATCATCTTCAATAAATCTCATTCTTAGAGTGAGCAAAATTCAGAGTTCACCTATTCCTGAACTGCATAACTTTAATTTCCGTGTTTGCTAGTTTATAAAAACAGCATAAAACTGTGTTTAATTAGCAAAATCACTATAACACTATTTTTGACAGCGTTGTCATGTTTTGATCATATTTTTTACAAATTTATTTGATTAATTTTGTTCATGTTAAAACTGAAAAACCATCAATTGTCTTCATCCTATCTCATGTTAATACTTTTAGCCATCTAAACATCCGTATAATTTTAAGGAAAGAGCATGGCGCATATTCATAATTTAGGTTTTCCTCGAGTTGGCAAAAAACGTGAACTCAAATTTGCAGTCGAAGCGTATTGGCGAGGCGAGCTAACTAAGGCCGAGTTACTAGAGAAAGGCAGAGTGATCAGAGCCGAGAATTGGGAGATACAGGCTGAAGCTGGCATTGAATTACTTCCGGTTGGCGATTTTGCATGGTATGACCATGTACTGAATACCAGTTTATTGCTAGGCGCTATTCCAAAGCGCCATGTAAATACCGATGGCAATGTTGATCTAGATACATTATTCAGAATAGGCCGAGGTAAAGCGCCGAGTGGTTGTGCCTGTGCTGCGAGTGAAATGACTAAGTGGTTTAATACCAACTACCACTATATAGTACCCGAGCTTTCTAAAGACCAAACCTTTGAACTTAGCTGGCAGGCATTGTTTGAAGAAGTCGCTGAAGCACACAGTCTGGGTTATAAAGTTAAACCAGTTTTGGTAGGGCCTGTCACTTATTTGCATTTAGCCAAGTGTGCAGATAAGCCGTTTAATAAACTTTCGCTTCTTGAGAAATTGTTACCGGTTTATCAGCAAGTATTACAAAAGCTGGCTGAACTTGGCGTTGAATGGGTACAGATTGATGAACCTGTGCTCGCATTAGAGCTAACAGACGAGTATCGCAGTGCATTGCGCACTTCTTTTGCTACATTAAATGGGCAAGGCGTGAAGGTTTTACTGGCAAGCTACTTTGATTCAGTAAAAGATTACTATCAAGATATTCAGCAATATGCAGTAGAAGGTGTGCATTTTGATTGTGTCGCAGGTGAGCAAGATCTTGCAAAGTTAAACCAGCTTTTAAATGATGACCAAGTTTTATCTTTAGGGGTTATTAATGGCCGTAATATTTGGCGAGCAGATCTGTCTGCTATTTATGCTCAAATCGAGCCCATAGCACAAAGTCGTGGTGATAATTTATGGTTAGCACCGTCATGTTCATTACTCCATACCCCGGTAGATTTAGATCAAGAAGAAAAGCTTGATGCTGAATTACGTTCTTGGTTGGCGTTCGCAAAACAAAAGGCACAAGAACTTAAGCTACTTAAAACAGCCATTGAGAATAAAGCACTCACAACTTTAGACTTATATTCAGCGCCCGTAAAAGCCAGAGCGAGTTCTAAGCGCGTAAATAACATTGTGGTTCAAGAAAAAGTGGCATCACTTACTGCCGAGCACGCAAAGCGACAAAGTGAATTTGCCAAACGAGCTAAAAAGCAGCAAGCCGCATTAGGCTTACCTTTATTACCGACCACAACCATAGGATCTTTTCCACAGACACAAGCCATTCGCCAAGCACGAAAAGAGTTTAAAGCCGGTGTTATTTCAGCCGCAGAGTACGAAAACCAAATGCAAGCGGAGATCCGTTATGCGGTTGAAGAGCAAGAAGCGCTTGATATTGATGTGCTAGTGCACGGTGAGGCTGAGCGTAATGATATGGTTGAATATTTTGGTGAGCAGCTCGAAGGATTTGCATTTACGCAATTTGGTTGGGTGCAAAGCTATGGCTCTCGCTGTGTTAAACCGCCTATTATCTGGGGGGATGTATCTCGAGAAAAGCCTATGACTGTGGGCTGGACGCAATACGCGCAAGCGCAAACAGCTAAGAAAATGAAAGGTATGCTCACAGGTCCTGTCACCATTTTATTTTGGTCATTTGTTAGAGATGATCTCGATAAGCCAAGCATTACAAATCAAATCGCATTAGCACTTCGAGATGAAGTCGTTGATTTACAAAACGCGGGAATTGATATCATACAAATAGACGAACCAGCATTTCGTGAGGGCATGCCATTAAAGGCAAGTGAATGGCAAATTTATCTTAATTGGGCGGCATATGCATTTAGAGTGTCGGCATCGGGGGTCAAAGATGAAACGCAAATTCATACGCACATGTGTTATGCAGAGTTCAACGACATTATTGGTGCAATCGCCGATATGGATGCTGATGTGATCACCATAGAAACATCTCGCTCGAACATGGAATTGCTCAATGCTTTTGAAGATTTTGCTTATCCAAATGAGATTGGTCCCGGTGTGTATGATATTCATAGTCCTAATGTGCCAGACATTGCGTGGATCAAATCGCTTATTCATAAAGCCGCCGAGAAGATCCCCGTGGAGCGTTTATGGGTGAATCCTGATTGCGGTCTAAAAACTCGAGGGTGGGAAGAAACCAGAGCCGCGCTTGATAATATGGTGAAAGCGACCAAAGAGCTCAGAAAGGAACTAGGATAAAATTAGCTCGAACTAAAAATAAATTTAGCTAGAAGATAAAACAAAACCTGCGTAATGCAGGTTTTGTTTTATTAATTTAAGTAGAAGGTCACTTTTAAATAGGTAGTACCATCTCTGTATGTTTGAGTAATAACTCCATGGCTTTATCTGCTGGCAGTGGCTTTGACACAATATAGCCTTGACCAAATTGGCAGCCTTTACGTTTTAGTAGCGCCCATTGTTTTGGGTTCTCAATACCTTCAGCAACCACAGTTAACTTTAAAGAGTGGGCTAGAGATAAAATAGCATCTACCAAGGGGTTTTCTTTTTGTGTTAATTGATCCACAAAGCTCTTATCTATTTTCAGTACATGAATTGGTAACTGATGAAGATAACCTAGCGCCGAATAGCCCGTACCAAAATCATCTAGATAAAGTTTTACACCGAGAGGTTCTAATCCTTCAATAATTCGTGTTGCAAGGCTGAGGTTTTCAATTAAACCTGACTCAGTTATTTCTAAACACAATGTTCCATTGGGTAACTGGTACTTGGTGTAGATCTCTTTCATAAAGTCTACAAACTCAAGACTGGCAAAGTGACGAGACGAGACATTGACGGTTACTCGAATTGTCGGCATACCTGCGCGACGCCATTTTTGTAACTGTGCACCCGCAAGCTCTAATAAGTGCAGGTCTAGGTCGATGATCTGGCCTGTTTGCTCAGCAATAGGAATAAAGTCATTAGGCGGCACTAAGCCAGTTTTTGGGTGATGCCATCTTACTAGCGCTTCAAAGCTGACAATATGAGGGTCTTGCAATGCAAAAATAGGCTGAAAGAACAACTCGAACTCATTGTTTTTGATGCCATGTTGCAGGTCGTTTTCAATATCTGCTTGGCGCTTTAGCTTTCGGCGCATGGCGTTATTGAAGTAACATACTTGGCCTCGACCACGAGACTTGGCTTCATACATGGCAGCGTCTGCCTGTTGTAGCAACGAAATCGCATTGTCTTTGGCACTTTCTGTAAATGCCACCCCAATACTACTTGATGCTTGTAAAACATGACCATCAATATGTAAAGGTTTTGCGATTGCATTGGTGATACGTTCAAGCGCCAATTCTACTTGGTGTTTGTCCTGAACATTTTCCATAAAGATCGCAAACTCATCACCGCCGAGTCGGGCAAAAGTATCGGTTTTACGAATACAGCTTTTTACCATATTAACAATTGCAATAAGAAAGTGGTCACCTACATCGTGACCGAGAGAATCATTAATACTTTTAAACCTATCCAGATCTAAATAGAGCAAACAGTGTAGGTTTTTTTGCTTGGCACGGCCTAAAGCCAAAATCGCGTGTTTCACGCGCTCAAACAATAAGTAGCGGTTCGCTAATCCGGTTAACTCATCGTGTAATGCTCTATGCTCTAGTGCTTGACGAGAGATTTGACGATCTATGGCCATACTTACTTGGCGGCTTATATAAGTAAGGATTTCAAGATCATGCGCTTCAAAGCTTTTATGTTTTTGATAACTTTGCAGCACAATAACGCCCTGATACTGTTCGTTAACTGTAAACGGCACACCTAACCAAGAAAGTGGCGAGCGACCGAGCATTTTAAAATGCCCGTCTTCAATGTGCTGTTTAAATTGAGCTTGATCGCACAGCAGAGGTTTATTACTTTTCAGTAAATAATACGACGCAGAATCTTTTAATTGGTCTTTTGAAATTTTTGGCGTTGCTAAACACTTTAATTCACTTTCAATAAGGTATTTTATTTCTAAGACATCTGACTTGCGGTTATAAAGCGCAATAAAAAAGTTTTCCGCGGGTAATTGTGTATTAATGATCTGGTAAAGATCATCATAAAATGCATTTAAGTCAGCAGATTTATACGCGATGTTAGCAATTTTTAGTAAGCACTGTTCGAGCTGTTGGGCTTGGTTTAACTGATTTACTGTTGTAGTTAAATTATCAAGTGTACGAACTTGATATATTTTGGCGCTTAATAAATGAGCAACGGTAGACAGTATTTGTAAGTGCGCATCAGTAAAATAATTTAATTCTGGGTGCTCACAATCAATTACCCCGAGCAGGGTATTTTCATAAACTAAAGGCACACATATTTCTGATAGAGCAGGGCGTGAGTCGGCAATATACATCGCTTCTTTTCGCACATCTCCTGTGACAAACGGTATTTGAGTACGAGCAACATGTCCGGTGATACCTTGATCTATCGGTATACGCGTTTGCGCTACTTGGTAATCGATACTTTGATGCGCGATCCCCATTGACGCAACTTCGTCTAAGAATTCAGCTTGTTCATCAGCTAAATAGATAACACAGTCGACAAAGCCTAAGCGACTCACAACTTGAGAAGTAACATAATCAAATAACTCATCTAGCTGTGTGATCTGTAAAAGCGAAGATGAAAATTGATTAATAATGCTGAGCTGTTCGGTTTTTGATTCTAATTTGTTGTTATTCGAAAGCATGCATAAAATTCATTCTGGTCCATGGCTATACGTTAACCTACTTGTCACTAAAACTACATAATAAAATAGGTCCATTAACAAAATTGATTGTAAATGGTTGTATAGAAATCGGGAGTATTTCGTCCCAAAAACTTTACTAGATAAGGCTAAGTGCCTATGATCGAGCAAATTCAGCAGCGGAAATAAGCAATGACAAGTAAAGTAACCACTTTAACTATTACTCGACCTGATGATTGGCACATTCATTTACGTGATGGCGTGCAGCTAAAAGATACGGTTAGAGACGTGAGCCGTTATATGGGTCGCGCCATTATCATGCCAAACCTTGTACCACCTGCGACTTGCACTGATACAGCGTTATCTTATCGTGATCGTATTATGGCTGCAGAGCCGCAAGGTAATTTTGAACCTCTCATGGTTTTATATCTCACAGATAAAACAACCCCTGAAGAAATCAGAAAAGCAAAGGCTACAGGTAAAATTTTCGCTGCAAAACTTTATCCTGCTGGTGCAACAACTAATTCAGATTCAGGCGTTACTGACATTGAAAATGTATTTCCTGCATTAGAAGCAATGCAAGAAGTAGGTATGCTGCTATTAGTACATGGTGAAGTAACCGATTCTTCAATCGATATCTTTGACAGAGAAAGAGTGTTTTTAGAAACAAAATTATCAAAAGTTGTTGATGCTTTCCCTGGTCTAAAAATTGTTCTAGAGCACATCACTACAAAAGATGCGGTTGAGTTTGTTGAGGCAGCCTCTGACAATGTAGCTGCAACTATTACTGCCCACCACTTACTTTATAACCGTAATCATATGTTAGCTGGTGGTATTCGTCCTCATTATTACTGTTTACCAATTCTTAAACGTAATACACATCAACAGGCACTAATAAAAGCTGCAACAAGCGGTAACCCAAAGTTTTTCTTAGGTACCGACTCAGCGCCTCATGCCAAAGATAAGAAAGAAGCAGCATGCGGTTGTGCGGGTGCTTATACTGCTCACGCAGCAATTGAGTTATATGCTGAAGCATTCGAAGAAGTAGGTGCATTAGATAAGCTAGAAGGCTTTGCAAGTCACTTTGGTCCTGACTTTTATGGATTACCAAGAAACAGCGATACGATTACGCTAGAGAAGTCACCTTGGCAGGTACCTGATAGTTACCCACTAGGCGATGCAGATGTTGTACCTATTAAAGCGGGTGCTGAAATCGACTGGAAAGTAGTTTAAATATCACTTAACTATTTTTTTGTAATTTCTGAAACGCGCATCAAGCGCGTTTTTTTTGTGCAATTATATCTCGTAACAAATATAATATTTGCAAGTTTTTAATATATTTATACTATTAATACTGAAGTGAAATTATTTTAAGATTCACACTAAACTATAAATTTATAATTAAATAACCGAGAAGTGGCAATGAAAGAAATTAAATCATTTATTAAAACAGCAAGTGTGAGTGAACTTGAAAAAGCACTTGGATTAATAAACGACGCAATTGCCTCACAAAAAGCGCAGGAAGCTGCAAAAGCAGAAGTATTAGCTTTAATAAAAGACAAAGGACTGACAGTTGAGGACTTGCTTGAAAGTGCGCCGTTAGATAAGCGTAGTAAAGTAGCTATCAAATATCGTATTGAGAAAGATGGTGAGCTAGTAGAGTGGAGTGGTCGAGGCAAACGTCCAAAGGCCTTCATTGGTGTTGATTTAGAAAAATACGCAGTATAATCTCCAGCTATCGTTCTGTGAGCAGGCTTATAACCTGCTCATTTGTTTTAGAGGTTATTTATTTACACGCTCAGACCTTACCAGCAAGAAGCTGTTCAAAATACCATATCTCATTTTAAGAAAACTAACGATCCAGCAGTCATTGTTTTACCAACAGGTGCAGGCAAAAGTCTTGTGATTGCAGAGTTAGCTAGACTCGCAAAGAAGAAAATTCTTGTTTTAGCCCATGTAAAAGAGTTGGTAGAACAAAACAGTGAAAAATATAAAAGCTTTGGCCTACAAGCGAGTATTTTCTCTGCAGGTTTAAAACAAAAGTCACTCATTCACCAAGTCACCTTTGCTAGTGTTCAATCGCTTTCCAGAAATATCGACCAATTAAATGAAGAATACTCCTTGGTCATTATTGATGAATGCCATCGCGTAAATGGGGATGATAAAAGTCAGTACGGCAAAGTTATTTCAGCTTTGAAAGAACATAATGCTAGTTTAAAGGTGCTAGGTTTAACCGCGACACCATATCGTTTAGGCATGGGTTGGATCTATCAACATCATTATCATGGCTTTGCTAGAGGTAATAGCGACTCTCCATTTAAGAAGTGTATTTTCGAGCTACCTTTAAGGTATATGATAAGCAATAAATACCTTACGCCACCTAAACAAATTGATCCGGCAATAAAGCATTATGATTTCTCGAGTCTGACAACAGATAACTTTGGCAGGTTTAGTGAAACAGAAATGAATAGTTTGCTAGATAGCCAAACTCGAGCGACAAAAAGTATCATCGACCATGTGATAGAGCAGAGCATTGCAAGAAAAGGCGTGATGATCTTTGCCGCAACGGTTATGCATGCTAAAGAAATTTTTTCGTACTTACCTCAAAGTGAAACCGCACTGGTGATAGGGGATACCCATCAGGCTGAGCGTGATGCCATTATAAAGAACTTCAAAAACAAACAAATAAAGTACCTTATAAATGTATCCGTTCTCACGACTGGTTTCGATGCCCCCCATGTTGACTTCATTGCTATATTGAGACCAACAGAATCCGTCAGTTTGTATCAACAAATAGTTGGCAGAGGTTTAAGACTTGCAGATGACAAAAAAGATTGCCTTGTTATGGACTTTGCAGGTAATCAGTTCGATTTGTTCCAACCTGAAGTGGGGGCTAAAAAACCTAGTTCAGATAATGAGCCTGTTCAAGTGCTTTGTCCTGGTTGTGGCTTTGCGAATATATTCTGGGGCAAAACAGATGAGCAAGGCAAAGTCATAGAACATTTTGGCCGCCGTTGTCAGGGATTACTAAATAATGATGAAGAAGAGCAACAATGTGACTATCGCTTTAAATTTAAAGAATGTGATGAATGTGGCGCTGAAAATGACATAGCCGCAAGGCAATGCCATCAATGCCATGCCGTTATGGCAGATCCTGACGATAAACTGAGAGCAGCACTAAATTTAAAAAATGCCATGGTGTTACGTTGCAGTGGTTTATCTATTACACCTTTAGCTGAAGAAAAAATAAAAGTAACTTACTTTGATGAAGACGGTGCATCTTGTAGTGAGGTGTACGATTTTAATAACAGCAAAAGTGTGTACGTTTTTAATAAACAATATGCAAAACGTGTATCAGGTGTATCTACTCCAATTAACTTTAAGCAGGCTTCGGTAGTTAAACAATATGCGTACCAATTAAAAGCACCAGACTTTGTCATTGCAAATCTACATAAGAAGTACGGTTGGCAAGTTAAAGAGAAGCTATTTGATTATGAAGGCAGCTATAGAGTTGCGGACAAGTCATAAACTAGGTATCAGAACGTTAGTGTTTGTGTGTTTTTTAATCTGAAAACATACGGAAACATGCGTTTTGTTCAAAAAATGCGCGAACGAACTGTTTTTTGCATTTTTCTTTAAAAAAGGGGTTGCGTAATTTTCTGCTCTCCCTATAATGCGACCCCACTGACACGGGGCGAAACGCTGAAAAGCAAATCAAAACGATGTCGAGTCAAATAAAACTTAATCTTAAAACTTTCTCTTAAGAGAAAATTA